>QWCK01000010.1_pt1 | contig 527199 bp, 553 predicted proteins | sample 1972571 | NCBI WGS metagenome assembly QWCK01 (sample SAMN09866710, study PRJNA288562) | Human gut metagenome isolate term2_stool, whole genome shotgun sequencing... | isolation source: gut | host: Homo sapiens | place: USA: California
CATCCGGGTTCACACTTAAGAGAAATTTCAGAAAATGAATGCTTAGAAAATATTTCAAATTCTATAAATTTTATTATTGCAAATACAAGTAATGTTAAGCTAGTCATTGAAAATACAGCTGGACAGGGTTCAAATTTGGGATATAGGCTTGAGCATTTAGCGTATTTAATAGATAAAACACAAAACAAACAAAGAATTGGCGTTTGTATTGATACTTGTCATTTCTTTGCTGGTGGGTATGATCTTCGTTCAAAAGAAAGTTATAAAAAAACAATGAGTGAGTTTGATAAGTTGGTTGGATATAAGTATTTAAGCGGTATGCATTTAAATGATAGCAAAAACAGTCTTGGTGTAAAAAAAGATCGTCATGAAAGCATCGGAAAAGGAACAATAGGGCTTGAAGCATTTGAAAATATCATGAGAGATGAAAACATAGATGAAATTCCTCTTATTTTAGAGACTATAAATCCTGAAATTTGGGCTGAAGAAATAAAACTTTTAAGGCAAATGTGCTAAAATTTCAACTAATATTTAAAAAAATAAAAGGAAAAATTTGAAATATTTAATAGATTTTTTGCAAAAACCTGCTTCAAAAACTCAGATTTATTCTTTATTAAAACTTAATGAAAATGAGACAAAGATACTTCAGTTTTTAACAAAAAACTATATTGAGGGCTCACCAATAAATAGTGTTTTTAGTATATTATCGACTACTTTTGAGGAGAGCGGTTATGGCTTTTTAATATATCTTGACGATGTAAAAAATTTATTAAATTTAGGATATATTACACAAAACATTAATATGTTTTCAAAAAGTAAACAAAACACAAAACTATCGCTTTTGCACAGTGAAATCGAATTAAGCGAATATTTTTTGTCTGTTTTAGAGTGCGGCATAATCAAAACAACGCTCCCTGAAATAACCAAATATGATGATGAGCTTAAATATTTAGAAGATCAGTTTTTACTCGTGAATTTATATAAAAAAAAGTTAAATTTACAAAGTAAAGATGTAAGAATGAAACTTGATGAAAAAATAGAAAAACTTACAAATATAATAACTCAAAGAGTAAATTTAACTAAGATAAATTTGAGCGTTGAACAGCTTTTTAAAAAATATTCATTAAGCCAAGAAGAAAAAATCATATTTTTAGTGCTTTTAAAAGAAGAATATTCAAACGAGGATGAAATATTAAGAGATTCTAATACTCTTGTTTCAATGATTAGCAAAGATGAGATGCATAAGTTAAAAAATAGAACTTTATTAGAAGAAAATGCAAAATTAATGAGTTTAGGACTGATAGATTATGATGAAATTTTAGGAGCTACTTCTATAAATAAAAGCTATTTTATCTGTGAAGATGTCCTTTATGGCATAATGCATCCACAAAAAAATGATAAAAAAACAAAAAAAGCAATGCTTGAAAATATAGTAAAAGAAAGCGAAATTTTTGATCTTATTGAGCCAAATACCGATATTGATGATGTTGTATTAAATCCAAAAATTAAAGAAGTTTTAAATTCTATTTTAAAACAACTTGATAAAGATGTTATAAATAAACTTAGTAGTTGGGGCATAAAGACAAAAAAAGGAATCGATGCTAAAATTATTTTTTACGGACCTGCTGGAACTGGCAAAACAATGAGTGCGTTAAGTTTAGCAAAAAGCTTAAAAAAGCAAGTTTTAAGTTTTGACTGTTCAAAAATTTTATCAAAATATGTTGGCGAAAGCGAGCAAAATGTAAGGAAAATTTTTGATACTTACAAAAGCATTTGCAAAGAGGCAAAAATTGAGCCTGTGCTTTTATTAAATGAGGCTGATCAATTTTTATCAAGTAGAATGGAAAGTGGAACAAGTAGTGCTGATAAAATGCACAATCAAATGCAAAATATTTTTTTAGAGCAAATTGAGAGATTTGAAGGTGTTTTAATAGCTACAACAAATTTCTTACAAAGCTTAGATAGTGCTTTTTCAAGAAGATTTGATTTCAAAATAGAATTTAAAAAACCAAATTTTAATGAAAGGCTTATAATTTGGCAAAAAATAATGCCAGAAAATGCAAATTTTGAAGAAAATTTTAGCTTTAATGAGCTTGCTAAATTTGAACTTAGTGGAGCACAAATAACTCTTGTTTTAAAAAATACGGCATTGAAAGTGGCTGTTAGAGACGATGATATTTTTACCTTAAAAGATTTTATTGATGAGATTAAAAAAGAGCAAATTTCAGCTTTTGATAGTGATAAAAAAGTAGGTTTATTGTAAATTTAAAAAATAAATAAAAATATTAAAATTTGTAAAAGGAGAAATTATGGAATATATAGAAAATATTATGCAAAATAGATATTCATGCAGAAATTTTAAAGATGAAAAGATAAAAGATGGAGTTATAAATGAAATTTTAGATCTCACTCGCTTAACTCCAAGTTCTTTAGCGCTTGAGCCTTGGAAATTTATAGTTATATCAAAATATAATGATATTAAAAAAATGGGTGAAATTTGTCTTAATCAACCACAAGTATCAAGTTGCTCCCATGTAGTTGTTATAACTGCTAGAACTGATTTGCAAAGCAAGGATGAGTATTTAAAGCGCATTATTTATAGCAAAAACAAAGGTGAAGATAAGGCAATTAAATTTTTAAAGATGGTTTCATCAAAAACTGATTTAATGACTGAGAATGAACTTTATAACTATGCATCACTTCAGTGTTATATGGCTTTAGCAAATTTAGTAAATATTGCTTATTCAAAAAGAGTTAAAAGTTGCATAATAGGTGGATTTGATAAAGAAAAATTAACTAAATTTTTAAATTTGCCAAATGAGTTTAAGCCTTGTATTGTTGTAGCCTTAGGTTTAAGTGATGAAAAAAGCACTCCAAAAATTAGACAAAGCTTGGATGAGGTTGTTGTTTGGAGATAAACTTTAAATTTAATTATTTAAAAATTTGAGTGTCGTTTTGACACTCATTCCATCGATAGTAAAAGTATGGGTTATTGAAAAGTATTTATTCATTGCAAAATTAATCATGGCATAAATCTAAACATCTCTGACATAATTCTTTATAATTTAACATGAATATATTTGGTGGTAACTTTTTTATTTAGGCATTTTTAACTAGGCATTTTTTAACAGTGTTTATTCTACTCATTTTTATTCCTTCCTTGTATAAAACTATCTAGTTTTTTCTTATCTTTTTTGCTTACATTAAAAAAAGTTGATATTTTAAATTCGACTTTATCTAAATCAATATTTCGTTTTTCTTTAAAATAAATCTTAAGCTCTTCATACTCACTTTTTTTACCGACCATAAAGTTACAATACAATCCATTAATGCTTTGAATAAAAATTATAGGGTATATTTTATCGACATTATTTCTAAAAATAACTGTTATTAACGGCAATAAAATTATGATTGAAACGATAAAAATAAAAAATATCAGTATTAATACCGCTCTATTTTCAAATACTATAAAAAGAGAAATTATACAAACAAAAAGGAAGATTATGCTAATTTTTATCTCGGTATAACTTGTTTTGGGATAGTAGTTTGTAAGTATGTAAGAAAAGCTTTTTTAATAGTTTTTAACTGTGTGGGTTTTAACTCTACAAATATTTGATCTTTTACCATTTTAATAATTTTATCATTATAGAAAAGCATAACTGCATCTTTATAAAAAATTCTATCAAACTGTTTTTTACAAGCGACCAAAAAAAGACATCCTGCTGTTTTAAACAAATCTGCATCAGAACTATAAAAAAATATATTTTTTATTATCAAAGAAGCAATCATAAAATATATTAAAATTATGCTATTTTTAATGACCAATTCTGTTCTATCATAAATGATAAGTGGTTTTTTATCATAATCTCTTTTGTTCGAGTTTGCACTGTTATTTGAAATTTGAGAATTATCCAAATTTGAATTATTCAAATTTAAATCATTTTCTAAATTTTTATTAGAATTTTCTTTATTATTAGAACTGTGATTTAAATTTATTTTATTTTTAGGTCTATTATTTCTTAAATACTTCCTAAATCTTTCTCTTTTATCATCACTCAAATTTAGTCCTTTTTGGCAACCTTTTTGGCAACCTTTTTGGCAACCTTTTTGGCAACCTTTGGTTTACGATTAATTTTATATTGATATGACTTATATAGTTCTTAAGCTTCCTATTTTAGGGATTGAAATGATAAAAAAGATTGATATGGATAATTAAGGATAGGTAATGGTGGCCTCGATTGGACTTGAACCAACGACCACCACCATGTCAAGGTGGTGCTCTACCAACTGAGCTACGAGACCGCAAATTTAAGCCAAAATTATATCAAGTTATTATAAATTTGAACTTTAAAATATATTTTTGCTTATTTTGATTAAAAAAATATAGTTAAAATTTGAGTGTGCTGATGACACTCAAATTTAATTTTTTACTTTTTTGGACTTCCGTCTGGGTTGTTACCAACTATTTTGGCAGCAAAATATCCAACTACACCTGACACTAAAGAGCCACATAAAATAGCTAGTTTGTCAGTTCCATGATAAAGAAGAATTGAATTTTCTCCGTATGCTAGTCCATCAACGAATAAGCTCATTGTAAAACCAATGCCGCAAATTATGGCTATAGCATAGAGCTGTTTCCAATTTGCTTTTTCAGGCATATAGGCAAAGCCTGCTTTTATTATAATAAAGCTAAATAAAAATATTCCTATCTGTTTTCCTACAAAAAGCCCTAGGAAAATTCCCATAGGAACTGTTCCAAAAACGTGACTTGCATCAAGTCCGTGCATGCTAACTCCAGCATTTACAAAAGCAAAAAGAGGTAATATTATGTAATTTACTGGTAATCCTAAGGTTTGCTCCATTTCTTTTGACATCGAGTTACCTTTTTTTGTATAAAGAGGTATGGTAAATGCAGCCACAACACCTGCAATGCTTGCATGAATGCCTGAGTTTAAGACAAAAAACCAAAGGATTAATGAAAGAATTACATATGGTGTTTTGTTGCTTACGCCAAGTTTATTTATGAAAATTAAAGCTCCAACTATCATGAATGAAAGTAAAAGGTATAAAAAGCTTAAATCGCCAGTATAGAAAAGTGCAATTATGACAATAGCACATAAGTCATCCATTATAGCCAGAGTTAAAACAAATATTTTAAGACTTGACGGAATTCTTCTTCCAAGAAGTGCTAAAACTCCAACTGCAAAGGCGATATCAGTAGCTGTTGGTATAGCCCAGCCATGAATGGCATGATTTTGTGCATTTAAATTTATTATAACAAATACTAATGCAGGAAATATTACACCACCAAGAGCTGCAAAAACAGGAAGTAAAACTTGAGAAAAATGTTTTAGTTGTCCTTCTAACATCTCTCTTTTTAGTTCAAGCCCAATTGCAAAGAAAAATAAAGCCATTAAAGCATCATTTATCCAAAAGTGCATACTTCCTAAGATATTAAAAGATGGTATTGTAAAAGGTGTAAAATGAACAAACCAATTATAAAGTTTATCAAGACCTGGGATATTTGCAAAAACAAGTGCTAAAAATGCCGCAAATAATAGCAGCATCCCAGCTCCGCTTTCTGAGGAGATTAATCTGTCTATAAGTTTTTTCATCAATAAGCCTTTTAATTGTATTTAATGTTACATTTTAATAGATAAAAGCATAAAATACAATAAATTAAAGAAGTTTTAAAGGTTTTTTTATATCGGTATAACATTTAGTAACAAAAAGCATAAAGCAAATATTGTGCTTTATGCTTGATATTTTATTTTATAACGCCACAAACCATTCTTGCACCGCCACCGCCAAGTTTAGCAGGGTTGTCGCTATGGTTATCTCCGCCTACATGAACCATTATAGAATGGCCTTTAAGTTCGTTTATATTTTTGATTTTTGGAGCTAAAACTGGGTAATTTGCAACTCCATTTTTGTCAACATAAAGAGCTGGTAAATCACCCTTATGACCACTATCATCCCATGCAAATGAGTGTTTTTTTGTATCGTTTGGATCCCAGTGACCACCAGCTTTCATGCCAAGACCTTTATCTGTTGCACCACAATCAGCATTTACATGAATATGAAATCCATGCATGCCACCTTCTCCTAAGCCACTCATATTTGGAAATAGTGCAACTCCATAGTTTGTATTTATAGCTACAACTTCACCAACTTTTTTATCTCCGTTTTCATCAAGCATATTCATCTCAACAACAATATGCTCGACACTTTTTGGATTAAATTCATTTATCATATTTGCATCGCTATCATGATGATGTTCGTTTGCAAAAAGCATGGTTGAAGCCACAAGGCTTGCTAAAATAATTTTTTTCATTTTTTCTCCTTATTTTCTAAATTTAATAAATTTTATCATTTAATATTTAACAAATAGTTTAATTACAAAATGAAAAATGCAATTACAACTATTGATATAAACATTCCAAGAGCTGTTCTTTTAGCAAGTTCAACTGGATTTGCTAGAGCTAAACCCGCACAAACTATACAAGCTCCTGCAATTGGTGAACTTCCTCTACCAAGTGCCCCTGCAATTGATGCTGCCATACCAAGCTTGTCTTGTTCAAATCCAAGCTGAATTGCTTGAGAGGTAATTGCTTCATTAAATGCAAAAGTTGCCGCATCACCAGAACCTGTTATAATTCCCATAAGGTAAGGTATAAATGTTCCACCAAATTTTACATAATTTTGTTCGCTTTTTAAAAGTTCGATTATAAAATCAATTGCTCCGCAAGCTGTAAGACCAGCGACAAAAACTCCAGCTGCAATGATAATGCCTATAACATTTGCATAAGCACTTCCCATTCCATTAAAAAATTCTTTTACGATAGTTTGAGGATTTGTCATGGTGACAAAAATTGATAAAACCCCACCTATAAGCATTGCTTCTGCGACTCCCATTTTTGTCCAAGCTAAAAATGGAACTTTGTTTAGGCTAGTTCCTCCAATTATTAAAATTACAAGCGGAACAAGGGGCATTAAGGCGTATAAATAATTTACTTTTAAATCTTTTGTATTTTTTTCTTCAATTCCAGTTTCTATAAGATAGTTTTTACCTTTTGAATAGTCTTTAAAAACAAATGCCATTAGTGTTATACAAACCAAAACTATTCCTAATGCCACAAACGCACTTGGCATTTGAACCTTTATAACATCTTGAACTGTATATGCTGTATTACCACTTTTTACAACCATTTCTGTAACAAAGATATTGTGGGCATTTCCAGGGCTTAAAACCGAGCCAAAAACTCCAGCAAAAACAGCAGCTCCAGCCATCGCAGGTCTAACTCCTGAAGCCATTAAAAGTGGTATTAATGTGGCTCCAACGGCAGCTGAACATCCAGCAGCTGATGGAATGGCTATGTTTATCATATAGGTTAAAAGTGTAACCATTGGAATTAGGAAAAAACCGATATTTCCAAGAGGTTTTGTAAGAGCATTTACAAGATGTTGATCACATTTTGTGAATTTCATAACAAAAGCAAAACCCATTGAGGCACAAATCGCCTTTATAAGTCCTGCTTTTGTCATAGATGCGGTAAATGCGGTAAATGCATCCATTGGTTTAAAACAAAGCACACATAAAATAAGTCCAACACCAATTAGCGCAGTTCTAGTTTCTACCTTCTTAATCAACAAAACAACAACTGCAATTATTCCAACAATTGCGAGAATCAATCTTAAATCTTCCATAAAATATCCTTAAATTTTTATCTTTTCACCAAGTTTTACAGTGGCAACATCTTTTTTGTATTCAAATTTTAGTGCGTCGCAATGACCTATAAGTTCGGCCTCATTGCCATTTATTAAAAAACCAGTTCCCTCAGGTAGAGCATAAATTATCTCGTTTTGATTTGCTATTAAAAACTCATTTAGCCTAGTTTCTCTACTTTCGCCATTATGTCCTTTTATTTGGCCGCTTATAAAATGAGGATTTATTTGATATGGGAATAAATTTAATGTTTTAAAGCTTTTTGGCATAATGATAGGCATATCATTTGTTGTCATCATGGTTTTTCCAGCTATATTTGCTCCTGCACTCCAGCCAAAATATTTTGTTCCATTTTTTACTGCATTTTGAATTTCTTCCAATAGGTCAAATTCATAAATTTTTGCCATTAACATAAATGTATTTCCACCACCAACGCAGATTGACTTTGCATTTTTTATAGCTTTTTTCATATCGCTGTAGCGGTGAATGCTTTTTATGTTTTGATTTTCTAATGCATCCCTGACTCGTTTTTCGTACTCATCGTTTGTTCTGGTAACTCCTGCAAATGGGATAAATAAAATTTCCTCATCCCAGTCTTTTCCTAGAAATTCTTTTATCCAACCTTTTGAATGGTTTAAATATCCTGTATCTTTATAGCCTGATGCGCTTAAAAGTAAAGCTTTCATTTTTTTTAATCCTTATTTATTTTCGTTTTTATTTATTGCATATGCACTTCTTACAAAAACATCAATTCCAGCTAAAAGAGAGTCTTCATCAAAGTCAAATTTAGCATTATGGTGACCTGCTTTTAATGTTGTTCCTATCATTAAATATGAGCTTTTTCCACCTTGATTTTGAACTGCGTGCATAAAATGAGCAAAATCTTCACACGCTCCAAAGCTAAGCTCATTTTCTATTTTATCATTATCGATAAATGGACTTTGTTTAGCTGCGTTTTCATAAATTTGTGCAACTTCATAATCGCTATCTCCACCACTTGTTCCACCTGTGACTTTTACTTCGTATTTTACGCCATAAATTTCACTAACACCTTTAATTATTTTATCGCATTCGTTTTTCATAAACTCATTAAGCTCTGTTGTTTCACCTCTTGTTTCGCATGCAAGATAGGCATTTGGTGCGATTACATTTCTTCCCTCTCCAGCTTTTAAAACACCAACATTTATGCGTGTTACTCCTTTTGCGTTGCGCGTAATGCCGTGCATATTAAGTGCCATTTGAGCAGCCGCTAAAAGCGCGTTATTCCCCTCTTGTGGTGCTCCTGCTGCGTGAGCTGATTTACCAGTTAAAATAACATCAAATTTAGTTGTTGCAAGAAGTTTGTCAGTTTTGCAAATTATACCTTTCATTGTAGTTGCTTGAAAGCCAATATGTCCACCAAGTAAATAATCTACATCTTTTACAACTCCTGCTTTTTCCATACCAACTGCACCACGAGTACCTTCTTCTGCTGTTTGGAAAATAAATCTAAATTTGCCTTGAAATTTGTCTAAATTTTCAGCGATTAGTTTAGCTGTATAAAGTCCGATTGTGATATGTCCATCGTGCCCGCAAGCATGAGTAATGCCCTCAATATCTGAGCGAAATCCCTCTTTAAAAGGACGGTGGCTTTCATCCTTGCATTCAGTTACATCAACGCCGTCAATGTCAAATCTAAAAGCCACAAGTTTTCCAGGTCTTTTAGTATCAATTTCTGCAACAAGTCCAGTTAAGCCATCTTCCATGGCGCCCAGATATTTAGCTTGTTCGTCATTTAGAAGTGATTTTGCTCTTTTAAGGTACTTTTCGCAGTCCTCCTTAGAGCCAAGTCCTTGTCTAGCATCTGGATCTACAACTTCTCTACCAAGCTTTACATCATAGCCCATTTTTGCCATTTTATCAGCAATCACAGCTGTTGTAAAAAATGTAAACCAACCAGTTTCTGGATGAGAGTGAAAATATCTCCTTGTTTTTACAATCTCATCTTTTAAATCCATTATTCTTTGTGAAATTTGATCCATTTTATCTCCTTTAATATGATCTAAATATTATTATTTTTATTTTGTTTAAATTTAAAAATTTATAGATTTTTAGTTTTATAATATTTTTATAAGTTATAAGCATACAGCTATTTAGCTTTGAAAAGATAGTAAATATGATACTAGGTGATATATAAAAAATCTTTTTCATGTTTTATCTTTTATTTTTTTAAAAAGTTATGTTATGAGAAAAAACTGTCTTCTTATAAAAACTTTATGTGTAATTTTATCTTAATTTTTATATGAAATATCTTAAATAAATTTAAAAATATAAAATTAAATTTTAAATTTATTTATTTTTTATTTATTTAGTGATTTAGTTGTGTTAAATTTAGATTTAGCCATAAATTTTTTTAAGATTTTGTAAATTTGAACTTGTATTTAGTAGTAACATATCAGCTGTAACTAGCCTTGCCATAGCAGTTGCAACTACACTTCCTCTAGTTCCAACGCAAGGATCATGCCTTCCTTTGAGCTTACAAATTTCATCTTCTCCACTTAAATTTATAGTATTTTGTTCTAAAAAAATTGATGGTGTTGGTTTAAAATATGATTTTATTAAAATATCATCGCCGTTTGTAATGCCACCCAAAATTCCACCTGAATTATTTGTCAAAAAACCATTTTTTGAAATTTCATCATTGTTTTCATCGCCATAAATTTTGGCTGATTTTATTCCATTTCCAATTTCAACAGCTTTTACAGCATTTATCCCCATCATAGCAGCTACTAATCTTGCATCAAATTTATCATATAAAACCTCTCCAAGTCCTATGGGGGAGTTTTTTATGATAGTTACAACTGAGGCTCCAACACTATTATGAGAGTTTTTGGCTTTTAATATTTCAGATTTAAACTCTTCATCAAAATTTTTAAAAAGTGAGAAAATTTCCGAAGTTTTAGCAAATTCAAAGTCTAAATTCCCTTTTTTAAACTCCTCGTTAAAATCAGCGTTAAAATTTACTTCCCCAACACTAAAAACTCCACTTTCAACACTTATTTTAAACTCATTTAAAAGCATTTGGCAAAATGCCCCACCAGCAACTCTTATCGCACTTTCTCTTGCGCTACTTCTACCACCACCTCTATAATCTCTTATACCGTATTTATAAAAATATGTATAGTCTGCATGTCCTGGTCTAAAAATATCTTTTAAATTTCCATAGTCTTTGCTTTTTTGATCTTCGTTTTTTATAATAAAACCAATTGGAGTTCCCGTGCTAAGCCCTTCAAAAACTCCGCTTAAAACTTCTACTTTATCACTTTCTTTTCTTTTGGTAGCAAATTTTGAGCTAGGTTTTCTTTTATCAAGTTCATTTTGTAAAAAATCAAAATCTATCTTTACTCCAGCAGGAAAACCATCAAGCACGCCACCAATTGCTATGCCATGGCTTTCTCCAAAAGTTGTAAGTCTAAGTTTTACTCCAAAAGTATTCAAGCTCTTCCTTTTTTATGTAGAGTTTCAATAGCTATTTTAGCAGCTTTTTGTTCGGCATCTTTTTTGCTTTTACCTACTGCTTCGCCATATTTTTCATCTCCTAAAAAAACACCTATTTTAAACTCTTTTTTGTGATCTGGTCCTTTTGAATCAAGTAGTATATAAGTAGGAATTAACCCTAAAATGCTCTGGGTTATTTCTTGAAGCTTTGTCTTATAGTCTTTTACAATCTCTTCAAGGCTTATATGATGATACTCTTTTTCAAGCAAATTTAAAGCAATTCTACTTGTTTTTTCAAAACCTATTTCTAAAAAAACAGCTCCCATTAGTGCTTCAAATGCATCAGATAAAAGCGAGTTTTTATTTCTTCCATTATTTCTTTCTTCAGCACTTGAAATTATGATAAAATCGCCTAAATTTAAAGCTTTTGCCAGTTTTGCAAAGCTTGTTTCATTTACTAAAGCAGCTCTTAGTTTTGATAAATCACCCTCGGGCGTATTTTTAAATTTTTCAAAAAGATATTTTGCAACTACAAGATCCATAACTGCATCACCTAGATACTCTAATCTTTCATTGCTATAAGGTTTATTTGAACTTTTGTGAGTAAGGGCTCTTTGTAAAAGGTCTAAATCTTGAAAATTATAATTTAATTTTTTTTGTAATTTTTCTAGCATTTTTTATCCATTTTTTAGTTGTTCTTTTAGTTTTAGTGCTGCATTTCTTGCCATATCATCACATTCCTCATTTTCTTTATGTCCAGCATGAGCTTTTACCCAAAATGCCGTTATTTGATGAGGTTTTGAAAGAGATAAATACTCTTTCCACAACTCAACATTTTTAACATTTTTAAAATTTTTTTTAACCCAGCCATCAAGCCATAAATTTATCGAGTTTGCAACATAGCTACTATCTGTAAAAAGCTCGATTTTACAAGGCTCTTTTAATTTTTTTAAAGCTTTTAAAACTGCTGTTAATTCCATTTGGTTATTTGTAGTAAGCTCATTTGTTCCGAATTCTTTTTTTTCATGGTTTTTATACCTTAATATATATGCCCAGCCACCAATTCCAGGATTTCCAAGACAAGATCCATCACTAAAAAGTAAGATTTGCTTCATTATCTTTTCTTATAATTTTTGGTAGAATTTGAATACTGTTTAAGGTATAACAAACTGGGCATCTATAAAAAAATGATGGAAATGAATTTTTACACTTACTGCACATAAATTTAAAACTTAAATCCGCTTCAAAAAAACCTGAGTTTCTCATCGCTGAGATGGCATTTATCTCAAAAAATGAACTTTGTTTATACTCATTACTCAAAGCTTTGGCGTAAAATAAAGCTTTATATTCATCATCTTTTAAATTTATAGGTTCGTTTAAAAACCATATTATGTCAACTACATTTTTTAAAGGTGGAAATTTTTTGATTTTAGAAAGTGGTTCATTTGTTTTAATAAAAAGCTCAAGTATAAAACGTTTTGTAAAGTCAAACTCTATTTTTGAGATTTCTTTTATTTTTTTATCAAATTTGAGGCTATTGTCATTTGCGATAATTTGAGCTTTTATAAGAGCTAAATTTTCATCCACATCAATGCCTTGTTCTTTTAAGGCATCAAGTGCGTCAAGCTCTTCATCATACATTTTTAGTTTTTCATAAATTACACTTAAAAGACGCAAAGCTTCTTCGTTTCTTGGATTGAATTTTAAAATTTGTAAAAAGACATTTTCAGCTTTTTTTAAAAATCCTGCCTCAAAGTATGCTTTTGCCAAATTTAGTAAAATAAAGTTTTTTTGAGCCTTTGTTTTTGCTTGTTCAAGTGCGATTAAGTAGATATTTATAGCTCTTGAAAAATCTCCTGTTTTGGTAAAGACAAGGCCTAAAGCACTAAAAGTATCAATATCAAGATTAATAGATTTTAAAAGATCAATATGTTTTTGGCTAAGTGAGTTTGAATCTTCAAATTTGCTAATGAAATTTTTAAGTTTTGCCTCTTCATCTTTTTTAGAAAAAATTGCCCAAACATAACTTGAAAATGCCACTACAAAAGCAACCGCAATCAGGATAATAAGTCCAAAAATAGGATCTCTGTAATCTATAAAAAAACTTTCCAAAAAACCTCTTTAAAAAAATTTAGCCTAATTATAACAAAGTTTTTGTATAATCTAGCTTATGATAAAACCCGAAAGTATCCAAAGACTTATTGAACAAACTGATATCGTAGATGTTGTTTCAAGATATGTAAATTTAAAAAGAAGTGGGCGAAATTTTGTAGGAATTTGTCCATTTCATGATGATAAAAATCCAAGTATGAGTGTAAGCCCAGAACTTAATATATATCACTGTTTTTCTTGCAAAGCTGGAGGAAATGCTATAAATTTCATAAAAGAGTATGAAAAACTAAATTTCCCAGAAGCTGTTGAAAAACTAGCTTCCATGCAAAATTTTGCACTTGAATATACAGATGAAAAAAGTAATTTTAAAAAGCTTGATAAAGAGGCTTTAAGTATTGTAAAAGCTTACTATCAAAGTCTTTTATATCAAAACAAAGCTGCCATAAATTATCTTTATAATCGAGGTTTTAACGATGAGTTGATTGCTAAATTTGAGCTAGGTTATGCTCCAAATTCGCAAAATACACTAAATTTACTTGCAAATGAAAAAATAGATCCAAAAGATGCTATAAATTTAGGTATTGTAAAAGTGGGCGAGGGGGGAAATTTATATGCAAGTTTTATAGATAGGATAATTTTTACTATAAACAATCATGCAGGAAAAATTGTCGGTTTTGGAGGACGAACTATTACAAATCATCCAGCAAAATATGTAAATAGCCCGCAAAGTTCCGTGTTTGATAAATCTCAAATTTTTTATGCTTATGATAAGGCAAAAGATGAAATTTACAAGCTAAAAGAGATAATTATAACTGAGGGTTATATGGATACTATAATGCTTCATAAAGCTGGTCATAAAAATGCAGTTGCCGTACTTGGAACAGCTCTAACTCCAAAACATCTGCCACTTTTAAGAAGAAGTAATGCAAAAATAACTCTTTGTTTTGACGGCGATAGTGCTGGTATAAATGCAGCTTTTAAAAGTTCAAAACTTCTACTTCAAAACGATTTTGATACAAGTGTCGTTGTAATCCCAAAGGGTGCTGATCCAGCAGATCTGGTTCAAGCTGGAAATTTAAAAGAATTAGATAAAATTTTAAACTCAAAAACAGAAGCTGGTGAGTTTGTAATCCGTCAAATTGCAAATGAATTTGAACTTCAAAGACCAGTTCAAAAACAACTTGCATTAGAAGAAATAGTCAAATTTACAAAAACATTAAATCCAATAGTTGCTGATAGTTATAAAAGTTTGGTAAGTATGATTTTAGGCATATCAATAGATAGTTTTTCGCTTTCAAATTCCGGTAAAAATAGCATAAAAAGTATTCCAAATTTTGCTAAATTTGAGAAAAAAAAGGACTATTTAGAGCTTCAGATTATAAAAACCCTTTATTTGAATAAGGATCTTTTTAATAAATGCAAAGATATGTTTTTAGATGCTAAATTTCAAACTCATGAAGATGAATTTAAGGCCTTATTGCGTACTCAAAAAACCCCAGAAGATGAGATAATGCTAAGAGAAATAAGTATTGATATAAGCATTGATGAGTTTAAAAGCATTGATGAGCTTTCAAGTGCTTATAAAATTTTAATTATAAATACTTATGAAAATATGTTAAAAAAATTAAAAAACAGCGATATAGAAAATAAACAAGAAAAAATTAAACAAGTACAAAGAAGAATAATAAAGCTTAAAGGAGTAAAATGAAAGCATTAGCGCTTTTTAGTGGCGGACTTGATAGTATGCTTGCTATAAAACTTATAACCTTGCAAGGCATTGAAGTAACGGCAATTTATATGGATATAGGATTTGGCGGCAAGGAAGATAAAAGCGAGCTTTTAAGAAAAAGGGCTAATATGGCAGGGGCTGATTTTAAAATCGTTGATATAAGAAACAAATATCTTCAAAATGTACTTTTAAATCCAAAATATGGCTATGGGAAACACTTTAATCCTTGCATTGACTGCCACGCTTATATGTTTAAAACTGCTTTAAGTATGCTTAAAAACCAAGAAGCTAGCTTTTTAATCACAGGTGAAGTTTTAGGACAGCGTCCGATGAGCCAAAGAAAAGAAGCTTTAAATCAAGTTTTAAGTTTATCAGGCGATGAAGATTTGCTTATTTTAAGACCACTTTGTGCTAAGCTTTTAAAGCCAACAACACCTGAAATAAATGGCTGGGTTGATAGAGAAAAGCTTCTTAGTATCAGCGGTCGTGGGCGTCATACTCAGTTAAATTTAGCTAAAGAGTTTGGTTTTGATGATTTTGAAAGTCCAGCTGGAGGATGCTTGCTAACGCTTGATAATTATAGTAAAAAACTAACCGATGCGCTAAATCATGAAGGGCTTGATACACCAAACGATAGTGAAATTTTAAAATTTGGAAGGCATTTAAGACTAGAAGGTGGAGCAAAGCTAATAATCGGTAAAGATGAAAATGATAATTTAAAACTAAAAAACATACAAAACGATAAATTTGTTGAGATAAATTTGCCAAATGGGGTAGTTGGAGCGTATGTTTTAATAAGCAAGAACGCATGTTTGGATGATAAAATTCTAGCAGCAAAATTTGCATTAACCTATTCAAAAGCAGATATTTCAAAAAACTATAAGATGATAGTTTGTGGTGATGAGTTTAGTGTAAAAGCTTTTGAAAGCAAAGATAGGGCAAAAGAGTTTTTTGTTGGGTAAAAATTTTATGTTAAATTTAATAAAATTAAGCAGTGGTTTGGCATTTTAAATATTTTTACATAAGCCCTTTAGTCCAAATTTATCAAAATAGTAAAAATATAAATATAAAAAGTATCTTAACATTACAGATGCGATATAAATTTATGTTTATTAAAAAAGTATTTTTATTTAAGATATTAAAAATACTTTTACACTTAAAAGACATGAAAATTTATTTAAATAAAATTTAAAATTTGCTAAAATTTGACTATAAAAATTTTAAATTAAAGGAATACCATGGATACCTTAAGGCTGATTTTGGCACTTCTTGGCATTGTTGCTGTTGTTGTGCTTTTGATTATGAAAAAGGAAACTAAAACCGTTTTAATAGGCGTTGGGCTAATTTTGTGCTTGCTTTGCTTAAAGCCTATGAATGCATTTGGTGCATTTACTGAATATATGACAAAAGCAGGACTTATAAAAGCAATTTGTGCATCAATGGGTTTTGCATTTGTTATGAAATATACAAAATGTGATAAGCAACTCGTTAATGCTTTGACTCTTCCAATGAAAAACATTGGATTTTTGCTAATTCCATTTACTATGTTTTTAACTTATCTTATAAACATAGCTATTCCATCAGCTGCTGGATGTTCTGCTGCTGTTGGAGCGACATTGATACCACTTTTAATGGCTTCAGGTGTCAGACCAGCGATGGCTGGAGCAGCTGTTTTTGCTGGAACTTTTGGAGGTGTTTTAAGTCCAGGTTCAGCCCACAATATATTTATAACAGATATGGTAAAAGCGACAAATCCACTTTATACAGTTCAAGATGTTATAAAGGTACAGTTTCAAAGTGCTGTTATTTCTTTAGTTATAGTTTTAATTATGATTTCTATTATGGCGTTGATTTTAAAAGACTACTCAAAAGGAAAAAACTATCTTTTAGATGCAACAAATTCCAAAAACACATCTGAAAATATTGAAAAAATAAATCCACTTCATGCATTAATGCCAATTGTTCCACTTGTTATTTTGATAATTGGAGGAACTAGTTTAAATAAAATTTCATTTTTAACTTGGACAAAAATGGGTGTTGCAGAAGCGATGATTTTAGGAGCTGTTATAACTATAATTGTAACTTTTACAAATCCTGAAAAAATTACAAAAGAATTTTTTAATGGAATGGGAAGTGCGTATGCAAATATTATTGGTATTATCATAGCAGCAGGAGTGTTCGTTGCAGGACTTTCTGCTTGTGGAGCAATTGATTTTGTTATAAGTTGGCTTAAAAATGACCAAAGTTTTGTTAAATTTGGTGGAACTTTCGTGCCATTTATAATGGGTGTTGTAACTGGCTCAGGCGATGCAGCAGCATTTGCTTTTAATCAAGCAGTAACAATACATGCAAATGATTTAGGTTTTGCACAAGATAAACTTGGTATGGCAGCTGCTATTTCAGGTGCTCTTGGAAGAGGTGCTTCCCCAATAGCAGGAGCTTGCATAGTTTGTGCAGGACTTGCTGGAGTAAATCCTATAGAAATAGCCAAAAGAACAGCTCTTGGAATGTTTTTATCAGTTTGTGCGATAGCGTTTTTCGTCTTATAAAATTTAAAAAGTCTTAGATTTTCTAAGACTTTGTTTTTTAAATCTATGAATTTAAAATGGTGTTTTTAAGGCTAAATTTAATAATATTTTAGCCTTAAATTTTTTAGTTATTTTTCTAAATTAGCAGCGAGTTTGATTATTTCAATTACTGTGTTGCTTGAAGCTTTTAATGAGCTAACTGGCAAAAACTCATAAATTGAGTGAAAATTATGTGCTCCTGTGAATAAATTAGGGCATGGAATTCCTTTTTCTGATATTACTGAGCCATCATATCCGCCCCTCATCGGTTTGATTTTTGGAGCAATATTTAAATTTTTAAACGCTTTTTTGGCAAGCTTTATAGGAGTTGCATCTTCGTTTTTTAAGTAGTTGAAAACATTCTTATATCTATGGGTAAGTTTTACCGATATTCTTTCATCGCCCCAAAGTTTTTTTAAAGAATTTGTAAGTTCATTTAAAAATTCCATTCTTTCATGGTATTTTTTTTCATCAAATTCTCTAATATCAAGTTTTAAAATAGTTTTAGCACTGTTTCCACTTAACTCTTTTACCCAAAAATATCCCTCTTTGTTTTCTGTATATTCTGGCGCTTCACCACTTGGAAGCATTGATATAAATTTATGTGCTAGTAAAAGTGAGTTTATTAAATTTCCCTTTGCATTCATAGGATGAGCTGAAACTCCATTAAATGTAATTTCTGCATTTCCTGCATTCCAGTTTTCATAGATAAGTTCTCCAATTTCGCAGCAGTCCAAACAATACCCAAAATCTGCATCAATTTCATTTATATCTAAAGCTTTTGCACCGAGTAAGCCTTGTTCTTCATCTGGCACAAAACATACTGTAACATCGCCATGCTCTATTTTTGGATTATCAACGAAATACTTTACTGCATTCATAATAGAAGCAATTGCAGCTTTGTCATCAGCTCCAAGCAAGCTTGTTCCATCAGTTGTTATAATTTCATCACCTATGTAGTTTTTTAAACTTTCATCTTTTAAGTAAATATTGAGTTCTTTATTTAGACAAATTTCACCACCATTAAATTTGTGGATTTGAGCTTTTGTGTCGTTTGTTTGTTCGGCACTTGTATCAAGATGTGCAAAAAATGCTATCTTAGGTAATTTTTTAGATGAATTTGAGGGAAGTACGGCAGTTGTAATGGCATTATCTCTTCTTTTTATATTTGTTAGACCTAGTTCTTTTAACTCATTTTCAAGTAGCTTGGCAAGTTCTGTTTCATTTGGATTTGAGGGCATTATGCCAAGACTTCCGTTTTTTCTGTTTGTTGTAGTATTTATTTTAGTGTAGTTTATAAAACGAGTTACAATATCCATTTTTAGTCCTTTTTTGAAAATTTAATATATTTTATCACTTTAAATTTTAAATTTATATAAAAATAAAATTTTAATTATTAAAGTTGAGCAAGAATTTTCTACATCAATTAAGACTAAAATTTATGATTTTGTTAATTTTATAAAGATAAAAAAAGTAAAGTATAAAAGTAGCTTAATGGTGCGGATGAAAGGACTTGAACCTTCACGCCGTGAGGCACCAGATCCTAAGTCTGGCGTGTCTGCCAATTTCACCACATCCGCACTAGCTATAAAATGGTACGCCCTAAAGGATTCGAACCTTTGGCCTACGCCTTAGAAGGGCGTTGCTCTATCCAGCTGAGCTAAGGACGCATAAAATATTATTAACAATGGTACGCTCGAAAGGACTCGAACCTTCAACCTACAGATCCGAAGTCTGTTGCTCTATCCAGTTGAGCTACGAACGCAACAAACATTCTTTAAATGGGGTGAGTGATGGGAATCGAACCCACGACCCTCAGGACCACAATCTGATGCTCTAACCAACTGAGCTACACTCACCATCTGTAAATGGTCGGGGCGAAAGGATTCGAACCTTCGGCCCTCTGGTCCCAAACCAGATGCGCTACCAGACTGCGCTACGCCCCGTAACTTAAAAGTAAAGATGAATTATACAAGATTTTTTTATAAATGTCAAGATAAATTAAATTTTAATTTGTTTTTTTAAATTCAGCAAAAATATAGGAAATTTTTTAAATTAAATTTAAGAAATATTTTAAGATATAAAATAGTAAAATAGATAAAGTATAAATTAAAGGATTAAATTTGGATGAAAAATACCAAAGAATTAGGCAATATTTTAAAAATAAGGCAAATTTAAATGCTTTAAAAGGTGATTTAAAAGGTTCTCAAATTTCAAATAATAAAACAAATTTTAAACAAAAGAGATTATGATGAAGAACCGCTTATTATAAAAAGTTACGAAAGATTTTTTGTTGGATTTTTGCACTTTATATCTGTATGGTTAGCCATTTTTACTACTACTATAATTTACTCGTTTTTGTTTTGGGAAAATCAACCATTAAATATAATTATAATTTTAATTTGCTATCATATTATTCTTTTCAGTGTCAGTGGCGTTTATCTTTATTATAGAGATATTGTAAAAAACAAGCATCAAATACATTTTAATCAAAACTTTATTAGATTTTACGAAAATGGTGAGCCAAAATCAAGCGTGGATAATATACTGATAAAACGCATAATTTCTAAACCACTTTGGTGCTACTATTTTCCAAGAACAAATAATATTTGGAATAAAATTTTTCATATAGTTTTATGTTTGTTATTGTTTGCTATATCTTTAAAGTTTTCAGTAATAACAATATTTCTTTTGTATGTTTATATGATAATTTTTAAAATAATTACTCAGCTAATTTTTGGTAAAAATTTAAGAGATTTTAAATTTTTTAATACAATTTGCGTCGCCGAACCCATAGTTCCAAAAGGCTATATAACAGATGGTAAAATACTAGCTCAAAGATATTATCTTATTTATTATTTTGATAAAAAAACTTACGATGAAATTAAAACTTATTTTTTAGATAGAAAGCGTATTGATATTGATAAAGTTAGAAAAGATTATTTTATATTATTTTAAGAAATAATCATAAAAAATACAAAACTTAACCAAGCCAAAAGCTTGGTTAAATAAATTTAGTTTAAGTCTTTAAATGGATTTACTGATGAGGTTGGAATAATAGTTGCATTTGATTCAAGCATCTGCTTTGTTTTATTATCTTCAACTTTAAACCCGCCACCTAAAGCCTTAAATACTTCAACAACGCTATTTGAAACTTCTAAATTTGAAGCTGCATATTCAAGTCTAGCTGATAAATATCCTCTTTGAGCATCTAGCAATTCCAAGTTATCACTATATCCAGTTTTAAATCTTTCATTTGCAATGTTGTAAAGTTTTTCTTGTGAGTTTAGTAAATTTGCCATATCAGTTTGTTTTGAAATTGCGTTTTCTCTACCAACAAGAGCATTTCTAACTTCTCCAAAGGCTTCTTTCAAAGTTTTATCATAATTTATAAAGCTTGCATTTTGTTCTAAATTTGCTATTTCAACTCTTTTTGCACTTCTTCCAAAATCAAGCAATGGACCGACTAAAGATCCTCCAGCACTCCAGCTATTGGCATTTTCTATAAATAATCTATCAAATTCCATACTTGTGTATCCAAACATTCCAGTTAATGAAAAACTTGGAAAATAATTAGCTCTTGCTACGCCTACTAAGAAGTTTGTTGCTTTTAGTCTTTCTAGGCTTGCAGCAACATCAGCTCTTCTTAATAATAAATCTGAAGGAACTCCGTTTGGAACTTCTGGCGTTGTTGGTTGATGAGCTTTATCTGTAATTATATCTTTATATAAAATTTCATCATAGCTTTTGCCTGTTAAAATAGCAAGTGCTGTGTTTGTATTTGAGAGTTCATTTATAACATTTGTTAGTTTTACTTTAGCACTATCAACTTGAGTTTTGGCCTGATAAAGCGTGATTGAGCTTATTGCTCCAACACTAAATTGATTTTGCCTAAATTTAAATGTATCTTCATAGCTTTTTAATGTATCTTTTAAAATGCTTTCTTGCTCTTTTAAAAATAGTAGTTTAAAATAGCTATTTGCAACACTACTTGCGATACTTAATCTCGCTACTTCATAGTCATATTTTGTGGCTTTAAAAAGAGAATTTTTAGCTTTTACGCTATTTCTTACTTTTCCCCAAAGATCAAGCTCGTAGTTTAAAACAGCATTTGCACTATAAGAGGCATAAGAGTTTAAATCACCACTTGGAGCACCTCTTGAGGCTTTTCCTTGATAATTTACATTTGGTAAATACTCTATTTTGCTAAGTCCCAAATTTGCTCTTGCTGTTTCTATATTGTTCAAAGCAAGTGCTAAATCAGAATTATATTTTAATGCACTAGCAATAAGATCGTCTAAAACAGGGTCATTAAACTCTTTCCACCAAAAAGAATTTATATTTGCTTCATCGTAAGTTGAAGTGTAACTTGTGTCTTTAAGTGGAGTAACTGGCTTAAAAGAACACCCTGCTAAACAAAATAATACCAAAGGAGTAAGAAGTAATTTTTTATTAAACATTTTTTACCTTTCTATTTTGCTTGTCATCTTTGCCAAAAGTTTTACCTAGCCAAATATTAAAATTTTCAATCATATAATAAAACATAGGAATAAAGAAAATTGCTATTGTTGAGGCTGCTATCATTCCACCTACAACACCTGTTCCAATAGAGTGTCTTGATGCTGCACCAGCTCCTGTGCTAAATACCATTGGTAAAACTCCTAATGCAAATGCTAGTGATGTCATTACAATTGGTCTAAATCTAAGCTTTGCAGCTTGAATACTTGCTTCAAAAAGATTTTTTCCTTCTTTTTCGTGAGCTTCCATCGCAAATTCTATAATTAAGATAGCATTTTTTGCACCAAGGCCAATTAAGAGTAAAAGTCCTATTTGGAAATATATATCATTGCTTAAGCCTCTTGCCCATGTTGTAAGCAAAGCTCCAAATACTGAAAAAGGAACTGCGGTTAAAACTGCCACTGGCATAAGCCATCTTTCGTATTGTGCAGCCAAAATTAGATAAACAAAAATTAGTCCAAAGACAAATGCTATCATTCCAGTTCCAGCTGAGTGAACCTCTTGATATGCTGTTCCTGACCATCCAAGAATATAATCATTATCAGGAAAAACTTCTTTAAACACTTCAGAAATAGCTTTTATTGCTTGACCAGAGGTGTATCCAGGAGCTGGTTCACCCATAACCTTGGCTGCTGGATAAGCGTTAAATCTATCAACATTATCAGGCCCAAGGCTCCTTTCAAGTTTAGCGAGCGAATTTACCGGTATCATGTCGCCTGTTGTATGGCTTTTTACAAATATATTTCTAAATGCAGCTTCTGAGTCTCTAAAATTGGATTTAGCTCTAATATTAACTTTAAATGTTTTTCCAAGCATATTAAAATCATTTACATAATAACTTCCTATGGTTGAATTAATTGTGGCAAATAACTCATTTATGCTTACTCCATATGCTTTAATCTTATCTTTGTCTAATGTTAAATTATATTGTGGGAAATTTGTATCAAGACTAGTTCTTACTAAAAACAGATCTCCTCGTTTGTTTGCAGCAGCAATAACTTTTTTCATGTCTTCTTGCATTTGTGCATATGTTTTTCCAGTAGTTGTTTGTGCAAAAAGCTCAAATCCACCTGTCATTGAAAGACCTGTAATTGGTGGTGGATTTACAACAAAACTTACTCCATCTCTATTTTGTGAAAACATTTTGTTGTATTTTCCAGCAAGTGCAAATGATGACTGGCTAAGATCTTTTCTTTCATTCCAATGAGCGAGTTTGATAAACATAACAGATGCATTTTCTCTTAAAGAGCCTGATACTAAATCATATCCTGCCATAAGCGCATATAAATCAACATTTTTATCTTGTTCTACTGAATTTCCAAGTAAGTGACCATGGTCTATTGTTCTTGCGATTGAAGAAGCCGATGGTAATGTGTTCATGACTATTAAGCTTCCTTTATCTTCATTTGGAACAAGGCCACTTGGAACTATTTTAAATAAACTTGTAATTGCAAATATCATAATTGCTACAATTATTAAAGATGGAATTATATGCTTTAGTACTTTTTGAACTCCAGCTGAGTAAATTCTTGTGCTTAGATTAAAAAATTCATTAAATTTTCTTACGAACCAAAACTGCTTGCCTCTTTCTTTTTTTAACATCAATGCACAAAGTGCAGGAGTTAAGGTCAAAGCACAAAATCCAGATATTGCGACTGCGACAACCATGGTTAAGGCAAATTGTTTTTGTATAACTCCAACAAATCCCTCCATAAAAGCAACTGGTATAAAAACAGAGCTTAAAACTAAAACAATGGAAATAATTGGTGCAACAATTTCACTCATTGCTTTATCGGTTGCTTCAATGACTGATAAATTTGGCTCTTCTTCTAAAATTCTTTCAACATTTTCTATAACGATAATTGCATCATCCACAACTATACCAATTGCTAAAATCATTGCAAAAAGTGTAATCATATTAATAGAAAACCCCATTATTAAAAGTCCAGCAAAAGACCCTATAATAGATACTGGAACTGCAAGCATAGGAATGATTGTAGCCCTTATGTTTCCTAAAAATAGATACATTACTATAAAAACTAAAGCCATAGCTTCTATAAATGTTTTTACCACCTCTTTTATTGTGATTTGGACAAAAGTTGTGGTATCGTAAGGAACTTTATAAGTAAGTCCTCCTGGAAAAGACTTAGATAGCTCTTTTAGTTTTTCATTGACTGCAGTTGCTACTTCAAGAGCATTTGCATTGCTTTGGGTAAATATCAAAACAGGAGCTCCGGGATATTTTTTCATAAATCCTTCAAAAGCATAATTTTCCGCTCCAAGCGAAATTTCAGCTACATCTTTAAGCTTTAAAGAAGAGCCTATTTCATTGCTTCTTAAAATTATATTTTCAAATTCTTTAACTGACTTTAGACGACCATCTGGCTTTATAGTATAAACATATGGGTTATTGGTAGTCATTGGTTGTTGTCCAATTTTACCTGTTGCATACTGGCTGTTTTGCTCTCTAATAGATGCGATTACTTCAGGTATTGTTATTTTATATTCTTGAAGTAAATCAGGCTTTATCCAAATTCTCATAGAGTAGTTTTTACTTCCTATTAAGACGGCATTTCCAACTCCAGGAACTCTTTTTATTTCATCAACGACATTTATGTTTATATAGTTATTTAACTTAACTATATCAGTTTTGCCTGTTGGATCATAAAATTGCACGACTTCTAAAATATTAGGATTCATCTCAGATGCATTTACACCTATTCTTTGAACTTCTTCAGGAAGAGAAGCTTGAGCGATTCTAATTCGGTTATTAACATTTACCAATGCTTCTTGTGGATCAGTTCCTACATCAAAATAAACACTTAATGACATTTCGCCTGATGAGCTTGAAGTTGATTGCATATAAATCATATTTTCAACACCGTTAATTGCCTCTTCAAGTGGAGCTGCAACAGTATCTGCAATAGTTTGGGCATCTGCACCACTATAAATTGCCTTAACTACAATTCTTGGAGGAGTTAGTTGAGGGTACTCTTCAACTGGTAAAACTCTCATAGAAATTATTCCAGCAATTACTATAATTATAGAAATTACAGATGCAAAAACTGGTCTATGGATAAAAAATTTTGAAAACATTATTTAACCTCTATTTCTTTTACGGGAACTCCAGGAGCTATTTTCATAAAATTATCAATTATAATTTTATCACCATTTGTAAGTCCTTTTGAAATAATAGCAAATTCACTTGTTTGAAAAACTATATCAACTATTTTTTTTGTAGTTGCATTTTTTTCTATAACATATACAAAAGTATTTGTTGCATCTTGTTGAACTGCAATTTGAGGTATTTTAAAACCATCTTTTTGATAAAGTCCATTCATAGCAACAGTTCCAAAACTTCCTGGTAAAAGTTTTGAGTCATTGTTATCAAATATAGCCTTTGCATCAACCGAGCCTGTTTTTTGATTTATAACTTTATCTATAAAAATAGTCTTTCCATCAAATTCCATATCTTTTACATAAAATTTGGTAAAAGTTTCTTTTTGTACCCATTCATTGTTTTTTGTTTTTGAGTTTATTCTAAGTGCATCAACATCAGCAATTGCAAATTTTGCATAAATAGGATTAAGCTTTGTAAGGCGGATTAAATTTGGATTTTGAGGTCCTACATAAGCACCCTCGTCTTGATATTTATCGCCTAAAATACCATCAAATGGTGCTATTACTTTTGTGTAGTTTAAATCAACTTCTGCATTTTTAAGCAAAGCTTCTGAGCTTTTTATAGAAGCTTCTGCACTTTTAAAATTTGCAACTGCAGTATCAAAGTCTTTTTGGCTTATTGATTTTGTTTTATTAAGTTTTATAGCTCTATTATAATCAAGCCTTGCTCTTTCAAAATTTGCTTTTGAAAGTGCTAAATTTGCTTTTGCAACCTCATAGGCAGCTTCGTATTTGTCAGGCTCAATTAAAAATAAAATGTCGCCTTTTTTTACAAAATCACCTGGATTAAAGTATTGCTTTATCAAAGTTCCAGGAACTTTTGCAATAATATCAACACTTTGATCACTTACAATTCTTGCTGGATATCTTAATGTGATTAGCTCATCTGTCATATTAGCTGTAAAAGTAGCTACTGGAACAGGCCCTTGAGTTCTTTTCATAGCTTCTTTTCCTTGGTTTTGTTTTTTACCAGAATCACAACCTGTTATTAAAAGCAAACAAGAGATGATAATTAGTAGCTTTTTTTTCATATTAGTTTTCCTTTTTATAAGTTTGTGTAATTGTTATTACACTAAAATAAAATCTGATTTTATCTTTTTAGCTTTTATTTGTCAAGCTATTTACTTTAAAAATTATTAGCAAAATTAACCTAAAAATCCATATAAGAGCATTTTTATAGTTTTATAAATATGTGCTTTTTTATCTGTTTGTGTAAGCTTTACCTCTTTTGAATTTATTAGTGAGCTATAAAAAAATGGTTCTTTTATAGCAAAAAGGTAGATATTTGCAAACTTACTTATATCTTCGATGTTTAAATTTTCAGTTTTTTTACAGGATTTTAAAAAATCAATCAAATACTCATTTAAAAATTTGGAACACTCATCGGCAAAAAGTTTGCCTATGTTGTGATTTTCCATATTAAATCCTTCACTTAAAATAAGTCTATGTAGTGCTATGGATTTTGGACTTAAGATAAGTGTTAAGTAAAGCTCACTAAATTTAAATAAAAACTCTTCAAGATTTAAATTTGAGCTAACACTTATATTTTTTTCAAGATCATCTTTAAATTTAGAAATTGCTTTTAAAACAATTGCTTTAAAAAGACCTTCTTTATTTTCAAAATATTTATAAATTGTAGCAAGTGAGCCACCGCTTTTTTCCACTATATCGTTTAAATTGGTGTTTGCATACCCTTTTTTTAAAAAAAGATAAAGAGCATCTTCTAAAATGGTCTCACATCTATTTTTTGCTCTTTTGTTTTCTAAATTAAATTCCACTTAAAGCCTTTATTTTAGCTTATTTTCTATAACGCTATTTTTTGGATAAACAAAAATAGTATCTCTTTTAACATTTATATTTTCTTTGTTATCAGTAGCATAAGCATTAATTACCAAAGGAATAGTTATATCAACATTGCTTTTTTCAAAAGCACCTTCATTTGCCTCTAAAGTCACAATTATTTTATCTTTTTTTCTTGCATCAATTTTTACAGGCTTTTTAGGCTTTTTAACACTTATTTTGTCATTGTTTGTTTCGAAATAAAACTCATGAGCTACTTTATCTGTATTTTCTATTAAAAATATATAATTATTTTCAATAACAACTTGACTGTTTTCAACCTTTAAATTATAAAAGCTACTATCTCTATTGATGTTTAAAAGCATAGTTTCTCTTTTTGATCCAACTATTAAAAGAGCCACAAATGCAATAGACAAAGCAACCATATAAGCAATAGTTCTAAATCTTAAAATTTTAGTTTTACCATTATTTAGCGCATATTCACTTGTCCATCTAACAAGAGAAGGTCTGTTTTTTCTTGCCATGATACCACTACAGGCATCAGCACACTCTAGGCAGTTTATACACTCAAGTTGCATTCCTCGTCTTATGTCTATATGAGTTGGACATATTTTTACACATGCTAAACATCCAATGCATTCATCATTTTCACCAGTTGGGCGATCGTTTATTTTATTATGTTTTTCATCATAAATTTTACCGCCTCTTTTTTCATCATAAATAACTTGAAATGTATTTTCATCAAACATTACCGATTGAACTCTTGCGTAAGGACAGATGTAAATACAGAAATTTTCAGCTATAAAGACAATATCTGTAAAAATAAATAAAGCAATTCCTAAAACTATACCGATCATTAAAAGGTGATCGCTTGGATTTGCTAAATATCTAAAAAAATCTTCTGGTGGAATAAAAAACCATATAAAATTCGAAGCCATTAGTAGAGTTAGACATGCCCAAATGAGTTTTGCAATTAATTTTTTTACAAATTGACCACTTGGATTTATCTGTTTGTTTTTTATATTTTTTCTTATTTTAAGAAGTTTTGTGCAGATAAAATCTCTATAAAAAACTCTAAAGCTAGTTTGAGGGCAAGCCCATCCACACCAAATTCTACCGCCTAAAGTTGTTATAAAAAATACCCCCAAAAACGCCATTATTAAAACAAAAGGCATTAAAAAAAGCTCTTGGGTTGAAAAAACTGAAAATAAAAGATGAAGTTCCTTTTTATCAAAACTTAGTAAGAAAAAGTGATTTCCGCCAATTCTAATAAAGGGCAATATTAAAGCAATTAGTGCAATAAAAGAAAAGACAAAATACCTTTTTTTCGTGTAGTTTGTTTGAAAATTCAACTCATTAGGCATTTTAAGCTCCTTAATAATGATAAATCTGTTTTAAATTTATAAAATTCATTTATCATTTTACTATTATTTAAGTTATAAGAAAATTAAATTTGTAAATTTAACTTTTTTTAAGTATAATTTCTGTTCAAATTTTTATGAAAGGTGGTGATTGGATTGCCTGGTATTAAAGTGCATCCAAACGAGTCTTTTGACGAAGCGTATAGAAAGTTTAAGAAGCAAACTGACAGAAACTTAATTGTTACTGAATCAAGAGCTAGAAGATTTTTTGAGCCAAATACTGAAATTCGTAAAAAACAAAAAATTTCAGCTCGCAAAAAAATGTTAAAAAGACTTTATATGCTAAGACGCTATGAATCAAGACTCTAAGCCCAAAAAACACTAGCTAGCTATTTTTCTAGCTAGTGTATAAATAATAAACTTCATTTTATAAGACTTTTAGCCTAAATTTGAGATAATATCTACTAAAATTATTAGGTAAGGTTAGTAATATGCAAAAACTTTCCATTGCTGATGCGGCTTCAAAGCTTGGAGTTTCAAAAGAAGCTATTTATAATAGAATAAGAAGAAATACAATAAAAAGTTTTGAAGAAGATGGCGTGAAATATGTAATCTTAGATGAAAAACAAACTCCTTTAAGGGAAAAAGTTCAAAAAAATAGTGATTTTATAGAGTATTTAAAAAGTGAAATTGAATATTTAAAACTTAAAAATAGGGCTTTGCAAGAGGATAAAGAAAAACTTTTTAGAGAAAAAGAAGAACTTTTAATAAGTACTAAAGATGAAATAAAATCAATCTATAAAGAAAGAGATGAAAAACTTAAATATTTTTTAACGCTTCTTGAAAAACCTTTTTTGGCAAAGGAGCCAATTGATGTTGAGGCAAGTACTGAAGCAATTGAGCTAAAAAAAGAGATTATAAAAGAAAGCCTTGCACAGACTAAAGCAAAAGATGAACTCAAAGTAGAAGATAAAAATAAAAAAGAAAAAAATAAAACTTGGGTTTCTTTAAGAGAGTTTTTAGATGCTCAAAATATGAAGAAAAAAGAGAGAAAAGAACTTAAAAAATACTTAGTTGATAATGCGTATGAAAACGAAAACATAAAAATAGAAGCTGGAATGCTCTATATAAATTTAAATTTTGATATAAATTCAATACAAAGGTAAATAAATGAAAAAGAAATTTAATAAAGTAAAAAAAATAGCGGCTTATAGTTTAGTTGGTGGTTTAGGTCTAGTTTTGGCTGGGGGACTTGCAGGTTGTAATAATGGCACTGTAAAGGAACAACAATCCCAGCAAGGTGCGTTTGTTGTTATTGAAGAAACAGCTCCTGGAAAATATAAAATTTTAGAGGAATTTCCAAGTGCTGAGACAAGAATTATTTTAAAACAACTCGATGGAACAGAAAAAGTTCTAACAAAAGAAGAAATGGATGCATTAATAAGAGCTGAAAACCAAAAAATAGAAAATGGAACTTCAAATTTAACCAATCCAAATGCTCAAATTAGTAGTGGTGGAATGGGGCTTGGAGAAGTTTTATTAACAAGTGTTGCAGGTGCCATGATAGGAAGTTGGATAGGTAGTAAGCTTTTTAATAATCCAGCTTATCAAAATCAAAGACAAAATGCCTATAAAAATCCATCTGCCTATCAAAGAAGTGTAAATAGTTTTAGTAATGCAAAAAAAGCAGGTGCTTCAAGTAAAAGAACAAGTGGAAAAAGTGGCTTTTTTGGTGGAGGTTCAAAGCAAAAATCAGCCGCAAGCTAAATTTCTTTAAAAATCACAAAACAAAATTTAAACAGTAAAACAAGGAATAAAATGATAAATTTAAAAAAAATTAAACCTTTAAGTGATGAATATTTAGAAAGTTTGGGCTTTTCTTGGCACACTGATGAAGATAAAACTCCATATTTAGCCAATGAGCTAGTTGAGGTCAGTCAAGATGAAGCAAATGCCTATTATGAAGCAGCAAATGAACTTTATGATATGTTTATAAATGCTGCGCAGCATATAATAGATAATAATCTTTTTCATGAAGTTGGAATTCCATATAATTTAATTGATATTATAAAAGATAGTTGGGAAAATGATGTTCATTGGCATCTTTATGGACGATTTGACTTAGCTGGCGGGCTTGATGGAAAACCTATAAAACTAATTGAGTTTAATGCTGATACGCCAACTGCTTTGTTTGAAACAGCAATTATTCAATGGGCTATGTTAAAAGAAAATAATATGGATGAAAGTTCGCAATTTAATGATGTTTTTGAAGCTTTAAAAGAGAATTTTAAACGCCTTGTGACTTTAAGTGAAGATACTTCTAAATTTGATGAGTATTATGATGGTTGGAAAATATTATTTAGTAGCGTTGCTGGAAATATCGAGGATGAAATTACCACTAGATTTTTAGAACTTTGTGCAAAAGAAGCAGGCTATGAAACTGAGTTTGCCTATGTTGATGAGGTTGAGTTTAACGATGAAGATGGCATTTTTTATAACGATGTTAACTATGAGTTTTGGTTTAAGCTAATTCCGTGGGAAAATATTGCAATTGATGAGGGTGAGCTTGCAATAATTTTAAAAAATATTATTAAAAATCAAAAAGCTATTATTTTAAATCCAGCTTATACTTTACTATTTCAAACAAAAGGAATTTTAAAAATTTTATGGGATTTATACCCAAATCACCCACTTTTACTTGAGGCTTCATATGAGCCTTTAATAGGCAAAAAAATGGTAAGAAAACCAGTTTTGGGAAGAGAGGGTGCAAATGTTGCTATTTTTGATGAAGACGGTAAAAAAATCCTAGAAGAAAGTGGTGATTACGCAGATCAAAAACAAATTTATCAAGAGTTTTATGAGTTTAATAAAGACAAAGCCGGAAATTCATACCAAGCAGGAGTATTTTTTGCTTATGAGGGATGTGCTTTAGGATATAGAAAAGGCGGGGAAATTTTAGGAAATTTTGCCAAATTTGTAGGACATTATATAAAGGATTAAAAAATGAAAATAGTTTGTTTGGACGCTCTTACTTTGGGCGATATTGATTTAAGTATATTTAATAAATTTGGTGAGTTTAAAAGTTATGTTAATACTTCAAATTTAGACCCTAATTTAGTAATTGAAAGATTAAAAGATGCTGATATTGTGATAGTCAACAAGGTTTTAATAACAAAAGAAATTATGCAAAAAACAAATTTAAAGTTGATTTGTATAAGTGCAACTGGGATGAACAATGTCGATTTAAAAACCGCAAAAGAGCTTAAAATAGAGGTAAAAAATGTTGCAGGATACTCTACAAATAGCGTTATTCAACAAACTTTTGCAAGCTTGTTCACACTTTTAAACAACACAATTTTTTATAGCGATTATGTAAAAAGTGGAAAATGGGCAAAAAGTGAAATTTTTACAAATTTAGATAAGCCAATAGTTGAAATTTATGGTAAAAAATTTGGAATTATCGGTCTTGGAGAAATTGGTCAAGGCGTTGCAAGAATAGCAAAAAGCTTTGGTGCAGAAGTTGCATACTATTCAACAAGTGGCAAAAATAAAAATGATGAGTTTAAGAGTATTTCGCTAGATGAAATGCTTCAAAACTTTGATATTATATCAATCCACGCTCCGCTTAATGAAAATACAAAAAATCTAATTGGCAAAAACGAGCTTAATAAAATGAAAAATGGTGCTGTTTTAATGAACTTTGGAAGAGGTGGAATAGTTGATGAAAAAGCTCTTGCTAAAATTGTTGATGAAAAAGATATAAAAGCTATTTTGGATGTGCTTGAAGTTGAGCCGATGATAAAAAATCACCCACTTTTAAATGTAAAAAATAAAAATAATGTTTTAATAACTCCGCATGTTGCATGGGGAAGTAAAACGGCTAGGGATTTACTTATTAAAAAAATATATTTAAATATAGAAAATTTTTTAAAAAATAGATAAATAAATTTGTTTTATTTATCATTATTTGTTAATAAAACCTTAATTTTATTATGCTAAACTTAACAAATTAAATTAATTATATTATCAAGAGGACTTTAAGAAATGTTATTAAATTTTGCGCAGGAAAAAGCTGTAAATTATGCACACAATAAGATGCAAAAAGCTCTTTATAAAAGTCTAAACATAGACATTACAAATGAAAATATAGAAAAAATTCCAAGCAAAGATAAAAAATATATGCTTTACGCACATGTACCATTTTGTCACGTTTTTTGTCCATATTGTTCATTTCATAAATACAAATTTGACGCAAATTTATGTAAGGATTATTTTGTAAATTTAAGAGAAGAACTAAAACAAATAAAAGAAGCTGGTTATGATTTTACTTCGATGTATGTGGGCGGTGGAACTACTTTAATAGATGAAGATGAACTTTTAAAAACCCTAGATTTAGCAAAAAATCTTTTTAGTATAGAAGAAATTTCATCAGAAAGTGATCCAAACCACATTGAGCCAAAAACTTTAGAAAGATTTAAAGGCTATATTGATAGATTAAGTGTTGGAGTTCAGAGTTTTGATAATGATATATTAAAAAAAGTTTCAAGATATAATAAATTTGGATCACAAGAGGTTTTAATAGAAAAATTAAGCCAAGCGATTGATATTCTTCCAACTTTAAGTTTGGATTTAATTTTTAATTTTCCATTTCAAACAAAAGAACAACTTTTAAGCGATATAAATATAGCTAAAAAACTTGCCCCACAACAAATTACATTTTATCCATTAATGAAATCTCCTATAACAAGAGAAGCAATTGCTAAGACCTTAGGTGTTAGCGATGATGATAGAGAGTGGGAATTTTACAAAATTATAAAAGAAGAGTTTAAACACTATCATGCAAGCAATGCTTGGGCATTTTCTAAACAAAGTGCAAATTTAGTTGATGAGTATGTTGGCTCAAATGCTGAGTATGTGGGTGTTGGAAGTGGAGCATTTAGCTTTTTAAATGGCAGACTTTTGGTAAATGCTTTTAATTTACAGGAGTATTCTAATAGAATAAAATCTAAAAAAAGTCCCGTTATTGCTGTTTGTGATTTTAATAAAAAAGAAAAAATTCAATATGTATTTTTGACAAAACTTTTTGATGGAAGTGTCGATATCGCTAGCTTTAATGCTCAAAACGAAACAAATCTTAAAAAAGAGCTATTTTTAGAAATAAATTTATTAAAACTTGTAAATGCAATTTATGAAGAAAACGGAGTATTAAAACCAACTGAGTTTGGAAGCTATCTTGCAATGGTTTTAATGAAAGAGTTTTATACTGGCATGGATAAAGTAAGAGCTGCATTTAGAGATGATGCAAAAGTAAAATCAAGTAAAAAACTAAGAGTTATGGAGTATGATAGCGATTTAAAGGTTGGTGAAGATAAAATTGCCACAGCTTAAATAAAATTATTTAAATCCCAATCAATTGGGCTTTTTCCAAGCTTTTTTAAAATTTCATTTGTTTTTGAAAAATGTTTGCAACCAAAAAAACCACCTCTTGCCAAAGGGCTTGGGTGTGGGGCTGTTAGAATAAAATGTTTATTTTGGTCTATCAAATTTGCTTTATTTTTAGCAAAATTACCCCATAGTAAAAAAATAACTCCATATTTTTCATCACTTATTTTCTTTATCACGGCATCACTAAATAGATGCCAACCAAAGTCTTTATGTGAGTTTGGTTTACCTTTTTCAACGCTTAAACTCGCATTTAAAAGTAAAACTCCTTGCTTTGCCCAATATGTTAAATCTCCACTATTTGGTTCATTTATACCCAAATCATCATAAATTTCTTTATAAATATTAATTAGACTTGGTGGAATTTTTACACCTTTTGGAACTGAAAAACTAAGTCCCATGGCTTGATTGTCTCCGTGATACGGGTCTTGTCCTAAAATAACAACTTTTACTTTATCGAACGGTGTTAGATTAAATGCATTAAATATCAAATTTGATGGTGGAAAAACGGTGGCATATTTTTTAGAGATGATTAAATTTTCTTTTAAATTTTCAAAATATGGTGATAAAAACTCATCTTTTAGCGCCTCTTTCCAGCTTTTTTCTATTTTAACATTTTCAAGCAAAATACTCATATTATAGGATTATCTCCAATTTTTGAACGCTCTAAAAATTTAGTTAAAATTTCTTTTTCCAGATTATAAAGCTCATACCTTGCATTTTTAAAAACTTGTGAAAGCTTTAAATCAATAAGTTTAAAAATTTCTTCCAAAACTCTTGCACTTTCTTGCGAGCGTTTTAAATTTGCAGTTAAAACTGAACTTAAATCTTTTCTTTGGAGTTCTAAGTCTATTGATTTTTTAAGCACATCAAGATTTGCATCGCGGGAATTTAAACAATTTATTTGCAGCTTTAAACTCTTTAAATTTCCTAAATGTCGTAAGTTTTTAAGCTTTAAAGAAAGCTCTTTATCATCAAAGATATATCTTTGTATATCTTCAACAACTCTGATACCTTCTTTAAAGCGGTTTAAATTCGCATCAATTATGCGATAAATTTTAGTCTCTATTTAAAATTCCTAAAATATTTAAAAGTGAAACAAATAAATTTAATATGTTTAGATACATACCAACAGCAGCCATAATAGGGGAATCATATCTTCCTTTTATTATGTTTTGTGTATCAAAAAGTATGTACATACTAAATAAAATTGCACTTACTGATGAAATTCCAAGTGAAAGCATTGTGCTTTTGAATAAAAATAGATTTAAAAGTCCAGCAACTATCACGCCTAAAAGCACAAAAAATAGTGGCTTTGACCAAGATCTAAAGTCAGCTTTTGCATTTATAGCATAAAGAGTAAGTCCGCCAAAAGCAACTGCTGTCATAACAAAAGCTTGTGTTACTATATGTCCTGCACCAGCTCCAACATACATGCTTAAAACAGGTCCTAAAAAAAGTCCTGTAACAAAAGTAAAAGCAAAAAGCAATCCAAGAGCAAGTCCTCTCATGCCTTTTTTATCAGCAAAACTCATACCAAAAAGCATAATAAGCTCAACTGCTAAAAATAAAATTGAAAGCATAGGGCTTCTTGGAATTCCTGCATTCATCCCTACAAATGCTCCTGCAACAGCTGCAATTAATGAAGCTGCAATTAGCTTATAAGTATCTTTTACAAAGGTACTTAATTCTGAGCTTTGTTCTAATGAATTTTCTATACTTTGAGAATCTTGTACATAATCTCTATCGTATAAACTCATATTTTCTCCTTTTTAATTTTTTATTTGATTTTATCAAAAACTCAGTAAATAAAATATAAATTTGAATTTATTATATAAAAGTAAGTTTAAATTTTATATCTGTTTTTAAATTTAAGGTAGAATAATGAAAATTTTTATTTAAGGAAAAAATTTTGGATAATTTGGAAAATGCAAATGTGGTAAAAGGCGGAATAGAATTTATGGAGAAGTATTTTAAGGAAAATGCTGAACTTTTTAAAACTTTAAAAGATAACCAAACTCCGCACACACTTTTTATTGGATGTTCTGACTCAAGAGTTGTGCCAAATCTTATAACAAATACAAAACCAGGCGAAATGTTTGTCATAAGAAATATAGCAAATATCATACCAAAATACCGTGTTAGCGATGAGTTTTTAGCCACAACTTCGGCCATTGAGTATGCTTTGTATATTTTAAATATAAAAGATATTATTATTTGCGGACATAGTAATTGTGGTGGTTGCGCGGCACTTTACTATGATGAGAGTAAATTTGATAAAACACCAAATGTTAAAACTTGGCTTAAATCTTTGGACAACGTTAAAGCTCAAGTTGAAGCACTAGGACTTAGCAATTTAAAGAAAAAAGCTTGGTTTGTTGAGAGATTAAATATAATAAACTCAATTGACAACCTTTTAACTTATCCAGGCGTAAAAGAGGGCGTTAAGCTTGGAAAGATAAGAATTTATGGTTGGCATTATATTATAGAAACTGGTTCTTTGTTTAGCTATGATATGGTAACAAAGGATTTTGAATTATTAAATGAAGGAAGTGATTATGAGAAAATTTATAACGAAATTTTTGCTGATAACTAGTATTTTTTTACTTGGTTTACAAGCAAAAAATACAGATTTGCCAAAAGTTGATGAAGTTTTAACTGAAGGAAATCAAACCGAGGCAAATAAAACTGAAGAAGTTAAGCAAAGCTCGGTATTAAGTGGCATTATAAAGCAAAGCACAGATCAAATTTCAGAGGAAAATAAAACTGCTGAAAAAGAAAAGCTTGTTGAGTTTTTAACTGATGGGAAAGAGGCAAATAAGAGCGAAAATGAAATTGCAGTTGCTGAACTCATAGCTGAAAAAGCGGTAAATTCACCAAAAAAACCTGATAATTCCAATAAACAAAGTTTAGGTGATATAGTTAAAGAGATAAAAGATATAAATATAAAAATAGATCTTTTAAAAGCCTCTGTTGATGCTAATAAAACAGTTGATGAGATTTCTAATTTACAAAGCACAAAAGAAAATTTGCTTTTGCATATACCAGCTGCAGTTACCAGTCAAACAGTCGATGAAGCCGCTTTAATAGCATATCTTACAAATAAAAAGGATTTAAACAAAAAATTATCAAATTTGCAAAATAAAAAAAATTCATTTGATTATTTTGATGCTAATTTAAGTTTTACTGCTATAGAGATTGGAGAAAGTTTTTATTCATCTTTATTAAGGCTTGAGTATATGTTTAAAGATGGCAAAAAAGAAAGCGAGATAAAAAAACTCATTCAAGATACGCTTTTAAATTTACAAATTAAAGATTTTTCAAATATAAAAAATAAAATAAACGAGCTTAATATAAAAGATGATCAAAAAACTACACTTAATAACAAATATTCAAATTTAATATCAGATAAAAAAACTTATGAAGAAATTTTAAGCTATCTTTCAAAAAATACAAATTTATTAACTGGAAATGCTCTTTTTGTAGGATTAAATCTAAAATTTATAATTGATTATATTAACGACTTATCACCTTTTGAGGCAAGTGCTATAAATTTGGGAAAAATAATTCCAATTATTTTAATAATGGTTCTTCTATTTTCAATAAGACGATTTTTAGCAAATATTATCTATTTTGTTTTTACACTCTTTAATAAGAATAAAGAAAAAAACATAGAGATAAAAACGCAAGTTGTTGATCTTATCAAAAAGCCACTTGGTGTTTTATTAATAGCTTATGGTGTTGATATTTGTTCAAGTATTTTTTACTATCCAAATCCTGTTCCATTGATATTTAACAAGGCTTTTGGAGTAATTTTCATTTTTCTATACTCTTGGCTTATTATTGAAATTATTAATGGTTACGGAATTATAATAATTAGCAAATTAGCCAAAAAAAGCAGTAGGAAAGAAGTATTAAATTTAGTTGTTAAAATTTTATATATTGTAGTTGTTATAGTTGCATTTTTACTTATTTTAACCAAAATGGGGATAAATGTTTCAGCCATTGTTGCCTCACTTGGAATAGGTGGTTTGGCTGTTGCTTTGGCAACTAAAGATATCATTGCAAATTTATTTGCTTCAATTATGGTTTTATTTGATAACTCATTTTCTCAAGGAGATTGGATAGTTGTAGGAAATGTTGAGGGAACTGTTGTTGAAACAGGGCTAAGAAAAACAACTATTAGAACTTTTGATAACTCTTTAGTTTTTGTTCCAAACTCAAAAATTATTGATAACAATATAGTAAACTGGAGTAGAAGAAAAGTTGGAAGACAGATAAAAATGTTTTTAGGTCTAAATTATGCAACGCCTCCACACATGGTTGAACAAGTCATAAAGGAGATAAAAGAGATGCTTTATACTCATCCAGGCATTGCAAATCCTACAAAAAAAGATGCATTAAATGATATGAGATTTAAATATAGACAAAGTATCGTTTCATTGGATGATTTAGCAGGATATAAAAATAATTTATTTGTAACACTTGATAAATTTGATGATTCATCTATAAATATTATGATTTATTGTTTTACTAAAAGCGTTGTTTGGGCTGAATTTTTGGATGTTAAACAAGATGTTATGATAAAAATGATGAAAATTTTAGAAAAAAATAAAGTCGGATTTGCCTTCCCCTCTAAAAGCATCTACATAGAAGAAACTCCTATGCTTAAAGATATTATTTCAGTTAAGGATAATGGTGATAAAGCTACAGAAACAAAACAGATCGATGTAGATGATAAAAATGATAAAAATATTGACAAAAAATAGTTGAAATTTTGAAAAAAAATAGTAAAATTACAAGGCTTTAATTAGTTAAAGCCTATTTTTACTAAGGAGATAAGTATGAGAGACGACTTTGAAGATGACTTCGACCCAAGTGAAGATTTTGATGAAGATCTTTACGATGATGAAGAAAATTGGGGAGACTTGGATGATGATGAGTTTGTTTACGACAAAGACGATTATACTTTTGATGACGAATACTAAAAAATACTAAATTTTGCAGATTGTAATAATACAAAATAACTCTTATTTACAATCTGCTTACTTTTTTGTTACTTTAAAACAATATAATGATTTTAAATTTTATATTAAAGGATAAAAAATGTTAAAACTTAGAGTTCTTCCGTTTTGTGCAAAAAGTAATGCAGTAGTTAGTGAACAAACCTGTAATTTTCACCATGGAAAACATCACAATACTTATGTTAACAATTTCAATAATCTTGTAAAAGATAGTGAGTTTAAAGATGCTTGTTTTTATGATATTTTAACAAAAGCAAAAGGCGGTCTTTTTAATAACGCGGCTCAAGTTTATAATCACGATTTTTACTGGGATTGTATAGCTAAAAAATCAGATATTAGCGATGAGTTAAAAAAAGCTTTAGATGAAAATTTTAACGATTTTAAAGCTGAGTTTTTAAAAGCAGCTACAACATTATTTGGTTCTGGTTGGTGCTGGTTGACTTATGATCCAAACTCAAAAAAACTTGAAATTATTCAAACTTCAAATGCAGCAACACCTGTAACTGATGGAAAAATTCCACTTTTGGTTGTTGATGTTTGGGAGCACGCATATTATCTTGATACTCAAAATGCAAGACCTGCATATTTAGAGAAATTTTATGATAATATTAACTGGGAATTTGTATCACAAGCTTATGAGTGGGCTTTAAAAGAAGGTGCTAATTCAGTTAAATTTTATATAAAAGACGTTCATCCAGAACTTGCTAAAAAAAGTTGTGGTTGTTCATGCAACGCTTAATTTAGCGAAATTAAATTTGAAGTCCAAACGGACTTCAAATCACTTATTTATTTAAAATTTAATAAATGACTTTTGAAATTTCATCTTTAAACTCATTACTGATTCTAAAACTATCTTTTATTTTTATTTTAGTCATTTTAAAAATTTCACTGTTTAGTTTTTTGTCTTTTAAAAAAAATAAAGTTTTTTTTGGAAATTGTACCGCACATTCACAAATCAGCCATGCTTTTGCCATTTGTGCGTAGTATTTATTTGGATTTGGCGTATTGAATATAAAATCTAAATATTCATCTTTAATAAAATAATAGAGTAAATTTACAAAACCAGCTCTTAAAATAAACTCATCATTTGACTTTAACCATAAATTTATTTCATTAAAAAGTAAATTCTCATCTATTTTTTTAAACTTAATAGTATCAATTAATGCCCAATTATCAGCTTTTTTAATATATTTATCATAAAGAGTTAGTTTTTTAGAAAACTCGCATTTTAAATCAGTCAAAATAAGCCCTTTAAGTAAAATCATTTCAAAAATTTCATCATCTGAGTTTATAAAGTTTAAAAGATTAGAATTATTTAAATTTTTACATAAATTGTTAGCAATCTTCCTTAAATGCGGAGTTTTTACACCTAAAATTTTATATTTTGTAAAAATTAATTTTTGCATAAAAGTTTTTTGTTTTTGAGTTTTTAAATTGTTTAAAATATTTAAAATTTTATTCAAATTTTACCTTTTTAGAACTATTTTATAGTTTTAACAAAATAACAAAATCAAAATTTTACAATAAAGTAAAAATTGTGTTTTATCAATTTGTTATAAAATGGATTTAAAATAAAAATGGTATCAGGGGGGAGACTTGAACTCCCGACCTCCGGCTTATGAGACCAGCGCTCTAACCAGCTGAGCTACCCTGACACAAAGTTAAAAAAAGAAGTATGAATTATACCAAATAAATTCTTATTTTAACTTTAAACATTTTTATTATAAATCAAATTTAGCCTAAATTTTGCATTATATAGACCCAAAATGGCATTGAAATAATACTAAAAATTAATCCAAAGGCAACTGAACTAACTGCTAAATTTGAATCCATTTTTGCCTTCATAACCATTGCACAAACTATCGTAGCTGTTGGCATGGTAGTTTCTAAAAATGCAATTTTAAGGCTATTTGTAAGCTCAAAATCAAGAGATTTAAAAAGTATAATAAAAATTAGTGGAGCTATTATCATTTTACATAAAATTACAACCATAGTTTGTTTATATGAGCTTTTTATAGCACCAAATCCAAGACTTAATCCAATGGCAAATAGTGCAACTGGCGTAGCAGCATCTCCTAGCATTATAATAGGCTTAAAAATAAAATCAGGAATATCTATAATTTTAAATCCTATTCCAAGTAAAAGTCCGTAAAATGGTGGAAAAGAAAATATTTTCTTAACACTATTTATGAGGCTAAATTTTTCATTTGAGCCAAGCGATAAAATAAGTGGCACAAATAAAGATATTGGTAAAGCGCCAGCTAATGCATCATAAAATATAACTTCACCAATAGCGCTTGGTGTGCCTATAACACCTTCAACTATTGGCATTCCAACAAATAATGTATTTCCAAAAGATGATAGCACTACAACTGAAACCAAAGTTGCTTTTGAAAACCTATAAATTTTTCCTATTATAAATGAGATAAAAGCTGCTAATGATGTAGAAATAAATCCTGTAAAAATAAGCGAAATTAAAGTTAAGTCAATTTGTAGATGATAAATTCTATTAAATATCAAACATGGGGTTGCAAAAATTATCGCAAAGTCAAAAAACATTCTAGTTTGTTTTTGTTTTAAAATTTTAGCTTTTTTTGCTATATAACCTCCGCCAAGTATCATAAAAATGGCAAATAAAGGTTCAAAAACCATAATTCTCCTTTTTAAAAACTAAAGGTGGAAATATAATATTTTCAATCTAAATTTACACTTAAATTTAAAAAATTTATATTAAAATATTTTTTAAAAAATTTGTTAAAATTCTTTTTTGAATTTAAAATTATAAAGGAAAAATTTGATAGTTTAAATTTTTTATTATATTTTGGCTGCTTTTTTTGAGATTTTAGGATGCTATATGTTTTGGGTAGTTTTTAAAGATGGTAAAAATTTTATCTATCTTGGTTTAGGCGTGGCATCTTTAATGGTTTTTGCTTTTATTCTAACTAGGGTTGAGAGTGAGTTTGCAGGAAGGGCTTATGCAGCTTATGGGGGACTTTATATCATAAGTTCTCTTTTATGGCTATTTTTTGTTGAAAAACAAAGCGTGAATAAATATGATATTTTAGGTGCATTTTTGTGTATCAGTGGAGCTTTGGTGATAATTAGCGGAATTTTTAAAAAAAGCTTTTAGATATTTTGATATAATTGTTTTAAAAAATAGGAAGTTTATGAAAATTTTAGTCTCGTCTTTGGAGCCATCGGCAAATTTGCATTTAGGATATATTTTAAAAAATCTTGAAAATTATGAGCTAAAAGGTATTTTTGATCCAAAATTTGGAAAACCTCTACTTGCAAGTAGTGAGTTTAGCGCTATGGGATTTGTTGAGGTTTTACCACTTATTTTTAAAGCAAAAAGAGCTATAAAAGAAATGGTAAAGCTTGCCAGAGAGTGTGATGTGGTGCTTTTAATAGATAGCCCAGCGTTTAATCTTCCACTTGCAAAAGCATTAAAAAAAGAGGGTGTAAAGGCAAAAATTACTTATTATATCTTGCCACAAGTTTGGGCGTGGAAGAAAAAAAGAGTAAAAAAAGTAGAAGCATTTTGTGATAATTTGGCTTCAATATTGCCTTTTGATGAAAAATTCTATTCAAAATCAACCTTTGTAGGACATCCGCTTTTAGATCAGATTAAGAGCTTTAAAGATGACTATACTCCTAAAAAAACTATCGCTTTTTTACCAGGTTCAAGAAAAGCTGAGATAAAAAGACTTATGCCTATTTTTAGAGAGTTAGTTTGTAAATTTGATGATGATTTTACTAAAATTTTAGTTACTCCACCAAGTTTAAAAGATGATGAAATTTATGGAGATACAAGTGGATTTGTAATTAGTGCAAATACTCATGAATCTTTGCAAAAAAGTGATTTTGCTTTTATTTGCTCAGGAACTGCAACACTTGAATCAGCATTAATTGGAACACCTTTTGTGCTTTGCTATAAAGCTAGAGAGATTGATTTTTTCATAGCTAAGAATTTTGTTAAAATAAAACATATTGGTTTAGCAAATATATTTTATGATTTTATGGGTAAATCCGAACTTCATAAAGAGCTTTTACAAGGCGATGTAACGGCTTTAAATTTATATAAGGCGTATTTAGAGTGTGATATTAATAAATTTAAAGAGGCAAAAGATGAGTTAAAAAAATATTTGAAATTTGGAAGTGCAAAAAATGTAGCTCAAATTTTAAAAACAAGTATAATTAATAAAAAATAAAAAAAGGAAAAAAATTATGGCAAGAGAACCTATGACAATTTATGGATATGAAAAGTTATCAAATGAACTTAAACACTTAACTTTGGTTGAAAGACCTAATGTTGCAGAAGAAATTGATATTGCAAGAAGTCATGGAGACTTAAAAGAAAATGCTGAGTATCATGCAGCTAGAGAAAAGCAAAGTTTTATGGAAGGAAAAATTGCAGAAATTAGCAGTATTTTGGCAAAAGCCGAAGTAATTGATCCTAGCACATATATCCATGATAAAGTTAAATTTGGTTCAACTGTTAAATTTTTAGATGTAGAAACTGAGCGTGAGAAAACCTATACAATAGTTGGAAGTAGTGAAAGCGATATAAGTAGAGGGCTAATTAGTATTAATACTCCTCTTTCAAGGCAACTTTTAGGAAAAGCAGAGGGGGATTACATATCTTTAAATCTTCCAAATGGAACAAGTGAAGTTGAAATTTTAGAAGTTTTTTATAAAGAAATTAAATTTTAGGCAATATTATGAAAAATGTAGGAATTATAGGTGTTAGCGGGTATACTGGATTTGAACTTTTACGGCTTATACTAAATCATCCAAAATTAAATTTAACTTATTTAGCAGCTACTAAAAAATCTAAGATAGATGAAATTTTTCCATCTTTAAAGGGCGTTTTAGACTTTGATGTTGAGGTTGCAGATGCTAAAACAGCAGCTCAAAAATGTGATTTAGTTTTTTTAGCACTCCCTCATAAAGCATCAATGGAATTTGCTAAAGAAATTCTAAAATATAATATAAAGGTTGTTGATTTATCAGCTGATTATAGAGTAAGCTTAGAAAATTATGAAAAAAACTATACTGCACATTTAGATAAAGAAAATCTAAAAAATGCAGTTTATGGTTTAGTTGAAATAAATAGAAATTTTATAAAAGGTGCCAAACTTGTTGCAAATCCAGGATGCTATCCAACAGCAACTTTGCTTGCTACGCTTCCGTTTATTGAGTATTTAGAACCAAATATATTTGTTGATGCAAAAAGTGGAGTAAGCGGAGCTGGAAAAAGCTTAAAAGAAACAAGTCATTTTGTAAGTGTTAATGAAAACATAAATGCTTATGCCCCGCTTACTCATAGACATGCAGATGAGATAAAAGAAAAACTTGAAATCGCATCTAAAAAAAACATAAATTTGATGTTTGTTCCACATTTAGTGCCTATAACAAGAGGAATGCTAGTTAGTGTATTTGGCACCTTAAAACAAGATTGTGATGCTTTTGAAGTATTAAATAATTTTTATAAAAATGAAAAATTTATCAGAATAAGGCAAAATTCAGTCAGCATAAAAGATACCGTGGGAACGCATTTTTGTGATATTTGTGTCAAAATAAAAAATAATCAAATTTGGATAAACTCAAGCATTGATAATTTGTTAAGAGGAGCTAGCTCGCAGGCTTTAGCAAATGCAAATTTAATGCTTGGTTTTGATGAAAGCCTAGGACTTAATAAATTTGCCTATGGAGTTTAAACTGCTTGAAAATGCTATTTTTATAGGTGATTGTCACGAAAATAAAAATAAGCATTTTTTTTTAAATTTTTTAAAGTTTTTGGATGAGAAAAATCCAAAAATTCCACAAATTTTTTTAATGGGTGATATTTTTGATTTTTTAACAAACACGGATTTTGTAAAAAAATTTTATGAAAAAGAGATAGAATTATTAAACAAACTTTCAAAAAAATATGAAATTTACTATCTTGAGGGAAATCATGATTTTAATTTAAGTGAAATTTTTAAAAATATTAAAGTTTTTAAAAATAGTGCTCAACCAGTTTTTTTCATAGATGAGTTTAATCATAAAATAGCCTTAGCGCATGGAGACATTTTTTTACCTATTTTTACACAAAAAATTTTGCTTTTTTTAAGAAATAAGGTTTTTTTAAAGATTATGAATTTAATTGATAAAATTTTGTATTATAAAATTTCAAAAGCTATTTTAAAATCTCAAGAGAATAAAATTTTATATAAAAAATTTATAAATTTTAATAAATACATAGAAAAAAAACTATTAAATTACAACGCAGATTATGTTATAGAAGGGCATTATCATCAAGATGTATTTTTTAAATTTGAAAAAAAAAGTTATTTTAACCTTAACTCTTTTGCAGTAGAGCCTAAAATTTATAAAGCAAAATTTGAAAATAAAAATTTAATTTTAAAGCCATTTGAGTATAATTATAAAAATTTATAAAGGAAAATTATGATAAAACTTTGTGTGTTTGACTTTGATAATACGCTGATGGACGGAGAGACTATCAGTTTTTTAGCAAGAGCAGTAAATAAAGAAAAAGAGGTTGAAGAAATTACCAAAAAAGCAATGGCTGGTGAGTTAGACTTTTTTGAGAGTTTAAAACAAAGAGTTAGTTTTTTAAAAGGTGTAAGCTTAGATGAGATTATAAAAACAGTGGAAAAACTACCTTTTATAAAAGGTGCAAAAGAGATAATTTCATATTTAAAACAAAAAGACATTACTGTTGTTGTTTTTAGTGGTGGATATCATGTGGCTACTGATTTAGCAAAGGTAAAACTTGGATTTGATGCAAGTTTTGCAAATTACTTACATGAAAAAAATGGTATTTTAACCGGTGAAGTTGGTGGAGAGATGATGTTTGGATACTCAAAAGGTAAGGTTTTAAAAGAGCTCATGGCTTTAATGAATCTAAAAAAAGATGAAGTTATGTGTGTAGGTGATGGCGCAAATGATATTTCTATGTTTAATGAAGCTGGTATGGGAATAGCTTTTTGTGCAAATGAAGTTCTAAAAAAACATGCAACACATTGTATTGATGAAAAAGACTTAGAAAGGATAAAAGAATATGTATGATGGTAATTTTTCACTTTGGTGTGATTTTGTAGAAAGAGATTTTATAAGCTGTGAGTTTAAAGAACTCTTAAAAAATGGGGCAATAAATGGTGCAACTTCAAACCCTAGTATTTTTAAAAATGCGATTTTAAGCTCATCTGCATATAAAGATCAAATTTCAAAATACTCACATAAAAAACCAAAAGAAATTTATGAAATTTTAGCAACTTCAGATATTCGTTTAGCTGCTGAAGCAATGCTTGAAAACTATGTAGAAAAAAACGATGGATTTATAAGTTTAGAAGTTGATCCAACTCTAAGTTGTAGTGCAAAAGAGACATATAAAGAAGGAAAAAGACTTTATGCAAGCATCGGTATGCCAAATGTTATGATAAAAGTTCCAGCAACAGATGAGGGATTTGAAGCTATGAGTGATCTTTTATCAAAAGGTATAAATGTAAATGCAACACTTATTTTTTCTCCAAATCAAACAAAAAATTGTCTCGAAGCTTTTAAAAATGGAACTAAAAAATTTAAAAAAAGATTTCCAGGAGCAACTTTACCAAAAGCCGTTATCAGTATATTTGTAAGTAGATTTGATAGGCTAATGGATGAAAAATTTGCTACTTTAAATATCCCAACTGCAAAACTTGGCATATATAACGCAACAAAATGCTATTATGAGGTGCAAAATTTTGGATTATCAAATGTAAGAGCTTTATTTGCAAGTACTGGAGTTAAAGGTGGTAGCTTAAGGCCATCTTATTATGTTGAGGAGCTTATGTTTGAAAACTCAGTAAATACAGCTCCGCTTAATACAATAAAAGAGTTTTTAAAAGGCGAGAAAAAAGTTATCAAATCAGTTAGCGATGAAGTTATAAATGAGTTTTTCGATCTTTTAAAGCAAAAAGAGATAAATATAAAAGAAATTTATAAAGAGCTTTTAGAAGATGGACTAAAACAGTTTGAAATTGCATTTGATGAAATTTTAAATAATTTAAAAGGAGAGTAAAATGAGTGACAATCCATATATTAAATTTCTTAATAAATACCTTGAAGCTCTTGTAAGTCATGGTGGAAGTGACCTTCACTTAAAAGCAACTTCTCTAATAAGGGGAAGAATTAACGGAAAAATTGTAAATTTTGGTGATAGAATTTTAGGAAAAGAAGAAGCAGAAGAACTTGCAAAAGCCTTAGTTGGTAAAAGATATGATGAGCTTGATGATAAAAAAAGCTTAGATTTTACATATATTTTAAATGATGATTATAGATTTCGTGTAAATTTATTTTTACAAATTAGTGGCATAAGTGCTGTTTTTAGAACGATTCCAAGAAATATTCCAAAAATGGAAGAGCTTCTTTTACCGCCTGTTTTAAAAAAAATAGCCGATGAGACACTAATGGGGCTTATTTTAGTAACTGGTCCAACAGGAAGTGGTAAAACAACTACAATTGCAAGTATGATAAACCATATAAATCACACAAGACAAAACCATATAGTAACTATTGAAGACCCAGTTGAGTTTGTTTTTGATGATGCAAAGTGTGTTATAAATCAAAGAGCTATTGGGCAAGACTGCAATACTTTTGCCGATTCATTAAGGGCTGCATTAAGAGAAGACCCCGATATTATATTTGTTGGCGAGATGAGAGACTTAGAAACAATTGAAACTGCACTTCATGCAGCTGAAACTGGACACCTTGTTTTATCAACACTTCACACACTTGATGCAAAAGAGAGCATCAACAGGGTTATTTCTATGTTTGAGGGTGAAGAACAAAATAGAATAAGAATAGCTTTTGCTTCTGTTTTACAAGCTGTTATTTCTCAAAGATTAGTTGCTACAACAGACAATAAAAGAAGAGCAGCAGTTGAGGTTTTAAGAAGAAGTGTTAGAATTAGAGATATGATTTTAGAAGATAGAGTAGGTGAAGTAACAGATGCTATAAAAGAAGGAAGAAATATCTACGGAACCCAGACATTTGATCAACACTTGCTTGATCTGTTTAGAGATGGAATTATAACAAGAGAAGAAGCACTTGATAAAAGCTCAAATAGAGCTGATTTAGAAATTAACATTAAAAATATTGAGCTTGAAAGAAAAAGTAAAGCTGGTGAAGCAGATGAGGCTGATGAGATAAAACTTAAAGATATAAGATAAAATTTAGCCAATTTTTGGTATCATCCAAAATTCATTTTATTAAAAAGGAAAAAAATGTTAGAAGGTATTATTAGAGAGAGTATCGGTAAAAAAGCTGCAAAAGCTTTAAAAAGAGATGGTTATCTAATCGCAAATATCTATGCAAAAGGTATAGATAATATCTATGCTGCGTTTAAAACAAACGATTTTATGAAGTATGTAAGAGATAAAGAAAATCTTACATTTGAAATAAAAGTAGATGGTAAAACATATAAAGTAATCGTTGAAGAGTATCAAAAAGATCCTGTTTTAAATACATTAACTCATGTTGACTTAAGAGTTGTATTAGATGATGTGGTTTCAAAATATTATATTCCAGTAAAAGTTAGTGGAACTCCAATAGGTTTAAAAAATAAAGGTATTTTAGTTCAGCTAAAAAGAAGATTAAGAGTTCATTGTAAAGGAAAAGATCTTCCAAATAACTTTAATATAGATGTAACTTCACTTGATACAGGTGATTCTATGCTTGTAAGAGACATAAAAGCTCCTGAAAATGTAACTATTTTAGATGGAAATGATGTTGCTGTAGCTGGAGTTTTCTCAGCGTAAAATGATTCTTGTAGTTGGTCTTGGGAATCCTGGCAAAAACTATGAGCTAACAAGACACAATATTGGATTTATGGTAATTGACAAGCTAAAAGATAGTTCTTTTAGCTTGGAAAGTTCTACTAAATTTCAAGGAGAGCTTTATAAAAAAGGCTCTCTTTTACTTCTTAAACCACTTACTTTTATGAATTTAAGCGGAAATAGTGTAAAGGCTGTAAATGACTTCTATAAGCCTGAAAAAATCATAGTAATTCATGATGATTTAGATCTTAAATTTGGTGCTATAAAGTTCAAAAAAGGTGGAAGTAGTGGTGGACATAATGGCATAAAATCAATTGATAATTTAATTGGCAATGAGTATGAAAGAGTAAGAATTGGCATAGGAAACGATAAAAAAAATGTGATAAATCATGTTTTATCTAAATTTAATGATGATGAGATGAAAAATTTGGATGAAATTTTAAACTATGCTAAAATTGCAACTTTAGAGCTTGTAAAAAACGACCTTACAAGCGTTAGAAATAAATTTACAACAAAAGAAATTATAAAGTGAAAATATATTTAAAATATGTAAGCCTTGTTTATATAAAATACTTTTTCATACTTTTTGTGGCACTTGAATGCTTTTATGTTGGTATTGATATACTTTTAAACTTAAAAGATTTGCCATCAAGTGCAAATTTAACACTTCTTTATGTCGGATTTACTGCTATGAGTGGTGTTGGATATATTTTGCCACTTAGTTTAATTTTTGCTTTAATACTTGAGTTTTTCAACATGATAAGAAACAATGAGTTAATAAGTTTTTATGCTTTGGGGTTGTCTAAATTTAGCCTTTTAAAAGGCCCTTTTTTTATTTCACTTATAATAACTTCATTTTTTATATATTTAAATACAACGTCATTTGTTTATTCAAATGGATATAGAGACAATCTTGAAAATTTAAATATGGTTGGCAAAGTAAGTAGTGGTGTTTTTTTAAAGTATGAAGACACTTATCTTTACATAAAAGAATTTAATGCCCTTGCTAAGGCTGCAAAAGATATAAATATAATCAAGATAAAAGACTCTAAAGTGCAAAATTTATCTCATGCAAAAAGCGCAACTTATGATAATGAAAAATGGACTTTTTTTGATGATGAAGGAATTATTTTACCGCTTGATTTAGCGATAGGCAAAGATGGTTTTAGTAGATTTAAAAGATCAAAATTTCAAAGCCTTTATGGTTTTGATCCATCAAGTATAGAAAAAGTTTATGATAACTCAAATGTTTACTCTATAAAAGATGCATTAAAAGCAATTAAAAGCTTTAAAAACCAAGGTGTAAATATAAGCTCTATCAAATCAGCCCTTTATAGCCTTGTTTTTTCACCATTTTTTTCCTCTATTATGCTTATAATTTTATTTTATCACTTCCCAGTAACTAATAGATTTCACAATCTTGCCATTTTAAGCTTTATATTTTTTATAGTAACGCTTTTAATTTGGGGTACTATCTTTGTGCTCACAAGATTTTGTATAACAGGCGTTATAGTACCTGAAATTGGTATAATATTGCCAATTATTTTGCTTGGGTTATATGCTATTTCTTTGGTGTTTAGAAACATTTAAGTAAATTTTAAGTAAAATCTACTCTAAATTTAAGAACAGAAGGTTTAATGTGATTGATATAAAAAATTACGAAAATTTAGCCAAAACTTATAAAACCCCACTTTATATTTACGATTTTAATAAAATTAAAAATAATTATTTAGATCTAAAAGAAGCATTTAGAGCAAGAAAATCTTTAATTTGTTACGCTGTTAAAGCAAATTCAAATTTGAGCATTTTAAAGCTTTTAGCAGATCTTGGAAGTGGTTTTGACTGTGTTAGCTTTAACGAAGTTAAAAAAGCTTTAATAGCTGGAGCAAGTAAATATAAAATAATATTTTCTGGTGTTGGAAAAACCGATGATGAGATAGAAAATGCCTTAAAAGAAGATATTTTAATGTTAAATATTGAAAGCTTTGAAGAGCTTTTAAATGTTGAAAAAATAGCAAAGAGTCTAAATTCAAAAGCTAGAATTAGCGTTAGAGTAAATCCAAATATTAATCCTAAAACCCATCCTTATATTTCAACTGGACTTAAAGAAAATAAATTTGGTGTTAGCATAAACGAGGCTAGGAAAATTTACATTTATGCTAAAAAAAGTGAATTTTTAGAAAGTATAGGAATTCACTTCCATATCGGATCTCAACTAAGTGATGCTACTCCGATTTTAGAATCAGCAAAACTTGTATCGAACCTAATGCGAGAGTTAAAAGCTTTGGAAATTGATATTAAATTTTTTGATATTGGTGGGGGAATTGGCATAAAATATGCTGATGAAAAAACTATAAATTTATATGAGTATGCTCAAGGAGTTTTAAAAGCATTAGATGGGCAAGACTGTACGATTGTTTGTGAGCCTGGAAGAAGCATTGTGGCAAATGCAGGTGAAATGCTTGTAAAAGTTTTATATAAAAAAGAAAACGATGGTAAGAACTTTTTAATTGTAGATGGTGCTATGAATGACCTTCTAAGACCAAGCTTATATAATGCATTTCATAATATTGTTTCTTTAAAAGATAGCCAAGATTTGGTAAATTTTGACATAGTAGGACCAATTTGTGAAAGTGGTGATTTTTTAGGAAAAGATAGATATTTGCCAAATTTGGATAAAGGTGATTTGCTTGTTGTAAAAGATGCAGGAGCTTATGGTTTTTCAATGTCAAGTAACTATAACTCAAGGCTAAAACCAGCTGAAATTGCTTTGATAAATGGTGAAGTAAAACTCATTAGAAAAAGAGAAAACTTTGAAGATTTGATAAAAGATGAAAGAGTTTAAATGCAAAATATCGATGATTTAAGAACCTGTATCGATAAGGTTGATGATGAGATAGTAAGGCTTTTAAATGAAAGAATGGGTTATGTTAAAAAAATAGGCGAACTTAAAAATGCAGCAAGAAGCCATATTTATAGACCTGAAAGAGAAAAAGCCATTATTTCAAGAGTTGAGAGTATTAGCAAGCTTGATAAAAAATCAATTGAAGCTGTTTTCTTTGAAATTTTTTCTATTTCTAGAAATTTAGAAAAACCTCAAAGTGTGGCATTTTTAGGACCATTTGGAACTTACTCTCATCAGGCTGCAAAAAGTAGATTCGGAGCTATTAGTAATTACATTGCACTTTCAGATATTGAAGCTGTTTTTAAAGCTTTAAAAAACAAAGAAGCAAAATATGGTGTCGTGCCTATTGAAAATAACACAGAAGGTGGAGTAGGAGTTACATTTGACTGTCTTGGTACTTATAAAGATATAAAAGTTGTCGCCGAGCTTTATCTTGATATTCATCACTCATTTGCTAGTAGATATGAGAGCCTTTCAGAGATTAACAAAATTTATTCTCATCCGCAAGGCTATAATCAGTGTTTAAAATTTTTAGAAGAACATGGTCTTAATGAGGCTCAGTTTATACCTACAAAATCAACTGCTTTAGCTGCACAAATGGTTATGTCCGAGCCAAATTCAGCAGCAATTTGTTCTAAAATAGCTGCAAATTTATATAATGTTCCTATTATGTTTGAAAAAATAGAAGATAATCTTTCAAATAAAACACGCTTTTTTATATTAAGCGATTTTAAAAATGAAAAAACAAGCAAAGATAAAACTTCCATTATGGTTAAGACTGATCATAGTCCAGGAGCTTTGGTTGATTTTTTAGCAATGTTTAGAAATGAGGGAATTAATCTAACAAAGCTTGAAAGTAGGCCAATTAAGAAAAAAGATTTCAATGTAAATTTCTACATTGATTTTGAAGGACATATTGATGATGAAAGAGTTAAAAAAGTTTTAAATCTAGCAAAAGAAAAAGGAAATGAAATTATGTGGCTTGGAAGCTATATGAATGAGGAGATAAAATGATATTTAATGCACATTTAAGTGAGATTAAAAGCTATGAGCCAGGAAAACCAATTGAGTTAATAATTAGAGAATATGGCATAAAGCAAAATGACATTATAAAACTTGCTAGCAATGAAAACCCACAAGGAACTTCAAAATTAGTTCAAAGAACAATAAAGCAAAACTCAAAATTTGCAAATTTATATCCTGATGATTCTATGTTTGAACTAAAAGAGGCTTTATCAAAAAAATATAATGTCACTTCAAATAATATAATCATTGGCTCAGGAAGTGATCAAGTAATAGAGTTTTTAATACATGCAAAAGCTAATCAAAACTCAGCAATCCTAACAGCCAAAACAACATTTTCAATGTATGAAATTTATGCAAAACATGTTGGCGCAAAAGTTTATAAAACACCTTCAGATACACATAATTTAGATGAATTTTTAGAAGTCTTTAAAAAGCATCAAAATGAAATTTCAATTATATTTTTATGCGTTCCAAACAATCCGCTTGGCGAGTGTTTAGATGCAGATGAAATTTATAAATTTATTGAAAAAATTGATAAAAATACTCTCATTGTAATTGATGGGGCATATAATGAATTTGCCAAATTTAAAGATATAAAAAAATTTATAGATCCTAAAAAAATATCCGAATATGAAAATGTTATTTATCTAGGAACTTTTTCAAAGCTTTATGGTCTTGGTGGTATGAGGGTAGGATATGGCGTTGCAAATGAAAATATCATAAGTAGTCTTTCTAAGTTAAGAGCTCCTTTTAATATAACAACTCTTAGTTTAAAAGCTGCTACTACTGTTTTAGAAGATGAAAGCTATATTAAAAAAACTTTAAAAAACAATTTTAAAGAGATGAAAAGATATGAAAAATTTGCAAAAAAACATAATATTAAATTTATTCCAAGTTACACAAATTTTATAACCTTTTTTGTTAAAAACAGTAGTGAAATTTGTGATAATTTACTAAAAAAAGGAATAATTTTAAGAAATTTAAAGAGCTATGAATTAGACGCTATTCGTATAACAATAGGACTTAGAGCTCAAAATAAAAGAGTCTTAAAAGAGCTTGAAGGACTACTTTAAAGGGAGTTTAGTTTTGGATATTAAAAACAAAAGCTTAGATGAGTTAAAACTTCTTTGCGAAGATATAAGAAAAAGAATTTTAGATGTTGTTAGTCACAACGGCGGGCATCTTAGTTCAAATATTGGAGCAGTAGAGCTAATTGTTGCTATGCACTATGTCTTTGACGCTAAAAAAGATCCCTTTATTTTCGATGTAAGTCATCAAAGTTACACTCACAAACTTTTAACCAAGCGTTGGGATGAATTTTCTACTATTAGGCAGTTTGGAGGGCTTAGTGGATATACAAAACCTAGCGAAAGTGAGTTTGATTATTTTATAGCAGGACATAGCTCAACTTCAATTTCTCTTTTAGTGGGAGCTGCAAAAGCTATAAAGCTTAAAAATGAAGATAGGCTTCCAATAGCACTTATCGGTGATGGAGCAATGAGTGCGGGTATGGTTTATGAAGCTTTAAATGAGTTGGGTGATAGAAAATATCCTTGTGTTATAATTTTAAATGATAATGAAATGAGCATAAGTAAACCGATAGGTGCACTAAGCAAGTATTTAAGCCAAAAAATGGCTGAGCCATTATATATGAATTTTAGAAACTTTATAAAAGATTTTGTATCTAAAAACTTACCAGATAGCGCTTCATATTTAGCAAAAAGATTTGAAGAGAGTTTAAAGTTAATTACTCCTGGTCTTTTGTTTGAAGAGCTTGGACTTAAATATATAGGTCCAGTTGATGGACATAATTTAGAGGCTTTAATAAAAACACTTAAAACAGCTAAAAAGCTAAATAAGCCAGTTGTTGTTCATGCTCAGACACTAAAAGGAAAAGGCTATAATTATGCCGAAGGATTTGATGCAAAATGGCATGGTGTTAGCCCATTTGATTTAAAAAGTGGAAAAAGTTTTAAAAAAACAGGCAAAAAATCAGCTACGGCCATTTACTCTTTAAATTTATTAAATTTAGCTAAAAAGTATGATAATATTGTAGGTGTTACTGCTGCTATGCCAACTGGAACAGGTATGGATGCATTAATTGATGCTTTTCCAGAGCGCTTTTGGGATGTGGCAATTGCCGAACAACATGCAGTAACTTCAATGGCTGCAATGGCAAAAGAGGGCTTTAAGCCTTATATTACGATTTATTCTACATTTATGCAAAGAGCCTATGACCAAGTGATACATGATTGTGCGATTATGAACTTAAATGTTGTAATTGCCATGGATAGAGCAGGGATTGTGGGTGAAGATGGAGAAACCCATCAAGGAGCTTTTGATATAAGTTTTTTAAACGCGGTTCCAAACATCACTATGATTTCTCCACGCGATGAAGCTAGCTTTAAAGAAATTTTAGAATATTCTTATAGGCATAAAGGTGTTTTGGCAATTCGCTATCCAAGAGGAAGCTTTATCTTAGATAATGAGTTTAAACCCTGTGAAATAAAGCTAGGAAAAGGTGAAATTTTAATAGATAAAAAGGCAAATATAAGCTTTTTATGTTACGGAAATGCTGTTGGAAAAGCTTATAAGGTTTTAAAAAGCCTTGATGATGATATAAATTTAATAGATTTAATCTTTGCAAAACCTATTGACGAAGAGCTTTTATTGGATTTGGCAAATTATAGTAAAATTTGGTATATTTTTAGCGATAGCGCAAAAAAAGGTGGATTATTAGAGATTATCTCAGCTTTTTTACAAGAAAAAGAAATTTTTGATGTAAGAATAAAAAGTTTTGAATATGATGATGTTTTCATAACTCATGGAAATACAAATTTGGTTGAGGATAGTCTTGGCATAAGTGTTGATAAGATAAAAAATTTTATACAAAAAGATAAAATTTTACACAATAAACCTAATTTAAAGAACTTTTGATAAAATTGTAATTGATTTATAAAACTCATAAGGACTTTAATGCAATATATTGATTTACTGAAAGATAGTGGTTTAAAGGCAACTCCGCAAAGACTTTGTATTTTAAAAACTCTTGCTAAACACACTCATCCAACAATCGATGAGCTATACGATGAGATAAAAAAAGACTATCCTTCAATTTCTTTGGCAACTGTTTATAAAAATCTAGGAACTTTACTTGATTGTGGTTTAGTTACAGAGGTTTTAAGACCAAATTTAAAGTCTAAATTTGATATTAAAGAAAAGCCACATATTCATATCGTTTGTAAAAAATGCGGATATGTAAAAGACTGTGATTGTGAAACTTCAGACTTAAAAAACTATCATAAAATTTTAGAAAAAAATACAAATACTAAAATAAAAGATTTAAACATAACAGCTTTTGTTGAAGAGTGCCAAAACTGCAAGAATTAGTTTATTTTTTGTAAAGGAGAGTGGGTATCGTGCGTAAATTTTTACTTAAAAATGATGATATCTTAAATATTCTTTATGAAAATAATATTTTAGTAGTTAAATCAAACATATCGGAATTTTGCACCAAATTTACAAAATTTGAAAAAATAATATATTCAAAAAAAGATGAAAAATATTTCATTACAACTTATAATTTTAATAAAAAAACTAAATTTGAAGTTTTAACTTCAAAAGATGAATATAAAAAAGCATTAAAAATATCTCCTGTTATAAATAAACAAAGCTATAAATTTAGTATAGAGGGTAATGATTTTATTTTAGAAGATTACAAAGGTTTTGCTACTTTAGAATTTGATAACAAAGAAAGCAATTTTAATTTGCCTACTATCTTTAACAATATAGATATGAAAGAAATCACAGATGAAAAATTTTACGACAATATGCTTTTTTACAAAAAAGCATATTTAAAACTTGATAATAAAAAAACTATTCAAGTTTTAAAAACCTTACCTTTTTTAAAGCTTGTTTTTTCTGATGATATTGATGCTTATGAGGCTTTTTTAATCTTAATCAACCAATTCAATTTTCAGTATTTAAGTACTTTCGAAAAATATACTTTGACAAAAAATAATGATTTTTTATATGATTTAAGACAAAAAACAATTGAAATTTCATCACTTTTAAATGAATTTAAGGACATTATAGATGATGAAATTTTTACAAATTTGCAAAATTTGTTAAAGCAAAATTTAGATAACATAGATGAAATTTATAAATTTAAAAGCTTGATTGATTATTTTAAAACTATAAGTTACTCTAAAAAAACAATTAATAGTTTAGAGTTTGTTTTAAAAAATCAAAATGAGTTTTTTGGTTTCAAAAAAGATTTTAACTATGAGATTTTCTTAGAGGATTTTAATGGTTTTTATAAAAAAGATAGTAAAATTCTTAAAGAATTTGTAGCTAGAAAAATAAGATTTAATCTTGTTTTAGTTCAGAAAAAATTTAATAAATTATCAAGTGAGTCTTTAAACAGTGAATTTTTTGAGTTTAAAATTTTTATTGACAGTTTAAAATCTTTATTAAAAAGCTTTTATTTGGTTTTTGATATTAAAATAATAAAAAAAATATACAAAGAAGTTTTGAAGCTAAGTATTTGCCTTGATGATTTATACGATAGAAATAGTTGGTGTGAAATAATAAATTTATATGACAAAGGTGAAAATAAAGCTTTTTTGAAAGAACAAAAAGACGAAATTTCAGTTTTTATGTTTGAACTAAGAAGCAAACTAATAGGCGAAAAATCAAAATTTATAGATGAGGCTAGAAGATCTTCTAAAGTTTTAAAAGTATATTATAAAAAGGAAATTTATGAAAAATCAAAACAAAATCATTGATATGTTTAACAAGATAGCTCCAACATATGATAAAGCAAATAAAGCTATGAGTTTTGGCATAGATGAAAGCTGGAGAAAAGAAGCTTGTGCTGCAATTTTAGCAAAGTTCATAAATAATGATTTAAGTATAGCTGATGTTGCTTGCGGAACAGGCGATATGATGAGACTTTGGAGTGATATGTCAAAAGGTTATAATGCAAACATAACTTCTTTAATAGGTATTGATCCAAGTAGTGGAATGCTTGAGGTTGCCAAAACTAAATTTCCAAATTTTAAATTTATACAAGCCGATGCAGCAAATACAACCCTAGAAGATAAAAGTGTAGATGTTATAAGTATAAGTTATGGTATAAGAAATGTTGTTGAAAGAGTAAAAGCTCTAGAAGAGTTCAACCGTATTTTAAAAATTGGTGGGTATCTAGTTGTTTTAGAGTTTGCAAAACCTAATAAAAATGGAATTATATCAAAGGTAAGGGATTTTTATGTTTCAAAAATACTCCCGAAAGTTGGAGGATTTATTTCTAAAAACAAAGAAGCTTATGAGTATTTACCTGATTCAATAGAGAATTTTTTAGATAAAGAAAGCTTTGTAAGAGAGCTTAATGGTGCAGGTTTTGAAAGCGAGCTTGTAAAAAGTTATAGCTTTGATATTTCTACATTATTTATTGTTAAAAAAGTAAAAGATTTATGATTATAAGTGTATCTGAGCTAAATGAACAGGCTAAAACTTTACTTGAGCTTAATTTATCAAATTTGAATGTAAAGGGTGAAATTTCACGCATTACAAAGCATTCATCAGGGCATTGGTATTTTACCCTAAAAGACAAAGATGCATCTGTATCTTGTGCAATGTTTAGATTTAATAACCAGCTTGTCAAATTTGATCCAAAAGACGGTGATGAGGTTATTTTAGAGGCAAGTGCAAGTATTTATAAAGAAAGTGGTAGATACCAACTTATTGTAAAATCCATGAAAGAAGCAGGAACTGGTGATTTAGAAAAAGCTTTTTTAGAATTAAAAGAAAAACTTTTAAAAGAAGGGCTTTTTAGCCAAGATTATAAAAAACCACTTCCTAAATTTCCAAGTAAAATTGCCGTTATTACAAGTATTGGATCAGCTGCTTATGAAGACATTATAAAAACTGCAAAAGCTAGATTTGATCTTTGCAAGCTTTATTTTTACAACTCCTTAGTTCAAGGAAATTTAGCAGCAAATGATCTTATAAAAGCTTTAAAAAAAGCCGATTTAGTAGGATATGATGCGATAGTTTTAGCAAGAGGCGGTGGAAGCAAAGAGGATTTATGGTGTTTTAATGATGAGGGTTTAGCAAGAGCAATATTTGAGGCAAAAACTCCTATAATTTCAGCTGTTGGGCATGAAATAGATTTTAGCATAAGTGATTTTGTGGCTGATCATAGAAGTATTACACCAACGGCATCAATGATTGATTTACTTCCTGATAAAAATGAACTTATTCAAAAAATAGATAATTTTGAGACAAATTTAAAAAAAGCAATAAAAGAGCGTTTTTTAAATGCTAAAAATAAAGTTTTAAATTTGGAATTAAGTTTTAAAAAAATAGCACTTAATTCAAAAATAGAGATGAGCTTTACAAACCTGAAAGATATAGAGCATAAATTAAATTTTGCAATTCAAGGCAAAATTTCAAAATTTGAAGGTGATTTAGCTATAAAAAAAGCACTTTTAGAGGAAAAAAATCATTTTTTTAGCATTACTAAAAATTTAATTCAAGTTCAAAAAGATGGTAAAAATATCTCTTTAAATGATCTTGAAAATGGTGATATAATAACCTTATACTCACAAACAACAAGCAAAAAAGCAACTATTATTTAAATAATTTAATAAAAAAGGAGAGGTTTTGAATAGAGTTATAAATTTTAGTGCAGGTCCAAGCACAATACCATTAGATGTTTTAAAAACAGCACAAGATGAGCTTTTAAGCTATCAAAATAAGGGATTTTCTATAATGGAAGTATCGCACAGAAGTGCAGTTTTTGATGAAGTTATAAATAGTGCTGAAAAAAGAGTAAAAGAGCTTTATGGCTTTAATGATGATTATGCAGTTTTATTTTTACAAGGTGGTGCAAGCCTTCAGTTTGCCCAAATTCCTATGAATTTAAGCACAGGTAAAGTGTGTGAGTATATAAACACAGGCGTTTGGACTAAAAAAGCGATAAAAGAAGCTGAAATTTTAGGAATAAATTATAAGGTTGTAGCAAGCAGCGAAGATACAAATTTTGATAGAATTCCAAAAATTCCTGAACTTAGCCAGGATGCTGATTATACTTATATTTGTTCAAACAACACTATTTATGGAACACAATATAAAGAGTTTCCAAAAACAAAATCTTTGCTAGTCATAGATAGTTCAAGTGATCTTTTTTCAAGAGAAATTGATACAAAAAACATTGGTCTTTTTTATGGTGGAATTCAAAAAAATGGTGGCCCAGCAGGCGTTACGTTAGTTGTCATCAGAAAAGATTTAGCAAATAGAGTTGCAAGTAATGTTCCAAATATTTTAAGATATAAAACTCAAATTGATGCAAATTCTATGAGCAATACTCCAAATACTTTTGGAATATATATGCTAAATTTAATGCTTGAAAAACTTATTAAAGAAGGTGGCTTAAAAGCAGTTAATGAAAAAAATGAGAAGAAAGCCGCACTTTTATACTCTGCAATTGATGAAATGAGCGACTTTTATAAAGGCCATGCAAAGAAAGATTCAAGGTCTTTGATGAACGTGAGTTTTAATATTATAAAAGGTGAAGAATTTGAGAAAAAATTTGTTTGTGAAGCTCTAGAAAATAATATGATGGGACTTAAAGGTCATAGGCATTTAGGAGGTATTAGAGCTTCTATTTATAATGCTATAACTTATGAAAATGTTGAAACTTTAGTTAGCTTTATGAGAGATTTTGCAAAGAAAAATGGCTAAAATTAACTAAAAATTTATATTTTTTGTGTATAATCAAAGGTTAATAAAAAATAAAAGGATTAAATTTGACAACAATTTTATTAGTTTTACAATTTGTACTAACTGTAATACTTACTATAGCCATCTTACTTCAAAAAAGCTCATCAATGGGGCTTGGAGTTTATAGTGGAAGTAATGAAAGTTTATTTGGCGCAAAGGGTGCTGGTGGGTTTTTAGCTAAATTTACAGTTATCATGGGAATTTTATTTATTTTAAATACTTTAGCTTTAGGATATTATTATCAAAAAAGCAATTCAAAATCTGTCATAGACAGTATTGATACAAAATCCCTTCAAATTCCTGCCCAAACAAATGAGGTTCCAGAGACTAAAGCAGTTCCTGAAGCTCCTAAGGTAAATTAAAACGGCGAAATTATAAAGGATAAATATGCTAGATAAAATTTATAAAACACAAGAAGAAGCTTCTAAAAAAGCAATTGAGTCTTTGAAAAAAGATTTTCTAACTCTAAGAACTGGAAAAGTAAGCGTTAATGTGCTTGATAATATTTATGTTGATTACTATGGAAATCAAACTCCACTAAATCAAGTAGCTACTGTTTTAGCAACCGATGCGATGACGATAACCGTAACTCCTTGGGAAAAACCGATGTTAAAGACTATTGAAACAGCTATCCAAGCTGCAAATATTGGTGTAAATCCAAACAATGATGGTGAATGCATAAAGTTATTTTTTCCACCGATGACAACTGAACAAAGACAAGAAAATGTTAAAAGATCAAAAGCAATGGGTGAAAAAGCAAAAGTTAGTATAAGAAATGCTAGAAAAGATGCAAACGATGAGATTAAAAAAATAGAAAAAGAAATCTCAGAAGATGAAGCAAAAAAAGCTCATGATGAAGTTCAAAAAATTACCGATAACTTTAATAATAAAGTTGATGATGTTTTAAAACAAAAAGAAGCTGAACTTTTAAAAGTATGATAAATTTTAAAATGGTGCAAAATGGCTAAACAAAAAGCTGTTATTGCACCTGTCTTTTTAAGAATAAAAGCTTTTATTATAGATATATTTCTAATTTCTATGCCGCTTTTATACTTTACTACGTATGCCATTTTGGGTTCAAAAGAAAATTTTCAAAAAAATCAAATAGCTATTTTATTAGTTTGGCTTGTTTACGGCATTATAACTTCACTTTTCTTTAGTTTAAAAGCTCAAACTCCTGGCTATAAATCACAAGAAATTTATTTAATAGATATAAAAACTGGCAAGAAAATAGGTTTTTTTAGAGCTTTTTTAAGATATCTTATTTTTATTTTTGGAAGTACTTTTTTATTTGGAATATTAATGTGTTTTTTTAGAAAAGATAGATTAAATCTGCATGATATTTTAACAAATTCTACTCCTGCAAAAAAGAAATAAATTTTACTTATTTTTATTTTTCTCTTCAATTGCTTCTTCTATTATGTCTCTTGTTTTTTTAGTGTGATTATAATTGATTTCAATAAAGTGTTTTAAATTTTTTTCTTCATATGCTTTTATTAGCTCATTATGTTCTTTGTTTGATATACTTTTATGCGTTTTTTTATACATAAGTGTTAGAGATATATATGGGACAGATGATATCATCAGATTTTCAACAATATTGTATAATTTACTTTCATTTTCTATTTCCCAAAATGAACTATGAAAATATGAATTTAAAATAGCCCAATCATAAATATTTGTACATTGTTCTATATCTTTTTGTATCTCTTTTGCTTTAATTAAAAAACTTTCATCATATTTTAAAAATGAGCGTTTAATTAATTTCTGTTCTAAATCAAGCCTTAAATCATAAATATCTTTTGCATCTTGATAATTTAGATTTTTAACAACAGCACCCCTGTATGAATCAAAGCTCAAAAGTCCTTCAACTACCAAAATTTTTATAGCTTCCCTAACTGGTGTAGAACTCACATTTAATTGTTTTGAAATTTCATCTTGTTTAAGTCTAGTTCCGCTTTTTATCTCTCCAAGCAATATATCTTTTCTTAAACACTCTGCTACAAATTCTGCTACTGTTTTAGGTTTTTCCATTGTATTTAAACGCCCATTTAATTAAGATTTTTATACATTATATAATTATAGCCTTAAAATTTATCAAAGCATTCAATTATATCCTCTTTTTGTTTTTTGCCTAGTAGTAAAGCAATTAATAATAAGCGTGCTTGGAAAGGATTTAGCCAGCCACTCATAATACAACCATTTTCTAAAAGAGTTATTTCAGAGCCATAATATCCATACGTTTTTTTAGCTGTTATTCCACTGCCTGTCCTTGAACTTATTATTATTGGAATTTTAGAATTTTCTATTTTTTTCATCATATCTTTAGAGACATGACCGGCACCAAATGAACTAATTACAATTCCTTCAAAGCCTTGTCTTTCTAATATTTCAAGTTCATCTCCATTATCACCAATATAGCTTTGTATTATAGTTACTTTTGGTATTTTTTTATTTTTATCTATATGTAATAAAACCCTTTTTATAGCAGGGCTTACATATTTTACTTCGTTTTCAATAACCATTCCTTGAATTCCAGCATTTATTGATTTAAATGTATCAAGACTAAAAGTGTTGCTTTTATGAACAAATTTAGCACTATGTATTGTATTGTTTAAAACTACCAAAACACCTCTTTTAAAGCTATTTTTATCAATGGCGGTAATAATACTTGCAAGTATATTTGCAGGTCCATCAGCGCTTATTTCATCAGGGTTTTTCATTGCTCCGGTAATTACGAAAGGAATATCCTCATCCCAAATTAAATTTAAAAAGAATGCACTTTCTTCTAGTGTGTCTGTTCCCTGAGTAACAACAATTCCATTTGAACCATTTTTTACTTCGTTTTTTGCCCACTCATAAACTTCAAGTAAATTTTCAATCTTTAAGCTTCCACTCGGTAGAGCAAACAATGTAGCCGTTTTTAAGGTGGCAAGTTTCTCAACTCCTGGAACAGCATCTATTAGATCGTTTGCATTAAAAGTTGGTTCAACACCTTTGTTTTTGCCTTTTGCACTCATACAAATTGTGCCACCTAATGCACAAACTGAAATAATTGGTTTTTTCATAAACAACTCCTCTCAAAAAAATTTGTACTATTTTATCATTTTTATCTTTACTTTTTCATTAAATTTAAAATATTATGCATAATATTTTAAATTTAATGTATGATATATGAAATTTATTGTATAATGCTAAAATATTTTATAAAAGGAGTTACCATGACTTTGGCACAAATTTTAATGTGTTTAACGCTTGTTTTAATGATAAGTGGTAAAACACCATTGTATATGACTGCAATTATTGGTTCGGCAATAAGTGCGTTAGCTTCAGGAGTTTCAATAGTTGCGATTAAAGATGGAGTAAGTCTTTCATCGCTTATTAATAGCGGACTAAATCCTGTAATTGCAGATATGACAGGTATTTTGATGTTTATAGGTGTTATGCAAGCCGCTGGTTTTATGGATGAAATAATAAGGTGCATTGTTAGATTTGGAAATAAGATTGGTGGTGGTCCAGGAGTTGCTACTGCTGGCGGTATAGCAGCTGGTATAGTCGGTATGCTTACAGGTTTTACTCAGCCAGCTATTACTGCAGTAGTTACTGGAAATGCCTCCGTTAAACTTGGAGTTGATCCAAACAAATCAGCTGGAATTCACGGACACGCTGGAATTTTAGGCAATTATGGTGGTTTTACGCACCCAACACAAGTTGCAGTTGTTTCAATAACAAATATAGGATTTGGACTTATTAATGTTTTTGGTGTTTTAATATCATTGTCTGTATTTTTATTTAGCTTTATAAGAACTAAAATTCAAATGAAAAAAGAGGGAAAAACTTTAACAAAAGAGGAACTATTAGCTATAAATAAGGAATTTGAACAAAATTCTTCTATTCCCACATGGAAGGCTTTTTTTCCATTTGTTTTATTATTCGTAGGGTTTGCTTTTGGATTACCTGTTTTTATAGTTGGCTTAGTCAGTGCAATTATCGTTATTTGTTTATCTGCATTAAGCTTTAATGAAGGAGAGCAAAAAATGCTCGAAGGAGTTAGCAAAATTGCAACTCCAATAGTTGCTACAATAGGATTTTTATTTATGAGTGCAACCATAAAACACATCGGTCTTGCAAATTTAATAGGAGATATTTTTATGCCAATACTCCAAACAGCACCACTTCAAACCATGCTTTTTGTCTCAGCTTTGGCTGGATTTGTAACACAAAGTAATGCTGCCTCAGTTGCTATAACTATACCTTTTTTACAAGCAGCTTTAGGCGTTGATGGAGTTTCAAATTTTGGTCTTGCTGTTATGGCAGCCGGTGGAAGTGCTATGATGCAGTATTTTTTAACTGGCGGACCAGTTGCTGCTCTTGCAACAGTTATACCAGTAATTCCAGGTTCTGAACTTAAAAAATCAAATAAATTTCAAAGACCTTCTATGCTTTTTGGTCTTTTTGTTCTTTTTGTTTTGTCATTTATATTGGGTGTTTTATGATTTTAAAAAAATTACATTTTTATTAACACCAAAAAGTTATAATATGCCAAATTTATTTAAGGAGAAATTATGAGTAAAGTTACATTAAATGGTGAAGCTGTTAAACTAGTTGGTGATGAGCTTAGCGTTGGTGATTATGCACCTGAGGTTGAATTAGTTTTAGCAGATTTAAAAACTTTAAAAGTTGGCGGATCAAGTGAAAAAATTCAAGTTATTGCAACAGTTCCATCGCTTGATACTGGTGTTTGTGCAATGGAAACAAAGAAATTTAATGAAAAAATGGCAAATTTAAAAAATGTAAATTTCAGTGTTGTTTCAATGGACTTACCTTTTGCGCTAGGTAGATTTTGCGGAGCTGAAAATATTAAAAACATTAATACATTAAGTGATTTTAGATGTAAAGAATTTGGTAAAAAATATGGAGTTTTAATAGACAGTGGTGCCTTAAAAGGACTTCTTGCAAGAGCTATTTTTGTTATTGATAAAGACTCAAAAATTATTTATAAAGAAGTAGTTAGCGAGATTACAAAAGAGCCTGATTATGATGGAGTGATAAAAGCTTTAAACTTAGGATGTGGTCCTAGAGGCTGCTAAATAAGCTCAAATTCCGCTATAATGCTTAGTATGTTAGGATGATAAATGCATAGTTTTATGGCGGGATTTTTATTTACTATTTTTAGTGCCATCTTTTGGGGGCTTTCATCTGCTTGTGGTCAGTATTTACTTGATATAAAAAAAGTTTCAGCTGAGTGGTTGGTTGTAGTGAGGCTTTTGGCAAGTGGAATATTTTTGTTTTTCCTAGCACTTAAAAATCAAAAAAGAGATATTTTTTTAATTTTTAGTGATAAAAAAGATTTTTTTATTTTAATATTTTATGCTATTTTTGGACTTTTTTTATGTCAATATACTTATTTTTTAAGCATAAAATTAAGCAATGCTGCAATTGCAACTATTTTACAATACACATCTCCAGCTTTTATTATGATTTATATGGCAGTTATAAACTATATATAAAGGCAACTATTACAGCCCAAATAGTCCCTAAAACAAAATACCCACTAACTTCTATAAGCTGTGATGTCTTAAAAGGTAAAAAGATAGATATCGTAGCAATCATTATAAAGAAGAAATTTCCAGGGTTTGATAATTGGTAAAATCTTACAGTCATTGTTACAATAATAGTTAAAACACATAAAACAATTGGGCTTATATGTAGTGAGAAATGTGCTAATCCTCCAAAGATAAAACTTACTATAAAACCAAATCCACAAGCCATTAAAACTATCATTCTATGATAAAGTGGTGTTTTAGGAGTATATAAAAAAAGCATTGTACCCATTGAACTAATAACTGCTAAATGCATATTGTTTAAAAAAGCCCCTACTAAAAGTGGAGCCGACATGCAAAAACCTGTAAAAAATGCAAGATGCCAAGTTGAATCATCTTTATTTATTTCTAATATTTTATTTATTTCGTAACTTATTGTTTTAATAATATTCATAAAATCCCAAAGTCATATTAATTCTAAATATAAATTTTTATAAAATTTTACCCTATAAATTTTTATAAATCAAGATATTTAATAATCATTATAAATTTATACTTCTATAACAAATATTAAGATATAATTTTATTATTTCTATTTTAAAAGGAAGAGTTATGATTTTAAACATATTTTTGGGCATAATTGCAGTTGTTATTGCACTTTGTATTATAATCCCACTGTTTTTTAGACGAGTTGTTGAGACAAATGAAGTTCACATAGTTCAAAGTTCAAATAAAACAGTAAGCTATGGAAAAGATACAGGAAATGGAAATACTTATTATGAGTTTCCTAGCTGGGTGCCGATTTTTGGTATAACAAAGATAGTTTTACCGGTTTCTGTTTTTGCTATAAAAATAGATGATTATGAGGCTTATGATTTAGGAAGACTTCCTTTTGTTGTGGATATCACAGCTTTTTTTAGGATAGAAGATTCAAATTTGGCAGCTCAAAGAGTGGAAAGTTTTGAAGATTTACAAATCCAACTTACAAATATTATTCAAGGTTCAATTAGAAGTATTTTATCAAGTAGGGCATTAGAAGATATTTTGCAAATTAGATCTGAGCTCGGGGATGATTTTACAAAAGCAGTTAAAATTCAGCTTCAAAGCTGGGGAATAGAGCCTGTTAAAAATATAGAATTAATGGATATTAGAGATAGTAGTGGAAGTAAAGTTATATTCAACATAATGGAGAAGAAAAAATCCGAAATTGAAAAAGAAAGTAGAATAGAGGTTGCAAACAACTTAAAGTTAGCTCAAATAGCAGAAATTGAAGCTGTTCAAGCAACAGAGGTAAAACAACAAGATGCCAATAAAATAGTTGGATTAAAAACCGTTGAAAACGAAAGAGAGGTAGCTATTTCAAAAGAACTTGCAAATCAGCTTATAAAAGATCAAGAAAAAATCACAAAAGAAAAAGAGATGGAAGTAGTTAGAGTAAAAGATGTAAAAGAAGCTGAGATTAAAAAACAAGTTGAAATAGTTAGGGCCGAGCAAGATCAAAGAAAAATTGAAATCGATGCCGAAGCTAGAAAAAATGCTAAAATCAAAGATGCAGAAGCCATAAAAGAAAATCAAATTTTAGTTGCTCAAGGTGATAAAGAAAAGCAATTTCTCGCAGCAGCAGCTCTTTTAGAGATGAAAGATAAGGAAGCCCAGGGAACTCTTAAAATAGGCTCAGCTGAAGCTGAAGCTTTAAGGCTTAAAGAGTTAGCTCCTGTAAATGCTCAAATAGAGCTTGCAAAAGAAATTGGAGAAAATGAGGGATATCAAACTTATTTAATCTCTATAAAACAAATTGAAGCTAATAGGGATATCGGGCTTGAGCAAGCAAAAGCATTAAGTAATGCAGATCTTAAGATCATTGCAAATGAAGGAAATGTTGCAAGTGGAGTAAATAAAATAGGAGATGTTTTAAGTTCAAAAGGTGGTACAAATTTAGCTTCAATGCTTGAGGGGCTAAATCAAAGTGAAATAGGAAAAAAAATAATAGATAAATTTACAGGCAAAAAAGAAGAGTAAATTTGCTATAATATCATTAAAATTGTGAAAAGGTTTTATTTTGAGAAGTTTTGAAGATATTTTATCACAAAAAGATGCGGAAATAAAAAAATGTGAAGATTTTGCAAACTTTGCAAAAAATATCATTTTAAGTGGTGAAAATATAGAGATTTTACTAGAACTTTTAGATGAAAAAATCAATTATTATTTAAATCTAAAGTGCTTTAACTATGAAGCAGTAGCTTTAAATTTAGATATGGTTGATAAAAACATAATAAGACAAATTCAAATTTTAAAATATGATTTAAAAAAAGATTTTTCAAATTTAGATGAAGCATGTCAAAAGTATGATATGCTTTACATATTAGAGAATAATGATTTAAAAAGCCCTGAAGATATACAAAATTTCATCCTAGAAAATAAGTTTTTTAAAGAATATTTAGAAAAAAAATATGAAGAAAAAGACGATAAAGATACAAATAAAAACATTAAAGGAAGTGGTTTTTATTCACACATCTTTTATTTTATCTTGCTTATAATAGGTTGGGGTGGGTTTTTATATCTTCTTTTTGAAAAGATAGATTAAGAAATGTATAAATGGTGGAGACAAGCAGGATCGAACTGCCGACCTCTTGAATGCCATTCAAGCGCTCTCCCAGCTGAGCTATGCCCCCAAATATTTTAAAATATAATTCTACTGAAAATTTCTTATAATATCCTTTAAAATAAAAAAATAAAAAAATTTGCAAAATAAATAAATTTTTAAGTTTAAATTTGGTATGATTTCAACTCAGTTTTAAAAATGCGGGAATAGCTCAGGGGTAGAGCACAACCTTGCCAAGGTTGGGGTCGCGAGTTCGAATCTCGTTTCCCGCTCCATTAAGGTGTTTTGCCCAGGTGGCGGAATGGTAGACGCAAGGGACTTAAAATCCCTCGGAAGTTTTTTCCGTGCCGGTTCAAGTCCGGCTCTGGGCACCATTAGCGTTGCAAGGCGACATAGCCAAGTGGCTAAGGCAGGAGCCTGCAAAGCTCTGATCCTCGGTTCAAATCCGAGTGTCGCCTCCAACAAATAAAGGAAAAGTTATGAGATTTATTTTATCTGCATTTATAGCGTTATTGTTTTTAACAGGTTGTTCTAGCACTTGGCATGGTGTTAAGAGTGATACTAAACAAAATGTTGAATGGACAAAAGATAAAGTCCATGATGGAGCAGAGTGGGTCTCAGAAAAAACTGAATAGTTCGGGAAATGGCTGAGCGGTCGAAAGCGGCGGTCTTGAAAACCGTTGAGGGTCACACCTCCTGGGGTTCGAATCCCTATTTCCCGGCCATTTATACTATCTAAAAATACTTATAAATAGCGATAATATCGTTATTATCTTAACTTCTAAAAATCATCAAATTTTATCTATTTTTTATGAAATTTCAAGATGTTACATAAAATATGGCGTTTTGTTACATAAAATGGTTTTAAAATTAGGAGTTAAAAATGACTTCTAATAAATATAGCAAAAGTAAAAAATAGACCAAGTTATTATTATTTTGATAAAGCTTACAAAGATGGAAAAATTATAACTATTAAATATTCTCTTTTTGCAGATGATATTTTAGCCGCAAAAGCTTTAGCTATAAAAATAAAATCAACTACTACTAAAATTTCAAATTCAAATATAACTAAAACTAAGAAGTCATTCAATAGTTTTAAAAGCTATATAAATCACATTAAAAACTCATCAAATAATAGTAAAATTTTTATTGATTAAAAAGAGTATAGAAAAATTTTTTAAGTTTGTGGTTGCTAATTTTTATAAACCAGAATGTTTGAATAATGAAAATTTAAATCTAGAATACTATCAAAATACTAATAACACTTATGATAATGTAAAAATTGAAAAGAAGTATTCTTTAAAATGCATAGTTGATGGATTTATAAAAAATGAATGCATAAAACAAAAAAGCAGTGATGATACTAAAAATAGATATAGATTAGTAGCTAAAGAATTTGATAGCTTTACAAAGAATAAAAATTTATAAAAGACAAATTTATATTTTTAGTGTAAAATATCAGATACTAAATTCAAAGGATAAATTTATGCAAATAATAAAAACTTCTATTTTAATGATTGTTTTAATGCTTTTATTCATGATAATTGGCTATGCAATCGGTGGTCAAGGTGGTATGGTAATTGCATTTTTAATAGCTTGTGCTACAAATTTTTTTAGTTATTTTTTTAGTGATAAGATAGTTTTAAAGCACTATAATGCAGTTTTAGTAACTAAACAAAACGCATCTGGTCTTTATGATATAGTTGAAAAACTTTGTAAAAAAGGTAATTTACCACTTCCTAAAATTTGCACTATTCCTGATCCCACTCCAAATGCCTTTGCAACTGGAAGAAACCCAAAGCATGCTGTTGTTGCAGTAACTGAAGGTCTTTTAAATTTAATGAGCGAAGAAGAGATTGAAGCTGTTATTGCTCATGAGTTAAGCCATGTAAAGCATTATGATATTTTAACTGGTTCAATCGCAGCTGTTTTTGCAGGGGCAATCGCAATTTTAGCAAATATTGTAAAAATGGGAGCTATGTTTGGAGGTAATAATAAAAACTCAAATAGATCAAATATTTTTGTTCTAATCGCTCTTGCTGTTATTGCTCCACTTGCTGCTACTATTATTCAGCTTGCAATTTCAAGAAGTAGGGAGTTTGAGGCTGATCGTGGCTCAGCTGAGCTTACTTCAAATCCAAATGGACTTATAAAAGCACTTTCTAAACTCGAAAACTATTCTAAAAATCCTCTTAAAAACGCAGATCCAAGCAGTGCTCATATGTTTATTGTAAATCCACTGAGTGGTAAAAGTAACTTTTCATCTTTATTTAGAACTCATCCAAGCACAGAAGAGAGAATTAAAGCGCTTAAGAATTTAAAAATAAAAGCTTAAATTTAGTTAAATTTAAGTATAATTTCAGATTATTGTAAATTTGTAACATAAATTTTTGCATATTTTTAAAATTTTGAGTAGTTTTATATAAATTTAATTAAATTACTATATTATTACTAAAAGTCAAATAAAGGTTTTTGTATGAAAGAGATATCGTTTAGAAGCTTTTTAGTAGTTGGGCTTACGCTTTTTTCTATGTTTTTTGGTGCTGGAAATTTTATATTTCCACCATTTTTGGGTAATCTTGCGGGAGAGCAAACTCCAATTGCAATAATTGCATTTTGCTTAACAGCTGTTTTATTTCCTATTTTAGGTATTGCAGCAGTTGCAAAGTCAAATGGACTTCATAATCTTGCACAAAGAATTTCACCTAAATTTGCACTAATTTTTTCAATATTTTTGCTTCTTATAATTGGACCATTTTTTGCTATTCCAAGAGCAGCAAGTATGCCTTTTGAACTTGCTGTTAAACCATTTTTATCACAAGGTATGCAAACTAGTTTTGTTCCTTTGTTTTTATACTCTGTAAGTTATTTTATAATAAATTGGGCTCTTTCGAGAAATCCAACAAAAATGATATCAACATTGGGTAAAATTTTAACTCCTATTTTGCTTATTTTGATACTTATTTTATTTGCTGTTTCTATAGTTGATCCGCTTCACAGCTCTTCGTTTTTAGAAGCTAAAGGTAACTACGCAACCCATCCTATAACTACTGGTATTTTAGAAGGCTATCAGACAATGGATGCCTTGGCAAGTCTTAGTTTTGGACTTGTTATTTTACTTACTTTTAAAAGAATTGGCATAAAAGATAATGATAAAATAGTAAGTGCAACGATAAAAGCAGGGCTTTTAGCAGGGCTTATTTTAATGGTAATTTATATGATGCTTTCATACATTGGTGCAAGTGCAGGTGCAGCAGTAGGTTTGTTTGAACAAGCTCCTACAAATGGAGCTGAAATTTTAGCAATCGCAACTGAATATTGGTTTGGAAAATATGGCATTGTAATATTTGGTTTAGCAATGTTTTTGGCTTGTTTGACAACAACTGTTGGTCTTACTTGTGCAATAAGTGAATATTTTATAACAATTACAAAAATTAAATATCAACACTGGATAATCATTTGGTCTGTTATAAGCTCACTTATAGCAAATGTCGGTCTTACTGCGATTATTAACTATGCGGTGCCATTTTTAGGTATTATATATCCACTAGCGCTTTCTTTGATAGTTTTATCTTTATTAAATAATAAATTAAATGAGGATAAATTTACTTATTCTTTAGTTATTTATGTAGTTTTAGCCATAAGTTTAATTGGGACTTTTGATAGGAGTTTTCATATAGCTATACCATGGTTGGTTGATTTATGCAAGTTTTTACCACTTTATGATCAAAGTCTTGAATGGATGATACCAAGTATTATTTGTTTATTGGCTGGTATGGTTAAAGTAAAATCATATAAAAAATAAATACTTGTGCATAATAGAGGGCTTTTGCCCTCATATTTCAAATTTAAATTTACACTTTTTATATTTTTAGTCTTGTCTATCAAGCTGTAAAGCAAGATCTTTAACACCTTTAAAATTTACTTTTCCTGTTCCTAGAACCGGAATTTTTTCTACTTTATGGATGACACTTGGTCTCATAAGAGCATTTAAATGCGAGTTTTTTACTAGTTCTCTTATTTTGGCAATGCTTTTTTCACCCTCATAAAGTAAAACTATCTTTTCGCCTTTTTTATCATCTTTTAGATTTGTAACGCTTATGATATCATCATCGCACAATACTTCATGAAGTGCATTTTCAACCATTGAAAGACTTATCATCTCGCCACCAAGTTTTGCAAAACGTGATATCCTATCTGTTATATATATAAAATAATCTTGATCTAAGTATCCTATATCTCCTGTTTTGTAGTATTTTATGCCATCTGCCTCAACTAAAACATCACTAGTTTTGTTAAAATAGCCTTTCATAACTTGATGTCCGCCTACTAAAATAAGACCGTTTTCGTAATCTTCAAGCTCTTTTAGAGTATTTGGATCTACTATCTTTACGATAGTTCCATTTAGTGGCATTCCAACACTTCCTCTTTTATTAAAAATTTGCACTTTTCCATCTTTTATTTCGTTTGGTAAATTTACACTAATTACAGGTGAAGTTTCTGTTGTGCCATAACCTTCTAAAATTTCTTTATCAAATTTTGCTTCAAATTCATTTTTTGTGTTTAAATTTAGTTTCTCACCACCTGCTACTGCGTATTTAATGCTTTCAAACATCTCTTTTGTTACTTTTTTATTTTTAGTATAAAGCCTAAAAAATGTAGATGTGCCAAATATAACTTCTGCTTTATGCTTTTGAAGCATTGTACCAAGAGTAAATCCATCCGTTGGATCAGCTACAAAAACGCTTTTTAAGTTTGAATAAAGTGGATAAAGTGTAGTTAAAGTAAGTCCAAAAGAGTGAAAAACAGGAAGACTTGAAAGCATAACTTGGATATTTTCTCTTCCTAAAAGGTCACTTACTTGAACTATATTTGTAAGTAAATTTTTATGTGTTAATACTATACCTTTTGGCTCACCTTCGCTTCCACTGCTATAAATAATTGCTGCTGTATCATCTAAGTTTGCTTTTTTAAAATAGAGTTTTTCGATTAAAATTTTAGGTAGCATTGCTTTAACAAAGGCTCTTATTTTATCAAATTTTGTAATTTTTAAATCTTCTAAATAAAAGAATTTCTGTATTATTTGTGCGTTAAAATTTATCTCTCTTGCATTTAATTTTTCTATAAACTTTTTTGAAGTTAAAATGGTTTTAATACCTGCATTTTCTAAACAATTTTGCAAAGAGTTTGTGTTTGATGTGTAGTTTAAATTTACAATTACTTTTTTTTGTGTAAGAAGTGTAAGGTTGATTATTGCACAAACGTTTGATGATGGAAGTAAAATTCCTATATTTTCTTCATCTTTTAAATTAAGTTTTTTTGCAAATAAAAGCACACCAACAAGCACTTTGAAATTTGATAAAGTTTTAGCACTAAAATCAACCATGGAAGCATGAAGTGGAGTTCTTTTTGCCCATTTTAGCCATTCGTATTGAAGTGGTTTTTGTAAATCTAGATAATCCCCAAGGTTAAAATAAGATAGTTTTATAACCTCTTTTTTAAGATTACTTGGTGAAATTTGTGAGTCTAGGGGCTTACTAAAAGCTATATTTAAAACTCTTCTTTTAAATGTTTTTTTCTTATAGCTAATATCGGCTCTTGAAAAAAATGAACCCCAAAAACCCCTTATATGAAAAGCAACTATTTTAGCGCCTGTATCTTTTATAGCAAGCATATAACCTTTTTTAAAAACATTTAAATTTGAATTTTGAGTTATGTGACCTTCTACAAACATCGCCACAACTTCACCATTTTTAAGTGCAGTTTGTATTTGATTCATAGCAAGTTTGTTTGTACCTTTTCCAACTCTTATAACATCAAAAATATTAAAAAACCACTTCAAATGAAGTTTTTCATAAAAGCTTACATGCATTACAAATTTAATTTTTCTATTAACTGCAATTTGTATTAGTGCCCAATCTATAAAGCTTAGGTGATTTCCAAGCATTAAAACCCCACCATTTTGTGGTATGTCACCTTTAACTCTTACTTTATAAAAAAGTTTAAAAAATGGCATTACCAAAAGCCTTAAAGTTAAATTTGGTACAATAAAAAATGAAATTATTGAGCAAATCAACGCACTTAAACTTGCTAAATAAAAAATATTTTTTGAGTTTATGCTAAAATATGCACAAAATATCGCTAAAAATAAAAATATAACCATAAAAATGTTTTGTATGAAATTGCTTCCTGCCATTATCTTACCTGCATTTTCCTTTCCTGCATTTAGTTGAATATTTGCATTTAAAGGGATTATAAAAGCCCCGCCCATAAAGCCAAATAAAATAGCTGTTAAAAACATTAAAAAGATAGAATTTACACTTGCAAAAAGTACAAGCATAATAAAAAGTCCAAAAGATGAGATACAAACTATTCCAAGTTCTACTCTTTTTTTAGATAAATAGCCTGAAAATAGTGCCCCAAACACTATTCCGATTGTACTGCTTGCTAAAATTATTTGAATTATTGCAACATTATCATCTATAATATCTTTATAGTGCCTTGGAAAAACTGCTATTATAAGCTGAGCCAATGCCCAAAAAACAGAAACTCCAAGTACGCTCAATAAGATGTTTTTGTTTTTAAAAATTAGCGTTAAATTTTCTTTTAGATATCCAAAAGTTATATATTTTTTAATTTTAAACTCACTTGTCTTATCGCCAGCTTCAAAATATGGAATTTTAAATGCAAAATATGTTTCCAAACATGTGAAAATAAATAAAATTATTCCTATAAACCAAACAGAACTCATCATCTTTCCTGGGCTATCAGCAATAACTACAAATTTTTCAAAAATTATAGAAAAAATTAAAGATGAGAGTAAAATAGCGATAATTGTGGCAGATTCCACTACGCTATTTGCTAAAGCAATATTTTCTTTTTTTGCAATTTGCTTTATAAGTGCATATTTAGCAGTAGAAAAAATCGCACTTTGAACAGCTAAAAGCAATGTCATGAAAAATGCAAAATAAAACCAACCCTTAAAGTAAGCAATTGTTATTAAAAATGTAAAAATTATAGTAATAGCTGCTGCAATCCTTGAAATTTGAGTACGCGAAAATTTATCATTTAAAAATCCAGATAGCGAAAAAAGTGAAATATAAGGAAGTAAAATGAGTAAATTGACAATTGCAGTAAGAGCTATTAAAATATCACCCGAATAACTTTTAACTAAGATATTTTGAATGGTAATTTTGTGCCCTAAATCCACTACCGCATTTATAAAAAGAACTACAATAAAAGGCAAAAAGCCTGTTATGTTAAAAAGTTTTCGCATATCTTTCCTAACATTTTTTATATAAAAATTATTTTTATTTGTAAATTTAAGATTTTAGCGAAATTAATGAAATAAATTAAGAAAATTTGATAAAATAGTCAAAATTTATAAAATTTAAGGAAAAAAATGGAAGTAATAATTACAAATAAAGATGTTGGAAATTTGAGGAAATTTATGATACTTCACAGTAAAAAAGCAAAAAGACAAAAAATAATGAGCTTTTATGCTGTGCCATTTGAGTTTATTGTTGTTGGTCTTATTTTAGATGGTCTTTTAAAAACAGTTCCTATTTTAAGTTTAACTTCTTTGGTTTTGGCTATTTTATGGTTAATATTTTTCCCAAAATATTATAGAAAAATTTGCAATAAAGAGCTTGTGAAGTCAGATAATTTACCAGAATCTAAAATCAAAATGAAATTTAATGTAGATGAGAATAATATAACTTTTTCAAACGATGAAAAACCAAAGCCAAGTGAAATTTTTAACTTGAACTCACTTGATAAGATAGCAAAAACTAATGAAAATTATTTTATCTCATTTAAAGAGGGTCATCACATCGTGCTTCCACTAAGTGATGAGACTACAAAAAAAATAAATGAGATAAAATCTCGCTTTTCAAAAGGTAGTATTGAAGAAGTTACTCTTTAATTTCTGAAACTTCATTGCCAATTTGTCTATAAAGATCAAAGTAGTAGATAACAAACTCTTTTACATCTTTACAAATTGGCAAATAGCTTGATTTATGAGGTGCGCAAAATTTTGATAAAAACTTATTTGCATCTTCTTTTTCATCATAGATTTTTGCTAAATTTTCATAGTTTTTTATACAAAGATCTTTAAAATCACTATATTTTTCTAAATTAACTTTTAGTTTTTTACCATCAAATTTTAAAGTCTTACTTTCAAAAAGAAGAGTTAGATGAATTAAACTTTCGCAATAATATGCCTTAACAGGGTCATTTTCCATCCATGAGATAAGTCCAACACTTCTTTTTATAAGTTCGGTAAAAACTGGAAGTTTTAACTCTTCAACTTCATTATCAAAAAATGCTATAAGTCCACCAGTTGTGGCCTTGTACTCTTCTATAAATTTAAAAACTCCACTTTTATTCATTAAAGTTTCACTATCTTCATCTATAAATAAAATATGCCCAAACTCATGTCCTATAGTGCTTACTCCATAAACTTGACGCCAAATTTCTTTTTTATTAAATAAAATATCGCGCGTATAGTTTAAAAACTCTTTTTCAAAAATTTCATCATTTATTTTCATAAAAGGTTTTGCTTTTATGCTTTCATAAACATGATCTACAAAAGCAAATATTTTTTTACCTGAGTTTGCGCTCACGAACTCATCATTTGGCACAACTTGTGCACTAAAAAGCCCTTCTAAATCAGCTCCATAATAAATCATTGGGGTTGAGATATAAAGTTGTGTTTTATCTATGTTTGAATTAACCATAGAGTGCATTATTTGGTTATTCGAGCCAATATTTTTATAGACACTATCGAAGCTATTTTTAACCGATTTTTTTATCTCTTTTTCGTCATATGTAGTTTCTTCTTTTAGTCTTATATCCCATTCTAGAGCAACTGCATGAGTGTAAAAGTCTTCATAATATTCAAGTGGATGACCAATTTGAAGATGTGATTTTGTATCCATCCATGCCATTTCAGCATCTCTCCAAACTTTTATAACATCACTATTATCTGTGCATGCAAATGCAATTTTTAATTTTTTAAAATATTCTATATATGCTTTTTCATCGCTGCTTATAGCAAGAAGAGATAGCGCTTGGATTAAATTTTCAAACTCATCAATTAGTTTTGGCATATCTAAAAAAGCTTCATAATATGTTTTTAAAACAGCACTTGTGTTATTTTCATTAAAAAATACAACTCCGTAAGTTCTATCGCAAATTTCACCTCTTGGGGTTTTTTGATAAAGTTCATTTTTTTCTATAAAATCAAAAGGATTGCTCATTGAAGCAAAAATTTTAGAGTTTTTATCAATTACTATATGTTGCCATTGTTTTTGAATTTTGTTTAAAATAAGGCCTATTTTATGAACACCACTTATTAAGGCCAAGTTAAATTCATTTAAAATTTTATTATCGACTGCTTTTAAGATTAAATTTCTATGAGAGTTTTCGTGTATTAAAGATACAAAATCATACATTTCATCACGTATTTTCAAAATTTTATCTTCACTGTAATTTTTCTTTTTTAGTTCAGTTAAAAGAGGGTCTGTTTTTAAATCAACAATTCGTCTTAAAACGGCTATTTTTTCAGACTCACTTCCTTTAAAGCCACAAATTTCAAGTGCTTTTTTTACATAGTCATTATCTTGATTTTTATATAAATCGTTTATTATCTTTTGATTTTCATCTGAATATTGTAATAATTTTTTATAATCATTCATAATTTATCCTTTTAAATTTATAAAAAAATTTTAGCAAAATATAATTAACCAGTATTAAAACAAACTTTAAAAATAGTTGGTAAAATCATAATAAATTTATAACTAAAGGAAATTTATGGATTTAAAAAATATGGGAGAGCCAAAGATAAAAATAGTTGCAATGCCAAGAGACACAAATCCTGCTGGAAATATATTTGGTGGATGGATACTAGCTCAAATAGATAAAGCCGGGGCAGTTGCAGCAAGGGAAGTTGCACCAATTAGAGTTGTAACTATCTCATTTAAAGAAGTAATTTTTAAAGAACCTGTTTTTGTTGGGGACTTAGTCAGTTGCTATGCAAAAATCATAGGAGTTGGAAAAACATCCATAAAGGTAAAAGTTGATGTTATAGTTCAAAGGCTAAATGAAGACAATAAGGTTGTTAAAATACCAGTAACAAGTGCAGAAGTAACTTATGTAAGCGTTGATAGGGCAGGAAATAAAAGAGTTATTGATGAAGAGTTAAAAAAACTTTGTAGGTTTTAGATTTAATTAAGGTAAAAAGAGAAAGTTTAGGAGAAGTGCTTTCTCCTAAATATTATTATAAATTTTTGATTTTACCCTAAAAATTCTCTTTTAAAATACTCTTTTGGAGCTTTACATAAAGGACAGGCGCCAGGAACTTTTTTACCACGATGAACATGACCGCAAACTTCACAAACCCAAACATCTTCTTCTTCGCTTTCAAAAAAGCCTTCATTTTCAAGCATTTTTTTGAGTTCTAAATATTCTCTTTCGTGTTCAACTTCAACTTTTGCAATAGCTTTAAAAAGTCTTGCAACATCTTTTTTGCCCTCATCTTCAGCTATTTTTGCAAAACCTGGATACATCTCTTCGTGTTCATATCTCTCTCCAGCTGCTGCATCAAGTAAGTTTTTATCCATTTTATCAAGCGGTATGTTAGCCATTTCATGATGTTTTTTAAGCTCAGCTCTTGCGTGCCATTTTTCATTTTCAGCTGCTTCATAAAAATGCTTTGCGATAGCGTGATATCCAGCTTCTTTAGCCAAATCTCCATATAAATCATATTTGTTTCTAGCCATTGATTCACCAGCAAATGCTTTCATTAAATTTACAGAAGTTAAATCAGTTGTTATGCACTCCATCTCTTCACCACAGCATACTAATTTTCCGCCACCAACTTTTTGAACTTCAACTTCGTTACCACATTTATGGCATTTGTAAGTTTCATATTGTCTCATCATTAAACCTTTCATTATCGAAATCAACAGATTTTATCATATTAAAAAAATTTGTCAATAATAAAATTTATTGATACTAAGTATCAAACAAAATATTTAAAGTAGCTTAAAATATCAAGCTATTTTTAAGTTTTTAATAAATTTGATATTTATGATTTTGTATTATTTTTGTGCAAAAGATGTGCGAACACATCTTTTTTAGTATTTTTTAGTCTTTATAGATTAATGTTTGAAATTTATATATTGTTTTGTATAAATTTATTTTTTGATTTTTTTATAATTTTCATCAAGTTTTTTATAAATTTCATCCATATTTATAATGCCTGAGTTTAAAATTTGACTTAATACTTCGTTATCTTCTTTGCCATTCCAAATTTTTACATAAGTTCCGTTTTGATATCCATTATCCTGTCTAAATTTATTTAACACATTTTTCCCAACATATTTTTCAAAAAGCTCATTTAAGTTTAAGCCGCATTTCAATGATAGTCTAAAAAAGTTAGTTAAAAGCTCATGAATTTTAAGTTCAAAACCACTGCATTCATGTATTATAATCTCAATATCGTTAATAATTTCATATAGATTATATTCACTCATACTGTAGGCTTCAAGTGTGAAATCCCTAAATCCACTAACTGAAATAATGTCTTTTACAATATCATCAATATTTTTATTCGGATATGCTTTTTCTAAGACTAAGCTCATTATAAAATGCCAAATATCAGTTAGTTCAATCTTTATATTTTCACTATTTGCTTTTTGGTTTATACTTTTCCAGTGCTTCCATGAAAAGCTATCGATTAGTTCGGCACACTCCATATAAATACATCTTTTCCAATTTATGAGTTTGCCATTTTGTGCGGTTCCTTCTTCCCATTTTTTGCCGTTTGTTTCATCATTTAGTCGTTGTTGCATTAAAAACATCTGTTTTAGAATTTCTACATTTTCCATTAAATTTCCTTAATATTTTCATTAAATTATACAAAAAATTTGCTATTATTTAGTAAATTTATAAAAAAGGCAAAAAAGTTGTATGAAGAAATAGATAAATTTGTAAAAAAAATGCATCTTTTATCTTTTTGCGTGAGTTTTGATAATAAACCATATTGTGCAAGTGCATTTTATGCTTATGATGAAAAAAATTCAAGTTTAATTTTTGCTTCAGATGAAAAGACAAGTCATATTCAAATGGCTTTAAAAAATACAATTGTTTCAGGTATAATACATCTTGATACAAAAATAGTTGGAAATATTAAGGGTGTTCAGCTTTTAGGCGAGTTTAAAAAGGCCAATGAAGAGCAAAAAAAAATTTATTTTAAAAGATTTCCTTACGCGCTTGCTTTAAAGCCAAGTATTTGGTGTATGGAAATTTCGTGGGCAAAATTTACAAATAACAAGGCTATTTTTGGCAAGAAATTAATTTGGGAAAAAGCAAAATAAATTTTTTTCTTTAAACTAAATATCTTTTAAAGCAATTTCATCATTGTTCATAATACAAATTCCTTTATTTAAAATATTTTGAGCTATTTTTTTAGCTTCTTTTAAGCTGTGCATAGAAGCAGTTCCACACTGATAAATGTTAAGTTCTGGGATATCGCTTTGTGAAGCTACATTTAAAGCATCTTTCATTGAATTTTCCCAAGCATTTATAACTTTATCAATATTTGGATTTCCTATTAAACTCATGTAAAAACCAGTTCTGCAACCCATTGGTGAAATATCGATTATCTCAACATCTTTACTATTTAGGTGTTCTCTCATAAAGCCTGCAAAAAGATGCTCTAATGTATGTGTTCCATCTTCGCTCATAATCTCTTTATTTGGTAGGCAAAATCTTAAATCATAAACGTTTATAATATCACCTTTTGGGGTTTTCATGCTTTTTGCAAGTCTTACTCCCGGAGCTTTCATTTTTGTGTGATCAACCTTAAAACTATCAAGTAGTGGCATTTTATTCCTTTTTAATTAAATGTAATTGCAAAAATTCCTGGTTTTTGCATTTTTTTAATAGTGTCTTTTATATATTCATCTTCTTTTAATCCATAAATTTCAAGTGTTTTATTTTTGTAGCTAAGACTTACATTTTTTATATCACTATAGTCTAAAACTGTAGCTAGTTTTAAAATAAAACTTAGCCAAATAACTGAGTTTTCATCGGGTAATAACTCTTTTAATTCTTCATATTCAATTTGGCTTATATTTTTTTTGCCATTTTGTTTTATTATCGTTGCAATTAGGGCTTTTTCTTTATGTGTATATCCATAATTAAGTGCGTTTAAAATAATAAAATTAGCATTTAAATGCTTTGAGTAAAAGCCGATTTTTCTTCCAATATCTGTGAGTTTTGAGGCTGTTAAAAGTTCATTTATGTAAGTCTCACTAACTTTATGAAGTGGTTTTAGGGTATAAAAAAGCTCTTTTGAAAATTTAGTTATATTTGGACGATTTTGAGTTACAAATCTATCTTGTAAGCTTTTTAAAGATGGATTAAAATTTCCAGGAAATTTTGCATTTTTGCCTATTAAATTTGTTAAAAAAACTCCCTCTCTAACACCAACTCCACTTGTAATTATCTCTTTTGCTTTTAAAATATCAGCAACTTTTTTGAAAATATAAGCTCCGCCTCTTATTGTATCAAAACGATCTTTTTTTATAAAAAAGCTTCCCAAATCTGATATTTTTGAAGAATAAATTTTTTCTATAAAGCTTTTTTCTCTTTCATAATTATATGAAAATCCATGAACCATTTTTAAAGGATAATTCTTTCTTTGTATAATTGCATTTGAAATGGCTCTTAAGCTTCCCCCAATTGAGATAATTGTATTGTTTTGAAAATCTTTAGAAATTTTATCTGTTAGCTCTTTAACAAACTCATCAAGTCCATTTAAGTTTTCTTTATCGTAAAAAAGCTCTTTTAATCTTACAGTTCCTAAATTTAAAGAAAGTGTTTTTACAACTTTTCCATTTTCTATTTTAGCAAGTTCTGTAGATCCTCCACCAATATCAATGGTTGTTGCATTATTTGTGTATTTTACAAGTCTTGCTGCTCCAAAGCCACCATAGTATGCCTCCATATCGCCATCTACAACTTTTAGGCTAATACTAAGCTTTTTAACCATATTTATAAACTCATTTGCATTTTTTGCATCTCTTAAGGCTGATGTTCCAACGGCTAGAATTTTTTGAATTTTATACCTATTTAATATTTTTCTAAACTCTACAAAAGCGCCAAAGCATTTTTTCATAGCATCTTCTTGGATAATTCCACTATGCTCATAAGCTCCCTCTCCAAGTCTTACTTTCATTTTATATTCGCCAAGTATGTAAAATCCAAGCCTGCTAGTTCTTCCAAAAATTACCATTCTTGCTGAGTTTGAGCCAAGGTCGATAACTGCTACTTTTTTTGTCATTTAAAAGCCTTATTTAATTTTTTACTTGTTTTTGAAATTGGAATTTTAATAGTTGCAATGACTCCTTTTTGATCACTTCTATTTTTAAGTGAAATTTGAGCATTCATTGCATCGGCTGCACCTTTTGCTAAAAATAAGCCAAGTCCAGCACCGCTTTTATTACCACTTCGTTTAAATGGTGCAAAAAGATCCAAACTTTCATCTATTCCAATTCCCTCATCAACAACATCAAGTTTAAAATAGTCATCTAAAATAGTGCTTTTTATGATAATAGCTGAGTTTTGCGGTGAAAATTTAATAGCATTTTGAATGAAATTTTGAATAATATGTAAAAACAAATTTGGTTGAATGCTCATAAAAAACTCATCTGGTTTTAGTTTTGTAATTATTGCTTTATCTTTTGATTGTGCTAATATCTTAAAATTTAAGCAAGTTTCTTCTATAAGTTTTATAATATCAATTTCAACAGGCTTTTCAAATTGTGCACCTTCTTGTCTCCCAACTTCTAAAATTGAGCTTATCATTTTATTCATATTATCAATTGAAATATTATTATTTTTTAAAGCTTCTATATATTTTTCATTATCTCTTGGTTTTAAAAGCGTAACTTCATTTTTGGTTTTCATAACAGCAAGTGGAGTTTTTAATTCATGAGCAATGCCTATAAAAAGTTCTTTTTGATACCCTATAAAAGTGTGAATTCTATCAATAAGCCTATTTATACCCATTCCAAGAGGTTTAAATTCTAATGGAATTTCATTTTCATCTATGTGGTCAAGTGCTATTTCATTAAGTTTTGAAAGCTTGGCTGAAAGAAGCTTAACAGGAATTAAAAGAGATCTTGATAAAAATAGAGCAAAAAATAAAATTAAAAATATCATGGTCGCATTTATAATAATAATATCAGTTAATACTTGAGAAACTAATTTGTTGTAAAAAGTTGTGTCTGTATCAAGTATGATAATGCTATTTTTATAGGGATATTCTAGCATAAGAGATGATTTTTCTTCTGTTTTTGTGTTTGTATATTTTGGCTTTTTTAGATTTTTTTCATTTTGAATTATTTTTGCATTTATTGGTGTGTGACCAAGCTCTTTTGTGTAAAAGTTAAAACTATTAGTTATATTTTGAGATGATAATTTTATAGCTTCTTGGTTTAAAACCTGCACCACTGTTTCAAAAATATTTATTTTTATATAATGGTAAAGCATGGTTGAAAATATTAAAATTAGCATCGAAGAACCCGATGCTAATTGAATGATAAATTTAGTTCTTAAGCTTTTTTGGGAAAGCAAAATCTATATCCGCGTCTTCTTACAGTTTCAATTGTTGATATATTTAAAGGTTTATCCATTTTTTGTCTAATTTGATTTATTGCTACTTCGATTACATTCGGAGTAACAAGTTCTGGTTCCTCCCAGATTGCATCAAGGAGTTGTTCTTTTGAGACTATTTGATCACTGTGTCTTGCAAGATGAGTTAAAACCTCAAATGGTTTCCCTTTTAATTCTACTTCTTGATCTTTATAAATTATTTTTTCCTCATCTGGATCTATTGTAAGTTCGCCTATTTGAATTACATTTGTACCGCCAAACCTAAGTTGAACTTCAATTCTAGCTAACAAAACATCAAAATCAAATGGTTTTTTTACATAATCACTTGCTCCTGCTTTTAATGCTTTTATTTCACTTTCTTTATCTTCTTTTGCTGATAGCATTACAATTGCAGTTCTAGGGCATTTTTGTTTTATAATGTTGATAAGGTCAATTCCATCTCCATCAGGAAGCATCCAATCTGCTAGAACTAAATCATAGTTTCTTATGCCGATATAATACTCAGCATCTTTGAAGTTTTCAGCACAGTCTGCTTGATAACCAAATTCTTGCAAACCCTCGGCAATTGTTTTATTTAGAGTAACTTCATCTTCTACTATCAAAATTCTCATTATATTTTCCTTAATTTTAAAATTATTTCAGCGATTATAACAGAATTTAAGCTTAAATTCAAGTTTTTTAAATATATCTTAAAAAATTTCTTCTATCATTGCCCCAACATCTGCATTTTGTAAAATTTCTTTTTTTATAATTTTCATAAAAAAATAATTTATTGTTGGGTATTTTTTTTTAAAAAAATCACAAAAATAATTTAAAGCATCTTCAACTTTTACAAATTTATTTTTATTAAACTCATTTTCTATAATTTCACAAGCTAACGCATAATCGATAAACTCATGAGCTTGAAATTTTGCATCTATTTTTATCATTTGAGTAGTAGTGCGTTCAAACTCAAGCATTCCAATAATTGTTTTAAGTTCTAAATTTTCAATTAAAACAGTTATCATAGAACCTGTTTTTCCTCTTTAAAAATAAGTCTTTTGATATTTGGAATGTGTTTATAAAACACAATAAAAACAATTATTATAATTGGTGCATGTGTGTTTATTGGTAAAATTTGTGGATGTATTATTAGTGAAAGAATTAAAAAGGTAAAAATTCCACTAAGAGATGCAATGGATGAAACTTTTATAAATTTTCCTACAAAAAACCAAACAACTACTGATAAAGCAACTTCAATTGGTAAGAATGCTGCAAAAACTCCATAGCTTGTTGCCACACCTTTTCCACCTTCAAATTTTAAAAATGCACTAAAACAATGCCCTAATACAGCCATTACTGCCATCATCCATAAAACATTTTCATCAATTCCTGTAAATTTGGCAATAATAATAGGCAAAAATCCTTTTAATACATCGCAAATTATCGTAATAATTGCTATTTTTTTTGCATTTTTTAAATCAATATTCTTTAAAACTCTATAAACATTTGTTGCTCCAATGCTTTTACTTCCTTCTTTTGTAATGTCCACACTATAAAGAGACTTTACAATAATAACCCCAAATGGAATTGAGGCTATTAAATAAGCAGTCAAATAAAGCATAATATTTGGATTTGTTAAGAAATTTATTAATCCGTTCACTGTTTTTCCTTTAAAATTTTTAAGCTTAAAATTTTATCAAAACTATTTTAACTTTTCCATAAAAGAGCTATTTTTTCATCAAAAATATCACTTTTTTTAGCTGTAATTTCAGTTGTTTTAATATCTAAATTTTTTAAATTATACTTTTCTCTTAGTTCTTTTAGTTTCGCGCTTTCTTCCAATATAAGCTCATTTAATTTATTTTCAAGTGCTTCAAGTGCATCTTTTGCAAGTGCGACATCTTTTCTTTCATTTAAAACTCTATTTGCACTTTTTGAACTAGTTAGAACTTTTGAAGCATTTGTTTTTGTAAGAGTTTTATTTCCTAAAAACATACCTAAAATAGCACCTCCGATACTAATAGCTGCGTTTATTCCACTTGATTTAACATCTGATTTTTCTTTATCAAGTTTAATTTGAGCTTTTTGAATTTGAGCTTCTAATTTTTCTTTTTCTGCTTTAAATTTAGCTTCAAATTTGGAGGTTTCATCTTCTAAAATTTCATTACATTTATCATTTAGTCTTATTAAAAAATCGCTTTTTTCCTCATTTGGTTTTGAAATTTCACCAAGAGCTTCAAAAAGTGTAAGTTTAATATTTCTAAAAATATAATCTTTAAAATCTTTTGCTTCTTTGCTTAAATCTTTATTTGAAGCTATGAATGAAGGAAGTGGCTCAAACTCGCTATCTTCTTTTGCTGTTTTGCTTAAAATTTGATTAAAATTAAAGGCATTTTCCCAGTTTATTTCATCACTGACAAGCGGTATTGCTAAATTTAAATCTTTTTGGTATTCAAAATCTTTTGTTTTGTATATTACTTTTGCACTAGCTAAAATATGTGGTATTAAATTTGATGAGTTTTCATAATAAAAATACTCATCAATATTTGGTGAAATCACAGGTTTTGTTTTTGAAAGCGTTAAATTTAATGGTTTGAAATTTTCTTTTTTATCGGCCATTAAATTTGAAATTTGATCACTACTTAAAGGACCTTTTAGATAGCTTAATGCAAATCTTGAAGAAATTATTTCTAAATTTGATTCATTTATATTTTTAACTAAAAAACTTCTTTTTTTAAGATTTGAAATTTGCTCCAACAATTTATTTTTATCACTTTCTCCAACACCAGTTAGCCCGCTGATTACTCTGTTTTTATCCTGAGCTGTTTGAAGTCTTCCAATAAACCAAGTGCCTATGTTAGAAAGACCTTTGTAGTCTAAATCTATTGGGTTTTGCGTTGATAAAACACATCCAATACCAAAAGCTCTTGCTTGTTTTAAAAGTGTTAACATTGGTATTTTTGATGGTGGGTTTGAAGTTGGCGGAAAAAAGCCAAAAATTTCATCCATATATAAAATCATTCTTAGACTACTTGTGCCATCAGTTGTTCGCATCCATCTTATGATTTCATTTAAAAGCAATGTCACAAAAAACATTCTTTCATCATCATTTAGATGTGAAATTGTAAAGATATTGCATCTTGCTTTTCCACTATCATTAAAAAGCGTTTTTGAAATATCAAGTTTTTCGCCTTTACACCACTGTGAAAATGACGGACTTGCGATTAAAGAGTTTAGCTTCATCGCAAATTCCATTCTTTTATTTGCCGGATAAAGAGTTTCTACATCAAAAACTCCAAGCTTTGAAAATGGTGGAGTTACTATTTGATGAATTAAATCTGCAATACTTAAATTTATATTTTTTTTGAAATTTGCTAAAAATATATTTTGTAAAAAAAGCTCTTTTGAATTATCATTTTCGCCTATTAGAGATAATATAGAGTTTGATAAAGATAATGTGTATTCATTTAGACCTTCTTCATCTAAATTTATAGGTGCTTCAAAATTGCTTAAAAGACTTATTCCAAGTCCAGAGCTACTTTTTGGGGTAAATATTTTAAACTCAGCACTGTTTTTTAATAAATTTACTCTATCTAAACTTTGAAATGACCCCTCAATGCCATTTTTCCAGATTTCAGCTGTTTTTTCTGCTAGCTCTTTTGTTGTCATGTCTTTGCTTTTTGCCTCATTTTCATCAATATATGGTAAAAAGTCATCTGCCTGCATTTTTGGAAAAGTAAGAGCTAAATTTGTCATATCGCCTTTTGGATCAATTATAATTGAGGGAATATTATCAATAGCAGCTTCTTCTAAAAGTGTAATTCCAAGACCAGTTTTTCCGCTTCCAGTCATTCCAATAATTGCTGCATGAGTTGTTAAGTCCTTATTTTTATATAAAAATGGTTCACCATTTTCTTTAAGTCCTAAATAAAATAATTTTAAGTTTTCTTGTAGCATTTTTGCCTCTTTTTAAAAGTTTTTTGTATGATACCATATCAAGGTTTAAGAAAAAGCAAAATTTTAATTTGTTATCATACAAAAAATAATTTAAGGAAAAATATGTTTTTTGAAAAACTTAAAAATAATGAAAGTGGAATTTTGCTTTATGGGCAAACACCGCCAAAACAAAATCATCAAAATTTAGAAAATTTACTTGAACTTAGGCAAAAAAGACTTAACACACTTGATATCGATGGTATTGTTATATATGATTTGCAAGATGAGGGCGATAGAAATGATGAAAAAAGAACTTTTGATTTTGTAAAAACCATAAATCCGTATGAATACTATAAGTCTTTGGAGCTTAAATTTCCAGGCATTATTTATAAATCAGTAGGAAAATACAGCCAAGATGAGTTTATAAAAAGTTTAAAATTTGATAAAAATATAGCAAATGTTTTTGTTGGAGCTAGTTCAAAAGATCAAAAAATAAAACTTAGTTTAAAAAAAGCTTATGAGATCAAAAAAGAATTTGCAAAAGATATCCCACTTGGTGGAATTTGCATACCTGAAAGACATGAAATAAAACACAATGAGCATTTAAAAGTTGCAAATAAAACGTTAAATGGTTGTGAGTTTTTTATAACTCAAACGGTTTTTAATGCGATAAATGCCAAGAATTTTATAGATGACTATGCAAAACTAAATATAAAAAAAGTTCCAATTATTTTTACTTTTACGCCTTGTGGAAGTTTAAAAACACTTGAGTTTATGAAGTGGCTTGGTATTTCAATTCCACCATTTTTAGAAAATAGGTTAAAAAATAGTATTGATATTTTACAAAGTTCAGTCTCACTTAGTTTTGAAATGTTTGAGTTTATATATAGATATGCCAAAAACAAAGGTGTTGTTGTCGGGGCAAATGTTGAAAGCATTTCAACTAGAAAAGTTGAAATAGAAGCATCTATCAAGTTATTGAAAGATATAAAAAGAAGCATCGATAGAAAAGTTTAAAAAATCAAGCAATTAGGTTTGCTTGTTTTTATTAGATTTTATTTAAAAAATCTATCAAAAAGGTTGAAAATATCAGCTATAACACTTATAAATGTTAAAATTGTAATGGTTGCTGCAATTCGTGTAATTTTAGAGTTAAATTTATCTCTTTTTTCTTTTTAAGATTCTTTTTGAGCTTTTTATTTCTCTCTTTCTTTGGCTATTTTTCTTAATTCTTCTTGGCGCGAATCTCTTTCTATTTCCCTTTGGCGTTTTTCATCTTCAAGAGCTTTTTGTCTTTCATCTCTTTCAAATTCTCTTTGAACTCTTGAATTTTCATGTATTTTCTGGATAATTTGAAGATATTTTTGATAATTTAAAATAATCACTTAAGTTTTTAGAAATTTCAGCATCTTTTTTAAATTTTTCTGATATCTAAATTTAAAAATTTATACTAATCTTTTAGCAAATTCTCTTACTTTTTTATCCATTTCAAAAATTTCTTCTAGATTCAAAGGTTTAAAAGAGACAAACTTATTTAAACTTTCAAAAATTATTTTTTTGATATCTAAAAATTTGCACTCATTATTTAAAAATTTATTAACATAAATTTCATTTGCAGCATTTATTATGACCCCTAAATCAGGGTTTTTTATAACTTCATCTTTTAGTGAAAAAACCGGATATTTTTCTAAATCAATTTTTTCAAATTTAAGTCCTTTTTCTAAACTCAACAAATCAAAATGCTCTAAAATAGGCTCATCTATCTCATCTAAAATAGCATTTGCAATTGCAAGTTTCATATCTGTTTTTGAGATATGAGCCGTGGTTGAGCCATCTATAAACTCAATTAATGCATGAATCGTTGAGTTTCTTTCAATAAAAGCATCTAAATTTGAAACTCTATAAAGATGAAACGCTTCCATTATTTCAAAAAGCTTATTCATCATAGTTGCACTATCGATTGTTATCTTTGCTCCCATGCTCCAATTTGGGTGTTTTAGTGCATCTTTTGGGGTTGCATTTTTAAGCATATTTAGATTCGCATCTCTAAATGCTCCTCCGCTTGCAGTGATTATCATCTTATGAATTTTCATCTTTTTTAGTAGAAATTTAAGCCCAAAATGTTCACTATCAATTGGAACTATTTTTTTTGTATCAAGAAATTTTCCAGCTACAACCAAGCTTTCTTTATTTGCAAGGCATAAGGTTTTATTTAGATTTTGTGTTTTAATACTTGGTTTTAATCCAGCAAAACCAACAAGGGCGTTTATTATCTTTTTACTTTTACAGTTTTCAAGCATTTTTAAAAGCCCATTTTCACCAACAAAAACGGTTTTGTGATTTACTGATTTAACTAAACTCTCATCGCCAATACAGACAAATTTCGGTTTAAATTTTGCAATTTGTAAATTTAGTAAATCCACATTTTTATTACAGCTTAATGCTTCAACTTTGATGTTAAATTTATTGGCTATAAGGAGCGAATTTACGCCAATTGATCCAGTTGAGCCTAAAATTACCATATATAAATTAAACTCATAGCAATAGCGCCAAAAAGGTAGCTGTCTATTCTATCAAGCATTCCACCATGTCCTGGAAATATCTCGCCACTATCTTTAACTCCAGCGTTTCTTTTTAGATAGCTTTCAAACAAATCCCCAAAAATTCCAGCAACAACGATAAAAATAGTTGAAATTAAAGGATTTGGCAGGGTTCCTGCATCCATGAAAAATGCATAATAAGCTCCACCTACAAATACAGCACAAATTACACCGCCAATAAGTCCTTCAAGTGTTTTGTTAGGTGATGTTTGACAAAAACCGTGTGAGCCAAAAGCTTTACCGATAAAATATGCACCACTATCTGCACAGGCTATTATCACAAGTAGATAAACAAGGCAAGTAATGCCTAAAACTTGATATATGCTAAACATTATAAATATTGGAGCTAGCGGGTAGATAAGTACTTTTAAAGAATTTAAATTTTCACTATTTTTATAGGCTAAAAATGAGCTTGCAACAAGTAAAGTAAGTGCTATAAATTTATAAACATGCGAAAAGCTATTTCCTGAAAAAATTGCAAATATTATAAAAAGTCCAACGCCAAGTGGAATGATAGTTTCATCATCGATTTTATAAAGCTTTAAAGCCTCACTTAAAGATAGTGCTAAAACACCTGCAAATATTAAAAAGTTAAGCAAATAAAAGTCTAGCCAAATAAGCACAAGTAGCGCTAAAATGAGTATCCCTGCTGTTTTTAAGCGAGTTTTCATAATGTATCCTTTTATAAAAATTTTAAACATATTTTATCTAAATTTACTTATTTAAGTCTTTAAAATAGTAATTGTTTTGTAGTTTATGTAATTTACAAACGCTCCATCAACTACTTTTACATTTGCTCTTTTTGTGTAATCAACTTCAAAATTTCCACTATTTTTAACGCTAAAATTAACACAAATTTTTGCTGCCATTTTAATTATTTCATCGCTTAAGTTTTGTTTATTAGTTTTAACTATCACATGCGCTGATGGGATATCTTTTAGATGAAACCAAAAATCATCTTTTTTTGAGTTTTTAAGTAGACTTATATTTCCCCTTTCGTTTTTTCCAACAGAGATTTTAAAATCACCTATATAAAAATTTTCTATTATCTCACTTTCCTTATTTAAAGGAAGTTTTTTACTTTTTTTAGGAAATAGAGCTTCAATTTCATCTAAATTTGAGACATTTTTAACTAATTCTTTTAAATTTTGAAAAAACTCTATTTTTTCATTTAAATTTGCTTTTTCAAATTTAACTCCACTAGCTTTTTGCCTTAGTTTTTTACTCTCATCAAAAAGTCTTTTTGCTTCAAGTTTTGGAGTTTTTTCACATTTAAAAAAGACATCATTTCCGTTAAAATCTTTTAAAACAAACTCTTTTTGAAAATCATTTAAAAGATGTAAGTTTGCTGTTAAAATTTCACCTTTTTTATTTAAGATTATTGATTTTTCAAGTAGATTTTCTTGGCTTTCTAGCTCGGTTAGATTTTTAGCCAAACTATCTATTTTTTTATCTAAAATAGCTATTTTTGAATTTTTTATATCAAAAAGCTTTTTTGAGTTTATTTTTTCAAACTCATTTTTTAAAAACTCATCAAAATTTACAATTGTTTGGCTTGGCTTTTCTTTTATTGTGATTTGGCTTAAATGTTTTAAAGCTTTTCCAGGTTTTATGCATCTATTTGCATTTTCATAGTGGCTTAAAGCTTCTAGTATATTATCATTTTCATCTGTTATTATGATATTTGTAAATCTCCCTGTAAATTCAAAATATAAATTTGAAACTATCTCTTTGTAGCTTCCACTTTTTTTTGCTTTTATAAAAAGTATTCTATTATTTTCTAAAACTTCTAAATTTATTAAATTTGACGCATTAAACCTTTTGCTTAAAACTACATCAAAAGGTGCTTTATAGTTTTTTAAATGTTTGTAGTCATCGTTTTTATAAATAGCTGAGTTTTGCTTATCCATATCAAAAAAGATAATGTTTTGTTTATCGAATTCTATTAAAACAACTCTATCGCCAACTCTTTTTATACTGTTTATTTTTTCAAATTTTTTTAAAAAATCCGCAATTTGCATTAATATTTTATACTTCATAACTCTAATTTTAGCAAAATTTAGATAAAATCTTTTAGTTTAAATAAAAAAATAATAAAAAGGGATTTAATGAAACAAACAATTACTGAAAAAATTTTCAGCGATCATGTAGGATATGAGGTAAAAGCTGGGCAAATAATAGATAGCAAGATTGATATGGTTATAGGAAATGATATAACAACACCAATTTCCATAAAAGCTTTTAGAGAAAGCGGTGCAAAAAGCCTTGCAAACCCAGATGGTTTTGCTATTGTTATGGATCACTATATCCCAGCCAAAGATATTTTAAGTGCAAATCAAGCAAAAATTTCAAGAGATTTTGTGTATGAGCATAACTTAAAAAACTATTTTGATGAAAAAGACTTAGGAATCGAACACGCACTTTTACCTGAAAAAGGACTTGTAATTCCAGGAGATGTGATAATAGGAGCTGACTCTCACACCTGTACTCATGGAGCTTTAGGAGCTTTTGCAACAGGCATGGGAAGTACTGATTTAGCTTATGCGATGATAACTGGAAAAAATTGGTTTAAAGTACCTGAAACAATAAAGATTGTTTTTAAGTCAAAACCTGCACAACATGTTTATGGAAAAGATTTAATTTTAGAAGTAATTAGGCAAATTGGCGTTGATGGAGCACTTTATAAAGCTTTAGAATTTACAGGTGAGAGCATTCAATATTTGGATATGGATTCAAGATTTAGTCTTTGTAATATGGCCATAGAAGCAGGCGGAAAAAGTGGCATAATTGCAGTTGATGAAATAACAAAAGATTTTTTAAAAGATAAAAATTTAAGAGATGAGCCAAAGTATTTTTACTCAGATGATGGAGCAAATTATACAAAAGTTATAGAAATAGATACTTCAAAGCTAGATCCTGTAATAGCGTATCCGTTTTTGCCAAGTAATGGAAAAAGTGTAAGAGAAGCTGTTAAAGACGATATCGCAATTGATCAAGCTTTTATAGGAAGTTGCACAAATGGAAGATTAAGTGATTTAAGAATTGCAGCAAGTATTTTAAAAGGTAAAAAAGTAGCTCGTAAAACTCGTCTTATAATAACACCAGCTACACAAAAAATAGCCCTACAAGCACAAAAAGAGGGACTTATTGATATTTTTATAGAAGCAGGTGCAGTTGTAAGTAATCCAACCTGTGGAGCTTGTCTTGGTGGATATATGGGAATTTTAGGAGCAGGAGAAAGATGTATCTCTACAACAAATAGAAACTTTGTTGGAAGAATGGGCGATAGAAGTAGCGAGGTTTATCTTGCAAACTCAGCTGTTGCAGCAGCTTCAGCTATAGCTGGAAAAATTGCTGATCCAAGAGATTTATAAAGATTTAAAATGTATGAAAATTGCGTTGTTTTAGCTGGTGGAAAAAGTTCTAGAATGGGAAGAGACAAATCACTTTTGCCATTTGAAAACTTTCATACTTTAACGCATTTTCAAGTTTTTAAATTTAGTAAAATTTTTAAAAATGTTTTTGTAAGTTCTAAATTTGATAAATTTAGCGGCGAATTTAAATTTATAAAAGATACTTTTGATGATTTTTCGCCAATGGGCGGACTTTATTCGGTTTTATCAAATTTTCAAAATCAAAATGTTTTTATAATGGCTGTTGATATGCCTTTTGTCAAATTTGAAACTATAAATTTACTTTATGAAAATTTAGGTAAAAATGAAATTTGCGTTGCAAAAGATAAAGAACATATTCATAATTTGTGTGGATTTTACAATTCAAATTTGAGTGATTTAGCCTTGTCTTTATATGAAAAAAATATTCATAAGATAAAAGCTTTATTTCAAAAGTCCAAATTTAAAAGCGTTTTTTTTGATGATGAAAAAGAGTTTTTAAATTTGAACTACTTTGATGAATATGAAAAAGCAATAAAAAAAGGAACTTTATGAAAAAAATAGTCTATTTATCACTAATTGTAACCCTGTCTTTGACAAATAATTTTAGTGATGAAGTGTATCAAAAATCACTTGAAAAAGCTATGGAGTTTGAAAAAAAAGGTGATTATAAAAATGCAATGCTTGAGTATAAAAAGCTTGCTGAGTTTTCAAAAAGAAAAAATGAAATTTTACAAAAAGAAGTAGTTAAAGAAAATATTAATACTCTAAATAAATCGCAAGATGAGGTAAAGTTTGCTTATGTAGATGTAAGCTCTCAAAACCTAGATGAGTCAAAAACTACTTTAAACAGTGAAGAAATTACACCAAAAATTTCTCAAAAATCAAAATCCTTGTATCCAAAAGCAAATGAAGAAAATCCTCAATGGCTTTATATGTATGAGCCAACTTATATAGGCTATGCTTATGATTTTAGTAAAAAACCAGATAGGAGAAAAGGTGAAACTAAATTTCAAATAAGTTTTCAAAAACCAATTTTTGATGATATTTTAGGTCTTGATGAAACTTGGAGCGTGGCTTATACTCAAAAATCTTTTTGGCAAATTTCACAAGATTCATCTCCATTTAGAACAACTGATTATGAACCTGAAATTTTTGTAACCATGCCAACTGATTTTTTAGGACTTGATTATTTTAGAGTTGGATTTAATCATCAATCAAACGGTGAAGCGGGAGAAATTTCAAGATCTTGGAATAGAGTTTTTGCACAGACTAGCTTTAATTTAGGAAATTTACGCATAACTCCAAGAGTTTGGCACTCATTTAACTTTGATAAAACCAATGATGATATAAGACAATATTTAGGTTATGGAGATATTAAATTTAACTACGATATTGGAAATCATCACTTAACGGCTTTATGGAGAAATAATTTAAGATTTGATAAAGAAAATCGTGGAGCGATAGAATTAAATTATTATTTCCCACTTCCATTTTTTAAAGAACTTCACGGATTTGTGCAGTATTTTAGTGGATATGGTGAAAGTTTGATTGATCATAATAAACATGTTGATAAGGTAATGTTGGGTATTGCATTTTATGAAAACTAAGCTTTAAGGAGGCTTGTTATGAGTGGAATTTGGCTTATTGTGGCTTTAGTTATAGCCATTGTTTTAGTTATTTTTATGATAGCAAAATTAAAAATTCACGCATTTTTATCTTTAATGAGTGTTTCTTTGCTTTTGGCAATTGTCGTAGGAATTCCACTTGTAAAAATTCCTACAATTATTGGAGAAGGTTTTAGCTCCATTTTTAAAAATATTGGAATAGTCATTATCTTAGGTGCATTAATTGGAGCTATTTTGGAAAAAACTGGAGCCGCGCTTAAGTTGGCCGACATGGTTGTAAATGCTGTTGGTGAAAAAAGACCAAATTTAGCAATGATGGTAATGGGTTGGGTTGTAGGAATTCCAGTATTTTGCGATAGCGGATATGTTGTTTTAAATCCAATTAGAAAAGCTCTTGCTCAAAAAATATCATCAGCAAATCCTATGGCAATGGCAGTTTCGTTAAGTGGAGGACTTTTTATATCACATAATTTAATCCCACCTACTCCAGGACCAATTGCAGCTGCTGGGGCTTTGGGTGTTGGAGAAAATCTTTTTTTAGTGATTATGCTTGGAGTTGTTATAAGTATTCCAATTTTAATCTCTCTTTGTTTTATTTCTAAATTTATGGATAAAAAAGAGATTTCTAAAAATGAAAAAGATGAAATTTTTAAAACTTATGATGAGTTAAAGGCTGAGTTTGGAACTCTTCCGTGTGGTTTTAATGCCATTATGCCAATTTTAGCTCCAATTATTTTTATGGCACTTGGCTCAATCAGCTCTATTTTAAAATTTGGTGGTTTTTTTGGAAATTTGTGCACATTTTTAGGGGCTCCAATAATTGCTTTAAGTATTGGTGTGTTATTTGGAATTTATCAGCTTTATAGTTCAAAGAGATTGGGTGAGTTTTATGAACTTTGTGAAAGTTCATTAAAAGTTGTTGGTCCGATTATTTTTATAACTGCTGCAGGTGGTGTTTTAGGTAAAGTTATAACTGAGGCGGGCTTTGTGAATTTTATGAAAGAAAATGCTAGCGTTGTTTCAAGTGTTGGCATATTTTTTCCATTTATTATTGCAGCTGTTTTAAAAACAGCTCAAGGCTCATCAACAGTTGCCATTGTAACAACCGCTTCTATTTTGGGAGCTTACGCAGATCCAAACTCTTTAATGGCAGTTTTAGGGCTTAACACTTCACTTGCTGCAGCACTTTGTGTTATGGCGATAGGTTGCGGTGCAATGTGCGTATCTCATGCAAATGATAGTTATTTTTGGGTTGTAACAAATTTTAGTGGATTGTCAGCTGAACTTGGCTATAAAACACAAACATTAATGACGCTTATAATCTCAGTTGTAGGGATAATAAGCGTGTTTATATTGTCAATAATCTTGCTATGAAAGTTTTAGTGGCAATCGACTCTTTTAAGGGAAGCTTAACTTCTATTGAGGCTGGAAATGCTGTAAAAAGCGGTATTTTTAGCCTTTGTGATGAGGTTACTGTGATTGGAATTGCTGATGGAGGTGAGGGTAGTTTAGATACTATCGCAAATTTTCTTGGAGCAAATTTTGATGAAATTTTAACTTTTGATCCGCTTTTTAGACAAATAAAAGCAAATTATGCTTATAAAGATGATTTAGCGATTTTAGAAATGTCTCAAAGTTCTGGATTAAATTTATTAAAAATAGATGAGCGAAATCCATACATCACTTCTACTTATGGACTTGGAATTATGATAAAAGACGCTATTTTAAAAGGCAGAAGAAATTTTATCATAGGAATTGGTGGAAGCGCAACAAATGATGCAGGAACTGGAATGCTTGAGGCTTTGGGATTTAGTTTTTTTGATAAAAATAATAATTTGATAAGAGCAAATGGCCAAAATTTGATAAAAATTTCTAAAATTTCAGATAAAAATATCTTAAAAGAACTAAAAGAGTGCAAATTTAAAATAGCTTGCGATGTAAATAATCCCCTATATGGTAAGAATGGGGCCGCTTATGTATATGCCGCGCAAAAAGGCGCTAGTAATGATATGATAGAAAACCTTGACTTAGGTCTTATGAATTTTAGTAAAGTAGTTCATAAATTTATGGGTATTGATAATTCTAATATTTCTGGAAGTGGAGCAGCTGGTGGGCTTGGGTTTGGATTTATGAGTTTTTTAAATGCTAAACTTTTAAGAGGATTTGAAATAATTTCAAAGATTATAAATTTAGAAGAAAATATTAAAAATGCCGATTTAATCATAACTGGCGAGGGAAAACTAGATGCTCAAAGCTCCATGGGTAAAGTTCCTAGCGAGGTAGCAAAACTAGCCAAAAAGTATTCCAAAAAAGTAGTGGCTTTGGGTGGTGCGGTTGATGATGGTTTTGATGATGGACTTTTTAATGGAGCATTTTGTATTTTAAACTCACCAATTAGCCTTGAAGAGGCTATGGAAAAAGAGATTGCAAAAGCAAATTTAACTAAAATTTCAAGACAAATTTTAAAACTTTTAAAGTAAATTTCAAAAAGGAGAAATGTGTTAAAAAATATAATTAAATACTTATTTATATGCTTTAGCCTTTTTTTATTAGGAGGTTGCGCTTCAACAGGGATGGTAAAGGCAAATGCAGAAAAAACTGCGTTGGTTAAAGAGTTTAATAATCCACCAGAAGGAAAATCCGGACTTTATTTATATAGATATACACCTTTAAATTTTGGTGCAGCTATTGTTAGAAGTACTCATTTGGACAACTTTTTAATAGCTAGATTAAAACATAAAGAGTTTGTTTATTTGGATGTTAATCCAGGAGAACACACTATTTCAACTGAAAGTGAATTTGGGCTTAATGAATTAAAGCTTTTATTCAAAGTAGGAAAAAACTATTTTGTTAGACAATACATAAAAATGGGCGTTTTTGTTGGTGGCTCAAATCTTGTTCAAATGGATGAAGCAAAAGCTAAAAAAGACTTAAAAGAAGATGATTATAAACTGATGGAGTTTAAAAAATAAAATTTTAGGGCAAAATTGCCCTAAAATTATCTCCTTTTTAGATAATGTGCAACTTGAGAAAGTTCTTTTGGATTCAAATCGCCGCAAGGTTTATGCTTAATTAGATAAGCTTTTGCTCTTCCTGATGTGCTAAATGTTTCTTTTATATCCGCACAACTTGCTTTGTAGATTTCTTCACCTTTTAATGCTGCCATTTTTTGTCTTTTGTCGATTAGGGCTATATCATCAGCCAAACTTTCTTCAACTTTTTTTGAAATTTCGCTAAAGTTTAAAATTTCTCCACCAAAGTTGTTTTTAAATTCTTTCGCATCATCTTGGCTTGCAAATGCATATGAGCTTACAGTAGCCATTGTGGCTGGCTTATTTGAACCATAAACATAAAAAGCATTTTTTGAATCTATAAATTTTAAAGTTTTAGCATCAACTACTTTTGGATTTTTAATTTCCACTTTTTCGCTCATTGCCTCTTCAAACATGCAGTGAATTGAGCAGTATTGATGAATTTCGTCTTTACCATTTACATCATAATCGCTTGCGTGAGAAGTTTTATAAAACTTAATTAAACTCATACCACAAACTATGCAAAACTCTTTACCATCTCCATCTTGTAAAATAGTGGCCTCCTCGGGTTTTACCTCTCTAAAATCAACTTCACCCATATCCATTTTTGCAAAAAGATTTGGACTAAAACCAATACTTCCTGCTAAAAAAACTAATCCAGTTCCTTTTAGGAAATTTCTTCTTTCCATTTGTATGCTCCTAAGAAAAATAATAAAATTAATTTTATCACACAAATGTTAAATTTGTGTTAAGTAGATTGTTATGAAAAAACACAAAATTCAAATTTTCAGTTTATTTTATTAAAAATTTGATAAAATTGTAAACAATTACATAAAAGGAAATCATAATGGCTTTTTTAAAACGAAATTTAAGAAATTTTTATACGGTTTTTTTTGATGATGGCTCATGTAAGATTAAATTTAGAAATCTTAACTCACAAAAAGTGATATTAAAAGAGTATTTTAATACAGTAAGACCAAAAGATGGTGACTTGTTTAAAAGTATAAATGAGTATTTAAAAGATGCTAAAAAAGATAAAAAAAGTTATGTTTCCGTGATAGATGGGTCTTTAAAACACTCCTTAGTTATGGAAAATAGTGATGATTTAAAAGATAAACTTACACAAAAAATAGATAAAAATATAATAGCTATTTTAGATGAAAATAAATTTCAAAAATATAAAGAAAATATAGAAGTAAATGAATTTGAATATATAAGCCCTTTTAAAGTGCTTTATTTCTTGTATAAAAATTGCAAGCTAGGTGGCGTTAATCTATTTTTAATAAAATTTCATCAAACTCTTGCAATAATGGTTGCTAGCAAAGATAAAGTAATTGATGCAAAAATGATATCTTTAGAAAAAAGTTATGAAAAAATGATTTTAGAAAATTTAGATTTAGATATAAATAGTGATGAAATTTTTTGCGCAGCCATTGAAGATTATTTAAAAGAATTCTATGAAAAACATGATGATTTTATAGAAAAAATTATGGTCTATGGGAGTGTAGGACCTGAGATTGGATATTATATTTTCACCAAGGTTTTCATAAAAACAGAAGTTGGAATGGAAGATGTAATAGACTTTGCAAACAAAATAAATATAAAAGAAAACTTTTAAAAATATTTAAGTAAATTTTGATGAGTAAAAATATAGCCTCTAATTAATTTAGGGACTTTTTTTACTCTACAAATTTCTTTAAATTTCTTAGTCATAATTTCTTTTTTATATGGCGCTATATAGATTTTATCATCTTTATAAGAAATTGTTATTTTACCACTTATAACGGTATCTTTTATTGCTTCGTTTCTTTGTTTTTGGCTCATCACGATACCAAATTTTTTTAAAATTTTATCTATTAAATTTATTGAGTTTGGCTGGTTTTTTATAACGAAAAACTCTAAATTTTCATATATTAAACCATCTTGTAAAATTTCTTTATCTTTTTGCATAAATTTCAAGCTGTTTTCTAGACCGTTTTTATAAAGTCTTACAAACTCATTGCTAAAATTCTCTCTTACAAAATTTCTTTGAAATTTAGTGTTTTTATTTGAACTATCTATAAAATATTTTAGATGATTTTCATTTAAGAAATTTAGTATTTCATCTCTTGAGGTATATAATAAAGGTCTTATTATGTTTAAATTTTCTTTTTTATCATAAATACTCATTCCAAGGGCATTGCAAAGTCCGGCACCTTTTGAAATTCTCATTAAAAACCATTCGAAAAGATCATTTAAATTATGAGCTGTAATTAGAAATTTATAGTCAAATTTAGAAAAAATTTCATCAAAAAATTCATATCTTAAATCTCTTGCTATTTTTTCAAAATTTGAACTTTTTTCAAGATTTAAATTTACTTTTTTAACAAATATTTTTTTATTAAATTTTTTTGCTAAATTTATAGCTTCGTTTTCTTCTAAAATACTTTCTTTTCTTGTGTTGTAGTTTACAAATGCCAAATCAAAATCAATATTTTGATTAACCAAAAGATAAAATAAAGCTGTGCTATCAACTCCGTGAGAAAATGCTAAAATCGAGCTTTTACCTTTTAATAAATTTAAAGCATTTTGGTCAAGCAATAATTTCTCCAACTAACTTATCGCCAGCAATTGAAGTTATAAGACACTTATAGACTTTGCCAATTTCAAGATTTTTAACTTCACTATCATTTATTAAAATCTCTCCATCGATATCTTTATCCCAAATTACATTTTTTGCACCATAAAACATTTCACCTTCACTGCTAATACCATTAATTTCACAAAGTATTGTTTTTCCTACTTCTTTTTGAAGGCTATTTTTAAGCGAGTTTAAAGTTATTTTTTCTATTAAATTTAATCTTTTTGTAACTACTTTTGAAGAAATTTGCTCCATTTCAAACGATGCGGTATCTTCTTCTTTTGAGTAAGCAAAAACACTAATTCTATCAAAATTAAATTCTTTTAGAAATTTGCAAAGTTCATCAAAATCTTCCTGGCTTTCTCCTGGATGTCCCACGATAAACCCACTTCTTAAAAATGAATTTGGTGCTTTTCTCATCATTTCTAAAAGTTTAAATTCATTGCCATTTGGGCGTTTCATAAGTTTTAACATTTTTTGACTGATATGTTGTAAAGGCATATCAAAATAGTTTAAAAATACTTTTGAATCAATTATTTTTTGAATTAAATTTACTGAAGTTGTAGCAGGATAAAGGTATAAAATTCTAGCAAATTTAACACCATCAATTTTTTCAATTTCGTTAATCAAATTTATGAGTCCGTCTTTTATACCAAAATCTCTTAAATAACTTGAGCTATCTTGTGAGATAAAACTAAAATCATAAAAGCCTTGCCCAACTAGGCTTTTTACCTCTTTGACAATGTCTTTTAAATCTCTACTTTTTAGCTTTCCCTTAAAAGTTGGAATCGCACAAAAACTACATTTTTGATTACAACCTTCTGAAATTTTAATATAAGCATGATAGTTTGAGCCAGTTATAACTCTTTTTTCATTTTTTTGCAGATAAGTTTTTGGACTAAATAAATTTTGTTTTTTTAAAATCATCTCATCTATTTTATCATAGTCTCCAACTCCACTAAAAATATCAACTTCTGGAAGTTCTCGCATAAGTTCATCTTTATAGCGCTGCATCAAACACCCAGTTACTACTAAAACCGAGTTTTCTTTTTTGTAGTTTGCTAATTCTAAGATTGTTTTTATGCTTTCTTCTTTTGCAGAAGTTATAAATCCACATGTATTTACTATCATAACATCAGCGTCATCAGGAGAATTTACAACTTCATAGTTTTGTAGTCTTCCAAGCATTATTTCACTATCGACTAAATTTTTATTACAGCCCAAAGAGCAAAGATAAAGTTTTGGCATTTTAAATCCAAATGTTATCGATTAATCTTGTTTTATCAACAAATGCTGCTATTAAAATTATTGTATTTCCTAGTTCAATTTTTTCTATTTCGTTAAAGTTTCTATCTACAATTGCCACATAATCAACTTTTAATGGCTCAAGCGTTTCTTTTATGGAGGCAATAATTTGTTTTGATTCGGTCTCACCTTTTTTTACTAAATTTGAAGCTTTCAAAAGCGATCTAGATAGTTTTAAAGCATCTAGTTTTTGCTCTTCATTTAGGTAGGTATTTCTTGAGCTAAGCGCTAAACCATCGGCTTCTCTAACTATTTCACAAGGATTTATTTTAACATCTAAAAAAAATGAATCAACCATATTTTTTACAACCGCGATTTGTTGAGCATCTTTTTTCCCAAAATATGCATTATTTGGTTTTATAAGATTAAAAAATTTATTTAAAACTCTACATACACCATCAAAGTGTCCTGGTCTAAAAGAACCTTCTAAAATGGAGTTTAATTTTTCATTTGCTTTTATAGTTGTTTCACTTTTTTTATAAATTTCATCCACGCTTGGTAAAAATAATAAATCAACCCCAGCAACTTCGCATATTCTTGTATCTGCTTCTTGATTTTTAGGATATTTTTCAAAGTCCTCACCTGGTAAAAATTGAGTTGGGTTTACAAAAACTGAAACAACTGTAAAATCATTATCTTTTTTTGAGTTCTCTATTAAACTTAGATGACCCCTATGTAAGGCCCCCATTGTAGGGACATATCCAATTGTTCCATTAAATTCTTTCAAATTCTCTTTTAATTCGCTAATTGTGCGAGCTATTTTCATAATAAAACTTTCCTATTTAGTGTAAAATTTTCGCAATTATAACTTAAATTTTCTAAATTACTCTTAATCTATGCTAGATTTAAAGATTTTTAGATAAAATATAATACTAAATTTATGTCATACAAATAGTGTGAGAAAGGGTGTAGGTGGAAAGACTAGGGAGGTTTTTAAAACACGAGTCAATTGGTGGAATTTTGATAATTATGGCTACATTTTTAGCTCTTATTTGTCAAAATACAATTTTAACTGAATTTTATAATGACTTTTTAAGATTAAAAGCCGGAATTATGGTAGAAGATTTTAAAATAGTTAAGCCAATTATTTTATGGGTAAATGATGGTTTAATGGCGCTTTTTTTCTTTTATATTGGACTTGAGGTTAAAAGAGAGATACTAGTTGGTGAGTTAAGTTCTCCTGATAGAGTTGCACTTCCATTAGTTGGAGGCCTTGGTGGTGTTATAGTTCCTGCACTTGTTTTTGCAGCTTTTACCTATGGTGATAGTTTTGCTATGCGTGGCTGGGCGATACCTACTGTTAGCGATACTGCTTTTGCTGTTGGAGTGTTGCTATTGCTTGGTTCAAAAGTACCACCATCCTTAAGAATTTTTCTACTTCTTTTAGCAATCATTGATGACATTTGTGCTGTTGTTATAATTGCTATTTTTTATACAAGTGAACTTTCTAATTATGCTCTTATAATGGCTGGAGTTTTAATTGTAATTTTGATTATTTTAAATTTGCTTAAGGTAAATAAAAAGTTTTTTTATATTGTAACTGGACTTTTACTTTGGACAGCGTTTTTGCAATCAGGTGTTCATACTACAATAGCTGGAATAATTGCTGCCATTTTCATTCCACTAAAGCCAATTCATGGTTACTCTATGCTTAGAGATATTGAAAATAAATTGGGTGGATTTATAACTTATTTTGTAATGCCGCTATTTGCTTTTGTAAATGCTGGTATACCACTAACTTCAGATGCGTTTAGTCATTTAATTCATCCTGTTTCCTTGGGAATTATTGTAGGGCTTGTTATAGCAAAACCTTTGGGAATTTATGGATTTTCTTATGTTGTTATAAAATTTGGAGTTTCAAAACTTCCATCTGGTGCAAATTTAATGCAGTTTTTTGGACTTTGTGTTTTAACAGGAATTGGCGCAAGTATGAGTTTATTTATCTGTTCAATTGCTTATCATGATAGTAACATATTCCATTATGCTGAAAAATTTGCTATACTTATAGCATCATTTATTGCAGCAATTGCTGGATATTTTGTCATGAAAATAAGCTATAAATATCAAAAACAAAGAGAAATTTTAAAAGAAGATGATTATTTATTGGCCGAAAAAGCAAAAGAAGCACAAAAAGTTTTAGAAGAGCAGAAATTAAAGGAAAGCATTGGATAGTTACGAATACGGTGAATTATTAAAAAAACTAAAAACCAAAGTTGATAATATAAGCCTTATAATAAAACCAGATTTATTGCAAAAAAGAGTTGATAGTATAGTAGCGGAGCAAACAGATCCTAGTTTTTGGGGTGATGCAGTAAATGCAGCTAAAATCAATAAAGAAAAAACCCAAATTTCATCTATGTTGGCTAAATTTAAATCAGCAAAACAAGCAGTTGAAGATGCATTTGATATGTTTAAGTTAGCAAGTGATGAAAACGATAGCGATCTTTTAGAAAGTCTTTTTGAAGACGCTGATGAATTGGAAGAAAAAATTACTAATTTAGAGATTTCAATGCTTTTGAGTAGTGAAAATGACTCTAAAAATGCAATTGTTACAATTCATCCAGGAGCTGGTGGAACAGAGAGCAATGACTGGGCAAGTATGTTATATAGAATGTATTTGAGATTTTGCGAAAGAGAAAATTATAAAGTTGATGTTTTGGATTTTCAAGAAGGCGATGAGGCTGGATTAAAAGACGTAAGCTTTATAGTAAAAGGTGAAAATGCCTACGGATATTTAAAAGCTGAAAATGGCATACACAGACTTGTTAGAGTAAGCCCATTTGATAGTGCTGGAAGGCGCCACACAAGTTTTACAAGCGTTATGGTAAGTCCTGAGCTTGATGATGATATAAACATAGAAATAGAAGAAAAAGATATAAGAATAGATGTTTATAGGGCAAGTGGTGCAGGTGGTCAACATGTAAACAAAACAGAAAGTGCAGTTAGAATAACTCACTATGAAACTGGTATTGTTGTGCAGTGTCAAAATGATAGAAGCCAACACAAAAATAAAGCAACCGCAATGAAGATGCTTAAATCAAGACTTTATGAGTTAGAGCTTCAAAAACAAAATGAAGCACATAATAATGTAGATAAAAGTGAAATTGGATGGGGACATCAAGTAAGAAGTTATGTGTTGTTTCCATATCAACAAGTTAAAGATAATAGATCAAATTTAAGTTATTCAAATGTTGATGCAGTCTTAGATGGTGATATTAAAAAAATCATTGAGGGAGTTCTAATCTCCCAATCTGATAAAAAACAATTTTAAATAAAAGGATTTAGTATGAACGAAGAAGGAATTTTAGTAAGTTTGGGTTATGTTTTAAATGACTCTACTTTGGAGCAGTTAAGAGGTATATTATCAAAATGTGATTTTAATCAAAGTGAACTTGATGATATTATCAATTTAAATGATAAACTTAAAATTTATGGTGCTTATATAGCTATGTCAAATTCAAACCCATATTTTAAAATTAAAAATGAGCCTGATAGTGAGAGAGAAAGAAAAGTTGTAAGAGATATGATATTTGAGTGGGCAGATAAATATAATATGAATCTAGAAAAGGTTAGTGGTAAGGAAACTTACTATATTAAAGGAAGGTTATAATAAAAATGAGAAATAAAATTTTAAGTAGTTTGGCTATATTTACTGCTTTAATTTTGGCTGGTTGTTCTCAGACTACTCCAAAAACTCCAGTAGCAAGTACCCCATCTGCATCTAATGGTGGCGGTGCGGTGATTCCAGCAGCAAAAAATAGCGGTGCCGTTGTAAATTCACCTATAAACTCAAATCAAGCAGCCGATATCTATAATAGGTTAAATCAATTAAGCTTAGAGCAGTGTATTTCAGTAGCTGATGGATATTATCATAATGCCAATTTTGTGAATGCACTTTTGGCGTATGATTATACTTGCGTAAGATTTCAAGATATTCCAACTTGTATTAAACTTGGTAAGATGTTTGAAAAAGGCGAGGGTTCATCAGTAGATAAAGTAAAAGCTTTAGATATATATCAAAGAGCTTGCTTTGGTGGCTACGATCCAGGATGTAAGGAAATGAAAAGACTTCAATAGGTTGAAGTTTTAATTTTGGCTTGCAAATTTAAATATATTAATTTAGATTTGCAGCCTTTCTCATATAAAGTTCTATTTTTTTCTCATTAAGCTTATTGTTAAAAAATAAATTTAGCGCTAAAACTGCTTGATAAATAAGCATATCAAGACCGTCTTTGTGTTTGAGATTTAATTTGCTAGCTAGGTTTAAAAATGGTGTTTTTCTACCATATATAACATCAAAAGCATATTTAGAAAAACAATCCTTTAAAATTTCTTCTGGAAGTGGTAAAGTGGCATCTTTTAATCCAGCTGAGGTTGAGTTTATAACTAAATCAAATTTTTTTGGTTTGAAATTTTTATAAGTAAAAAAATTAAATTCTTTAAAGTCTAAATATCTATCGCTTCTATTTACTATTTCTAAATCCAAATTTAATAAGGCGTTTGCTAAAGCTTTTGCTGTGCCTCCTGCTCCAATTATTAAAACTGATTTAACATCTTTAAATTCATTTATAGCTTTTAAAAAACCAGGTGCATCTGTGTTATAGCCAAAAAGCTTATCTTTATTTTTTACTATTGTATTTAAAGAGCCTATTTTTTCTGCATAAGGATCTATTTCATCACAAATTTGAAACGCTATTTGTTTATATGGAATTGTTATGTTTGCACCGTTTAAACCTAAATTAAAAAAAGTTTCTTTCAATAAGCTACCATCTTTTAAACAAACTCTACCATAAAAAGCATTTAAATTTAGCTCTTTTATGGCGAGATTGTGAAGTCTTGGTGATATTGAATGAGATATTGGATCGCCAAAGACTGCAAATTTTTTCATTATTTTACTCTAAAGACAAAAGCATCTTTGTTTATGGTCGCTCTTATATTTGGCATCTCGCTATTAAGTTTTGCCTCATCAAAAGGTCCTACTAAAACTTTAACATATTCTCTGCCTTTTACTGTGGTTTTATAAAGAGTATATGAGTATCCTTTACTCTTTAGTTTTTTTATGTAATCGGCATCTGGTTTAAAGTCAGCAGTTGCTAAAACTTGTATATAGCTCCCTTTTTGCAAAGTTGTTTGTGTAGCATTATTTTTTTGAGCTGGAGTTTGGTTTTTGCTCTCTTGCTTTTGAGTTTTAGGGGTTTGCTTTTTAACCTCTTGCTTTTGAGCTTCTTTTTTAACCTTCTCTTCTTTTATAACTTTTTTAGGCTCTTGTTTTGGAGTCTCTTTTTTAGATGTTACAACTACAACTTCTTGTTTTGATTTAGTTGTTTTAGCTTTTGGCTCTTGTTTTATTTCTTCCTTTGGGCTTCTTTTTTCTATAGTTTGTTTAGCTTCATATTTTGTTTCTGCTGCTATAGTATGTTCAATTTTCTCTTCTGGTTTTGGAGTCTCTTCTATTCTAATTGGTCTAATTTCAACAATTTTCGGCTCTATTTTTTTAGTTTCCACATTTTTGTTTGAAGTTTCATCAATTTCTCTTATTGGCTGACTCGGTTTTTTAGCTTTAGGCTTAAATATTGTCTCTTCACTCGGCATAACAAGTGGTTTTGGCTCTTCCATATTTCCACTATTTATAAATTTCATAATTATTAAAACTATTAAAAAAAGCACTACTAAAATAGCAATGCCAGTTAAAATTTTTTTAATATTATTTGTTTTCGCAGTTTTAGGGTCTAAGACAATATTATCATCTATACTAAATCTATCATCGCTCATTTTTTCTCCTAGAACATAGCTTTATCATAAATTATAAATTTATGTGCTAATGCTTTTACCTCTTCTTTTATTTTAGCATGAAGATCTTTATTGTTTATATCATCTAAAACATCGGCAATTTTATTTGCTATAAACTCAAATTCAGCTTCCTTCATACCTCTTGCAGTTAGTGCAGGGCTTCCAATTCTTACTCCACTTGTTACGAAAGGACTTCTTTTTTCTCCAGGAACTGTGTTTTTATTTGTTGTTATACCAGCATCTTCTAGCGCAGCTGATGCATCTTTTCCACTATATTCCTTATTTGACAAATCCATTAAAACAAGATGATTGTCAGTTCCACCACTTACTAGGTCATATCCTCTTTTTATTAAAACCTCACCAAGTTTTTTAGCATTTGCTTTAACTTGTTTTGCATAAACTTTCCATTCAGGGCTTAAATTATGTTTAAATCCAACTGCTTTTGCCGCAATTACATGCATTAAAGGTCCACCTTGAATGCCAGGAAATATACTTGAGTTTATTTTTTTAGCAATTTCCTCATCATTTGTCATTATAATTCCACCTCTTGGACCTCTTAATGTTTTGTGGGTTGTAGAACTAACAACATGGCAGTGTGGAAATGGACTTGGGTGCTCACCTGCTACAACTAAACCTGCGATGTGTGCAACATCAGCAAAAAGATAGGCTCCAACAGCATCAGCTATTTCTCTAAATTTTTCAAAATCTATCTCTCTTGCATATGCACTTGCACCACAAACTATAAGTTTTGGTTGAACTACTTTAGCAATTTCTAATACCTTGTCATAGTTTATTCTTCCATCTAACTCAACTCCATAAAAAAAGCTATCATAGTTTTTTCCACTAGCATTTACCTTTGCACCGTGAGTTAAGTGTCCACCATGGCTTAAGTCCATACCTAAAATTCTATCGCCTGGTTTTAAAAGTGCCCCATAAACACCTTGATTAGCTTGACTTCCTGAGTTTGGTTGGACATTTGCAAATTTGCAGTTAAAAAGCTTCTTGCATCTTTCAATAGCAATTTCTTCGATTCCATCTACAAATTCACAACCTCCGTAGTATCTTTTATGTGGATATCCTTCAGCATATTTGTTTGTCAAAATTGACCCCATAACTTCCATAACATCAGGATAGGTAAAATTTTCACTTGCAATCATTTCCAAGTAGTCACACTGTCTTTTTAATTCCTTGTTTGTTAAATCAAAAATTTCTTTATCGTAATTTTCTAAACTCATTTTTACTCCTTATCTTCATCGGTTTGTATTGTTTTTAATGGTCTCATAGCTGGAAATAAAATAACGTCCCTAATTGATTTTTTATTAGTTAAAAGCATTGTAAGTCTATCGATTCCAAGCCCCCAACCAACAGTTGGTGGCATTGCATAGCCAAGAGCTTTTACATAATCCTCATCCATTTCGTGAGCTTCATCATCTCCTGCATTTTTTGCCTCAATTTGTGCTTTAAATCTTTCATATTGATCAAGTGGATCATTTAGTTCATTAAATGCGTTTGCTAGTTCATTTCCTGCTATAAATAACTCAAATCTTTCAGCAATATTTGGATTTTTATCACTTCTTCTTGAAAGTGGGCTTATTGAAATTGGAAAATCAACTATAAAAGTTGGGTTTATAAGTTTTTCTTCCACATAATTGTCAAAAAGCTCAGCTTGTAAATGTCCAAGATCCAAATTTTCATTTGCTTCAAAGCCATCTTTTTCTAGTTTTTCTAAAATTTTATCTTTATCATTTATGATATCTTGTGAAAGTCCACCTATCTCAACAAGAGCATCTAAATATTTAACTCTTGCAAATGATTTTGAAAAATCAATCTTTTTATCATCATATTCTAAAATTTCAGGTAAATTAAGCCCTTTTAATAACATTTTGAAAAGCTCTTCTGTTAGATTCATGGCCTCATTATAATTATGCCATGCCCAGTAAAACTCAATAGACGTAAATTCCGGATTATGGGTTAAATCCATTCCCTCATTTCTAAAATTTCTATTTATTTCAAAAACAGCCTCCATTCCACCAACAATTAGTCGTTTTAAATAAAGTTCCGGCGCTATTCTAAGATATCTATTTACATCAAGTGCATTATGATAAGTTACAAATGGTTTTGCATTTGCTCCACCAGCAATTGGGTGCATCATAGGAGTTTCGACTTCCATAAAGCCTTTTTCTTCAAAAAAATGTCTAATTAGTGAGATGATTTTCGATCTCTTTTTGAAGTCATTTCTAACCTCTGGGTTCATTATCATATCAAGATATCTTTGTCGGTAACGCATCTCAATGTCTACAAGTCCATGAAATTTCTCAGGAAGTTGTGAAATTGCTTTTGAGGCTAGAGTTAGGTTTGTAACATGCATAGAAAATTCCCCTGTTTGAGTTACAAAAGGAAAACCTTTTACTAAAACCACATCTCCAACTTCAAGATTTTTTTTAAAAACTTTATATAAATCCTCGCCTATACTGTCTCTAGAGTAATAAATCTGAACATTACCACTTTCATCTTCAATATTTGCAAATGTTGATTTACCAGCCACTCTTTTTAGCATAAGACGCCCTGAAATTACAACTTCATCGCTAACTCTTTTTTCATCGAGTTCTTTTATATATTCAAATTTATCCCTAAATTCTTTTATGTTCATATCTTTTTTTAGAAAATGTGGATATGGATTTATACCTAATTTTCTTAATTCTTCTTTTTTTTCTATTCTTTGAATTTCTAATTGATTATCAAATACCACTTACTATGACTCCTTTTTACTACAATTTTTGCAAGTTCCATAAAGTTGCATTAAATGTCCTGTTAATGTAAAACCGTTCTTTTTTGCTATTTCTTCTTGCTTTTTTTCAACAGAAGGATCTTCAAATTCCACTATTTTACCACAGTTTTTACAAATCAAATGATCATGATGTGGCTTTGTTGCAAGTTCAAATTTTTTGCCTTGTGTGCCAAAAGAAATAGATGTAACCATGCCTGAATCTTCAAGTAAATTTAAAGTTCTATAAACGGTTGCAATACCTATATTTAGTTCAGGCTGCTCATCTCTTATTTCTAAATAGAGCTCTTCTGGAGTAAAGTGATGGTCACTGTTATAAAGCATTTTGATAACAGACTCTCTTTGCTTTGTATATTTAAGCTTGTTTTTTCTTAAGATTTCTCTAAACTCATCTAAAATTGCATCAAATTCTAAATTTTCAATTTTCGTAGTTTTGTTTTTCTGTTTCATTGCCCTCTCCATTTATAAAATTTTCATTAAAATTACTTTTTTCATAAATTATATTTGTTTGATTTGCTTCTTGGTTTTTTTCATCTTCAATAACAGGAATAATATCATTTAATTTTAATCCCATCATCCAAGCACCTGTATGTATAAGATATGGGTAAGTAAAGCTATTTTCAAAAAAAGGTCTTGCTTGTTTGTTTAAAAAAGCTGATGATCTTATAAAAACAGCAATTATTGCAAAAATTAAAAATATTTTTGCCCCGCCAAATACAAATCCACCAATTCTATCAACTATACCAAGACCACTAAGGCTTAGCATTTTAGTTAAAAGTTCACCTAAAATTAAAGCTATAAACCAAATACCAAAAAGTGCAGCTACAAATCCTACTATAATCTCAGTTCCATTTGAATCCATAAGCCCTAATTTGTTTAAATCATAAATATTTGCACTTATCCAAGCTCCAACTTCTGCTTTAAATTTTATTGCGATTATAAATCCACCAATCATACCTATAATTCCAAAAATTTCTCTTACAAGACCAGAGCTAAGTCCTTTTAGTGCAAAAATTAAAGTAAAAGCTATTATTATTAAATCAAGCCAGTTTATGCCACTCATCTACTCACCCCCTAAAGCCTTAACTAACTCTTGTCTATTTGTAGTATAAGCAAGAGCGCTTTCTTTTGAAATGAGTCTTTTATTAAGCGCTTGTAATAGTGCTTGAGTTTGAGTTACCATGCCTGTTTCTTGTTGATTTAATTGCATTTGAGAATAAATTTGTTGAGTTTTGTCTTCTCGTATTAGGTTGGCAATAGCGTGATTATTTACCAAAATTTCATGAACTGCAAGTCGCCCTTTTCCAATTTTTGGAAGTAGGGATTGTGAAATTATTGCACTTAATGAAACTGATAGCATATTTCTTATTTGGGTTTGTTCACTTCCATCAAAACTATCAACTATACGGCTGATTGTTTGCATAGCTGAGTTTGTGTGAAGTGTAGCAAAAACTAAGTGTCCTGTTTCAGCTGCTGTAATGGCGATTGAAATAGTTTCTCTATCTCTCATCTCACCAATTAGTATAATATCAGGGTCCTCACGAAGAGCATATTTTAAAGCATTTGCATAAGAGTGAGTATCGGTTCCTATATTTCTATGAGAAAAAAGACATTTTTTGTTTTCATGAACAAACTCAACTGGGTCTTCAACTGTTATAATATGCTTTCTTTCAGTTAAATTTATCTCATTTAACATTGCAGCCAAAGTAGTTGATTTACCACTTCCTGTAGGACCAGTTACTAAAATCATCCCTTTTTCTCTTTTAACTAGATCTTTAAAAATATTTGGAGCTCTTAAATCGTCAAGAGAAGGAATATCAACAGGAATTTTTCTAAATGCAGCTGCTAAATCACCATTCATAGTATAGTAATAATTTCCTCTAAATCTTCCTATATTTGGAATTTCCATAGCAAAGTCAAGTTCTTTTTTCTCTTCGAGTTCACTTTTTTGAGCATCTGTAATAATTGCATAACAAAGATGTTCGATGTCTGTTCCTGTTAAATTTGGCATATCAAGAGGAACTAATTTTCCATCGATTCTAATTTGTGGAGCACTTCTGCTTACTATGTGAAGGTCACTTGCATCGTTGTTTATTTGCACCCTTAAAAGGGTTTGAATGTCGGTTTTTATATTGCTTTTTTCCATTATGGCATCCTTTTATTCTATAATTTTTGGAACTACAAAGAAGTGATCTTCACTTACTGGAGCTGATTTTAAAATCATATCAACAACTTCTTGATCTTGATGTGGAAAATCCTCTCTTAGTGGAGTAAAATTTTGGTTTTTAATTTCCAAATTTTTACTATCAACTTCATCTAAAATTTTAACAAAATCTATAATTTTTTCAAGTTGTGATTTCATCTGACTTCTTTTGTTTTCTGGTATTTTTAAGGCACTTAGTTTTTCAAGTTTATTTAATAAATCATCGTCAATTAACATAAAATTTTTCCTTTTTTGCAAATAATAAGTGTTGGTATTATAACACATTTTATCTTACATTAGGCGTTATTTAAAAGATTTTATGCTACAATACACAAAAATTTTATTTAAAAGGGAATAAGCTTGGCTATAAAAGACGATATCAAAGATGTCAAAGAGAGGATGGACTCTCAAGGGCAGTTTTTGGAAAATATTATAAAAAGTGAGTTGTTTATCAGAAAATACAAAAAGCCAATCGTTGGCACTTTTATTGTTGTGTTTTTGGCTATTGTTGCGTATTTGGTTGTTGATTATCAAAAAGAAGCAAAATTTAAAAAAGCAAATGAAAGTTATAATGAGCTTATTTTAAACCCAAATGATAAAGAAGCAGCCAAGAAGCTAAAAAGTTTAGATAAAAATCTTTTTACTCTTTTTGAATTCAGACAAGCCTTGGATAATAATGACAGCAAAAAAATTGATGAGTTGTCAAATTTAGAAGATATCGATAAACTCTTAAAAGATATTATAAGTTATGAGGCTGGAAAACAAAGCGGTGAAATTTTAAGCTCATATAGTGCTTTTATGAATGGATACGCTTATTTAAAAGAAGGAAAAGTAGAAGAAGCTAATAAAGAATTTATTAAGATTTCTCTAAACTCAGGACTAACTCAAATAGTTAAAAATTTAAGACACTACAATGGAAATAAAAATGAAAAAAATTAATTTATTAAGCATAGTTTTATTATCTATTTTTTTAGTTGGTTGTTCAACAAAAAGAGAGTATTTTTCACCACAAAAAGAGGAAATTTTAGGAAAAGCTTCTTTTGACAATAAAACAGGAAGTGAAATTTTATATGTAACAAAAAGTGGAATTACTCTTAAAAATGGCAAGGTTATAACAAAAGATGAAAGGTCTTTTAATTTAAATTTAGAAAAAAAAGAGAAATTTCTAAACTATAATGATGAGAAAATAATAACCTCAACCATCGATGGAAAGTTAAAAATACTAGATGTAAACTCAAATCTTATTTTTGATGAAAAATTTCCATCTCAGCCTGTTAGTGCAAGTTTAATTGGAACAAAACTAGCAGTTGTTTGTGCTGATAATTCTATTTGGATGATAGATACAAATAGTAAAAATGTTATTTTAAGTGATAAATTTGATACTGCTTTTACGCTTGATTCAAGGATTGCATCTCCTTTGTTTGCTGGAAATGGAGTTGTTGTTTTTCCAACACTTGATGGAAGAGTTGTGATTACGGTAAATGGAATGAAAGCACAAGATGTTTTTGTAAGTGCTGAGCCATTTTTTAACAACATTATATATTTAGATGTTTTGGGCGATAAGATGTTTGCAGCTACAAATTCAACTTTAACTTTAATTTCACCAAGTGGAAATAAAAGATTACTTCAAAATATAAGAGATATTTTTAGATACGAAGATAGAATTTATCTATTTAGAAAAGATGGAATAGCTCAAATTTATGATTTAAATTTAAATGAGATAAAAGAAAGTAAGTTTAAATTTGCAATTTTTTCAGGAGTTATGCCACATGGAAATAACATTTATATATTTGAAAAAACAGGATATCTTATAAAAACAGATTTAAATTTAGAAAATGCTCAAATTTATAAATTAAATGATGAGCTTGATAAACTTAGCTTTGCAAGTATAGAAAATTTTTATCATAAAGATAAATTTATAGAGTTAAAATAAAGTTGTGTTAAAAATGGATGAGCTTTTAGTAAAGCACAATATAATACTTCAAAAAAGCAAAAATTTAAGCCTTAAAGAGTTTAAAACAAGATCTTATAAGGCTTTATTTGGCGTTGATTTAAAGTCAAATAATACAATTTTATTTTTTAGGGATGCTAAGAGCAGGTTTTTGCAAAAAGATAGCTTAAAGCTTGTTCAAATGTCAGAAAGTTTAGCAAAAAAAGAAGATAGAATCATCAAAAAAAAGATATTTTTTTATAACTCACAAATTTGCTCAAAAGCGTTGGAATTTTTGAAAAAGAGTGGTTGGAAATGTTACTTTGTGATGTAGGAAATTTCAGCGCTAAGTTTTGGGATGATGGCAGACTTTTTAGTTTAAGCATTGATGAGCTTAATAAATTTAACCCAAAAGAAGATGTTTATTACATAAGTGTAAATTCTAAATTTATTCCAAAAAGCAGCAGATTTATAGATATAAAAGATTATTTTAAATTTGATACTATTTATAAAGGTCTTGGCATAGATAGGATAGCAGGGTGTTATACTATAGAAAACGGCGTTATTGTAGACGCAGGAAGTGCAATAACTGTTGATTTGATGATTTCAAATACTCATCAAGGCGGATTTATTACTCCAGGCATTGGATCTTATATAAATGCTTATAAAAGTATCTCACCAGTTTTAGATATTCCATTTAATTCACAAATTGAGCTTGATTGTTTTCCACAAAAAACAAATGATGCTGTTGCTTATGGGGTTGTAAAACCTCTAGTTTTAGCTATAAATGAAATGGCAAAAAATAAAGAGATTTATTTTACAGGTGGAGATGGGAGTTTTTTTGTCAAATTTTTTGAAAAAGCTATTTTTGATAAAAATTTGGTTTTTAGGGGCATGCTTAAAGCCATAGATGAACACAATAGTAAAACTACTAAGGATAATAAATGATAACAATCGCCCTTCCAAAAGGAAGAATAGCAGATGAAACTTTAGAAATTTTTGAAAAAGTTTTTAAAAAAGAGTTTATTTTTGAAGATAGAAAGCTTATATTAAATGTGGAAAATTTTAAATTTTTAGCTATTAGAAGTCAAGATGTTCCTACTTATGTAGAAAATGGTGCTGCTGATATAGGCGTGGTTGGACTTGATGTTTTGGAAGAGCATAAGCCAAATGTTTTAAGGCTGCTTGATTTAGGAATTGGTAAATGCAAAGTCTGTGTTGGCATACAAAAAGATAAAATTTTAAATTATGATAAGCCAAATTTAACAGTTGCAACAAAAATGACAAATATAACAAAAGAATTTTTTGCCAAAAAAGCCACTCCAGTTTCTATTATAAAATTATATGGTTCAATTGAGCTTGCTCCATTAATAGGACTAAGTGATTTGATAGTTGATAATGTTGAAACCGGAGCAACAATGAAACAAAACGGACTAAAAGTAGCTGAAACTATCATGGATAGCTCAGCTTTTTTAATATCTAATAAAAATAGTTTCATAAATAAAAAAATTGAAATTTTAGAAATTTATGATAAAATCTCAGCTGTTTTGTGATGAGATTTTCTTGTGAAATTTTCTTATATTTTCAATAATTTCATTTATTATATTCATAAAAGTTTCACTATTTTTCTTGTCTTTTGAGTAAATTGCATATAGATTTCTTATAAACTTTTTACCTTTTATATTTACTTTATAAAGCCCATTTCCAAGTTCGTTATGTACTGCAAAATAAGGCAAACAGGTAAATAGTGGTCTGTTTCTAATAGAGTTTTTTATAGCTTCTGATGTTGGAAGTTCTAAAATTACATTTAAATTTGAGTTTTCTTTAATGTTGTTAAAAAAGACTTCTCTTGTGCCAGAGCCAACTTCTCTCATAACCCAACCATAGTCTTTTAAAGAGTTTATAGTCCAAGATTTTTGCGCAAGATCTTTATCTCCAGTAACTACAAAAAGCTCATCTTCGCATATTGTTATAGTGCTTGCTTCACTGTTTTTTAAACTTCCTTCAATAAGACCAATATCGCATTGATTATTTAAAATACTTTGTAATATAGCTTCAGTATTTTCAATTTTTATATCTAAGTGAATTTTTGATTTATCATTTTTGTTTTCCAATATCTCGCTTACTGCTTCTGGCAAAAGATAACTTCCGATATTTTTACTTGATGTAATTGCAATATCAAACATACCTCCATTTAGCATATTTTTTCTAATTTCTAAAACTCGGTTATAAATTGGAGTAATTGATTTTAAAAAAGCTTTGCCTCTCTCATTGATTACAAGACTTTTACCTATTCGATCAAACAGCTCACCGCCAAGCGAGTTCTCAAGATTTTTAATAGCAATTGACATTGCTGATTGTGAAATACCAAAAAATTTTGAACACTCACTAATTTGTTTTAATTCGCAAACCTTGATAAAATACTCAATCTGCTTTAATGTCATAGAAAATCCTTTTTAATGTGAAATTTATATATTATAACTAAATAATTAAAAATATATTATGTAAAATAGTTTATTATACAAATTTTTTAAATGTTTTGTGAATTTATGTAATAATTTAGTTTTATTTGATAAAATACAACTATTGATATAAAATTTATATAAAGGAAATTTTTTGAAAAATTCCGCTTTAAGCAAAAAGAATTTAAAAAAAGAAATTAATAAGAAAAAACTATCTCATAAATCAATATATAAAAATAGAAAATTAAAAGCTTGGACTTTTATTTTAACAAGCGCGCTTTGTGCTTATTCTTTATCACTTCTTGCGCCAATTAAGACTTTAGCAATAAGCCCTTTAATAATTGCTGTTGTTTTAGGAGCTATTTTGTCAAATACTTTTTATGGGGCTTCACTTTTTTTAGAAAAAACAGGTGTTATAAAAATTGCAACAAAACAAATTTTAAGACTCGGAATAATTTTATATGGCTTCAAAATAACATTAAATGATATTGGCCATGTTGGATTTAGCGGCGTTTTAATGGCATTTTTTATAGTTTTTTCTACATTTTTTATAGGATATTTTTTAGGACTTTTCCTAGGGCTTGATAAAAAAAGTTCTATTTTGATAAGTTCAGGAAGTTCTATTTGTGGTGCGGCAGCAGTTTTAGCAACAAGCAGTGTTATAAAAGCAAAGAGCGATAAGATAGGGGTTGCGGTTTGTACGGTTGTGGTTTATGGGACTATTTTTATGTTTTTATACCCAGTTTTATTTAGACTTGGAGTTTTGGATCTATCAAAAACGCAAATGGGATATTTAATGGGGCTTTCACTTCATGAGGTAGCTCATGCAGTTGGTGCTGGAGCAGCTGTTGGCCAGGAGGCAAATGATTTAAGTGTTATAATGAAAATGCTTAGAGTTTTGATGCTTGTGCCATTTTTATTTATGATAAGTTTTTTTGATTTTGAAAAAAGCAGTGGTAAAAATAGTGAAAAAATGAGTAAAAAAGTAACTATTCCTTGGTTTGGGCTTTGGTTTTTAGCTATGGTATTTATCGGGTCATTTTTGCCATTAAATTTGCGTGATATTTCACTTCCAATTGTAAATTTTATAGATATTATGCTTTTAACAACAGCTATGTTTGCTCTTGGTGTTACGATTAGAAAAGATATGTTAAAAAAATCAGGTAAAAAGCCATTTATCCTAGCTACTTTTTTAGCTATATGGCTTTTTACTATTTGTTTTATGATTGCTAAATTTTTAGTTTAGATTTCTTAAATTTTGGAGATTTAAATTTCTTAACCTTCTTTTTTCTTAAGTTTTGCTAAAAGTTCTTCAATGTCATACTTTGCTCTATGACTTTCACTCATTAGATGAATGATCACATCGCCTAAGTCTATTACGCTCCATTCATCGCTTGCTTCAACGCCTAAAAACTCTTCACCCAAAGGCTTTAAAGCTGCGTCTAAATCATCAGTTAAAGATAGTCCATGTTTTCCTGTAAGAGTTGTAGCAATTACTACATATTTAGCGATATAGTCCTCATTTCTCATATCGATTATCTCAACATTTTCAGCCTTTTTATCCTCTAAAACTTTTTTAATAATTTCAAGTTTTTTTTCCATTTTTTATCCTTATAAAAATTTATTACTTCACTTTTTATGGAATTTGGTATGAAGTCTTTGTTTAAATTTTGTCTAAATTCTGTAGATGAAATATTAACATTAATGTTTAACTTTTTCAAGGGTAAAATTTGTATCAAATTTTTTATTTTAACTTCATTTCTTGAAGCCACTACAAATTCTACCAAATTACACAGCTCATCAAATTCATGCCACTTATTTAAATCTTTTAAATTATCTTCGCCAATAATTAAATAAAATTTATCAATTTCAAATTTAGAATATAAAAATTTAACGCTTTGTATTGTAGAAACTGGATGATTTTGCAAAATTTCATAATCACTTATTAAAACATTATCTAAATTTTGCCAAAGTTTTTTACACCAATTAAGTCTCAAAGTTGGTGGGGCAAAAAAACTATCTTTAAATGGATTTATAAAAGTTGGCATTACGATAAGTTTGTCTAATTTTAGAACTTTTAAAGATTTTTTTACAATTTTATCATGTCCTAAATGTGGGGGATCAAAGCTTCCTCCAAAAAGTGCTATTTTCATTTTAATTAGTTTTAACCTTAAATTCAGTAAAATAAGCTTTGATTATACCAAATAAAAGGAAAATATATGTCACTTAAATTTGCAATAAACGGTTTTGGACGCATCGGAAGATGTGCTGCTAGAATTTTATTAAACAGACCTGATACTGAACTTGTTGCGATAAATGATACAGCTAAAAGAGATATTACAAGATATTTATTAGAGCATGATTCAGTTCATGGTAAATTTAACAAAAAAGTTGAAGTAATAAATGATGATTATATAGCTGTTGATGGTAAAAAAATAAGAGTTTTTTCAACACGCGATCCAAATGAATTGGAATTTAAAGATTTTGGTGCAGAGGTTGTACTTGAATGTACAGGAGCTTTTCTAACAACTCAAAGTTGTGAGGTTTATATTAAAAACGGGCTTGATTTGGTTGTAATGAGTGCCCCTGCTAAAGATGATACACCAACTTTTGTAATGGGTGTAAATAATGAAAATTATAAAGGCGAAAAAATCATTTCTAACGCAAGTTGTACAACAAACTGTCTTGGACCTATTGCAAAAGTACTTGATGCTGAGTTTGGTATACAAAAGGGACTTATGAATACAACTCACGCTTATACAAGTAGTCAAAACTTGCTTGATGTAAAAAGTAAAGATTATAGAAGAAGTAGAGCAGGGGCTATTAATATCATTCCAACAACCACAGGTGCTGCAAAAGCCATAAGTTTAGTTTTGCCAAATTTAAAAGATAAAATGCATGGACTTAGTCTTAGGGTTCCAGTGCCAAATGTCTCAATGCTTGATTTAACTGTTTTACTTGAAAAAAATACAACTGCTGATGAGGTAAATGCAAAATTTAAAGAGTATGCAAACTCTTCAATGAAAGGAATTTTAAGCGTTGATGAAGATTATTGTGTTTCAAGCGATTTTATAGGAAGTAGCTTTTCAAGCATTGTTGCAGCTGATATGACACAAGTTGTAGATAAAAATATGCTTAAAGTTTTGAGTTGGTATGATAATGAATGGGGCTATTCAAATAGACTTATTGATTTGGCTATTTGTGCAAAAAATAAGATGAAATAAAAGGGCTAAAATGAGTGAGAATTTACTGTTTATAAAAGATGTTAAGTTTGAAAAAGGTAAAAAGGTTTTTATAAGATGTGATTTTAATGTGCCAATGGATGAGTATCAAAATATAACTGATGACAGAAGGATTAGATCAGCACTTTCTACTATAAAGTACTGCTTAGATGAAGGCATGGCAGTTATTTTAGCTAGTCACTTGGGTCGTCCAAAAAATGGTTTTGAGGAGAAATTCAGCCTAAGTCCAGTTGCAAAAAGACTAAGTAGACTTTTAAAAAAAGATGTAAAATTTGTAAATGATATAATAGGTGAAAATGCTCAAAATGCAGTAAATGAGCTGGGCGAAAATGAAATTTTACTTTTAGATAATTTGAGATTTGAAAAAGGTGAAACTAAAAATGATGATGAGTTTGCCAAAAAATTGGCTGGATTTGCCGATTTTTATATAAATGATGCTTTTGGCGTTTGTCATAGGGCTCATGCATCAGTTCATGCAATAACTAAGTTTTTTGATGAAAACCATAAAGCAGCTGGCTTTTTGCTACAAAAAGAGATAAATTTTGCTCAAAATTTGATTAAACATCCTGCTCGTCCTTTTGTTGCGATAGTTGGAGGAAGCAAAGTTAGTGGGAAGCTTCAAGCTTTAAAAAATCTGCTTCCAAAAGTTGATAAGCTGATAATTGGTGGAGGAATGGCATTTACATTTCTAAAATCAATTGGTTTTGAAATAGGAAATTCACTTTTAGAAGAAGAGCTTTTAGAAGATGCAAAGAAAATTTTAGATAAAGCAAAAGAGCTTGGAGTTAAAATTTATCTTCCAGTTGATGCCATTGTGGCACCATATTTTTCAGCAGATAGCGTTATGAAATATGTTACAACTCAAGAAATTCCAAAAGATTGGATGGGTTTAGATATTGGACCTGCTACAGTTACTTTATTCAAAGAAGCGATTGAAGATGCAGGAACTATATGGTGGAATGGGCCAATGGGTGTTTTTGAAATGGATAAATTTGCAAGAGGAAGCCTAAGGATAAGCCATGCAGTTGCCGAAAGTAATGCAACTACAGTAGTTGGAGGCGGCGATACGGCTGATGTTGTAGCAAGAGCAGGCGATCAAGATGAAATAACATTTATCTCAACAGGTGGTGGAGCAAGTTTGGAATTAATCGAAGGAAAAGAGCTTCCTGGAGTTAAAGTTTTATTAAGAAAGGAAGATTTGTGATATTTGCTGCAAATTTAAAGTGCAACCACACAAGAAACAGTTTTTTAGAATACGCAAGCGTTTTAAATAATTTTTTAAAAAATCGCAAAAGCTGTGAAAACAGTGATGAAATTTTTGTTTTTCCTACAAGCTCAGCATTTTTAGAGGGTAACTTTGCTTTTAATCAAGGTGCTCAAAATTTTTATCCTGTCAAAAATGGAAGCTTTACAGGTGAAATTGGAAGTGAGATTTTAGATGAGTTTGGCATAAAAACTGTTTTGATAGGACATAGCGAAAGAAGAGCTTTAGGTGAAAATAATGAGTTTTTAAAAGCTAAATTTGAGTTTGCTAAAAAAAATGGATATAAAATAATTTTTTGCATCGGTGAAAGCGATATAACTTATATGAACGCCTCAACTAAAAGATTTTTAAAATCACAGCTTGAAGGGCTTGATTTAAAGTATGAAAATTTAAACCTAGCTTACGAACCGATTTGGGCTATAGGAACTGGAAGAAGTGCAAAAATAGGCGAGATAAGTGAAGTTTTAGATTTTTTAAGAACTTTTACAGATATTCCACTTCTTTATGGTGGAAGTGTAAATTTAAGTAACATTAGTGAAATTTTAAGCGTTAAAAACTGCGATGGTGTTTTAGTTGGAAGTGCAAGTTTAGATGTAAATAACTTTATAAATTTAATAAAGGCAAAAAATGAATGATGTAATTATTAAAGGGGTAAAAGATGAAAATTTGACTCTTTTAAAGAGTATTGATAAGCTTTTAAATAATGAATTTATTGCTAAAAATAGCAAAGATTTAAGTCAAAGTAAATTTGAGGAGCTTTAAAAAAATATGTTAAAACTTGCAAATACGCCTAAAAATTTAGAAGTTTTAAAAAGGCTAAAAGATAGATGAAATACTTAAATATTTCTTAAGACATAAAAAAATTAAAAATTATGATTATTATCTAAAAATGGAAGATATTATCATTAGTGTTGCTGATGGAAGCGCTTCAAAAGATAGATTAAAAGAAGAATTAAATAAAATTTTAAAGGATAAAATATGATTTTAAAAGGAAAAAAAGGCTTAATAGTTGGAGTTGCAAATCAAAAATCAATTGCTTATGGTATCGCAAAAGCTTGCAGAGATATGGGGGCAGATTTGGCTTTTACATATTTAAATGATGCACTTTTAAAAAGAGTTGAGCCAATAGCAAATGAGCTTGGCAGTGATAAGGTTTATAAGCTTGATGCAAATAGTGATGAAGATTTAATAAATTTAAAAAATAGCTTAGAAAAAGATTTTGGAAAAATTGATTTTGTTCTTCACGCAGTTGCTTTTGCTCCAAAAGAAGCATTAGAGGGTGAGTTTGTAAATACTTCAAGAGAGGCGTTTAATGTTACTATGCAAACAAGTGTTTATTCACTTTTAGCTTTAACAAATGCAGTTTTACCACTCATAAATGAAGGCGGAAGTATTTTAACTTTAACATATTTAGGAGGTCCTAAATTTGTGCCACATTACAATGTTATGGGCGTTGCAAAAGCTGCACTTGAAAGTAGTGTAAGGTATTTAGCTCATGATTTGGGAAGTAAAAATATAAGAGTAAATGCAATTTCTGCAGGCCCTATAAAAACTCTTGCAGCAAGTGGAATAGGGGACTTTAGAATGATTTTAAAATGGAATGAGATAAATGCCCCACTTAAAAGAAATGTAACAATTGAAGATGTTGGTAAAAGTGGAATGTATCTTTTAAGCGACCTTGCTTCAGCAGTAACTGGAGAAATTCACTATGTTGATTGTGGTTATAATATCCTTGGAATGGGTGATATTGCTACAGATGAAGAAGGAAAAACAATTTTAGCGTGGGATAAGGATAAATAAGGATATTTTATGAAAGAAAGCTTATGTGTATTTGACTGTGAGACAATTCCTTGTGTTGAAAGTCTTAAAAAAGCTTTTCCAAACGAATATGAAAGTATTTTAAAAAACTATGAAAATAGTACAGATAAAAATAAGGTGAATTATGAGTTTTCAAATCTTATGCAAAACAAACAGCTTGAAAAAATAGGAAGTAGTTTTTTACCAGTAAATTTTCATAAAATTGTTGCAATTAGTGTTGTTTTTGCCGATGAATACGGAAATTTTGTAAGAGTTGCGCAAATTCCAGGAGATGAAAAAGAGATGATTAAAAATTTCTTTATGATAATAGAAAAAAATATGCGACTAATTAGCTTTAATGGGCGTGGGTTTGACTTACCGATGATGATGATAAGAGCAATGCGTTATAATTTAAGCATTCCAGCTTATTTTGAAATTGAAAATAAAGAATTGAATAAAAGCAAGTGGGATGGAAATTATAAAAGCAGATATGATGGCAAATTTCATCTTGATTTAATGGATCATATAAGCGAATTTGGCTCAGTTAGAGGACTAAATTTAAACTCACTTTGTCTTAGTTTAAACTTGCCTGGCAAATTTGACACTCACGGCGATGAAGTTATGGAGCTTTTTTATAACGATGAGCTTGAAAAAATTCAAATTTATTGTCAAAGTGATGTTTTAAATACATATTTGCTTTTTTTAAAATATGAACTTCTAAAAGGAAATATAAGTTTAGAAGATTATGCAAGTTTTATCTTAGGAGCAAAAGAGTATTTAAACTCTGAAAAACAAGGTATTAACTACACACCTGTTTTTACAAAATGCATTGATGAAGAGATAAAAAGGCGTGAAAGTGAAATTTAAATGGCTTTTGGTTTGCTTAATTTTTGCAAATTTAAATGCTGTGATGCTTTTAAGCGAGTATAAGGATGAGAATTTAAGTGGTTGGTTTATGAGTGAAAAACTTGATGGCGTTCGTGCCACATGGGATGGTAAGAATTTAATTTCAAGAAAAGGAAATAAATTTGCCGCTCCTAAGTTTTTTACAGATGATTTTCCTAAAACTAAGCTTGATGGAGAGCTTTATACAAAAAGAGGTGATTTTGAAAAAATTGCTTCAATTACTTCAAAATTAACTCCAAGCAATGAGTGGAAAGAGCTTAAATTTTATATTTTTGATATGCCTGATTTTGAAGAAAATTTCAGCATAAAATATGAAAAAATGAAAGAAATTTCTAAAAATTCTAAATTTATTGAGGTAATTTCGCAAACTAGAGTTAAAAACAATGATGAAGTTTTTAAGTTTTTAGATGAGGTTGTTGCTGGTGGTGGCGAGGGCGTTGTTGTTCGTGATCCAAATTTGATTTATGAAAACAAAAGAAGCACTAAAATTTTAAAAATTAAAAAATTTAAAGATGCAGAGTGTGAAGTGGTAAAAATAAATCCTGGAAAAGGCAAATTTAAAGGATTAATGGGTTCAATTGATTGCAAAATGCCAAACTCAAAAGTCTTTAAAATAGGAAGTGGTTTTAAAGAAAGTGATCGAAAAAATCCACCAAAAATAGGGCAAATCATTACTTATAAATACCAAAATTTAACTACAAATGAAGTGCCAAGATTTCCAGTATTTTTAAGAATAAGAGATGAGATTTAATAAATTTAATGTAAAATAACAAAAAAGGAGATAAAATGAAAATTCTAATTACCGGTGGTGCTGGATATATCGGCTCACATGTTACAAAACAGCTAATTGAAAGCAAAAATTATGAAATAGTTGTAATAGATAATTTTTGCAAGGGGTCGAATTTAGCTATTGAGACTTTAAAAGATGTTGCGAAAAAAAATGATGTAAAATTTGAGTTTATAAATTTAAGCCTCGAAAATATAGATGAACTTGAAGATGTTTTTAAAGAGCATAAATTTGAAGCTATTATTCACTTTGCAGCATTTATAGAGGTTTTTGAAAGTACTCAAAAGCCACTTAAATACTACCGAAATAACTCAGCAAATGCCTTAAATTTGATAACTTTATGTGCCAAATATAATGTTAATAAATTTATTTTTAGCTCAACAGCTGCTGTTTATGGAGAGCCTAAAGATGGAATAGTAAAAGAAGAAACTCCTTTAAATCCAATAAATCCTTATGGTAGAAGCAAGGTCGTTACAGAGTGGATTTTAAAAGACTATGCGTTGTCAAATCCAAATTTTAAATATGGAATTTTAAGATATTTTAATGTCGCAGGTGCAAGCAATGACGGACTTTTAGGACAAAATTATCCAAACGCAACACACCTAATAAAAGTAGCAACCCAAACAATACTTGGAAAAAGAGAAAAGATGAGTATTTTTGGTGAGGATTATGAAACAGATGATGGAAGTTGCATAAGAGATTATATTCATATTGAAGATTTAGCTGCTGCACATTTGTCGGTTTTAAAATACCTAAATGATGGAGGAAAAAGCGAGATTTTTAATGTTGGATATGGTAAAGGATATAGTGTAAAAGAAGTTATTAAAAAAGCTAAAGAAGTCAGTGGAGTTGATTTTAAAGCCGAAGTTAGCAACAGGAGAGATGGTGATCCTGCTAGGCTTGTAGCGGACTCAACAAAGCTTAGAAGCTTAACAAACTGGCAACCAAAAAATGATGATTTAGGCTTAATTATAAGCTCAGCTTTAAAGTGGGAAAAGAAGATAAAAGGCTAAAAAATGAGATTTGTTTTAGGGTTTTTAATAATGGTAAGTACAATATTTGGTTTTGATGCTAGCATTTTTCCAAAGACTGAAAATGGAGAAAAGCAAGTTATTTTAACACTCAAGCCTTTAGAAAATGAAGATGAGTACTTAGTAAAGATTTTTTTTGGAAAAAAGATGATGTTAGATTGTAACGCTCACTCTTTTATGGGGCTCAATTTAGAGAGAAAAATACTTAAAGGTTATGGATATGAGTATTTTAAACTTGGTGGAAGAGATGATATATCCTCGACTATGATGCTTTGCAGTGAGCCTAAAAAACTTAGATTTTTAAGCTTTGATCCAAATTTTATAGTTCGTTATAACTCCAACTATCCACTTGTATTTTATGTACCGATAGATTTTAGTGTAAAATATGAAGTATTTAAAAAAGTAGAAAGTAAAATACTTAATTAATTCTAGGTGATTAAAAATTGCAAAGAAAACAAGGTGCTATTTTAACGTATGTAAATATTTTTATAAGCACCATCGTGATGATTTTTTACACACCTTTTGTTATTAAAATGCTTGGGCAAAGCGAATTTGGACTTTATTCGCTTGCTTTAAGCATAATGGGTTACATTGCTATATTTGATTTTGGTTTAGGAAATGCGATTATTGTTTTTACTTCTAAATTTTTGATAAAAAACCAAACAAATAAGCAGAAAATATTATATTCAACTGTTTTTAGTTTTTATATTTTTATGAGTTTTTTAGTTGTTGTTTTTGGGATTATTTTTTTAAATAATATTGATATTATTTTTAAAAGTTCCTTTGATGCTTATGAGATAAAAACTTTAAAAAATATCATTTTACTTCTTATATTTAATATGGCTTTTTTACTTCCTTGCAGTATTTTTTCATCTATATTAAATGCTTATGAAAAATTTATATTTATGAAAAAAATGGGAATTTTAAGATCGCTATTAACACCTATTATCATTGCTGTTGTGCTATTTTCTGGTTTTAAATCAACACAAATAATAATCTCAATAACAATTTTAAATATATTATATACTTTTTTTATAATACTTTATTATAGAAAAAATATTGGGATAAAAATAGATATTTTTAATTTTAAATTTAAAGCTTTAAAAATAATTTTAAGCTATTCTGTTTTTGTTTTTATTGCAGCTATCGTTGATCAGATTAATTGGAATTTTGGACAACTAATAGTAGGATCTGCTCTTGGCGCTAAAGAAGTTGGTATTTTTGCCATATCTATACTTTTTAATGGTATGTTTATCATGCTTTCAACTGCAATCAGTAGTGTTTTTTTACCAAAAATTTCTCAAATGGTTTCAAGTGGTGTAAGCAATGAGATTTTAACTGATGAGATGATAAAGATAGGAAGACTTCAAGGGTATATTATTTTTTGTATGCTTTTTGGGTTTATTTTATTTGGTAAAAAATTTATTGAAATTTGGGCTGGTAAAGAGTATCAAGATGCCTATTATTTAACCGTTATTATAATGATTCCTCTTGCTATTCCGCTTGTGCAGAATTTAGGTATTAGTATTTTACAAGCCAAAAATAAGTATGCATTTAGATCTTTATCTGCTTTAATAGGTGCTATTTTAAGCATTATTTCTTCTATTTATTTTGTAAAAATATATGGCTATTATGGTGTTGCTTTTAGTATTTGTATGTCTTTTTTAATGGTAAATGGAGTTATTGTTAATTGGTATTATAAAAAAATTGGTCTAAATATTTTTAAATTTTGGAAAAATATATTTTATAATTTTTTTCCACAGCTTGTTTTATTTATTCTGTTTAATCTATTTTTTGAATTTATGAATGAAAAGTTATTTTTCATAAGTATGATATTTTTTATTATTTCATACACTTTAGTAAGTTATTTTATATCCATGAATGAGTATGAAAAAAGCCTAATAAAGTCTTTAGTTGTAAAAAATAAAGGTAATGTATGAAACCAAATATTATGGAACTTGTAGTAAAAGAAAATAGATGTATAGGCTGTGGAGCTTGCATTTCGATATGTCCTGTGAATGTTTTATCTATAGATTTTAATAGCAATGGTTTATATGAGCCAAAAGAAATTTCAGGATGTTTAAAAAAGTGCTCATTGTGTTTAAAAGTGTGTCCTTTTTACGAAAAAGATCAATATGAGGATATTTTATCAAAAGAGTTATTTTATGGATTGGAATATAAACAATACATTGGATATTTTATAAACACATACGAGTTTTCAAAACTGAATTTAAATGAAAAGCTCTGCTCGGCAAGTGGTGGAGCGGGAAATTATTTACTTAAAAAACTTTTAGAGCTTGATTTAGTTGATGAAATTTTAACAGTTAAGCCAAATGATGATCCAAATAAACTATTTAAATTTAATGTTTTTAAGACCAAAGATGAGATAGATGAAAGTAGAGGTTCGGTTTATTACCCAGTTTCTATGGATGAGGTTTTAGAATACGTGTTAAAAAACGATAAAAGATACGCAATAACAGCACTTCCATGTTTTGCAAAAGCCATAAGACTTTTTCAAAAAAACAATCATAAAGCTAAAAATAGAATAAAATTTATAGTAGGCTTGGTTTGCGGTCAAATGAAGAGTAAAGATTTTGCACAGCAAATTGCAGATGAGACTTTTAGAAATAAAACTTTGATTAAAAGTGTAAATTTTAGAAAAAAGATTTCACATAAAACAGCGTATGGGTTTGCATTTGAGTTTGAGGACATAAATGGCGATTTAGCGATTGATTATAGGGATAAATCAGCCTTTAAGTATTGGACAAGTAGGGCTTTTACGCCGTTTGCTTGTAATAATTGTATAGATATTTTTGCAAAATGTGGCGATGTAACTTTAATGGATGCTTGGCTTGATGAAAAGATAAAAGATTATTCAGGACATTCTTTGCTGATTGTAAGAAATAAAATTTTTGATGAAATTTTAAAAAATGTTAATAAAAATGATGTTTTTTGTAAAAAAATAGATCCAGATTTAGTGGTAAAATCACAAAACGGTGCTATAGATGAAAAAAACAGTTTTTATTTTTATGATAAACAAAATATTTTAAATAAAAAAATAGTAAGAACAAAAAAAGATATTCAAAAACAAAGTTTAAAAGATAAAAAAATGGATGAAATAAAGCTTAAAAAATTAAAAAAACAGATAAAATTAAAAGCAAGAAAAGATACCATTATTTATCTTTTTAAAAAGCATATTTTAAGGAAAACAGTTTGAAAATAGCAGTTTTTACAATTCCGCTTTTAAATAATTACGGTGGAATTTTGCAAGCTTTTGCTTTGGTAAAATTTTTAAATGGGTGTGGATTTGGTGCGAAGTTATTAAATTTAGAGCCAAATGAAAGCAGATTTAGTCTTAACTATTTAAAATTTTTAATAGCAAAAATTATATATTATAAAAAATATAAGAATGTGATTTTTAAAAAGAAACAATATAAAAAATTTGAAAGGTTTATTTTAGAAAACATACCTTTAACATCAAAAATAAATAGCGCTAAACAATTAAATAAAGTATTTAAAAGATATAAATTTGATGCTTGCATAGTAGGAAGCGATCAGGTTTTTAGACCAGAATATTTTTGGCTTTATAAAGATAGTTTTTCATTGTGGTTTTTAAATGACAATACTATAAAGCTTTCATACGCTGCTTCTTTTGGAGGAGCGAAATATAGTGGCGATAAAGAGGAATTTCATGCAAAGAATTTTAAGAAATTTAAAGCCATTTCTGTTAGAGAAAAAAGCGGTATAAAGGTATGCAAAGAAACTTTTGGAGTTGATGCAGCCTGGGTTTTAGATCCAACTATGATGCTTGAAATAGATGAGTACAAAAAACTTTTTAAAGATATAAAAACATCAAATTCAAAAGGTAAAATTTTTGCTTATGTATTAGACAAAAGTTTAGAAAAGCAAACACTTATCAATAGTTTTGCAAAAGATAAAAATTTAGAAATTTATGAGATAAATGATGGTGGAAATCTTAAAAATACACCATCTATTGAAAAGTGGCTTAAAAATATTTATGAAGCAGATACCATAATAACAGATTCTTTTCATGGATGTGTTTTTTCGATTTTATTCAATAAACCATTTTATGCTTTTATAAATGAAAAAAGAGGAGCTGATAGATTTTATTCTTTATTTGAAATGTTTGATTTATTTGATAGAATTATAGATGGCGATAATTTTAGTCAAAAAAATATAAATTATAAAAAAGTTAATGAAATTATTAAAGAACAAAAAGAGTTTTCTAAAAAGTTTTTAATATCAAATTTAAAGGTTGATAATGCAAAATAACTTTTTTAAATATATTTAAAAAAGGAGTTTAAATGATTGAAAATTATTTTAGTTTTAAAAAAAGATTTTTAAAATGAAAATTTTATTTATAATAACAACTTTGGATTCAGGTGGGGCTGAAAGAGTTTTAGTAAATTTGGCAAATTACTTTAGTCAATTTCATGAGATTTCAGTCTTAAGGTTTGATGATAAAGATCCTTTTTATAGGCTTTGTGATAGAGTAAAGCTTATAGATTTGCCTTTTGAAAGAAAAGGTTTTAGGCTTTTTAGAATTCTTAAAAAAATAAGAGCTCAAAGCAAGATTATGAAAGACTTTGATTTAATAATTTCTTTTATGAATACAACCAATATTTTGTCAGTTATTTCAAATTTTAGTACAAAAAAACCACTTATTATTAGCGAGCATGGAAGTTTTTATAAGAATGAGCATACATTTATAAATCTTTTAATAAAAAATTTTTATAAAAAAGCAAGCGCCTTGACGGTTCTTACAAAAGCTGATTTTGATGAGTTTGACTTTGTGAAAAATAAATTTATAATGCCAAATCCAATGTTTGATATAGCACAAGAAACGGGTTTTAAAAAAGAAAATTTAATTATTTTTGTTGGTAGGCTTACAGCAATTAAAGATCCAAAAACTTTTTTAAATGCACTTTCTTTGGTTGATAAAGATCTGCTTAAAAATTATAAAATTCAAATGGTAGGCGATGGAGACTTAAAAAATGATTTAGAAAAATTTGCTTTAAGCTTAAACTTAAATATTGAGTTTTTAGGTAATGTTTCAAATGTTAATGAAATATATAAAAAAGCAAAAATAATTGTTTCAAGCTCTTTGATTGAGGGTCTTCCAAATATTTTAATGGAAAGTATTTACTTTGAAGTTGCTAGGATTTCAACGAAAACAAGGGGGGCAGCTGAACTGATAAAAGATAATTTTGATGGACTCTTATGTGAAATTTCAAATCCAAATGATATGGCTTTAAAAATAGAGTGCTTAATAAAAGATGAAAATTTAAGATCAAATTTAGTAAAAAATGCAAATCAAAAAAGAGAAATTTTCAAAATAGAAAATATTTATAAAAAATGGATGGAGATAATAGATAGTGTCAAATGATATTTTAGTAAGTATAATAATTCCTGCATATAATGCACAAAACTCTATTTTAATATGCCTTGAATCAGTTTTAAATCAAACTTATAAAAATATTGAAATTTTAGTCATAAATGACGGAAGCACAGATAAAACACTTGAAATTTTAGAGAAAATACAAGATAAAAGGTTAAAAGTTTTTTCTCAAGATAATAAAGGTGTAAGTAGTGCAAGAAATAAAGGCTTAGAAAATGCCCTTGGTCAGTACATAGCTTTTGTTGATAGTGATGACTTTATAGATAAAGACTTCATTCATAAAATGTTAAAAAGTGCTATGCAAAACAGTGCCGATATTGTTGTTTGCGATGTCATTTTGACCATGGATAAAAAAACTTCTATTTTTCATGATATTGATGCAAAAATTGGAAAAATTAATCCAAAAGAATATTTAAAACTTTTAATGCTTGATAGAAGCTCTAAAGGTTGGGTTTGGAACAAATTTTTTAAAAAAGATATTGTGAAAAATATAAGATTTAACGAAAAAATAGTTCTTGCTGAGGATAAATTATTTTTAATATTTGCTATTGTAAATTCAAAAAATATTTATAAATTAAATAGTGCTTTATATAAATATGATGTTGTATATAAAACATTCACATCTTTGCACTATAAAAATGGTTTAGAGATAGATAAAATTACTAGAAATTTGTTTTTAGAAAAAGGTATTTATAGTGAGTTTGCAGATGAAATATTTTTTATGAAGATAATAAATTATATGTTTTTAGTTGTAAATAAAGATAAATTTAAAAATTACTTATATGAATTAAAAGCACTTTCATTTGATATTAAAAACATAATAAATTCTCCTTATTTTAATCATTTGGACTCTAATTTCAAGCTTATTTTTAAAGTTATTTATTTTTTAAAAAACCACTACTTAATATACTGTTTTTTATCTATTTTGAACTCAAAAATTTCAAAAAGAATTTTAAAGAAATTAATATGAAAAAACTTAGTGTTTTTATTTATTCAATGGGTGGTGGTGGAGCAGAAAGAGTTGTCTCTAACTTGCTTTTTGAACTTGTAAAAAAATATGAAGTTTATCTAATTTTAATGTGTGATAGAATTTATTATAACATTCCAAAAGAAGTTGAAATTTACTACATAGAAAAATCACAGCCTTTTGAAAATGGTATAAAAAAGCTTTTAAAATTGCCATTTTTAGCCTATAAATATAAAAAAATATGTAAAAAACTTGATATTAATATACACTTTGTTTGGATGGTTAGACCATGCTTTATTGCTGCAATTTCAAGGATATTTGGACTAAAAGGTGCTATGATTTTTAATGAATGCTCAACCCCATCAGTTTTATATCAAGATAATAGTTTTAAATCAAAAATTAGCAAATTTTTACTTAAAAAACTATATCCAAAAGCTGATTTTGTAATGCCAAATTCTATCGGAAATTTAAATGATTTAAATGTAAATTTTAGTATTGCAAAAAATAAGATGCAAGTTTTATATAATGCTGTTGATTTTGAGGATATTAAAGAAAAAAGTAAAGCCGAAATTTCATTTAAAAAGCCATTTTTTTTAAGCATTGGAAGACTTGATGAGGGAAAAAATCATGAACTTTTAATTAAAACTTATGCAAAGTTAAAAAATAATAATAAAAATTTATTAATTCTAGGTGAAGGTATTTTAAAAGAATATTTACAAAATTTAATTAATGAGTTAGATTTGCAAAATAGAGTTTTTTTACTAGGTTTTGATAAAAATCCATATAAATATCTTTCAAAATGTTACGCCTTTGTTTTTTTAAGTAGATTTGAGGGATTTAGCAATGCTTTAATAGAAGCACTTGTTTGTGAAAAATGTATTATTTCAAGTGAACATAAAAGTGGGGCAAGGGAGCTTTTAGGCGATGATGAATATGGCATTTTAGTTGGGGTCGATGATGAAAACTCTACTTTAAATGCTATGCAAAAAATTCTTGATGATGAGAGCTATGTTAAGTTTTATGAAAAAAAGGCTAAAATAAGAGCATTAGATTTTGATAAAAAAGAAATATCTAAAAAATTAATTGAAAAAATAGATGAAATTTATGAAGAATATAAAATCAAGGAAATAAATGACGAAATTTGACTTTAATAATAAAACTTGGGTTAGTACTTTTGTAATAATAGCTTTTTTATTTGGTGTTGTTTGTAGGCTTTATTGGGTTTCTTGGGCTGGTGAGTTTAGTGAGATGAAATTTAATGATATTGTTATGATAAATACCAACGATGGATATGCTTTTGCAGAAGGGGCAAGAGATATAATAGCAGGTTTTCATCAGCCAAATGATTTAAGTTATGTGGATCATTCAATGTCTAAATTTACAGCTTTTGTGGCAAAAATTATACCATTTGAGTTTGAAAGTGTGATTTTATATATGAGCGTAGTTTTAAGCTCACTTTTAGTAATTCCACTAATTCTTATATCAAAAGAGTTTAAAGCCGTCCCTGCAGGCATAATTGCTTCTTTTACAAGTGTTATTGCAAACTCATATTATAACCGCACCATGGCAGGATATTATGATACTGATATGCTAAATATCGTTCTTCCTTGCTTTGTACTTTGGGGGCTTATAAGAGCATCATTAAAAGAAAAACCTTGCATAGTAGCTCCTTTGTTTGTGTTAATTAGCCTTTGGTGGTATCCTTCATCTTTTACTTTGAATTTAGCTTTGCTTGGTACATTTTTTCTTTATACATTAGTTTTTCAAAGAAAAGTTTTAGCAAATTATCAAAATCTTATTTTGTTTTTAGTCTCACTTATAAATATAACTATTTTTATAAAATTTATAGCCATTTTAGTGCTTTATTTTGTATTTAAAAAAGGACTTAGTTTTAAAAAATCAGCCATTATTGGCGGAGTAGTTTTTGTAATATTTGCTATTTTAGGAGGATTAAACTCTGTATTTTTCAATCTTCAGTTTTATATTTTAAGAGATTTATCAGAGATAAAAACCACAAATTATATATTTTTTAATGTTAATCAAACTATCCAAGAATCAGGCATTATTGATTATGATTATTTTATGGATAGGATTAGTTCAGAAGCAGCACTGTTTTTCTTATCAGTTTTAGGATATATTTTATTATGTTTTAAAAATAGAGCGTTTTTACTCTCACTGCCAATTTTGGGACTCGGTTTTTTAGCCTTAAAAGCTGGTCTTAGATTTACTATTTATGCAGTGCCTATTATGGGGCTTGGGCTAGGATATTTTCTTTGTTTTATTGTAAAAAGTTTTAAATTTAAGGATGGCTTGAATATTGTAATCTCATTTATTTTGGCAATTCTTTGCTCTATTCCTGCAATTTTGCACATTAAAGAGTATAAAAGTCCAACAGTGTTTTTCGCTCCAGAGGTTGAGGTTCTAAACAATCTTAAAAATATTGCTAATAGGGAAGATTATGCACTTGCTTGGTGGGATTATGGTTATCCGATTCGCTATTATAGTGATGTTAAAACTCTAATTGATGGTGGAAAACATCTTGGAAATCAAAATTTTCCAGTAAGCTTTGCCCTTTTTAAAGATGAGGTAAGTTCTGCAAATATGGCAAGACTTATTGTAGAATACACAGAAAAACAATATAAAGAAAAATTCCCAAACATACTAGATCAAATTTTAAAAGATTATAATCTTAAAGATGCTGACGACTTGCTTCTAAGTCTTAGCTTTAGGGATTTTACTTTGCCTAAAAAAACAAGGGATGTTTATTATTATTTGCCAAAAAGAATGTCAAATATTTTTGATACTGTTATTTTGTTTTCAAATTTGGATTTAAAAACTGGCAAGAGTAAAAACAAGCCATTTTTTAATACCTCTTATGCTGTTTCAGGCTCTGCAGATGGAATTTTGTTAAATAATGGTGTTATTTTATCGCCTGATTTAAAAACTCTAAAATTAGCAGATCAAAGCTTTAATATAAAAACTTTTTATGAAGTTGAAAACAAAGATGGCAAATTTAGCAAAAATGTTACTCATTTAAATAAAGATGGATTTTTAAGCTTAATCTTAGTAAAAGATGATGGAGCTTTTATAATATTAGATGATGAAGCATTAAAATCAAGCTATGTTCAGCTTTTTTATTTAGAAAATTATGATGAAAAGCTTTTTGAACCAGTTATTTTAACGCCACTTGCAAAAGTTTATAAACTAAAAATTTAAGGAAAATTAGTGAAAATTGGTTTTTTATCGCATTCTGATTTAAGCATAGCTTTATTTCGTGCCCCTATAATGAGAGCTTTAAAAGATCTTGGGCATGAAGTTTATGCTATTTATCCAAAAGGAATTATGGATGAAATTATAAAATCAGAGTTTAAAGCTATAAATTATGAAATTGATAAGGCTAGCTTAAATCCATTTAAAATAGCAAAAAACTCACGAGATTTATCACAAATTTTAAAAAATTTAAATTTAGATATGCTTCAAACTTCAGCTCATAAATCAAATGTTTTTGGAACTTATGCGGCAAAAAAAGCTGGGATTAAAGTTATTGTAAATTTGATTGAAGGACTTGGAAGCTTTTATGTTGATAATGATTTAAAATCACGCTTTGTGCGTTTTACTATGGAAAGGCTTTATAAAAAAAGTTTAAATTTAAGTAGTGCATGTATATTTGTAAATGAAGCTGATCCAAACTACTTTTTAGATAAAAATTTAATTTCAAAACAAAAAACTTTCATAGTAAAAAGCGTTGGAATTGATTCTTTAAAATTTAATCCACAAAAAGTAAAAGCTTATGATTATAAAAGTGATAAAAAAATAATTTTAATGATAGGTCGAGCTTTGTGGCATAAGGGCATAAGAGAATTTTATGAAGCAGCACAGCTTTTAAATAACAGAGGCGATCTTAAATTTGTCTTTGTGGGAGATACTTACGAGGGAAACAAAAGTAGCGCCGATAAAAAATTTTTAGAAAATAAAAATGTAAGTTGGATAAAATGGAGTGATGAGATTGCCCAGCTTTTAAAAGGAGCTTATATGTTTGTTTTACCAAGCTACAAAGAGGGTTTTCCAAGAACTGTTTTAGAAGCTATGAGTATGCAAAAGCCTTGTGTTGTAAGTAATGTGACGGGGTGTAATGAAGCTATAAAAGATGGCTTTAATGGTCTTTTATGCGAGCCAAAAAACTCCAGCGATTTAGCTAAAAAAATTGAAATTTTAGCAAATGATGAAAAAATGGCGCATGAATTTGGTAAAAACGCGCGAGATGAAGTTTTGCAAAAATACGATGAAAAGATTATTGTTAAGAAATATTTAGAAATTTATAGGAAATTTATTGATGTATAGAAGATTTTTTAAAAGATTATTGGATATTTTAGGAAGTTTAATTTTAATAATTATAACTTTGCCCATTATGATAATCTTATATTTTTTAATCAAAAATAAAATCTCAAAAGAGCCAATTTTTAAGCAAATTCGCCCAGGACTTAATGAAAAACTTTTTAAAATTTACAAATTTAAAACAATGAGTGATGAAAAAGATGAAAATGGAAATTTGCTTAGTGATGAGCTTAGGCTTGGCAAATTTGGAGCTAAAATACGCTCAACTAGTCTTGATGAGCTTCCTCAGCTTTTTAATGTTTTAAAAGGAGATATGAGTTTCATAGGCCCAAGACCTTTGCTTGAAAAATATTTAGCTCTTTATTCTCCAAAACAAAGGCTTCGTCACAGCGTCCGCCCAGGAATTACTGGCTTAGCGCAAGTTAATGGTAGAAATGAAATTTCTTGGAAAAACAAATTTCGTTACGATAGCTTTTATGCATCAAATTTAAACTTTTTGCTTGATCTAAAAATACTGTTTTTAACTATAAAAAAAGTTATAAAAAAAGAGGGTATTTCAAAAAAAGGTATGGCTACTGCGGAGGAATTTAATGGTTTCAACTAAAAGTATTTATATCTATGGAAGCGGTGGTCATGGAAAAGTTGTAGGCGAAATCGCTAGATTAAACGGATATGAAAATATAATTTTTTTAGATGATAAAAAAGGACTTAAATTTAGTAAAAATTTAGCCAAATTTGATATCATAATCGCAGTTGGAGATAACAAAATTAGAGCAAAATTACAAGAAAAAGTACTTAATTTAGGCTTTAATGTAGTTAGTTTAATTCACCCAAAAGCAGTTATTTCAAAAAGTGCTGTTATAAACCAAGGTGTGGTTGTAATGGCTGGAGCTATAATAAATCCAGATGTAATAATCGAAGATGGAGTCATTATAAATTCAGCTGCTGTTATAGAGCATGACTGCGTGATTAAAAAATTTGCACACATTAGTCCAAATTCAGCACTAGCTGGTGGTGTAGTGGTTGAGGAGTTTTGCCATTTGGGCATTGGAAGTTCTGTAATTCAAAATATTAAAATTGGTAAAAACTCAGTAGTGGGCGCAGGTGCAGTTGTAATAAATAATATCCCATCAAATAGTGTTGCTGTTGGAGTTCCAGCAAAAGTAATAAAAAATTTGAAACTAAAAAGCCTTTTGGATAAAGAAAGTATTTTTATCTATTATGAGTCTTGGGAGTTTGATTGCTGTGGAAAATCTTTTAGTGTTAGGGATAAGATTGACTGGAGTGTAGATTTAGATATCGAGTTAAAAATAGATAAGTTTAACATAGAGTTATATTACGATGGGCATTGTAGATCAATTAGTCCATACAGCCTAGTTGGAATTGTAAAAAGTATAAACAAACTTTACAAGGATGACAATGGTAATAGGCTTATAAAATGTTGTATTAATACAAATGGTTTTGAAGAAAATTATAAAGATTATAGATTTTTTGGCTATATTGTAGAGATTGAAAATTTTACATTAAAAGAATGTAAAGAATAATATAAATAAATAACAAAGGAGAAAAAATGGCAGTTGTTGATGTAAATGGAGTTGAGCTTCAAAGTGGGGATAATATAGTTGTTATTAAGGATTTAAAACTAAAAGGCTCTAAAAATAGTGTTAAGCAAGGCACTAAAGCAAAAATTCGTTTAACAAAAAATGAAAATGAGGTTGAGTGCAAACTTGACAAGCTCGGAACTGTTATTTTAAAAACTGAATTTATAAGAAAAGCTTAATATTTTTGAAGTAAAATAACAATTTTATTTTAAGGACAATTTATGGCAAGAGTATTTTTAAGCCCGCCTAATATGGGTAAAAATGAGCAGAAATATGTAGAAGAAGTTTTTAAAAGCAATTATATTGCTCCACTTGGAGAATTTGTTGATAAATTTGAAAAAAGTATTTGCAATTTTGCAGGTATAAAATCAGCACTTGCACTAAGTTCCGGCACTGCAGGACTTCATCTAGCATTAAAAAGCCTTGGTATAAAAGATGGTGATTTGGTGCTTGGATCAACTTTTACTTTTATGGCGTCTTTAAATCCAATATTTTATGAAAGATGCAAACCTTTGCTTATTGATAGTGATGAAAGTTGGAATCTAAGTCCAGAGCTTTTAAAAAAAGCTATTAAAAAAGCTCCTAAAAAGCCTGTTGCTTTAATAGTAACCCATCTTTATGGTCAAGCTGCAAAAATGGATGAAATTCTAGAAATTTGTTTTGAAAATAAGATTAAAGTTATTGAAGATGCTGCTGAAGCACTTGGTGGAACATATAAAAATAAAGCTCTTGGAACGCTTGGAAATGTTGGAGTTTATAGTTTTAATGGAAATAAAATAATAACTTGTGGTGGTGGTGGCATGCTTGTTTCAAATGATGAAAATTTAGTTAAAAATGCTAGATTTTTAAGCACTCAAGCAAGAGAGCCATTTTTACACTATGAGCACAAAACTTATGGATACAATTATCGCTTAAGCAATGTTTTAGGAGCTATTGGTGTTGGGCAAATGGAGGTTTTAGAAAAAAGGGTAGATAAAAAAAGAGAAATTTTTGAAAAATATAAGCATAATTTATCAAATTTAGATATTGAATTTATGCCAGAAATTCCAAATTCCAAAGGCAATAGATGGCTTACAACCTTAGTTTTTAAAGAAAAAAACACTCATCTAAAAGTTATAGATAAACTAAATAAATTTGATATTGAGAGCAGACCTTTGTGGAAACCTATGCACTTGCAACCTATATTTCAAGGGGCTTTAAGTGTTGTTGATGGTACTAGTGAAGATCTGTTTGAAAGAGGAATCTGTCTTCCAAGTGGAACCAATATGAGCGACAATACAATAGATAAAATTTGCGAAATTGTAAAAAGCGTTATAAAAAATGACTAATTTCTTAAAGCCAACTAAGTTAAAAAGATTTTTGTTTTTCTTAGTAGCTGATTTCTTTATCTCAGTTTTTTCAACTATTTGGGCATTTTATCTTCGTTTTAGCGGAGATATGCCTGAGGTTTTTCAAAAAGGACTTTTATTAAGCTGCCTTTTTTTAGCTGTTTTTAAGATATTCTATCTTTGGAGTTTTAAAATTTATCTTGTTCCATGGCGTTTTTTTGGACTCTATGAAGCTAAAAAAATATTTTTAGCTCATTTTTTGGCAGCTTTATCATTTTTCATTCTATTTTTATTGCTTGATGATGTCTTTAATCCTTTTCCAAGAAGTGTTATCATAATCGATGCAGCGATATCATATATTTTAATAAGTGGATTTAGAATTATAAAAAGGATGTTTTTAGATAGTTCTAAAAAATCTCACCAAAACGAACCTTGTGTTGTGATTGGTGCTACAAAAAAAGCAGTTCATATTATAAAAGGGATAAAAGAAGGATACATAAATTATTATGCAGTTGGTGTTTACGATGAGAGAAAAGAGCTTGTTGGCACATCTTTTGAGAGCTTTAGCGTAAGGGATAAATCAAAACTTAAAGATGATATTAAAAAACAAAATATAAAAACTGCAATTATTGCTTTAAGACTTGAGCAAGATGAGCTTAATAAACTTCATAACGAGCTCATAGGCTTTGGCATAAGAGATGTTAAAGTTTTTTCACTGCTTGAAAAAGAGAGCATTAGAGATATTTCTATTGAGGATTTGCTTGCTAGAAAACCAAAAGATTTAAATGATGATATTGTAAAAGATTTTATGCTTGAAAAGGTAGTTTTGGTAACAGGAGCTGGTGGAACGATAGGAAGTGAAATTTGCAAACAGTGTTTAAAATTTGGCGTAAAGCGTCTTATTATGCTTGATCATAGCGAATTTAATCTTTATAAAATAAATGAAATCACTAAAAGCAATAAAAAAAATGTTTTAAAACTTTTAAGTGTTATTAATTTAAAAGATATTGAAGATGAGGTTTTTAAAGAGTTTGATATTGATATTGTCATTCATGCAGCAGCATATAAACACGTACCTCTTTGTGAGTTTAACATAAAATCAGCCGTTAAAAATAATATCCTTGGTACAAAAAATATGATAGATTTAAGTAATAAATATAATGTCAAGCGATTTGTTTTAATTTCAACAGATAAAGCCGTTCGTCCAACAAGTATAATGGGTACAACAAAGCGAATTTGTGAGCTTTATGCACTAAATCAAAACTCAAAAACCGAGTTTGTTGCAGTAAGATTTGGTAATGTTTTAGGAAGCAGTGGAAGTGTGATACCAAAATTTAAAGAACAAATTAAAAATGGTGAGAATTTAACTGTTACTCATCCTGATATAGTAAGATATTTTATGCTTGTGAGCGAGGCTTGTCAGCTTGTGCTTCAAGCCGCAAGTATTGCAAAAGGTGGTGAGCTTTTTGTTTTAGATATGGGAAAACAGGTTAAAATAGCTGATCTTGCTAAAAAGATGCTTGAACTTGCAAACAGAACTGATCTAAAGGTTGTATTTACAGGTCTTAGACCTGGTGAAAAACTCTATGAAGAGCTTTTAATTGATGAAAATGACAAGCAGACCAAATTCGAATCTATTTTTGTAACAAATCCTCAAAAATATGATTTAAATTTGTTGAATTTACAAATTAATGAACTTTTAAATTTAGATGAAAAAGATATGGAGTCTAAGCTTTGTGAAATAGTTCCTGAGTTTTCTCACGCACTCAATAAAAAGGATTAGTATTTGATAATTAGAGAAATTGAAGAATTTAAACTAACAAAGTCTAAAATAAAAGCCTATCTTAGTTATATTTTTAGTCAAAATTTACCAAATTTTAGTGAAGATATAGATGAAGAAAAAATCTTAAAAAGTTGTAAAAATATCTCAGATGAGCTTATGGGATATGATACTTTTTATATTTTAGATAAAAATGGCTATCAAGTAAGTGATAATTTAGTTTTTTCTGCTAAGGGTGTAAAAAACACTTTTAAAGGTGAGGATAAAAGTGCTAAGTCATATTATAAAAAAGCTGTAAAAGAAAAAAGAGCTTATCTTTGTGAGCCATATCCTGGCACTTTTGATAGCAAGCTTAAAGTTACTATGGCAGTTCCTATTTATTCGCAAGATAAAGAGCTTTTATATGTTGTTTGTTGTGATATTTTGCTTGAAGATATTTTAAAACTTATAAATCCAAGTTCTGTCGATAGTGCTTTTGGTAAAATTTCAAGACTTTCATACTTTATTATAAGTATAACACTTTTTTGTGTGGCGGGAATTTTATTTTATTTTGGTGTAAAAAGTATAATTGTTACAAATTTTAGTTTAAACGATACATCAAAAATATTTGAATCAACGATTTTGTTAACTCTTTCTTTAGCTATATTGGACCTTATAAAAGCATATTTTGAGGAAGAAATTTTAGGAAGACATGAAAAAAATAGCACAAATTCAAAAACTATGATAAAGTTTTTATCATCAATTATTATAGCTCTTGCAATTGAAGCTTTGATGCTTGTATTTAAATTTGCCATGACCTCACCAAAAGAAATTATTTATCCAATATGTTTGATAGTGGCAATCGCATTTTTAGTAGCTTCTTTAGGATTATATATCTACATAACTAAAAAAGCTATTTTTCAAAAATAAAAAACAAACAATAAAAGGAGATAAAATGGAGATTTTTCCAGCAATTGATTTAAAAGAAGGCTACGTTGTAAGGCTTAGCAAGGGTGATATGAGTAGTGCAAAAATTTACTCTAAAAATCCAAGCGATGAGGCCAAAAAATTTGAAGATTTTGGTGCAAAATGGCTTCATATAGTTGATCTAGATGGAGCTTTTGCAGGAAGAAGTATAAATTATAGAGTTATTGAAGAAATAGTAAAATCAACAAATTTAAAAATACAAGTAGGTGGCGGCATAAGAGATGAAAAGGCAATTAAATTTTATGAGAATTTAGGAGTTGATAGATTTATATTAGGCTCAACTGCCTTAAATGATCCAGAACTTACAAAACAATTAGCTAAAATTTACAAAATTGCAGTTGGAATAGATGCAAAAAATGGGTTTGTAGCAGCACATGGCTGGGCAAAACAAAGCAAAGTTTTAGCTTTTGATTTAGCAGCTATTTATAAAGATAGTGAAGTTGATGCTATAATTTGTACTGATATAAATAAAGATGGAATGCTTGGTGGTATGAATTTTGACTTTACTAAAGAAATAGCCTTAAAAAGTGGAAAAAAGACTATTGCAAGTGGTGGAGTTTCTAGCATTGATGATATTGTAAAAGCAAAACAAATAAATGAAATTTATGGAGTAATTGTCGGAAAAGCATATTACGAAGGTAAAATAAATTTAGAAAAAGCTTTTAAACTAAGCTAAATTTGAACTATTTTTTTGTAAAATGGTAATTTTCAAATAAATATCAAATTTCACAAAATGAGGTAAAAAAATGAAAGAATTTTACTTTGAACTTATTGTTAGAAGCAATGCATTAGAATTTTTTAAAAATTTTGCTTTTGAAATGGGTGTTGATGCAGTTGAGTTTAAAGATGATTTTTTCATAATTCGTGATGAAAATCAAAGTTCTATAGACACTTTAAAATTTGCCTTTTTAGAGTATAGAAAAAGCCTTGAAAAAGCTCTAAATGTAGAAATAGATTTAGAATTAAAAGATGAAAAGAAAAAAAATATTGATTGGATAGATGAGTATAAAAAAGGTGTTCAACCAATTGAAGTTGGTGAAATTTATATTCATCCAAGTTGGGAGAAACCAAAAGATAACAAATTAAATTTAATGGTTGATCCAGCACTTGCTTTTGGCTCTGGTCATCATGAAAGCACAAATATGTGCTTAAGCCTTATTCAAAAATATAAAAATGGCTATAAATCGGCTTTAGATGTTGGATGTGGAAGTGGGATTTTAAGCATAGCTTTGTCAAAATTAGGACTTGAAGTAACTGCTTGTGATACTGATGTTCAGGCAGTTTTGGCAACTAAAGAAAATGCTTTGAAAAATGGTGTAGAATTGTTTGAAATTTATACAGGAAGCGTTACAAATACAGATAAAACATATGATATTGTTGTAGCAAATATCATTGCTGATGTTATTATAGTGTTAAAAAATGATCTTATAAAATCTTTAAACAAAGGCGGAGTTTTGATTTTATCAGGAATTTTAGAAAAATATTTTGATAAAATTAAAAAAGAATTTTGCCAGCTCGAGCTAGTTGAGAGTTTGCAAAAAAATGATTGGGTAAGTTTTGTATTTAAAAAATAAATTTAAAAGGATTAAATTTGAATAATAACTTAAAAAATAGTAACCAAAATGATCAAAACAATAAAAATAGCAATTTTTTTAATCAAAATCCTATAATTGTGTTTTTAATTTTTGCAGTTTTGATTATAGCGGTATTTAGATCTATGTCGCCAGACATTGGTATGGATGGCTCAAAAACAACGAAAAATATTCCATATTCTGAACTTAAAAGCTTAATAGTCAATAAGCAAATTTCAAAAGTTTATATTGGTCAAAGCACTATAAAAGCAGATGGTGGAAATGTGCTTTATACTGCTAAAAAAGTGCAAGATCCAAATCTTACGACTACGCTTGATGAAAATGAAATTCCTTATGGAGCTTTTAATGAGTCAAATGTTTTAACTGATATTTTATTTACTTGGGTTATACCGATTTTTATTTTCTTTGGAATTTGGATGTTTTTGGTAAGTAGAATGCAAAAAAATGTAGGTGGTGGAATTTTAGGAATTGGAAGTAGTAAAAAGCTTGTTAATTCTGAAAAACCAAAGGTAAAATTTGATGATGTTGCAGGCGTTGAAGAGGCAAAAGAAGAAGTTCAAGAAATTGTTGATTATTTAAAAAGCCCTGATAAATACTTGCGCCTTGGAGCAAAAATTCCAAAAGGAATTTTGCTTGTAGGACCTCCGGGAACTGGTAAAACACTTTTGGCTAGAGCTGTTGCAGGGGAGGCTGATGTGCCATTTTTTAGTATTTCAGCATCAAGCTTTATAGAAATGTTTGTTGGGGTTGGAGCAAGTAGGGTAAGAGATTTATTTGAAAATGCTAAAAAAGAGGCACCATCTATTGTCTTTATAGATGAGATTGATGCCATCGGAAAAAGTAGATCAAGTGCTCCAATGGGGGGAAATGATGAAAGAGAACAGACTTTAAATCAACTTTTATCTGAAATGGATGGATTTGATGCTGACAAATCTCCTGTTATTGTGATGGCTGCAACAAATAGACCTGAAATTTTAGATCCAGCACTTTTAAGACCTGGTAGATTTGATAGGCAAGTTTTAGTTGATAGACCAGATTTCAAAGGTAGAATGGATATTTTAAAAATTCATATGAAAGATGTAAAATTTGCTGATGATATTGATATTGAAGAGATTGCTAGACTTACAACAGGACTTGCTGGAGCTGATTTGGAAAATATTGTAAATGAGGCCGCACTTTTAGCTGGACGTGAGTCTAAAAGAGCCGTTGAGCAAGATGATTTAGTTGAGGCAGTTGAAAGAAGTATAGCAGGACTAGAAAAAAAATCACGCCGAGTTAATCCAAAAGAAAAGAGAATCGTTGCTTATCACGAATGCGGACATGCCTTGATTGCAGAGGTTACAAAAGGGGCTAAAAAAGTTACAAAAGTTTCAATTATTCCAAGAGGGCTTTCGGCTTTAGGATATACTTTAAATACACCTGAAGAAAATAAATTTCTTATGCAATATCATGAGCTAATTGCAGAAGTTGATGTCCTTTTGGGCGGGCGCGCTGCTGAAAAAGTATTTATAAAAGAGATTTCAACTGGTGCAAGTAATGATCTTGAAAGAGCAACTGATATTTTAAAAGCCATGGTTTCAATGTATGGAATGAGTGAAGTTGCAGGACTTATGGTTTTAGAAAAGCAAAGAAACACTTTCCTTGGTGGACAAAGCGTAAAAGATTATAGTGAAAAAACAGCTCAAAAGCTTGATGAAAGTATAAAAGAAATGCTTTCAAAAAGATTTGATGAGGTTGTAAAAACTATGGAGATTTATTCTGGTGCGATTGAAAATATGGTAGCCGAGCTTTATAAGTCAGAAACAATTGAAGGCGCTAAAGTTAGAGAAATAATCTCTAAATTCGAAGAAGAAAATAATCTTGTATCAAGGCTTTCAGAAGTTGATGAAGATGATGAACTAAAAGATATAAAAGAGGCTAAAGAAAAACAAAGCCACTAAATTTTACCGAGAAATTCTCGGTAAAATTTATTTTTATAAAATCCTTGCAAAAAAGAACTAAATGGAGTATAATCAACAAATTTCATTTAAAAAAGGAGCAAGGATGAATTTTAAACAAAATACATTCAAAAAATTTCAAACATTTCACACTGATTTTAATACACTACTGCTTCTTATTCTTATTTAAAACTTTTTATATATTTTTACAATTTAATTTTGTTGCTAATTTTTTAGCTCTCTAATATCATAATAACTAAAAAAAGGATGAAAAATGGATAATAAAATAATTATATTTGATACTACACTAAGAGATGGCGAGCAAAGCCCAGGGGCTTCTATGAATACTGAAGAGAAGTTAAGATTAGCATTACAGCTTGAGAAATTAGGCGTAGATGTTATTGAAGCAGGTTTTGCTGCTGCAAGTCCAGGCGATTATGAAGCAATAGAAAAAATTGCTCAATCAGTTAATAATATAAATGTTTGTTCTTTGGCAAGAGCTGTCGAGAAAGATATAAAAGCAGCAGGTGTGGCGATAAATTCGGCTAAAAATAAAAGAATCCATACATTTGTTGCCACAAGTCCAATTCATATGGAGTTTAAACTTAAAAAAACACCAAAAGAAGTTATAAAAATCGCACAAAATGCTGTAAAGTATGCTAAAACTTTCACAGATGATGTAGAATTTAGTTGTGAAGATGCAGGAAGAAGTGAAATAAGTTTTTTAAAAGAGATTGTTGATGCAGCTATTGAAGCAGGTGCAACTACTATAAATTTGCCAGATACTGTTGGATATAGACTTCCAAATGAAATTTATAATTTTATCAAAACAATGAGTGATTATGTTGGAAATAAAGCTATTATTTCGGTTCATAATCATAACGACTTAGGACTTGCTACTGCAAATAGCTTATTCGGAATAATGGCTGGAGCTAGACAAGTAGAGTGTACAATTAATGGAATTGGTGAAAGAGCTGGAAATGCTGCACTTGAAGAGATAGTCATGGCCATAAAAACTAGAAAAGATGAGTTTAGTGGACTTTATACAGACATAGTTTGCAAAGAAATTTATAAAACTAGTCGTTTAGTTTCCTCAATCACTGGAATGGAGCCACAAGCAAATAAATCAATTGTTGGCAAAAATGCATTCTTACATGAAAGTGGAATTCATCAAGATGGTGTTTTAAAACATCCTGAAACTTATGAAATTATAAAAGCAAGTGACATTGGTCTTGAAAATGACAATATAGTGCTTGGAAAACACTCAGGAAGACACGCTGTAAAAAGCAAACTTGAAACTCTTGGATTTGACTTAAGTGATAACGAGTTAAATTCAGCGTTTGAGAGATTTAAAATTTTAGCCGATCAAAAAAAAGATATTTTTGATGATGATTTGAGGGCTTTAGTAACTGATGAGATGATAAAAATACCTGAAGTTTTTGAAGTTATAACACTAAGTTCAAACTCATGTAACAAAGGACACTCAAGTGCGAGCATTACAATAAGAAATAAAGATAAAATAATAAGCGATTCAGCTCTTGGAAATGGCTCTGTGGATTCTATCTTTAAAGCAGTTGATAGGATTTCAAACATTAATGGTGTTTTAAAAGATTATCAAGTAAAAGCAGTAAGTAGCGGAAAAGATGCTATGGCAAAAGTAACTGTAAAAGTTCAGTTTGAAGATAAAAAGGCTGTTTTGGGAAGTGGGCTTGATGTTGATACTATGCTTGCTAGTGCAAAAGCTTATGTTGCTGCACTAAATAGCTATTTAAATTTAAGAAAATAATTAAAATCTCTAAAATTAGGGGATTATAGTATTGAATTTTTAAAAGAAAATGTTTAATAAAGGTAAAAAATGTTAAAAAATATAAGTTTGTTGGTTTCAAAACAACTGGCTATTTTAGTTGTACTTGCTACACTATTTTCACTCTATTATCCACAAGTTGGATCAAATTTAGTTAAAACATCATGGGTAGTTTATATTTTAGGCATTATAATGTTTGGCATGGGACTTAATGTAAAAGCAAGTGATTTTAAAGAGCTTTTTATAAGGCCCAAATTTGTTTTAATTGGTATTGGTGCACAGTTTATAATAATGCCATTAATTGCCTATATTTTGGTAAAAGGTTTTAATCTTCCCCTTGGTCTTGCAATTGGTGTTGTTCTTGTTGGAACCTGTCCTGGTGGAACAAGTTCAAATGTTATTACATATTTAAGTAAAGGTGATGTGGCTCTATCTGTTGGAATTACAAGTTGCACGACACTATTAGCTCCTTTTATGACGCCTATTTTAACAAAACTATTAATTGGTCAAAGTATAGATGTAAATGTAATAGCTATGTTTTTAAGTGTTGTTAAGGTTGTGATTGTTCCTATTATACTTGGAATTTTAGCACACAGATTTTTACCAAAAATAGCTGGACTTTTAAAAGATGTTTTACCTATGATCTCAACTCTTGGAATAGTGGCAATTGTTATAGCTGTAGTTAGTGTAAGCGCTGAAAAAATAATAGCAAATTTAGGAATTATAGTTTTAATAATTGTTTGTCATAATTTGTTTGGGTATCTGTTTGGCTTTTTAGTTGGCAAATCAGTTACAAAAGATATGGCAAAGGTAAAAGCTTTATCTGTTGAAGTAGGTATGCAAAACTCAGGTCTAGCAACATCTTTAGCTTTAACTCATTTTGCAACTCAACCACTTGCTGCAGTTCCTGGAGCACTGTTTAGTGTATGGCACAATATTTCAGGTGGAATACTAGCTTCTATTTATGCAAGAATTAAATAAATTTACGCCTATAAAAGGCGTAAATTTATCGATAAAACTTTATTAATTTGGTTCTTATATATATTTTTCCAAAACTTCTGGTATTTTTATAGAACCATCATTTTGCTGATAATTTTCCATTATTGCAATTAAGGTTCTACCAACTGCTAGTGATGAGCCATTTAGAGTATGTGCTAAAACATTTTTTTTGCCATCTTTGTAGCGAATTTTAGCACGACGAGCTTGAAAATCACGACAATTTGAAATAGAGCTAATTTCACGATAGCAATTTTGAGATGGTAGCCAAACTTCTAGGTCAATTGTCTTTGCTGCGCTAAAACCAAGATCACCACTACAAAGTAGCATATGACGATGAGGTAGTCCAAGACTAGCTAAAAGATCGCTTGCACAGCTTACCATATCATCAAATACTTTATCGCTCTCATCAGCTTTTGTTATAGAAACAAGCTCAACTTTTTCAAATTGATGTTGTCTTATCATTCCCCTAGTATCGCGTCCAGCACTTCCTGCTTCACGCCTAAAGCAGTGGCTATAGCAAGTCATTTTGATTGGCAAAATATCTGTATTTATTATCTCATCGTTATATAAATTTGTGACCGGAACTTCACTTGTTGGTATAAGATAAAGTTCATCTTCGTTTATTTTATAGAGATCTTCTTCAAACTTTGGAAGCTGCCCTGTGCCATAAAGAATTTCAGGCTTTACAACAAATGGGACATTCACAAGCTCAAAACCACGAGATTGGTTAAAGTCAATCATATAATTAATCAAAGCTCTATTTAGCCTTGCGCCATAACCTTTAATGGCGGTAAAGCGACTTCCACTAAGCTTTACACCTCGTTCAAAATCAAGCCAACCAAGCTTTTCTCCAAGCTCATAATGAGGTTTTGGAGTAAAACTAAATTTAGGAACTTCTAAAACTTTTTTAAGCTCAACATTTTCGTTTTCATCCTCTCCAAAAGGGACATCATCATCTATTATGTTTGGGATGTGAGATGCTTTTTGATCTAGATTTTCTTGAATAGAATTTACTACATCTTGCAATTTTTGAATATTTTGCTTGTTTTCTTCAAGCTCTTTTTTAAGCTCGGTTGTATCGTCACCATTTCTTGCTTTTATGCCAACTTCTTTGCTTTTTGTGTTTTGAAGTGCTTGAAGATTTTCTAGCTCAAGTTTTTTTACTTTTAAGTCGTTATAAATAGCTAAAAGCTCTTTTAATGCCTCTTTACTTACTTTTTTTGCGATGAGTTTTTTGTTAAACTCATCAAAATTTGTTTCTATTAGTTTTAAATTTATCATAGTTATTCTCCATAAAATCGCTATTTTATCAAAATTTTGATTTAAATAGGCTAAAATTGGAGATTTATTTTATTTTTTAATATTTTGAAATCTTTGAATAATTCCAACTATTTTATCTAAATCTTTTTTAGAATATGGTGCTGAAATGGTTATTTTCATGTTATTTGAGTTGTCTATTAACTCATACCATGATTTTACTTTTTTTATGGTTATATCTTTTAAATTCATAGTATAATTTTTTTTGTAAAATCCAAACTCCATGCTTTTTGTAATTTTACCCTTATAAATACTTATTTCTTTATTTGCTAAAAATGAAATTGGAAAAAACATCACCCCTATAAGTATAATAACCTTAATAAATCTTTTGCCTCCTTCTTTTTCGGGCGTTAGTTTTAAAAATCCATTTTCGCATTTTGGATCATTTTTATCTAGACATTTTATTTGTATTTCACCCTCGTATGAGTAAATTCTGCCATGTTTTGAGTCTAAATTTCTAAGTGTTGCACCATAAAATTGATATTTTTGTGTTTCTAAAATTAATTTTATATATTTATCATGATAAATTCTAGGAGGTTCAGTGATTGTATCATAAATAGCATAGGTAAAAAGTATAAAAATAAAAAGCGAAAGCGAATAAGAAAAAATTTTTATTGGATAAAAAATTAACTTTGTGCCTTTTACTTTCCTAAAAGACACAAAATAAAACAAAAAAAGACCAAATGTAATTGTGACGAGAATTAAAATTAATAAAACTCGCATCTAAATTTAAAACTCATCAATTTTTTTATCCTGCATATCGAAAATATACAGCTAAAAAAACAATAAATGCCGATAAAATAAGTGCTAAAGGATGTATATCTCCAAGTGGGCTAGGGCGTTTAAAGATGAATTTACAACTTAAATTTGTAGCAACTGCGATAAAAATAATAAATGCTAAAAATACCTTTATCATAAATAAAATTTGTGAATTTGAATTAAAATAGCCACCAGCATTACTTCCAACAAAGGTGCTCATCATCATTCCACCAGTTAAAAGTAACAGTAAAACACAAAATGGCATTATTTTCACTCCACTTGAAGTGATAGCTTTTTTCATTTTTTCGCCAATTTGATTATCAACTTTTTTTAAAGCCATTTTAAAAATAACTACATCAAAAAAAAGATATCCTACAAAAATTACTGCACAAATTAAATGAATAAATTGTACATATGGATAGATAGCTCCCATTTTTTCTCCTATATTTTAAAATAAAAATTAAGATTATAATAGGTTTTTATAAATACTTTATCTATAAATTCCACAAATTCTTCTAATTTTTTGCATATTTTCCACTGCTATGACTTTTGCTTTTTTTGCTCCATCATCTAAAATTTCAAAAACCTCATCTTTATGGTTCATAAAATAGTCGAATTTCTCTCTTGCATCTTTAAAATAGTCCCAAATAACATCATTTAAATACATTTTAAAGTGCCCATATCCCTCGCCACCTTTTTCATATCTTTTTTGTAAAGCAAGTTTTTCATCTTCATTTAAAAATAGCTCGGCAATTTTATAAACATTGCAATCTCTCCACTCTTTTGGATCTTCAAGAGCCGTGCTATCAGTTACGATGCTTGAAATTTGTTTTTTTAGGGTTTTGGCATCGCTAAAAATATCAATTGTATTTTTATAGCTTTTACTCATTTTAGCGCCATCAGTCCCTGGAACTGTGGCTAAGTTTTCTTCAACTTTTGCTTGTGGCAATGTAAAAATCTCTCCGTGAGCGTTGTTAAATTTAAGTGCGATATCACGTGCGATTTCAACATGTTGAATTTGATCTTTTCCAACTGGTACAAAATCAGCATTGTAGAGCAAAATATCGGCTGCCATTAAAACAGGATAACTAAAGAGATCATGTTTTGTATCAAAGCCTTTTGCAATCTTATCTTTATATGCATGAGAGCGCTCAAGCAGTCCCATCGGTGTATAAGCGCTTAATATCCAGTAAAGTTCAAGCACCTCTTTTACATCACTTTGAACCCAAAATATGCTTTTTTTAGGATCAATCCCAAGAGCTAAAAAAGCACACGCTGCTTCATAAGTGTTATCGCTAAGTTTGTGTGCATCGCTTACACTTGTCATTGCGTGGTAATTTGCGATAAACATAAACATCTTGCTATCACCTAAATTTTGTTTTTCTACCATCGGTTTTATACTTGCGAAATAGTTGCCTAAATGAAGTTTTCCTGATGGTTGAAGTCCGGTTAGTGTTATCAAATTTTATCCTTTATTAAAATTCTATAATTTTTACATTTGCTTTTTTTGCTCTTCTTATCGTATCTACTACGCCACCTGAATCATATTGATGAAATGCAAGTAAAGCCCCATCATCATCAATTAAATCGACCATAGCCTGATTTCTTGCAAGGTATTCATAATAAAAATTACCACCATTATAATCCTTTTTTATCTCTTTTATTTCAGCATTTTCGTAGTTTAAAATTTCATCGTATCTATCAGCTCCTCTTGATTTATGCCAAGATATTTTATTTGGAATACAAAGGATTAGTTTCTTTTTCATTTTCATTGCTATTAGTGCAAAAATTTCATCAGCACCTTTTGCCATGCCGGATACAAAAACTAAATTTTCATTGTCATAAAAATTATTATTAATTGTTTCAATTATAAGTTTTTCTAAAATTTCAAAAGCCTCTTCATTTGTTTCTATACTTGGATGTGTTGTTTTATTGAGTGCTTTTTTAACTTTTACATGTCCTGTTAAGGCTACTACCATCTTTTGATCCTTTTATTATTTTTTTTATCTCTTTTGCGATTTGTTTTGGCGTTTTTTCACGCACATCGACGATGAAATCCGCCACTTTTTCATACTCATCTTCTCTTTTTTCAAAAAGCTTTTTTGCTTCTTTTAGATCTTTTAGAAGTGGTCTTTTGGCTAGTTTTTTCTTGGCATTTGGAGAGGTTTCAATCCGCTTTATTATGCTTTCAAAGTCTGATTTTAGGTAGATAATAGTTCCAAGTTTCTTTAAATTTGGCACTTTGTAAAATCCCCCACCTGTTGAGATGATGGCATTACTAACATTTTTTTCTATAAATTTAGCCAGTTTTTTCTCTGTTTTTCTAAACTCATCTTCGCCAAATTTGGCAAAAATTTCTTTTATTTTTAAGTTATAGGCACTTTCTATCAAATCATCACAGTCTAGTGGAAAAAGTCCAGTTTCTTTATATAGTGCTCTTGCGATAGTTCCCTTGCCAACGCCCATAAAACCAATTAAAACGATATTATTTTTTTTCTTCATCGTTTTCATCTTTGTTTTTGCTTCTTGGAATTAATACAAGTGGAACACCAGTTAAATCAAAATTTTCTCTAATTTTATTCATCAGATATCTTTTGTAACTAAAATGGAGTGAGCGTGGACGGTTCATTATAAGGGCTATTTTTGGTGGATTAAACCCAAACTGAACGCAGTAGTAAATTTTTACAATTTTGCCTTTATCATGTGGAATCGGGTGGTTTATAGTAGCTTCTTTTATAACTTCATTTAGGCGAGATGTTTTAAGTTTTTTTGTAAAATTTGCATAAATTTCAAGTATTAAATCATAAATTTTATGAACTCTTTTTCCTTGTAATGCTGAAACGCTAATAATTGGAGCATAACTTAAAAATTTAAATTTATCTCTTATTAGTAGTGAAATTTGATCAAAGTCTTTTTCGCCTTTGTTTTCCCATTTATTTAAAACAATTATCACACCAAGTTCAAATTTAGCCGCAAGTCCGGCTATTCTTTCATCAAGTTCTGTTAAATCCTCGCTGCTATCTAAAACTAATAAAGCAATATCTGAGTTTTCTAGAATTTGCTCAGTTCTGTTTAGTGCAAATTTTTCAATTCCCTCAATTTTACCGCGTTTTCTAATGCCCGCAGTATCGACAAACTCAATAGTTTTATCATTATAAACAAATGTTTCATTAACAGGATCTATCGTAGTTCCTGCAACACTACTTACAACACTTCTTTCATCTTTAACCAAAGCATTTAAAAGGCTTGATTTTCCAACATTTACACGACCAATTATGCCAACTTTTATATTTTTATCATTTTCTACAAACTCATCATCAAAATTTTCTAAAAAATCTTCCAAAAATTCTGTTTCATCTGGCTTTAAATTATCTTTTAAAAGTGGATAAATAGCATCTTTTAGCTCTTCAATGCCTGTATTGTGACTAACTGAGATGGCAAAACTATCCTTTATGCCAAACTCGTTAAACTCAAAACTTCTTTTTTCATCATTTCTGCTATCGATTTTGTTAATGACTAAAAAAATAGGAATTTTAAGTCGCATAAGAGAATAAACTATTTTTTTATCTTCATCTTGAGGCATCATTTTGCCATCTACCATAAATAAAATTATATCAGCTTCTTTTGCTTCTTTTAGAGTTTTTTCTCTTATGTTTTTAAAAAGCTCTGAGCTTTCATCAAGTCCGCCACTGTCAATTAAAAAGCAAGTCTTATCATAAATTTCAATCTCAGTTTTATTTGTGTCTCTTGTAGTTCCACTAACATCGCTTGTAATGGCAATTCTTTGTCTTGCAAGACGATTAAAAAGTGAGCTTTTTCCCACATTTGGACGACCAATAATCATTATTTTTTGCAAAAATTAATCCTTAATCTATTTTTAAGTTTTCATTATACTGCAAATTCGCCTAAATTTAGCTAAATTTTATTTAGTGCAATTGGTAAAATTTGATAAAAAAGCTTTTTCCCAAACTCTCCATCTTTTTGCAAAAGCCAGTTTGCATTATATAAATTTAACTCATTTTTTAAAATTTCTTGACAAATTTGTTTAAAATTATCTCCTTTTTTGTCTTTAAATTTATAGCAAAACAAGTCTAAATAAAAATCAAAAGAGCCTAAAAATTCAGGAGTATTGTCGTATGTTAAAATTTCTAAGCCATTTCTTAGTGGTGTTTTAAAAGGCACAAACCCACTTTTATAAAGAGCAGTTTTTAGGATAGTTTTAGATAGATTTTTAGCATCTTTTTGTGATAAACTACTAAAATAAATTGGATTGTCAATATAGCTTTCAAGCATTTGTTTAAAGATAAAATTCAATGTATCGTAAAAAAGCCTATCCTGCTCAAAAAGAATTTGTTTTTTTTGCCAAGATTTTAAAAACGACCCTACATAAAAAGTGTTATAAAAATAAACTTCTAAAAGTTCTTTATCTGGGCTATTGTAAATTTCAAAAATAACTTGTCTTCTTTTTTCTTTGTTTGTATTTTCTAGAAGGTTTTCTGCTGTTTGGAATGAGTTTTTTTGTAAAATTTCGTAAAGTAGGTTTTTATAAATTTGTATTGCAACTTGGCCTTTTTGTCTTTTTAAGGTAGCTGGAGAATATGCATTAATATAGTTTTTTATAAACAAATTCCAGACTTTGTTAGTTATATTTTTTATATTATTATTTTTTACACCGAGTTTTTTAAAAATTAAATTTTGTATTTTTTCCCAAAGACCTATTAAATTTGAAAAATACATAACAATTTCAGAATTTTTTAGATCATAATTTTGAAAATATTTTTCATAATTTAGTAAAAATTCATCTTTATTTTCTTTTAAATCTGAGTTTATATTATTATAGATAAAATCAAAAATTTCATTAATTTTTTCACTGTTTAGCGTAAAATTATAATCAAAATTTAATGAATATGTATCTTTTATAGTTAGGCTTAAATTAATATATAATGGATCTTTTTCATAAGTAGTCAGTTTTTCTTTAATTTGATCTTTAAATTTTAGTGAATTGCTAGATCCATTTTTTGATATATTTTTTTTATCTTTTTTTGGACTTAAATTTATAAAAATAAATATAATTGTTAAAATAACTAGCGTTGCAATGGCGCTTATAATAAAAAATTGCTTTTGATCTAAAATTTCTTTGCCATCACTTAAACTAAGTGCAGCTGAGTAAAGTATTACAAAACTCATACAAAAAATAGCAAAAATTTTAACAAGTTTTAATAATATATTTTTTAATTTTTTTTCATCCATAATTTTGCCTTTAAGTGTTTTATTAAATTAGCCGTTAAGCAAGATTATACTAAAATAGTACTTATGAAAGAGAGAGTTTTATGAACAAAAGGTTTTTGATAAGAAATTTAGGTGTTTATTATATGCTTTTAGCCTCATTTTATTTCGCACTTACGGGAGCTTTTGCTAAGGCTTTGGGAGGTGGGATGAGCTCAGTTGAAATTTCATTTTTTAGAAATGTTGTAGGGCTATTCATAATTCTTTGGGCTATTTTTAAATACGGGCATAACTCGAAAGGTGGAGCTTTGTTTTTGCTTTTTATGCGTGGATTTGTAGGTATAATTGCGATGATGGCATTTTTTTATAACATTGCTAATATGGGCTTAGCTGAAGCTTTTACATTTGCTAAAACTTCAGCTATGTTTTTAGGACTTTTTGGGGCTATATTTTTAAAAGAAAAGCTTGGATTTTGGGCTTGGTTTGGTATACTTATTGGATTTTTGGGGATAGTTTTTATAATGCAGCCAAATTTAGGTTTTACAAAAAACCATTTTATGGGACTTTTAAATGGTTTTTTAGCAGCAGTTGCTTATATGAGCGTGCATGAATTAAGAAAAGCTTATGATACGAAAATAATAGTTTTATCTTTTATGCTTTCAGGAACTTTGGTTCCACTTTTTTGTATGGTTGCATCTGAGTTTTTTACAGTGCCTATTTATCTTGATTTTTTATTTGCAAAATTTATAATGCCAACACCTAAAATGTGGATTTTTATAATCTTAATGGGAGTTTTTGGACTTTTATTTCAAACTTATATGACAAAGGCGTATGCTGCTTCAAAACACGCTGGAACAGTAGCTGCCGTTGCATACTCAGATATAATTTTTACTTTAATAATCGGAATTATTATGGGCGATAGTTTGCCAAATTTAATGGCTGGTTTTGGTATAATTTTAGTTATAGTTAGTGGCGTTATAGTCGCCATGCAAAAATAAAAGGAAAAATATGATTTTAATAGCAGGACCGTGCGTAATTGAAAGTAGGGATTTGATATTTAAAGTTGCCAATAAACTTGTTAAATTTAACGAAGATAAAAGGCTTGATTTTTATTTTAAAAGTAGTTTTGATAAGGCAAATAGAACAAGTATTAAAAGTTTTAGAGGTCCAGGACTTGAAGAAGGACTTAAAATTTTAAGTGAAGTTAAAAATGAGTTTGGTTTTAAAATTTTAACAGATATTCATGAAAGTTATCAAGCAAAACCAGTAAGTGAAGTAGTTGATGTTTTGCAAATTCCAGCATTTTTATGTCGCCAAACAGATTTATTAGTTGCAGCTGCAAAAACTGAGACAATCGTAAATATCAAAAAAGGACAATTTTTAGCGCCAGATCAGATGAAACATAGTGTTAAAAAAGTTCTTGAAACTCGTGGAGTTGATGAAAGTGGCTTTGAAGTGGCTAAAAACAATGGTGTTTGGCTTTGTGAAAGGGGTAGCACTTTTGGCTATGGAAATTTAGTTGTAGATATGAGAAGCTTACCAATAATGAGAGAATTTGCTCCAGTAATATTTGATGCAACTCATAGTGTGCAAATGCCTGGAGGACTTGATGGAAAAAGTGGTGGTGATGCTAGATTTGTCCCATATCTTGCAAGAGCAGCTGCAAGTGTTGGTGTAGATGGATTTTTCTACGAAACACATTTAAATCCTTGTGAAGCACTTTGTGATGGACCTAATATGCTAAATTTAAGTGAACTTGAAAAAGTTGTAGAAGATACTCTAAAAATAAGAGAAATTTTAAGTGAAAAATAAAGGGTTATTTTTTGTCATTATAGGTGCTTTATTTGAGTGTGCATGGGTTTATGGTCTTAAATTTTCACATACAAATTTGCATTATATTTTAACTATTTTTGTTGTTTTTGCAAGTACGTTTTTCTTCATCCAGTCATTTAAACATCTTCCTACAAGTCTTGCATATATTCTTTATGTTGGGCTTGGAACACTTTTTGTTGTTGTGGCCGAGATAATTGCGACAAAAAATTTTGATATTATTAGAACTCTTTGTATAATTACGCTTTTAATCGGTATTTTTGGCTTGAATAAAGAAAATAGCAAGGAAAATAAAAATGCATAGTTTTGCCCTTTTAATTTCTGGCGCTTTGGAAATTTTTGGTATTTTTCTAAATTCTAGGTTTCCAAAATTTAGAGGATATAGAAAATATATAGTTTTTAGTGTAATTATGGCAAATTTTGGTCTTTCACTTCTTTTTTTAAGATTTGCTATGAAGGCAATGCCAATGAGTGTAGCTTATGCTATCTGGACGGCAATTGGAGCAATAGGGGCAGTAGGAATTGGCATAGTTTTTGATAATGAGAAATTTAATTTTAAAAAAGCTTTTTATTTAGCTTTAATAGTATTTAGTGTTATAATGCTAAAAATTTTATAAAAAAGGAAAAAAATGAAAATCATAGAGGGAAAACTCAGCATTGATGGTAGTAAAAAAGTTGCAATCATTAGCTCAAGATTTAATCATATTATAACCGATAGATTGGTTGAGGGGGCAAAAGATGCCTTTTTAAGACATGGTGGAAAAGATGAAAATTTAAGTCTTATTTTAGTTCCAGGAGCTTTTGAGATACCATTTGCATTGCAAAAAGTATTAGAAAGCAAAAAATTTGACGCAGTTTGTTGTGTTGGAGCGGTAATTAGAGGCTCTACTCCTCATTTTGATTACGTAAGTGCAGAAACTACAAAAGGCATTGCAAATGTTACTTTAAAATATAATATGCCTGTAACCTTTGGAGTGCTTACAACAGACACGATAGAACAAGCCATTGAAAGAGCTGGAAGCAAAGCTGGAAATAAAGGCTTTGAAGCTATGAGTGGACTAATAGAACTTCTTAGTTTGTATGAAAATTTAGGAGAGTAAATGGCTACAAGACACCAAGTAAGACAAGCTGTTGTATCGCTTCTTTATGCAAGAGATATAAATGGCGAAAATGATGAGTTTAAAGATGAGTTTTTAGAGAGTAAAAAGATAAGAAACAAACAAAAAATTTTTACTGAAGAGCTGATAAATGGAATTTTGTCAAATTTAAATACTCTTGATGATGTTTTAAATGAACATTTAAATGAGTATAAAATGAATGAAATAGGCGAAGTTGAAAGAGCTATTTTAAGGCTTGGAGCTTATGAGATTAAATTTAGTGATATTGATAAGGCAGTTGCTATAAATGAAGCAATTGAACTTGCAAAAGAGATGGGAAGTGATACCTCACCAAAATTTGTAAATGGAGTTTTGGATAAAGTAGATAAATGAGAGCTTTAGCCTTTATTTTTATTTTTGCTAATTTTGTTTTTAGTAGTGAGATATCAGCTATTTATGATGTTAAATTTGGAATATTTGGCAAAGTAGGAGAGGCAAAAACAAAGCTTATAAAATATGAAAATAACGCCACTTATGAAATTTATATGGACGCTAAAACAACTGGGCTTGCAAATAGTTTAAGTGGTGATAGAAGGGAATATTTTTATAGCTATGGAACTATTTATAAAAATTATTTAATCCCTAAATTTTACACACAAGAAACTAGGCGAAATAAAAAAGGTAAGCAAATAATAAGCAAGAAAAATTATGAATTTGACGAGTTTGGTAAAAAGATCAAATTTGTAAGGTACAAGGGAGATGATAAGAGTCTTGAAAAAACAGATGAAAAAATTTTAGATTATTATTCGCAAAATGATTTGCTGACTTTGTTTTTTAATTTTTCAAAAATAAAAACCATTCATTCGCACTTTGCCTTAGTTGTAGCTGGAGCAAAAGACAAAGATGGATTAATTGAAATTAAAATTCCACAAGACAAGCAAAAATCACGCCTTCAAAATGAGCTAGATACTAAATATCAACCTTATATTGTTTTTATAAATCAAAAGATTTTTTTATCAAAAAGAGGTGAGCTCCATCTTGCTTTGGATGAAAATGGATACGCAACAAAAGCTATTTTAAAAGATGTTATTTTATTTGGTGATATCGTAGGAGAGTTAAAAGAGTTAAATTTTAGATGATTTTTGGAATTTAAGCAATATATCAGAAATTAATGGATATAATTATAATCTTATTTTTTTGGATAGATGGGTGAGTGGTCGAAACCACACCCCTGCTAAGGGTGCAGCTCATAACCTGGGCTCGAGGGTTCAAATCCCTCTCTGTCCGCCATATTAAAAAAACACATGATAAACCCCCTAAAAATCGATGTCGATTCTTTACTTTTTTTAACAAATTCTGAAAATTGGGACAAGTTTTGGGACAAGATTTGGGACAAATTCCCATAAATTTGCACTTTTTTTGAATTTTTTAGTCCTTTTTTAAAAATTTTCAATTTTATCCATATAATTAAATATAAAAAAGGATGAAAAATGATGACTTTTATAGAAATCAAAATGTAAAGAAAAGTATTTATAATATTAAACGGGATTTAAAATTTAGAAATAATATATTTTCTTGAAAACAATATAACAAAATTGATTTTTTAAATGTTATTATTTTTTAAGGTCATAAATATTTTTTCTGTGAGAAATTTTAACAACTAAAATTATAAGTTTATCATCTAGTATTTGAGCTAATATTCTATAATCTCCACTTCTATATCTCCAAAGACCAAGCAAATTTCCAGCCAATGGTTTGCCATCATCTTTTGGATTATTCAAGTTTTCAATAAATTTTAATTTTTTAAAAATCTGAATTTGTATATGCTTATCAAGCTTTGCAAAATCTTTTTTAGCTCTATCATTTAATTCAACTTTCATACATTTAAGCCATATAAAGATGAAATTTCATCTAAAGAATAGGTTTTTTTACCGCTGCTTTCATTGATTGATTTCATAGCTTCTTTATAATCATCATAATCATCAAGCAAATTTTTAACTGCTTCTTGCAAATAGTGAGATTTTGTTCTTTTAGTCTCATTTACAAGAGCTTCAAATCTTTTTGACAATTCATCATTTAATCTAAAAGTGAGTTGCATATCTTACTCCTTATATTGTAATTTTTGTAATGCAAGTATAACAAAAAAATCTAAAAAATACTTAAACTTACTATATAGATTTTTTACTATTTAAAGATTTGAAATTTTTATATAAAATATGATTTATTATATTTTTTTAAATTTTTATTTATATTTTTAATCCATAATGCTTTTAAAATGCGATTTTGCAAAATTAATCAAAATTTATAATTAAAAAATAAGTGGCACAAGAAAAAATCTTTTACCACTAAAAGATTAAAATTTATAACTTAGTTTTACCCAAAGTTCATCTATTTTTGATTTATCAGTTTTATTATTTAATGTTTTTTCCTCATTAAGACTTACCCACATTAAATTTGTGCTCAAACCCTCTAAACAAGGAACTTTATAGTTAAGTGCTAAGCTATACCCATTATATTCTCTTTTTACATTTGCTGGATTCATTCCTGCTTGTTTATTAGGAGTGCTATGTTTTGAAAATACATAAGCTGCACTAGTTTTTAAGTTTTTAATACCAATTTTTGAAAAGTCATAATCGGTTTGAAATTTATAAGTTGTCATGCCCGCTGTTGAGGTAAAAAGATGCCCGCCTCGAACTGGTAAAAATGTATAACTATTTCCACCAAGTCCAGCACTCATTATGACAGATTTATTTTTGCTTACGGTTGTAGCAGCGGCAATAAAGTTAAATCCATTTAAGTCATAAACGCCAGCTTTTACACCATACATTTGACCATTAAAATTTCTTTCTTCTAATTGACCTGAAGTTTTAGAGCCTCTAAAATTTGCATCAAATTTAAGGCTAAAATTTTCAAGTGGCACTTTGTAGTTTGCTTCGGTGTAATAAAGATGAATATCTCCACTTTTATCTTTCATATTAGGAATTGCAAATTCAACATTATTTAAATAGCTATATTGAGCTGTTAAGTCTAAATTTTCAAAACTTTTGTTTGTCAATCCTAAATAATAAAGTCCATTAAATTTATGAGCTTTTGGACCAACCCCACCAAGAGTGATTCTATCTTTAAATTTTGGATATTTTCCGCTTTCATCACCCATTATAAAGCTTGTTCTACCTTGAAATTTATAAACATAGCCTAAGAAAATGTTATTATTTTCTATATCTTTAATGTTTGCTGTAGCGCCTTCAAAAGACTCTTTTAAAATTCTTGCACCATTTCCAGCAACTAAAGGAGCGTTAATAAATTGCCTTCCGATTTTAATATCACTATTTGATATTTTATAACCTAAATGAAGTTGTGATAAAACAATTCCTTTAGTGTTTTGTTCGCCGTTATATAGTAGTTTTGCATTTTTTGTGCCAATTGGAGCAAAGGCTATTTGGGCAGTTGATCCAAGATAAAAACCATATAAATCACCTGTTTTAAGACCAAGCTCTAAAGCAAAATTTGTAATGTTTTCATTATTAAATTTGCTAGTTTCATCTGTTTTATCCCAGTACCAAGCTTTAAGTTCTGCGTTAAATTTTGTATTTAATAGCGCATCTTTTAAGCTTTCGTTATTTGAGTTTGCAAACGCCATACTTGAAAGTGCGATAAGTAAAGTTATGCTAATTTTATGAGGTTTCATAAAAATCCTTAATAAAAAATTTATCCAAGATTATAGCAAAAGTAAAGTTAATTTTACCTTTTTTATGATAAATTTAGCTTTGGCCAAATTCTTTCATAAAATGCTTGTAAAATCGCTTGTAATAAGGATTTGAGCCTCTGTGTCTCATGCCATAATTATAGCATTCTATGGTTTGTTGCATATCTTTATTTTTGGCATTAAAACATTTTCTAAGGATTTTTGCACATTTTGTTAAATTATAGTTTGGGTTAAATATATATTCAATCTCATTTAGGCTGAAATTTTGAGAGTTTAACTGTCCAAGACCAACATCTATATTAAAGCCATTTTTTAAAAGAAGTTTTGATATTTCTATTGCATAAGATTCGTTTGATGGATTTATGGAAACTACCCATTTTGATTTGTTTAGCGAATATGGACTTACTTTCACTCTTATATTTTTTGTTTCTAAACTTTTAAAATAAATTGCATTTTGTTTATTTGTTAGAAATGAAATAGCATATGGGTTAAGGTCACTTTCAATTTTTACTATTGTGTAAAGAACTTTGTTAGCTATTCCTTCTTTGTAGGATACATCTTTTATGGCGTATAAAATTTCTTCATAACTGTATGAAAACAGTAAATTTATAGAAAAAAATATAAAAAATAAAATTTTCACATTCAACTTTCAACTTTCAACTTTAAATTTTAGTTTAAATTATAGCAGAAATTGTAAATTTTGAATTTTTATAAAAGACTTTAAGTCTTTAAGCTTAATTTAAGATATTTGATTGTATAATTTCATTTCCTTTTTAAGGAAAAAAGCTTAAAAAGTTGGTCGCTTAGCTCAGTTGGTAGAGCGCCACCCTTACAAGGTGGATGTCAAAAGTTCGAGTCTTTTAGCGACCACCACTTTAGGTGCAGCAGTAGTTCAGTTGGTTAGAATATCGCCCTGTCACGGCGGGGGTCGCGAGTTCGAGTCTCGTCTGCTGCGCCATTTTTTAAGGTGTCTTGCTAGCTCAGTAGGTAGAGCATCTCCCTTTTAAGGAGGGGGCCGTTGGTTCGAATCCAACGCAGGACACCATCTATCATTTTTTTAATCAATCATCAATTACTTTTTATAGGACTTTTATCGAGTTAGAGTACGCTGTTTAGCGCATCTGCCTTAAAAAAATTAAAACTTTTAATTTTTTCTTATTATTAATATATATTAAGAAAAATTAACCAATTTTAACTAAAAGTATAAATTTGACATTTTTTATAAAAAAATAGTCAAATTTATTCAAAAATTTAAAATACAAATCAAAAATGTAAATAGTTTATATAATTAATAATAAAAAGAGCTTTGCTTTTTAAGGGTTTGTATCGTTTTATATTGTTGATATTTAAATCTTGCATTGTTTATTAGGCACCAATAAAACACCATTCTTCTTTGTTATATGCTATTAAATCACTCATTTTTTATTTTTTGGGTTGGAATTTAAAGATATTGTGCAAAAATATTGATTACTTGAGATAATGACAATTTACATTTAGCACATTCAAAATTTAGTAAAATTTTATAAAAATTAATATTTTTTTATAAAAGTAGGTTTTTGACTATTTAAAAATATCAAAAATTAATGGTTTATTTGCAAAATAAATGCAATGAATACAATGTCTGTAAATTTGACAAATTTGTAAAAAGATAATAAAATCAAGCCTTTAAATTTGATATGACCCTTTCGTCTAGTGGCTCAGGACGTCACATTCTCAGTGTGAAAACGGTGGTTCAAAACCCCCAAGGGTCGCCATTTTATTTATAAAGTGGAGCTAAAAATAAATATTTTTATAATTCTAACGCTTTTAGGTATATTTCTATTTTATTCATGTTTTTTTTACACTTTATAAAATTTATTTTATCTATAAAAAGCTAGAAATTAAATCCTATCTTTTTAAAATTTATGGTTTTGAAATTTATTCTTTTTCAACAGTAAAACTAAAAGGAACACCCTTTATGACACCTTTTGAAAAAAGTTTTTTTGCATCTTGAAGCACTCTATCTCTTTCTTCATCGCTTGCTTGATCATCACTTACTGTAGCATTTACATCGTAATATTTATTTAAAAGTTTTATTAGAGCTTCTTGATTGTCTGGATTTATTTTTGAAGCTTCTTTTAACATTACAGCCGATTTTGTATAAGCGCTTTTTCCATGAACAGGGGCAAATATTATCCTAACATTTGCATTTCTTAAATATTTTACCATTTTAGTTAGATGCTCACGACAATCAGGGCATTCAGGGTCACTTACTATGTATGTCATAAATTTATTATTTTTATCAAAAGACTCTATATTTATAAATCTATCTTTAGGAATTTCTTTTATTATTTCATAGGCTATTTTGTCTTGATTCGCCTTTATATCTGCGTGAAGTTTTTCCATTCTTCCTTCAATTAAAATTTTATCTTTATCATCTCCTATAAAAATTAAATTTGAAAAGCCAATTACACTCTTTCCATCTTTGCTTGCAAACATAGGTACCATTTCTCCATTTATATTTGTAATTACAAAATTTAGCCCATCAATTGATTCAAGCCTATCAACTGACATTATTTCAAATTTTTCAACATTCTTAACTATATTTTTAAGTGTGCTTTCATAATTTTGACTAAAATTCTCATTGGCAAAACCTTGTGTAAATACTAAAGCACTCAAACCTAGGTAAAAAGCAAATTTTTTCATAGTCCATCCTTTATAAAATTTTATATATTATAGCCATTATTGGATTAAAATTTTATCATTTTAACTATATTTTTTGCTATAATGCTACTTTTATTAAGATTAAGGAGAATTTATGGCTTATTCTATGGGCGATTTAAAAAAAGGCTTAAAGATAGAAATTGATGGTATTCCATATAAAATTGTTGACTATCAACATGTAAAACCTGGAAAAGGTCCAGCTTTTGTTCGTGTAAAAATTAAATCTTACACAACAGGAAAAGTTTTAGAAAAGACTTTTCATGCGGGCGATAAATGTGATGAGCCACATTTGGAAGAAAGACAGATGCAGTATTTATATGATGATGGTGAGTCTTGTCAGTTTATGGATACTGAAAATTATGAACAAGTTGCAATTAGCGATGAAGAAGTTGGTGATAGCAAAAAATGGATGCTAGATGGAATGATGGTTGATGTACTTTTTCATAATGGAAATCCAATTGGCTTAGAGGTACCTCAAGTTGTTGAACTTAAGATTATAGAAACAGCACCAAATTTTAGAGGTGATACTCAAGGAAGTAATAAAAAACCAGCTACTTTAGAAACAGGTGCTGTTGTACAGATTCCATTCCATATCCTTGAGGGTGAAGTTATAAGAGTTGATACAACAACTGGCGAATATATAGAAAAAGTCAAAAAATAAGTCAAATTTCAAGGAATTTTCCTTGAAATTTTCAATGGTTTATATTAAGTCTAGAATTTCATTTTTGTTTGGGAAGCGATTAGTCTCCTTTTTGGAAAAAATCACTTTGTTTTCAACTTCGACTATAAAATTTCCACTTCCACCAGCTATTAACTGTACATTTGCATTTGGAAATTTAGATAAAATTTCATCTTTCACACGGAAAGCTTTTGGTTTATAGTTTCAAATATTGCAATATGTAATCTTTATTTTCATAAAATTTCCTTTATTTAAAAAATCAAGTATAATTATAGTATTAAATTTAAACTAAGGAGAAAATATGAAAAAAGTTGCAATTATTTTAGCGGATGGATTTGAAGAGATTGAGGCAATTACTGCAATAGATATTTTAAGAAGGGCTGAGATTAAGGCTGTTAGTGTTGGTCTTAATAAAAAAATAGTTAATGGAGCTCACGGCATAGAGGTAAAAGCAGATATGATTTTAGATGATTTAAATGTAGGCGAGTTTGATATGATAGTTTTACCGGGTGGGCTTCCAGGAGCTGAGCATTTGGCAAAAAGTGAAAAATTAGCTGAAATTTTAAAAAAATTTAATGATAAAAATTTAAAAATTGCTGCTATTTGTGCAGCTCCTTGGGCACTTTCAACAGCCAAAGTTTTAAAAAACAGCTACACTTGCTATCCAGGATTTGAACAAAAGGTAAATCACCAAGGTTATACAGATGAAAAAAATGTAATAATTGATGAAAACATAATAACTTCTAAAGGGCCTGCTACAGCGATGGAGTTTGCTTTAAATTTGGTAAAAATTCTTTTAGGTGATGATAAATTTAATGCCTTAAAAACAGAACTTTTATACAGATAAAATAAATTTATGAATTTTATATCAAAAAAGTTAAAATTTGGGTAAAATACCAAAACCAAAATAAATTTGGTAATTTTTTTAAGGGATATAATTTGAATATCTATGTAGGTAATTTACCGTTTCGTTTAGCTGAATCAGAGCTTAGAGAAGCTTTTGAACAGTTTGGAGAAGTTAGTCGTGCTAAGATCATAAAAGATCGTGAAACAAATCGCTCAAAAGGCTTTGCTTTTGTTGAGATGAGTAATGATGATGAGGCATCAAAAGCCATAGAAGCTTTGGATAATAAGGAGCTTTTTGGTAGAGTTTTAAGAGTAAATGAGGCTCGTCCTAAACAAGACTAAATTTACTTTTTAGACCGCTTTTGCGGTCTTCTTATCTTTTTTAAAATTTCTTCTCATTTTTTTAATATTAACCGTATTTTTATAAGATTTTTATACAATTACATCTATAAATAAATTTTTTAAAGAGAGTTTTCATGAGCAAATTTACGCACTTACATTTACATACTGAGTATTCACTTCTAGATGGAGCAAATAAAATTCCAGAGCTTGCTTCTATACTGAAAGAGCAAGGCGTTAACAGTGTTGCTATAACAGATCATGGAAATATGTTTGGAGCTATTGATTTTTATAAAACTATGAAAAAAAACGGCATCAAGCCAATAATAGGAATTGAAGCTTATATTCACAATCACGATGATTTAGGTGATAAAAGTGATAGGCAAAGATTTCACCTTATTTTGCTTGCTAAAAATGAAATTGGATATAAAAATTTGATGTATTTAAGCTCAATGGCATTTTTAGAAGGATTTTATTATAATCCAAGAATTAATAAAAAAATTTTAAAAGAACATAGTGAAGGTTTGATTTGCTCGGCAGCTTGTTTACAAGGTGAAGTTAACTTTCATCTTAATATGAGTCAAACAAACAGAGAAAGAGGTGCAAAAGGCTATGAAAGAGCAAAAGAAGTTGCGCTTGAATATAAAGAAATTTTCAAGGATGACTTTTATCTTGAAATTATGCGTCATGGCATAACAGATCAGCTAAATATAGATAAGCAAATTCTTCAAATTTCAAAAGAAACTGGTATAAAAGTAATTGCCACAAATGATGCACATTATCCATATCAAAATATGAGTGAAGCACATAATATTTATATGGCGATTTCAGGCATGAAACTTCGTCATGCGGTAAGACAATTTTATGTAAAAAGTAGCCAAGAAATGGAAAAAATATTTGCTGATATTCCTAATGTGATAGAAAACACACAAGAGATTGTTGACAAATGTAATTTAGAACTAGATTTAGGTCACCCAACTCCACCAAATTTTAAATTTACAACAGACTATGCAAAAAATTTAAATTTAACTTTGCCAAACCCTGGCGTTAGAGATGATTTAGAAAATGATAAAGTTTTATTTGAGTATTTGAGTAGGAAAGGACTTGAAGAAAGACTTAAATTTATAAATCCATCAAAACATAAAGCTTACAAAGATAGACTTGAAAGAGAAATAAGCATAATAAATTCTATGAAATTTCCAGGATATATGCTTATAGTAAGTGATTTTATAAATCATGCTAAAGAAAAAGGCATTCCAGTTGGACCAGGTAGGGGAAGTGCTGCTGGAAGTTTGGTAGCATTTTCATTGAAAATAACAGATATTGATCCACTTCCATACAATTTACTTTTTGAAAGATTTTTAAATCCTGAAAGAGTGAGTATGCCAGATATTGATGTAGATTTTTGTCAAGATAGGCGAGGGGAAGTAATAGATTATGTAATTGAGCAATATGGCAGATACAATGTCGCTCAGGTTGCAACTTTTGGAAAGTTGCTTGCAAAAGGTGTCATCAGAGATGTTGCAAGAGTTTGCAATATGCCTTATGCTGAAGCTGATAAAATGGCAAAATTAATACCGAATGAGCTAAAAATAACCCTAAGGGATTCATTTGATAAAGAGCCAAAAATAAGATCTTTGCTTGAAGAAAACATAGAAGCAAAAAAAATTTGGGATTATGCATTAGAACTTGAGGGCCTTAATAGAAACGCAGGAATGCACGCGGCTGGAGTTGTGATAAGCAATGATGAGCTTTGGAACAAAACCCCTGTTTTTATCCAAACAAATAATGATAAAGGTCATCTTATTACACAATACACAAAAGATTATCTTGAAGATGTTGATTTAATAAAATTTGACTTTTTGGGACTTAAAACCCTAACTGTTATAAATAACGCTATAAAGCTTGTTAAAATGCGATATAACAAAGATGTCATTTGGGAAAAAATTGATATTAACGATAAAAAAGTTTATGAAACCATAAGTAGTGGAAATACTTTAGGTATTTTTCAAATAGAAAGTGGTGGTATGCAAAAACTTGCCACTGATTTAAAGCCTGATAATTTTGAAGATGTTATAGCGATGATAGCGCTATTTAGACCAGGTCCTATGGATCTTATACCAAATTTTATTGAAAGAAAACATGGAAACGCAAGAATTGACTATCTTATAGATGATATAAAAGAAATTTTAGAGCCAACTTATGGAATTATTGTCTATCAAGAACAGGTTATGCAAATCGTTCAAAAAATAGGTGGATTTAGCCTTGGCGAAGCAGATATCGTAAGAAGAGCGATGAGTAAGAAAAAAGAAGAAGAGATGAAGCGCCTAAAAAAAGAGTATTTAGAGGGCGCTAAAAAAGGTGGATATGATATCAAAAAAGCCGATGAACTTTTTGAAATGATTATGAAATTTGCCTCTTACGGATTTAATAAATCTCACGCTGCAGCTTATGCATTAATTACTTTTCAAACTGCTTATCTAAAAGCATATTATCCAGCTGAGTTTATGGCTGCACTTTTAACAAGTGAGGAAAATAACCTTGATAAAGTTGCAAGATATATCGATGAGATCAAAAGACTTAATATTGAGATTTTACCACCATCTATAAATTTATCTTTAAGAGAATTTAGCGTTGTTCAAAAAGATGAAAAAGATGCAATTGTTTTTGGAATGGGTGCTATAAAAGGTGTTGGTCTTGGTGCGATAGAAAATATCGTAGAAGAGAGAAAAAATGGAGATTTTACTGATATTAGTAACTTTGCTTCAAGGATAGATAGTTTTAAAGTAAATAAAAGAGCGCTTGATGGACTTATAAAATCAGGTGCAATGGATTGTTTAAAACTAACGAGAAAAAATTTATTTTTAAATATTGATAACATTACAGAATCTACGCGTAATGCAAATAAAATAAAAAGCGATAAAGAAAACTCTTTATTTGCTGATTTAAGCGATGATGATATGAGTATGGAGGTTGAGGTACATTTAGAACTAACCAATGGTGAATATACTCAAAAAGATATTTTAAAAAACGAAAAAGAAGTGCTTGGACTTTATCTTTCAGGACATCCACTTGATGACTATGTGGATGAGATAAATGAGATTGATTATACATTAACTAGCCAATTTGAAGAGCTTAATGATGTAACTGAGACATTACTTGTGGGAAAAATAGAAGAGATAAATACAAGAATAACCAAAAAAGGCTCTAAAATGGCGATAGTTAATGTGCTTGATCTACATGGAAACTTTGAAATGGTTGTGTTTGATAACAAACTTCCTGAAATAGAGGCTTTATCAGAAGCTGAACTTGAAAGGCCTTATGCTTTTAGAGTAAGAATTGAAAAAGATGATGCACAGTATAAAATAACTTTAAATGAGTTTTTAAGACTTGATGAGGCAAAAAACTCAGATTTTAAAAAGCGAAGTTTTGCCAAAAAGGGCTTTAAAAAAGAAGAAAAAAGAGTTTATGAAGAGTATGTTTATACTATAAATTTAGATGAATTAAACCAAAATATAATTAATGAAATTTACAATCTTGCCTATAAACAAAATAACTTGAAAAACTCTAAAAAACTTATTTTAAGAGTCGAGACTTCAACAAAAGTATATATTTTTGAGACAAATTTCTTTGTTGATGAGAATTTTGGTCAAAATGTAAGTGAGATTTTGGTAGCGTAATTAAAAAAATTAGTAAGAATATATTTTTAATAGCTTAGGAAAATTCCTAAGCTACAGTTTAAATTAAATTGTAAAATCCTATTCTTTATGTTCTTTTTCATAAACCTTTCTTGCTTGTTTTAAAGCACTTTCAACATCGTTATTATCAATTACTTCTTTAGCTAGGTCTTTTAAATCATCAGCACTCATTTTATTGATATCTCCATGTTTAGCTTGAAAAATTTCAGTTAGCATTATTAGGTAAACTCCAGCACTTACGATAGTAAGTGCAAAAGCTATACTACCTGCGATAACACTTGCTCCAACATTGCCCACGAAAGGAAGAAAAGACAATACTGTAGTTACTGCAATGCTTCCAACAGCATAAGCAGCCAAATTTGTAGCTACACCACTAGCTAGTGTTTTTAGTATGTTTTCTGAGACAGAAAGTCCTATTTTATTATTTATTCTTAAGTACATACCCCAAACAAATCCTGCTATTGTCGCAGTTGCTATAGCTCCACCAAAACCAGGCACCCAACCACTTGCAACTCCAGCCGCGGCTGCACCTTTGCTATGAAATAAAGCAATATCCTTTATATCTTCAGGCGTGACATTTGAAGGTATACCTTTTCCTATTTCATTCATAACTGAAAATAATTTTTCAGCTAATGAGCGAATATCAAAAATATCATCAATATCTTTCATTTTTAACCCCTTATCTTAAATATATTATTTTAATTATATGAAATAAAGTCTAAATTTTTAATAAATTTACGATAATATTTCGCAATTTTCTTTTAATAAACAAAAAGATATCTTTTCATTATGAAATACACTCAACAAGACAAAGCAAGAATTTTAAGAGTTACAACTAGAACACTTCAAAGGTGGCGAACGACAAAGCCTGAATTATATGCTATTATAGAGGCTTCTTTTATTCTTAGAGAAGCTATTTCGCTTGATGAAGAAACAAATAAAAAAGTAAAAGAGATGATAAAAGAAGCAATTCCTGAAAATAGTTAGGTTAGCTAAAAGCCAAATAATGAAAATGGTTAAATATATTTTAAATATAATAATTAAATTTTTAAAATAATTTTTTGAAATTTATACTAAATCTTTAAAATCATTTAGCTCGAATAAAAGTAGATTTTCACTTCTTAAATTTATTAGTTCTTTACTAAAGCCACTTTTTGAAAAAAGTGCTACTATGTGTGGTGAAATTCCTAGTTTTTGACATTTTAAGTCTATTAAATTTAAGATATTTTTACAAACTTTCCTCTCTTTGTATTTTACTTCACCAACTATGAAAAAACCGTTAAGCTTAGCAAAAATGTCTATTTCAAATTCCTTTGTCCAAAAGCTGTAAATTTCAACCTCTTTTAAGTCAAGCCTTTTTTTCAAAAGCTCACAGCTTAATGTTTCAAATCCCAAGCTAGAGTAGTTATCAAAATCGTACTTTATTTTTTCCAAAACTTCATCAAATTTATTTTTTTTAAGTAGAATTAAATTTGGCTCGACAAATCTAAACCAAAATCTTAAAAAGTTACTTTTAAAATGAATTTTATCATGCATCACATATCTTCGTAAATGCCTTGGAAGCTTTTCTTTTGGATGTTTTGGAGTAGGTTTTTTCTCTCTAGTTTTTTCTAAAATTATATAATTTTTATTAAGTAGGTCATTTACAATTTTTTGAGATTTATAGCGAGGGAAAATCTTATTAAGCCCGTATTTTTTCCTATCGCTTTTTGCAAATTTCATTAAAGCAAGTTTTTCATCACTATTTAAATCAAAAATAAATTCATCAAATTTGTATAAAATTTCATTTTTTATAGCTTCAAAAACAGTGTCATAATTTTTTGTATCACTCAAATTTTCAAAAAAGAAGTCATCAAACACAAAATGAAACTTTAAAAGCTCATTTATATTTAGATTTGGAAATCTTTTTGCTGTGATTTTTAAAGCGTTTATTCTAGTTCTCCTTTTTTAGTGCCATTTTACCAAATTTAGATATAATTTACAAAAATTCAAGGAAATAGTTTGAATATAAATAAAGAAGATATTGTCTTAAAAGAGGGCGTTTTTTATTTTGATTGGACGGCTTCTGGTTTGGCATACAGACCTATAGAAAATGAAATTTTAAGAATTTTAAAAACTTATGCAAATACCCACTCAGAAGCTAGTGAGCACGCAAGAATTACAAGTGAGTATTATGAAAAAGCAAAAATTGGTTTAAAAAATTTATTAGAAATTGATGATAAATTTTATCTTTTTTCATGTGGTTTTGGAGCAACTGCAGCGATTAAAAAATTTCAAGAACTTATGGGAATTTATATTCCACCGATGAGCAGGGAATTTTTAAAACTTGATGTTAAAAGTTTAGAAAATCTGCCTTTAGTTTTAGTTTCTCCATACGAGCACCACTCAAATGAGATAAGCTATAGAGCAGGGCTTTGTGAGGTAAAAAGAATTCCATTAGATGAAAAAGGTGAAATTGATTTCAACGCTTTGACTCAAATTTTATCAGAAAACAGAGGTAGAAAAATAATTGCCTCTTTTAGTGTAGCTTCGAATATCACAGGCGTTTTGACAGATTATAAAAAGCTTTATTTAATTATAAAAGCATTTGGCGGGATAGTTGCACTAGATGCAGCAAGTGTGGCATCTCACATGCAAATTGATTCTGGTTTTTATGATGCATTATTTATATCGCCACATAAGCTTTTAGGCGGAGTTGGATCAAGTGGAATTTTAATTATGAAAAAAGAGCTTTGTGTAAGCGATGAGCCGACTTTTGCAGCTGGTGGAACAGTAAGATATGTTGATAGAAAAACTCAAATTTATAAAATAGATAAGGAAAAGCTTGAGGATGCAGGAACGCCTGGAATTACAGAGCTAATTAGGAGCTATTTGGCTTTTAAGCTTAGAAATGATATTGGACTTGAAAACATAGAAAAAAAAGAGCTTGAATTAAAAGAGTATTTTTTAGAAAAAATTTTAAGACTTGAAGATGTGATACTATATGCCAAAGATGTTGAAAACAAACTTCCAATATTTTCGTTTAATGTAAAGGGTTTTGATCCATATACTTTTTCAACTCTTCTTAGTCAAAAATATAATGTAGAAACTAGAGCAGGGTGCGCATGTGCAGGACCTTATGGACATGATTTAATGAATATGGATGACGGTAGAAATTTTTTAGAAGATGGTAAGCCAGGATTTATAAGAGTTAGTATTAATTATACACATGAAAAAGATGATATTGATTATTTAATAAGTGCGATAAAAGCAGTTATTAAACTAAGAGAAAAAGTTAAAATGACAGGTGGAAAACATCTTTGTTAGTTGTGATTTAATTTTATCAAATTTTTATTTTATGTTTTTATATAAATTTTAAAAAGATGTGTAAGGAAAATTTGTGATAGAGTTTTTGCTTTTAGGGTGTGTTGTTGGTGTGTGTGCTGGAATGTTTGGCATTGGTGGTGGCGGTATAATGGTTCCCATCTTTACTATGATTTTTTTAAAAGAAGGCATAAGTGATGCAATGCATTTGGCTCTTGGTAGTAGTATGTGCGCCATAATAATAACCTCATTATCTAGTTTTTTAGCCCATAATAAAAATAATGCTGTTAGGTGGGATTTGCTTAAATTAATTGTTCCTGGAATCATAATAGGAACCATGCTAAGTGCATTTATAGCCTCTTTTATACCAGCTTTTTATCTTGCTATGGTTTTTAGTTTATATATGTTTATTTCAGCTTTAAGAATGTTTTTTTCAAAAAGTGTAAGTAAGACAAGGAAAATTTATAAAAAGCATATTCAATTTATCGCAGGACTTATCATAGGGTCAGTTTCAGCAATAGTATCGATTGGTGGAGGAAGTTTAAGTGTTCCATATATCGCTTCTCAAGGAGTTGATATTAAAAAAGCTATTGGAACATCTGCTGCTATAGGTTTTCCATTAGCTATTGCTGGTACTTTTGGCTATGTCGTAAGTGGCTGGCAAAATACAAATTTAAGTGAGTTTATAATAGGGTATGTAAATTTAAAAGCTGTATTTTTTACTACAATTACCAGCTTTTTATTCGCACCACTTGGAGTTAAAATAGTTCATAATATCAAATCACAAAATGTAAAAAAAATCTTTGGAATATTTTTGTTTATTTTAAGTATGAAAATGCTTTTTCAGTTTATCTAGGTTATAAAACTATAACTTTAAAGCACAAAAAATAAAAATACAATTCCAATAATAATTCTATAAACCCCAAAAGGAATATAATCAAATTTGCTTACAAATTTTAAAAATAAATTTATTGCCAAAAGTGCAACAACAAATGCTACAAAACCGCCTATTAAAAATAGCCAAATTTGGGATAAATTTTCTTTAAAAATATTTAAATTTTTATAAGTATCATAAAAAGTTGCTGCAAACATTGTTGGAATTGCAAGTAAAAAGCTAAAACTTGCTGCTGTTTTTCTACTAAGTCCACTTAAAAGTCCAATTATGATAGTTGCGCCACTTCTAGAAGTTCCAGGTATCATTGCAAAACATTGTGAAAGGCCTATTATAAATGCTTGCTTGTAAGTTATATCTTCAAGTTTTTGAGTTTCATTTTTAGGAGGATTTTTTTTACGAAAAAGTTCAACTATAATAAAAATAATACCCCAAATTATAAGCATATAAGCAGTAATTTTTGGACTAAAAAGTCCTTTTATTGATGAGTATAGTAAAAAACCTATCAGTGCTGTTGGAATAAAGCCAATTATAAGTTTTATCCATAAATTTATATCTTGTTTAAGTCTTTTAAAAAACATAAAAACAACTGCTAAAATTGAGCCAAGCTGGATTACTACTTCAAAGCATTTTAAAATATCTGTCTGTTCTAAATTCAACAAATGCGAAGTTAGTATTAAATGTCCTGTTGAACTAACTGGTAAAAATTCGGTTAGTCCCTCAACTATGCCTAAAATTATGGTATCAAATATTGTCATTTTTTTCCTTATTTTTATTTATTATCAATTTTAAATTTGCTAAGTTTTTTGTGATTGAGTTTGGTTTGTAAGCCGCACTTACAATAGCTAAATAATCAGCTTTTTTATATAAAATTTTATCTAAATTTGAAGCGTTTATGCCACCTATCAAACAAGTTTTAATGCTTAATTTTGAAAAATCAATATTGTCTATATCGCAAATTTCAGCTTCTTTTTTTGTGTTTGATTTAAAAACAGCTCCAAAAGCTGCGTAAGTTGCACCTTCATTTTGAGCTTTTAAAGCTAAATTAACATCTCCATAACAACTTATTCCATAAATTTTGTTTTTTCCCAAAAACTCTTTTGCAACATTTAAACTTGCATCATCCATTCCTAAATGAACACCGTGAGCTTTTATTTTTTTGGCTAAATTTAAATCATCATTTATTATTAGAAATGCATTAAAGTCTTCACATAAAGAAACTAAATTTCGAACAATTTTTTCATTTTTGTTTACTTTTTTGCTTCTGTATTGTATAAGTTTAATTCCTGATTCTAGCATTTCTAAAACTTGGGTAAAAATAGTGCTATCCGAGGTATAAAAGTCATCAGTTAATGTATAAAGTTGATTTTTCATGCGTAATTAAGCCCCAAGATTTTGGGGCTTTTTTTATTTAAGATCGTATTTTACTAAAATTTTATCGTAAGTTCCATCTGCTTTTAGCTCTTCAATAGCATTATTAAATTTATTTATAAGCTCATCTTGTTTGCCTTTGTTAAAAGCAAATGAAAAACCATCACTTCCATCAGGTTCTGTGTGAAATGGCACTAAGTCAGGATTTTCTTTTAAGTATCCATAAGCTACTGATGAGTCAAATACTGCAACATCAACTTTGCCATTTTTTAAAGCCATTATTACATTAAATGGATCTTTCATAGTTGATACTTTAATATCTTTTAATTCTCTCATAGCTATTTCTTGAACTGTGCCAAGCTGAGTTGAGACAATCTTGCCTTTAATATCTTCTTTTGACTTTATAGAATCATTATCAGCCTTTTTTAAAAAAACATTTTCTGTTGAATAGTAAGGCTTTGTAAAATCAGCTGCTTTTCTTCTTTGCTCAGTTGCGCTCATTCCAGCTGCTATCATATCTATTTTACCGCTTTTTAAAGCTGGTATTAGCCCATCAAAACCCATGTTTACTATTTCATACTCAAAGCCTACTTTTTTGCTAATCGCATCTAGTAAATCCATATCAAAGCCAACAATTTGTGAGTTTTTATCGATAAATTCAAATGGAGGAAAACTTGCATTTGTTCCAACTTTTAAACTCTTGGCATTTGCCAAATTCAAACATGCTAACACGACTAATAAAATTTTTAAAAATTTTTTCATATCTATCCTTTTATTAAAATTTTATTTTAAATGATATTTTGTAAGTAAATTATCATAAGTTCCATCAGATTTCAATTCCTCTAAAGCTTCATTTATCCTTGTTATTAAAGCTTCATTTTTACCTTTTGTAAAAGCTATTCCAAAACCTTCAGTTCCATCACCTTCTTCAAAAAATTTAACTAAATCTTTATTCTTACCAAGGTAGTCATTTGCAACTATTAAATCTAAAATTATAGCATCTACTTTGTTTTGTTTTAAATTCATTATCCCAACATCGGGTGTGTTAAAAGGCTCAATCTGAGCGCCTTCTATTGATGAGGCAATTTTTTCAAACACAGTTTCTTTTTGTGCAGATACTATTTTTCCATTTAGGCTTTCTTTGTCTTTTATTTTGCCATTATTTGCCTTTTTTAAATAGACAGTTTTTGTTTGAAAATATGGATGTGAAAAATCAACAAGCGCTTTTCTTTCATCGGTGATACTAATAGATGATAAACCTATATCTATACTCTCATCTTGAATAGATGAGATAATTTTATCAAAGTTCATATCTTTTATCTCATATTCAAAGCCAACTTTTTGAGCAATAGCGTTTATTAAGTCAATTTCAAAACCAATTGGTTCAAAACTCATACCAATATATGAAAAAGGTTTATAATTTGAATTCGTTCCAACTATTAGCACTTTTTTGTTTTCTTGATCTTGTTCTTTTGGTTGTGCTGCTTGTGGTTGCTCTTGTGTTGCTAGAGGCTTAGCTTCTTTTGTATGTTCAGGAGTTTCAGCATTAAGAAAGTTTGCTAAAAAAAACACCATAAAAAAACTCATTATTTTCTTCATCTTTTGCTCCAAATATAAATTTTTAAAACTATTTTACCATAAATTCTTATTTCTTTTACTTTTTTTGATTGCTAAATTTAACTTTTTGTGAAATAACATTATATTATCAAAATTAAATAAGTTGCAATTTAATATAAATTTTAATGATTTAAAACTTTATTTAGAAAGTCTTCAAGTCTTTTATTTTCTGGATTTGTAAAAAACTCACTTGGTTTTTTATCAACTGCAATCTTTCCTTTATCTATAAAAAACACTCTGCTTGCGACATTTTTTGCAAAACCCATTTCGTGTGTTACAACAAGCATTGTAATGCCTTGTTTTGCTACATCTTTCATAATGGCTAAAACTTCACCAACCATTTCTGGATCAAGCGCAGAAGTTGGTTCATCAAATAAAATAATATCTGGGTTTATTGCTAGACTTCTTGCTATTGCAACGCGTTGTTTTTGACCGCCGCTTAGCTTGTGTGGATATGCATTTGCTTTGTCTTTAAGTCCAACTTTTTCTAGTAAATTTAGCCCGATTTCTTCTGCTTTTTTTTCGCTATAAATTCCTGCATTAATTGGAGCTAGAGTTAAGTTTTCAAGAACAGTTTTATTGGAAAAAAGATTAAAATGTTGAAAAACCATACTTACTTTTTGGCGAATTTTATTAATGTCTGCATTTTTATCTAAAATATTTTGATCTTTTATGTAAATTTCACCACTAGTTGGTTCTTCAAGACGGTTAATACATCTTAAAAATGTGCTTTTACCACCACCACTTGGTCCAATTATAGCGACAACTTCACCTTTTTTTATTTCAGTAGAAATACCATCTAAAACCTTTAATTTTCCATAATTTTTATATAAATTTTTAATTTTTATTAAATTTTCAGTCATTTTTATTAAGCCTTGTTTCAAGTATTTTTGCTAAAAGAGTAAAAAATTTCACACTCGCATAGTAAATAACTGCTGCAAAAAGTATAGGTTGAGCTGTAAAAAGTGTAGCTTGAAGACTTTGCGAAAACATTGTTAAGTCAAATATGCCTATCATTCCAACAACCGAAGTTTCTTTAAAAAGTGATATAAACTCATTTGCAAGAGCTGGTAAAATATTTTTTATAGCTTGTGGAAAAACTACTTTTCTCATCGAAACTCCATAGCTAAGTCCCATAGCTCTTGCTGCTTCCATTTGTCCTTTATCTACGCTATTTATACCAGATCTTACTATTTCAGCAACATAAGCAGAACTGTTTAGACCAAGAGCAATTATTGCTGCATAAAGACTATTTGACCAAGCTGCAAAAACTATAAAAGCAAAAACCATAAGTTGTATTAGTATCGGCGTTCCACGTATTAAATCAATATATTCATCAATAATAAAATTTAAAACTTTTATATTTAAAAATTTTAAAAATGCCAAAATAAAACCTAAAACTATACCTATAAAAATACCACCAACAGTAAGTTTAATCGTTACCCAATAGCTTGTTATATAAGATAGTTTTTGTGCTTGGCTTAAATCTTTTGGATATGTGTAATAAACTGCTACTATGATAACTATTATAAAAAATAAAAATTTTAAGATATTTTCTTTTTTCAATCAATTGCCTTTAAAAAATTTAAACTAAAAGAATACTGAAATTTTGATATTTTTTAGCTTAAATTTAAGAAATTTATTTTTAAATTTATAAATGCCACATAGCTTTGGCAAAAAATACGATTATTATGCATAAAGCTAAAGCAATTAGATGTGAAAATTTGCCAAATGGGTCTGGTTTTTTCAATATAGCTACAAAATATACCGAAATAAAGGTTATAACGCACATAAAAATAATTGTAAGAATTTTAAGGCTTAGAAAAATTTGTAAATTTGAGCTAAAAAATCCTTTTGAAATTCCTATATAATGGCCTCCAAGCCAAATTCCACTTATTAAAAGCAGTAAAAATATTACGCCAAAAATAACTCCACTTCCTTTTGTATAGGCTTTCTTAACACTTTTATAGGTTTTTTCATCCACGCTTTTTTTAGAAAAAGGATAAATGATAACATCAAAAAATACATACCCTATAAAAAATATCGCACAAAGTAAATGCATAAATAAAGCAAAAAAATACATTTTAATTCCCAAAAATTTATTTTGTAAATTTTAGCTAATTTAAAACTAGATTATAATGATTTAAATCAATTAAAAAACTAAAAGATATATTTAATTTAATTTTAGATAAAATCAAAGAATTATTTTTTGTAGCGATCGGAGAGTTATGGATTTTAGTACATATTTAGCTATTGGGCTTTATTTTGTGATTTTGCTTTTTATAGGGAAAATTTCTTATAATAAAAATGCTGGATTAAACGAATATTTATTAGATAATAGAAGCCTTGGTCCTTTTGTTACAGCTTTAAGTGCTGGGGCAAGCGATATGAGTGGATGGATGCTTTTAGGACTTCCTGGAGCGATTTTTTTAAGTGGACTTTGCAATATTTGGATAGCTATTGGACTTACAATTGGGGCTTGGTGCAATTATAAATTCTTAGCAAAAAGACTTAGGGTTTATACAGAAGTAGCCGATGATAGTGTAACAATACCTGATTTTTTAGAAAATAGATTTAAAGATAAAACAAAAGTTTTAAGAATTGTCTCAGGACTTGTTATTTTAGTTTTTTATACACTTTATGTAAGCAGTGGGGTAATTGCAGGCGGAAAAACATTTGCTAGTTTTTTTGGACTCCCTTTTGCACTTGGAGCAATTTTAACAACTTTAATTGTTGTATTTTATACATTTTTTGGTGGTTTTAGAGCTGTTTGTTTAACAGATGCTTTTCAAGGTGCGCTTATGTTTTTGGTGCTTATCATAATTCCTCTTGGAGCCTATTTTGCACTTGATTTAAATAATACAAGTTTTTTTAAAGAGGTTTTAAAATATGAAAATATAGCTTCTAGCCAACATTTAAATCCATTTTCAAATCAGACATTTTTAGGTATTTTGGGACTTCTTGCTTGGGGGCTTGGATATTTTGGACAACCTCATATAATAGTTAGATTTATGGCTATAAGAAGTTCAAAAGAGCTTGATCAAGCTAGAAATATAGGAATTTCATGGATGGCTTTGGGGCTTTTGGGTGCTGTTTGCAGCGGGCTTATTGGTTTTGTTTATTTTAATCAGCAAGGAATTGCTTTAAAAGATGCTGAAACTGTATTTTTAGAACTTGGTAAGACACTATTTCATCCATTTTTTGTAGGAATTATTATAACTGCTGTTTTGGCTGCTATAATGAGTACTATGTCAAGTCAACTTTTAGTTACAGCAAGTTCAGTTACAAAGGATTTTATTTTTGCTTTTTATAAAAAAGATGTAAGTGCAAAAACTCAAACACTAATAAGTAGAATTTCAGTTGTATTTATAGCTGTAATTTCAACATTTTTAGCTTTTGTTTATAAAAATACTGTTTTAGGAGTTGTAGGAAATGCTTGGGCTGGATTTGGTGCTAGTTTTGGTGCAGTGCTTTTATTTAGCCTATATTCAAAAAAAATGACCGCACTCTCAGCTCTACTTGGTATGGTAAGTGGTGGTGGAGTAGTTATTTTATGGATAGTTTTTAATCTATCTAGTGTAGTTTATGAAATACTTCCTGGCTTTTTTGTTTCAAGTCTTGTAATAATTTTAGTAAATAAATATAGCGAAGTTTTAGGAAAAATGACAGATGAGCCAAAGCAAAGTGCTATTTTTGCAGAGTTTGAAAAAATGAAAAAAAGAAGTGATGATGGTAAATAATCTAGTAAAATGTCCAAAATGTGGTAGCGAGTTTCCAATAAATGAAAGCATAAAAGAAGAGCTAAGAAAAGAATATAACTTAAAATTTATAGCAATTAAAAATGAGTTAGAAAAAGAAAAACTAAATTTAAAACAAAAAGAGGCAAAATTTAATGAAAATTTACAAAATGCTCTAAATTTAGAGCTTCAAAAAGAAAAAATAAATTTAAAAAATGCTTTAAAAAATGAACTTGAAAAAGAAAATTTGCAAAAATTCGAATCATTAAATAAAGAGCTTTTAGAAAAATCAGCCAAAATTTCAGAGCTTAATAAACAAACTGCCGAGATTGAAGCACTAAAGCGCAAAAATTTAGAGCTTGAATCAGAATATAAAGTTAAAATGCAAGCAGCCTTAAATGAAAAAATAAAAGATGAAAAAGAAAAAATTTCAAAACAATTAAATGCTGAAAATGAGCTCAAATTTAAGGAATTTGAAAAGCAAAAAGATGACTTAATAAAACAAATTAATGAGTTAAAAAGAAAAAGTGAACTTACTTCACAGCAACTTCAAGGTGAGGTTATGGAACTTGCTATTGAAGAGTTTTTAAGCACAAAATTTCCACTCGATGAGATTATAGAAGTTCCAAAAGGTAAAAATGGTGCTGATTGTGAACATATCGTAAAAAATGAATTTGGTATTAAATGCGGAAAAATAATTTATGAAAGTAAAAGAACTAAAAATTTTGGATCTGATTGGATAGCAAAACTAAAAGATGATATGCTTAAAAGTAGTGCAGATATTGGGGTTTTAGTAACTCAAACTATGCCAAAAGAATTTGATAGAATGGGACTAATGGATGGCATTTGGGTTTGTAATTTTGACGAGTTTAAAGGACTTTGCGTAGTGCTTAGAGAAAGCATCATAAAAATATCAAGTGCAAAAGTAAATTCTCAAAATACTGATTTAAAAATGGGACTTTTATATAAGTATCTAACTTCAAATAAATTTAAAATGCAAGTTGAAATGGTTGTTGAAAGTTTTAATAATATGCAAAATAGCCTAATCAAAGAGCAAAATGCGATGAAAAAGATCTGGAAAGAAAGAGAAATTGCTATAGAAAAAGCAAGAGATAGCGCTATTGATATGTTTGGTGAGATAAAAGGAATCGCTGGTGAAAGCGTGGCAAGCATCGAAAGCTTGGAGATTGAAAATATTTTAGAGCTAAAAGATGAATCAAGTTAACTTTCAAATATGAAAAAAGCATTTTTTATACTATTTTTAGTTTTAAATTTATCTTTTTCAAAAGATTTAGTGGATGACTTTTTTGAAGAGATAATAAGTAGCTGTTATTTAAAGAATTATGATGGCTTAAAGCAAATGCTTGATGAAAATAAAAGTATAGCAAACTCACAAATCAAAGGCATAAGGGCGTTAGATTTTATTTTAAATTTAGACTCTTTTAAAATTGATAAATTAAATAATCCAAAGTTTGATAAAATCTTAAATGAAATTAACTTTAAAGCTTGTAAAATTAAAATTTTAGAAATTTTAACTAATTATGATTTAAATATTAGCTATTTAGTAAAAGATACTTATACGCCTCTTGTGGCTATTTTGAATGATAAATTTTTGTCAAATAAAGAAAAAATTAAAATTTCAAAAATTTTATTAAAAAATCAAACTGATGATTTGAAAAACATTTCTAGAGCAAATATGACTTCTTGGTCACTGCATATCACAGAAGTAGCGTATCTAATAAATAACTTTGATATGTTTAAAGCTTATCTTGAAATGGGATTTATCTTTGACGATACTTTGCTTTATATCATGATTGAGCCATATTTTAAGTATCCAAAAATTTTAGATTTTTTAAGTGGCAAAGAAGTAGATAAAAGTTTATTAACTAAGATGAAAAACGATAAAGAATTTTTAAAAAAGTTAGAGTTATCTCATAAATATTCATTGCATTTTGTTAAAATTTTGCATTCTAAAAAGATATATTTTGATATAAATAAAATTAGTGCGTATTTAAAACTGTATGAGTTTATGAAATTTATTAAAGATAAGAAAAGTTCAGATTTACTACAAGTTTTTATACTTAGTTATTTTAAATAAAATTATAAATTTGCCACCAAAAAGGTGGCAAAGATTTATTTAACCTCTATTTTTTTAGCTACTTTTGGAGCTACTTTTGGGATTGTAATTTCTAAAACTCCATTATTGAAAAATGCCTCTATGTTTTCGTTATTTACACTATCAGGAAGTGAAAAACTTCTACTAAACTTACCAAAAACGCTTTCTACTTTGTAGTAGTCATCTTCTTTAATTTCATTTTTAATTTTTCTCTCTCCGCTTATTAAGATATCGTTTTTATCTAAATCAACACTTACATCTTCTTTTTTAACTCCTGGAAGATCAACTTCTATGTAGTATGCTTTATCATCTTCTCTTGTATTTACAGATGGAGTAAATCCAGAAATACTTTTTTCACTACTTAATGGAAGATTAAAAAATTTATCTCCAAGCTCTGAAAAACTGATAAACGGTTCATATCTTTTAACTTTCATAATTTTCTCCTTTAAGTTAAATTATTTATTTAAATTGAGTGTATTATACTAAACTTTATAAAAAATGTCAAGTATTTTTAGCAGTTTAATATAATAAGTGCTAACAAAATTTATAAATATAAATTTATTTTTGAATTAATGCTTAAAATTAAACTAAAAATTTACTCAAATGTTTATAAATTATTATAATTTAATAATTATTTAGATAAAATCAATAAATCATTATTTTATGAAAGGATAAGAATGTCTATCGAAAATAAAAAAAGAAGAGATTTTATAGGACTTTCTTTTACTGCGGTTGCAGCAGTTGGCGGGCTTGCTGGACTTGTAGCCATGAAAAAAACTTGGGATCCGCTTCCAAGCGTTAAAGCTGCAGGTTTTACAACAGTTGATTTAAGTGTTGTTGTAGAAGGGGAGCTTTATCAAACCCAGTGGAGAAAAAAACCTATTTTCATACTTAAGAAATCATCTGATATGAAACCTGATGATTCTAGGGATGTTGTAGTTGGAGATGCTAGATATACAGTTTGTATCGGGCTTTGCACACATTTGGGCTGTATTCCAAGCTTTAAAAATAACCAATTTATTTGTGCTTGTCATGGTGGGCTTTTTGATGCCAGTGGAAATGCAACTTTTGGACCACCACCTCGTGGACTTGATATCCCTCCATTTAAGATAGAAGGAACAACTTTAGTTTTAGGCGAAGTTGGACCTGAGTATGAAAAACTTGTTGGTAAAGCATAAGGAGGATTAGATGGCGAGAATTAGAAAAGCTACTGGTCTTGGTGATTGGTTTGATCAAAGACTAGCTACAAATAAGTTTTGGAAAGTTATGGTTGCTGAGTATTGGATACCTAAAAATATCAGCTTTCTTTGGGCTATGGGAGTTATCCTTTTAGCACTTTTTGTTCTTTTGATAATAAGCGGTTTAATGCTAATGTGTTATTATAAGCCAGATACTATGCTTGCATTTGATAGTGTTAATAAAACAATTATGCAAGAAGTAGAGTATGGATGGCTTTGGAGACATATACACGCAATTGCTGCTTCAGTTACATTCTTAATCATATATATTCATACACTAACAGGAATTTATTACCGCTCTTATAAGCAAGGCAGAGAGATGATTTGGATAAGTGGTATTATACTTATGGTTGTCTTTTCAGCCGAGGCATTTAGTGGATATATGCTTCCTTGGGGACAGATGAGTTATTGGGCAGCCCAAGTTATAACTCAACTTTTTGGTGGAATTCCATTTATTGGAGATGCTGTTGTTGAGTGGATGAGAGGAGATTATGCAGTAAGTGACCCAACTTTAACAAGATTTTTTATGCTTCATGTTTGTTTGCTTCCACTTGTTGTTATAGTTGCTTTAGCACTTCACTTTTATGCTTTAAGATTTCCACATGTAAATAATTTAACAGGTGAGGAAATAGATTTTGACTTAGAAGCTGAAAAATACTTAGAAGGAAAAACAAAAGAGAGTAAAGTTATTCCGTTTTGGCCTGGATTTTTAGCAAAAGACTTTTATTATGTTTCTATATTTATGGTATTTTTCTTCTATCTTGTAGGGTTTAATTTTGGCTTTGCAATGGATCCTATAAATTTTGACCCAGCAAATAGCTTAAAAACACCGCCGCATATATATCCTGAATGGTATTTTTTATGGGAGTATGAAATTTTAAGAGGATTCTTCTTTGATGTTGGACCTTTAAAAGCTGCCGATATTGGACTTATTGCGTTTGCTTTTGCTATGGTTTCATTAGCATTTATTCCATGGCTTGATAGAAGTGATGTTGTGGCTCCAGCCCACAAGAATAAAGGATTTTTTGTATGGTTTTGGGTGCTTTTAATTGATTTAATACTTTTAAGTATTTTTGGTAAATTACCTGCTGATGGCTTTACTTTTGGAATTGCAAATACTTATATAGGTTTTGTCTTATCAATGCTTTATATTATTCTCATCCTAGTTGCATTGCCGCTTGTAACTATCGCAGAAAGAAAAAGGGGTTAAGATGAAAGGGTTAAAACCATTATTAGTAGTTATATTTTTTACACTATTGTTGTATTGGGGGATAGAGCCTTACGCTCATTCAAAACTTAATCCACATGTTGATCCAGCAAATTATGATTTTGCGGCTGAAGATATAACTTTAGCAAAAACTAATGTTGAAAAAGCAGAAGAAAATGTTAAAAAAGCAGAAAAATCAGGTCTTGAAGACATGATAAAAAATGCAAAACTTGACCTTGATAATGCTAATTCAAATTTAGACAAATACAGTGCTTTTTGGGATGAGATAAATCAAATAGATTTAACAAAAGGTGATGCCGCGACTGGTGCAGAAACATTTTTAATGGCTGGATGTACAGCATGTCACGGTGTTGAGTCAGCCGGTATGTCAGCTCCACTAGGTGCAATGGATGCAAGTCAAGCTTACGGAGTAAATCCACCTGATTTAAGTATAGCTGGCAAGATTTTTGATGATAAATTTTTAGCAGCACTTATTAAAGATCCGGTTATGGCTCAAAAACTAGATCATAAATTTGGTGATGAAGTCCCTTATCCAATGCCTGGATTTTTTGGTGTAGGTGGTGACATTAATCAAGAATTAGCTGATATTGTTGCATACTTAAAATCAATCGTTCCAAGTGATGATGGCATAGTAGAACTTTATGCAAATAAAATGGTTGCAAAAAGGGAATTAAATGAAAATGACAAGACTAAATTTATAGATGGTTTAAATAAAAATGATAAAGAAAATATCATAAATAAAGTAATCTATGCAGATGCTTGTCAAAGATGTCATGATATGAAATATGATGATGTTTATGCCGATGGAGATAAATTAAGTATTGCAGCATACCTTGGCTCAACTCCACCTGATCTTTCTATGTACATAAGATCAAGAAGTAAAGAATTTTTACATAACTTTTTGAATGATACTCAAAAAATGCTTCCAGGAACTGCTATGCCAAGAGTTGGTTTAAATCAAGAAAGTGAAGCTAAAGTTATAGAATATATGGAAAATATTGGAGATAGTAAAAAAGCTGAAAGAGAAAGCTTATCTATTTACATAATGATATATTTTGTGATACTTGCTGTATTTGCTGGACTTTGGAAGAGAAAAGTTTGGTCAAATCTCCATTAAATTAAAATTTACCGCTTAAAATAGCGGTAAATTTTTTTCTACTCAAAATTTAAATTTATAATAAAAAATCTCTTGTTCTAAATTATTTTCTACTTGTAATTTAAGAAAATTACAAGTAGAAAATTTATAATAAAAATTTATTTATATATCTTTGTGAGAGTTATTTTTTCTACTTTGCATTTTTATATAAATATGAAGCAGATCAATTGCTGCTGGAGTTATGCCGCTAATTTCACTTGCTGCAAATAAAGTTGGTGGATTAAAATTATTTAGCTTTTCAACTACTTCATTACTAAGGCCTGAAATTTTTTTAAAATCTAAATCGCTAGGAATTTTAACATTTAGCATCTCTTTCATTTTTTTAACTTCATCAAGTTGCATTTGAATGTAGAAATAATATTTGCATTCTATTAAAATTTCCTCACAACTTCTATCATCTAAATTTTCAAAGAAACTGTTAATTTGTTTTAATTTTTCTTTGTTAAAGCTTTTTCTAGCGACTATTTTTTGCCAAGTAACGATATTCGTTATTTTTTCTTCTCCAAGTTTTTCTAAAAAATTATTATTTTCATTTGATGGATTAAGTGAAGTATTGGTTAAAAAGTCCATTCCTTTTTTTACATTTTCTTTTACTTTTTGTGAAAAATTATAAATTTCATCATCTAAAAGCCCAATATTGTGACCATATTTGCATAGTCTTAAAAATGCATTATCTTCTCTTAATAAAAGTCTATATTCAGCTCTACTTGTAAACATTCTATATGGTTCTTTTGTTCCTTTTGTAACAAGATCATCTATCATAACACCGATATAGGCTTCATCTCTTCTTAGTATCAAAGGGTTTTTTTCATCGGCTTCAAGTGAAGCATTTATACCAGCCATAAGCCCTTGAGCTGCAGCTTCTTCGTATCCAGTTGTACCATTTATCTGTCCAGCTAGAAAAAGTCCTTTTATCTTTTTTGTCTCAAGTGAGTGCTTTAATTCAGTAGGCTTGACAAAATCATACTCAATTGCATATCCGTGTCTTACAATTTTAGCGTTTTCAAAACCTTTTATTGTTTTAAGCATTGCTTTTTGTACCTCAAATGGAAGCGAGGATGAAAGCCCGTTTATATAATATTCAGTTGCATCTTTTGTTTGAGGCTCAATGAAAAGGTGATGTCTATCACGGTCGCTAAATCTATTTACTTTATCTTCTATGCTAGGGCAGTATCTTGGTCCTACACCTGCTATTTGTCCTGTAAAAATTGGAGCTTTATCAAAATTTGCTCTTATTATTTCATGTGTTTTTTCATTTGTATAAGTTATATAGCAAGGAAGTTGTTTTGGATTAAAATTTTTTGTTCTTAGGCTAAATGGTTTTGGATTTTCATCTCCGCCTTGAATTTCTAAATCTTTAAAATCGATACTATTCCCAAGCACTCTTGAGCAAGTTCCTGTTTTTAATCTCCCCATATTTAAGCCAAGACTTTTTAGTGACTTTGATAAAGATTTTGAACTTAGCTCTCCAACTCTTCCTGCTTCAAGTTTATTTGTGCCAACATGAATTAATCCGTTTAAAAAAGTTCCTGTTGTAATTATTAATTTTTTAGTATAGTAAATACTATCAAGATGAGTTTTTACGCCCTGTATTTCTCCATCTTTCGTTAAAATTTCAGTTGCAATTTCTTGGGTTACATCTAAATTTTTTGTGTTTAAAAGTGTATTTCTTTGATAAATTCTATATTTATCCATGTCAATTTGAGCTCTACTTCCTCTAACTGCTGGACCTTTGCTTTCGTTTAATACACGAAATTGAATACCACACTCATCAGTTGCTACACCCATCCAGCCGCCAAGAGCATCTATTTCTTTTACTAGGTGTCCTTTTGCTAAACCTCCAATTGCAGGATTGCAACTTGCTGCTCCGATTTGTTCTGCTAAAATCGTTATAAGAAGAGTTTTTTTACCCATTTTTGCAGCAGCCAAACATGCTTCAATTCCAGCGTGTCCGCCACCTACAACTACTACATCATAATTCATTTTCTATATTCCTTTAAAATTAAAGCTTAGATTTTATCAAAATTTATGTTAATTTTATATAATGTGACTTCAATTTAAAAACTAAAATATAAAAAAGGAAAAATTTTGAGTTTTATTTCAGATTTGGCAAATTCAGTCATAAAAACAGAAGATATTACAAAAGAAGATGCTTTAAAATTAGCCTGTAGCAGTGATTTAGAAGAGCTTTTAGAAAATGCCGATAAAATAAGAAAACATTTTTGTAAAAACAATTTTAACCTTTGCTCAATCATAAACGCAAAATCAGGAAAATGTAGTGAAAACTGTAAATATTGTGCTCAATCAGCTCATTTCAAAACAAATTCACCAAATTACTCACTTTTAAACAATGATATAATTTTTAAAGAAGCTCTTAAATTTGAAGAAAAAGGTGTTCATAGATTTTCTTTAGTTATGAGTGGAAAAGGTGTAAAAGATAATTCAGATGAGCTTAGCAGGCTTGAAGAAATTTATAAATACTTAACTAAAAACTCCAAAATCCATCTTTGTGGTTCTTTTGGTATAGTTAGTCTTGAAACTCTTAAAAAACTGAAAAATGCAGGGCTTAAAACATATCATCACAATCTCGAAACTTCAAGACGCTTTTTTCCAAAAATTTGCTCAACTCACACTTATGACGATAGAATAAATACCATTAAAAACGCGAAATTAGCTGGACTTGATGTTTGTAGTGGAGCGATTTTTGGAATGGGTGAGAGTTTAGAGGATAGAATTGATTTAGCATTTGATTTAAAAAAGCTTAATGTCTCAAGCGTGCCTTTAAATATTTTAACACCGATAAAAGGAACTCCACTTGAGAATTTACCTCCATTACCAAAATATGAAATTTTAAAAAGTATTGCAATTTTTAGATTTATTTTGCCAAAGGCTTATTTGAGGTATGCAGGTGGAAGAAATAATCTTGGTGAGTTTGTAGAAACTGGGTTAAAAGGCGGTATAAACTCAGCTTTAACAGGTGATTTTTTAACAACCAAAGGCGATGGCGTTGAAAATGATAAAAAGATGGTTTTAAAAAATGGATTTGAAATTTAAAATACAAATTTGGAGAGAATATGTTTAATGGCCTTATAAGAGAATTTGGTGAAGTTGTAAAATTTGATGGAAAAACTTTAAGTTTAAAATCGAGTTTAAAGCCAAATATAGGTGATAGCATTGCTGTAAATGGAGCTTGCTTAAGTGTCGTAAAAGTTTTTTATAATGGTTTTAATGTTGAGCTTAGTGATGAGAGTAAAAGTGTTTTGGCAGTGCAGAATTTAAAAGGCAAAGTTCATTTAGAGCCTGCTTTAAAGGTTGGTGATAGAGTTGATGGACATTTTGTACAAGGGCATATTGACGGACTTGGAGAAATTTATAAAATAACTACTTTAAAAAGTGGATTTGATTTTTTTATAAAACTTCCTTCGAATTTGATGCCTTTAATGGCACACAAAGGAAGTGTTGCAATTGATGGTGTTAGTTTAACAATAAATGAAGTCTTAAAAGATGGCATAAGGCTTACTATCATCCCACTGACTATGAAAGATACACTTTTTGGTGAGTATAAAGTAGGCAGAGTCGTAAATGTAGAAAGTGATCTTTTGGCAAGATATACAAAACGAATTTTGGATTATAAGGATAAAAAAAAGGAACTTTCATGGGAAGAGATAGATCATATTTCAAGCCTTTATTAAATAATGATTTTGTAAATTTAGGCTTTACAAACATATTTGGAGGTGTTTCAAAAAAACCATTTGAAAGCTTAAATTTAGCTTCTCATGTCGGAGATATAACAGAAAATGTTAGAAAGAATAAAGAGATACTACAAAATAATTTAGGTGTTGAAAAAATTATTTTTATGGAGCAAATTCACAGCGATAAAATAGAAATTCTAAAAATTGATAACCAAATTTTGCAACCATGTGATGCTGTGATTACAAATTTAAAAAATATTGCACTTTGTGTTATGGTGGCTGATTGTATGCCAGTTATTTTATATTCAAATAAATGCGTAGCAGCTGTTCATGCAGGAAGAAGTGGAGTTTTAAAACATATTATTTCAAAAACCATAAATTTAATGAAAGATGAGTTTAAAATAGATGAAATTTCACTTATTATAGGACCTTTTATACAAAAAAATTGTTATGAAATAGGTGATTTAGATTTAAAAGAATTTAATAAATTTGTAGTTTTAAATGATAAAAGTAGAAAATGTTTTGACCTAAAAAGTGCAGTTTTAGATGAGATTAAGAATTTAAATTTGCACAATGTGGAAATTTCAAATATTTGCACGCATTGTAATAAAAACTACTTTTCATACAGAAGAGATAAAATAACTGGAAGATTTGCAGGTTGGGTGTATTTAAAGTAAAATTAAGATATTTTTGATAAAATTAAGCCTTTATTTCACACACGCAAATCCTTATTTAGTTGCAAATTTGCTAAGGTGCGTGGAGGAAAAAAACTAAATATTTTTAAGGAGAAACTCATGATTACAATGAGAGATTTACTAGAATGTGGTGTACATTTCGGTCACCAAACAAGAAGATGGAACCCAAAGATGAAAAAATTTATCTTTGGAGAGAGAAAAGGCATTTATATTATAGATTTACAAAAAACTATAAGATATTTTAGACATACTTACAATATTGTAAGAGATGCTGCAGCTGAGGGAAAAACCATTTTATTTGTGGGCACTAAAAAACAAGCTGGCCAAACCCTAAAAGAATATGCTGAAAAATGTGGAATGCCATATGTAAATCATCGCTGGTTAGGTGGTATGCTAACGAATTTTGGAACTATTAGAAAATCAATTAGAAAGCTTGAAGTAATTGAGCAAATGGAAGAAGATGGTTCTGTTGACTTATTGACAAAAAAAGAAGCTCTAATGCTTAAAAGACAAAAAGATAAATTAATTGCTTATCTTGGCGGTATTAGAAATATGGAAAAACTTCCTGATATGATGTTTATAATTGATGTTGCAAAAGAAAAAATCGCTGTTCAAGAGGCTAATAGATTAGGTATTCCTATTGTTGCTCCGCTTGATACAAACTGTGATCCAGATCTTGTAACTTATCCAATTCCTGGAAATGATGATGCGATTAGATCAGTTCAATTATTTTGCAGTGAAATGGCAGAGGCAATCAATGAGGGTAAAGCTTTAAGAGATGAAGACGGTGAAGAAAAAGTTCCTGCAACACAAGAAGAAAAAGATGAAGTTTTAGATGAGGCTATGAATTTGGATGAAATTGATGTAGATGAAATGGAGGATAAAGAATAATGGCAATAACTGCAGCTATGGTAAAAGAGCTTCGTGAAACAACTGGAGCTGGTATGATGGACTGCAAAAAAGTCCTTGTTGAAACTAATGGCGACATGGAAAAAGCTGTTGCTATTTTAAGAGAAAAAGGTCTTGCAAAAGCAGCAAAAAAAGCTGATAGATTGGCTAGTGAGGGTCTTGCAGGTCTTATTATAAATGATAGTTTCACAAAAGCAAGTTTAATTGAAGTAAATTCAGAAACAGACTTTGTTGCTAAAAATGATAAATTTATTGCTTTAGTGGATGATACTTTAAAATTAATTCAAAATGATAATATCAAGAATTTAGACGAGCTAAATAAAGCAACTATAAATGGTGAAAATTTTGAAGAATATCTAAAATCACAGATTGCAACAATAGGTGAAAATTTAGTAGTTAGAAGATTTGCTACTATAAGCGGTGAAGCTATAAATGGTTATGTTCATTCAAATGGTAAAATAGCTGTGGCAATTGCTGCAAAATGTGGCAATGCTGATAAAGAAAAAGTAGTTGAGTTTTTGAAAAACTTAGCAATGCACGCTGCAGCAATGAAACCAAAAGTAATAAGCTATAAAGAACTTGATCCAAAATTTGTTGAAGATGAGCTTATCGCTTTAAAAGGTGAGTTTGAAAAAGAAAATGAAGAGCTTGTAAGGCTTGGAAAAACACTTCATCATATTCCTGAATATGGTAGTAGGCTTCAAATAGATGAAGAAGCTATAAAAAAAGCAGAAAATGAAATAAAAGAAGAGCTTAAAAAAGAAGGAAAACCTGAAAAAATTTGGGATAAAATAATTCCTGGTAAGCTTGATAGATTTTTTGCAGATAACACTGTAATTGATCAAAGATGTACTCTTTTAGGTCAATTTTATGTAATGGATGACAAAAAAACAGTTGAGCAAGTTATAGAAGAAAAAAGTAAAGAGCTTGGTGATAAGATAGAAATTACTTCATATGTAAGAATTGAAGTAGGCGAGGGCTTAGAAAAAAAAGTTGATGACTTTGCAGCAGAAGTAGCAGCACAACTATAGGTTATATATGGAACTTTTAAAGAGTGTGGGATTAAAACATAGTTTTGACTACACTCTTTTTGAAAATTTGAACCTAACTCTTTTAAATAAGCAGAGTTTGGCTATTTTGGGGGTTAGTGGATGTGGAAAATCTACACTTTTACACATTTTATCTACACTTTTAGAGCCTGATGAGGGCGAGGTATTTTATAAAAACATCTCACTTTATTCGCAAAATATAGATGAGAAATTAAACATTAGACGACATGATTTTGGTATAATTTTTCAATCACATTACCTATTTAAGGGTTTTAGTGCTTATGAAAATATTGAACTTTCTACAATTCTTACAAAGCAAAAAATGGATAATGAGCTTTTTAAAAAGCTTAAAATTGAAAATATCTTAAATCAAAAAGTTGGAGAATTAAGTGGCGGACAACAGCAACGTGTTAGTATTGCAAGAGTGCTTAGTAAAAAACCAAGTATTATTTTTGCTGATGAGCCTACTGGAAATTTAGATAAAGATACTGCAAATGATGTTATGAATACTTTATTTGATTATATAAAAAATACAAATTCAGGTCTTATTTTAGTAACTCACGATGAAAAAATCGCTTCAAATTGCGATGAAATTTATAGACTCGAAAATAAATTTTTAAAAAAAATTAATTAAAAAAAATAAAAAACTTTATAAAACTAAGCAATTAATAATCAAATTTATCATAAAATATCATAAAATATATTATAGGAAGGAAGTGCCAAATGAAAATTTTACTAAAAAGTGAAAATCCAGCAGTTTTATCAATAGTTGAAATTTGTTGCGAGAGAGCTGGTTTTGATAGACCTTATACCAAGGATGATGGTGAGTTTGATTTGGTGATACAAGATTGTGATAAATTAGAAGATATAACTGATAATAAAGAGACTCTTTTTTTAATTCCAAGAAATTTTGAAAATGAGGTAGGAAATGTAAATTTCATTATAAAACCTTTTTTACCCACTGAATTAATTAAATTTTTAAAAGATTATGAAAGCAAAGCAAATTTTAATGAAAAAAAGTTTTCATTAAACACTGAAGAGAGTCTAAATAATAAAACCGTTTCACTAGCGAGTGAAGAAAACTTAAGCGATAAAACTATTACTTTAAAGAATGAAGATAAAGCAAATGAGCTTAAAGAAATTGGCTCTTTAATAAATGAAATCGATGAGATGGATAATTTAAAAACAAATGATGAAGCTCTAGAAGAAGATTCTTTAGATGAAGATAAATTAGATGATTTGCTTAAAAATTTAGATGATGATGTGCCTTTAGATGAGCTAGTCAATGAGCTTGATGTGAATATTGATGACGAACTTTCTTGTAGCAAAGATAAAAAAGAAGAAGTAAGTGATTTTGAGATTAAGCCCATTTCCATAGATAGTGAGTGCCAAGACGAAAATTTAGATAATGTAATAGAAAATCACGATAAAGAAAAAAAATTAGAGCAAGAAGAGCATGATGTAGAAAAAACAGAAGCCAATAAAGAGCTTGCAACTATTCCATTGGTTATGCACAATGAAGAAGATTTGGAAGATGAAATTTCTAAAGAAGATGAAGAATCAAAAAATATAGAAGAAGTTTTGAAAAATGAAGATTTGAAGACTATTGATGAGCTTTCTTTTTTTGATGAATATGATGAGGTAAAACCACATAATCCTCCACTAACAGCTCTTGATATTGAGGAGCTTGATGATAGGTGTGATGATGATACAAACAACCAAGATTTTAAAGATGAAGAATTAAATAATTACGACATTGATGATGAATTTGAAATCAAATTTGATGAGTGCAGAAATCAAGATGAGAAATCTTGCGAAACAAAAGATGATGTTTGTAAAAATAAAGGATTCGTAGGTTTAAATGACTTATTAAACAAAAAAGAAAATGAAACCTCAAATGAAGATCTTAAAAAAATTGCCAAGAAAGAGATGGAAAAAGAACTTGAAGAAGCTTTAAAAAATGGCAAATTTAAAGAGATTTTTAAAGATATGCAAATTAAAATAAAAATTTCTTTTAAAGAAGACTAATAAGTGAAAAAAGCGATAATAATATCAGGACCAAGTGGAAGCGGAAAAAGTTCGCTTATAAATAGACTTTTAGAAGATGAAAAAGATATCTATTTCTCCATCTCGAGCACTACAAGAAGTATTAGAGAGGGTGAAAAAGATGGAGTGAGTTATCACTACATAAGTGAAGATGACTTCAAAAAGGGCATTGAGAATGGTGAGTTTTTAGAATGGGCTCTTGTTCATAAAAATTATTATGGAACATCTTTAGTACCAGTTCAAAAAGCATTAAATAGTGGCAAATTTGTTATTTTTGATATAGACGTTCAAGGTTTTAAACTCGCAAAAGAGCGCTTAAAAGATGAAATAGTTTCTATTTTTATAACGACTAAAAATAAGGGCGAGTTAAAAAATAGACTTATCAAAAGAGGAACTGATTCAAAGGAAGATATAGAGCGAAGAGTTATAAATGCAGCAACTGAGATGGGGCATTTAAACGAATATGATTATCTTATAATAAATGATAATTTTAATGAGTCTTATAAGGCTTTAAAATCAATATTTAACGCTATTAGGTATAATACTAAAAATTTAGAGCTTAGTGATATTATTGACAATTGGATATATGAAAATTAATTTTTAAGGAGAATGGTATGGTTAGTATGCAACAATTATTAATTGTTTTAATAATTATAATTTTGCTTTTTGGTGCAAAGAAAATTCCAGAACTTGCAAAAGGCGTTGGACAAGGAATAAAGGTTTTTAAAAAAGAGATGGAAAGTGAAGAAAAAACTGAAAAAGTTGAAGCTCAAAAAGATGAAGTTAAAAAAACTGACGATATAAAAGAAGAAACAAAGGCTTAATAGTTTTGAAAGATATAATTTTCGACAAAATAAAAGAAATTTTAAAAAAAGACTTTGTTTTAGAAAAGCCAAAGGATAAAAACTTAGCTCATTATGCTACACCTTTAGCTTTTTCTTTGGCAAAAGAGTTTCGCAAATCACCAAAATTAATAGCCGATGAGCTTGCATTAGAGTTTAAAAACAGTGATATTTTTACAGCTAGTCCCCTAAATGGATATTTAAATTTTCGCTTAAAGCCTGAATTTTTAGATAAGCTTGCTACAGATGCTTTAAATTCAGGTAAAAACTTTGCAGAAGGTAAAGATAAAAAGAAAAAAATTTTACTTGAATACGTGAGTGCAAATCCAACAGGTCCTCTTCATATAGGTCATGTAAGAGGGGCTGTTTACGGGGATACATTAGCAAGAGTTGGAAAATATTTAGGATATGATATCACAACCGAGTATTATATAAATGATGCTGGAAATCAGATAAACATGCTTGGGCTTTCTATATTTATAACGGGAGCAAATAAATTTTTAAACGCAAATTTAGATTTTGAAGAAAATTGCTACAAAGGTGATTATATAGAAAATTTATCAGATGAGGCCTTAAAAGAGTTTGGAAAAGATATTTTTAAAGATAGGCAAAATGTAGAAAAATTAAGCCTTTGGGGAAAAGATAAAATGCTTTTGCTAATAAAAGATAATCTTTTAAAGGCTAATATTAAAATTCAAAATTGGGTTAGTGAAAAAAGTTTTGAAAATGAGCTTTTCGATACTTTGGATTGCCTTAAAAAAAATGGCGGAGTATATGAAAAAGACGGTAAAATTTGGATAAATTCTAGTGCACTTGGCGATGAAAAAGATAGAGTCATTATAAGAGAAGATAAAAGACCTACTTATTTAGCAGGCGATATCGTCTATCACTACAATAAATTTAAAAGAGGATATGATCATTATATAAATATTTGGGGAGCTGATCATCACGGCTATATAAAAAGAGTAAAGTCAAGCATTCATTATCTTGGATTTGATGAAAATAAGCTTGAAGTTATCTTGGCACAAATGGTTAGTCTTTTAAAAGATGGCCAAACTTTCAAGATGAGTAAAAGAGCTGGAAACTTCATACTTATGAGTGATATTTTACAAGAAATTGGAAGTGATGCTTTAAGATTTATATTTATAACTAAAAAGTGCGATACGGCTTTAGAGTTTGATGTTTCAGAGCTTAGTAAAGAAGATAGTTCAAATCCTATATTTTATATAAATTATGCCCATGCAAGAATTCATCAAATTTTTGCAAAAAGTGGAAAAAAAATAGACGAAATAAAAGAAGCTAGTATTTTAAATTTAAATGATGAGGCTTTAAATTTATTATTTGAAGCACTTACTTTAAATGAAGTTTTAGAAGATGCATTTTTAAGTAGAAATTTGCAAAAAATTCCTGATTATCTTAAAAATATAGCTTCAAATTTTCACAAATTTTATAATGAAAACAGAGTTTTAGGTAGTGACAATGAAGATGCTCTTTTAAAAGTTTTTGCCGTTGTAGCACTTTGTATAAAAACTGGCTTGTCTTTGATGGGAATTGAAGCTAAAAATATAATGACAAAGGAATAAATTTTGCAAAAAGAAGAAAAAAAAGAAGTTGTTAAAAAACTAAGGGAGTTATTTAACTCAAGAGATGAGTTTTTTAGCTATCTTGATTCTAAAGTTTTGAAAGTGCCAAATACCGATGTTTTAGATTTTGGAGACAATAAAGAATTAAAAGAAATTTATGCAAAATTTTACTCCTATGATTACTCTATAAGAAAGCTTTTGCCTTATCTTTATAAGGCTTATGAAATAAAAATATGAAAATTATTTTAATTTTGTTTTTAGGTATTTTTTCTATTTTTGCAAATACTCTTGAAATTTATAGCGATAAAGCCATACTTACAAAAAATATTAAAGAAAATAGTTTTATAGTTCCTTTTGAGCTTGATCAAAAAGATTTTAGTATAAACTCTAATTGTAATATAGAGGAGATAAGTTTTGGAAACAAAATAGAAGATGAAATCTCTTTAAAAAAACAGAGTTTGCAAAATAAGCTAAAAGCACTAAAAGATAGTTATGAAATTATAAAAAACTCAAATTTAAACACTATAAATGACATAAAAAATTTAAGTGGCATTTTAAATGAGAACCTTACATCTCAAGCTGAGATTTCAAAAGAGATTGATAATTTATCAAATGAACCAGCTTTTTATACTAAAAAAGTTACAATAAAACAAAGTTGTAAAAACCCAAAAGCAACTATAAGCTATCCATTAAACGATGCCTTATTTAAAACTTTAAATAGTGTAAATTTTAAAGATGGTAAAATTTCCATAAAACAAAGTTTAATAATTTCAAATTTAAAAGAAAACTTAGATGATGTTTTTATAAAAATCTATCCATATAGTGTAAAATCAAGCAAGACTCCTGGAAAATTTACACCTACTTTTATATATAGCGAGGAGGCAACAAAAGTTTTCGATGCACCAGCTACGATGAGTATAGCTAAAAACGATTCCTTAAAAGCTTCAAATTTAGAAGTTAGCCAAAATCAAAATAAAATTAATTTTTTTGAAATTTCAAAACAGCACTTAAAAGCATTAAAAGAAAATATTATTATTTTAAATAGCCAAGTATTGGATGCAAATTTAACAAACTATATTGATGCATATAGTGGTTCAAAAGCTTATATTGCTGCCAGTTTTAGTCCTAAAAATGATATAAATGAGGCTTTAACTCAGTTTTTTTTAAATGATGTTTTTGTGCAAAATTCCTATGAAAGTAAGATATCAAAAAACAAAATTTCAACTTATTTTTTTGGGCTTAATAATTTAATAGAGGTCTCAAAAGTGGATCTAAATAATAATGAAGCAAAATTTAATATAAAAAATAACTCATCAGTAGATCAAAATATAACTTTTGTAACAAAAATTCCAGTAAATGTAGAGGTTGAAATTTTGGGCGATTTAAATGCAAGTGCTGACTCAAACGGTAAAATAGAAAAAAATTTTATACTTAAAAATAGCGAAGAAAAGGTTATAAATTTTGGCTATAAGGAGATTAAAACTTCTAAATAATATAATTTATAATGTTTTTATAAATTACAGCATCGACTCTTAGGTTTATAGCATTTAGCAGGTCTTTTTCATAATTTTCAATAATTATGGCTATTTTGCTATCAAAAAGATAAAACTCAGCTAATTTTACAACTTCTTTTGCTATTGAAGTATTATTTTTTTCTATTATTATAAATTTGGCTTTTAGTGCATTTGCTAAAATAGCTTCATTTAAATTTCTAGCAATGACACTAAAAGTTTTACCATTGTCTTTAGCATTTTTTATAAAATCTTCATTGTACTCAAAAATTAAATTATCAAAATTTAAGATATTTTCAACTGTTTGAATTAAGTTAAAATTCTTGTATTCTATTAGTTTATGTCCTATTATTTGCATATTTTATTCCTTGTTTATGCACTCTTTACAGATATAATCTCCATTTTTTATAACGCTTTCTTTTATGTCGATAAAAGTACCACATTTTTTGCATTCTACAAAATTTTGTATTTTTTTATCACTATTTTTTGGTCTTTGAAATCTTGGTAATATAAAAAAATAAACTATTGCTATGATAATTCCAAGCATTAATATTTTAGCCATTTTTCTCTCCTTTAAAAGTTAGAAATATTCTATTTTGATATCTGTTAAGTTCATAATCTTTTAAATTTTTTATCTCATTTTCTGCATTTGAGCCTTTGTATAGTAAAAATAAAGTTTCTTTGTTATAAAAACCTTTACAAATTTCTAAAAGCAAATCAGCTCTCATTAAAGCTCTTGATGTTATTAAATCAGCTTGAAATTTAGCTTCATCTTCTATTTTTTTCGAGTGTATTATAATATTCTCAAGTTCTAAATTTATTTTTATATATGTTAAAAAAGATGATTTTTTAACATTTGGTTCAAATAAATGCCATTTACAATCTTTCAAAACAAGAGCTAAAAAAATAGCAGGAAATCCAGCACCGCTTCCAACATCAATTGCTATTTTTGGCGAGTTTGTTATAAATTTAAGTCCATTTAGGCTATCTTGCATTACAAAATCTAAATTTTCATACTTTGTAAGGCTGTGGATTTTATTAAATTTAGATAGAATTTCACCAAATTTTTTAGTTTTTTGCTTAAAATCTGGACTATGAATAATTTCATCAAAATCATTCATAAAAGATGCCCCATTTGATTTTTTTTGACTTTTAAATATCCCTCATTATAGCTATTTGGTTTAATTATTAGAGGAATTCTTTTTTCTACTTTTATAAAATGAAGTCCTTTTAATTTATCTGGATTATTTGTTAGCATATTTATTTTATCTATTTTGTAGTATTTTAGGATAAAATCCACAATCTCATAAGTTCTCTCATCAGCTTTAAAACCAAGTTGATGATTTGCCTCAACCGTATCAAGACCTTTATCTTGCAAGGCATAGGCATTTATTTTGTTAAAAAGCCCTATATTTCGCCCTTCTTGCCTTAGGTAAATTACCATTCCACCATTTTTTGAGATGTATTCTAAACTTTTTTGAAGTTGTTCCCCACAATCACATTTAAGACTTCCAAGAGCATCTCCTGTTAAGCATTCTGAGTGAATTCTTACATTTACAATTTCGTTTAATGGCTCTTTTAAAATAACCAAATGTTCTTTTTCATTTTCTTTAAAAGTTTGCACTTTAAACTCGCCAAATTTAGTTGGTAAATTTGCTAAATTTGAGATTTTTATATCCATTTTTATCCAATCGTTTGAAATTTAAGTTTGCATTATATCTAAATTTGACAAGTCTTTTATAATGAAATTAAAATATTAAAATTAAATTTTAATAGATTATTTACTAGCTATATGATAAAATATAAGCTTATTTTGATATTTGATAGATATAAAAGGATCATAGATGTTTAGAAGATTTAGAAGATTAAGAAGAAATGTAGCAATTAGAGATTTGGTAAGAGAAACACATTTAAGTGTTGATGATTTGATTTATCCACTTTTTGTAGTTCCAGGAAATGGAGTGAAAAAAGAAACTTCTTCTATGCCAGGTGTTTTTCAGATGAGTATTGACGAGCTTTTAAAAGAATGTGAAGAAGTTGTAAATTTAGGTATAAAATCTATTTTATTGTTTGGAATTCCTGATGTAAAAGATAGTGTTGGAAGTGATGCATTAAGTGATGATGGAATTATTGCAAGAACTTTAAGAGCTATAAAAGAAAAGTTTCCAAATTTATATGTTATAACTGATCTTTGCTTTTGTGAGTATACTGATCACGGACATTGTGGAATTTTATGTGGAGATACAGTAGATAATGATGCAACACTTGAAATTTCAGTTAAACAAGCTTTAATTCATGCTAAAAATGGCGCTGATATGATAGCTCCAAGTGGTATGATGGATGGAATAATAGAAAACCTGAGAAAAGGACTTGATGAGAATGGCTATGAGAGTTTACCTATTATGGCATATTCAACCAAATTTGCAAGTGCTTATTATGGACCATTTAGAGATGTAGCAGAAAGTAGCCCTAGTTTTGGAGATAGAAAAACTTATCAAATGGATCCAGCAAATCGGCTTGAAGCTATAAACGAAAGCTTGGAAGATGAAAAAGAAGGAGCTGATATTTTGATGGTAAAACCAGCACTAGCATATTTAGATATCATAAGAGATTTGAAAAACAAAACATTACTTCCAGTTTGTGCCTACAATGTAAGTGGTGAATATGCCTTGTTAAAAGCTGGGGAAAAAGCAGGTGTAATTGATTATAAAAAAGTAATGCTTGAAACTATGATTTCTATAAAAAGAGCAGGAGCTGATTTAATTATAACCTATCACGCTAAAGAGCTAGCTAAAATTTTAAATAAATAGAAGATATTATGAAAGATTTTTTAACTCTAAATGACTTTAAAAAAGAACAAATCTTAGAAATTTTAGAAATTGTAAAAAATATAAAAAATGAAGTAAAAAAAGGTATTTTTACGCCTTATTTAAAAAACCAAACTCTAGCAATGGTTTTTGAAAAAAATTCAACTAGAACAAGGATAAGCTTTGAAGTTGGAATGTATCAACTTGGTGGACATGCACTTTTTTTAGATAGTAAAACGACTCAGTTAGGGCGTGGTGAGCCGATAAAAGATACAGCAAGAGTAATATCATCTATGTGTGATATGGCTATGCTTAGAGTCTACAGACATGCAGATTTAAAAGAATTTGCCAAATTTGCCAAAATTCCAGTTATCAATGGACTAAGTGATCTGTTTCATCCAGTTCAATTAATGGCTGATTATCTAACTATGATGGAACTTAATGTTGGTAAAAACATAGCCTATATTGGCGATAGTAATAATATGTGCAACTCATGGCTAAATTTAGCAAGCATTATGGGTTTAAATTTAAACGTTGCAATTCCAAAAAATTATAAAATAAATGATGAAGTTTTGAAGATAGCAATGAACAATGCAAAAATAAGTGGTGCAAAAATAACAATAACAAATGATCCAAAAATTGCAATAAAAGATGTAGATGTTGTAGCTACTGACACTTGGTTTTCAATGGGTGATGAGGTTAGCAAGGATCAAAAAGTAAAAGATTTTGAAGGTTTTTTAATAGATGAAGATTTAATGAATTTAGCTAAAAAAAATGCAATTTTACTTCATTGCTTGCCAGCCTATAGGGGATATGAAATAAGTGACAAGGTCTTTGAAAAGCATAGTAAAGAGATTTTTTTGGAAGCTGAGAATAGACTTCACGCACAAAAAGGTATTATGGTTTGGCTTAATAATGTGTGTAAAAACTCATAAGAGGTGAAAATGGATAAAGAAATAGAAAAAATAGAGCAAGATTTTGGAAAAGATCAAACGATTTTTGAAATTTTAAATACCGAAAATAGCGATAAGAAGACTATTATGCTAAAGAAAGGCTCATGGAAAAATAGATATCCATGGTTTGGTATAGATGCTGATAAAAATATTTATTCAGTTTTATCGCTCAAAAGTCTAACATCACTTATAAATAGCTATAAAAATGTTGCAAGGGAAAATTTTGATTTAAAACTTGAAAAAAGTATAGCAAGGACTTTGCCGATTGATTTTGGAGACGTTTGGAGTGTTTGTATGGAAGAAATTAAAAAACTTGCTTTATTAGATCCTGAACTTCAGGTTTCAAATTTAGATCTTGATAAAATAGTTGATAATGTAAAGATTAAATATCCAAATTTATTTGTTGATATTGATAATATGATAAGGGGAAATGTTGAAAACTTTAAACACAATTGATTTTGATGCATATGCAAAATATTCAAAACCAGGACCAAGATACACAAGCTATCCAACTGCTTTGGAATTTAGTGAAAAATTTACCTATGATGAATATTTAAACGAGTTAAAAAAACAAGATAAAAATAGACCACTTTCTTTATACTTTCATCTTCCATTCTGTCGTTCTGCCTGTTATTTTTGTGGATGTAATGTAATTTATACAAGCAAGCAAGATAAAATGACAAGATATCTTGATTATGTTGAAAAAGAGCTTTTAATTTTAAGTAAAATCGTAGATACTTCAAGAGTTGTATCTCAAATGCATTTTGGTGGTGGAACACCTACATTTTATGATGCACAAAGTCTTGATAGATTAATAACATCTATAAAAAAATATTTTAAAAATTTTAGCGATGATGCAGAGATTAGTTGCGAGATTGATCCTAGATTTTTAACGGACGAACAAAGTGATGTTTTGATAAAACATGGGTTTAATAGGATAAGTTTCGGAGTTCAGGATTTTAATGAAAAAGTTCAAAAAGAAATTCACAGAATCCAGTCTTTTGAGCTTACTAAAAATGCCATTGATATGGTTAGAAAAAAAGGAATAAATTCAGTTAATATAGATCTAATTTATGGACTACCTTATCAAAATTTAGAAACCTTTAAAGAAACTCTAAGATTGTCACTTGAGTTAAATCCTGATAGATATGCAATTTTTAATTACGCACATGTTCCATGGATTAAAAAATCTATGAGAAAATTTGATGAAACAACTCTTCCTCATCCTAGTGTTAAGCTTGAAATTTTAAAATTTACACACGATTATTTGACATCAAATGGCTATAAAATGATTGGCATGGATCACTATGCAAAGCCAGAAGATGAGCTTTTTAAAGCCTTAGAAGATGGGAGTTTGCATAGAAATTTTCAAGGATATACAACCAAAGGTGGTGCGGATTTAATAGGAATAGGACTTACAAGCATTGGCGAGGGTATTAGACATTATGGACAAAACTATAAAGATTTAAAAGAGTACGAAGAGGCAATTGATAATGGAAAATTACCATATTGTAAAGGAATTTTACTAAATGAAGAAGATATTTTAAGGAAAGAAGTTATAATGAGTTTAATGAGTAATTTCTATCTTAACATCAAAAAAATTGAAACTAAATTTAGTATAAAATTTAAAGAGCACTTTAAAGAAAGTTTAGAAGATTTAAAAGAATTAAGCGAATTTGTTGAAGTCAGCGATGACGCTATAAAAGTAAATCCAACAGGTACTTTACTCATAAGAAATATTGCAATGTGCTTTGATGAATATATGAAAAATATAGCAAACAAGAGGTTTTCAAAAACAGTATGATAAAAGAAATTTCAAATGAATGTATAAAATGTGGTAAATGTATACAAGTTTGTACGATTTATAATATAAATCGCGATGAAACAACATCTCCAAGAGGGTTTTTGGATCTTTTAGGGGCATATAAGGATGGGAATTTAGTTCTTGATAAAAATTTAAAAACTATATTTGAGAGTTGTTTTCTATGTACAAATTGTGTTGACGCATGTCCAAAAAGTATAAAAACAGATGCTGCGATTGAAAGCGTGAGAGTTGATATCGCCAAAAAGTATGGCATTGCATGGTATAAAAAGATGGCTTTTTGGTTCTTAAGTCATAGAAAAGTTTTAGATATTTGTGCAAGAATGGGATATGTTTTTCAAAGCTGTGGCTTTAAAATAAAAAAAGAAAATTTTTCAAATTCTATGAAACCACGTTTTAAAATGCCTCTTGTAAAAAAAGAAAGATTGCTTCCAACTGCTTCTAAAAAAAGTTTTCTAAACTCACATGAAGAGTTTATAGATAATGGCGGAGAAAAAACAATTGGACTTTTTATCGGCTGTATGGGAAATTATGCTTATACAAATATTGGAGAAAGTATTTTAAAAATTTGCGAAAGTCTAAAAATAAATTTAGATTTAATGAAAAAACAAGTTTGTTGTGGTGCAGCTATGTATTTTACTGGAGATAATAAAACTACAAAAAAACTCGCTAAGAAAAACATAGTTTATTTTGAGGAAATGCTTAAAAAAGTTGATGCCATTATAATACCTGAAGCTACCTGTTCTGGTATGATAAAGGTTGATTACGCTCATTTGTTTTATGATGAGCCAAGCTGGCAAGAAAGAGCTATAAAATTACAAGATAAGATATTTTTGGCGAGTGAGTATTTTTATAAACACACAGATTTAAAAGAAATTTTAGCAAAAAAAGAAAAACTAAATTTAAAAATCACCTATCACGATCCATGCCATGCTAAAAAAATGCAAGGCGTTTTTAAAGAGCCGCGTGAACTTTTATCTAATAATTTTACTCTTTTAGAGATGGAAAATCCTGATATGTGTTGTGGATTTGGTGGTGTTACAATGCAAACAAATAATTATGACTTAAGCAAAACTACAGGCCTTAAAAAAGCCCCGATGATACAAAAAACAAAGGCAGATTTTGTAAGTGCTGAGTGTAGTGCCTGTAGAATGCAACTAAACAACTCTTTAAATTTAATATCATCAGATATAAGGTGTGTTAATCCAGTTGAATTAATTGCAAAAGCTCTTACTTTTTAATAAATATTATCAAAAAGTAAGTAAAGTGTTTAATTAAGTACCTTATAATTTCTCCATATTATTTAAAGGAGAAATTATGGTAAATTTACAAGAAAAATATAATTTATTTATCGGTGGTGAGTTTGTAAAATCAAGTGCCAATGAAACACTTGAGGTTTTCAATCCAGCAAATGGTAAAAAACTTGCAGACATTACCGATGCTACAAAAGAAGATGTTGATTTAGCTGTAAAAGCAGCGAGAAAAGCTTTTGAAAAGTTTAGACGATCAACTGTTAATCAGCGTTCAGAAATATTAAACAAAATCGCAGACATTATAGATGAAAATAAAGAATTTTTAGCAAAAGTTGAATCTATGGATAACGGAAAGCCAATTAGAGAAACTTTAAATGTTGATATTCCTTATGCTGCTGATCATTTTAGATATTTTGCTGGTGTTATTTTAGCACAAGAAGGTAGTGCAAATGTTCTAAACGAACAAATTTTAAGTATGGTTTTAAGAGAGCCAATTGGTGTTGTAGGACAAATTGTTCCTTGGAATTTTCCATTTTTAATGGCAGCATGGAAATTAGCGCCAGTTATCGCAGCCGGTGATACAACTGTTTTTAAACCATCAAGTGAAACAAGCTTAAGTGTTTTAGAGCTCATGAGACTTATTAAAGATGTTTTACCAAAAGGTATTGTAAATGTGATTACTGGAAAAGGTAGTAAATCAGGTGAGTGGTTAAAAAATCATTCAGATCTTGACAAATTGGCTTTTACAGGCTCAACTGAAGTTGGTAGAGATATTGGAATAGCTGCTGCAAAAAGGATAATCCCTTCAACTCTTGAATTAGGTGGAAAAAGTGCAAACATAATATATGCTGATGCGTGCATGCAGAAGGCTCTTGATGGTGTTCAAATGGGTATTTTGTTTAATCAGGGTCAAGTTTGTTGTGCTGGAAGTAGAATTTTTGTTGAAGAAAGTATTTATGATGAGTTTATTGAAAAAGCAGTAGAGAAATTTAAAAATATAAAAGTTGGTGACCCGCTTGATCCAAATACTCAAATGGGTGCACAAATTAATAAAAAACAAGCTGATAAAATTTTAAGTTATATAGATATTGCTTTAAGTGAAGGGGCAAAAATTGCAGTTGGTGGTAAAAGATCAGCTGCTGGAGATGCTTTTGTAGAGCCAACTTTGATAGTAAATGCTAGAAATGATATGAGAGTTGCACAAGAAGAAATTTTTGGACCAGTAGGCGTTGTCATTAAGTTTAAAAACGAAGATGAACTTATAAAAATGGTAAATGACAGCGAGTATGGCTTGAGCGGTGGAATATTTACAAACAATATTACAAAAGCTCTAAATACTGCAAGAGCCATGGAAACTGGAAGGGTTTGGATAAATTGTTATAATCAAATTCCAGCAGGTGCACCATTTGGTGGATATAAAAACTCAGGAATTGGTAGAGAAACACATAAAATGATTCTTGAGCATTACACTCAAGCAAAAAATATAATGGTAGATTTAACAGGAAAAACATCCGGTCTTTATTAATAAGCTAATAAAATAACCCCTTTTTATAAATAAAGGGGTTTTAAATTAATTTTTTCAGTTATATTTTTATAAATTCCTTGACATAGAAAAAAAAATAAGATACAATACACATTTACAATTTAAAAAATTGTATTTGGTGCTGGTGTAGCTCAGTTGGTAGAGCTACTGCCTTGTAAGCAGTAGGTCGGCGGTTCAAGTCCGTTCACCAGCTCCATTTTTAAAAAACAGTGTTTGACCAGATATGTAGAGGGGTGAGATACTCAAGTGGCCAACGAGGGCAGACTGTAAATCTGCTGGCTTCGCCTTCCGTGGTTCGAATCCACGTCTCACCACCATTGTTTGCGGGAGTAGCTCAGTTGGCTAGAGCATCAGCCTTCCAAGCTGAGGGTCGCGAGTTCGAGCCTCGTTTCCCGCTCCAAAATTTAGGATTTTAAAACTGGGAGCTGTATGTATTATTTTTTATTACAGTTGCTAGCTTTAAGTTTCCAAATAGTTGTTTGTGTATGTTAAATTTGTTTAATTCTACTTTTGCCATGAGTTTATGCTCATATGGCTCAGAGGTAGAGCACTTCCTTGGTAAGGAAGAGGTCGTGGGTTCAAGTCCCACTATGAGCTCCATCAAAATTATAGAATAGCAAATAAACACAAATTTTTAAAAAGTATAAAAAACATTAATTAATGGAGGAAAAAATGGCTAAAGAAAAATTTACGCGTAACAAGCCACACGTTAATATCGGTACTATCGGTCACGTTGACCATGGTAAAACTACTTTAACTGCTGCTATTTCTGCAGTTCTTTCAAGAAAAGGTCTAGCTGAGCTAAAAGACTATGATAACATAGACAATGCTCCTGAAGAAAAAGATCGTGGTATTACAATTGCAACTTCACACATAGAGTATGAAACTGCAAATAGACACTATGCTCACGTTGACTGTCCTGGACACGCTGACTATGTTAAAAACATGATTACTGGTGCTGCACAAATGGATGGTGCTATACTAGTTGTTAACGCAGCTGATGGTCCTATGCCACAAACTAGAGAACATATCTTACTTTCAAGACAAGTTGGTGTTCCTTACATAGTAGTTTTCTTAAATAAAGCTGATATGGTTGATGATGCTGAGCTTATCGAACTAGTTGAAATGGAAGTTAGAGAGCTATTAAATGAGTATGGTTTCCCTGGTGATGATACACCTATCATTGTGGGTTCAGCTTTAAAAGCTCTAGAAGAGGCAAAAGCTGGTACTGAGGGTGAGTGGTCAGCTAAAATAATGGAGCTTATGGATGCAGTTGATAGCTATATTCCAACTCCACAAAGAGACACTGATAAACCATTCCTAATGCCTATTGAAGATGTATTCTCAATTTCAGGTCGTGGAACAGTTGTTACAGGTAGAGTTGAAAAAGGTGTTGTAAAAGTAGGTGATACTATTGAAATTGTAGGTATTAAACCAACTCAAACAACAACTGTAACAGGCGTTGAAATGTTTAGAAAAGAGATGGAACAAGGTGAAGCTGGTGATAATGTAGGAATACTTCTTAGAGGAACAGGTAAAGATGATGTTGAAAGAGGTATGGTTTTATGTAAACCAGGCTCAATTACTCCTCATAGTAAATTTGAAGCTGAGGTTTATATTCTAACTAAAGAAGAAGGTGGAAGACATACACCATTCTTTAATAACTATAGGCCACAATTCTATGTTAGAACAACAGACGTTACAGGTTCAATTACCCTTGGTGAAGGCAAAGAAATGGTTATGCCAGGCGATAACGTTAAAATAACAGTTGAGCTTATTCACCCAGTTGCACTAGAGCAAGGAACAAGATTTGCTATCCGTGAGGGTGGTAGAACTGTTGGTTCTGGTGTTGTTGCAAAAATTATAGAGTAATTTTTTTACAAAAAAGAGTGAGCTTGTCTCACTCTTATTTTTTATTTAAGGAAGTCACATATGAGAATAAAAGTTGGTTTAAAATGCAGTGAGAGTGGAGATATAAACTACACTACATATAAAAATAGTAAAACTACTACTGAGAAACTGGAGCTTAAAAAGTATTGTCCAAGACTTAAAAAACATACAGTTCATAAAGAGGTTAAACTAAAAAGTTAAGATTAGTTAGGGCAATAGCTCCAACGGTAGAGCGTCGGATTCCAAATCCGCAGGTTGGGGGTTCGAATCCCTCTTGCCCTGCCACCAAAAGGTTTAATGATGGAAAAAATTAAAAGTTATATATATCAATCAAAAATAGAACTAGATAAGGTAATATTTCCAACAAAAGAGCAAATCAGGAATGCTTTTGTGATGGTTATTATCGTAGTTTTTGCTGTATCTGTATTTTTGGCTTTGGTTGATTTAATTATGTCTTTTACCATTTCTAAGATAGTGTGAGGTGTGATGATGGCACACAGATGGTATGCTATACAGACTTATGCTGGTTCTGAAATGAGTGTAAAGAATGCAATTGAGACTTTAGTAGAAAATCAAGGATTACAAGATAAAGTGGAGCAAGTTGTTGTTCCAACTGAAGATTTAATAGATATTAAAAACGGCAAGCAGACAATAAAGGAAAAAAGCCTTTATCCTGGTTATTGTTTTGCTAAACTTGATTTAGATACTGCACTTTGGCATAAAATTCAAAGTTTGCCAAAAGTTAGTCGTTTTATTGGCGAAAGTAAAAAACCTTCAGCCTTAAGTGATAAAGATGTTGAAATGATTTTGGATAAAGTTAATAAAAGAGCTGCACCAAAACCAAAAATTTCTTTTGATGAGGGTGAAAGCGTGAGAATAAAAGAAGGTCCTTTTGCAAATTTTATTGGAACTGTAGAAGAGTATGATATGATACATGGAACTTTAAAGCTAAATGTTTCTATATTTGGTAGAAGTACCCCAGTTGAAATATTATATTCACAAGTTGAGAAAATTGTTTAAGATTAAGGAGATAGTCTAATGGCTAAGAAAGTAACAGGTCAGATTAAACTACAAATTGCTGCTGCAAAGGCAAATCCAAGTCCTCCGGTAGGTCCAGCACTTGGTCAGCAAGGTGTAAATATTATGGAGTTTTGTAAAGCTTTTAATGAAAAAACAAAAGATATGGCAGGTTTTAACATTCCTGTTATAATAACTGTTTATGCTGATAAAAGTTTTACATTTGTGACAAAACAACCACCAGCAACAGATTTAATAAAAAAAGCTGCTGGAATTAGCAAAGGCTCAGATAATCCTCTAAAAAATAAAGTTGCTACTTTAACAAAAGCACAAGTTTTAGAGATAGTTGAGAAAAAAATTGCTGATTTAAATACAACAGACAAAGAGCAAGCTGCTAGAATTATAGCTGGTTCTGCAAAATCTATGGGTATAACCGTAGTTGATTAAAATCCTTTTACCACCAAGGATAAAAAGGTGGAAGCAAAATTAATGCGGAGAAATTTATGAGAAAAAATTCAAAAAGATTTACGGAATTATTAAAAAAAGTTGATTCTGAAAAAAATTACTCGCTTGAAGAAGCGGTATCTACTGTAAAAACACTTTCATCTGCTAAATTTGATGAAACAGTTGAAATAGCATTAAAGCTAAATGTTGATCCAAAATATGCAGACCAAATGGTAAGAGGTTCAGTTGTTCTTCCATCAGGTACAGGTAAAGTGGTAAGAGTAGCAGTTATTGCAAAAGATATTAAAGCTGATGAAGCTAAAAATGCAGGTGCTGATATAGTTGGTGATGATGATTTGGTTGAAGAAATTCAAAAAGGCAATATTAATTTTGATGTTTTAATAGCTACACCAAATCTAATGGGTTTAGTTGGTAAAGTTGGTAGAATTTTAGGACCTAAAGGTCTTATGCCAAACCCAAAAACAGGCACAGTTACAATGGATGTAGCACAGGCTGTTAAAAATGCAAAAGGTGGACAAGTTAACTTTAGAGTTGATAAGCAAGGTAACATTCATGCAGGCATTGGAAAAGTAAGCTTTTCAAAAGAAGAGATTATGGCAAATTTAACTACTTTTATTAAAGAGATAAATAAGCATAAGCCTGCCACTGCAAAGGGTAGATATGTTAAAAATGCAGCCTTATCACTTACGATGAGTCCGTCAGTTAATCTTGATTCACAAGAAATAATTGATTTAAAATAAAATAAATAAATAATATATTTTAGATTGGAGATAGCCAGAGGCCTTTGGGCTTAATTGAAGTAATTCTCTCTGCTTGAAATCACTGATCGGAAAGGAGAAAAAGTTGACTAGAGAAGATAAGGTAGCTCTTGTTTCAAAGCTAGCTGAAAGCTTTAAAGAAGCTGATGGTGTTATTGTAGCTGATTATAGAGGAATTGGTGTTTCTTCACTTGAAGAGTTAAGAAAAGCAGCCAAAGAATCTGATGTAAAAGTTCAAGTTATAAAAAACACATTAGCTGGAATTGCTTTAAATAGTGTAGAAAAAACAGGATTAGAGTTAAAAGATACCAATATTTTTCTTTGGGGCGATCAGCTAAATGTTTCAAAAGTAGCTTTCAAATATGCAGAAAAAAATAAAAATTTTATTATAAAATCTGCTCATATTGATGGTGAAGTTTGTGATGTTAGTAAAGTTGAAGCACTTTCCAAACTACCAGGTCGCGAAGAGCTTATTGCAATGCTTTTGCAAGTTTGGAATGCACCGATTCAAAATTTTACAATCGGCTTAAATGCGCTTAAAGAAAAAAAAGAACAATCAGCATAAATAATAAAAATTTAGGAGATAATAAATGGCAATTACAAAAGAAGATGTATTAGAATATATTTCTAATTTAACAGTTTTAGAGTTAAGTGAATTAGTTAAAGAATTTGAAGAGAAATTCGGTGTTAGTGCAGCACCAGTAATGGTTGCAGGTGCAGCAGGTGGTGCAGCAGGTGGTGATAGCGCAGATGAAAAAACAGAATTTGATGTTGTATTACTTGATGCAGGTGATAAAAAAATCAATGTTATTAAAGTTGTAAGAGCTCTAACAGGATTAGGACTTAAAGAAGCAAAAGATGCTACTGAAAAAACACCTTCAACCCTTAAAGAAGGAATCAGTAAAGAAGACGCTGAAGCAGCTAAAAAACAACTTGAAGAAGCTGGAGCTAAAGTCGAGCTTAAATAAAACAAAAAATGAAGGGGGTAATTCTCCCTTCAAAACATTTCGTGCTAACTTTAGCACCAATTTTTCTTTCAAATTTTGCCATGAGGTGGTCAAATGCTAAATAGCCTATATTCTGGAAATCGTCTTAGGGTTGATTTTTCAAAAGCCAAAAAAGAGATTGATATTCCAAATTTATTACAATTACAAAAAAAGAGTTTTGATAGTTTTTTATATAAAAAAGACAGTGTTGAAAGCGGTATGGAAAGAGCCATAAAATCAATTTTTCCTATACACGATCCACAAAACAGACTTAGTTTAGAATATGTTGATTATGAAATTTTAAAGCCAAAATATTCAATTAGAGAATGCGTAGAAAGAGGATTGACCTACTCCGTAAGCTCAAAAATGAAAATCAGACTTGTTATTTATGATAAAGATGAAAAAACTGGGGAAAAAACAGGAATTAAAGAAATAAAAGAACAAGAGATATTTTTAAGAGATATTCCTTTAATGACTGATAGAGTTTCTTTTATCATAAATGGAGTTGAAAGAGTTGTTGTAAATCAACTTCATAGAAGTCCTGGTGTTATTTTTAAAGAAGAAGAGAGTCCAACAGTATCAAATAAAAGAATTTATACAGCACAAATAATACCAGATAGGGGTAGTTGGCTTTATTTTGAATATGATGCAAAAGATATTTTATATGTCCGTATAAATAATAAAAGAAAAATGCCTATAACTATTTTATTTAGAGCGCTTGGATATGGAAAACAAGATATTATAAAACTTTTTTATCCTATAAAAACACTTCGTGTTGAAAAAGGTAAATTTTTAACAAAATTTGATCCAAAAGACTATACAACAAGGTTGGAATACGATATAAAAGATCCAAAAGGAAACATTGTTCATCAGTCTGGAAAAAGACTTACTCCAAGTAAGGCTAAAAAACTTATTGATGATGGTTTGGAATATGTAGAATATCCAATTGATGTATTGCTTGAAAGATATCTTTTTGATCCTATTATAAATAATGAAAGTGGAGAAATTTTATACGATACTTTATCATTGCTTGATGAAACAAAAATAGAAAAAATTTTAAAATCACAAAAAGAAATTACCATAATAAATGACCTTGCTGATGGTGTTGATAATAGTGTTATTAACTCATTTTTACAAGATGGCGATACCCTAAAAACGCTTCAACAACTTGAAAAAATAGATAATGAAAATGATCTTGCAGCAATTAGAATTTACAAAGTTATGCGTCCTGGCGAACCTGTTGTAAAAGAAGCAGCAAGAGAGTTTGTAAATGATCTTTTCTTTAATCCAGAAAGATATGATTTAACAAAAGTTGGTCGTATGAAAATGAATCATAAGCTTGGTATTGAAGTTCCTGAGTATGTAACTGTAATGACAAGTGAAGATATTATAAAAACTGCAAAATATTTAATTGGTGTTAAAAATGGAAAAGGTTTTATAGATGATAGAGATCATTTAGGAAACAGAAGAATTAGATCTATTGGAGAGCTTTTGGCAAATGAAACTCATTTAGGTCTTGTAAAGATGCAAAAAACTATAAGAGACAAATTTACAACACTTAGCAATAATGTAGATGAGTTAATGCCACATGATTTAATAAATGCAAGAATTATAACAACTACATTGATGGAATTTTTCACAGTTGGACAACTTAGTCAGTTTATGGATCAAACAAACCCATTAAGTGAAGTAACTCATAAAAGAAGACTTTCAGCTCTTGGACAGGGTGGTCTTGTAAAAGAAAGAGCAGGATTTGAAGTAAGAGATGTTCACCCAACTCATTATGGTAGAATTTGTCCTATTGAGACACCTGAGGGACAAAATATTGGTCTTATAAATACACTTGCTACTTATGCAAAAGTAAATGACTTAGGTTTTGTTGAAGCACCTTATAGAAAGGTGGCAAACTCAAAAGTAACCAATGATATAGTTTATTTAACAGCTACACAAGAAGAAGGAATTGTAATAGCGCCTGCCTCAGCTAGAGTTGATGAGGATGGAAATTTACTTGATGAGTTTTTAGAGGCTAGAAAAGATGGTGAAAATATATTAGCTAGAAAAGAAGAAGTAGGTTTAATTGACTTATGTTCTGGCATGATAGCTGGTGTTGCAGCTTCACTTATTCCATTTTTGGAGCACGATGATGCAAACAGAGCTTTGATGGGTTCAAACATGCAGCGACAAGCAGTTCCACTTCTAAAGCCAATTGCTCCAATTGTTGGAACAGGTATGGAAGCTACTATTGCAAGAGATTCTTGGACAGCTGTAAAAGCAAAAAGAGCTGGAATTGTTGAAAAAGTAGATAGTAAAAACATATTTATTTTAGGCGAAGATGAAAGTGGTCCTTTTATAGACCATTACTCAATGGAAAAAAACTTAAGAACAAACCAAAATACAATGTTTTCTCAGCACCCAATTATCAATAAAGGTGATGAAATAAAAGCTGGTCAAATCATAGCAGATGGTGCAAGTATGCATGAGGGTGAACTTGCTCTTGGTAAAAATGCTCTTGTTGCATTTATGCCTTGGCATGGTTATAACTACGAAGATGCCGTTGTTATGAGTGAAAAGATGATTAGAAATGATGAATATACAAGTATTCATGTTTATGAAAAAAGTATTGAGGCAAGAGAATTAAAAGATGGTGTTGAAGAAATAACCAGAGACATTCCTAATGTAAAAGAAGAAGAGCTTATTCATCTTGATGAAAGTGGAATTGTAAAAATCGGTACTGAGGTAAGATCTGGAATGATTTTAGTTGGTAAAGTAACCCCAAAAGGTGAAGTTAAGCCAACCCCTGAAGAAAGACTTCTAAGAGCAATTTTTGGAGAAAAAGCAGGTCATGTTGTAAATAAGTCATTATATGCAAACTCTTCAACCGAAGGTGTTGTTATAGATGTTAAGATATTTACAAAAAAAGGATATGAAAAAGACTCAAGAGCTATAAAAGCGTATGAGGCTGAAAAAACAACCCTTGAAAAAGAACACCATGATAGACTTTTGATGTTAGATAGAGAAGAAACTTTAATGGTTTCATCTTTACTTGAGAAAAAGCCATTAAAAGAAGATGGAAAACTTGGTAAGTTGGAATTTAAAAAAGGTGATTTTGTTCCAAGAAGTGATCTTGAAGAAAGCAATAGATTTGCTTTAAATAATTTTATAAAATCTTATGATGCAAAGATTCAAACTGAATATGATGATATAAAAAACCACTTCCAAAATGAGAAGAAAAAACTAAAAGAAGATCATGATGAAAAGCTTGAAATTTTAGAAAAAGATGATATTTTACCAAGTGGTGTTGTAAAACTTGTAAAAGTTTATATCGCAACAAAGAGAAAGCTAAAAGTTGGTGATAAAATGGCTGGTCGTCACGGAAATAAAGGTATTGTTTCTAATATCGTTCCAGAAGTTGATATGCCATATCTTCCAAGCGGAAAAAGGGTCGATATAGTTTTAAACCCATTAGGTGTTCCAAGCCGTATGAATATTGGACAAATCATGGAGAGCCACTTAGGTTTAGTTGGTGTAAAACTTGGCGAACAAATTGAAAAAATGATGGAAGAAAAAACAGGTGAATGGATTAAAAATTTAAGAGCAAAAATGATTGATATCGCAAGTACTTCAAAACTTATGAATGCTAAAAAAACTTTAGAAAAGTTAAGAGATGATGAACTTTTAAAATATGCAAGAGATTGGAGTCATGGTATTAAATTTGCTGCACCTATTTTTGAAGGTATTGTGCCTGAGGATTTTGAAAAACTATTTAAAATGGCAAATATTGATCCAGATGGTAAAACAGAACTTTATGATGGAAGAACTGGTGAAAAATTTAAAGAAAGAGTAAATGTGGGTTGTATGTATTATCTAAAGCTTCATCACCTTGTTGATGAAAAAGTTCATGCAAGAAGCACAGGGCCATATTCTCTTGTTACACAACAACCTGTAGGTGGTAGAGCACTAAGTGGTGGTCAAAGATTTGGAGAAATGGAAGTTTGGGCATTAGAAGCTTATGGTGCGGCTTACACATTAAGAGAAATGCTAACAATTAAATCAGATGATATTGATGGTAGACTTGAGGCTTATAAAGCTTTAATTAGAGGTGAAAATGTTCCATCAGCAGGTGTTCCTGAAACATTTTTTGTTTTAACAAAAGAGCTTAAATCATTAGCACTTGATATAAATATATTTAAAAAAGAGGATGAGGATAATGAGTGATTTCGCAAAAATTGAGATAACTGAAAATAAAAGACCTCACGACTTTGATGCAGTTCAAATTCAGCTTGCAAGCCCTGAAGAGATAAGAGCTTGGAGTCATGGAGAAGTAAAAAAACCTGAAACAATAAATTATAGAACTCTAAAGCCTGAAAGAGATGGGCTTTTTTGTGCTAAAATTTTTGGACCAATAAGGGATTATGAATGTCTATGTGGCAAATATAAAAAAATGAGATTCGAGGGACATAGATGCGAAAAGTGCGGTGTTGAAGTAACAAGCTCTAAAGTTAGAAGAACTAGAATGGGGCATATTGAGCTAGTTACTCCGGTTGCACATATTTGGTATGTAAACTCACTTCCAAGTAGAATCGGTACTCTTTTAGGTGTTAGAATGAAAGATCTTGAGAGAGTTTTATATTATGAAGCTTACATAGTAGATAATCCAGGTGATGCATATTACGATAATGAAAATACCAAAAAAGTTGAAAAATATGAAGTTTTAAATGAAGAACAATATCAGCTTTTAAGTAGTAGATTTTATAATACAGGCTTTAGTGCTGCAATGGGTGGAGAAGTTATACATAAGCTTTTAAGTGAGCTTGATTTAGTTTCTATAGTTGCAGAACTTAAAGAGGCTATGGAGTCAACAAAATCAGAGGCTAGAAAAAAAGATATTATAAAAAGATTAAAAGTTGTAGAGAGCTTTTTATCTTCTAATAATAAACCAGAATGGATGATGATAACAGCTCTTCCGGTTTTGCCAGCTGAGCTTAGACCTTTGGTTAGTCTAGATGGTGGTAAATTTGCAGTAAGCGATGTAAATGATCTATATAGAAGAGTAATAAATAGAAATACAAGGCTTAAAAGACTTTTAGAACTTGACGCTCCTGAAATAATTATAAGAAATGAAAAAAGAATGCTTCAAGAAGCAGTTGATGCTCTTTTTGATAACGGAAGACGCGCAAATGCTGTAAAAGGAGCAAACAAAAGACCTTTAAAATCTTTAAGTGAAATTATAAAAGGAAAACAAGGAAGATTTCGTCAAAATCTACTTGGAAAAAGGGTTGATTTTTCAGGTCGTTCAGTTATTGTTATTGGACCAAATCTAAAAATGGATCAATGTGGTCTGCCAAAAACTATGGCGCTAGAACTTTTCAAGCCACATTTAATTGCAAGGCTTCAAGAAAAAGGATATGCTGCAACTGTAAAGCAAGCTAAAAAAATGCTTGATGACAAGGCAGTTGAAGTTTGGGAATGCTTAGAAGAGGTTGTTAAGAACTATCCTATCATGCTAAACCGTGCTCCAACACTTCACAAAATGTCAATTCAAGCCTTTCACCCAGTATTGGTTGATGGAAAAGCGATAAAGCTTCACCCACTTGTTTGTGCTGCTTTTAACGCTGACTTTGATGGAGATCAAATGGCTGTTCACGTGCCACTTTCTCAAGAAGCTATTGCAGAGTGTAAAGTTTTAATGCTAAGCTCAATGAATATTTTGCTTCCTGCAAGCGGAAAAGCAGTTTGTGTTCCTTCACAAGATATGGTTTTAGGGCTTTATTATCTATCTTTAGAAAAAGAAAACTCAAAAGGAACAAATAAAATTTATTCAAGTGTTGATGAAGTTATGATAGCTGTTGATAGTGGATATTTAGATGTTCATGCAAAAATAAAAACCATGATTGATTCAAATACAGTATTCACAACAGCAGGAAGACTTATTTTAAAATCAATTATTCCTGATTTTATAGATGAAAAAATGTGGAATAAAATTTTAAAGAAAAAAGATATTGCGAATTTAATTGATCAAGTTTATGAAAAGGGCGGGCTTGAAGTAACAGCAAAATTCTTAGATGATTTAAAAGATTTAGGATTTGACTGGGCTACAAAGGCTGCAGTAAGTATTTCTATGGCGGATATAATAACTCCAAAGTCAAAAGTAAAATATGTAGAAGAGGCCAAAAAAGAGGTTAAAGAAATACAAAGTCAGTATGGCGTAGGTCTTTTAACAGATAGTGAAAGATATAACAAAATCATCGATATATGGACAAACACAAATACTAAAGTCGCAAGAGAGATGATGAATTTAATTGAAAATGATCAAAGTGGATTCAACTCTATTTATATGATGGCAGATAGTGGAGCTAGAGGTAGTGCTGCACAAATTCGTCAACTTGCTGGTATGAGAGGACTTATGGCAAAACCTGATGGAAGTATTATTGAAACTCCAATTACTTCAAATTTCCGTGAGGGATTGAATGTGCTTGAGTATTTTATTTCAACTCACGGTGCTAGAAAAGGTCTTGCAGATACTGCGTTAAAAACTGCAAATGCTGGATATTTAACAAGAAAACTAATTGATGTTGGGCAAAATGTTAAAATTACAATGCATGATTGTGGAACCCATGAAGGTATTGAAATAGCGGAAATAACTGCAAATGGTGCTTTAATAGAGAGCTTAGAAGATAGAATTGTTGGAAGAGTTTTAAGTGATGATGTAATTGATCCAATCACAAATGAAATACTTTTTTCTCAAGGTACTTTAATAGATGCACAAATTGCAAAAGAGATAACAGAAGCTGGAATTAAAGCAGTAAGTATTAGAACACCAATTACTTGTAAAGCTAAAAAAGGTGTTTGTGCAAAATGTTATGGAATAAATTTGGGTGAAGGTAAAATGGTAAAACCAGGAGAAGCAGTTGGAATTATTGCAGCTCAATCAATTGGTGAGCCAGGAACTCAGCTAACACTTAGAACATTCCATGTTGGTGGAACAGCCTCAACAGAGCAACAAGATCACCAAATTCTAGCAAAAAGTGAGGGTTTTATAAGGTATTACAATATAAAAACTTACGAGAACAAAGGAAAGCAAATAGTTGCAAATAGAAGAAATGCAGCTATTTTAATTGTTGAACCAAAGATAAAAGCTTCATTTGATGGAGTGTTAGAAGTTGAAACTTCATATGAAGATGTTATTTTAACAGTAAAATCAAAAGATAAAGAAGAAAAACATACTATTAGAAAACATAATATTGCAAAAGTAAATGAGTTAGCAGGAGTTAGCGGTAAGATAGAAGGCAAGTTTTATCTTCCATATAAAAATGGTGACAAAGTAACAGCTTCAGAAAGTATAGTTGAAATTATAAAAGAGGGTTGGCACGTTCCAGGCCGTATTCCATATGCAAGCGAAATTCATATAGATGATGGTGAACCTATTAGTCAAGTAACAAAAACTAGTTCAAGTGGAACACTTAAATTTTATATTCTTGATGGTGCTTCACTTACAAGAATTAGAGATATTAAAAAAGGTTATGAAGTAAAAGAAAAAGGTCTTTTTGTAGTAGTTGCTGATGATGATGATAGAGAGGCTGCAAGATATTATATCCCTAGGACTTCTATTGTTGAATTTGACGATAATAGCAAAGTAAAAAATGGTGATGTCATATTTAAACCTAAGAAAAATGAAAAAATTATAATAGCTCAGTGGGATCCATATTCAACTCCAATTATTGCAGAAGATAGTGGTGTTGTAAGTTTTGAGGGAATTGAGCCAGGATTTAGTGCAACTGAGCAGTATGATGAGCTTACAGGACAGACTCGTTTAGTTGTAAATGAGTATTTGCCACAAGGCATAAAGCCAACTATTAGTGTAGTTACTGATAGCAAAACTCTGACTTATCAAATAGAACCAAAAACTGTTATTTATGTATCAAATGGGCAAAAAGTAGCTTTGGCCGATACTTTAGCAAAAACTCCAAAAGCCGTAGCAAAATCAAGCGATATTACTGGAGGTCTTCCAAGGGTTAGTGAGCTTTTTGAAGCTAGAAAACCAAAAAATGCAGCTGTTATAGCTGAAATTGACGGTGTTGTTAAATTTGGAAAGGCACTTCGTTCAAAAGAAAAGATTATTATTGAATCTCCTGATGGTCTTGAGGTTGAACATACAATTGATAAATCTCTTCAAATCCAAGTAAGAGAAGGTGAGTTTGTTCATGCTGGTGAAAAGTTAACTGATGGACTCATAAGTAGCCAAGATGTTCTTAGAATTTTAGGTGAAAAAGCACTCCATCAATATCTAATAAGTGAGATTCAACAAGTTTATAGAAGCCAAGGTGTTGCTATTAATGACAAACATATTGAGATTATTGTTTCTCAAATGTTAAGACAAGTTAGTATTTTAGATAGTGGAAATACAAGCTTTATTGTAGGAGATTTGGTAAGTAGGCGTAAATTTAGGGCTGAGAACCAAAGAGTTATGAAAATGGGTGGTGAGCCAGCTATTGCAGAGCCTATTTTACTTGGTGTTACAAGAGCGGCTATTGGAAGTGATAGTTTTATTTCAGCTGCATCTTTCCAAGAAACCACTAAAGTTTTAACCGAGTCAAGTATTTCTGGTAAATTTGACTATCTAGAAGATTTAAAAGAAAATGTTATTTTAGGAAAGATGATTCCTGTTGGAACAGGACTTTATAAAAAAGATAAAGTTAAAATAAAATCTAATAAATAACTTTAAAATGCTAAATTTCAAAAGGTCATCCCTTTTGAAATTTAGATAAATTTTGTATAATGACATAAATTTATTTAGGAGAAATTTATGTCTAAATATTTAAATTACCCAAATTTGGGATTATTAATTCTTAGGATATTTTTAGGAATTTGTGTTTTATATCATGGACTTTTTAAACTAAAATTTGGAATAGAGCCTGTTGCTTCACTTCTTATAAATGCTAAAATACCTTCATTTTTATCTTATTTTGTATATCTTGGTGAAATTTTAGCACCAGTTATGATAATATTTGGAATTTATACCCGCTTTGCCTCTATTATGTTAATAGCAACATCTTGTACGATTTTGTATGTTGCATATATGGATAAGCTTTTTGCTGTCACAAATTTTGGTGGGCTTGTACCTGAGATAGTTTATCTTTATTTAGGTGCATCTTTGTGCTTATTGTTTTGTGGTGGTGGCAAATTCAGCATAAAAAATGATTAAAGGATTTTAAAATATGTTACTTATAAAAAATGCAAAACTTTACACTCCTAAATTTATAGGAAAAAAAGATATTTTAGTAGCTGGTGAAAAAATTATTCACATAGATGATGAAATAAATATAACGAATTCTTTTATAAAAATTATAGATGCTTCAAAATATATAGCTATTCCTGGTTTTATAGATAAGCATGTGCATATAACTGGCGGTGGTGGGGAAGGAGGTTTTTCTTCAAGAGCACCTGAAATAACTCTTTCAAGACTTATTGATGGAGGTATAACAACAGTTGTGGGACTTCTTGGAACAGATAGCGCTACAAGAAGTGTTGAAAATTTAGTAGCAAAAGCCTATGCCTTAAAAGAGGAGGGAATTTCATGCTATGCTCATACTGGTGCTTATACATTTCCAAGCCCAACTCTAACTAATAGCATCGAAAAAGATATAGTTTTTATAGAGCCTATTATTGGTATAAAACTTGCTATTTCAGATCATCGTTCGGCAAGTATTACAAAAGATGAACTTGCAAAAATAGCTAGCACTGGAAGAGTAAGCGGTATGATAGCTAAAAAAAGTGGCCATACAACTTTACATGTTGGTGATGGCAAAAAAGGACTTGGCTTAATCTATGAAGTTTTAAGCGAATTTGATATCCCAATAACCTTTTTTCAACCAACTCATGTTAATAGAAATGAAAGGCTTTTTAATCAAGGAAAGCAATTTTTAAAAGATGGCGGATATGTTGATTTGACATGCTATAGTCAAGATAGATTTACACCACTTAAAGCCTACGAAGAGCTAACCAAAGACAATATCCCTCTTAGCAAACTAACTTTTAGCTCTGATGGGTATGGAAGCTATTCAAATTATGATAAAGATGGAAAACTTATAAATATGGGAGTTGCTACCGTAAAAGCATTATATAACGAATTTTTAAATTTTATGAAAGCAGGTTATAAGATAGAAGAAATTCTTCCTTTTATAACAGTAAATGTTGCAAAAAGTATAGGACTTGATAATTTTAAAGGTCAAATTTTACCTAGTTATGATGCTGATATTCTATTGTTAGATAAAAATTTTGATATCAAATTTGTTATTTCAAGAGGTGAAATTTTAAAAGATGATACTGGTTTTATGAAAAAAGGTAATTATGAAGAAATTTAAAAAATCATCTATTTTAAAATATCTACTGTTAAATCTTTGATATTTAGTAGGTTTTAACATTTTTTAAGCAGTTTTTAGATAATATTAGGTCTTTTTAATAAATTTAATGATGAAAGGAATTATTGTGCCAACCATTAATCAATTGGTCAGAAAAGAACGCAAAAAAGTGATTCAAAAATCAAAATCACCAGCGTTACAAAATTGTCCTCAAAGAAGAGGAGTTTGCACTAGGGTTTATACAACAACCCCTAAAAAACCAAACTCAGCTTTGAGAAAAGTTGCCAAAGTTAGGCTTACAAGTGGATTTGAAGTTATTAGTTATATAGGCGGTGAAGGTCACAACCTACAAGAGCACTCTATCGTTTTAGTAAGAGGCGGAAGAGTAAAAGACTTACCTGGTGTTAAATACCACATCGTTCGTGGAGCATTAGATACAGCAGGCGTTGCAAAAAGAACTGTTTCAAGATCTAAATACGGTGCTAAACGTCCTAAAAAATAGTTTAGCTAACAAAAACAGACTAGCCCTTGATTTGGCTAAGTTTGAGTAAAATTTTATAAATTTGAAGGAAAAATAATATGAGAAGAAGAAGAGCTCCCGTTAGGGAAGTAATGCCTGATCCTATTTATGGCAATAAAGTAGTCACTAAATTTATTAATGCACTTATGTATGATGGTAAAAAAAGCACTGCAACAAGAATAATGTATGGTGCTTTAGATCTTATCGATAGCAAAAGCGAAGATGTAAAAGGTATAGATGTTTTTAATGATGCTATTGAAAATGTTAAGCCTATTTTAGAAGTTAAATCAAGAAGAGTAGGCGGTGCTACATACCAAGTTCCTGTTGAGGTTAGACCAATAAGACAACAGGCTTTAGCTATTAGATGGATTATTTCATTTTCAAGAAAAAGAAGTGAAAGAACTATGATAGAAAAATTAGCTTATGAGCTTATGGATGCTGCAAGTTCAAAAGGTGCTTCATTTAAGAAAAAAGAAGACACATATAAAATGGCAGAGGCAAATAAAGCTTTTGCTCATTACCGCTGGTAAGGAGCTGTTATTATGGCTAGAAAAACACCTTTACATATGGTTAGAAATATCGGTATTGCTGCTCACATTGATGCCGGTAAAACAACAACAAGTGAGAGAATTTTATTCTTTACAGGAGTTAGTCATAAAATTGGCGAAACTCACGAAGGTACAGCTACAATGGACTGGATGGCTCAAGAAAAAGAAAGAGGCATTACAATTACATCAGCTGCTACAACATGTTTTTGGAAAGAACACCAAATTAACCTTATAGACACCCCAGGACACGTTGATTTTACAATCGAAGTTGAAAGATCAATGAGAGTTTTAGATGGTGCTGTTGCGGTATTTTGTTCAGTTGGTGGTGTTCAACCTCAAAGTGAAACTGTTTGGAGACAAGCAAACAAATACCATGTTCCAAGAATTGTTTTTGTCAATAAAATGGATAGAGTTGGAGCTAATTTCTATAATGTTGAACAACAAATTAAAGATAGACTAAAAGCAAATCCTGTGCCACTTCAAATTCCAATTGGTGCAGAAGATGACTTTAAAGGCGTTGTTGATTTAGTAAATATGAAAGCTTTAGTTTGGGAAGATGAAACAAAACCAACAACTTATGTTGAAAGAGAAATCCCAGCTGAACTACTAGATAAGGCAAAAGAATACCATGATAAATTAATTGAAGCTGTTGCTGAGACTGATGATGCATTAATGGATAAATACTTCAGTGGTGAACAATTAAGCATAGATGAGATTAAAGAGGGTATTAAAAAAGCTTGTTTAAATTTAAGTATGATTCCTATGATGTGCGGAACCGCTTTTAAAAATAAAGGCGTTCAACCACTTCTTGATGCAATTGTTGATTATTTACCAGCACCTGATGAAGTTGCTGATATTAGAGGCGAGTATGAAAACGGAGATGAGGTTTTTGTAGAATCATCAGATGATGGTGAATTTGCTGGACTTGCATTTAAAATTATGACAGATCCTTTTGTTGGTCAACTTACTTTTGTTAGAGTTTATAGAGGTATCCTAGAAAGTGGAAGTTATGTTTATAACACTGTAAAAGGTAAAAAAGAAAGAATTGGAAGAATTCTTAGAATGCACTCAAATAAAAGAGAAGAGATTAAAGAACTTTATGCTGGAGAAATTGGTGCTGTTGTAGGACTAAAAGATACTCTAACAGGTGATACATTAGCTGGAGAAAAAGATCAAGTAATACTTGAAAAAATGGATTTTCCAGATCCAGTTATAAGTGTTGCGGTTGAGCCTAAAACAAAAGCAGATCAAGAAAAAATGGGCATTGCGCTTCAAAAATTAGCTCAAGAAGATCCAAGCTTTCAAGTAAAAACTGATGAAGAAAGCGGTCAAACCATTATTAGTGGTATGGGTGAGTTACACCTTGAAGTTATCGTTGATAGAATGCTTAGAGAGTTTAAAGTTGATGCTGAAATAGGTAAGCCACAAGTTGCATATCGTGAAACTATTAGAAAAACAGTTGAGCAAGAATATAAATATGCTAAACAATCAGGTGGTCGTGGTCAATACGGTCATGTTTATTTACGCCTTGAGCCACTTGAGCCAGGCACTGGATATGAGTTTGTTAACGATATTAAAGGTGGAGCTATTCCAAAAGAATATATTCCAGCTGTTGATAAAGGCTGCCAAGAAGCAATGCAAGGTGGAGTTTTAGCAGGATATCCAGTTGAAGATGTTAGAGTAACTGTATATGATGGAAGTTATCACGAAGTTGATAGTTCTGAGATGGCATTTAAACTAGCTGCTTCAATGGGCTTTAAAGAGGGTGCTAGAAAAGCAGGAGCTGTTATACTTGAGCCAGTTATGAAAGTTGAAATTGAAACACCAGAAGAGTATATGGGCGATGTTATAGGTGATATCAATAAACGCCGTGGTCAGGTTAACAATATGGGCGATAGAGGCGGAAACAAAATAATTGATGCATTTTGCCCATTAGCTGAAATGTTTGGTTATTCAACAGATTTAAGAAGTCAAACTCAAGGTCGTGCAACTTACTCAATGGAGTTTGATCACTACGATGAAGTTCCAAAGAATGTAAGCGAAGAGATAATTAAGCAAAGAAACGGCTAAAATCTAATTTAAGGGTGGGAAAGAGATTCCTACCCTTTAAAAAAAGTTAAGTATGCGTGAATTTTATTTAGATAAACCACTGAAGATTACTGGATATAAGGTTACCACAAATAATAGGCTTGAATTAAATCAAAATACAGCTATAATTCCAAATTTATGGAAAAAGTTTAACAATAGTGATTTATTCAATGATGTGAATTATGGTGTTTATTTTAATTATAAAAATAAACATTTTGATGATTATGATTTGTTAGTTGGTTCCACAAAGTCTTTAAGTGGAGTTTGCAAAGATTGTGATTCGATAGAAATACAAAGTGGTAAATTTTTAGTTTTTGAAACTGATATTAAACAAATAGCGACCGATGTAAGTGGTCTTTGGATGAAAATTTGGAACCATTTTAAGACATGCAATATAAAACGCTCTTATTTAACCGATTTTGAAAAATATATAGACAATAAAGTAGAAATTTATATTTCTATTTTATAAATTTGTCCTCATAGCTCAGCTGGATAGAGCGCAAAATTCCTAATTTTGAGGCCGTGAGTTCGAATCTCGCTGGGGACACCATTTTTTATACTTATTAAAATTATATGAGTACTCTAAACACGTTTTTTTAAGCAAAAATCCAGTATTCGTGGCATATTTCAAGTAGTAGTAAATTTTTATGATATAAAAAGATATAATGCTTACTAAGATTCAAATAGGCGAATTGTCTTTATTAATAATTTGTGCAGGTAGATAATATGAAAGATTTTATTCCAGAGTTTTTTATAAGTTTAAAAAATACAATTTTAAGATGTTTTTAAACGATATGGCAGCAGGTATTATAGTAGCTATTGTTGCACTGCCACTATCTATAGCTCTTGGAATCGCTTCAGGAGTAACACCTGAAGCTGGACTCATTATAGCTGTTATTGGGTGTTTTATCGTAGCCATTTTGGGCGGGTCAAAATTTCAAATAGCAGGGCCAACTGGTGCATTTATAGTAATTGTTTATAGTATTATAGAGCAACACGGCATATTGGGATTAACCATTGCAACGATTATGGCTGGTATTATGCTTGTAATTATAGGCTTTTTAAAAGGTGGAGAAATTATAAAATTTATTCCATATCCAGTTGTAGCAGGATTTACAAGCGGAATTGCTTTAACGATTTTTTCAAGTCAAATAAAAGATATTTTAGGCTTGGACGTTGAAAAAATTCCGGCTCAATTTATGGAACAAATTTTGTGTTACATACAAAATATTCAAACACTAAATTTGTACGCAATTTTGATAACTATAGTATCTATTTTTATAATTATTCTATGGCCAAAAATTCCAAAAATTGGTAAATTAATACCTAGTATGTTAGTTTCGGTGGTTGTTTTAACACTTTTGGTTCAGTTTTTTTCGCTTCCTGCTGAAACTATTGGTTCAAGGTTTGGAAGTTTGGATTTAAAAATAACTTTTGTAAATATTAATGGAATTAGCTTTGAGCTTATCAAGTCTTTAATACCAGCATCTATAACAATTGCAGTTTTAGCTGGTATAGAATCACTTTTATCTGCGGTGGTTGCAGATGGTATGACAAATGATAGGCATAATTCAAACACAGAACTTGTTGGACAAGGTTTTGCAAATATTGCCTCTGTGGCCATTGGTGGTATTCCTGTAACTGGAGCAATTGCAAGAACTGCAACCAATATAAAAAATGGTGCAAAAAGCCCTGTTTCTGCTATTATAAGCTCAATTGCCTTATTTAGTATGGTTATGATTTTACTAAATTTTGTAAATCTCATACCTATGGCATCTCTTGGTGCGATTTTGCTGGTAATTTCATATAACATGGGTGAATGGGAGTATTTTAAGCAAATCAAAAAAGCGCCAAAAAGTGATTATTTTGTATTTATTGCGACATTTTTATTGACGGTATTTTTTGATTTGATTATTGGTATATCAGTTGGTATGATATTTGCTTTGATTATATTTATGAAACGAATGAGTGATTTAACAAATTTTGAAATGATTACAAAAGATTTAAAACATACTGATGGCAAGATATTAGAAATTCCAAATGGGGTTCTTGTTTATAATACAAATGGTCCTTTTTTCTTTGGTGCTGCAGAGAAATTTTCTAATATGCTACTAGATATAGTTACACCTAAATCAAAAATAATTGTTGTAAATTTAGAAAATGTTCCTTTAATTGACGCTACCGGATATAGGGGATTAAAAATTTTTTTATAATAACTGTAAAAAAATGAGTTAAAAATATATTTTTGCGGAATAAGAAGTAGGGTTTATAAAATTTTAAAAAATTATGGTTTTATAGATGAAATACAAAAAGAAAATATTTTTAAAGACTTAAAAGAAAATATTGATTATTTAAAGGATTTTGAGCCTAAAGAGTTATATCTAAATAAAAAAGTAGATTCTTTAACTAGAGATAACAAGTAGTCTAAAAGGCTCAAATAAATCTATATAAAGTAACAGTTATTTTTCAGCTTTGTTGCTTAACATTACAGCTATAAATTCTGTTTTAGGATTGATTTTAAGTGCGATTTGAATAGTCATGGTTAGTGGAACTGCTAAAAAAAGTCCACCCATTCCCAAAACATAACCCCATAAAAGTAAGCTAAAAAGCACAGTTATAGTTGAAATTCCAAGCTCTTCACCAACTAATCTTGGCTCTAAAATTACTCCAAAAATAGTATTTGTTGCTATATATAGCACTATAACCCAAATAGTATCTGAAAAATTTCCACTTATTAATGCTACAAAAACAGCCGGTACAGCAGCTACAAAAGAACCAATTGTAGGTATATAATTCATTATAAAAGCAACTATTCCCCATAAAACCGCATATGGAATGCCTAAATAATAAAGTCCAAAACCTATAATAAGCCCAGTTGCTACTGAAACTATTGTTTTTATAAAAAGGTATCTTTTAAGATTATAAACAAAAGAATTTACAAAAACAACAGCATTTGAATATTTACGGCTTAGATATTTTACTTTTTCTTGCATAACTCTTGTTTCAAAAAGCATGAATGCAACAAGTAAAAGTATAAAAAGCCACATAGACATCATTGAACCTGTTTTTCTAACAAGTGAACTTGTTGTCGTAATAATTTTATTGGATTCTAAGTTAAACATATTTGGATCAAAAACTATCATATCTTTAAAATCTGTGTTGTTTAGTTTTTCCATCCATTCACTTAACAATACTTGAAATTTTCTATTAAATTCAGGAAGTTGTCCTAAAAAGTCAAACATCGTAGTAACTGCAACACTTCCAATAAATGCTAAAAATCCAAGCAGTAAAAATGCTACAAATATAAATGAAATAGTTCTTGGAATTTTAATTTTTTCTAAGGCATCTAAAACAGGAGAAGTTACAATTGCTATAAATGTAGCTAATAAAAAAGGCACTACTACTGAGTTTGCAGCTTTTAAGCCTGCAAAAATTATGATTATGGAAGCAAGAGTCATTAAAGTTGTTTGTAATCTCAAAATAAATTCCTCAAATTTACTAAATTTCGTAATTCTATCAAAAAGATATAAAAATATAATAAAACTTTTGAACTGCTTGATGGAAAAGTAAGTTGATGCTACAAATCAAAGTACAAAATTGATTTTTATTTCAATTTTATAAACTATGAATTGTGTTATCAGCTTACTTATTTATAAGTGTATTTTTGGAAAAATAACAAATTTAAAAAACTCAAATTTGCTTTATATTTTTAAATTTCGCCCACTTTATAGCTTTCACCTGGTTTCATCTCAATTATCTTCCAAGGAAGTCCTTGCTTGTTAAGTTCATCCATAAAAGGTTTTGCATCAAATTCTTCCATATTAAACACGCCCTTACCGTTCCATTTATTTTGGGCTATCATTTTTGCACCAATCATCGCTGGAACTCCTGTTGTATAGCTTACTCCTTGAGCTCCAGTTTCAGCATAACACTCTTCATGGTCGCAAACATTATAGATGTAAATTTGTCTTTCTTTGCCATCTTTTACTCCGCGAATCACACATCCGATGTTGGTCTTGCCTTTTGTTCTTGCGCCTAAGCTTGCAGGATCTGGTAAAAGTGTCTTTAAAAACTGAATAGGAACTATTTTTACGCCATTATGTTCAACTTCATCTATGCGAAGCATTCCAACATTTTCAAGACATTTCATATGGGTTAAATAGCTTTGTCCAAATGTCATAAAAAATCTAATTTGTTTTAAACCTTTGATATTTTTGCTAAGGCTTTCAAGCTCTTCATGATATAAAAGGTAGCTATCTTTTACGCCAATTTCTGGATAATCCCATTTAAAGCCAATCTCCATAGGCTTTGTCTCTACCCATTCATCATTTTTCCAGTTTGTTTTTCGCTCATTTACGGAATCATTAGTTTTTTTCCAATATCGTCCATTTGCTGAAACTTCTCTTAAATTTATCTCTGGGTTAAAGTTAGTAGCAAATGCATATCCGTGGTCTCCAGCGTTGCAATCAAGTATATCAATGTAGTGAATTTCATCGAACAGATATTGCTGTGCATAGGCACAAAATACATTTGTAACACCTGGGTCAAAGCCACTTCCTAGAAGTCCTAAAACCCCAGCTTTTTTAAACTCCCCATCTTTTGCCCATTGAAGTTTATACTCAAACTTAGCAGTATCTGGATGCTCGTAATTTGCAGTATCAATGTAGTTAATTTTAGCTTTTACGCAAGCGTCCATTAGTGTTAAATCTTGATATGGAAGTGTAACATTTAATAAAATTTCAGCACCTGTTTTTTTGATGAGACTAACAACTGCGTCTGTATCATCAGCATCAATTTGTGCGGTTTGAATCTCTACTCCAAGGCGCTCTTTTATAAATTTTGCTATTTTATCACATTTGCTTTTTGTTCTACTTGCAAGAGTTATTTTGCTAAATACATCATAATTTGCAGCAGCTTTGTAGGTTGCAACTTGGCTAACTCCACCAGCTCCTATTATAAGTAAATTTGCCATTTTTATCCTTTTAAAAAATTTTAGATATTTTAGCAAATAAACAATAACATTTCAAAATTTATATTTTAAGAATTTTGTACAATTGGCAGTTAAAGTTAAATATTTAATTATTTTAACTATATAATAAATTTTAACTTTAAAAAATATCATTAATTAATAAAAGTAAGTGAATTTAAAAGTAAGATAAATTTAATCTATAATTTTGCCATTTTTGTAATAAATTCTTTTAACTCTTGAAGCTACTAAAGATAAAATTTCATAACTTATAGTATTGCATCTTCTGGCTAAATTTGAAGCGTTAAAATTATCTTCATTAAAAATTGTTGCATACTCACCAACTTTAACTTCCATATTAAAAGGTACCTTTACCATACACTGATCCATGCATATTCGTCCAACTACCGGGCATTTTACATTATTAATTAAAACCTCTGGATTATTTTGCTCTCTTAGAAATCCATCACCATAACCGATGCAAATCGTTACAATTTTTTCATAATCTTTTGTTATGTAAACTCCACCATAACTAATTGGAGTATTTGGTTTTAAAATTTTAATATTTGAAATCATAGCATAAAGGCTCATAACAGGCTTTAGGTCTACGCTTTTTTTAACTTCATCTGATGGATAAAATCCAAAGCCAACTATTCCACTTCTTACCATATTTAAATTTGCAGTTTGTATATCTAAAATAGCTGCTGAGTTTGAGACATGTTTTAATGGTATTTTAAGTCCATTTTTTTCAAAATCATAAATTTGAGCATTAAATCTTTTAAGTTGTAAGTTTGTAAAGCTTTTATCAGCACTATCTGATTTAGCAAAATGAGTAAAAACACCAATTATCTCTATATTTGAGAGTTTTGAAATTTTTAAACAAGTTAAAGTTGTTTCTAAAATGCTTTTTTCATCACGTACTACAAAACCAAGTCTTGCCATTCCTGTATCAAGCTTGATATGAATTTTGGCCTTTAAATTTAAAGATTTTGCTATTTCATTTATAGTGGTTGCATATTTGTAGTTAAAAACACAAAGCTCAAGGTTGTTTAATAGAGCTTTTTTTACTTCATCACTATATCCAAGTAGTAAAATAGGCAACTCTATACCATTTTTTCTTAACTCTTCACCCTCATTTACTCTTGCTACTGCTAGATAATCAGCACCAAACTCAGCGTAACTTTTAGCTATTTCTACGCTTCCATGCCCATAGGCGTTTGCCTTTATAAGAGCACAAAATTTTATATCATCTCCAACGAATTTTTTTAAATTTAAAAAATTTTGTTTTAAATTATCTAAATTTATTTTTGCAAAAACTACTGACATTTACTCTTTCTTCTCTACTATTTTAACACTTTTTGCTGTTTTCGAAAAATGTATTAAATCCTCTACCGTTTGAACTGTCCAAGGAAGTCTTTCAAGTGCAACTTTAAAAATAATTGCTGCACTTATTGCATCATTTAAGGCTCTGTGATGAGCGTTATGAATACCTAAAAGCTCTTTTAATGAGCCAAGTCCGTATTTAGCAGATGGTATTGTTCGTCTAGCTAATTCAATAGTGCAAATTCTCCTATTTAAAAGCACGCCATAGTCTAATTTTTCCAAACTTTTGCTTATAAAATCATAATCAAATTTAACATTATGAGCTACAAAAGTACTAGTTCCTAAAAAAAGTTTAAATTTTTCAAGCACGGTGGCTAAATTCGGAGCATTGTCTAAATCACTAACTTTAATTCCAGTTAAGTCACTAATTTCCTCAGGAATAAAATCAGCTTTTATAAAGCTTTCAAATTTATCTAAAACTAGACCGTTTTTTAGTTTTACTGCTCCTATTTCTATGATTTGTCCCTCTTTTATGCCGCCATTTGTCTCAATATCTGTAATGCAAAAAGTTTCATCTTTAATCTCTTTATCTTTTGTGGCAATTGTTACTTTTCCATTATCTTTTTTTATCACTTCAAGTCCTGAGGCATGCCACATATTAAAATCTTTTGGGTCAAATTTTATCTCATCAATCTCACTTGATTTTATTAAAAAATCATGGTAATTAATTGATTTTTGAGAAAGCAAATCTATAAAACTTTCTAATTTATTAACTTTTTTCATACTTTTAAAGATCTAATCGCAGTTTCATAATCATTTGATGAAAATATATAGCTTCCAGCTACTACTATATCAGCTCCAGCCTCATCAAGTTCAGCTACATTAAGTCCATTTACACCACCATCAACTTCTATCATGCAAATTGAGTTTGTTTTATATATAAGCTCTTTTAATTCTTTTATTTTATCTATTACGATAGGCATAAATTTTTGTCCACCAAATCCTGGGTTTACACTCATTAAAAGAACCATATCAACGCTATTTATAATATGCTTTAGCGAGCTTATCGGTGTGTGTGGGTTTAAAACAATTGCAGGAGAAATTCCATTATTTCTAATGTGATCTATTAACCTTAAAGGGTGATTTTCAGCCTCAATATGAAATCCTAGAAATTTAGGCTTAATCCCTAAAAACATCTCTACAAAAAAGCTTGGATTTTCAACCATTAGATGAATATCTAAAGGCACGGAACTTGATTTTTTAGCTGCATTTACCACAACAGGTCCAATTGTTAAATTTGGTACAAAATGCCCGTCCATTACATCTATGTGGATAAGATCAGCTCCAGCTTTACAAACTGCTTTTATTTCACTTTCTAAATTTGCAAAATCAGCTGATAAAATACTTGGTGCTACATACATTTAAATTCCTTAAATTTTTTATAACTAATTTTAAAATTTGAATTTTACCCTTTTAAATCATAAAAACTAATAAAATACGAAATTTAATAAATTTAAGTAAGATTTGAAGATTTTTTGGTATAATCAACCTTTTAAATTTAAGTTTTCAAAGGATAAAATATGGCAAAAAGATGTGCTATTACAGGAAAAGGCCCATTGGTAGGTCACAGCGTAAGTCACGCTAACAACAAAAATAAAAAAAGATTTTTACCAAATCTTAGAACCATAAGAGTTGTTTTAGAAGATGGAACAACTAGAAGAATAAAAGTTGCAGCTTCAACTTTAAGAACTATGAAAAAACAATCCAGATAGTTTTTATATAAAAGTTTGTTAAAATGTCTTTTTGGGATAGGGTTCGTAAATTTCTCAACTGGACAAGATCTTCAAAACCTGATGTAAATCTTAACTTTGAGCTTTACGAACAATTAAAACCGTTTAGATTACCGCTAATTCTTCTTGTTTCACTTATGTTAGTTGGAACTTTAGGATATATGGTTTTTAGCGGTTTTTCTCTAAGTGATGGATTTTATCAAGCAGGGATGACCTTTACAACTGTCGGATTTACCGAAGTTGCCAAGATTTCTCCAGCTGGGAGAATTTTTACTGTAGCATTTATTTTTGCTGGTTTTGGAGCTTTTACATTTTCTTTGGGTGTTGTTATAGAAAGTCTAAAAAAAGGATTTCTAGTAAATGCCATTAGGGAGAGAAATATGGTAAATAAAATAGCAAGATTAAAAAATCACTTTGTTATTTGCTATCACAATATCTATACAATTGAGCTCGCAAAGCAATTTAGAGAAAATCATATTCCTTTTGTCGTTATTGACATAAGTGATGATTTGAGTAAGATTGCTCATGAAAACAAATATCCTTATTTTATACAAGGTGAACCTCATACTGAACTTTCACTTTTAAAATCTCATCTTTCTAGTGCAAAAGGTGTTATTGCGCTTAGTTCGAATATAGCTGATAATATTGCAATAATTGCAACCGTAAGATTATATGAAAAAGAGCTTGAGCTTAAAAAGCCATATTTTGTTATGAGTGTTTCTGATAATGATCTAGATGCAGATAAGCTTAAAAAGCTTGGTGCAGACTCAGTTATACTTCCATCAAAACTTGCCGCTCAAAGACTTAGTGCTATAAGCGTAAGACCAGATATGGAAAATATCTTAGAAAGATTTTTATATAAAAAAGATTCTTTAATTGATATTGAGGAAATTGTAGTTCCAAGTCATTCTTGGGTTAGATTTAAAAGACTTCGTGAAACTAGACTCAGAGAAATTACAAGTGCTGATATAGTTGGAATAAAAGATGAAAATAATAAATTTACTCCTATGCCTGGTGGTGATGCTATAATAGGTACAAATGCTACACTTTTAGTTATAGGCACGGCTGAGGGGATAAATTATACAAGAAAACTTATAAATGGTAGATATAAACCGCAGGAGTTAAAATATGTTTGATATAATTTCGCTAAAGGGCGGACTTGAAAATGTTGATGGGTTTTATTTTGATGGAGTACATTCAGGCGTAAAGAAAAAAAATAATGATTTAGGATTTATAAGAAGCGATGAAGAGTTTTTAATAAGTGCGTGTTTTACTACGAATAAATTTAAAGCCGCACCGCTTAGGCATTTTTTAAGATATCCTAAAAATTTTAAAACAAATTTTATACTTTTAAACTCAAAAAATGCAAATGCCATGACTGGTGAAAAAGGCATAGACGATATCGATGAAATTTTTAAAGAACTTGGTAAAAAAATAAAATTAATTAACCCTATAATGAGCTCTACTGGTGTTATTGGCCAAAGACTTGATAAAGAAAAAATCATAAAAGGCTTAGATCAGTTTGATTTTTATGCTAGCAATTCAGATGCTGTTGCAAAATCTATAATGACAACCGATAGATTTAAAAAAGAACTTAGTTTTAGAGTTGATTTAGAAAATGGCAAGAGTTTTAATATAGCTGCTATTTGTAAAGGTGCAGGTATGATAAACCCAGCAATGGCTACTATGCTATGTTATATTTTAACTGATGCTAATATCTCAAAAAATGATATGGATGAGCTTTTAAAATCAAGCATTGAAAATAGCTTTAATGCTGTGAGCGTAGATGGTGACACATCTACAAATGATACTGTTATGCTTATAAGTAGCGGTAAAAAAGACTACAATAAACAAGCGTTTAAAACTGCACTTGATATGATAACTTTAAATTTGGCTTTAATGCTTGTAAAAGATGGCGAAGGCTCAAGCAAGGTTGTAGCTTTTGAAATAAATGGCGCTAAAGATGATAAAGAGGCTATGAAAGCAGCTAAAGCTTTATCAAATTCATTGTTGGTAAAAACAGCAATTTTTGGAGAAGATCCAAATTGGGGACGAATAGCTTCAACCATTGGAGCAAGTGGTGTTGAGTGTAGCGAAGAGAGTTTGGTTATAAAATATGATGATATTTTAGTTTATGATGTTAATCATCCTGAACTTGATAAAGAAAGAGAACAAAAAGCTCATGTCGTAATGCAAAAAGAAAGTTTTAAGATAAGTTGCGATTTAGGCATCGCAGATGGTAAATTTTGTGCTTATGGGTGTGATTTGGGTCACAAGTATGTTGATATAAACGCAAGCTATAGATCATAATTTTTTATAAAAAATTTAAAAAAATATAGCACAAAATTATTTTTTTCAAATATAAGCAAGTTTTTAAACAGTTTGATTATATGAAACTTGCTTAAAATTTATCATCGCCCAAAGCATTTAGTCTTGCAATAGCGGTATCGCAATACTGGGTTAAGACCTTTTGTATATTTTCTAAGTCATCAAATTTTGATTTTAAAACTTCTCTATCCATTTCACTTATTTTATTTACTTTAAGTCTTCTTGCGCTCAAATCTCTTATATAAATTTTATATATGGCTATACAAGTATCTCTCCATAAATAGTAATTCTTAATTACTTCACTATATAAAATAGAGCCTAAGAGCTCTTGAAATTTATAACCTGCATTGCTTATAATTTCATCAAATTTATTCTCTTCACCAACAATATCAACAATTTCCTTATCTCTTTCATGTCTTATGCAATTTTTTATTCTTGTCATTATGAAATCTTGATGATTTGCGACACTCTTAAAAGCATTGATTGTTTCGCTTTTGCTCACTTTTATTCCTTTGCAAGATTTTTGTTTGTATTATATCATAATTTCAGTTAAAAAAAATTTAAGATTTAATAAATATAATTTTAAGTTACATTATCGTATAATGTTTAAATTTTATTAAGAAGAGGTGATGTTATGAAAAGACCTATGCCAAAAGATAAGGAAATTCCACTCAATCCTAATAAGTGGATAATTTCAAAAACAGATCCAAAAGGCGTTATAACCTATGCAAATGACTATTTTATAGATGTTTGTCAATATAGCAAAGAAGAACTTATAGGGCAACCACATAACATAGTTCGCCACCCTGATATGCCAAGGATAGCATTTAAGCTTATGTGGGATACAATAAAACAAAATAAAGATTTTAAAGCTTTAGTTAAAAATTTAGCAAAAGATGGAAGATACTATTGGGTTTTAACAAAATTTGAAACAGTTATTGATCCTATTACTAACGAGATAGTTTCTTATACAGCTTACAGAAGAGCAGCCCCTAGAAATGCCATAAAAGAGATAATTCCTATCTATAAAAAACTTGTTGAACTTGAAAAAGTTGGTGGCATGGAGCAAAGTGGAGATTATCTAGCTAAATTTTTAAAAGATAATAACACTACTTATGAAAAGTTTTTAGATAAAATTACAGATGGAAAGACAAATATTTTTGATGGTTTGCTGAAGTCTATAATGGGTATTTTTAGAAAATAAATTTTTTGATTATCCCACATTATAATTTATAAAAAATAATGTGGGATTTACGAACTTAAAAGTATTTATAGCTTTTAAACTAACGCATTTTTTAAAACATCATCTATAGTATTAACCGGTATTATTTCAATGGCATCTTTTACTTCACTTGGAAGCTCATCAAGATCTCTTTCATAGTTTTTTCTAGGAATTAATGCTTTTTTTATACCGGCTTTATGAGCTGCAATTAGCTTTTCTTTAAGCCCTCCAATAGGTAAAACTTTTCCACTTAGGGTAATTTCACCTGTCATTGCAATATCAGCTTTAACTTTTTTATTTGACAAAATAGAAGCAATAGCTACAGCCATTGTTATACCAGCACTAGGGCCATCTTTTGGGGTTGCACCTTCTGGAACATGTAAGTGAAGATCGAAAAGATTGTAAATTTGCTCATTTTTATTTTTTAAATTTTGACTGTTTTCACCTTTTTGACTCTCTAAATTTTCATAGGTTTGATCGTATATTTTTTTTGGAATTTCAAGCTTATTTTCATCTATCAAAACTTTTACTACGCTAAAGGCAATTATGGCGGATTCTTTCATAACATCACCAAGTTGCCCAGTTATATTAAGCTTTCCTTTGCCTTTTATTTTAATAGCCTCTATTTTTAAAACATCTCCTCCAACTGCCGTCCACGCAAGTCCATTTACTATACCAATAAGATCTTTTTTATCAACAGCATCTATTTCAAAGACTTTTTTGTCTACAAATTTTTCTAAGTTTTTATTATTTACTAAGACTTTTTCATTTTTTTCTTGATTGAGAATTTTAACCGCTGTTTTTCTTAAAATATCGGCTATTTTTCTTCTTAAATTTCTAACACCGCTCTCTCTTGTGTAGTCGCTTATAAGTAGCCTTAATGCCCCATCAGATATGTTTATATCACCTGCTTTAAGCCCGTGTTTTTTAAGCTCTTGTGGAATAAGATATTTTTTTGCAATTTGAAATTTTTCTTGTGGTGTGTAAGAACTTAAAAATATAAATTCCATTCTATCTCTAAGTGCAGGGGGGATACTTCCTATATCATTTGCTGTTGCTATAAATATAATTTTACTTAAATCAATATTGAAATTTAAATAATAATCTCTAAAGTTATTATTTTGTTCAGGATCGAGCACTTCTAACAAAACCGCTGTTGGATCACCTCTAAAATTTCTTGAGATTTTATCTATTTCATCAAGCACCATAACAGGGTTCATTTGTTTTGCGTCAATTAATCCTTGAACTATTCTTCCAGGCATTGCGCCCACATAAGTTCGTCTATGGCCACGAAGCTCATTTACATCTTCAAGTCCGCCAAGAGCTATTCTAACAAGTTCTCTTTTTAAGGCTTTTGCAACTGAGTTTGCAAGGCTTGTTTTACCAACTCCAGGAGGTCCTGCAAGACATAAAATTATGCCATTATTTACTTTATTTTTCAGCCCACGAAGTTCCAAAAGCTCACGCAAGGCGAAATATTCAACTATTCTGTTTTTTGGTTTTGTGAGTGCGTAATGATCACTATCAAGTTGTTTTTTAACATCACTCATAGAGCTTTTTTTCTTTGCTAGATTTTCAAAAGGAATTTCTAAAACCCAGTCTAAGTAGCTTTGAGCCATTGATGCATCAGCTGAGTCAGGATGAAGCCTTGCAAATTTATCAATCTGTTTTTTTATCTCTTTATATGCCTCATCGCTCATAAATGGTTTTTTAAGATCAAGTTTTTTTCTATATTCTAAAACTTCTTCTTCTTTTTCATTTTCATTGCCAAGTTCTTTTTGAATTTGCTTTAATTGCTCTTTTAAAAAATACTCTTTATTTGTTTTTTCTATTTTTGAGTGAACTTTTGACTTTATCTCCTTCTCAAGTCTATTTGTCTCTATTTCTTGGATGATATAATCAATCGTATCAAAGTAAAGCTCTTCTAAATTTTCTTTTATAAAAAAATCATAAGCTTTATCTTTTGTAAGCCTTAAAGCACTTAGCGTTAGATCAAGACCCCTTATAGCATCACTGCTTTCTTCAATGGTTCTTAATAAATCTTGCGAAAAATAACCGTTCATTGAATTTAGTGTTTTTATTTTTTGTTTTAAAATATTTAAAAGCGGTTCTATTTTATTATCAGTTGGAATTTCTATTTCTATTTGTTTTATTTCAGCTAAAAGTGGCTTTTGTGAAATTTCTTTTACAATTTTAGCTTTATAAGCCCCTTGAAATAAAATTTTAACTCTTCCATCTGGAAGATCTACTTTTCTCATTATATTTCCAACAACACCGGCATTATAAATATTTTCAAATTTGTTTTTTGAAGTGGCATTTTCCTTTTCATTTGCTACTAAAATCATAGTTTCATTTTTTATAGCAAACTCCAAGGTTTCAAGCTCATCGCTTTCATGAATGAAAATAGGCGTTATCATGAATGGATATAAAAATTGCCCATTCATTGTAATAACAGGCAAAGTATTTTGTGAAATTTTCATCTATTTCCTTTTAGTATTATTCGAAAAATGCTCTATACCAAGGAAGATTTGGAGCTGATAAATTTGCATCTTTTAAAGCTGAGTTTTGAAGTTTTTCTTCATAAATTTTAGCTGATACATCTCTTCCTTTTTGAGCATACAAATCTTTTATATTTTCATTTAGATAATAAACTGCGAGCTTAAATTTAATAAGCATGGTTTCTAAAAGCGGTCTATATTGAGTATTTGGATACTCCGATAAGAAATTTTCAATTTCTATTATGCTGTAATGCATTAAATTTTGATTTCTATTTGGTTTTTGAAAAGAGTCATAATTTGCTTTTATTTTTAGAAATTTAGCATATTCTATTTTTTCTTTTGTTCCATATCTTCTTATATATTCATCTAAAAGCTCATTTGCTCTTGTGTATCTGCCCTCATCTGTATTTGCTAGTGCCATAACTAAAAGTGTTGGCTCAAGAAGTGGTGAGGCGACATGTTCGCTTGCAAATTGGTTGTAGTGTTTATCAGCTTCTTTTAAATCATTTGCTTTTATATCTGCCATTATGTGGTTATACCAAATTTCAGGTCTTAGATTGTAAAGTCCAGATGACTTTGTGCTGCAACCCACCATAAAAATGAGCGTAAAAAAAAGAGTTAAAATTTTAACTTTCATAATTAAAATCCTTGTTTTAAATTTTTAGGTCATTTATTTTACACTTTTACTCTTTATAATCGGTTAATTTAATTAAATTTGTCTTTAAAATTTGCAAATTTATTTAAATATCCAATTTATTTAAAACAAATAGTTATAAGATAAAAAATGAAATTTAAATATTTCAGATAGATTTTTAACTATTTATGATATAATCACATTAAATTCAGTATGACTTTTCTAAAATGTTAGAATAGTCTTAAGAGGTGGTTTTTATGAAAACAGTCAAAAAAATGGTGTTTTATAGGTATTTTAGTGACACAGTTCCTAGCCAAAAAAAATCTTTTAAAAAAGGTTTTTCATTAATAGAGCTTGTTCTTGCTATAGTTGTAGTTGCTATAACTCTAACTGCACTTCCAAAGATTGTAACTCAAACTCAAAAATCAAACGAACTAGCCATAAAACAAGAACTTACTTATAATGCTAAAACTCTTATGAGTAGGATAATCTCTATGCCGTGGGATAGCAAGGCTTTTAAAACTATGTGTGATGAATACTATAAAAAAAGTTGTAATGGTCCAGATGTTGAAAATTATCTAAAAAAGAGAAATAGTATAAGTGTTCCTGTCTACAATGCAATAAAGCTAAATGGAACTACTCAAAGACCTGGAAGTTTGGTTGCAGAAGGTAAAATATATAGCGTTGGAAACAGGATACATAACCACGAAAAGACATATGACCCAAGCATTAGCTTTACGGAATCATATGGTTTTAATGATCCTACTCAAGGTGAACCAAACGATATGGATGACTTTGATAATAAGAATTTTGAATCTAGTGCTAAAGTTGGTAACGAAGATTTTATTTCAGATAAAATAATATTTACCTCTTATGTTGATTATACGACTAGTCTTACAGATAAAAGCACAGCCACAAAAAACAAAAGACCGGAAAACGTAAAAAGAATAATAGTAAATGTTAGTGATGGCGAAGGATACCAGACTAATATGTATTTTTATGCCCCAAATATCGGGGTTAGCAGACCAGCGTATATGGATTATAATTAAAGGTAAAAATCATGAAAAAAGCTTTTACACTGATAGAACTCATAATGGTTATAGTCATACTGGCTATTTTGTCTTTGATAGGAACTGATATTTATGTCAATGTTTATAAAAACTATCTTTCTTCAAAACTAGTTGATGAAACAGAAAACAAAACCCAACTCGCACTTGATCAAATAGCTGCTAGGCTTAGCGATAGGGTTAAACAAGCAACAATTGGTAAAAGAAGCACCGACCCCAATGATATAGCGTTGGTTTACAGTGATACTCTTAGTCAAAATCACGATATTTTAGAATGGATAGGTCAAAGTACTCAAAGCAGGAATTTAGCTGCTCCAAATATAGATAGAAGCATAGGCTGGACTGGATTTTTAGATTTAGGGGCGTATTTAGAAACCAAAAGAAACCCTCCAAATATAGCTCAAATACGAATAGGAGGTGTTTTACCAAATGTAAGAAATATTATAAACACCGTATCAAGAGGCGGATCTCAAGATTTAGCTATGATATTTCAAGGCCTTAGTAGTGGAGTAGATGCAAATGGATATGGTTTTAGAGGCGATAATCTAGATAAAGTTATGATTTTTAATATCCCAGCAGGTGGGTCAGTAGCTGCTAATGTAAGATATAGCGGTGCTCAAATTTCAGACAGCTATCAAATAGCTCATTCTGCTTATGCGATAGTTCCAGTAAAAGATACTACTGTTATACCAAATAAGACTGATTTATATTTATATTATGATTATAGACCATGGATGAGACAAAGCTACAAAGACGGTAGAAGAAGTCTTTTAGTTGAAAATGTTACGCTATTTAGATTTAGAGGTTTCAGTGCTAGTGGGGTAGATTTAAAGCTTTGTGTAGATGCAAAAGCTGAAGATAGCGGTGTAACTGATAATAGATTTGTAGTATGTAAATCAAAGGTGGTGTTCTAATGAAAAAAGGTTTTAGTTTAATAATGGCGATATTTTTTGTTATTCTCATAGCAACACTTGGTATGATGTCGATGTCTCTTTCATCTAAGATGGTAAAACAATCAAGTGATATTTATCTTAAAGAGCAAGCCGAACTTTACGCTATGAGTGCTACAAGTTTAGCAGTTTTAGCTATGCAAGGAACTGATTATAATATTCATTGTGAACAGAATTTAACATATGATTTTGGTGATGGATTTACAGCAGGAGTTAGTATTTTTTACCTAGATAGCAACATGCCAGCAACTTGTAACGCTCGACATAAAACTGCTGGCAGCCCAATAAATATAAGAGATATGGGTTTAAAAGATGCAAGTGGTAATGATGCTACTTTTTATAATGTAGCTATACTTGATGTAATAGTTACAAACACTGATGGTATTGAGCCTATAAGGTATCATAGAAGGACAGTCCAAAGACCATGAAGATTAGTTTAAATTTAAAAACCGTAATTTATATGATAAAATAATTTAAGGAGAAAATTATGAATACAAGTATCGTAGGAAAACAGTTTGATTTAACAGATACTATAAAAGAGTATTTAGAAAAAGCGTTTGAAAATTTAGAAAAGTATAATTTAAACATAGTTTCAATAAGATGTGTTATCTCAGCTGATGAAAAGCAAGGAAAAAAAGGTTTTGTTGTAAATTTATCCATAAATTTACCTAAAAAAGAGACTATTGTTATATCTCAAAAAGATAAAGATCTTTACGCTGCTATAGATAGCATCATAGATAGAGCTTCTAAGGTTTTAAGAAGACAACACGATAAGTGGAAAACTCATAAAAACAAAGATGAGTTAAAAGAGATAGTTCTTGATAAAAGTCACGATATAGATCTTAGCGAGCATATAGATGAGATAGTTGAAGCTGAGCTTGAAACTCATAAGCCACTAGAAATTGACGAAGCACTTTTTTCTTTAAAAAATAGTAACGATCAGTTTTTAGTATTTAACGATATGAATGCTAAAATGAGAGTTTTATATAAAAGAAAAGATGGAAAATTTGGACTATTTTAGTTATTTTAAGGCTGAGTAAATTCGGCCTTAAAAATTTTTATCTTTTAATAAAATGTTTAAATTTATAAAAGCTTTAAAATTTAGAGTTTTTATAAATTTAAGCCTTTTAAAGGAGAGGATTATGAAAACAAATGTGTTTTTTAAATGGATAGTGGCACTTTTTACTTTTTTAAGTTTAGCCACCGCACAAGGGGTTAATGAGTATGGCATGCTTCCATGCCCGGATGGCACAAGCAATTGTCCACCAGCAGGATATGGTGCACCAAGAGGTGATTTGATAAGAACTACAGACACCACTAGAAACGTAGTTTATTATCAAACTAATTTATCTTTTTCTCCAGAAGTTGGTTCTTACTCATCTTTTACTGGTAACCCGCTTGATAATAATGGATTTTCATCTTTAGTATATGGTGACTACTCTATTACAGGTAATACAATTATGAATTTTAACAATAAAAGAGATTTAGATAACTCTAGTTCTTATATGATTAATGAATTAAATAATAATAATTACTTAAATAGTTCAGCCGCATCTTTGTATCTGCCAGACAGCATCAAGCCTGAATATATAAAATATGCAACTCTTACTTGGGTTGGAAGTATCCATAAAAACAACCTTACAGGTCAGGTTAATAAACAATCACTTGTTTATTCATGTGCTGTAGAAGATAGCATAGTTGTTAGAAAGCAAGATAAAGCAAAGATAGATCATCAAGACTTAATCAATGTTTGTCTTAACAGTCAATTTAAAAATGATGTTTCTTGTGATGAAATTCCATATAAGATAAAAGATGGTATTTACTATCCAAATCCGACTAATAACAGCAACTATTTTAATCTAAATTATTACTATAAAAATATAACATATAATCCAAATGGCAATGTCAATAACAACTTCCAATTTTCTTGTCTAGAACCAGGAAGACAGAAAATGAGAAAAGTTGATTTAAAGCTTATCGATGATGATGTTATAAAAAACTGTAAAGATAAATATAATAATGATAAAAAATGTAATGATATATTTAAAGTCACAGATAGTGGTTACTATACCCCTATATCATATAATAATAAAAATTCAAAACTTGAATTTAAATGCACAGATGAGAGTTATACAAAGATTAAAAAGGAAAATTTAAATAAAGCATACTATAACCCTAAAATGGTTCAAGAGTGTAAGATGAAATTTCCAAGCCAAGCTTCTCAGTGTGATAATATTATAAGTACTAAATACTACACACCTACACTTAGCTATGGTATAGATAGAGCGGAAATAGGTGATGGTGTATCTAGAGTAAAAACTACTTTGAAGAGTCAACCTTTCTATACAGTTGAAGAACTTAGAAAAATTTGTGTAGAAAGTGGTAATAGCAAAGAAGATTGTGATGGTATAGATGAAAACTTTAATGGAGGAATAAGTACATTTTACAAACTAGTTGATTTTAGTGAATGTTTTGAAAATAGAAAATTTAATTATGACAAATGTTATTACGGCAATGGTAGGGATTCCTTTTATGGCAGACCTGCCATAAAAATACAATCTATTAAGATAACTTTAGGCGATAGTCATTGCACAAATAATCCTAATGATTGTGAAGAGGTAAAAACTTGTAGAAATTATACTTTTAGTGGTGGCAATATAGATATAGATGACTATTGTAGTAAAAACCCTGAGTTATGTAGCGAGGTAAATACTTGTAGTAGATATACTTATGGCTCACAACCTATAAATTTAAATGACTTTTGTAGCAAAAACAAAGGAGAGTGTGAAGAAGTTAAAGTGTGTAAGCAATATAACCTACACACCATATCTTCAACTAGACAGCCATCCAAAGATGAAAATAGCAATCTTGCAATTATATCCGAAAAATACATGAAAGATTACAATAAGATGAATTTTATAGCTGGAGGTCTTGAAAAAGAGGTATTTGCAAAAGATGAGGATATAGACTATCTATTTAGTTACAATAATGCACAAAATCAAGGCGGTTTATGGTTTGTGTATTCGGCTAGAGCAGATGTTACTGACTTTTTAAAGCAAGCAATAGCAAATACTAAAATTAATCAACAAGGTAAAATATTGCAATTTCCTATAGCAGGAGCCAATGTTAAAGCTACAGCAGGAACTGTTATAAATAACAGTTACGGTGTTAGTTTCTGGAACAATGGATCATTTATTTATAGTAATGCAAAAACTGCTAACTTTGGCTCTTGGGCATTAACTGTTGTTTATGATAAAGGCAGTATACCAAGTAAATCTTCTCCTGAATATGACTTTTATAAACCTAAAGTTGTAACTATACACAATGGTTTTGCGTCCTTAGTTCATGACTTGCAAAAAAATGATAGTAAATTTTTAAATATGGTATTTGATGGCTTTTATACTCCAAGGCAAGATAAATATGATGCGAAAGTTAGCACCTATGCTGTATCAAATGCGAACTATTCTATAAGGTTTGGCGATGATGAGGCAGCTCCATTTAAAATTTCTAAATATGGAGATTTCTCAAATATGGTAAATGTCTATAATATCCTTAATAAAAGACATTCATATAGTGGTGGTATTTCTATGGTAAAGCCAGGAGCTCATGATGTTGAAATAATAGATAGTGATTTATACAAGTCAATATCTATAAATACATCTATGTTAAACTCTACAAATAAACAAATCTATATGAAAAAAGAGCAAACTAGACTTAAATTTAACTATGGAGTTCAAGCAAGAACCTTACAAGGTGGTGGTACATTTGCGGAGCAGACTTACCCAAGTGTCTTTGCATTCTCAACTGACCTTTATGTGCCAGATGTTTGTTACTATAATACAGTTTATAATAGTGCTGGAAAGAGCTCAAGAGGTGCTGGTTTTGTTGTAAGAGAGGGCGAGACAGTAAAAAATCAAGTTTATTTTACTATAGCTGATAACTCAGAAGCTGAAGATGCTAGTGGATTAAAAGTAAAGGCTAAACTATCAGATAATATAATTTATTCAAATGATACTATGAGGATAGATAACTCACTTAGCGAAACAGGTCCAAATGACTTTATCGACTCAAAATTAAAATATATGAAAGATAATGAAAAAGGACTTTATGAGGATGAGGAACATACAAATTTAATCCAAGCTTATAAAGATAAGCAATTTAACAAATACGATGGCAAATACCTATCATTTTTTATAGGAGACGGTGCTGGAAATGTAAATGGCAATAATATCTCAGGTGGATCTTTAAATAAAAATAAAAAAGATAAGGTTTATGTGGAGTATAAAACTAAAGTTGGAGGATATTATGAAGAGCCAATTTTTACATATGATTTTTCATTAAAAGGTGTTGAGCTTAATTATAATATTTCTATGGCTAAGTGCCCATCTCCTAGTGGAAAAACTGAGTGGGAAAATATAGTTGAAGTAGTTCCTCTTGATGGGGTGAAAGTGGTAAATGAAGACTATAAAAAAAGAGGTGATTACGACGGACTTTATACTCAAATAGTAAATAAACCATTTAACGTAAAAGTAAGCTATGATGTAAATATCACAGGAACAAGTGATGATGACTTATCAAGACTTTTAAGTGATAAAGAGATTTGTAAGCTTTTAGGCTATGGAAGCGAGTGTGAAAGTGAAAACTTTATAAAAGAAAAAGTTGGAGAGTTTAATAAAAAAAGAAAAGAGTTAAGCGATGAGATAAATAGACTAAATTCTGAAATTTTAAAAATTAATAATGAAATTTCTAAAAAAGAAAGCCAAAAGATACTCGCTCAAAATGAACTAGCTAAAGCAGAAGCTAATCTTTTAGAAGCTGAACAAAGAGTAAAAGAAGCTCAAGAACGCTATGATAAAGCCCAAAAAGGATTAGAAAAAAATAATGCCGAAAAAGATCTCGAAGCTGCTAAGAAAGCTAGAGATGACATTAAAGGCATTAGAGACCGTGCTAAAATAAAGCTTGATGGCATTGAAGATGAGATAACAAAACTAAAAGTTGACCTTGAAAAAGCCAAAGGAGATAAAAGCAAAAACGAAGCAGACCTTGGCGAAAAAGAAAGTCCAATTAGCGATGAGATGAGTAGTAGGATAGGCAGACTTAATGGTGTGTTTGAGACTACTTTGGTATCATTAGATGAAATAGATAGAAGCAAGTGTAAAGAAGCAAAAGATAATAAAGACTTGCATTTTAACTACTATCAAGACTTTACAATAGGTCAAAGAAATTTCAAAAAAGATAATGTTAATGCTAATGGTCAAGACATAAAAGATATAATGTGTATTAACGAAGGTAAATTTGATAATTTTAAATGCGATTATAGTGACGCTAAAAAAGAAGAAAATAAACCAGTTAAAGTATCGCAAATGTCTAAAGCATTTCCTTCGTATCAGTATTTTACAAATTTTGATATCAACGATAAACTTATCGATATGGATAATGTAACGATAGGCTTTGCAAGAAAAGATTACACATTTATAGTAAGCTATTTTCCATCTGGTAATGAAAGGCTTACTTCTTGTAAGCAAGAATGCGTTAGTAGATATGCATCTGAACCAAGTGCTACAAAAAAAGCAAAGGTTGGTAGATGTCAAAAAGTGTGTGAAGATAAGCACAAACCTGGTGAAATAGATGAAAAATATTTAGAAGAATTTAGAATGGATGTTTGTGCGAGCGATACTTTCGCAGTGCGTCCTGCATATTTTGCTTATGATAAGTCTAAAATAAAAGATATTTACACAGCAGGGGATTCAAAAACTCTTCATGATAGCTTTAAAAACAGTGTTTATCCATCAGATGAAAATGGTAACTATGTTTTAGGATATGATAATGTTTTAAATCCGGCTGATAGAAACTCAACTGGAGTAAGATCTACTATTTTAACTACTATTGTTCCTGATAGTTGTAAGATAGATGAAGTAAATAACATAATTCGTTATGATGAAAAGATAATTTATCAAGATGAAAAGCCAACTAATAGTAACATCTTATGGGATAAAGAATTTGATAGTTCAAATAATTTATTAGCCTCTTTTGAATTTGGCAAAGACAATAAAGATAAAAACGATACTGAAAGAAAAGAGTATAACGCTATCACAAGCAAAAACTCACTTGAAGGATTTAAAAGCAAAAGCAATAGTGAGGATTTAAAATCATATGCAGATATAAGTCTTAATGATTTAGGAAAATTAAATTATTATAATATCGGTTATGCTAAACTAAGACTAACTGACCATGACTGGACAGCTAGTGATAAGCTATATACAGATAAAACAGCACAAAGTTATAATTACAGCTTAGAAGGAAAAGATTCATTAGGTAATGAATTAAATCTCTTTGGTGAATATATCGGCTTTAAAGAGCGAGACAAAGATACATCTAAACTAAAAAGTATGATAGGTGAGTATGTAGCAACAAAGCATAATATCATTGATCAAGATATAATCTTAAAATTTAAACATGGTAAAGTTATGGTTTCAGTCCTTGGCATAAGAGATGCGATTGCAAAAACAGATCCATTTGATAGTAATAAATCAAAACTTTACACCTATACATTCTTTAACTCAGATTCTGAAGAAATGGGAGCTAGTTTAGATATGAATGTAACAGCATCTTTAACAAATGCAGATATTTGTATAAAGGGTAAATGTAATGAAAAAGGAGATAAAGGAACTTATCAAAAAATAGAAATTTACCCAACTCTTTATCATGATGGTTGCTATGCAAGAGATGTAGAGTTTGGACTTGATTTTGCATTTGATTGTAATAAAACTGTAAGCGATGAAAGATGTAAGCCCACAGTTAAAAATAGAGGTAAGGAATTTAGTTGCTCAGAACACACTTTCCATTCTAATTGTTATAAGCCAATAGAAGGAAGTTCTGAAGAAGGAAAATTAAAACAAGGACTTACTTATTCAGTTTCAGGCTTGGCAAAAGATAACAACACAACTACTATAAATGACAAAGTGCAAGCTCAAGAAAAAGATAAAGATGGTAACAAAAAAATAGTTGATAAACCAGGTGAGATAGAGATATTGATAGAAGAGCAAGGCTTTAAAAATGCTAGCTATAAAATACCATTAAACTTTAACTTTGTTAGATTTGCAGGTACAAACAATACTCTTGATCCTAAGCTTATTTATGCAGATGATTTTATAAGAAGTAAAAATGTACCTTTTGAAGAAAAAGATTTGCCTACCGATAACAAAATAGACTCTAAAAATGTTTCAACAAAGGATATAAAAGCAAATATAGTATCATTTAAGAAATTTAATAATGAAATTTCAGAGCTTGTTGGAGATAAAACTATAAGACGCGATGGAAATAAAGAAAAAAATAACGGAGAATTTCCATCTCTTGATGATAAGTCTTTAGCTATAGATCCTTCATCAAAAGCTACTTTTTATTATGGGTATATTAATGCTCATGAGAGATTATATAAACTTGAAAGAGAAGAAAATCAAAAAGAAGTAAGAGTTCATTCTATGTTTTATTATGATGGTGAAAAAGATGATGGTGATAAAAAAGACAAGCTTACAGATTTTGCTAGAAAAAACCTACCTGTTTTATATCTAGAAAAAAATGTCTCTGCAAATTTAGTCAATCCTAATGAAAAACCTGGTTTTTATACTAATAAATTTGAATACTATACCAATAGGAATGATATCGAATCTGATAAATTTGTTAGAAGCTATACAAACCCTAATGTCACTGGAGTTGGCAATAGATCTGCTATGAAAGATACAAATAGCATGTATGAGCAACTATCACTAGGTGTAGAGCCGGGGAGTAGAGAAACAGTTGAAGTAAATGTTAAGCCTTGGTTTGTATTTAGCGATACAGATCCTGGATATAACAACAGCTATAATACTTTTATAATAGAAAGAGAAAGTGATAATCTAGACGAGGTAGGTCAAAATGGAAACTGGGGCGGAACTGGAAAAGTAAAAGATGGAGATATTGTAGGTAGATATCTTGATAATAATGGTAGTGCCTCAAAGGGAAGACTTAAAAATCGCGATAGATTAGAAAATGCCATTAGTTGGTAATCCTATAAAAGATAGATGGCTTTAAGTCATCTATCTTTTAATTTATATTTTATTTTTCTTAAATTTTTATTTTTTTTGATAATTCTTTTATTATATATCTTATTTTTTTATAAATTTGTTTATTTTGGTAACTTTTTTTAAATATAATCCTTAAAAAATATTTAAATAAAAAATTTTAATCTAAATTTAAAAATATAAGTGATAAATTAACATTAATTAAATAGTAATTTAGTTTAATTCTATGAATGGAGAGTTGTCATGAGAGCTATTGCTGAATGGGAAGCCCAAGAGGCTATATTTTTATCACTTCCACATTATAATACTGATTGGAATGAATATTTACTTGATATAATGAAAAGCTATGTTGAGCTTGTAAAAGTTTTAAGTAAATTCCAAAAAGTATGTCTTATATCTCCAAACAAAGAGGATTTTGAATATTTTTTTAAAGATATTCCAAATTTAAGTTTTTATAAGATAGATACAAATGACACTTGGATAAGGGATTATGGTGCAATAGATGTTGAAAGTGCTGGAAGGATAATAAGTTATAATTTTGAGTTTAATGCTTGGGGTGGAAAATTTCAAAGCAGTAAAGACAATAGTGTTAATTTGGAGCTTTATAAATACTTTAAAGGTGAGCTTAAAAATATAGATCTTATTTTAGAGGGTGGAAGTATTGATTTTAACGGCTATGGAACAATGCTAACAACCACAACCTGTCTTTTAAATGATAATAGAAATAATTTTTCTAAAACTGAACTTGAAGATAAATTTAGATCTCTTTTTGGCATTCATACAATTATTTGGCTTGAAAACGGCTTTATAAAAGGCGATGATACAGATAGTCATGTTGATACTTTAGCTAGATTTATTACTCGCGATACGATAGCATATTCTATTTGCGAGGATAAGAATGATGAGCAGTATGAGTCATTAAAACTTATGGAAGATGAGCTAAAAAAAACAGGTTTTAAGCTTTTGCCGTTGCCACTTCCAAAACCAATTTTTTATGACGGAGTTAGGCTTCCTGCAACTTATGCAAATTTTATCTTTGTAAATGATGCTTTGATAGTGCCAACTTACGCAGATAAAAACGATGAGATAGTTTTAAGCTCACTTAAAAAAGCTTTGCCAAATTTAGAGATTATAGGCGTTGATGCAAGAGTTTTTATAAGACAAAATGGCTCACTTCATTGTGCTAGTCAAAATAGATTTTTAGGAAATAGATAAAAATATAAAAATAGTTATTTAAAAAGTAGTTCTAACTCTGCGATTTGAAACATTAACTCCACGCTATTTTTTAAATATGATAAATTATCTTTATGTTTAAAACCTAAATAATCTTGATTTATTATAAGCCAAATAGGTGAGTTTTCTACATATAATGCATCGCAAATTTCATTTTTAAAAGTCCTAACTTCAAACATCACAGTAGCTCGTGGTTTAAGCTTAACGCAAATTTTATCTTTTATTTTAAAAATATATTCTTTTTTTGCTTTTTTGGGTCTGCATAGTCGCTATTTTCATTCATAGCATTAACTAAAAAATATATAAAATCACTTATAACTCTTTTTTTAGTATAAGAAACTATATAATCATCTCTTTTTTGGATAATGCTTTTTGAAATTGAAATATTTGCTATTAAAAAAGTTATAATTAAGATAAAAATTATAAAACCATTTTTCATAAATATCCTTAAAATTTGATATAATTATAACAAATTTAAAGGTTTTTTATGTATTATATCTTACTACTTTTAGGTGTGGTTTTATTTTTAATTTCAGTTTTTATTTTAACTAAAAGTGGCTCAAATAGAAAGTTTAAAGGATATTGGGAATTTTGGCCTTGTGTTATTTCAAAAGTAAGTCTTTTTATGCTTTTAGCAAGTTGGGGACTTTGTGTGATTTTTGATGATGATAATATTTTTAGGTCTACCAAACATCAAAGTAGAATTTACTGTTTTGATGAGAGTAACCCACTTTGTGTTGGAAATGTAATGCTTGTAAGTGATAATGCAGTTTATTTAATGGTCTTTTTTTCTTTGGTGCTTATTTATTTAGGATTTTTTGTTTTAAGTGATAGTTTGGTAGAGATTAGAAAAGATAAGGTTGTAAAAAAGTGGAGTTTGCTTGGATTTTCATATAAAAAAGAGATAAATTTTGAAAATCTTGAGATGAGTTATAGAGGTAATAATATAAAATATGGCTTAAAAATCAAAGATAATAGCAAAAGTTTTAGCTTTTTTTATGTCTGTTTTCCTTATAAGATTAAAGATATTATTATGATTGAAAGGCTTATTTTAAAAGCTTTAAAGCCAAATTCAAGCTAATAAATTTGGCTTTAAATTTAATTAAAATTTTTTTAAACATTAAACCTAAAGTGCATCACATCGCCATCTTGAACGATATAATCTTTCCCCTCAAGTCTCATTTTACCAGCTTCTTTAGCTCCATTTTCACCACCGCACTCTATAAAATCATCATAGCTTATAACTTCAGCTCTTATAAAGCCTTTTTCAAAGTCATTGTGTATCACACTTGCAGCTTTTGGAGCTTTCCAACCATTTGTAATCGTCCAGGCTCTAACTTCCACAACTCCTGCTGTAAAATAGCTTATTAGGTTAAGTTTTGCAAAAGAACGTCTTATTATCGCATCAAGCCCACTTTCTTCTGCTCCAAGACTTTCTAACATCTCTTTTGCTTCTAAATCATCAAGTCCAATTAATTCTTCTTCTATTTTTGAGCATAGTTTCATAACTTCTGAGTTGTTTTTTTGTGCATATTCTTTTAGTGTTTTAACATATTCATTATCATTTTGGATTGCATCTTCATCTACATTTGCTGCGTATATTACATCTTTTGCCGATAAAAGCCTAAGCTCTTTATTAAGCTCCATAAAAGCTTCACTTTCAAAATCATCAAAGCTTCTTGCAGTTTTTCCTTCATTTAGATGCTCAAGTAGTAAATTCGCCATATCAAAAAGCTCTTTTGCTCCTTTTTTCCCAGCTTTTACCTCTTTGCCTAATCTTTCGATTTTTTTATTTAATTGTTCGATATCGGCTAAGATAAGTTCCATTTCTATAATTTGTATATCACGAACTGGATCAATACTACCTTCAACATGTGTAATATTTTCATCATCAAAGCATCTTACAATGTGCAAAATAAGCTCAGTTTCTCTAATATTAGCTAGAAATTTATTTCCAAGCCCTTCGCCTTTGCTAGCACCTTTTACAAGTCCTGCGATATCTACAAACTCTATTGTTGAGTGTTGAATTTTATTAGGTTTTACTATCTTAGCAAGTGCATCAAGCCTTGCATCTGGCACTGGAACGATTGCTTTATTTGGCTCTATTGTGCAAAATGGATAGTTTTGAGCTGCTGCATTTTGTGCTTTTGTTAAGGCGTTAAAAGTTGTTGATTTGCCAACATTTGGAAGCCCTACGATACCAACTGATAAACTCATTTAGCTTCCTTTGCAAGTTCTAATAAATAATATAAATTTGCTCTTACACCTGCTCCTGTTGCACCAAAAGAGTTATATCCCCAAGCTTTTTCTAAATAAGCTGGTCCTGCGATATCAAGATGAATCCATTTATCTTTATATTCTTCTTTTATAAATGTATCAAGGAAAAGTCCTGCTGTTGTAGTTCCACCGTACCTACTGCTTGAGGTATTGCTAACATCAGCGATATTGCTTTTAATAAGCTCTTTTAAATAATCATTAAATTCTAAAATTGTCATTAGCTCACCGCTATCTTTTGTAATTTCCTTATACTCTTTTTTAAACTCTTCATTATTTCCTAAAAGTCCTGTTGTAAACTCTCCAAGTCCTACAACGCAAGCCCCTGTTAAAGTTGCCATATCGATTAAAATATCTGGTTTAAAATCTTGTGCGTAGCTAAGACAATCAGCCAAAACTAGTCTTCCCTCAGCATCAGTATTTCTTACTTCAATGGTTTTTTTACTTCTTGAGATAAGTACATCATCAGGTTTATATGAGTTTCCTCCTATCATATTCTCAGTTGCGCCAATTATTGCATGAATTTCAAAAGGAAGTTCAAGTTCAGCAGCTCCTTTTATAATACCCATAGCAGCTAACGCTCCACTTTTATCGCTTTTCATTGTAAGCATATAATCACTTGGTTTTAAGCTAAGTCCACCACTATCATAAGTTAAACCTTTTCCTACAAAAATAACTCTTTTTAGGGATTTAACTTTTGGAGTATATGTTAGATGAATTAGCCTAGGTTCGTTCGCACTTGATCTATTAACTGCTAAAAATGCGTTCATATTTTGCTCTTTTAAAAATGATTTATCATAAACCTTGCAATCAACTCTATCATATCTCGCTGAAAGAATTTGTGCTTCATCAGCCATTTTTACAGGCGTGTAAATTTCAGGTATTTCATTTACACCATTTTTTGCGTAATTTGTAGCTCTTGCTATGATATCACCATTTTTAAGTCCTAAATTTGCCTTTTTTTCATCTACTTCTTTATCTGCAAATTCCTCTGATGAGATATAAATTTGATTTAATAAATACTTAGTTTTTTCACTTTTGTATTTTGTAAACTCATAACTTCCTAAAATAAAGCCCTCAGCCATAGCTTGAAAAGTTTTTTTAGTGCATTTACAAAGATATGAGTTAAGTTTTACACTTTTTATATTGTAAGTTTTTAAAGAGTTATAAATTTGACTCATGCAAACGCGAATTTTGTCACAATCAAGCTCTTTAATACCAACATAAATTCTTTTTTTCTCAGGTAAAACTAAAACTTTATCCCCTTTATAGTTAAAAAATTCAAATTTATCTTTGTCTTTTATAAATTTGTGATTTAAATCTTTATTAACAACTAAAATTGCCTCAAAATCAGCTGAAATTTCAGCTAAAGGTTTGTTTAAAAACTCTATCTTCATCTTTATCCTTTCATTGTTTTTTATCTATTTTTTCTTTTTTAAAAAAGCTTTTTCCATTTGCTTAAAACCATAAAATAGCAATCCAAAAAATAACACTATCACAGGTAGTGCTATATACCAATGCTTTTCTATGAAATTTACAAAATGCCAAATTTCATCACCAAAATACCATGCTAAAATTATAGTTAAAAAAGCCCATGAAAAACTACTTATTAAATTTATAAATGCAAATTTTTTTTGGTCATATCTAGTTATTCCAATACTCATTGGTATGATTGCGCGAAAACCATAAATATAACGTTGAAAAAATATAATCCACCAATCATACTTTTGTAAAAGTAAATGTGCAATTGCAAATTTACGCTTTTGAGAGCTTAGTTTGTTGGTTATAAATTTTTTATTATATCTGCCTAGAAAAAAGTAGAATTGATCCCCGCAAAACGCTCCAACTCCAGCAACAACTATGGAAATAGGAAGGTTTATATATCCTGAATGAGCCATAACTCCTGCTAGAATAAGACCAATTTCGCCCTCTATCAAGCACCACACAAATAAAACAATATATGCGTATTCTTGATATTCAAGCATTAGACCTTTTAAAAATTCTTCCATTTAAATCTCTAAAATAGAATAAACTTTCGTCATATTTTTTAAAATTTCACTTCCTTTAAATTCGCTTTTTAAATTTATTAAAAAACAGGCTTCAACGCATTTTGCTTTTGTTTGATTAATTAGCTCAACCGAAGCTTTTGCAGTTCCTCCAGTTGCTATTAAATCATCTATTAAAAGAACTTTTGCATCATTTTTATTTAAAAAAGCATCAATGTGAATTTCTACTTCATCAACACCGTATTCAAGACTGTATTTTTGCGAAAGCGTAATATATGGAAGTTTATGTGGCTTTCTAATTGGAACAAAGGGAACTCTTAATCTTGCTGAAAGTGCTGCTCCAAATATAAATCCACGACTTTCAATACCGGATATAAAATCTAAATCATAACTTTTATATCTATTTTCTAGATGATCCATTAAAAAATTAAACGCTTCTTTGTTGTTTAAAAGAGTTGTAATATCTCTAAAAATAACACCTGGTTTTGGAAAGTCTTTTATAGCTCTAATTGAGTTTAAAAGATATTTTTTTTCATCACTAGTTAAAACATTTTGCATTTTAGTCCTTTAAGAAAGTTTCTTAACTCTTCGCTCATGTCTACCACCTGCAAATTCTGTGCTAAAAAATATTTTACATAATTTTTTAGCCATTTTACAGTTTAAAATCCTTGCTCCAAAAGCAAGCACATTTGCATCGTTGTGTTCTCTTGCCATTTTAGCGGTAAATTCATCATGGCACAATGCACAGCGAATAAATTTATCTCTATTTGCAGCTATACTTATGCCTATTCCAGTTCCGCAAATAAGTACTCCATAGCTATTTTTAACACTTTTTAATTTTTGCGTTAGAGTATATGCAAAGTCTGGATAATCCACACTTTCATCTGAATTTGTCCCAAGATCTGTAACTTTATATCCTAAGCTTTCTAAAAACTCTTTACAGCTACTTTTTAGTTCCAAGCTTGAGTGATCTCCTGCTATAAAAATCTCACTTATATTCATAAAATTTTCCTTTTATGGTTGATCGTAGATAAACTCTTCTTTGTTTTCAAGAGTATTTACTGATCTTCCTATCCTTTCCCAACGAATTTTTTTATCTTTATCCCAACTAAAATATACAAACCAAGGCTTTCCAACTATAAATTTATATGGCACTGTTCCCCAAAAACGACTATCGTCTGAGTGATCCCTGTTATCACCTATCATAAAAAATTCATTTTCAGGCACCTTTATATAATATGCATTAAAGTTAAGTCCATTATCAAGTTTTCCAAGCTCATCAACTATGGCTGGTTGCATAGCAAAACTACCATTTGTAAGGTGTTTTAAAGTAAGGCTTAGCAAATTTACTTTTTCATCGTAGTGAATACCTTTGTTTTTATAAGGCTCTTTTACAAATTTTTTACCATTCAAAATAACAATATCATTTTTATCGTAATTTTTATCTATAAAACTATCGCCCTCATGTGGTCTTAGATATAAATTTTTTATAGTAAAAATAACTTCATCACCACCAACTGCAAAATTTCTTTTTACAAAATGTATTTTCTTATTTAAAGGATAGCGAAATACAACAATATCACCTCTTTGTGGTTTTTTACCTTTTATAAAGTGCCCATCTTTATTTAAATCTGGCAAAACAGGTACTTCAATCCATGGAATGTGAGGAGTTGGTATACCGTAGCTAAATTTTTTAACAAATAAAAAATCACCAATTAAAAGTGAATTTTTCATAGAGCCACTAGGGATTACGAAAGCTTGAGCAAAGAAAAATATCACAAATAAAACTATTACAATAGTTCCAGTCCAGCTTCCTGAAAAATTATAAATTCTACTTAAAGTTTTTTTCATTTTAATCTTTCTAGTTTTTTTTACTTTTTCTTTTTTTAGCTGAAATTAAAGTGTTATTTAAAAGCATTGCTATTGTCATAGGTCCTACTCCACCTGGTACTGGTGTTATAAATGAGCATTTTTCTTTTACTTCCTCAAAATCAACATCTCCTACCAAAGAGCCATCATCAAGTCTATTTATACCTACATCAATTATTATAGCACTATCTTTTACCATATCAGCTTTTAAAAATTTTGGTTTTCCAATTGCCACAACGATAATATCAGCATTTTTTGTAAAATGCTCTAAATTTTTAGTTTTGCTATGAGTTATAGTAACAGTAGCATTGGCGTTTAAAAGCAAATTTGCCATAGGTTTTCCAACGATATTACTTCTTCCAATAACTACTGCATTTTTGCCATTTAGATCAATATCATACTCTTTAAAAAGTCTCATAACTCCAAGTGGAGTACAAGGCACAAAACCATCCAACCCACTTACTAATTTGCCAACATTTATCGCGTGAAATCCATCGACATCTTTATCTGGATCAATTTCTTTTAATATATCATTTGTATTTATGTGTTTTGGAAGTGGAAGTTGAACTAAGATACCATCAACTTCTTTATCTGAGTTTAGTTTTTTTATAAGCTTTAAAAGCTCATCTTGAGTTGTGTTTTGGCTAAGCTTAAAAGCAAGAGATTTTATACCACAAAGTTCACATGCTTTTTCTTTTGATCTTACGTATGTTTGACTAGCTTTATCCTCACCTACTAAAATAACAGCAAGAGTTGGGATAATACCTTTTTCTTTTAAATTTGAAGTTTCGTTTTTAACCTCTTCTTTAACTTTTTTACTTATATTTTTTCCATCTATTAAAGTCATTTTAAACCTTTTATATTTAAATTTAAAATAACATAATACCCAAATTTAGTTATAAAAAAGCTAAATTTAAAGCTATAAATTGTATCATATTAGAAATTTTAAATTTGCCAAAGGCGGATATTGAAAAAACTTATTATTTTACTTTTTATTATAAATTTTATACATGCAGAAAGCTTTATAACTGATATGGAGTATGGAAAGATGCTTTATAAAAATCCACGTGGAATTGGATGCCACAAATGTCATGGGCTAAAAGGCGAAGGGATGGTTATAGCAAGCTATAAAGAATTTAATAAAACAAGTGAAGAAAAGATTGATAAAAAGCTAATTGCACCAAGGATTAATAATCTAAATCCACAACAATTAGCTGATGGGATAACAAGTAAAAAAAGAAGTGTAATGCCATCTTATTTTTTAACAAAAGATGAGATAATTGTGATTTATAAGTATTTAAAACAAATTCAAAAGTAGAGTAGCCAAATGGAAGAAATTTTATATAATAAGCATAAAGAAATAGATGAATGTAAAAAATTTATAGAATTTATTGAAAAATACTTTTTAAATTCTAACAAACATGCTTCAAATTCAAATATCCTTATAAACTTACTTAATCAAAAAGTAAAAATTTTAAATAGTTTAGATTATCAAAATTGTAAAAATTTAGTCTTAAGTTTTGAAAAATTAGATGATGAAATTTATAATCAAATAGAAATTTTAAAAAGTGAAATAAATCGAGATTTTAATAATGTTGAGTATATAAATATGCACAATAATTCATCTGTACTTAAATTAGAAAATCAATACATATTCTTAAAAAAAATTTATAAAAAAGTATATGAAAATCATCAAAATAAAGACATTGCTTTATCTTTAGATTATAAATACAATATTCGTATTTTATTTAAAATAGAGAAGAATAATAAAATTATAAATAAAAATTTAGAAGAAATAAAACAGTATCTATTAAAAAACAATTATTTCGAAAAATATATCTATAAAAAGTCAGCAAAAGTTAAGAAAGAAGCTTTTTTTGATATTTTTAATTTTATAAGAGCTCATAAGTGGATTTCGACATTTTTATTTTTTTCTTTTGGATTTGTTATATATATTTTATTTTTCTTTTTTCAAGGTTATATTCCAGCTATATCACAAAATGAGCTTCCATATCAAATAATACAATCGTCTGGAATTTTTTTGTTAATTCCTTGTTTGATAATTTTATTTGTTTTTTGGTACTCTTCTGTATATATTAATGATAGACAAAATAGTAGTTTTGATAATAAATTTTTAAAAATATTTTCAAAGTCTTTATTTGTAAATTTGACAACTTTATTAATAATGCTTGTTACATCCTTGATTTTAGAAAAAAAATTAACTTTGGAAATTAATTTTATTAATATATTGTGTTTTTATCTTTGTATATTTATTTATTATTTAATTGTTTGCAATTTAATATTGCTTATTATTAAATACAGGGCAATTCAAATGACTTTTTATATATTTCTTATTTTTGTTTGCATGTTTGTAGCAATGTACATATCTTTGCTTATGCATAGTTCATATAAGTTATTTTTTATTTTTTTTATATTCATGTCAATGATATTATTTTGGATTCTGTTTATTTTCAATGAAACAAATAAAAAAGAAAATTATTATTTAATGTTTGCTTCATTTTTATTCATGCTTTTTGGTATTGTGGTGACTCTTTCGGATTATATCTACAAAACCCTAAATATCAGTGGCGTTGAATATAAATACATAGTTTTAGATAAAAAAGCAGATGAATTTTTACCTGATGAAGTGATTTATAAATTTAATTGTGATAAGGAAGTTGAGATTATTTCTTATATTGATAGCAATTTGACCTATAAAACAGATAATGGAAGTAAAATTAGAAATTTAAAAGATAAAGATTGCTTAACTTTTGTAGATGATAACAATAAGACTATTAATACAGATAATAAAAAATTTACTTTTAAAGATGGAAATTTGACCTTTATAGGGGAAGAAAATAACACGATTCAAAATGTAAAAGTGAGTTTTAATAACAAAAGCTGCTTAACTTATGCCAAATACAAAAATGATTCCATATTTTTATATAATATTGAAGCCATTTCAACTCTTGGTAAATATTGGTATATTAAAACTAAATTTGATGATAAGTTTGAATTGCAAAGCGATTTTATAAAAACAAAAGTTAAAAAATAAAGATATAATAAACCAAAAATAAGGAGAAATGATGACAAATTTACAAGCTTTTAAAGAGGCAAAAAAAGTAATTCCAGGAGGTGTTGATTCACCTGTTAGGGCGTTTGGCAATGTTGGAAGCCATCCATTTTTTGTAAAAAGCGCAAAAGGTGCTTATATTGAAGATATTGAGGGAAAAAAATATCTTGATTTTGTGCAAAGTTGGGGACCTTTGATTTTTGGACATTGTGATGAGACAATAGAAAAAGAAGTTATACAAACTGCTAAAAATGGACTTAGTTTTGGTGCATCAAGTCCTTTAGAGACAAAACTTGCAAATTTAATCCTTAAAGATTTTCCTCATCTTGATATGATAAGATTTGTAAGTAGTGGAACAGAAGCAACTATGAGTGCGATTCGCCTTGCAAGAGGATATAGCAAAAAAGATGGAATTATCAAATTTGAAGGAAACTATCACGGACATAGTGATAGTTTATTGGTAAAAGCTGGAAGTGGTGCAGCTACTTTTGGGGCAACAAGTAGTGCAGGAGTTCCTAAAAGCGTGGCAGAAAATACTTTCGTAGCAATTTATAATGACATAGAAAGCGTAAAAGAGATATTAAATAAAAATGATAATATCGGAACAATTATAATTGAGCCAATTGCTGGAAATATGGGACTTGTTCCAAGTAAGCCTGAGTTTTTAAAAGCTCTTCGTAAAATTTGTGATGAAAAAAATATAGTTTTAATCTTAGATGAGGTAATGAGTGGATACCGTGCAAGCAAAACTGGTAGTTTTGGAATTTATGGAGTAAAGGCTGATATTGTTACTTTTGGTAAAGTAATTGGTGGTGGCATGAACGCAGCTGCATTTGCCGCAAAAAAAGAAATTATGAGTTTAATAAGTCCTTTAGGCGATGTTTATCAAGCAGGAACTTTAAGTGGAAATCCTGTTGCTATGGCAGCTGGAATTGCAAGCTTAACTAAAATTTCAAATACTTTAAATTTATATGAAAAACTTGAAAAATTAGCTACTAAATTTACAAACGGGCTTAAAAAAATAGCTAAAGAAAATGGCATTAGTATCCAAACATGTGTTAGAGGAAGTATGTTTGGTTACTTTTTTACAGATAAAGAGGTTGAAAATTATGCTGATGCTTTAACATCTGATTTAAAACTATTTGCTAAATTCCATACCGGTATGATAAATGAGGGTGTGTTTTTAGCGCCATCTCAGTTTGAAACTGGATTTATATGTGATGCAATGAATGAAAAAGATATTGACTTTGCTTTAAATGCAGCTAAAAAAGTAATGTCAAATTTGAAAAAATAAATGGTGATTTTATGAAAATAACTGAAAATTTAAATGATGCAGTAAAAGATGCAAATGGTTTAAGTCTGGCTATTTCTATCGTTGTGGCTGTACTTATAGGGTTTTTTATAGGAAAAGGGCTTTATCATTTAACTGGCATAAAAGCTTTATTTTGGATATTTTTAGTTGTTGGGATATTGGCAGCTTTTTTAAATATTTATAAAGCTGTAAAAGCCCAGCAAAAAGATATTAATGATCTTGTAAATGATCCAAAATATAAGCAGTATAAAGAGGCTCTTGATAAGGAAAATCCTCATAAAGACTATGATGAGTTTGACGCGATTGATAAAGAAGATAAAAAGTGGAATGAGGCATAAATTTTGCTTAAATAGTAGTTTTTAAAAGCAAATTTGAAGGTGAGATTTGACAAAAGAATTTATTAATTTATTAAAAATTTATCTTATTTTAGACTTTATTTTAGCTATTTTAAGCTTTGTTTTTGGCTTAAAATGGCTTATTAGTTCTCAAATTTCATTTATAATAACTATGTTTATAGCAAATTTCTCATTTAAAAGCTACAAAAATATGATAGATAAAGAGCTAAGAAGTGGCAAATTTGATTATTTAGAAGAAAATGATGAGGATATAAAAATAAGTAAAAAATCTTCTGCTTTGACTTTTTTATCGCCTTTTAAAATTGTTGGTTATTTTGCTTTGGGTCTTAGTTTTTATATTTTAGTAAAAATCGAACTTTTAAATGTTTATGGATTTATGGCAGGTGTTTTTCCATATCCAATTGGCGCTATGATTTATGGAATTTTATATGCAAATAAGTAAGAAAATGCCAAGTCCAAAAAGAACTATTAAGGTCTTATCTGCTCTTTTTATTGGAATTTGGCTGATATTTATAGGAAATGGCTTAGTTTTAACATCAGCTGGTGTTATGCTAAAAGAAATGGGCGTAAGCGATGTTTTTATCGGCATTATCACATCATGCTTTTTTCTTGGTGGTATTATGAGTGCGATATTTGCTTATAGTTTTATAAGTAGCTATGGGTATGTTAGAAGTTATGCTATATTTACAGCTTTATTTGCCATTTCAGCCACGCTTCACGGACTTGGAAATAGTATAATTTATTGGGCATTTTTGCGGTTTTTACTTGGATTTTCTTATTATAGTATCGTTATGGTTGTAGAAAGTTGGATAAATACAAAGTCTAAAAATGAGATAAGATCACGAGTTTTAGCATTTTATGAGATGCTTTATTATGGTGGATTTGGTGTTGGGGTTATAATACTTGCTCTAAATTTAAGCAATGCTAAAATTTTTGCAATTTCTATATTTTTTATCTTACTTGGTTCAATTCCAATGAATACTGTAAAAATTAAAGAACCACCACTTCCTGAAAAAAGAAAACTATCAATTCCAAATGTTTTTGAACTCGTTCCATTAGCACTTAGTGGAAGTTTTACAGCTGGAATTTGTCTAAGTTCTTTTTTTGCAATGTCAAGCGTGTTTGTTTTAAAAACAGGAGGAAGTGTTTTAGATATTTCTGCTTTTATTTTTATAGCGATGATAGGTGGATTGTTATCAGAGCTTTTTTTTGGAAATTTTAGTGATAAATTTGGTAGAAAATATTCAATTATGCTTGGTGTTTTTATTGCTTTAGTTGCTTCTTTTTTTATGTGGTTTAATTTAGAAAATTTAAATATTTTAAAAATTTGCGTATTTTTTCTAACTTTTGGAACATTTTCACTTTATGCATTATCGCTTGCAAGAGCAAATGATATGTTAAATAATAAAAACGAAAGTGCAAAAGTTGGAGCTGAGCTTTTATTAAGCTATTCTATTGGCTCACTTTTAGGACCGTTAATCACAGGAGTTTTTATAGAAATATTTGGTTCTTTAGGTTTTATTTTAGTCTATGTTTTAATACTAGCGTTTTTATTTGTATTTGCTGCATTTCAAGAAGTTGTACCTAAGGAAAAAAGAGGGGAATTTGTAGCAAAAAGACCAAGTAAAATTTTAAGATAAATTTAACACTTTTTAGCTAAACTTTTAGAAATTTAATAAGGAGTTTTACAATGCAAACTATAACTTTACAAGCTGAAAAAAGCGTCATTGATGAAATTTTAGAATTTATTAAAGATAAAAATGCGAAATTTGTTATTGAAAAAGATGATGATTTGCCAAATTTAACATTTGATGAGATAAAAGCCGAAGTTAGGGACACCATAGAACAAATTGAAAATGGCACGATGGAGCTTCACACAATGGAAGAAATAAGAACTTACACAGATAAAATTATAAATAGTTAAATAATGATAATTTTAACTAATCGCTTTAAAAAAGAGCTAGGCAAGATTGTAGGCTTTATCAAAAAAGATAGTAAAACAAGAGCTAATTTAGAGATGATTTATTATCTAAAATCGACCAAATCCCAAACTATCCACAAATTTATAGAAAGTCATTAACCACAGATGATGAAAATGTAAAAGACTTGATATTTAAAGGTTTTGTTGTTGTTTTTAGGATAAAAAATGATGATATTTATATTTTAGGAATTTATAAACACAATCTTTGGAAAAATTAAATTTTACTTATACTTTGCTTTTTAAAATTTCATTTCAAACCATGTTTAAAGATGAAATTTAAATTCTTTTATAAATTCTTTTATAATAAAACGCTGCCATTATAAAGTTAAGTCCAAAAAGTATAGTTATACAAAATGCATTTAGTCCAAGCTTGTATAAATATCCAGTAAGTATGGAAGTAGTCGCAGCAATTCCTAAAAACACCATATCAACATAAGCTATAACCCTACCATAATACCTTTTATCGCAATGTGTTTGTATAAGAGTATATGTATAAGACCAAAGAGTTGAGGTGCTAAGTCCAGTTAAAAAAAGTCCTATAAAACTTAGGTAAAAGTTAAATTGCAAAATCGCCCATGAAAACAGCCCCAAACCTTGAGCGATAAAAATTAAAAAAATAGTTCTATTATTTGCAAATTTACTTAAAACTATAGGTCCTATTATAAGTCCTAAGGCTCTAACTGTATTTATAAAGCCTAAAATAAGAGCAAAACTTAAAATTTCTTTATATTGATATTTTGCTAAAATATTTATTAAAGTATCGTATGAAGTAACTGCCACAAAGCCGTGAATTAAAATTAGATTTATTAAAAGTGGATTTGATTTAAGATAGATAAATCCCTCTTTTATCATAAAAAATGCTTTTGTTGTTAGGGTTTTTTTCTCTTCTTTTAAATTTAGTCTTGTAAGCAAAAAAATACCAACTAAGTAGATGAGAAAGTCAAATTTAAACGAGTTATAAACTCCAAAATGATTTATAAAAATCCCTGCAAACGCCATACCAAAAGTGTATGAAACAGCCCAGATTATAGAGTGAATTTCATTTGCAAGTTTTAACTCATCATTTTTTAAAATTTTTGGTAGTAAACTCATCTCAACTTGGAAATAAACCCCAGCTAGTCCCATTCTTATAAAAACTAAAGCTTGTAAAAACCAAAACCAACTCAAGCTATCCACTAGCAAAAGCAAAGCAACAGTTATAGCCTCTATTATCATAAATGTCATAAAAAGTGGAAATGCTCTAAATTTGTCTATTATAACTCCAGCAAATGGCGCTATTATTACACTTGGGATAAATGCCATAGCTGCTGTTAATGCAACCATTTGATCACTTGCTCCAAGTTTGTTTAAAAGTGTAAAAACCCCTATATGGCTAAACCATGCACCAAAATAGCAAATTAGTTGTATGGTTGAAAGAATTCTAACGGTTTTATTGGCTTTAAAAAGATTTATATATCTATTCATAAATTTACTCAAAAATTAAAAAATTCCAAGCATTATAGCTAAAATTTGTAATGCTAAATTTATAAAAATCTTAAAATTTAAAAAATATAGTATATATTTTTACAAAAGAAATTTATTCTAAACTATAGCTATTTAGCGATTTTAAGCTTGCGTTTTTTTTTTTTTGAAATTAAGAATAATATAGTTAATTTTATGCTATTATAATGCCCTTATAAAGAAAAAACAAGGAGTTGTTTTAATGAGAAAAAAAATTTTAATTATGATGATAAACATTTGCGCTGCAAATGTTTTGTTTGCAAGCAGTTTATATGTTATGCGAGAAGGTAAATTACTTGAAGTTAAAAAAGATCCAGCAAGTTCAACAGGATTTACCGCTGATGACGGAACACCCGTAGATAGGAGTAGTGTTTTAGTAATATCAAAATTAAATATAAATGATAATCGCATGGCTTTTGGTGAAGGCGCTGAAGCTGTACAGACTAATTCTTTAGCCGTAGGATATAATGCAAATGCAAAAGACTTTAACGCTACCGCTTTAGGTTCATACACAATTGCAAAGAAAGACGCTGTTGCTGTAGGTGCTGGAGCACGAGCCTTAGAGAAGAATTCGATAGCTATCGGTATTGACTCAAATGCAAACAAAGAAAACGCAATAGCCATTGGCTCTAAAGCCAGTGCGGCAGAATCTTCTGTAGCTGTGGGAACAAATGCTGCGGCATTAGGATCTTCATCTGTCGCAATAGGTAAAAATGCAAAATCAGAAACAAATACAGGTGTAAGTATAGGAATAAATTCTTTTTCTAAAGGAGGTGGCTCAATAGCCGTAGGAGGAAACTCAAAATCAACTGGAAATATGTCAATAGCCATGGGGGAAAGCTCTAAGTCTAGTGGACAGCACGCTATCGCAATTGGGTATAATACAAACTCAGAAAAGACCCATTCAATAGCTATAGGAAGTTCGTCATCTGCCACTTTTGAAGAATCAGTTGCTATCGGAAGTCATGCAAAATCAACTGCAAAAGGTGGTATAGCTATAGGAGATAGTACAGAAAATCAAGGTGCAAAAAGTATTGCTATGGGATATCACACCAAGACAGCTAATAAAGAAGGACAGATTGCAATAGGTTCGAATGCTAGTTCTTCAGAAGCTTATTCAACAGCTATAGGAAATAAAGCAGAAGCTTTAGCTCAAGGTTCAATTGCTATGGGTTGGGATGTTTCTTCAAAAGGTTTATCAAGTATTGCCTTTGGATATTTGACTTTTGCTTCGAAAGATTCTTCAATTGCTATAGGAAGTGAAACTAAAGCCCTTGGAAAGTATTCAAGCGCCTTAGGAGCTCTTGCTAAAGCCGAAGGATCAAATTCAATTGCTATAGGAAGTGAAACTAAAGCCCTTGGAAAGTATTCAAGCGCCTTAGGATATAGCTCTATAGCTGCAAATGTAAATTCAAATGCTATGGGTTATTATGCTATTGCTCAAGGAGACTCATCTTTAGCTTTTGGTGATAATACAACAGCATATGGAAATAGCTCAATTGCCATTGGTAGAGATGCAACAGTAGGGATTATTACAAAAAGAGATAATGATAAAAAAGTAGATGAAAAAGCTAATGCTGGTAATAAAGAAGTAAATTATGCTTTAGCTATAGGATATAACTCAAAAGCAAAAGTTGATGACTCTGTTGCACTTGGAACAAAATCAGTAGCAAACATAGGTAGTGGAGTTACAGGCTTTGATTTTTCAACCAACGGGCCAAGTGACAAAACAGACCATATTTGGAAAAGTACAGCAGGAGCTGTATCTGTAGGTAGAGTTGAAAATCAAGTAGTAACTCGTCAAATCACAAATGTCGCAGCAGGAACACAAGATACTGACGCAGTCAATGTCGCTCAAATCAAGTCTTTAGCCAATCAAGGCTTTCATACACAAGCTGATTATAATGCTACAGCCGACACTGACATTACCAAAGGTATAGATGTTTCTCACAAACTTGGTGGAGTTGTCAAAGTAGGTGGTGGTTTTAAACTAACAGGCAGCAAAGATGACTTAACAAAACACTTAAGCAGTGAAAACCTAGCTACTTCAATTAACAAAGATGGAAGCATAAATTTACTTATGGCAAAAACTCCAAAATTTGATGATATCAATATCTCAAAAAACGGTAAAGGTGGAAATGATCCTAAAAACTACACAAGTCTAACCAAATGGCTTAATGATATGCAAACATCAAATGAGGCAAATAAGATAAAATACTTCTCCGTAAATTCAACTGAAGTAGGAAATGCTGATAATAAAGGCGCAACAGCCAAAGACGCTATCGCTATAGGACCAAATGCCTTAGCTGAAAGTAAAAATGCAACCGCTATTGGACTAGATTCGAAAGCAACAGGTGAAAACTCACTTGCTTTTGGAAAATCTGCCCAATCACAAGACACATCTTCTATAGCTATAGGAGATAAGTCACATGCAAAACATTCGGCTTCTATAGCTATAGGACCACATGCACTTACTGCTGCTGAAAACAGTGTAGCTATTGGTTTTAATGCAAGAACAGCTTCTAAGAACTCTGTATCTGTCGGTAAAAATGCTATGGGGCTAGGAGATAGCTCAACAGCTATTGGTGAGTTTGCTTCTGCAACTAAATTAAACTCTATAGCAATAGGTCATGAAGCAATAGCAAACGGGTTTGTAACAAGTGCTATTGGAAGCGGTGCCATGGCATATGGACAATACTCTATGGCTATTGGTAAAGATGCAAGAGTAGGAATCATTACTAAAGAACAATATGGAAACACAATAGATGAAGACAAAAGCACTGCAGTAAATTATGCTTTAGCTATAGGAAATGATTCAAAAGCAGAAGTTGATAAATCTGTTGCACTTGGAGGAGAATCTGTAGCGAGCACAGGTAGTGGAGCTAAAGGCCTTGACTTTGCAACTGGTAAAAAAAGCGAAGATTCAAGCTCTACTTGGAAAAGCACACTAGGAGCTGTATCTGTAGGAGATGCAGACAAAAAATTAACTCGCCAAATCACAAATCTTGCAGCAGGAACACAAGATACCGATGCAGTCAATGTCGCTCAACTAAAATCTTTGAGAAGTTACACAGATAAAGGTCTAAATTTCCAAGGTGATGATGAAGAAGCTGCTCCTAGAAAACTAGGCAATACATTATCAATCACAGGCGGAATCAAAGACACAACTAAACTATCATCAAATAACATAGGCGTTTATAAAAATAAAGATGGAAATTTAACTGTTGCTTTAGCTAAAAAATTAACTGGTCTAGAAAGTGTAGCTGTAGGAGATACCGTAATAAATAACGGTGGTCTAACTATAAAAGATGGTCCAAGTGTTACAAATAAAGGCATAGATGCAGGAAAAAAACAAATTACAAATGTAGCTGATGCTGTAGCTGATACTGATGCAGTAAATAAAGGACAACTTGATAAAGTTGAAAACAAACTAAAAAGCATAACAGGCAACTTGAACGGTAAGGCTCTAAATGTAACAGCTGGCGCAAATATAAAGGTTGATTCTGATCCAAACGACAGTACTAAAAAAATAGTAAGTCTAAATCAAGAGATAGATTTAACAGATAAAGGTTTTATTAAATTTGGAGGTGGCAAAACAGATATTACAAAAGACAAAATAACCTCAAAAGATTTAGTTGCTGCTGGTGCCAATACAGTTACTATAAGTGGAGATGATGGAACTATCACAGGTCTTACAAATACGAGTTGGAATGTAAACAATATTGTTTCAGGCAGAGCCGCTACAGAAGATCAACTTAAATCAGCTACCAAGAATTTGCAAAAAAATATAGCTGCAAATAATACTGAAGTAGAAGATGGTGATAATATAACAGTTAGTGAAAGAAATGGAGCAAAAGGAAATAAAATTTATAAAGTTTCTACAAAAAAAGATGTTAAGTTTGATAAAGTAAGTGTTGGTGGTGTTGTTATAAATAAAGCGGATAACAGTATAAAAGCAGGTGATACTAAACTTGATGAAAATGGCTTAACAGTTGGCGATGATGTTAAAATCGCAAAAGACGTTGTCCAAAACGGTGATGTTAAACTTACCAAAGATGGTCTTGATAATGGTGGTAAGAAGATAACAAATGTAGCTGATGGAACTGAAGATACCGACGTTGCTACTGTAGGACAAATAAAAAATATTAAAGCAGGTACGACAAGTATAAAAGAAAGTGAAAATAAAGAAGAATGGGCTAAAAATAATCCACCTAAAGCAACTGGTAAAAACTCACTTTCTATAGGTGGCGGATCAAATGATGGTGGTAGAAGCAACACCGTATCAGTAGGAACTCCTGGACATGAAAGAACTATAAGTAACGTTGCAAATCCTGTAAAAGGAACTGATGCGGTTAATCTAAATTATTTAAATAATCGTTTAGCTAATGTTTATGGTGATATGAATGATCTTAGAGATGAAACAAGAGCTGGTATCGCATCTGCAACTGCTCTTGGTATGCTTCCTCAGTCAACAGTACCAGGAAAATCTTTAATCGCAATTGGTGCGGGTCACCACAAAGGTGAAAGTGCCGCAGCACTTGGTCTATCAGGAATGAGTGATGATGGAAAATGGGTATTTAAAGGTGGTGTTAGTTATGATAGTCAAGAAAATACCACAGTTGGTGGATCTATAGGATATTTCTTTAACTAATACTTTTTTTAAACATAGCACTTCAAATTTGAAGTGCTATGAAACTCATAAATGTGCTTCTATCTTTCAAATTTCTATAATCTTTTAAATTTTAAAATATCAAAATTTGGTATAATCTTTTTTATTTCAAGGAAATTATTATGAATGTAACTGTATTTTGTGGCTCAAAAATAGGAAATGAAAACTTTAAAAATATAGCTTTTGAACTTGGTAAATATCTAGCTTTTAATAATCATAATGTGATTTATGGAGGTGGTGGAATTGGTCTTATGGGAGCTTTGGCTGATGGTGTTATAAGTGGTAGTGGAAATATAACTGGCATAATACCTGAGCTTTTGCTTAAAAAAGAGTTAGCAACTAAAAATTTAACAAAACTAATAACTGTAAAAACAATGCATGAAAGAAAAGCTTTGATGAATGATATGTGTGAAGCTTTTATAATACTTCCTGGTGGGCTTGGAACACTTGAAGAAGCGTTTGAAGTATGGACTCACGCACAAATTGGTTATCATAAAAAGCCAATTGGTTTTTTAAATTTAAATAGATTTTACGATAAGCTTTTTGAATTTGTCAAATTTCAAAGTGATGAGGGCTTTATTGATAAAAAGTTTTTAGATATGGTATTAGTTGAGAGTGATTATAAAAAACTAATTGAAAATTTGCAAAATTTAGCTTAGAAATATTAATTAAGCCTAAATTTGATATAATAATTTTTAATAAATTTTAAAAGGTTATAGTGTAAATAATGTTAGATATAAATAAAAGATTAAGCGTAGATGAAGCTGTAAATTTGATAGAAAATGCCGAGCTTTGGGAGCTTGGTAAAATGGCTTATGAAAAAAAGCTCTCTTTGCATCCTGATAAAATAACAACTTTTATAATTGATAGAAACATAAACTATACAAATGCCTGTTGGGTGGATTGTAAATTTTGTGCGTTTTATCGTCATGTAAATGAAGATGATGCTTATGTTTTAAGCTTCGAAGAAATTGGTAAAAAGATAGAAGAATTGATTGAGATAGGCGGAACGCAGATATTATTTCAAGGTGGTGTTCATCCAAAACTTAAAATTGACTGGTATGAAGATTTGGTAGAATACATCGCTAAAAATTATCCAAGTATTACAATTCATGGATTTTCTGCTATTGAGATTGACTATATTGCAAAAATTAGCAAAATTTCAACAAAAGAAGTTTTATTAAGACTTCAAAAAAAAGGTCTTTACTCAATCCCTGGAGCTGGAGCAGAAGTGCTAAGCGATAGGGTTAGAGACATAGTAGCACCTAAAAAATGTGATACCGCTACTTGGCTTAGAATCCATAAAGAAGCACACGAAATTGGTATGAAAACAACAGCTACGATGATGTTTGGTACAGTTGAGACAACTCGCGAGATAGTGCAGCATTGGAAATTTTTAAGAGATTTGCAAGATATTACTGGTGGGTTTAGGGCTTTTATTTTATGGAGCTTTCAAGGAAAAAATACTCGTCTTTTAAAAGAGCATCCTGAAATTATGAAAGCTTCATCAAACCGTTATTTAAGACTTCTTGCAGTTTCAAGACTTTTTTTAGATAATTTTAAAAATATACAAAGCTCATGGGTGACACAAGGAAGCTATATCGGACAACTTGCTTTAAAATTTGGAGCAAATGATATGGGTTCAACAATGATGGAAGAAAATGTTGTTAAGGCTGCAGGAGCAAATTTTAGAATAAATGCAGATGAGTTAATAAATTTAATTAAAAATGTCAATGAAATTCCTGCTAAAAGAAATACAAATTACGATATATTGGAAATTTACAAATGAAAAAAATAGATTTAAAGTATAAAAATTTAAGTATTCCTTTGCTTTATGAGTTTGATAACTCTATGCCAGTAGTAAATTTTAAACTCATTTTTAAGGCAAGTGGAAGCGTGGCAAATGGCAAATTCCCAGGCTTAGCAAATTTAGTAGCCAAAATGCTAAATGAAGGAACTTCAAAACTTGGAGTTAGTGAGTTTGCAAATTTACTTGAGTTAAAGGCTGTAAATTTAAGTATATTTTCAGGTTTTGAAACATTTGGTTTTGAGATAAATACTTTAAAAGAAAATTTTGACTACGGCTTAAATTTGCTCATAAGCCTACTAAAAGATCCAAATTTTACACAAAAAACACTTGATAAGATTAAAACTTTAATAAAAGGCGAAATAGCTTCAAATAACACAGATTTTGACTATTTATCAAGGACTGAGTTAAATAGACTTTTATATGAAAATACAAGTTTAGAATATCCACAAATTGGAACTTTAGAAAGCATTGATAAGATTGGTTTAAATGAAGTAAAAGAGTTCTTTGACGCTTTATTTTTAGAGAATTTATTTATTGTTTTAGCTGGAGATATCAAAGAAAATATAAATTTAAATGAGCTTTTAAATTGTTTTAAAAATGGAAATAAAAACAATCTTGCTTTTATAAAAACAAGCGATGAGAAAAAACTCTCTTTTGTAAAAAAGCAAGTAGAACAAGCCTATATTTATTTTGGTGCGCCATATAATGTAAAAAAAGATGAAATTTTTAAAGCAAATGTTGCAATTTTTATCTTTGGAAGCAGTGGTTTTGGAAGCAGACTAATGGAAGAAATCCGCGTTAAAAGAGGGCTTGCTTACTCTATTTATGCAAGAGCTGACTTTGGTTTAAGTAGTTCTAAAATTTGGGGATATATGCAAACAAAAAATGAAAGCAAAGATGATGCTATCAATGTTATAAAATCTGAGTTTTTAAAATTTGTAAAAGATGGAGTTAGCCAAGATGAGCTAAATAGTGCTAAAAATTTCTTACTTGGAAGTGTTGTTTTACAAAAAGAAACTATGTTTGGCCGTATAAATATAAATCAAAAAGAGTTTTATATGGGTGAGGAATTTGGCGAGTTTGAAAGAACCCTAGAAAAAATAAAAGCTTTAAATTTAGATGATTTAAATAAATTTATAAAAGCTCATGATGAAATTTTAAATTTAAGTTTTTCAGTGGTTAGTGGAAGTTAAAAATAGATAAAAGTAAGAAAAATGGAAGTTTTAGACAAAAAAGAGCTTGATAAACTTGGAGTAAAAACTCTTATTGATCTAGCTTTAATTTTGCCTAAAAACTTTGAAGATTTAACTTTGAGTGAGTTTCCAAACGAGGGTGACAATACAGTTTTAATTGAGTGTAAATTCATGCTTAATAAAGGAAGTTTTTTAAGCATAACTGCATTTTGTGTAACTTGGAATTTAGACATTAGAATAATTATTTTTAACGCAAGACCATGGCATTATGGTGCTTTTAAAAATGGTAAAAAAATCTATATTAATGGAAAAAGCTCTTTTTATAACTCTACTTGGCAATTTACAAATCCAAAAATTATAACAAAAATAGGTGAAATTTTACCAAAATATAAACTTAGCCTAAAGGATGATAAAATCACATCTTTAATAGAAAAATATCTAAATAAAGATGGACTTTTAAAAGATGGATTAAACGATCAAGAAGCTAGTTTTTTACTAAGTCTTCATCAAAAAAGTAAAGAAAGCATAAAGCTTGTTAAAAATTTGGAGTTAGATAACAACTCTTTAAAAATGGTTAAATTTATAGAAATTTTTAACTATATGAAAAAACTTAGTAAAAAAAAGTTTAATTTCCCTGCTAAAAAAATAGAAATTTATGATATAAGTTCTTGGATAAAAACTCTGCCTTTTATTCCAACAAATGATCAAAAAAACGCTTTAAATGATATTAAAAACGATCTTTTAAGTTGTGTGGCTAAAAGAAGAGTTGTAATGGGTGATGTTGGAAGTGGAAAGACCTTAATTATGCTTGGAGCTTCTCTTATGGTTTATCCACAAACTGCTGTTTTGATGGCTCCAACTAGTATTTTAGCTGAGCAAATTTATAATGAAGCTTTAAAGCTTTTACCAAAATTTATGAAAATTATGCTTGTAAAAAGTGGAGATAAAGAACTAGATTTTAAAGATATAAATTTGATAATCGGCACTCACGCACTGCTTTTTCAGCCACTTCCAAAAGCAAATTTGATAATGGTTGACGAACAGCACCGCTTTGGCTCAAATCAAAGACAAAAGATAAATAATCTCACAAAAGATGGCAAATTTAAAGCTCATTTTTTACAATTTTCAGCCACACCAATTCCTAGAACACTTTCGTTAATACAATCAAACATCGTAGAACAAAGCTTTTTAAAACAAATGCCATTTAAAAAAGAAATAAAAACAATTATTGTAAATAAAGATGGTTTTTTTGATATGATAAAGCATATAAAAGATGAGATAGGCAAAGGAAAGCAAGCAATTATCGTATATCCACTTGTTGAAGAAAGCCAAAGCTCAAACTATCAAAGTTTAAATGAGGGAAGCACTTACTGGTATAAAAATTTTAAAAATGTCTATTTAACTCATGGTGGTGATAAAGAAAAAGAAGAAATTTTAAAAGAGTTTAGAGATAAAGGGGACTTGCTTTTAACAACAACGGTTGTTGAAGTTGGAATTTCACTTCCTAGACTTAGCATTATTGTTGTAGTTGCACCTGAGAGAATGGGACTTGCGACTTTACATCAACTTCGTGGCCGAGTTGGGCGAAATGGAGGAAGTGGTTGGTGCTATCTTTTTACAAAACTAAAAGAGCCACCTTCTAGACTTTTAGAATTTGCTAAAACTTTGGATGGATTTAAAGTTGCTGGAATTGACCTTAAAAACCGTCAAAGTGGGGATTTACTTGATGGAAGCATCCAGCATGGTGCCACATTTAAATTTTATGATTATGAAGAAGATATTGCGGACGCTGCTAAAAAAAGATCAGAAATTTTAAGATAAATTTAAAAATCTAAATTATAATATATTAAAATTTAACTCAAAAAGGAGATTTTATGAAAAAAATTATTTTATTATCGTTTGCTTTTTTAGGATTTGCGTTTGCAAGAAGTATAGTTATCGATGTTGCAGAGCACAAGCCTATCTACGAGACTAAAACTGATACCCAGTATGTAGAAAACTGCAATAACTCTATAAGCGACTATAATCTTTTAGGAACAGCAATTGGAGCAGTTGGTGGTGGAGTTGTTGGAAATCAATTTGGCGGTGGAAGTGGTAAAAAACTAGCAACCGTTGCAGGAGCTATAGCTGGAGGCTATGCAGGAAATAGGGTTGAGGGAAATATAAAAGGAAACCAAAAAAGTGGTTGTGAGTATAAAGAGCAAAAAGTTGATAAAAAGGTTTTAGTAGGATATAAGAATATAGGATATTACAAAGGAAAGCAATACTCAAAAATCACAGAAGAAAAACAATCTAAAATAAGAATAGAGTTAAAATAAATTTGATTTTATAGATGGAATTTAAGGCTTGTAATTCAAAGCCTTAAATTTATTATTATTTTAAATTAACTTAAATTTTTGCAAATATGTTTTATAAAACAGATAAAAAATTAAGCTATAATTACATATAAAAATTTAAAGGTTAAATATGCAAGATTTAAAAAATGGTTCTATTTTTTTAAACAGAGAGCTTTCTTGGCTTAGGTTTAATACTCGTGTTTTGGCTCAGTGTGAAAAAGATATTCCACTAATTGAAAAGCTTAAATTTTTAGCGATTTACTCAACAAATTTAGATGAGTTTTATATGATAAGGGTAGCTGGGTTAAAACAACTTTTCATAGCAGGCATTACAGCTAGTGGAAGTGATGAGATGACACCACTTGATCAACTTAGAAAAATAAGAGAGTATTTGCATAATGAAAAAAATAGCTTAGAGATTTATTATAAACAAACCATTGAAGCTTTAGCAAATGAGGGTTTTTATATTAAAAACTATGATGATTTAAATGATGAATTAAGGCAAAAAGCAGATGAGTATTTTTTCTCAAATATTTTGCCTATCATTGTGCCAATAGCTGTTGATTCAACTCATCCTTTTCCACATTTAAACAATCTTAGTTTTGCTCTAGCTGTTAAACTAAAAGATACAAATGACTCCCAAAGCTTTAAATTTGGAATGATAAGAATTCCTAGAGTAATTCCAAGATTTGTTCAAGTTAGCACTGATACTTATACGCCAATTGAAACAATTGTTCACCGTCATGCAGAAGAAATTTTTCCAGGATATAGTTTGATTAGTTCAGCTCCTTTTAGGGTTACAAGAAATGCTGATATTGTAATAGAAGAAGAAGAAGCTGATGATTTTATGATGATACTTGAACAAGGGTTAAAACTTCGCAGAAAAGGTGCATTTGTCCGACTTCAAATAGCAAAAAATGCAGATTCTGATATAACTAAGTTTTTAAATGAGCATATAAATGTTTTTTATAAAGATATTTTTGAGTATGATATACCACTTTCACTTGATGGTCTTTGGGGGGTTGTTGGAAATAAAAATTTTTCTAATCTAACGCTTCCGCCATATTCTCCAAAAATTTTACCACCTTTTAATGAAAATGAGTCAATTTTTGAGACAATGGATAAAGGCGATATTTTAATTTATCATCCTTATGAAAGTTTTAATCCAGTTGAACAACTCATCAAAGAAGCTTCAAAAGATCCTAAGGTGGTCTCAATTAGAATGACACTTTACAGAGTTGAAAAAAACTCTCCTATAGTGGCTTCTTTAATAGATGCAGCAAATGATGGTAAGCAAGTAACTGTAATGGTTGAACTAAAAGCAAGATTTGATGAAGAAAATAATCTTCACTGGGCAAAATCGCTAGAAAGTGCTGGAGCTCATGTGGTTTATGGAATACCAGGATTTAAAGTTCATGCAAAATCAACACAAATAATTAGAAAAAATGGTGATAAACTTAAATTTTATATACATCTTGGAACTGGAAACTATAACGGAAGCAGTTCAAAAATTTACACAGATGCAAGTTTTTTTACAACTGATGAAAGATTTGCCAAAGATACTACGACTTTTTTCCATATTTTATCAGGATATAATAAAAATAGAGTATTACAAACGCTTTCTATGTCGCCAATGCAGATAAAAGAGCGCTTAATTGATATGATAAAAGTAGAGGAAAAAAAAGGAAGTGATGGGCATATTATTGCTAAAATGAATGCTTTGGTTGATTCTGATATGATAAAAGCTTTAAGCAGTGCAAGTAAAGCAGGTGTAAAAATAGAACTTATTGTTAGAGGAATTTGTTGTTTAAGACCAGGAATTCCTGAAGTTAGTGAAAATATACGAGTAATTTCTATAGTTGGTAAATACCTAGAACACGCAAGAATTTTTTATTTTAAACACTCAAGTCCTGAAATTTACATCTCAAGTGCTGATTGGATGCCTAGGAATTTAGAAAGAAGACTTGAGTTGATGACTCCTATTTTTAATGAAAGCTTAAAAAATAAGATGATTGATATATTAAATGTTCAGCTAAATGACACTTCTTTGGCATTTGAGCTTCAAAATGATGGAGAGTATGTAAAACTAAGTTCTGAAAATCCTCTAAATAGCCAAGAGTTTTTAGAAGAGTATTATAACAAACTTGCTAAAAATATAAGAAAACATAAAGATACAAGCAATATCTTAGTAAGCAAGCTTTTAGAGGATAGCTAGATAATAAAAGTTTTTAAATTTTATGTTGCAATTAAAATTTAAAAACAGATTTATTAAATAATAAAATGAATAATTTATTTAACTCAAAAAAAGAGCTTTTACTATTTTTTATAGTTGCTTTTATAATTTTTGGGTTAAATTTAAGTTATGAATTTTATAAATTTAAAGATTTTAAAGCTTTGAAATTTAGATATGTTGATGCTGTAGTGGAGCAGTCATATTTAAAAACAAAAAATGATAAAACTTATAGAGTTTTAAAGCTTAAAAATGATGATTTTAGCTTTTATACCACCACAAAAAAGGAAAATGAGCTAAAAAGATATGATAATATTAAGCTTGGAGTTATAACTGATAAAGTAACATTTAAAGAGTATATTAAAAAAAGTTTTTATTTAAAAAGTTTTAATAGCTTTTTTATTGTGATACTACTAAGTTGCCCCTAGGTTGGGGCGTTTATGACAATATGGGCATCCTTGCTTTTTTAAAAATACTTCTTAATTACACACAAATTTATACTTTTTATTAGTGCATTTGGCACAAAATTGACACAAAATATCTCACTATTTTAACCCCTTAATTTATATAAATTAACCCTATAATTTAATTCTTCCTTTTCGTAGCATATTAGCAAATTTAAAAAGAAAAGGAAGAAATATGGCAGTAGTTTCAACTCAAAACAGAGTAGCACAAAAGCTATCCCTAAGAGAAGTCATTGCATTACAAGGTGTAAAGACTGCACCTATTTTAAATATGCTAAAAAGAGGAAATATCACAAGTGATATACATGGTTGGTTTGTTGATAGATATGCTGATGCAAAAGATAACGCACATCTTGAAATAACAGGACTTGATGAAGATACACAAAACACAAGAGAAAAAATAGAAAATAGAACTCAAATCATAAAAACAGAGTTTGCAGTTTCTAAAAGAGAGAGTGAAATCGCTCAATATGGTGGCTATGAAGTAGAATATCAAACAGGCAAAAAAGCAATAGAACACGCAAAAGATATCGAGTTTGCAATACTTGGACTTGGCAATGCTACTTTGTTTGATGAGGCAAAAATAGGCACTACCTCAACACCACAAAGAACAGCAGGATTTTTCCACTACATACCAGCAGAACACAGAAAAAAATATACAAGTGGAGCTTTTACATATCAAAGATTATGTGAAGTGTTACAACCAGTTTGGGCAAGAGGTGGAATTGATGGTGGAAATTTCAAAGTATTTTTAGGCAGTCTTTTAAAAGCTGAGGTGATGAACTGGAGAAAAGAATTCCCAAATATCATCGTAAATCAAGACAAAGAAAGCTTAAATCCACTTATTACTAAAATAGCTACTGATTTTGGAACAATTGATTTACAACTTCATAGACTATTTGAGGGCGATAAATTAAAAGATGCGATTTTAGTAGGTAACTTTGATGAAAGTAGCGTTAAATACCTAACAGATACAAAGATAGAAGACATTAGCACTGATAAGACAATCATTGCTAAAAGATATTATTCAGACCTTTGTATAGAAGTGCCAAACCCAGACCACTTTGCTTGTGCTACAGGGCTTAAACCATCTTCATCAAAAACAACAGGTGGAAGTAATAGCTAATGTTAATAAGTGAGGTTAAAGAGCATTTAGATGCTGAACTTTTGGGCGATAATGCAGACTATAAGCTAAGTAAGGCGTTTTTATACGATGCCTTACTTAGTGTATTACGCCTTACAAAGCCAAGAACTCACATTGTTAAAGAAAAAAGTGATGTTTATTTGTTTAAATACTTTAGGCGGATAAATAAAGATTATTGGCTTAGATATCCACATGTGGATTTAAGCGATGATGCTAAGCTTGATATGGAAGAAGAGTTAGCGATGGCAGTTGTTTATTTTCTATGTGCTAAATACTCACGAGATAGGAAAGAAAGCTTTAAAAAAGATGCAGTTGAAATAGTAACGATTTATGATACAAATGTGAATTTTAGAGCAAATCCAAGATGTTTTAACTGCTATTTACTAGCTTTACCAAATACACAAGAAAATCCAAACGAGCCTTTACCAGCTCCACTTCCAATACTTAAGAATATCTCTTTAGCAGTTGGGGATAAAGCTCAGATTTTAGTAGAAAATAGTAGTGGTGGCACAATAACAGCAACTTCATCATCAAGTGCAGTAAAAGTGCTAGAGATAAAAAACAATATCGTAACTATCCAAGCAGTTGATGAAAACGATAAAACATTTATAACCATAAAAGGTGGGGAGAATGATTTTAGAGTAGAGGTTTTTTCAGCTCATAGCGATGGTGGGATAATAGATTAAAAAAAAGGAAATAATAATGGCAATTTTAAAAAGATTAGACTACATAATCAAAAAAACAAGTAGTGGTGAGATACAAACTCAAATAAATAAAATAGTTGCAAACTTAAATCAAAAGCAAGAAGTTAGCACAAATAAAACAGGGAGTGGCTATAAGATAAGCTACTATGCCTCAGTATTTGACCCAAGGGAGAATAAAGAGTATCTAGCTTATAGTGATAACATTAAAAATACGCTTGATTTAGGGGCAAATTCAACTGATTTAAGTGTGGCAATAGATAAAGAGGCGTTAAAGGCTGAAATTATAAGACAAATTTCAAGTTCGATAAATGGAGCTGTGATTGATGATACTCAAAAATCAACAAGCACTGTTTATTCATCAAGTAAAACTGATGAGGAAATAAGCAAAAAAGTAGATAAAACAGAGTTAAACAACTACGTTTTAAAAACAGATATTCCAAAAAAAGATGAGTTAGTAACAAAAGATGAGTTAATAAGCGATGGTGTAACACTAGAGTTTTTACTAAGCTTATAAAGGATAAAAGATGAATGAAATGCAAAAAATGAAATTAAAAGTAAATAGAGGTATTTCAGGGGGTGGAACTGGGGGAGAAGACCCTTTTAAAAAATATGATGACTTGAATGTTTCCAAAATACAGGTTATAGGAGATACTAATCGCTCCCCATCTGAGGTTATAGATAGTCTTGCAATACGTGGGTTTAGTCCTTATGGGCTTTGTAGAACTGTTTTAGGAAAACCTTTTGAAGCTGAGGAATTTGAGTTATTTTTACTTTATCTTGTAGATAATATTTTAGAGGTCAATTCTCACGCTGAGGGCTGGGATGATAACCACTCTCTTTATAAAAACATAGCTAAATTTTTAAAGAAATATGAGATTATAGATGAGGCGAAGTTTAATAAAATAAACTCAGATTTAGACAATAATACCTTTAAATTGGATTAAAAATGTTTATAAAAGAGGGATTTATAAAAGAGGGATTTATACGCTCTAACCCCTCTAATTTAACAAATTGTGGGGGAAATGCCTTTGTTAAAGAGGGATTTGTAAAAGAGGGCTTTATAAAAAGTGATGGTAGTTGTAGTGGCGATGAGTTTATAGTAAAAACTATAACAATAACTACAAGCAACGCCCAAAACCAAAATGAGCAAAAAATACTTAGCTTTTTAGAACAAAAAGAAACTAATAATGTAAAACTAATCGCAAATTTAATCACACCAAATGCCACGCTAGTTATCCCAAGTGCTTTTTTACAAAGCAAGGGATTAAAGACTTATGAAAATAAAAGTTTTGATGAAGAAAAACTAAATCAAAACATAAAAGAGATAGAAAACTCACTAAATAGCACTATAAATAATAATCTAAAAGATGCAGAAACAAGGCTAAACAGTAATCTTAGGGATTATCTTTATGTGCAGGTATATGATCAAGTAAACGCCGAAATCAGAAGTAAAGATGCAGAGTTTTCACGCCTGATAAAAGAAAACTTTGATTTTTGGACGCCAATCATTACAAAAAACCTTGATAACAAATTTGATGAGTTTAGAAAAACAAAGCTTGATTTAACAGATAATGAATTAAATATCCTTGCCAATAAAATCATTGAGATTTTAGAAATAAATGGCAAAGAGATAAATTACAGCCCTACAATGGCAAGTGTAAAAGTCTTTAAAGATGGCACACCTATAAACATTCCATTAGAAAAAAATAGTGATGGAAGCTTAAAAGGCGATATGAGTATTTTAGGCGATGATAAGATTTACATAGAGATAAAATAAGGATTTTATATGATTTATAGGAAAGATTTAGATAGACCCTTAACTTCAGCCGAGGTTGATGCAAATTTTGCTGAACTTGAAGCTAAAATTAGCGTTGGGGCTGATTATTTAAACAATGAAAAATTAAAACTAGCTATTGAAGATAGTGATTTTTTAAGAGAAAAAATAGCCGAACTTACAAGAGAATTAAACAAGGCACTTGTTAGGATAACAACATTAGAGGGCAAGGTTAATAAATGAAAATAAATCAAATGCTTTATGATGATAAAGTATTGCTAAAGCCAAGTGATTACGCTCCAAAAAACAGCTATACTGATTTTTACTGCGATAATACATATTGTAGTGGTGCGTGTGAGTTTGACTGGGAAAATAGCATAAACTCACCAAAAGATGATAAGCAATATCCTAGCCATCCTTTGTTTATTAGAAGAGATAAAATACATAAGTTAAGAAAAAATTATAAAGTTAATTTGCCAGAAATAAAAAACTCTATTTCTAACGATAATGAATACATAAAAAATAAAGAAATTAAAGATATGCTTATTGAAGCTTTTATTTTTAGTGAGCTCTATGGCTATGATAAGCCATTAAAATATTATGATTATGCTCTTTTTAGCGATGAGGCAGTTAAAAGTATATCGTATTTAAACACTCCTTTTTTAAAAGATTATTTTATTTTATGGGTGTCAGAGCTTTTTGGAAAAGATGAGCTAATAAGTATAAAAGAAGTAAGGGGGGATGACCCTGAATATTCAACAATAGGCATAATTTATAAAGATTTTGTTTTTATCCTTGCTTTTTCTCGTGGTAAGGTTGGGTGTTTTCGTTTTTACTATCACACAGAAGAGGGGTTAAAAAAATCACTAGGTAAAGAGTTAAATTTTTATTGGCTTATGGGGTATTATTTTAATTTATCATACCAAGATAAGAAGTTTTCTATAAAAAGCGATAAGGCTTTTGAAAGTAACACTAAAATTGGGATATTTGATAGGGTGATGTGGGAACATAGTGTTTTTTATGACCTGTATGACCCAAAAGAAACACCAAGAACAATGCCATCGCTTTTTAGTAAGCTGTTAGGAAATATTGAAACAGAAGAAGAAAAAGCACATAGAAAAGAGCGCAAACCATTAGAGCCAAAAAAAGATTTTAAAAAAGTATCAAAAAAAGATAGCTCATCTGCTGAGCCACCACAAAAAAAAGAAGATATTTCGCCAGATAGCGGTGAAGGAGAGAGTATTAAAGCTATAAGGGATTTACCTAGTTTTAAAAAATGGGGAAAAGCATATCTTTTTGGAATTTATTATAACGGGATTATTGCTGGTTTTAGATGTGGTGCCTACATTTATGTAAATGATGTTTATCGCCGTTCAGAAAATATTTATATTTTTTATGAAAAAGTTTTAAGAAAAAACATCGAATATGGTAATTTCCCAAAAGGAGAAAGCATTGATGATATCAATAGCACAATAGATAAAATATTAAGTGAAGCAGGAGAAGGAGAAGATGGTGTTAAAAATACACGTCTTATTATACCTGATGACTCAATCACTAGAACGGCCCCACCAAAATACAAAAAAGACCCACGGGTAATTACGCCAGATGACATAGATAGGGGAAATATGTATAAGATTAGTCTTTATGACCCTAAAGAATTTGGGTATGATGGTTTTGATGGACCCCCGCTTTTAGACTTTTTAAATGAGTTTTACCCTTTGAGTGAGTGGCAAGTTACAGAGATAAAATACAACCACTTTAAGGTTACAATCACAAGTGACAATATTGCAAAATGGGCAACTGAGTTTGGAAAAATCCATTTTGGATATTGTATTCCTCATTCTAAAAATAGCATAACTTATTATTATAGAAAAGATATTTTTGCAGGTATTTTAAAGACCTCTTTTTTTAAACCTGGACTTGAAGAAGCAAAAACCCCTTCTGGGGATAATTGGAGTCTAAAAATGTTTAATTTAAAATACAAAACCGACCCACAAATGGTTGCGTATTATGGTATAGGTGGAGATTTTAAAACAGATAAAAACAACAAAATCGAAATCTCAACTTATGGTAAAAAAATAAGTTGGAATGATCATCTAGAGCCATATGGAAATCTTACAAGGAGTATAGATTGGTAAGAGATGGGTCTTTAGTAAAAATACAAAATGTAAATAAAAAAATAGAATGTGATGGCTTTTCTTTTTTTAGGTTATATACCGACCCTAATACAAGAGAAAAAGAGCTTTTTATATGTTATACAAATAATGATAAATTGTATTTAAAAAAAATAGGTGATGAAACGCATTTTTTTGAAAGTGGTGCGTTATCAGAAATGGTAACAGACATAGAATTACAAAGCTTTGAAAAATGTGCAAATTTGCGTTTTTTTTATATAAATAGTGAAAAAAACAACGCAAATTTAAGTCGGTTTGATAAAGGGTATTTTTATGCTGAAGTTGCTACAAATTTAGGTGTTAGTGTTGTTTTTGAAGTAGAAACGAGTGATTATGGAAGGTCTGCAACAATAAAATATTTTGGAATAAGTGCTTTTTTATCATATGGTGCATCTAGTAACCCAGCTCCGTATATTCATAAAAAAACTAGTAAAAATCAAAAAAATGAAATAAAAGTATCTAAACATACAGGTGATTTTGAATACGGAGATAAAAGCATAAAAAATCCTTCTTTAGATGAGTTTAAAGATAATGTTACTGCAGTTTCTAATTATTTTACAAATCTAAATAATTACACTGTAGGTGGTTGGGGTGGCACTGGAGCAGTAAAAGGCGTAAGAGAAGAAAGCAAAAGAAGAGGTAGGCTGAAACGATATGTAAATGGTTTAGCTGTAGTTGGACGGTATCCTATAATTGAGGTTGTTTGGGGGGCTGGGCTAGTAGGCAATAAAGAAGTATCAGCATTTACAACTGATACAAGTTTACCACCAACTTATACAGGCGTTATACCTGATGATGATACGCTGTTTGATATGATGTTTAATAGGGCTGAAAAGATGTTTTTTATCCCTCCAACGATTAGCTTTACAAAAAATGGTAATGACTTAAAATTTAATGATAATGTAAGTGTTGATTTGGTGGATGATTTTATATTTTTATACATAGAATTAGGCAAAGAAATAAAGGAATAAGATGGTATTTAATGAAGAAGTTTATAGGCGAGTTATTTATGTAAGCTCAGAAGAAGTAACAAAAGAAAGCTTTTCACTTTTTAAAGATAGTCAAGATAAATTAGCTGATTTTTTAAATAAAAGTAGATTAAGCGATAGTGAAAAAGCTAAGTTTTATAGTGATTTTTTAACAAATTTAAATGTTAGTTCTATTCAGCAAATACTTCAAAATGCTAAAGAAATAGCACTTGAACTTGGCTTAAAATGTGCAGAGGCAAGGCTAAAAACAGCCCAAGCAGATAAAGAGATGGCACTTTTACCATTTGAGAAAATGGAAATTGAGGCAAAGGCAAAAACAGCTCAAAAAGAGTTAGAATTAAAAGAAAAAATGCTACCTAAAGAATTAGAGCTTAAAGATGCCGATATTTTGCTAAAAAAGACAGAAAGCAAGTATAAAGAGGCTCAAATTCCACTTTTGGGCAAAGAAATGGAAATAAAAACTGCTGAACTTGAAATCAAAAAAGCAGAACTTCCAATAAAACAAGCTGAATTAGAGATTAAAAAAGCAGATATCCCGTTAAAACAAGCTCAAATTGAAAATGAAAAAGCTAAAGTCGAGGTTGCAAAATCTCAAGTTGAAATAAGCAAAGCTGAACTAGAAATCAAAAAAGAGCAAATCCCACTAACTAGAGCAGAAGTAGAACTTAAAAAAGCTCAACTGCCATTAGCTAAAAAAGAATTAGAACTAAAAGATACACAAAATAAAATCAATCTAAAAGAACTAGAGTTAAAAGAGCTTGATATTCCACTAAAAAGAAAAGATTTAGAACTAAAAGATAGTGAAATTGCTCTTAAACAAGCTGAAATCCCACTAAAGAAAAAAGAATTAGAGTTAAGAAGTGCTGAAATTGAGATAAAAAAACTAGCTATTCCATTAGCAGAACTTGAACTTGAAATTAAAAAAGAGGATTTACCACTTAAAAGGCTTGAACTTGAAATCAAAAAAGAGGACTTGCCTATTAAGAAAATGGAAAAAGAGATTAAGAAAATGCAAGTGCCAATTGCAATGGCAGAGTTAGAAATTAAAAAAGCTGAAGTGCCTATTAAAAAAGCACAAATCGAAATAGCAAAAGAAGAAGTTGAGATTAAAAGAGCAGAACTTCCACTTAAAAAAGCACAACTTGAAACTGAAAGAGTAAAAGCAGAAGTTGCAAGAGCCGGACTTGAAGTAGATAGACTAAGAATAAGGCTAGAGGGCGAAAAAGTAGATTTAATGAAAAAAGAATACTACTTAAAAGAAAGACAAGTTTTAAATGAACTTAAAAAAATAGAGGGCGAATTGGGGCTTTTAAAAGAAGAGGCAAGGCTAAAAAATCGACAAGCATCAACAATAGCTAAAAGCTTAGCTACTCAAATCCAAACTTCAAAAATGGAGGCTGATGCAAAAATAACAGAGGCTAGAATATACGCAACAGGTCAGGCATAAAGGAGTAAAAATGACAGTTGAATATGCACTAAATTTCATAAAAAACGAACTAAGCTTTAGAGCAAAAAGAGATATTGTAGAAAAATATAACGCACTTGATAGTGAGATAAAAGACTTTGAGTTTAAAAGAGGAGAAGAGTTTTATCGCCACCCTTTTTCATTAATTGATGAAAACTCAATAATTGAAAGGCTTTATACTCAAATGCTAATTATTTGTGTGTCGCAAGTGCCTATAAAACTACTTGTTAAAAAAGGAAGTGGCGAAGACATCATAAGAAACTTTAATAAAGACTTTGATATCAAAAAGCCTAAGAAAATAGAAATTGGTGGGGATATCGAACTTGATGAGCCTTTAGCTTTAGCAAGTGTTTATGACACGCTTGATAGCTTTGGGTTAAGTGAGTTTAAGGATAACGCTAGAGATATTTTGAATGAATATGAAAGAAGTGTGGTAATCCCAGATGGAAAAGATATCTCAAATCTAGCATTTAGGTTTAGCCCTGATAAAAGCAGTTGGCACTCAAGCTATCAAAGTGGGGATAACTACTTTTCAATCTATCAATTTGACAGCTGGGGTGAAGCAATACCATTAATAAGTGGAAATGGTGGTGGAGCTAGTAATTTAACTGATTTAAAAGACTTCCCAAAAACTCATCAAAAAGGAAAAATCCTAGTATCAACTGGACTAAGGCTTGAATGGGCTGATATGCCAAAAGTAGCTAATAATAGTGCAAACACAGGAAATGAACCAAATATAACGCCTACTTCATCAGCTTTAAGAGAGATAACTTATAGTGAGGGGCTAGAGTTAAACGATGATACATTTATCCTTTTAAAGCTAACAAAAAACGATATTTTAAAGATAAAACAAAACTCTAACTTTGAAGTGCTGATGAAAGAAAAAATAGAGTATAAGTTTATAGTTGAATTAAATAGTTTTAGCTTAGGCTTTGATGCAAATTTAACCTTAATGCACAATAACCCAAGCTTTGAAAAGATAGAAAATAGCACTCACGCAACTTTTAATATGATAAGGCTTGATGCGGGTATTATTTTAGTTTATAATATAAATTATGGCTCGTATTAAGGTTAATTATACAGAGCCAATTTACAGCTCCAATGAGTTAGAAATTGCCGAGATAATAACAGGCAGTAAATACAACTCAAAAGAGCTAAATAAAGACTTAATTGATGACAGATACGGTAAAAGGTTTTTACTAGATGCAAGTGATAAATATGCTTATTTTGGGGTAAGCTATAATGCTAAAAGTATAAATGCTCAGCTTGGGTATTATCCTGAATATAAAGAAGTAGATGAGTTTAAACTTAAAAGGCTTACCTTTACTCCACCACTTAAAAAAATGGAGTTTTTAGGTAAATATGACTTTTATAATGGAAATAAGTTTGGAAGTATTGCTTTAAATGATTTTCCATTTGGCTTTATCGTGGGACTTAGCGAATATGCGATGTGTGGGTATAATGGAAGTTATGATGCTTTGGTAATTGGTGGGAATGGTTTAGGAGAGTTAAATAACAAAAAAATAGGTAAAAATATCCATAACTACAACGACTATAACGGGGGCGATGAGCCAATTTATAAAAGCAAAGAAGATGATGGCTTTTATGCCTTGTTTTTAGATAGCAGTTTAAGAACAACAAATATTTTTAGATACAAAAAAGCTCCATATCCACTTTATAAAATGAGTTTTTTTTATGGGGATATGTTTTTACTAAACTATGACTATCATAAGTTTAAATTTGCAGTTATTAAAAACGATAATGTTATTTTTAGCACCGATTTAGAGCCATTTGAAAGACTTAGATTTTTTAGAACGCATAAATTTGACCTAGCTTATTCAAATAAAAGATTTATTCTTTTAGATAAAAGAACTTCACGCGTGATCCATCAAAAAATAAATGAAAGCTTTACAAATTTAAGCTTTAATCCAGTTTTAAAAAGCATTTGTATAAAAAATAATAGCCTTTTTAAGATTTTTAAAATCTATCCTAATGTGATAAATGTGATCCATGATTGGCAACAACTAAGCCCAATAATTTCTAAATATGCCATTGGTTGGATGGGAAATTTAGAGTTTGATTATATGATAGATGATATTTTTAATGAACCAAAACTAAGCCAATATGCCAAAACCTTAGGTTATAGGGGGCATTATCCATATTTAGAGTTAAGAAGCCCACAAGCTGATTTTAAAATAGGCAAATTTACAAGGTGTATAAAACACTCACTAGGAGATTACAGAGATTTTTGTTTAAACTCAACAGATGATGCAGACTTAGGGCGTGATGAGTTTTTAATAAACCGTAGAAAATTACAAAGCTTTAATGGTGTAAATATCGCCTCAATGAGCTATGCAAGGTTTTATAAAGGAAATAAAAAAAGAATTTGTTTTTACTCGACTGATTTTCATAATAACTTTGGGGAGCTTTATTTGTTTGAGTGTTAAGAATTCTCTATTTTTTTAACATAGAATTTTTAAGTGTTAAAATTTTTAGATAAAATACCATTGAAAAAGGTTTTTTATGGATAAAGATGACTTTATTAAAATAAAAGAAAAAATAAAAAGTAGCTTTTAATAATACCCCAGCACTAAGGCTGGGTATCCGAGCCTTGAAAAAAATCAAGGGGACAAATCTCCTCAAAAGAAGTATTAAAAACTCTTAAAAGTGTTTAATACTTCTTAGGAAATACTGCAAATTATACCAAATCTTTTTTAAAATAAACTTTAATAAATAGCTTTTAAACACTATCTTATCATGGGCTTGGGAAAAAATCGTAAAATAACCCTATAAAAAAAAGACCCTTTTAGGTAGGCTTTTTAAAAATACTTAAAAGGTGGAAATAATGAACTATAATTCAAAATATCAAGATGATAGGGAGTTTGGAAATCTAGTCAATGAAATGGTAAAAAATAACCCTTATACTATGGAGGGAGACAACTACTATAATCAAACAAAACAAAGGGCTTATAGTAATAATGCTCCTGCAAATAGTGTAAATAGATATCAAAACAACCCTTATATAAACTTTAATCAAACAACAGCAGTAAATACAAATAGCAGTAATAATCCATACCAAGATTTAGTGCCAAAATCACACATTGGCGATAAATACGGCTGGGGCGTGACTGAATTTTTACAAGGAGTGGCAAATACTAGAAACAACTTAAGAAATGATATGCTTTTAAGAGAAAATCAACAAAAACAAAGAGATATGCTAAATGCTCAAAGAGAGTTTGATTTAAAAAATAAAATGTTTAATCACAATGTAGAACAAAGCAATATAAACAATGCTTTTAGACAAAGTCAAGCAGACTTTGACAACTCTTTTAGAAATAAAAACTTTGACTATCAAAAAAGCATAGACCAAAGAGATTTTGATTATAACGCAAATAATGACTACATTAAAAATATGCAAGAAATGCAAAAGCTACAAGATAGCAAAGAACAAAATCAAAACTTACTACAAAACAAAAGAACGGATATGTTTTATAAAAACATGGCTGATGATGTGTTTGATAAAGTTGATAGTAACGACTACTCTACTAAAAAGCAAATTACAGATTATTACGCACGATATGGGACACTCCCAAGCTATGATGAAAAACAAAAAAGCTTTAATTTTAATGACCCAAATGAGCAAGAAAATCAAATTGATTTTAACGATATTCAAACTCTTAATGAACTACAAGCAAAAGGTTATAGCTTTGGTATCGATGAAAATGGGCAAAAAGTAGTTTGTGATAGATATGGCAATAGGGTTTATTAAAGGTTTTTAAAATGGCAATTACAAAACTAACACCTGAGGAGTTTTTAAACTTTGGAAAAGTAGCTACAAATAGCGCACCAAAGATTAAAAAACTATCTGCCAATGAGTGGCTAGAGTATGGAAATGAGGATAAAAACAAAAGCTTTTTAAGGGATATGTGGAGTGGGCATGTAAATAATGTAAATAAATACTACTCATCCATTACAAAAGGACTTAGTAAAGGTGCTAAAAGCGTTGGGCTTGATGGGTTATCTAATTTTTTAGACTCTGAAAGCACATACTCATCTTATATCGCTAATAAAGAAAATAAAAAAATAAACAACCAAATAGCAGGACTTGCTGGGGATATAATAGGCGACCCGCTTAATCTATTTGGTGGGCTTGGCATTGTCAATAAAGCAAATAAATTAAAAAAAGCCTCCACTCTTACAAAGGCAAAAGAGATATCAAAAGGAGCTGGAGTATTAGGAGCTTTTGGAGCTGGAGCTTCGGCTTTGAGAGATTATGGCGATGATAGTGTAAAAAACGATGAGATGTTTAAAAATATGGTTATTGGTGGGGCTATTGGTGCTGGTCTTGGTGGTGGGATAGTAAGTGGAGTTCCACAGCATTACTTTAAAAAAGGTTATGATGCCATAAAAAGCAAATTTACAAAGCCTGTGTCTTTACCAAAAGCAAACATTGTGCCTTATGATGAAACCTTTGCAAAAAATCAAGCTCAAAATAGTGAGTTTATAAAAGGCGATGGCTTTGTAATGGATAAAAAAGGTAGAAAAACTTATCCTTATAACGCCTTTATGGATTTAGAAGATGTCGTTGTAAGCGATTTAAAACTTCCTAGAAATGAGGTTAGAGCTAGTCTAAGCTATTTATACAACAACCACCCTGAAATGTTTGAAAATAAAGGCGATGTTTATAGAACAATGCTTTCTTTAAAAAACAATCATAATTATAGAGGGGATAGTTTTAAAGACCCAAATGTTGCGTATATGGCTCAAAAAATAGATGATAAAAAAATGAGCGATATGGCAATTAGCAGAGAAACAAATGGAATTATTCATTTAAACAAAAACAAAGATATGAGTGGGAAAGACAAGGCAATTTTTAATCAGCAGGTGGCTGGGACGGTCAATCCCCAACATAGACAACTTGTGTCCGTACCGCAAATGAATACCAGCAAAGAGCATTTTTCACCTGCTGTTAATGATAGCATTATACCAAATCAAAGCTTAAACCAAAATATCACAAAAGATGATATTTTAAAAGAGATAGTAAATTTGCGTAATCAAGGCTTTAAATTTGGTAATAATATGGATGAAAATCTAAACTTAGTTTTAAATAAAATAAAAAATGATAGGTTAAATACCACTAGTGCAAAAAATGCACAAGTGCCTAATAATGGACTTTTACCCTCTCCAAATCAACTAGATAATCCAAATATGAAAAAAGGTTTTATAACTCCAAATGTAGCTTTAAATATCGCAGGTGCAGGAGTTGGTAGCGTAGTTGGTGCAAGAGCTGATGAAGAAAACAGACTTCGCGGGGCAATGCTTGGAGGACTTGGGGGACTTGGTGGAAAATATGCATTAGGTAAAATTTCAAATAGTTCTTATGATAAGCTTAACACAGCTATTGGAAATCAAATCGGCTCAGCTGTAAGTGGTGGGGCTGTCGGTGGTATTTATAACTCAGAATATGATAGTCGTGGAAATATCGATTGGAAAAAGACTTTAGCAGGAGTAGGAGCTGGAGCTTTAGCTGGTATAGGACTTAAAAACTCACCTAAAATTATAAATAAGATTGAAAATAGTGCTATTAATAAAGAAATCTTAAAAGAACAGGCAAATTTGAGCGATTTTTTACAAAGGACAAAAAAAGACAAAGCCTTATTAGAACAAAACTTAAAAGATATTGACTACAAGCTTAAAAATATGCCTGAAAATAAAAACTCACTTAATAATAAAAAGCAAGAAGACCTACTTATAAAAAAGGCAAATTTAACAAATGAGTTAAACGTACTTAATAATAGTGAAAATGAGATATTATCAAAAATACAAGCCCTAAAAATAAATGCAAACAATCCTGATGAGTTTAAAAGACTAACTGGCTTTATGGGTGGGGTAAGAGGAGCTTTTACAAATACATTTAGTAGTGAGTTTAAAGCTCTAAGAGATAAAGCAACTTCAAATATAAGTGCTGTAACAAAAGACATAGAAAATATAAACTCTTTATTTGCAAATATGGATGAGAAAAAAAGAAAATTATTAGGTCAAGCTTTAAGTAATAGCGATATTAAGCTAAATAAAACAGACCAAGACATGATAAGTTCTTTTAGAAAAATGATAGATGAAAATAATGAGCAACTTTATAAACTTGGGATTTTAGATAAAGATACTTTTAATGAGTTTAGGGGCAAATATGTATCAAGAGAGTATGACCTTGGACTAAAAGATAAGTTTAAAAATATGAGTAAAGCTGGCTTTGGACTTGAAAAAATACAAGAAAGAGGCACTAAAAAAACTTTTACTAAAAGCGAGTTTCAAGCCTTAAAAGATAGAGGCGAGGTTGCTAGATATGGAAGTGGGGAGTTTGGCAAGAAATGGACTTATTACGCAGATAAAGATGGTATGCCTATAACAAATAAAGATGGAAGTATTGAGCTAAGAAGAGATTTAACAAAAAGTGAGAGAATAAGCAAAAAAGAAAACACCGATATTGGTATTATCTTAGGAAAAACACTTTATAGACAAAATGAGCTTTTAACTCATGCAAGGTATCTAAAAAGCATAGAAGAATATGGCAATAATCTAGCTAAAAATAAACCAAACTCACAACAAATCTTTTATAATCCACCTGAAAATTTGGATAAATCAATGACTGAATTAGTAGCTAGTAAAAGTGGGTTTGAAAAGTTAGATGATAAATTTGGGGTATTAAGTGGCAAATATGTAAGAAAAGATATCGCAAATGACTTAAAGGCAAGTTATGATAAGGTTTATGGCACACTTTTTGGTAAAAGCAATGGTGCATTTATATTTTATAAGAACCTTTTAAATGCATGGAAAAAAAGTAAAACAGTTTATAACATGAAAGCTCATGTTAATAACCTTGTATCAAATTTAGCACTAATGCATCTAAATGGCTTTAACCCAGCTACATTAATAAATGAAATACCTACTATGAAAAATGCAAATAAATACTCAATCCTTAGGTTAAAAAATGACCTTGGGACAATAAGCACAAAAGAAAAAGCTGAGTTTTTAGCACTTAGACCAAAAATGAAATATTACAGCGAGGCTTATGACGCAGGGCTTTTTGGAAGAGGTAGGATAGCTGATGTAAGTAGTGGTAAAAGTAATATTAAAGGCGTTATTGGAGATGTAGCAAGAGTGGCTGAAGATATGTATCAAGCAGAGGATAATATCGCAAGAATGGCTGTGTTTAGCTCACTTAGAAAGCAAGGTAAAAGCATAGAAGAAGCAAAAGCACTAACTAATAAATTTTTACCTGATTATACTACTTATATGCCACCAGTTATTAGGGCTTTAAAAGATAGTGGGGTAGCTCCTTTTATTAGTTGGAGTTATTACGTTCTTCCAAATATGATAAAGCAAATTGGAAGTGGTGGGGGTAGTGCTAAGTTTGTAACTGCTCTTGGACTTTACTATGCAGTGCAAGAAATAAGCGATAAGCTTAATAATTTTGATGAAAGAGCAATACCAAAAGACCAGATTGGAAAGCATATCAATATCTTTAGAAAAGGAGATACTGTAACAAGGCTTAAAATAGATAGAATGGTCCCTTACTTAGAGTTTGCAAGAAATCCATTAAGCTCAATGCAAGTTTTACAAAGCCCACTTTTACAGCTAGGCTATGATATTCAAAATATCTCAAACTCAAGGCATGTAAGACAGATTTATAACGATATGCCAGTTACATTAAAAAATAAGCCAAAAAGTGCTCAAGCGTATGATTATTTAAAATACATTGTCAACCAATACACACCTATGCCATCTCAAGCAATGAGTGGGTTAAATTTGATAGAAAGCTTAGCAAGAAGCAACGAAAAAAGAAAGACAAATAAAACATACGTTCCTAGAAGCTCAACCCAAGAAGTGCTTAACTTTTTAGGGATAAATACATCTAATTATTCGCAAAGAGAATCTTTAAAACAAAAAAGAAGAAATGAAGAAAGACTTGGTAAAAAATAATTTTATTTAACCCTTTAATTTATAAGAAATTTCGCATAAGATAAAAGGCATGAGAAAATACATTTATTTAGGAATAGCCTTGGTTTTAGCCTTAATTGGTTGGCGTTTAAATTGGCTTGAGAGCAGGAATGATGCTCTTAGGCTTGAAAATAAAAGCTTAATGGATAATTTGGCAATTACAAGCCAAAATTTGGACTACTTAAATGCTGAATTTACTAAGACTTTAGAGATTTTAAACGAGTATGAGAACAACAAGACTTTAAGCCTAAAAGAAATTGGAAGCAAAAAAGATGAAATTTATAAGAAAAAAGATGATAACAAAACAATCAATCCTATCATTTATGATAGTGTGCAGTTTATTTCTAACAGGTTGTGGAACAAAGCAACCACAAATTAGGTATGAGAGGGTAAAAGTACCTGAGGTGTTTCTAATACCTGTGAGTGTAAAAGAAAGAGAAGTAAAAACAAATACTGATGTTGCAATACTATTAATTGATTTGGAATTTGGATTGGAGCAGTGCAATAATAGATTGAAATCAATAAAAAGGTTAAATGATGAATGAAAAAATGATAGATAGCACTACTAAATTTGTTTTAAGTGTAGGTGAGTGGAACTCTCAAGCTGTGATGTTTGTATGTGTTGTAATCATAATTATAGTTGTGTTTTTTTATACAAGGGTGTTTACAAAAAACATTGAAAAAAACCAGGATAAGCTAATTGATGTAATAAACAAAAACTCACAAAGCAACACAGAGTTAAGCAAAAGCATAGAACTTCAAAATAGAACAAATTTAGAGACTTTAAATCGCCTTGATAAAGGTATAAGTGAGAGTTTAAAAATGCACGAAGCAACTCACAATGATTTAAATGATTTAAAAAAAATGGTAAGTAAGAGGTTTAATGATGAATAGAAATGAAATTTTAGAAAAAAATAAAAACAAAAGAACTAAATGCATAGTTTATACTAGGTGCATGGGATACCATAGACCAGTTGAAAGCTTTAATGTAGGTAAAAAAGGCGAACATAACGAAAGAATTAAATTTATTGAGCCTTGTGGTGGGTATAAATGAGCTTTAAAAAAAGCTTTGATGAGATGTTGGGGCTGGAATTATCAAGTCCATATAATGCACTTCATTTTAACAAAGGGGAAAACGGATATACCTTTATGGGTATTTATGAGGGGGCTCATCCAAACTGGAGTGGTTGGGAGATAGTTTATCGCACATTAGACCTTTATAAAGACCTTGAAAAAACTAGTTATGAGTGCTATCAAAATGTGTTTTTGACTGATTTAGTAAAAGAGTTTTATAAAGTTAATTTTTGGGATAAACTAAGACTTGATGAGATTAAAAGTGATAGAATTGCTGATTTAATCTTTAAATTTGCAGTTAATGTTGGTATAAAAAGAGCTGTAAGGTATGCTCAAATGGTGGCAAATGTAAGAATTGATTGCATAATTGGAGCTAATACAATAAATGCCTTAAACAGCCTTGATAGTGGGTATTTTGAAGAAAGATATAAGGCTGAGTTTATGAAATTTTATGATGAGCTAGTAAAAAGAAATCCTGATAAAAATGGCAGGTTTTTAAATGGGTGGTTAAACCGCGTTACTTTATCAAAAAATGATTTACAAAATTATAAAAATTTCATAAGTGACTTTGTGTCTCAAGCTTAAAATAAAATTTATAGTGTAAAATTATTGTATCAAATTAATTTTTATATGTTTATCCAAATAGATATGGTAGGTTTCTAAGAGCTTGGTTAAATAGGATTAAAAGGAATTAAAGTTTTTAAAAAAGCACTTTACAACCACTTACAACTACAAAACAACCTTATACATATTTTTATATCATCATAAATACACATATTTTACACATACATTATATTAATATCATTATAATAACTAATAATATCACTTAATACATTCATTAATAATAATGTTATTTTAAGCAGTTTCTAAGAATTAATAAAACGCTTATTTTTAATAAAAAAGCCATTAAAGAGATTATATAAGGTTATAAATAAAATTATGCAAAGTATATCTAAAGGTCATTTGTTTTTTTATAGGCATTACGCTCATTAGGTTAATAACAAAGAATGAGTTAAGGCAAGAGATGACAAACAAGGATAGGGCAACAAGAGAATAAGGACCAAGACAGTAAGAGAAAGAGACAATAAGATAATGAGGGAATAGGAAACTAGGATAATAAAGGAATTAAAATAATAAAGGAGTTAGCGAATTAGGACAGACCTAGCACACAAGGAGACCACATTCCCAAAACAAAACCAACCAAGAAAAAGAAAAAAGTTGTAGAAAATTATAGAAAAATGTAAGAAAAATAGAGAAATTGACACAAACTAGACACACAATAATAATGTAAGAATGTTAGCAAACTACCAACACAAGGGGATTATAACAAGCTACTTGAAATTAATACATTCATAATTTGCTACTATGAGACAACTCGCTACAAACCACCCCCACCCTTTCTTTTTTTGCGTGAGATTATTATATTATCCCACGCAAAATTTTTTTATTTTTTTCAAAATCCATTTTTACTTTCCTTTTAAATTAACCTTATTTTACTATTCCCCAAAAAAATCTTTTCTGCAATACTTAACAAAAAAGAAAACAGCAATAACTGATAAAATCGAATTAGCAATAAAAAGCTCTATCCCCCAATTTTTTAACACTAGGGTTAGAGTATAAAAATAAAAAAGAATTGGACCTACAAAAATTGGATATGCGTATTTTTTGTTTCGCGTAACCATTTGTAATTCTTTTAGTAAATGGGCGATGATAAAGAATGAAATGTATATAATACTATTAGCCAAGGGTAACTCACAGAAATAACACCAAAAAATAGAAAAAATAATTAAAAAGATAGACATAAATTCATTGTCTATGTCATTATATTTAGGGTTTGGCGAGTATGCTTCAGTGAAAAACAAATTAATGAAAAAAAAATATAAAAAGCTAAATACAATCCAACCTAAAATGCCAATCAATAGAGTAAGCCACATTTTTATCTCCTTATAATTTTCCTAAACCTCTTAACCTGCGTTTTCTACCATTAGTTACATCTTTGCTGATATGAATTACCTTAGCTAATTTTACCTCATTATATGCATCATCTGTTTTTAGTATGTTCTTTGTTTGGAAAAATGGTGCTTGATTTATTGGTATTAGTGATAAAATCTCTTTGTTTTCATCATAATAATACACTTTTACTGCACTTTCCCCGTATAATGTGTAATGAACTAAATCTCCATTTATTATTTCAGCATTTGGGTCACACAACAAAGTATCGCCATCTTCTATCTCTGGTTCCATACTATCGCCACAAGCTATTAATGCGTATAAATGCTCGTTATATTCATCACTTGATACATAAATGCTATCTCTACATTGATATGTGTTTGGCTCTGATTTTCCACAGCTAGTAGTTCCTACAATGGGAACTTTTCTTACATTGTTTTTAGTTAGGAAAATATCCTGCTCCACAAGGTCCTCTATTGGAATTTTAAAATACTCTGATATAAATTTAACTTTGTCAAGCTCTGGGTTAGATGGATTTTTTCTTAAAAACCACATCTTAATAGCTTGTTCGCCTATTTCTATACCGTTTTTAACCATAATTTCGGCAAGGTCTGAATATGTCATCTTATTTTTTTTTAGAGCTTGCTTTATTACAAGCTTATTAATTGTGTAACTCATAGCAACCCTCCACATAATAAAAGTTTAGTAATTATAAACAATTTACTTTAAAAAATCAATTAAACAATATTAAACTTTTTAAGCAAAATTAAAGTTAAAAGTTGTTAAACTTTACACATGAAAATAAAACAAGAAGACTTTAATTTTATTTTGAGCAAATATTACAAAAGTGCTCAATCAATAAAATTTATTAGAACAAATAGGATGAAGCCAGTATATGAAAAAATGCTGGATATGTGGGAAAACGAAAGTATCCCATTGTGTGTTTGGGCGGATATAAAAGCCTTTAGAAAGAATAAATATAAGCTATCAAAAGAACAAATCCAAGCCGAACAAAAAGCTTGGCAAAGACTTGGATATTCGCTTATAAAGGTAGAAGAAAAGGAGTAGCTATGGCTATTGTGATTTTTTCGCTTATTTATTTTCTTGCTGGTTGTGGTGTAGGTGCGTTGTTATACGCTTTAAAAAGGATTTGCTTTGGATAAAGCAACATTGTTCTTTATCAATGTAGCAAAAATGGTTTTTACCTTTATAAGGGCAAGTTATATCTATAACTTCACCGTTTCTATGGTGTTTTGTAATAATCGTTTTTTCTCTAGTATAGTTGCCAATTTTAGGAACTCTACACTCGCTTTTAACAGTGTAGATTTTCCCTGCATTTATTCTATAAGCAAAACGATATCCAACGATGACACCAACACAAAAAGAAAAAGTTGCGATGGCTAGAGCATACATTTTGTTTTCTAATAGCCATTGTGTGAGAGTTAAAGTATCTTGCATAAAGGCTCCTTTATATAAGGATTATACCAAAAACTAGCTTAATAAGGAGTAAGAATGGAAAAGTTAGATGATGACATTATTTTAGTTGGCGAAACTGTAATAAACACAGATGAAATGCCAAATTTAAAGAAAGGAGTAAAAACCATGGATAAAGATATGAAAGAGCTTGTAAAAGACAAAGATGAGCTAGAAAGACAAATTATGGAACTAAAAATTGAAATAAAAGACCGTAAAGAGATGGTTAAAAAAATTGATGAAAAGCTTGTCGATTTAGCTTTTACTGATTAAGACTTTGGTGAATAAATCAAAGTCCTTTATTGGTTTTAAAAGCTCCCTTAAATCCTCTTTATAAATGTAGTTTTTTCTTCATTAGGGAGCTTCTAAAAATAATAATTTAAAAGGATAAGCAATGAGTATTTTAAAAGAATTAAATCAAAGACCAATAACATATTATCCACTTTATGCAAAGCTTACAGGCTCTACAACTGCTGGTATTTTATTATCTCAGCTAATGTATTGGTTTTCAAAAAAAGACAAGATTTTTAAAACTGATATTGAACTTTTGGAAGAAACAATGCTGACAACAAATGAGCTAAGAGGTGCAAAACAAAAACTTAAAAATGTGGATTTTATAAAAATAACAAGAGAGGGAACACCTGCAAAAACTTTTTATAAAATTAATTGGCAAGAGTATGAAAGAGCACTTTTAAAATTTCTAAAAAACAAAGAAAAAACCACTAGTGAAAACCACCAAACTAGATTAGTGAAATTCACTAAACTAGATTCGTGGAATTCACGAAACTTGATTAGTGAAAATCACGAAACTATTAATAAGGTAACAGAGATTACTACAGAGACTACTTCAGATATCTATGGGTCGCCTCAAAAAAATCAAGTCACAGAAACTCAAAAATCCAAGAGCAGTTTTAAAAACCAAGCCCTAGAGGAAAAATCCATAAATGAAAATGTCAGTGGCTATGGGTGTGAAAACCAAACTAAAAAGAGCCTTAAAAAAACTCGCTATACAAATGCAGACTTAAAAGACCTTGGAGCAACACAGGAGTTTATAGATGAGTTTTGTGCTTTTAGCAGGTCTTTAAAACAAAATGGCGGAGCTACAACTGATGAACTAAAAGCAAAGATGAACTATTTTGCAAAAAAGATTTATGAATTAGAAAGCGAACAAGACAAAAAAAGAATTGCAAGGCTTAAATACCAAGCTTTTAAAAAACAGCGTTACGGAAACTTCTACTACCTAGACCCTCAAAACTTTAACGATGAAAAAGAGTGGCTAGAGGCTATGCCTGAAGCACTTAGAAGGAAAGTTAGAACCGTAAATGTGGAGAACTTGTTATTTAAATACTTTTTGCCGTATCTAAAAGCAAAGACTGGCAAATGCGCAAGCGAACTTGAATTAATACAGATCGCAAACACGCTAAAAGACTACTCACAACTTGGGCAGGTATTGATTGTTTGTAGATGTATGTATGGCAACTGGGTAAAGCTAAAACCTTACTCAAGCGACCCAAAAGATAAATGGAACGATAATCCGATTTTCCTATACAGCATTAAAAACAATGAACCATATTTTGGAGGTTTTAAGTATGAAAAACGATGGTTATGATTTTGTAGAAATTGAAAGAAATATCCTAGCCACTTTCTTTTGGGTTAGAAGTGATGAAATATTAGAACTTACAAAACAAGGGCTAAAAAGCGATTTATTCACAGGGATAAGACAAACTATTGCTAAAGACTTGAACGAGTGTTTTAGCGCCCTTTATGAGCCAGAGGCAACACAAACTTTACTAATGGCAAAATCAAGTAAGGATTTAGGCTCTTTATACGCTTTTGAACTAACAGAGATAATGTTTAAACACGGATTAATAAATGCAAAGAGCGTAGAGCTTTTAACAAACATTTTAAAAACCCAAAGAATAAAAGAAAATCTAGCAAAAAGGTTAAGCAGATGAATTTAGAATTAAGTAAATATGAAAACCCAAATGACTTAAAAGAGGCATTAGCCAGTTATAAAGAAGAAATAGAAAAAGCGATAGATGAGCTTGATTGTTTAGATGAGAAATTTGAATATGAAAATATGGCTGAATTTATAAAGCGTGTTAAAAGCGAACCACCACTAAAAATTTACAGAACTAATATCCATTGGCTTGATAGCGAACTTTATCAGCATGGACTTGCCCAAGGCACTTTTTTAAACATTGCAGGTGCAAGTTTTGCAGGAAAAACAACGCTAACTATTGAACTTTTAAAAGGACTTGCAAGAGAAAACAAGGTTGCATTTTTTAGCTTTGAAATGTATGAAAGACTACTAATTAGAAAATTTGAAAAAACTAAAAGCGAGATATTAGAAAATATGGCAATAATCCAAGCTCCTGCAACACTTGAAAGTGTAACAAAAAGAATAAAAATGCTAAACAAACAAGGCTATGAAATATTTGCCATTGATAGCCGTATGAAAATATCCTGCGACCCAAAACTAAGTGAGTATGAGAAAAATAGCCTAATTTCAATGAAATTAAGCGAATTAACTAGAAGTTTAGGCGTGATAATAATTTTAATAAATCAAATAAGTGAGGGCGACCAAAAAGCAGGAAGATTAGCACTTAAAGGCAGTGGAGACCAATTTTATGACAGCGATATGATTATGTTTTTAAACATTGAGATAAGAGATGATGGAGATGTTAAAAGAGAATTGACAATCGCAAAAGATAGAGTTGGTGGCAAGGTGCTAAAAATAAAAGTGCCTGATTTTAAAAATAGTGATGGCTTTATAGAGGCTATTGAGTTTGATAGTGGAAATTGTGAGTTTTAAGAAATAACCCTATAAAAAACAAGGATAAAAAGTTATGTTAGCTAAAAATGATGCAAAAAGGGCAAATTTGAAAGAACTAAAAGACAAATTAGCAAGATATCTAATTTTTGATAGTGAGGATAACGCATATTATTTCAGAAATGCAAAAGGCAAGACTATTTTTAGCCATAAAGAAGAAAATCATTTTTTAAAAATGGGCGAGATTTATGATGCCTTTATTAAATACAACGATGAAATAAAAAAACTAATTGATGAAAACTCAAAAGGTCTTTTTGATGAATGAGTTAGTCTTTATGGTGCCTTTAAAAATTACATCGGCTCTAAGCCTTAATAAAATCTATTCAGGCATCTTTTGGGCTAAAAGAAAAAAACAAAAAGATGATATTAAAACTTTAGTAAAAATTGCTTTAAGAGGTAAGAAAAAAATCAAATTTGATAAGCCCGTAGAAATTGAAATGCAGTTTAACTCTCGCTTAGATGTAAGTAATCACGCTTATATCTTTAAGATGATAGAAGATGCGATAAAAGAGCGTGGAATTATCGAAGATGATACGGATAAATATGTTAAAAAATGTGTTATGCAAAAACAAGATGTCTTTGATGGTGTAATTGTTTGTGTTAAGGAATATAAGGACTAAATTGGATAATAAAGAACTTGATTTAATCATCTCTTATGCAAGAACGCAGTATTTAAACAGCATTAGCGTAGATGAAATCTTACAAGATATCAATACTCGCCATAATGCTAAATTTACAATAAACGCCTTTAACAAGTGGAGAGTTATGGGCGAATGGGATAAAGCCTTAAAAAGAAAAAATGAGATAGTAAAAAAAGATAGTCAATTGCTCCAAAAGTTACCTAGTGCAGAAGTTATAACAAATAATCAAATTGAGGGACTTTTAAAAAACCAAGAGATAATAAAAGAAGTTATCCAAAAAACAAAACAAGCAATCGATGAAAAACACGAAATAGGCGAGGCTTTTGATAACCAAATTTCAAGCCTTACAAAACTTAGCAACTCTTTTAAAGATAATGCCGTTGCGATAGATAAGTTAGTAAATAAAACGCTAATTGGCTCAAGCAACCAAGATATAACTATTATCGTGTCAAATTTTATAAAAGATAAAGAAAGACTGCAAGAAGCAGAGGTTATCGATGATAAATAAAGTGCCAAGCAGTGAATTAAATGTTTTTTATAAGATTTGTGAAAAGCTTGAAGACTTTGTTAAATATGTCTTAAAAGCAATCCCAACAAAACAGCAACTTGAAGTTATAAAAGCTGTTGATGAGGGGCATAAATTTATAGCCGTTAAAAGTGGTCACGGAGTTGGTAAGTCAGTTTTGTTAAGCTGGATAAGTATTTGGATATGTATCACAAAAACAGATGCCAAAGTGCCAATTACTGCTCCATCAGCTCCACAATTAACTCTAACTTTATTTCCAGAGATAAAAAAGTGGCTATTAAAACTACCTAAGATTTTTAGTGATAGTTATGTTGTAAAAATGGATGAGATTAAATTTGAAAACAATAATTTTATAGCCTTAAGAACTTCAAGAAAAGAAACACCAGAAGCCTTACAGGGTTTTCATGCTGAAAACTTAGTTTATTTAGTAGATGAGGCATCAGGTGTGCCACCAGAAGTATTTGAAGTAATAGATGGTGCATTAACAGGAGAAAAAAACCGACTTATAATGGTAGGGAACCCTACAAGAACAAGTGGATATTTTTATGATGCTTTCCATAAAAATAAAGATATTTGGAAAACTTTTACACTAAATGCAGAGTTAAGCGAAAACGTAACAAAAGAAAGAATTGAAAGAGCAAGAACTCAATATGGCGTTACATCAGATGCTTATAAAGTAAGAATACTTGGAGAGTTTCCAAGCTCATCAAGTGATGCATTATTTAGCGTTGAAGAGTTAGAAGATGCAATAAATAGAGAAGTTAGTAAAGACTTAGGAAATGAGATATGGGGGCTTGATGTTGCTGAGTTTGGGGATGATTATTCCGTGCTATGTAAAAGGCGAGGTTCTTATATAAGAAGCTTTACAAAGTTTTCAAACCTTGATGCAGTTGCACTAGGAGAGCAAATAGCAAATGAGTATAAAAATGCAAGTATTAAGCCAAAGGCTATTTATGTTGATGTCGTTGGAATTGGTGCTGGTGTTTGGTCGGTGCTTTTAAGATTCAATTTGCCTGTATTTAGAGCCGATGTAAGAGGTAAAACAAATGAAAACGGACTATTTAACAAAAGAATGGAAATATACAAAAAACTAAAAGATAATTTACCTCTTTTATCAATCCCAGATGATGATGAATTAATAGGCGAATTAGGGGCGTTAAAATACGAAATCACAGATAATGGCTTAACAAAACTAGAGAGCAAAAGAAACACTAAAAAATCACTTGGCAGAAGCCCTGATAAAGCTGATAGTTTGGCAATTACATTCTTTTATGATTTTGATTTTGTGGATGAAAGTGATGTTTCTTATGAGTATGAAAGTTATAGAAGTGCTTCTATTTTAGGCGGTATTGCTTGGTAAAGGGGGAATAATGGCATATAACGAATTTAGCACAGAAGCAAATTTGGCAATTTTAAGAGATTTAGCAAAAACAGATGATTTAACCCTCTTAGAAAGAATGCGAAAACATAGAGGGCTAAATGTAACAGTAAGTGTTACTGCATTAGAAAGGGCGTTAATTGATAGGCTTATATTTGCAAAAGTTGATACACAGCTAATTGTTAAATACTTAGATGTGGAAAAACAAAGAGTAGAAAACAGAAGAAAGGTTTTAAATGAAAAAAGAAGAAAAAGAACTCATAATAAATCTAAGAGATAGTGCAATTAGTGGCTTTAATAAAGTTAAAAAAGACTTTTTAGAACTTGAAAAAGGATACTTAGCACTTTTAGATGAAGATGAGATAAAAAGTCTTAAATGCCGTAATAAAAGCCATATTTCACAAAAAAAGATATTGGCAAAAGTAAGAAGAATAGCAAGAGAGATATTAAAAACATATTTTTCAAACTCAACATTAGCAGAGGTTGAAGTAGAAAATAGACCAGAGCTAACGGCTATCTTACAAGCTGAACTAAACAATGTATCAAATAAAGAGTTAAATTTATACACAACGATGCAACCATTAGTTGAGAATTTATTAGTTTATGGCACAGGCATAGCAAAAACATATTGGAGTAAAGAGTTTAACCGCCCAAAAGTGCAAGTAAAAGCAATAAATGAAGTTTTAATAGACCCAAATGCAAGAAGTCATTTTGATGCTGGGTATTTTGTAGATAGATTTTATATGAGTGTTGCAGATATAAAGAAAAACTTTAAAACTACTAGCAAAAAAATAGACTTTGATACTATCGGTGGAGGGTTAGGAGATAGCAACTTAGGAGATTATAGGCGAGTTTTAGTTTGTGAAGTGTATAGAAAAAAAGATAATAAATGGTATGTAAGCACCTTAGTAGAAGATGAGTTTTTAAGGGGCGATGTTGAGTTAAAAGATAGTCATCCATTTGATTGGGGGATAGCGTTTTCACAGTTTTGTAGAGTAGATGAAGAAGATGCTATAAGAAGTTATGGAGCTAGTTATATTGAGCCTATGATAGCAATACAAAAGCAATTTATAGCTACAAGAAATCAGCAAATGGATGCTATTTATAAACAACTCAATCCTAGAATAATGGTAAGTAGAAACGCAGGACTAAGAGATGATGACTTGCTAAGCAATAATGCCAAAATAGTGGTAAATGATTTAAGCGAGATAAAGGAACTTCCACTACCAAATATAAGCCAGTCAATTTTTGATGTTGAAAAACTAGATGAGGAGTTGCAAGAAGTAGGCGGACTTCCAAAGTTTGCACAAGGAATAGCAAGTAAAACAGACCCAAAAAGTGCAACGGGCGTAAGCTTAATGCAAGAAAGTGGAAATGCAACTATTGATGATATTGTAACAACCTTTAATGAGAGCTTTTTTGAGCCTTTTGTAAGGCGTATCGTAAATCTAATATACAAATACAAAATATCAGACAAATTCAAAGGAGTAGATAGAGATGAAATTTTAAAACTAAATATAAAAATAAATGCTGGAATGGGTGTTGCTAATAAAGATATGAAAATAAACGGCATTCAAAGTGCAAAACAAAGTCTTTTGTCAATGCAAAATTTAGCAGTTCAGCAAGGCTTGGCACAAAAGAGCTATGAGTATTTAAACGCACTTGATGCCATAACAATAGAAGAGTTAAAGCTTCTAGGAATGAAAAACATAGAAAGCAGGATACAGGAAGGAATAAGCCAAGATGACATACAAAGACAAATGCAAAGCGCTCAAAACATTCAAGGAGAGTGAGATTTATGCAGACTTTATACGCCTTGCAAGGGAGTATTATGATGCAGGGTTTAATAAAGCAATGGATATCTCACTAGATGAGAAAGTAAGAGTTAGTTATTTAGATTTTATGAATGGTGTTGGTAAGACGATGACAATTTTTAACCAACTTGAAGAAGAATACAAAGTTTTAGATGAAAGGGAGAATGAAAATGGAAAATGAATTAATGGATGGACAACAAATGCAAGACAGCACTAGCCTAACTCAACCGCCAATAGGGGGGAATATGCCAAATCCTGGTGAAATGGCGATGGTAGATGAGGCAAAAAAAGCCTTAGGACTTGATGCGATACAAAACGAGATAAACGCACTAAGAGCAGAGGCAGAAAATGCAAAGAATGAAGCTTTATACAAAGATAACATGGCTGGGGTGCTTGGCAAATATCCAGAGCTAACAAAAGAGGCAGTTGAAAGCGAGTTGGCAAAACTTGATGAAAATGCACAAGCTTTTTATAAAAGCAATAAATCAGGGCTTGAATTATTTGCTAAGAACCTAAAAGAGACAATATCACCAAAGACAAAAGCCGATGATATAACAGATGATAGTCAAACATCAGCCAATAAAGATAGTGAAGATGATGAGCTATTAAAAAAGATAAGAAGTGGTAAAGCTTCTAATACTGAATTAGGCATATTTTTAACTAAGGGTTATTAAAACCCTTAGAATGGTGCTTTTAAGCTTAATTAATTAGAAAGTGCATTTTTTTATTAAAAAATTTAAAAACATTAAACTTTTTAAGTATTTTATAAGTTTATCTAGGCTATACTTACACAAATAAAAAAAGTTTAACAACTTTTAACTTTAAGTATAGGCTGGATAGCGAAAGCTTTGACCGACAGAGCCTTGCGAGTGTGTCGCAAAATCTGGTTTAAATCGGAAGCGTAAGGCAAACGATAGATGTGCCGACGAAAAGTTTAGCTTTTCAACTTATCAGCCCCATTGATTTGCTGGGGGTAGTAAAATGCAAATCCTCTTATGCAGGGGCAACGCGTTCTTTAATCCTTATAAAATAATTTGAACAACTTAAATAAAACGGTGTAACCTTTCTTATTACAAAAGCATAACCAAATTTCGTTGCCTCTACATAAGAGATTTTAAAGAGGATAAAAAAATGGAGATATTTCACGATAATTTTCAAAACTATAAAAGATATAACATTCCAAAGGCTCAATTAGTAATAGCCGATATTCCCTACAACTTAGGAGTAAATGCTTATGCTAGTAACCCTGTGTGGTATAAAAACGGGGATAATAAGCAAGGCGAAAGCGATAAAGCAAGGAAAACATTTTTTGATACGGACAAAAACTTTAATATCCATGAGTTTATGCACTTTTGCTCTAAAATGCTTAAAAAAGAGCCAAAAGAAAGAAACAAAGCACCTGCAATGATAGTGTTTTGTAGCTTTTTACAGCAATACCCACTTATAAAACTAGCTGAAAAATACGGATTTAAAGGCTTTATAAACTTAGTCTTTAGAAAGCAAACAAGTGCAGAAGTTTTAAAAGCCAATATGCGAATAGTTGGCAACTGTGAATATGCACTAGTTTTTTATAGGGACAAATTGCCAAAGTTTAGAAACAACGGAAATATGATTTTAAACTGCATGGATTTTATAAGAGATGATATGGATATACCACGAATTCATCCAACGCAAAAGCCTATTAAGGTGTTAGAAAACTTAATAAGAATTTTCACTGATGAAGGCGATGTAGTGATAGACCCTTGTTGTGGAAGTGGTAGCACTTTGGTTGCAGCCGAAAACTTAGGGCGAAAAAGCTATGGGTTTGAGATAAAAAAAGAGTTTGTAAATTTAGCAAAAACAAAGATGTTTAGTCAAGTGCAAAAGAAATTATTTTAAGGGAGTAATAAATGGTAATGGATAGTCCAAGATTTTATGAGCTAAAAAGAGAAAAAGAAGAAGAAATCGCACAACGAAGATGGGATTATGCGATGAGTGAAGCAAAGAAGATATTAGAACCCATAAGCAGCCTAAAGCACTTAATAGAAGAAATGAGCGACCAAGACCAAGAAGACTTTAAAGATGAAATAAAAAGTATGATTTTTAGCTAAAACTTTTGGTGCTAAGTGGGTTAATCCACCACGAAGCTTAAATAGGCAATACGGAAAATAAAAAATTTTGAAATTTGATAAATCTAAAGCCCTAGCCAAATAATAAATAAAGGAAAGAAATGAAAACAGAAACTAGAATGAGACAATTATTAAGATTAATGCTTGAAAAAGGGGAAATAACAGCCTCGGAAGTTTTTCATATAAGTAACGCAAACCAATACTTTGTGGAGCTTGAAAATCAAGGCATAGTGAAATCAAGATGGATACTTGATGAAAACGGTCGCAGGAGATGCAAAGCTAGAAGCATAAAGAATTATGTAAAAGCAAAAAGCTTTGTAAGGGGGTAGAAAATGGAAGTAGAGATGAGAGATATTGAATTTGGAAAAGAACCAGAAAAAGGAAGTATTGTTTTTAGTGAAAAAGAGTTAAAAAAAGTAGCCAAAAAAATAAACGAGATTTATAAGTCCAGACAGCTATTTGAACTTTTTTTAGATGTAGATAATGATGTTATTTTAACTTTGTCATCAATGCTCGTAGAGGTCGATGATGATTTAGAAAGTGAGGACTAAAAATGACACTAGAACAAGAACAAAAACTAGAACAGCTACTAAAAAATTGGAGAGAAGAAAGACATTTAGCAGTAGAAAGTCAAAGAAATGGCTTAATGGGTAATTTATGCGAAGAACTATCAGAATATTACAGAGCAACTAACAATGATGAGAAAATAGATGCTTTATGTGATATCTATGTATTTTGTGCAAATAGCTTAAAAATGAGTGTAGACATTATTATAAATATTATGAATAATGTAGTAGCAATAAATCCTTTTAATACTTACATTTTTGAGATGTTACATAAATTAACTTATTCATTTAATTATAGTGATGAATTTAAAATAAATACTACATTATATTCAATAATGCGATCAGTAGCGTATAAAACTAATGAATTAGGCTATGACTTTTATAAGTGTATGCAAGAGACTATCAAAGAAATCTCATCACGAACAGGACACTATGATAAGAATATCCATAAATTTGTAAAAGATAAGTCAGATGAAGCCGTTAAGAAATGGTATAAGGCTGATTATAGCAAGTGTAAGATTAAAGGATAAGAAAATGATATTTGCAGATACAAAAAGTAATACAGTAACAGTGCAAGGTGAGGGCTCAGATATTTTTAGAGAACTTTTAAGCGTTATAACTTTCATCATAAAAAATAGCAATGTAACAAAAGAAGAACTTCACGAATGGTTAAACGATGATAAGTTTTGGAAACAAGCTGATCGCTATTAATGTGCAAGGGATAAAAAATGATATTTGTAGACTTAGAAAATAAAAAGATGGTGTTTAGGGGTAGATATGACTATGTTTTAAAAGAGGTTCTTAGTGCCTTGAAGAAAATTGCAAAGGATTGGGGAGAAGATGTGCAAAAAGAATTACGTGAAGATTTAAGTAGCGATAAGTTTTGGGATAGTATCGAGTGCGATGAAGATGAGGAAGAATAGCTATGATAATCGGTAAAAACGGTAAATATTCACGCTCTCTTTATGAAGTGCGAGTTATTTATATCGTGCTTAAATCAACGGGCGAATTTATAGATGTAGTAAAGTAAAACAAAAGCCAAAAGTAGATAAAAAAAACTTAAGGTAGTTTTTACCTGAGCTATCGTCAGAACCCCTTAAGTTAATGTTAATTATAATATAAAAAATATAAAAAAACACTTATTAGTATTGGCAAAAGGATTAATATGACAACAGATGAGAACATAATAAGGTCACTGGCTGATGGCGTTTTAAATTTGGGTGATACCAAAATAGATGTTGCAGTCCTTGAAGATGGCACTAGAATTATAACTCATAGTGGAGTTTTTAGGGCATTAGGTAGAGAACCAAGAGGAAACGCAAGGCTAGATCAAATCCCTGCATTTATGGATGCAAAAAACCTGCAAAGCCTGATTAATGCGGACTTGCAAAGCTTGATCAAGCGAGTTGAATATTTAGATAAAAAAGGGAAAGTTAAAGAGGGTTATAATGCTGATATTTTGCCATTAGTCGCTGATTTGTATCTAAAAGCTAGAGATAAAGGAGTTCTTACTCTACCACAACAATTCACAGCAAAAAAAGCTGAAATTTTAATTCGTTCTTTAGCTAGACTTGGTATTACCGCTTTAGTTGATGAAGCTACAGGCTATCAATACGAAAGAGAAAAAGATGAGCTTCAAAAAATATTAAAAGCGTATATTAGTGATGAACTTTTAAAATGGCAAAAACGTTTTCCTGATGAGTTTTATAAAGAAATTTTTAGGCTCAACGATTGGGACTTCACAGTAAAAGGCATACAAAAAAGACCTGGAGTGATAGGCCTATGGACAAATAAGCTTATCTATAACGAACTTCCTAGTGGAGTGCTTGAAGAGTTAAAAACAACAACCCCTAAAAATGCAAGATATCATCAAAAACTAACCAAAGACATAGGACAGCCAAATTTAACGGCTCAAATCTATAAAGTTATTGGCATTATGCAATCAAGCGAAAATATGAAAGATATGTGGGAACGATTTAACAAAATCAAAAGCAGAAATGAAACACAAAGCATTGAATTTGATGAAAAAGGAAGGTTAAAGGATTAAAATGACAGCAGATGAATTAAACAACCAAATAAGTTTAAAAATAGAAAAATCTTGCCCTTTAAGTGCACCAAGCTTAGGAAATGCCATTATTTCACTTAATGAGCTTTTTAAAGATTGTTGTGCTTTTTATGGAGCTGATACTGTTTTAGAGCTTAAAAGCGTTGAAAAAGGCAGTGATATTTTAAACTTTTTAATCTCTTTTTCTAAAGGGTCTTTAAGCTTTGTAAAAGAGTTAAACGATGGAGTTAATAGTGCTTTTACCCTTATAAAGTCTTTAAAGGCAATAGGTAAAAAAAGCGTTGATGATATAAAAAATGATGAGCTTTTAACAAAAAATGCACTTAAAAGCATTGAAGATATTGTAAATTTATGTGATGAAAAAACGACTATCTCAATAGAAAATAAAGGCGTTGTAAATAACTACATAAGCATTAACAACTCATCAAAGCAAGATTATTTAAATGGGATTAATGAGGTTAGAAAAATAAAAGACCTTGATAATAAAAAAGAAGTAAAGCTAGTTTATGAGAAAATGAACATTAGCTTTTACCAAACTACAAATACCCAAAGAAAAGATATCAAATTTAGAGCATATTGTTTTGAATTAAGCCAAAAAGCGATATCAACCATCATCGATGATAATAATATGAAAGATGAAATACTTGCTAATCCCTATGAGTATAATTTTATTTGTGATTTAGAAGTTTATAAAGACAAAGATGGAAAAATAACACTTTTTAGAGCTTTTAACTTTTTAGATAAAATAAAAATTGAAAAGGATTAATATGACAGCAGATGAAAACATTATAAAAAAAGAAAAAATGGTTTTAGAAAATAGTTTAAAATTTACCGAGCTTATGGGTTCGGTTTTAAAAATTCATTCAGAACTTATCAAACATGAATGGCAAGACCAAGCTAAGATAATGAATTTTTTAAATGATTATTTTAATATTGAGTTAAAAAACAAAAGAATTAACGTTAATTATCATCATCATTTTTTGGATTAGTATTTTTACCACTTCAAAAGCTAAATTTTAGTAAAATAACTCAACTACTCTTAAAGGTTAGATATGAAAAATGAATTAACGCTATTTGATATACAAAATGTAGAAAATGATAAATTTGAGCTATCTTCACATAAAAATGGTTCTACTTATTGGCTTGCTAGCGAACTTGCTACTATGCTTGAGTATGATAGTGTAAAATCTATGAGCAAAGCTATAAATAAAGCAATAAGTGTATGTGTTAGCATAGGGCATAATGTTTTAGAACACATAAGACCAAATGATGATAATTCAGATTATAAATTATCAAGGTTTGGTTGCTTTTTAATCTCTATGAACGCTGATATTAAAAAGCCACGAGTTGCGTTAGCTCAAGGATACTTTGCAACCATAGCTGATGCTATTTATAGTCACATAGAAAGCGAACAACTAGAACGCCTTGAAATAAGAGAAAAAACAAAAGGAGCAAATACGGCTCTTAGTGGAGTTGCTAAAACTCACGGCGTTACAAATTATGCTTTTTTCCAAAATAAAGGTTATATGGGTATGTATAACATGGGCTTAGCTGAGTTAAGGCGCATAAAAGGACTTGATAATAAAAGTAATGTCTTTGACTTTATGGGGAGCCGTGAATTAGCAGCTAATCTATTTAGACTTCAAGAAACAAAAGCAAAAATTGAAACAAATAAAATTTATGGTCAAAAAAACTTAGAAAACACAGCTTATGAAGTTGGGCGAAAGGTAAGAAACATAATGATAGAAAATGATGGCGTTCGCCCTGAAATGTTAGCTAGAAAAGAGCACATAAAAGAAGTATCAAAAGAGCTAAAAAAGGTTGATAAGAAGTTTAAAAAGATAGATGAGAAAAAGGATTAATATGAGTGATGAATTAAAAATAGATATTAAAAAGCTTTGTGATATTGAGTTTATTTGTAATAAGTGCAAAACTAAAATAACATTTGATTTTACAAAGCGTAAGATGATGTTTGAAAGGTGTCCTAATTGTGGTGAAGAGTTTGTTTATAACGGCTACAAAGACCCAATTATACTTTTAACAAACTCAATAGAAAGCTTTAAAAATGTAGGAAATTTGAGTGTAAATTTGATAGTAAAGGACTAAGATGAGTGATGAAAACATAGTTAAAAAGGTTTGTAAGGAGCTTGGGATAACACAAAGGGAGCTAGCAGAAAGGTTGGGAGTCCCACCTACCACACTATCAGGATGGGCTGGTGGAGATATCCCAAAAATGACGGAATTAGCCTTAAATTTAATGCTTGAAAACAAAAGCCTAAAAGACAAATTTAGCGTTTTAAAAGAAGCACAAAAAATCTTAAATGGTGAAATTTAAAGGGTGTTCAAATTTTGAACACCCTTTAAAACCCAAAAGGATGTGAATTTTTTCCACACGCTTGATAAATACTAAAATTAGTATTTATTTTATAAATAATACTAAAATTACTAAAAAAGACTTGACATAATACTAAAATTAGTATATAATACTCTTAACAATACGAAAAATAGTATTGAGTTCTTTAAATCAAGAGAGTTTAAGTTTTTTTAGTGTAGAATTATAAAAAATGAATGAGCTAATAAAAAACATAGGCTTAGGCTTATTTGTCAATGGAAGTTTCGCCCTTTTAAATGGCGTTTTTACCGTGCAGTCATTTTTAATCACAATTTTAAGCGTTGGGATTATGTGGTTTTGCATAAAAAGAGAAAAAAGGAGCAAGTAATGGCAGGACAAAATCTTATCTTAGCTATAACAATTATCCTTTTTGCTTATGTAGTTTATAAAGACTACAAAGACAAAAAAGAAAAGACACAACACTAAAATTTTAAACTCTCTTGGTTAATTTTAACTAGGAGAGTATAAATGTTACAAATATTTCAACCAAACCAAACCTTTACAACAGATGAAGTTGCCAAAAACTACGGCATACAAAGAGTTACATTACAAAGACACAAAATAAACAACTCAGACGAGCTTGTAGAAAACATTCACTATTTTTATAGCTTAGAACAAACAAAAGGTGGAAGACAACGCATTATCCGTTGGACTTTAGAGGGTGTTTATATGTTAGGCTTTTTTATCAAAAGCCAACAAGCAAAAATTTACCGTAAAAAAGTGGCTGAGTTTTTAAGACTTTGCGATGAGGCAAGACAAAAGAAATTTAACGAAGCAAGAGCTACTATCACACAACAAACAGATAAAATCGCAAATTTAGAAAGTGTTTTAATCTCAAAGCAAAGAAACCATAACAATGTAGTAAATGGATATAAAGGCGTAATTGCACAGCGTAATAATGTAGTAAAAGCATTAAAAGATGAGATAAAAAATAAAGATAGTGTTTATAGCCTACTTGAAAACGCTGTAATACAAGCCAATAAGGAGATAAAAAGGCTTGAGCTAAAAAACAAAGAGATATTACAAAGTATTAAAGATAAAGATACGGAGATTTATGATAAGCATTATGAGTATTTAGAAAAAGAAAATAAAGAACTTAGAAAGTTGGTAAGAAAAGATGGGCGAGTTGATGCGGATGTTTATTTAGGATTAAAAAGCGAAGTTGAAAAAAGGATTAACAACACTTGCTATTTAATCGAAGATATAAAAGAAAAGCTAAATTTTGACCTTGAAGACTTACAAAGATATGTTTTTTATGGGAATTGTAAAAATGACCCAAAACAAGCAGAAATAAAATTAAAAAGTAAAATACAAAGGATGAATAATGGTAATTAGAATAAAAAGAAATGGCGAATTAATCGGTAAAAGTATGGTGGCAATGTTTCAAGGTGTGAGTGGCGCAGAGTATTCAAGTCGCAAGTATGCAGTATCTACTTATGACAATGATGCCTTTATCATAAACAAAGAAAACAATCAAATAGTAGATACTTTTAAAAGCGTAAAAAGATGACACAATTTAAAAGTGTTAAAAGTTTAAGGGCGTTGTTTTGGGGCGTTGATTATAAATTTGAAGATGAGAGAAAGGCAATACTATCTTTACTAGATGAAAGCTTAGAAGCCTTAGAAAAAAAGGACTATGAAAAAGTAGAAACATTGCTTTTGATGATTAAATTTGGGGGATATAAGGTTGAGTGAGTTTATACCATTAGAGTAGTTTTTAAATCTAAATCACGAGTATACAAGAAATCAGCTTATGACTTTAAGGCTGAGTGATGCTGCAAGAAAAAGAACAAATAGGTTTAAAGAGATAGATGATAAATTTTTAAAGGAGAAAAAATGAATGAATTAAATTTAGTAGTTTTGGGCGAGGTTTCAAACATAAGCACAAATTTCAACGAAATAAAAGATTTTGTTGCCAATCAAGTGGCTAAATACAGCATAGAAGTAACAGAAGAAAATATACCTGAGGCTAAAAAGGTAATGGCAAATTTCAATAAGGTTAAGGCTGAAATTTCTAGCAAATACAAAGAATACATAGATGAGCTATCCGCTCCTATAAATAAGCTCAAAAATGAAAAGAAAGAGATAGAGCAAATTCTCACAGATGGGAGACAAAAAATAGCCGATGAAGTTGCAGATTTTGAAAAAGAAAAGCTAAAAATAATATCAAAAACCATAAATGAATACATTTGTGAGATCTGCAATGAAAAGGATATAAGTCCCGACCTTATAGGGCTTGATGAGTTTATAAAATTATCAAGCGTGACAACAAACGGAACAATAACAAAAGCCACTAAAGATACAATAGATGCAAAAGTAATCTTAGTAGAAAATGAAATTTTAAAAGCCAAACTGGAAGCTGAACAGAAAGAGAGAGAACGCAGAGAAATAGCCGAAAAAGCTAGAATTGAAGCAGAAGAAAGAGCTATAAGAGAAAAAGCAGAATATGAAGCTAGAGCAGAAAAAGAAAAGCAAGAAGCACTAGCTAGAGCAGAAAAAGAAAAGCAAGAAGCTTTAGAAAAAGCCGAAAAAGAGAAAAAAGAGGAAATCGAAAAAGCTAGAATTGAGGCTTTAAAAAAGCAAGAAATACCAAAATTTGAAGTTAAAAAAACTGAGGATGGGAAAAACATTTACACTGTTAGAGCTACATTTGAAGTCAAATGCAAGAGTGAAATTAGTCATGAGGGCATTAAAAACCAACTTGCTAATATTTTTAAAAGAGCAGGAATTGGCACTTGCTTAAACATCGAAGTTCTAAATAATTAATGCAAAAAGGTTAATAGATGAGTTTAAGAAATTTTTAAAAGGTAAAAAATGAAAATAGAATTAGAACAAAATACAAAAGAGTGGCAAGAGTATAGGAAAAACAAATTTAACGCATCAGAAGTTGGCGATTTGTTTAATGTAGGGTTTAATTCAAGAGAACAATTAGCACACATAAAATACGGAAATTTAGAAGTTTATAAAAATAAAGCTATGCAAAGAGGTCATGATAGAGAAAGTGAAATAAGAGCGTATGCCGAGTTTATAAGTGGTGAAAGGTTTGAGCCTAGTGTATATGTGTGGGATAAAGATGAGAGATTTAGTGCAAGTTTAGATGGCATAAATGAAAAAGGCGATGTGATATGTGAGTTAAAATCAAGCCTTAATGAGTTTGAAACACTTAGAAAAACAAATGAACCAAGTAGAAAATACTTTTTACAAGCTCAACAACAGCTTTTAGTTAGTGGAGCTAAAAACTGCTTTTTTGTAGTTGAAAATCCTGAAACATTTGAATGTGAGTTTAAAATAATCACGCCTGATAAGAGAATACAAAAAGAAATAGTTAAAGAATGGGATAAGTTTGAAAACGAGTTTAAAGGCAAGGTTTTACCAGAGCTTGAGGCAGTTATCGATGAAAACAACGACACAAAAAACTATGCTTTATTAACTAGCACTTTAAAACATTTAAGCGATGAAAAAAAACTTATTGAAGAACAAGAAAAAGAAATCAAGGAAAAATTAATAGCTTTAGCAAATGGAGTAAGAACAAGAGCTTATGGAGTGTTGATTTATCCAATACAGCGTAAAAGCTTTGATTATAAAAAGTTTATAGCAGATAAAGGCTTGGTAATAGATGAGAATTATTCAAAAATAACTAATAGTTGGGCAGTAAAAGTATGAGTGAAATACAAGAATTAAAAGATGAGGTTAAAAAGCTAAAAGCTGAAAAAGTTGCCTTACTAAGGCTAATAAAAGATATCACAAGTGCTTTAAAAAGCTTAGCAAAACAAAGCGATACACAAAAAAGAGCATTTGAGATAGATGAAAAATTGCCGTTTTAAAGGATTGAAATGCAAGAAGTTGAAGTAATAAAAGAAAAAGAGATAAAACCAGTAGATAGTAAAGGTATAGAAAACTTGCTTATAAATGGAAATTTAGAAAGCTTAAACGAAAAACAAAGAATAGAATATTATTCCAAAGTTTGCGATAGCTTGGGACTAAATCCACTAACTAAGCCATTTGATTATATAAAACTAAGTGGAAAACTAACACTATACGCAAACAAAAACGCAACAGAGCAGTTAAGAAAAATCTATAAAGTAAGCATTTTGGATATAAGCACTACTCAAGTTGGCGATGTGCTAGTTACAAAATGCAAAGTGCAAGATGGAATGGGAAGAACCGATGTAAGCACAGGAGCTTTAACAGTTGGAAATCTAAAGGGTGATGCCTATGCAAATGCAATTATGAAAAACGAAACTAAAGCTAAGCGAAGAGCAACGCTTTCAATATGTGGCTTAGGTATGCTTGATGAAAGCGAATTGGAAACAATAAAAGATGCTTATGTAGTGCCAGAAAAAGAAGTTATGAGCGATAAACAAATCACACAAATGAGAAGAGATGATGGAAACGAGTTTAAAAAAGTTTTAAAAGATAATGGGATTAAAAACGGCAAGGCATTTCAAGAGTTTGCAAACATCAAATCAATGAACGATGTAAAGGCATATTTAGATGATATGAGTGCTTTATTAGAAAAAATAGATGAGTTTAAAAAAGGAGATAAATAATGGCAAATTTTAGTTACAGCGATGACAAAGTAGAAAGAATTTCTAGTTACAGGATAATTGAAGAGGGTGGTTTTTATGTTGGGACGATAACAGAGGCTTATGATGATGCAAGTAAAAGCGGGGCTAAGTGCATTCGCTTTACTTTCCAAGGTTTAGAGGGTAGGGCCAACTTTGATATTTATTACCAAAGTGGAAACGGTGAACGACTTATTGGTGCTGATATGATAGCAGGGGGACTTTTAAAAGTTGTTGGGCTTAATAAAATCGGATCAAAGCCAGAAATTATAAAACTTTATAACTTTGATAGTGGGGCTTTTGAGGACACACAAAAAGAAGTTTATCCTGCACTCTATAATAGAGCCTTGGGTGTCGTTTTACAAAAGGTTTATTATGAAAAAAGAGATGGAAGCCTAGGTTTTAGATTTGATTTAGTGCATTTCACAGACACTACAGGAAGAGTCGCAAGCGAAATAAAGGCAAATAAAGAGCCAACTATTTTTAAGAAAAAGCCAGAGGATTTGTTTTACGATAGTGCAAACAAAGAAACAATAACATTTAAAGAGTATCAAAAAAGAGTGGAACAATACGACCCAGAAGACTATAATCAAAACACCTTTATACAAAACAACTCACAGCCACTAGGAAGTGAGAGCGAAGAAGATGAATTACCATTTTAATAATGATTTTATAGTCCAAGAAAGAGGCGCTTATAAAGTAGTTGTTGTAAGTGCTTCTTATTTTACTTCTAAATTTGGGCGTGAGGGAGTAAAGCTTTTATTTATGGATATAAAAACAAAGAAGTTTATACAACTTTATTTGATGACCCTCACGCAAAAAGGAAATGTAAGAAAAAAGCCTAAACAAATGCTTGATGACTTGCTTATCTTAGGTAATATTTTGGAATTAAAGCCAGAATATGGAATGGAAAAAGAACTAAACTTTAAAGAAAAAAAGATACAAGAAAATGAAGCGATTATTTATCCTGAACTTATAGGGAAAAAATATTGGCTTGATTTAGCAGTTAGGCTTAATTATCAAAATATGGTTTATTATGTGAATTACCACATATTGGGCATTTACAAAGCCGACACTCAACAATCAGCCACTGAATACAAACAAAATCAAATCGCAACGGAATTTAAAAGGATAGCACGTGAACACAGAAGAGATAATAAACGACATAAAAAAGAGCGTTTTGAATGATGATAAAAAAATAGAGACAAATTTAAGCGAAAAAATAAAAGAACTTGTTGTAGACACTTTAAGAGATTTTGCAAGAAATGAACTTAAAAAAGCTATGCAAGAAGAATTAACTCGTGCTATTTTGATAATCACCTTACCTAAATGGGTAGAGGGAGATGAAAAAGCAGGAGAAATTGTAGGCGTAAGTGGTGGAGCAATGACACAAAGAAGAAGAACAGGCTACTATGCAGAGGGCATCCATTGGAAAAAAGCGAACTCTAAGCTAAAAGGAAGTAAAATTCTATGGAGTAAGGATGCCCTTTTAAATGAAAGGGATACACTATGAATATTAAACTTTACAATCGCCGTGGAATGCTTTATGCTGATTATATGGAAAATGGCGAAAGGGTAAGGCGTTCTTTAAAATTAAAAGATACACCAGCAAATAGAGAGTATGCAAAAAGACATCTTTTTTCTAGCATAGAGGATAAAATAAAAGCAGGGATAGACACCACAATAGACCTAAATTTAAAAGCTTATCTAAAAAAAGTTATCTCAAATACTGAAAAAGAAAGCACAAGAGATAATTACTTAAAGTTTTTAAAAGGAGTTTTAAAGTTTTTCCCTTGCAAGGATGTAACAAAATATACCGTGCTAGATGTCGATAATGCAGTAGAAAAAATGCTAAACAAGGGGTTAAATCCCAAGACAATACGGGTATATTTTACCCCCATTCGTTTAGCCTTTGATATTGCATTTAGACAAGACATTATAACAAAAAATCCTATAATTTTGCCTAAAATGAGAAAAAAAGATAAAAAAGATATAAAGCCTTATAATCTTTTCCAAGTTGCAAATTTGCTAAATAATGCAAATGATAAGCTAAAAACATTTTTATATTTTGCTTTTTATACAGGTGCTAGAAGTGGCGAAATACTAGCTTTAAAATGGAGCGATATTACAGATGAATACATTTTAATATCAAAAACAAAAAATGCAACCACTAAAAAGATAGGCACACCAAAAAATGGAAAAGAAAGAAAAGTTATTATCTTAAATGAATTAAAAAAGCATATTTCAACCCTAACAAGAGGAAAAGATAATGAAAACTTGTTTAAGGCTGGATATTATGTTTATTTATACAATTTCAAAAGGCTTTGTGAGAAGTTGGGTTATAACGAACAGGGACTTCATAGCACAAGGCATACATTTATAAGCTTATGTGCTGGTGCAAAAGTTGATTTAGCATTAGTTCAAAAAATGGTGGGTCATTCAAATTTAAATATGATAATGAGCGTTTATACCCACTACATAGATGATATACAAAAAAGAGATGAGTTAGAAAGTGCTTTTAAAAAAATAGCTCTTTAATCTCTTTTGGCACAAAGTTGACACACCAAAAAAATAAACTCCCCTTATATTGGGAGATATAAGGCGAAATTTAGTTTAAAAAGTTTTAATATAAAAAAACTTCAAAATAGTCCAAATTTTAAAAATAATTTGATAAATTTCATTTCAAATCAGCATGAAAATGACAAAATTAAAGAACTTTATTCTACACTTTATCTTGCAACGCCCATTTCAAAAGAGTTAAGAAACGATGTTACAAAGTGGGGGATTGCTCATGTTGTTTCGATTAGTGGGTTTCATCTTGGCATAATTTTTACAACTATTTTTTTACTTATAACTCCGATATATCGTTTTTTTCAAAATAGATTTTTCCCTTATAGAAGTAGGTATTTTGATATAAGTTTAGTAGCGTTTTTACTAATGGTTTTTTATCTTTTTTTGCTTGATTTTACACCTGCGTTTTTACGCTCACTTTTAATGAGTGCTTTGGCGTTTTTATTTTTAGTTAAAAATTTAAAGATTTTTTCATTTTGTACACTGTTTTTAACGATAATTATAAGCATTTGTTTTATGCCAAATTTGGTTTTTTCGGTTGGATTTTACTTTTCTTGTCTTGGAGTTTTTTATATTTATTTGTATCTGCATCACTTTAAAAATTTATTTAAAAGCACTAAAATAGGCATTTTAAAACATATTTTAGTTTTTAATATTTATGTATTTTTTGCGATGAATATACCTGTTTATTATTATTTTAACACTTTTACTTTTTCGCAAATTGCAGTTATTCCAATTGGATATATTTTTACTATTTTTTATCCACTAAGTTTATTTTTGCATATTTTTGGAGCTGGAAATTTAATGGATGAGTTGTTGCTTAATTTTTTAAATTACAACATTAAAACTTATGAAATTTTCATACCACCAATGCTTTTTTATAGTTTAAATTTACTAAATTTTGTAGCTATTAAAAACAGATTAGTAGCTATTTTGCTCCCCATTTTTGGTATCATTCCCATTTTTTTCATCTAAGAGGGTATAAATTTTAAATCCATATAAAAATATAATCCAACTTATATAAATCCATAAAAGAAAAAAGAGTAAAATACTAAATGAGCCATAAATACTAGTGTAAGTTTTGTTATAAAAAGTGTATTTTATAAAGGCAAATTTCGAGCCATTCCATGCAAGGCTTGTTATAAATGATGAAAATAAAATAAATTTATTAGAAGTTTGCTTATTGATTGATATTTTATAAACTATGGCAAAAATCACCCAAATAATGATATATGGTAAAAAAATAGCTAAATTTATCCATTTTGTAAGCTCTGTTTGATTAAGTAGAATTTGAAATTTAGCCGATAAATAAAATGATAGTCCAAGTCCAAGTGGAGCAAGGGTTATCAAAGTCCAGTATTTGCTAAAATCTTGCCAAAATCCACTTGCCAAAGATGTAGTTAGTTTTTTAACTACATATTTATAGTTATCAAAAAAAGCTGTTGTTGAAAATATAATCGCCACAAAGCCAATAATTCCTAAATTTAAACTATTTGATAAAAACTGCTCTAAATATTGTGAAATTATCTCTTGATGAGATGGAAGCAAACTTTCAAAAATAAAACTTTTTATCCTATCTAGATACTCATCAAAGCTTGGAAGTTGGGTAAAAATCGTAAATGATAAAAGTAAAAGTGGAATGATAGAAAGCATAGTATAAAAGCTAAGGCTTGCGGCAAAATGCACTAGATCTCTGTCATAAAATTTATTATAAAAATCTTTAATTTTTTTTATCATTTTTTTCCTTTTTTAAATTTAATATAATGTTTATAAATATAGCTCCAAGTACTGCACCAGTTGTATTTAAAATTAAATCATCTATTTCAAAAATACCACATTTAAAAATAAATTGTGAACTTTCAACCAGCAAAGAAAACAAAAAGCTAAAAAATAAAATTTTCAAAATGCTTATATTTTTATATTTTAAATATGCTCCAAAAGGGAAAAACCAACCTAAATTTCCCAAAAATAAAATTAGAAAAATTTTTTTATCATTTTTATAAATTTCAGCTAAATCACTAAAAAAAGACAAATTATATTTGCCAACTTCAAAAATATGAAAAATACTAAAACTATCCCTAAAAACAGCTAGACGAAGTAGGCAAATAAGATAAATTATAAAAATAAAATTTATAAATTTACTAAATTCTATTTTGCTCATAAATTTAAATTATGGCTAAATTTAAAGCCCCATTTTATTTGGATTTAAGATATTATTTGGATCAAAAGCTTTTTTAATAGCCCTGAAAAGTTCCATTTCAGCGTCACTAAAAGCAAGCTTCATATATGGTGCTTTTGAAATTCCTATACCATGTTCTCCACTTAGAGTTCCTCCAAGATCTATAGTAATCTTAAAAATTTCTTCAATAGCAGCATATCCTTTTTTAACTTCATCTTCATTATTTTTATCAACCATTACATTTGTATGGACATTTCCATCGCCAGTATGCCCAAAACAAGGGATTAAAACATCATATTTTTTAGAAACTTCATTTATTTTTTCTAAAAGAGCAGGGAGTTTTGAGCGAGGAACTGTAATATCTTCATTTATTTTTAAACTTCCATAACATGTAATTGCTTGAGAGCAATTTCTTCTAGAAAACCATAAATCGTTACTTTCTTTTTCATCTTTTGCAACGATAAAATTAAAGCAACCATTTTCTTTGAAAACTTTTTCTATAATTTCTAAGTCTTTATCTAGTGAAATTTCTAAATCCCCATCAACATCAGTTATTAAAATAGCCCCAGCATCTTTTGGAAGTCCTTTGTGGAAATTCTCCTCAACAGCTTTTATGCTTAAATTATCTAAAAACTCCATTGCTACTGGCTTAACTCCACTTGAAAGAGTTTTATAAACTGCATTCATAGCTTCATTTACACTTTTAAAAACTCCAAAAGCTGTTTTTTTAAGCTTTGGTTTTGCTATTAATTTAAGAGTAATTTCTGTAATTACAGCTAAGCTTCCCTCACTTGCTGTTAAAATGCCTACCAGGTTATATCCTGCTACATCTTTTATGGTTTTTTTGCCAGCTCTTATAATTTCTCCATTTGGAAGCACAGCTCTTAAAGCCATAACATAATCTTTTGTTATGCCATACTTGCTAGCTCTCATTCCACCTGCATTTTCAGCCACATTTCCACCTATTGTAGAGTATGTTTGGCTTGCGGGATCAGGTGGATAAAAAAGTCCAAGTTTTTCAACCTTTTTTTGCAAGTCCATATTAATAACACCTGGTTGAACGACTGCGACCATATTTTCAAGATCTATTTCAAGAATTTTATTCATATGTTTTTCAAATGAAATTATAACTCCGCCACTAACTGCCAATGCCCCACCTGTAAAGCCACTTCCAGCACCTCTTGGGATAACTGGTAGCAAATTATCATTACAGTATGCTAAAATTTTACTTACATCATTTTCATCTTTTGGATACAAAACAGCATCTGGCTTAAATCTTTTTCTTGTTGCATCATAAGAATAAGCAAATTTATGTGCTTCGTCAAAATATGCATTGTCCTTGCCTAAAAGCTTTTTAAAAAAATCTATATGAATTTGTTCCAAAATTTAATCCTTAATATCTAGTAAAAATTTATAATGCTTATTATAATTTGTTATATACTCACTTTCCCATTTCCACCAAGCAGGTGCAATGCCATAAACATTACTAAAAAACGGCACTTGATAGTTTTTAACTTCGCCTGTTTTAAAACTTTTTAGTATTTCAAAACTTCCACAATCAGCAAAAACTGCCTTTTTATCCATGGCTATAAAAATAAGTCCTGCAACAGTTTGAGAACAAATTTTTCTAAAATCATCTCTGGAAGGGTTTGGTTTTCTATAGGCATTTAAGTGTGATGCTGCAAGATCTGGATTTATAAAATGAATATTTGGAAATGAGTTTATAATTTGAGTGTAAATTTCTTCATTTGGAACGACAATTATTGCTCTATTGTAAAGATAATTAAGTATAACTTTATCACCAACTTTTGGTAAAATTCCAGGAACTGGAAGAGCTGGTTGGCTAAGAGCTTGAAATACTTCAAATCTTACAGTTGCAAAACCTGCACTTTTATCAGTTACTACTGCTCTTGCAATGATTGAACTTTCACCGTTATTAAAAGTGTGCATTACAATTCCACTGCTTCCAATTATAATATCAGGACTATCTATAACTTTGCCATAACCATTTTTTACAGATGTTAAATTTGAAGTATAAGTTGGCATGGAAAAATTTGCCGCACTGGCAATTGAAATTAAAAAAATAAAAATAGTTATAAAATATCTCAAAATTACTCCTCGAAAAAAATTAAATTATTATACTAAAAATTTAGTTAATGTTTGGGAAAGTATAAATTTTTGTTCATTTACCAGCTGTCAAAAAAAATATAGTATTATAAAAAATTAGTCAAAATTTCAAAAAGAGGAATTATGTTTAAAAAAGTATTTATTTTTTTTATCTTAAATTTAAGCTTGTTTGCAAATGTTAGCACTGTTCAAAAATTTAACTGGCCAAATGGAAAAACATTTTTACATTTTTTAGAAGATTCAAACTTACCATTAAGCCTTTATTATGATTTATCGCAAGATGACAAAGAACTAGCCACTGAAATAGGTGCTGATGTAGAATGTGAGATGCTTGTAGATGAAGATGGAAATTTAGAACAAATTTTAATACCAATAACAGAAGAGCTTCAAATTCATATCTATAAAGATGAAAAAAATAAATTTAATCTTACTTTTACTCCAACAATTTTTACACAAACAGATAATACTTTGGGTTTAACTGTCGAAACCATGCCATATTTAGACATAAACAATGCAACTGGAGATGGCAAGCTTGCTGCTTCTTTTACAAATGCTTTTAAAGGAAGAGTAAATTTTTCGCGTCTTCAAAAAGGTGATCAAATCGCCATAAACTATACTCAAAGATTTAGGCTTGGAAAACCTTATGGAAGTCCTCAAATTTTATCAGCTATGATAGAAGAAAATAAAAAAAGCAATTATATTTATTATTTTGAATCTAAATTTTATGATGAAAATGGTAAAATAAGTCAAAATTTTTTGTTTAAACTTCCAATTCCAGGAGCTAGAGTTTCATCAAAATTTACTCCAAAAAGATATCATCCTGTATTAAAAAGATATAGAGCTCATCTTGGCACAGATTATGCTGCTCCAAGAGGAACTGCTATAAAGGCAGTTGGAAGTGGGACTGTGGTTTTTGTGGGAAATAAAGGCGGATATGGTAAAACACTTGAAATTCAACATCAAAATGGTTATAAGTCTTTGTATGCGCATTTAAACGGTTTTGCAAAAGGAATGAAAAAAGGAAGAAAAATTTTACAAGGAGATATCGTTGCTTTTGTTGGAAATACAGGTATGAGTACAGGACCACACCTGCATCTTGGACTTTATAAAAATAACAAAGCAATGGATTTTGAAAAAGTTGTAAAAGTTGCTAAAGAAAATATAGAACTTGAAAAAGAAGAGAAGAAAAGATTTAAAAAATATATAAAATCTCAAAATGAAATTTTACAAATGGCTATGGGTGGATATCACAATCCTTCCAAATTTATTGATTTTGAAAATTTTATAGAGTTTTAGTGGTTATAAAATTATAAAAAAGGGCAAATATGGAAAATATAGAAAATAAAGAGCTTTTAGAAGCACAAAATAGACTTGATGAACATTTAAGTAGTTTAAATAAAGAAGAGTTAAGCCCTGATGATATAGCTGAATGTTTAAAAATATTAAAAAAAGAAGATGAAGATTTATATTATAAATATCTACACAAGCTTGATTTAGAAAGTCTTTCGACTTCTGCGATTGAAATGCCTGAGCATATGCTTAAAGACGTTCTTGAAAATATACCAAAAGAAAAACTTGTAAATGCCATAGAAGAACTTGAAAGTGATGATCAATTTGAGCTTTTAGACTATATCAAAGACATAGATGAAATAAAAGCTAAAACAATATTTAATGAACTTGATGATGAAGATAAAAAAGATATTTTAAAACTTTCTGCCTATAAGGATGATGAAGCAGGAAGCTATATGCAACTTGAAGTTTTTAAAGCAAATTTAAATGAAACTGTTATGGAGGCGGTTGACAGATTAAGAGACTTAAGACACAGTGGCGAAATAGAGATGGCTTATCAGCTTTGTGCAGTTGACGAAAAAGGAGTTTTAAAATACTGTATCCCACTATCGGATCTTATAATTTATAATTTCAGTCTAACCATAGATGAAGTTGTTAAAAGCGCAAAACCTGATGCTTTTAAGCCAAAATTTGCTTTAGATACAGATAAAATTTCAGATGTAGCCATACTTTTCCAAGATTTTGATTTATCAGTTTTGCCAGTTGTTGATAAAAATGGTATTTTGCTTGGAAGAATTACGCCTGATGATATTCATGACTTTGTAAGAGAAAGTGCAACTGAACAAATTTATAACCTTGTTGGTGTTGATGATGAAGTTGAAGAAGATGATTATGGTGCATTAAAAGCTAGTAAATCAAGGGCTGTTTGGCTAGGTTTTAATCTAATCACTGCATTTTTATCATCTTTTATTATAGGAATTTTTGATTCAACTATTGAATCATTTGTAGCACTTGCTGTTTTAATGCCAATAGTCGCTTCTCTTGGAGGAAATACAGGCTCGCAAGCATTAACTGTTACAGTTAGACGTTTGGCACTAGGGGACATTGAGTTTAAAGATGCTAAAAAAGTTATTAAAAAAGAATTTACAATATCTTTGATAAATGGAATTACTTTTGCATTTTTAGTTGGTATTATCGCATATATTTGGTTTAATAAGCCTATGCTTGGAGTTGTTATATTTCTTGCTATGTTCATAACTTTGGGCTGCGCTGGACTTTTAGGAGCTATAATCCCTTTAACATTAAAGAAATTTAACATCGATCCAGCCGTTGGCTCATCAGTTATTTTAACAGCAGGAACTGATATAATTGGCTTTTTTAGTTTCTTAGCGCTTGCGTCTTGGATACTTTTATAAAATTTGGAAAAATTTAAAATGAGTTATAAAATAAAAAATATAAAAAGTTTGGAAAATCCTAAATTTATAAAACCATTTTTAGTTGAGTATGAGCTTGATAAAAAACTATTAAAATGGGAATGTATAAGTGTTTATGATAGTGTTTCAGTTCTTCTGTTTGATGCAGATAAAAAAGCTTTTGTTCTTGTAAAACAGCTTCGCATTCCACTTTTATTAAAATGTGAAAAAGATAGTATTAATTTAAGCGAAAATGGAATAAGCTATGAGCTTTGTTCTGGCATAATGGATAAAAACTTAAGTGAAGAAGATACAATAAAAGAAGAAATTTTAGAAGAGTGCGGATACAGGGTTGATAGTGTAGAAAAAATAGCTTCATTTTATGGTAGTTTAGGAACCGCGGCGTCTAAACAGACATTTTTTTATGCCGAGGTTTCAGATGAAGTGAAGGTGTCTGTTGGAGGTGGGATAGATGATGAAAAAATAGAGATTTTTTATCTGCCTATAAAAGAAGCAAAAGAGTTTATTTATGATGCAAATATCCCAAAACCAGCAAGTTTAGCATTTTGTTTTATGTGGTTTTTTGATAGATTTAAACCATAGCCCTAACATAAACTCTTTTAGGTACTGGATAACCCTCGATAGTTTTAGAGCTATCGTCTGGGTCTAAAAAATCCCCTAGACTTTCGCCATCTATCCACTCAGTTTTTCTTTGTTCGTTTAAATTTGTTGTTTTTGTAGTAAGTACTTCAAAATCTTTAAATTTGGCTTTTTCAAACCAATTTTGCAAAGCCTTAATAGTTGGGATAAAATAAACATTGCTCATCTTTGAATAACTATTTTTTGGTACCAAAGCAAACTCACCATCCATTTCTAAATACATCGTATCTAAAAAAATTTCTCCATTTTTGTTTAAAGAAAGTTTTATATCTTTTAGCATTTTTACTGGATCACTTCTATGATAAATCACTCCAAGGCAAAATAAAGTATCAAATTTATGCTCATAAAAAGGCAGATGTTCTACGCCTAAAAGCTCATATTTAATATCGCTTTTTATAAATTTATTTAAAAACTCAAATTGTAAAAAAGTTCTAATACTTGGATCAAATCCCACAAGTTTTAATGCGCCCATTTCAAGCATTTTGAAAAGATAATATCCGTTATTACATCCAATGTCACCAACAATTTTATCTTTTAAATTTAAAAATGGTAATAAATTATTAAATTTAATAAAACTTTGCCACTCACTATCTATAAAAATTTCATCAAATTTATTATGAATTTTAAAAGGACCTTTTCGCCATGGTTTAAGCATAAGAGCTATTTTTAAAATTTCATCTAAATTTACTTTTTTATCTAAAATTTCAATATCAACAATATCTTCAAATTTGCATTCTATATCAAAATCAGTGTTTAAATTTGAGACTTTTTCCCAAATATTTTTATAAATTTTTAAATCTAATTCTTTAAATTTACTTGCTCGTATTTCGTCTAAATTCATCATTAAATCCTAAATAAATTAGGGTATAATATCTTAATTTTTATTTAAAAGGACTAAAAAATGAAAAGTTATATGGAGTATTTTAAAGAAATTTGTAAAATTCCTCATGGTAGTTTTGAAACGGATAAAATGAAAGAATATTTACTAAAGCATTGCGAAAAAAATGGCTTTAAAGCAAGTGTTGATGAGGCTGGAAATATACATGCTTTTAAAGGAAACCCAAGAATTTGTTTGCAAAGTCACTATGACATGGTTTGTGTAGGTGAAGCTCCAAATATTCAAACTTTTGAAAAAGATGGTTTTTTGATGGCAAAAAACTCAAGTCTTGGAGCCGATAATGGCATTGGAGTAGCTATAATGATGAGCATGATGGATAAATATGATAATTTTGAAGTTGTTTTTACTAACAATGAAGAAGTTGGACTTTGGGGTGTTGCAAGATTTAATGGAGTTATAAAAAGTCCAAATTTGCTAAATTTAGATAGCGAAGAAGATGATAAAGTATCGATTGGGTGTGCAGGAAGCGTTGATATGTATGCATTTAGAAATTTAGAAAAAATAGATTGCAATGGATTTTTATATGAGTTAAAAATAGATGATAATGATAAATTTCCAGGCGGACATAGCGGCATACAAATACATGAAAATATCCCAAATGCTATTAAATTCATGGCTAGATTTATAAAAGAAAATGGTGGCAAAATAGCCTATTTTAACGGCGGAGAAAGAAGAAACTCTATTGCTGCAAAAGTAGATGCAAAAGTTATATTTTCTAATAAGTTAAGAGAAATTCCAAATTTTATAAAAGCTGAGTTTATGGGTAAAAAAGAGAGTAAAATTTATAAATTTAGTGATGAACTTTTAAATATGCTTTGTATCTTCTCACAGGGAGTAAGGGCTTTTAATACAGAAGTTAATACTCCAGAGGATAGTATAAATCTCTCAACTGCAAAAGAAGTAGATAATAAATTCGAAGTTTTATTTTTTGCAAGATCAATGAGTGCAAAAGGACTTGAAAACTCCAAATTTGAAACCTTAACTTTGGCAAAAAGTTTTAATTTCGACATAAGAACTGAAAATCAAACTACTCCTTGGAGGCCTGAAATCAACGAATTTGCCAAATTTATTTTAAAAAATATGCAAAAATATAATAAAAAAGCAAAATTTGTAGCTGTTCATGCTGGGCTTGAATGTGGGGTTTTTTTAGCAAAACAAAGTGATTTGAAGGTTGCTTCTATTGGGCCAAATATTTTTGCTCCACATAGCATAAATGAAAAACTAGAAATAAAATCTGCTGAATTAATCTATAAAGTGGTTGATGAAATTGTAAAAAATGCGTGAAAATGAACAAAATTTAATCATTTTTTTAATCAAAGGAGTTTTAAAACTCCTTTTGTATTTTTTTGCCTTAGTGATTATTTTATTGTTTGCATTGGTAGTTTATTCTTTTTTACCAGTAAGTGGAAAATCCCAAAAAGTAAACATAGATTATTTTTATCAAAACGAAGTTGAAATTTATAATTTTGTAAATTTATATAAAAATATCGCAGAAAAAAATCAAGTTTTAGATATAGAGTTTAGTAGAGATTATTCAAAAGTCCAAAGGCTTGTTGTTGGTGATACAAATGGCACACACTATTATTATGATGATAAAATATCAAAAGAACTATTAAGTAAATATTTTAGTGATAAGGATTTGGAGCTAATTAAGAAAGAGTTAAAATCGCTAGATTATTTAAGTGTTGGAAAATTTGAAAATAGAGTTAGTTTTATAATAAGTAGATTTTTTATTGGTGCAAAAATTTTAAATATTTATGATGAGTCTTTTACGGCTAGTGAGCTTGAAAATATCAAAAAAGATATGGATTGTCACTTGGTAAAAGATAAGGTTATAATTGAAAGCGACCAAGGTGCAACCGGTGGAGGTTGTTATTTTTAAAGAGTCTTGTTATAAAATCTTATCTTGGCTTTTGCAAATTTTATTTAAAAAGCACTCTTTGCAATTTGGCTTAACCGCTTTACAAGTATATCTTCCAAATAACACCATTGCTTGATGAAGGTAGTTAAGTTCAGTTTTAAAAGCTTTTGTTAGATCAATTTCAGTAAGTTCTGGAGTTTTTGCCTTGCTTAAATCAAGCCTATGTGAAACTCTAAAAACATGTGTATCAACCGCCATTAAATTTTCACCTTTGAACTCTATTAAAACAACATTTGCTGTTTTTTGCCCAATTCCAGCTAAGCTCATTAGATCTTTTTTATTTAGTGGAATTTCACCGCCAAAATTTTGCATAACAGATTTTGCCATTTTTATTAAATTTTCGGCTTTATTGTTAAAAAAACTACATGAATTTATAAGAAGTTTTAGTGAGTTTAAATTTGCTTTTGATAAAGACTTGATATCCGGAAATTCACTAAATAAAGCAGGTGTTATTAAATTTACTCTTTTGTCGGTGCATTGTGCTGAGAGCATAACGCAAACTACCAACTCATAAAGATTTTTAAATTTAAGTTCTGTAACTGGTTTATTAAAATGCTTTAAAAATAACTCTTTTATTAAATTTATCTCTTTTTTGGTTCTCATTTTAAGGATTTTAGCCTAAATTTTACAAAAATTCAACATTTCTTTACTATTACTAGATATAATAATTTAATTTTTTAAGAAAGGTTTTATATGAAAAAAGTTTTATTTACAGCTTTAAGCCTAGCAGTAGCTATGAGTTTAAATGCTAAAGTTTTTGCAACAGTTGATGGAAAGGACATCACTGATGTTGATCTTGCGCCTATGCTTGCAGGAATGCCAGGAGTTAATTTTGAAACTCTTCCAGCTGAGATTCAAAATCAAGTAATTGATAGAGCAATTGATTTAAGAGTTTTAATCAATGAGGCTAAAAAAAGCGGTATTGAAAAAGATGAGCTTTATAAAAAACAGCTTGAAATTGTAAAAGATGATATTGCTTTAAGAGCTTGGCAAGCAAAAGAGCTTAACAACACAAAAGTAAGCGATAAAGAAATAGAGGATTTTTATAATAAAAATAAAGATAAATTTATTGAGCCAGCAGCTATTGCAGCTAGCCATATTTTAGTTGAAAAAGAAGATGATGCTAAAAAAATCATAGCTGATTTAAGCAAGCTAAAAGGCGATGAGTTAAAGAAAAAATTTGCTGAAATTGCAAAAGAAAAAAGTATTGATCCAAGTGGTAAACAAAATGGTGGAGATTTAGGATATTTTGTAAAAGAGCAAATGGTCCCTGAGTTTGGTGAGGCAGCTGATAAGCTTAAAAAAGGTGAGCTTACTAAAACTCCTGTAAAAACTCAATTTGGCTATCACGTAATACTTAAAAACGATGCAAAAGATAAAAAACAACTTGGTCTAACTGAAGTTAAAGACTATATTAAAAGCATTGTAAAACAAGAAAAATTTCAAGCAGATTTTGAGAAAAAAGTAAAAGATTTAAAATCAAAAGCAAAAATTGAATATAAAAATAAAAAATAAGGATTTTAAATGGGTGTTTTAGATGTTGTAAATGCAGGTGTTTTAGGTGGCGATGAAGCGATTAAGCTTTATAATTACGCTAAAAGTGAGGGATTTGCTATACCAGCTGTCAATGTAGTTGGAACAAATTCTATAAATGCAGTTTTAGAAAGTGCAAAAAAAGTTAATTCACCCGTAATAGTCCAGTTTTCAAATGGCGGAGCAGGTTTTGTGGCAGGAAAAACCTGCCAAGAAGCCGATGTTTTGGGAGCAATCAGTGGAGCAAGACATGTTCATTTGCTAGCAAAACATTATGGCATTCCTGTGATTTTACATACTGATCATGCTGCTAGAAAACTTATTCCTTGGATTGATTCTTTGATTGAAGCTAGCAAAGAAAACATTAAGCTTTTTAAAAAACCACTTTTTACTTCTCACATGCTTGATTTAAGTGTTGAGAGTTTGGATGAAAATTTAAGTACTTGTGAAGAGTATCTTAAAACTCTAAGTGAATTAGACATAGCTTTGGAAATCGAGCTTGGAGTAACTGGTGGAGAAGAAGATGGTGTTGATAATACAAATGTTGATAATGCACTTTTATATACTCAGCCAAAAGATGTTGCTCAAGCATTTGAAAGACTTGGTAAAATAAGTGATAAATTTACAATTGCAGCAAGTTTTGGTAATGTTCACGGTGTATATAAACCAGGTAATGTTGTGCTTAGACCTGAAATTTTAAAAAATTCCCAAAAATTTGTAAAGGAGAAATTTAATACAAAATGCGATAAGCCGGTAAATTTTGTATTTCACGGCGGTAGTGGAAGTGATATAAAAGATATAAAAAATGCCGTAAGCTATGGTGTTATAAAAATGAATATCGACACAGATACACAATGGGCTTTTTGGGATGGTGTTAGAGGATATGAACTTAAAAATAGAGATTATCTACAAGGGCAAATCGGAAATCCAGAAGGTGAACATAGCCCAAATAAAAAATATTACGATCCTAGAAAATGGTTAAGAGCTGGTGAGGAAAGTATGGTAAAAAGATTAATGGAAGCCTTTGAAGATTTAAATTGTATAAATAAAAATTAGGATTTAAATATTATGGAAAGTAAAAATGAAATAACTGATGAGTTTAGTCTATTAAAAGAATCTAAAAGATCTCTTTTTGGAGTTTATATAAAAATAGTTTTTATCCCTGTTTTGGTATTTTTAATTTTTTTATCAGGATATCTAAATTATATAAGCTTAAAAGTAGAATCTCACTCTATCGTTATGCTTGGATTTTTACTTTTCATAGCTTTGATTTTTGTAAGACATAATGCAGAATATGGATGTTGTTTATTTGAAAGCAAAAGCGCTATTTTTAAAGATGAGCTTAAAAAATACATAATGAGTCATTTAATGGTCGTTGGAAATAGGAAAAAATCAAACGCGCCATTTGAAAGTTTTAGCGATAGCTTTACAAATAATTTAAGAAATGAAAACTACGCCTCCGTTGCAGCTGGCGTTTTTCCTATGCTTGGAATTTTAGGAACTTTCATAAGTATAGCCATCTCAATGCCACATTTTTCATCAACCAATATAAACTCACTTGAAGCAGAAATAGCTCAGCTTCTAGGAGGAGTTGGAACAGCTTTTTATGTTTCTATTTATGGTATATTTTTGGCTTTGTGGTGGATATATTTTGAAAAAAAAGGCTTAAGTAGATTTGAAAGTATTATTTATAGATATAAAAGTGTGACTAAAAATTTCTTTTGGGAAAAAGATGAAATTTCACAAAGTCTTATGAGTGAAATACTAAATCAAAATGAAAAAGTCGCAAACAGTTTTGAAACTGTTTTTAATACAGAATTTACTAAAAATTTACGCACCGCTATGAAAGAGAATTTTCACACATTTGAAGAGATGCTTGATTTGCAAAAAAACTCTTTAAAAATAACTTCATCAAATTTAAACGAAACGATTTCATTATTTAACAATGTCGGTGAAATTTCAAAAAACATTAACCAAGACTTTGAAAAGATAATAAATTCATTTTCTAAATTAGTAGATGATACAAACGAAATTTATCTAAATTTATCAAAACAGCTTGAAAAACTTTTATCTTTTAATGACAAAAAAGATGGAAATTTACAAAATTTAGCTAATGGACTTATTGATAGTTTAGATGAATTTAAGGCTAGTTTGGAAAATTTCAATAAAGAGTTTTTAAACGAGCAAAATGAAACACAAAACATATTTAAACAAAGTGTTGTAAAAAGCGTTGATGAGATAAAAAAAGTTGTTGATAGTTTAAAAAAAGAAAAAACCGCTAACACAGATATCGTAGAAGAGCTTAAAATTTCACTTGATAATATAGAAAAAAAAGATTCTAAAAAGTAAAAGAAGAAAAACAGATGAAAATAAAAAAAGAGCAAAACGATACTTTTTGGATAGCCTATGCCGATCTTATGGCGGGGCTTTTATTTGTTTTTATACTTTTAATAGGTGGAATTATTGTAAAATATGTTTTAACTCAAAGCAGTCTTAAAGAAAAAGAAGCTGACTTTTTAAGTACACTTGCAAGTTTAAAAACTCAAGAGCAAAAAAACTCAGAGCTTGAGGAATTAAATAAAATTTTTAGCAATAGGCTAAATGAGCTTGATATAGAAACTAATAAATTAAAAGAAAAAAACTCACTTTTTATAGTTGAAATGGAGAGTTTAAAAAAAATAATTGATAGCTTAAAAGATGAAAAATCAGATCTTAACGCAACTCTTCATCAAATTTATGGAGATTATGAAAAAGAGCGTGATTTAAATAAAGACTTAAATAATACTTTAAATGAAAACGAGCTTAAAATAGCTTATTTAATGGAGCAAATTTCATCAAAAGATGCAAGCATTAATAAAATTTTAAATGATTTGAATATTACAAAAAATCGCATAAAAAATTTAAGTGGAATTAGCGTAAGAGTTATAGCTGATATTAAAGAAAAACTTGGAGATAGTGTAAGTATAGATCCAAATACCGGAGCTTTAAGACTCTCATCATCGGTTTTATTTGATAAAGGATCATACGCTTTAAAAGATGAAGCAAAAGAAAGTCTTAAAAACACTCTAAGTAAATATTTCGAAGTTTTAATGCAAAATGATGAAATTAGAGAAAATTTAGACACAATTATCATTGAAGGACACACAGATAGTGATGGAAGTTATCTTTTTAATCTTGAACTTTCTCAGCTTAGAGCATTTTCGGTCATGGAGTTTATAGCTTCTTGGAACGAAGATGAAAGGCTAAAAAAATATCTTTTAGCAAGTGGAAGAAGTTTTATGTCTCCAGTGATGAAAGATGGTGTTGAAGATAAAGATGCAAGTAGAAGAATTGAGATAAAATTTGTATTGTCTAATAAAAATACAATTAATGAAATTCAAAAGATTTTAGAATATGAAAATTGAAAAGGTAAAATTTAAAAATTTAGATTTTTTTTTACTTAGAGATGATTTGCTTGGACGTGATTTATGTGATGAATTTAACGGTAACAAAGCAAGAAAATTAGATTATTTTTTACATGCAGATTTAACCCATTATGATACAATTGTCTCTAATGGCTCCTCTCAGTCAAATGCAATGTATTCACTTTCTGTTTTTGCAAAACTTAAAGGATTGAAGTTTAAATATGTGATAAGTTATTTAAACTCAAATTTAGCTAAAAATCCAGTTGGAAATTTTAAGTTTGCACTAGAAAATGGGATGGAGTACTTTATATCACCAAATCGCCGTGATTTTGCTCTTAGTTTAGTTGATAAAAAAACTATCTTTATCGAAGAGGGGGTTGCTCAAAAAGAGGCAGAAATTGGCTTTATTTCCCAAGCTAAAGATATAAGTCAATTTGCTAAAAATAATGATATTAAATTTGATATTTTTCTTCCTAGTGGAACTGGAACAAGTGCAGGATATTTAGCAAAAAATAGTGAGTTTAATGTTTTTACATGCCCATGTGCTGGGGATAAAGAGTATCTTAAAAAACAGCTTGGAAATTTAAATTTAGGAAATTTAAAAAACTTATTTATTTTAAATCCTCCAAAAAAGTATCACTTCGCAAAGCCAAAAAAAGAACTTTTTGAAATTTATAAAGAACTTTTTAATGAAACTGGTGTAGAATTTGATCTTATTTATGATCCGGTTGGTTTTTTAACGGTTTTATCAAATTTAAATGAGTTTAAAAATCCGCTTTTATACATTCATCAAGGCGGAATTTTAGGAAATATTTCACAAATAAAAAGATATCAATACAAAGGATTGTTATGAAATTTTTAAATAGTATGGACAAAGATTTTGATTTTGAGTTTAATAAACTTATAAATAGATCAAATTTGGATATGGATAGTGTTGAGGCAATAGTTAAAAATATCATCAACGAGGTAAAAACTAATGGCGATGATGCCCTAAAAGAGCAAATTTTAAAGTTTGATAAATGGGAAGTAAAAAATAATCTTAAAATCACACAAGAAAGCATGAAAAAAGCTTATGATGATTTAGATGATAATATGAAAAATACTCTTAAAAAAGCTAAAAATAGGATTAAGTTATATCATGAAAAACAACTCGAGAGATCTTGGCTTAATTTTGAGAACGATGGTTCTATCTTAGGTCAAAAAATCACACCTGTTGATAGAGCTGGTCTTTATATACCTGGAGGAAAGGCAGCATATCCAAGCTCACTTTTGATGAACGCAATCCCAGCTATTGTAGCTGGTGTTAAAGAAATAGTAGTTTGCACACCAGCAGTTGGTGGAAAAGTAAATGAACTTTTGCTTGCTGCAATGTACTTGCTTGATATAAAAGAAGCTTTTAAAGTTGGTGGCGCAAGTGCGATTGGGGCGATGGCTTATGGTACAAAATCTATTCCAAAAGTCGATGTTATAACTGGTCCTGGAAATATCTTTGTTGCAACTGCAAAAAAACTTGTTTTTGGTGATGTAAATATTGATATGATAGCAGGACCAAGTGAGATAGGAGTTATTGCAGATGATAGCTCAGGTCCACATTTAGTGGCTATAGATATGCTTTCTCAAGCTGAACACGACGAACTTGCAAGTAGTTTTTTAGTAACAAGTTCTATAGAACTAGCCAAAAAAGTTAAAAATGAAATTTATGAAATTTTACCAAATTTAAAGAGATATGAAATTGCTAAAAAAAGCATTGAGCAAAAAGCTGCTATCATAGTAGCAAAAAATAAGTGCGAAGTTATAAAATTAATAAATGATTTGGCAGTTGAACATTTAGAAATTCAAACAACTGATGCGAATAGTTATTTGCCATATATAAGACACGCTGGAGCGATATTTTTAGGACACTTTACACCTGAGGCAATGGGAGATTATGCGGCTGGACCAAACCATACTTTACCAACTGGTGGAAGTGCCAGATTTTTCTCTCCTCTTGGGGTATATAATTTCTTAAAAAGAAGTTCAATAATTTCAATGAGTGAAAAAGGCTTTAATGAAATTTCAGAAATTTGCATGAGCTTAGCCGAAGCTGAGGGCTTAGAGGCTCACAAGTTGTCAGTTAAAAAAAGATTAAAATAGATAATTTAAGATAAATAATTGATATTTTTAAAAAATGTTAATTATCTAAAATATGAAAAGGTATAAATTTGATAAAACTTTTAATTTTAATAATTGTTGGAATTTTATCTTTTGGAATTTGTTTTATATTTTTTGGACTTTATATTTTGATTTATAGCAGTGGTGATTACGAAGGTATCGTTTATGCCTTAATTATTTTACTTATTTGGTTGTTTTTTATGAAATTTTTCTTTAACCTCCTAGATACTGGTAAAAACTATAAAAAACCGCTTTTTATCTGCCTTTTGATTTCCTTGTTTTTTATAGGTTATACATATTTTTTAGAAAAAGATCTGCATATAAAACAGGTTAATACTAGGATTAATTTAGATAAATTTGCTCCATTTATTGACTTTAATAATCCAAATTTAATGCATATTAACGAGCTAGACTTAAAAGAAAAAATAACTTTACACAATCCAAATTTGGCTTCTGTAAAAAGTGATTTTAAATTTGAAAATAATCCGCCATTAATTGATGGTGCAACTGCACTTTACCCAATTTATGCTGCTTTTGTTGAAAGCATTTATCCTTCTGATTTAAAATATTATCCTTGCCATGCCGAAGATAGTGTGGCAAAATGTTCAACTACAAATGGAGCGTATGAAAATTTAATCAATCAAAAAGTTGATATTATTTTTGTTGCAGGGGCTTCTAATGAACAGTTAAATTTGGCAAAAGATAAAAATGTTACTATGGAGTTTTTAGAAATTGGTAAAGAAGCTTTTGTCTTCTTTGTAAATTCAAAAAATAGTTTGGATAATTTAAGCGTTGATGAGGTTGTGAAAATTTATTCAGGCAAAATTACAAATTATAAAGAAGTTGGTGGAAAAAATGCTACAATTTTAGCATTTCAAAGAGATAAAAACTCAGGTTCTCAAACTATGCTTGAAAAGATAATGGCTGGTAAAAAGCTTATGCAAGCACCCGCTACAAATGTTGTTGGTGATATGGTTGGCATAGTTAAAAGTGTTGGAACTTATAAAAATTATAAAAACGCTTTAGGATTTTCATTTTTGTATTTTACTAAAGAAATGGTAAAAAGTTCAGATATAAAACTGCTTAAAATAAATGGAGTTTATCCAAACTCGCAAAACATTTTAAATGAAACTTATCCATTTGTTGGTAAATTTTACGCAGTAACACTAAAAGAAAATAAAAAAGAAAGTGTTAAAGAATTTTTAGAGTGGTTAAAAAGTAGTGAAGCAAAACTCATGATTCAAAAGACAGGCTACACTCCGCTATAAGGTTAAAAAATGACTTTTTTAATCATTATTTTATTTATAATTGTAGCTTTATTTTATTATTATATTTCTAAAAAACAAGATGATGAGCTTAGAAAGTAGCTCATTTTTTATCAAATTTGAATTTCAAATCTGATATAATTAAGCATTATATTTTAAAAAGGTTAAATTATGATAGAAACTTGTCTTTTTCCAGCAGCTGGTTATGGAACTAGATTTTTGCCAGCTACAAAGTCACTTCCAAAAGAAATGTTACCTATACTTACAAAACCGTTAATTCATTATGGAGTTGACGAAGCATTAGAAGCTGGAATGCATAATATGGCTTTTGTAACAGGGCGCGGTAAAAGAGCCTTGGAAGATTATTTTGATTTAAGCTATGAGTTAGAAGATCAAATTTCAGGCACAAGTAAAGAGCATTTGCTAAAAGAAGTTAGAGATTTAATGCAAAATTGTAGATTCTCATTCACTAGACAAAGACAGATGAGAGGGCTAGGTGATGCCATTAACAAAGGTAAAATTTTAGTTGGAGATGAGCCTTTTGGTGTAGTTTTAGCTGATGATTTATGTATAAATGAAAATGGTGATGGAGTAATGACTCAAATGCTTAGAGTATTTGAAAAATACCGTGCTTCGATTGTTGCTGTTATGGAAGTGGATAATAAAGACACAGATAAATATGGAATTATCGAGGGGAGATATATTGAAGATGATTTATTAATAGTAAATAACATGGTCGAAAAACCAGATCCTAAAGAGGCAAAAAGCAATCTCGCAATTATTGGAAGATATATATTAACGCCAAATATTTTCAATTTTATAGAGGCTACAAAACCTGGTAAAAATGGCGAAATTCAAATAACAGATGCGCTTTTAAAACAAGCCAATGAGGGCATTGTTTTAGCATATAAATTTAAAGGTAAAAGATTTGATTGTGGCTCTTTGGATGGTTTTGTTGAAGCAACAAATTATTTTTATAATAAATTAAAAAATGGTAAAAACTCAAATGGTGGTAAATAGTTTAAAATTTAGTAAAGTTGATAGAAATTTAATTGAAGAGTATGCAAAACTAATAAATTTAGAATTTAAAGATGGAAATATTGGCTATTTTCATCTTCCAAAAACTGGACTTGATATTTTAGATGAAGTTAAAGAATTTATAAAAAATAAAGAATTTGATGATTTAGTTGTTGTTGGAATGGGTGGATCATCACTTGGAACAAAGGCGGTTTGCAAACTTTTAGGAAATAAAAAAATAAAAGTAAATTTTTTAGACAATTTAGATTTCTATAGTTTTTCAAATGTTGTAAATTCTTTAAAATTTGATAAAACACTTTTTTTTATTGTTTCAAAATCAGGCACCACAATAGAAACAATTACTATATTTAAAAGAATTATTTCTAAATTTGAGGTTAAAAATTTTAGTAAAAATTTTGTTTTTATAACAGATAATGGTTCAAATTTAGAAAAACTAGCAAAAGATTTTGATGTTAAAGTTTTTAATATACCATCAAATGTAGGCGGAAGATTTAGTGTTTTAAGCCCATCAACAACTGTTATTTTAGAGATTTTAGGATATGATGTAAAAGAGTTTTTAAATGGTGCTTCAAAGTGTGCAAATGAGTTTTTTATAGAAAAAGATGATACTATTTTGCAAAAAGCATACCATTATGCAACGCATAAAAAAGCAAAAATAAATGTGCTTTTTAGTTACTCGGACCGTTTTAAAAGCTTTAATAATTGGTATGTGCAGCTTTGGGCTGAAAGCTTAGGTAAGAAAAAAGAGTATAAAAGATTTGGCTTAACACCTGTTGCATTGATTGGAAGTAGGGATCAACACTCATTTTTACAGCTTATTATGGATGGCGTAAAGGATAAAACTGTAACTTTTATAAGAGTTTTAGAAGAAGAAAACGATAAAAATAAAATAAATTTAAGTTTAAAATATCTAGAAAGCTGTGATTTTGTAAATGGATATTCTATGAGTGAAATTTTAAATCTCCAGTGTGAATCAACAATGCAAGCTGTAATAAATGAGGGAATTAGCGTTGATTTAGTAGAGCTAAACAAGCTTGATGAGTGGCATGTTGGATATTTGCTTTATTATTATATGCTTTTGACAAGTGCAGTTGGGGTTATGCTTGATATAAATACTTATGATCAGCCAGGGGTTGAGATAGGTAAAAGAATTTTAAAAACTCTAATTTCTAAATAATTTTTATTTTTAAATATTTTTATCTATTAAGGATATTTATTTAACTTTTTAGAGTATAATTATTCTCATAATTTATTTTAATAAAAGGAGAATAAAATGAATAAAGTTATAGAACAACTTAACCAAATTCAAGCAGACGCTTTAGCTTTAAGCGTTCAATTTCATAATTATCATTGGAATGTAAAAGGAACCCAATTTTTAGCTATCCATAAATATACTGAAGAAGCCTATGACGATATGGGTGAATTGTTTGATGAGGCAGCCGAAAGGGCTATCCAGCTTGGTGGAAAAGCTATAGTTTGCCCAAAAGCTATAATTGAAAGATCAAAAACTCCAAAAGTAGAAAAAGATTCTTTTACTTGTAAAGAAGTAGTTGAATTAATAAAAAAAGATTATGAGTATTTACTAGGCGAGTTTAGAAAATTAGCAAAATTAAGTGATGAGGCAGGAGATAGAGCAACAGGAGCAATTTGTGATGATTACATTGGCAAGTATGAAAAAACTCTTTGGATGCTTTCTGCAACACTTGCTTAATAAATTTGGTGCTAAATGCACCAAATTTCACTTATTTTACTAACTTCAGTATTGTTTTATTATTTGGTAAAACATAGCCATTTTGCTAAATTTATTTGAAATTATTACCAATAAAACTAAATTTGCATCTAGTCATTTAAATTAGACATAATCATTACAATTATAAAAACTATATTTTAAAACTAAGTTTCAAGTTAAATAAAATTTATCAAATTTAATTAAATCTCAATTCTATTTTTTCCAATAGATTGAGCATTTTTAAGCTTTTTATCTAGTAAGACAAGTAGATCATCGGAGTCTGATACTGATTGTAGTAATGCTATACCAATATTTATACTAAGTTTATTAAAACTTCCAAGAAGTGTGTTTAAAACACTATTTTTTGTAATTCTTTCTATTAACATATTTGCTATATTAATTGCACTTGTTTCATTTAAATTTTGACAAATTAATAAAAGCTCATCTTTTTTCATAGAGTAAATCAAATCATCACTTCGCATTGAATTTTTAATAATTCTTATGATTGCTAAAAATATGTTATTTGTTACTTCATACCCGAGTTGATTTATCATGTCGTTATAGCTTGTTAGGGAAAACAACAAAGCTCCAACATTTTTATTTTCTTCTTTAAATAAAATATTTAAAGCTTTTAAGGCTTGAGTTCTATTTGATAGATTTGTAATTGGGTCTGTTACTGGAAAAGCATCAAGCTCTTTATTTAAAGCATTCAACTTTTTTGTAGTTTTATTAAGTTTTATTTGCAGAGCTATATTATTTTGTGCAAGTTCGTCATTTTTTTGGATTAATGTATTTATAAAATTATTAATAGTTCTTGCAAAGGTTGTATTATCATGAAGACTCATCAATTCGTATGCATCACTTGGAGTCATTCCTTTTTTTATAAGTTCAACTTGTTTAAAGAGCAGGAAATTTTGGTTATTTATTTCAGATTCTGACCAAAATATTAAAAAATTTAAAAGTGGTTTTATCTTATAGATATCATCACTTACATATGAGCACATATAATCAACTTCGTTTAAAAATATTTTTTGATTTTTAATATGAGACTCAACTTGTCTTTTATCTATTTCAAACTCATCAAAAATTTGTTTTAAATCCTCAAATTGATGTGCTGCATAATTCGCTAAATTTTTAAAAAAAGATTGAACTTCAAAAAATGATAAACTATTTTTAGCCAAACTCACACCAAAGTCATTTATCATAATTAAATAATTGTGGTTTCTATTTTGTATATCTTTTATGATTTCATCACTTTTTTTCATAATATAACCTTTTTGCTATAAATTAAGGTATTATACCATAAAACGCTTACATCATATCTAAAATTTGCCTTATTTCTTTTGTTTGAAATATTTTTATTCCTTTTTCTTCAATTGGTAAAGATGGGGCTATGACATTTCTAAAATTTTGCATTTTTGCTTCTTTTACTCTAAGATCTAGGTTTGAAATATCACGAATTTCACCATTTAAGCTAACTTCTCCTAAAAATATACTTTCTTTGCTAATCGGGCGATTTTTAAAACTGCTTACAATTGCTGCAACTACGGCTAAATCTGCGGCAGTTTCATTTATCTTAACACCACCAATTACATTTATAAAAACATCATAATGTCCAAGTAAAATTTCCATTTTTCTATCAAGTAATGCTATTATCATATCAAGTCTATTTTTATCATATCCAGTTGAACTTCTTTTTGGATATGAGCTTTCACAAACTAGGGCTTGAATTTCTACTATTAATGGGCGAGAACCTTCCATTATAACTGTTATTGCGCTTCCACTCATAGCAGAACCTCTTGTAAAAAATTTATTTGCTACATCTTTTGCACTTATTAGACCCTTATCGCTCATTTCAAATATGCCAACTTCACTTGTTGAGCCAAAACGGTTTTTAAATCCTCTTAAAACTCTTAATTCTTTACTAGAATCCCCTTCAAAGTAAAGCACCACATCAACCATATGTTCAAGCACCCTAGGACCTGCAATTGAACCTTCTTTTGTAATGTGGCCTATGATAAAAACAGAAATTCCTTTTTCTTTAGCTATTCGCATTAACTCAAATGTTATTTCTCTTACTTGCGAAACAGATCCTGGAGCTGATGTGATAGTATCACTATAAAGTGTTTGAATACTATCTATAACTAAAAATTTATACTCATTTTGTAAGAGCTCATTTTTAATATTTTCAAGTGAAATTTCAGTCAAAAGATATAAATTTTTTGAAACAGCATTTAGCCTATCTGCTCTTAGCTTTATTTGACTAAGACTTTCTTCTCCACTTACATAAAGGACTTTTAAAGATTTTTTTGCCAAATTTGAAGCTATTTTTAGTAAAAGTGTTGATTTGCCAATTCCAGGACTTCCACCAATTAGAACAAGCGAGCCTTCTACTATCCCACCACCTAAAACCAAATCAAGCTCTTTATCTTCTGTTGAGACTCTTTTAACATCTTCTATTTTTATATCACAAATTTCTTGTGCTTTGTTTGGAGTACTTATTATTTTTGAAGAAGTTTCTATAAATTTAATTTGCTCATCACTCAACTCCACAAAACTATCCCAAGCACCACATTCTGGACATTTTCCCATCCATTTGGCTTGTTTGTTTCCACATGCACTACATTCAAAAACTGTCTTTTTTTTAGCCATTATTCTTCAAAAATCCCATCTAAAAGTGTATTAACAAATTCTTTTGCATCAAATTTTACTAAATCATTCATTGTTTCACCAACTCCGATATATAAAATTGGAAGTTCAAGCTCTCTTGCTATTCCAAAAAGTGCTCCCCCTTTTGATGTTCCATCAAGTTTTGTAATTATTACCCCATCAAGTTTTACAATTTCATTAAAAGCGTAAGTTTGCTTAACACTATTATTTCCCTGTGTTCCATCAAGAACTAAAATTTTTCTATGGGGTGCACTTGGCATGGCGCGAGATGAAATTCTAACTATTTTTTCAAGTTCATTTGCTAAATTTTTTTGGTTTTGAAGTCTTCCTGCCGTGTCAATTAAAACATTGTCATATCCTCTTGCAACTGCTGAACTTATGCTGTCGTATGCAACAGCTGCTGGATCGTGACCTTGATTTGATGCAACTATAGGAATATCAAGTTTTATTGCCCATTGTCTAAGTTGTTCGATAGCTCCGGCTCTAAAAGTATCGCAAGCTCCAAGAATTACCTTTTTTCCACTTTTTTTATATAAATTTGCTAATTTTGCAATTGATGTCGTCTTTCCAGCACCATTTACACCTAAAATTAACTCAACAAAAGGTTTTTCTTTTAATATATTTTTATCTTCATACATAAAATATGTATTTAAAACACGCTCTAAATCTTTTCTTGAAACTTCATCTTGTGGAGGAAGATAATAAATTATCTCTTCAACTATTTCATAATCTACATCCGCTTCTAAAAGCATTTCTTCTAAGATATCTTTTGAAATTTTTTCATTTTTAGGTTTGGCAGATTTCATTGCTTCAACTGTTTTTTGCAAACCTTTTTTAAAAAAATTTATCATTTTATAGCCTTTTTAATCTCTATTTCAAGCATTTCTTCGGGTATTATACCTAAATAGTCTTTATAGTGCTTTCCACTTTTTTTATAAACACTCATAAAAGGTATATTTTTAATTCCACCTATTGCATCCATTAAAGTTTCATTTTCCAAGCTTTGACTTATTTGAAATTTTATATCTTCTAAGCTTATTTTATTTTCGCTTGGGTTTTCATCATTTTTTACTACAATTCCATAAATATTTATATCATTTTCAAATTTATTAGCTAAGTTATTAAGCACTTGTATTTGAACCAAGCAAGGAGGACACCAAGGTGTAAAAAAGAAAAAAATTGTAGCTTTATCGCTATTTTCTATATTTATTCCATCGCCAGTTTTAGTAACACTTATAAGATCATCGTTATTAAATTTAATCGTAATTGGCGCATCTAGGTTGGTTGTTAAAATAGCTTCATTTTGTTCTAAATTTAAAGTTTTATTGCTGTCTTTAAAAATAGAAGTTGATTTTTTATCATCTTTTTTATCACAACCTGCAAAAAAAAGAATCAAAAACAGTACTATAAATTTGGTAAATTTCATAAAATTCCTCTATTTAAAATCTTTTTTAATCTAAAATTATACATAAATTTAATAAAATAACCGTTAAATGATGACAAAAGAAATACTTAGAAGAAAAGCTAAAAAAAAGATTAAATTTATTGCCAAAACAAAAGCTAAGTGTAGCCATTATGAAATTTTAAGAAATCTAAAAAAGATAATTAAAGCAACAAATTCTAAAAGAATTTTATTTTTTATGCCAACGGCAAATGAGCCTAATTTGCTGCTTTTAAGAAGAAATTTAGCAAAAAATAATGAAATTTTTATCCCGCTTATGCGAAATCTTAGCTTTGAAATGGTAAAATTAAGAGGGCCTTTTTATAAATCTCGTTTTGGCATCTTGGAAAATAGATCTCAAAATGTTTTTAAGAAAAAAATAGATTTAGCTGTAGTTCCAGTTATTGGAGTTGATGGAAAAATGGCTAGAATTGGTCATGGAATGGGCTTTTATGATAGATTTTTTGATTATCTTAACTATAAGCCTTTAATTATTTTTGTGGAGATTTGCGATATGTATATAAAAGAGACTATTTCACAAAAACATGATATTAAATGTGATATTTATTTAACTCCAAAGAAAAATTATCTAATAAGAGGAAAAAATGATAGAAATAATTCTAGGCTTAGGAGCCGGTGCAGTGGGAGTTGGTGCAGGATATCTAATATCTAAAAAAATAAATGAAGCAAATTATAATATTTTTGTAGAGCAGGCAAAAGCAAAAGCAAAAGCTATTGAATATGAGGCTGAAAGTATTTTAAAAGATGCAAAACTAACTATCCAAGAAGCTGAGTTTGATGCTAAAAAAAAGTATGAAGATAAAGTTTTAAAAATACAAAAAGATTTTGACTTAAAAACAGCTGAGCTTGATAAAAAACAAAAAGAACTTGCTGAAGAGAAACAAACTCTAGATACTAATACTAAAAAAATTGAAGAATTTCACAAAGATGCCAAAAATATGTATGATGAAGGAAAACTATTAAAGAAAAACTATGAAACTAAAATAGAAGAGGCATTAAAAGTTTTAGAACATTCTGCAGGTCTAACAGAAGAAGAGGCAAGAGATGAAATTTTAAAAAGAGTTGAAGAAAGAAGCCGTGGAGACATTGCTCACATTGTTAGAAAATATGAAGAAGAGGCAAAAAAAGAGGCAAAAAAAAGAGCAAACTATATCATAGCCCAAGCTACCACTAGATTTGCCGGTGAGTATGCAGCAGAACGGCTTATAAATGTCGTTGATATAAAAAATGATGATTTAAAAGGTAGAATTATCGGTAAAGAGGGGCGAAATATCAAAACTCTAGAAATGGTTTTAGGTGTTGATGTTATAATTGATGATACCCCACACGCAGTTATTTTAAGTAGCTTTAATCTTTATAGAAGAGCAATTGCAACAAGAGTTGTTGAGTTATTAGTTGAAGATGGAAGAATTCAGCCTGCTAGAATTGAAGAAATTCATAAAAAAGTAAGCGAAGAGTTTGAAGCAAGTATCTTAGAAGAGGGTGAAAATATCGTTATGGACTTAGGACTTAGCGGAATTCATCCAGAAATAATAAAATTAATTGGAAAGCTTAAATTTAGAGCAAGCTATGGACAAAATGCTCTTGCTCACAGTCTTGAAGTTGCTCATCTAGCTGGAATTATCGCAGCTGAAACTGGTGGAGATGAAAATCTGGCAAGACGTGCTGGGCTTTTACATGACATTGGTAAAGCCTTAACTCATGAATATGAGGGAAGTCATGTTGATTTAGGGGCTGAAATTTGTAAAAGATATAAAGAGCATCCAGTTGTTATAAATGCGATATATGCTCATCATGGACATGAGGAAGCGCAAAGCATAGAGTGTGCTGCAGTTTGTACAGCTGATGCACTAAGTGCTGCAAGACCTGGAGCTAGACGTGAAGTACTTGAAAGTTTCTTAAAAAGAGTTTCTGAAGTTGAAGAGATAGCCACTAGTAAAAATGGTGTAAAACAAGCATACGCAATAAATGCTGGTAGAGAAATAAGAGTTATGGTAAATGCAAATTTGATAAATGATGATGAGGCTGTTTTAGTTGCAAAAGAAATAGCTGATGATATAAAAGCCAATGTTCAATATCCAGGAGAAATAAAAGTAAGTGTTATAAGAGAAACACGAGTTACTGAATATGCAAAATAAGGATTTTTAATGAAAAAAATTTTAATTATTTTAAGTTTATTTTTTTTAGCTTTAAATTCGCACGCAAAAGACGAGGACTTGTTGAATGCATCAAATGCCTATGAGCTTACTATGACAGAGGCAAATGTTGACAAAAAAAGTCTAGTGGATACTTCAAAAGCTATTTTAATATTTCCAAGTGTTAAAAAAGTTGGTTTTATAGTTGCAGGAATGTATGGAAATGGGGTTGCTTTTATAAAAAATGGCTCAAATTTTAATGCATATGAAGCAAGTATATCAAATGGAAGTATTGGCTTTCAAATAGGCTATGAAGATAACTATATGGTACTTTTTGTTATGAATGATGAAATTTTAAATTCTATGATAAATGCAAATATTAAACTTGGAGTAGATGCAACAGTTTCTTTGTATAAGGCTAGTGCAAGCGTTGGAGCTGTTAGTGTATTTGATAAAGATGTTTATGCTTTTGTTAATAAAGCCGGAGCTTTTGCCGGCGTAAATATAGGTGGATTTGTAGTAAATATTGATACTGGTAAGATTTTTAATCAAAATAGTTATGCATTTGAAAATTTAGTAAAAACTATAAAAAAGGCTTATTGATGAGCGAAATGCTAACTTCACTTTCAACTTATGGATATATTATTTTATTTTTATACACACTTGGCGGTGGTATGGTTGCAATAATTGCCGCTGGAGTTTTAAGCTATGCTGGAAGCATGAATTTATCACTTGTTATAATTATAGCGACTATTTCAAATGCCTTGGGGGATACTCTTCTTTTTTATTTAAGCAGATATAACAAAAAAGAAATTATGCCATATTTTAAAAAACAAAAACGAAATTTGGCTTTAGCTCAAATATTATTTAAAAAACATGGTGGAAAAATCATTTTATTTAAAAAATATATATATGGTTTAAAAACTTTAGTTCCACTTGCTATTGGACTTACAAAATATAGCTTTTATAAATTTAGCATTATAAATATAATAAGTGCTTTTATATGGGCTTTAAGTCTTGGACTTTTAAGCTATTTTTCAGGCGATGTGCTTATAAATTTGTTTAATTTAGCAAAGCAAAATCCATTAATTATGCCATTCATCTTACTTATAATAATTGGTTTAATTATATTTTATTTTAAACAAGCAACTAAGAAAAAATCTAAATAACTTTTTATTCTATAGTATTTTAAATATTAAGAACAAATTAAGATTTTAGTCCTATAATTATCAATAAGTTATTTTATTGATAATTAAAAGGAAATCAAAAAATGTCAAATTTAGAAAATAAAACTTTATTTTTTAAAGTAAGTCCACCGCTTGTTGCAGGAGTTACTGCTTTTATTTTAGCTATATTTAAGCTAATTGCAGGACTTTTTAGTGGCTCAATTGCTGTTATGGCATCGGCGATTGATTCGATGCTTGACTCTATCATTTCAGGATTAAACTATGTAGCTTTAAAAAAATCAAAAGATAAAGCAAATTCTAAATTCAACTACGGACTTAGTAAGCTTGAAGCTTTAATGGCATTTTTAGAAGGGCTTTTTATACTTGGAGTTGGGCTTTTTATATTTTATTCAAGTGTTAAAAATATATTTTATTCTCAAGGTGAGATAAAAACCGATATTGCAATTTTGGTTATGGTTATTTCGGCTTTAACCACTGGACTTTTAGTTTTTTATCTTCATTTGCAACAAAAAAGTTCTTTAATTGTAAAAGCCGATATTTTACACTATAAGAGCGATCTTTATACAAATATAGCGACTATTTTAGCTCTTATAATTATATATTTTACAGGCTTTGTTTTAATCGATTCTATTTTTGGTATTATAGTTAGCATTTATATTTTTATGAGTTCTATAAAGCTTATAAAAGAGGGTGGAAATATACTGCTTGATAGGGCTATTGATAAAAATATAGTTGAAAATATAGTCGATTTTATAAAAAGTAGAAATTTAATTCTTAGTTATCATAATTTAAAAACTAGACAAAGTGTAGATAAAGCTTATTTTAGTATTGATTTAGTTTTTAAAAAAGATATTTCTTTACAAAATGCTCACGATGAGGGTGAAGTGTTAATTAATTATGTAAAAAACAGTTATCCAAATTTTGAGTGGGATATAGATATTCATTTTGATCCAGTTGATGACTCTAAAAAAGATTAAATTTGCTATAATTTTTAAAATATATTTTAAAAGGTAAGATATGAAAGATTTAAAAGTGGGCATAATTTCACAAAAATTTGAAATTTCAAAAGACCAAACTAGACAAAAAACAGTAAATTTGATAGAAAAAGCAGTTTTAAAATGTGCAAATTTAGTTGTTTTACAAGAACTTCATCAAAGCGAGTATTTTTGTCAGTATGAAGATGTTAATTTATTTGATTATGCAAATTCCTATGAAGATGATATTAAATTTTGGAGTGAAGTTGCCAAGAAAAACGGTGTTGTTTTGGTAACATCTTTGTTTGAAAAAAGAGCTGCCGGACTTTATCATAATACTGCTGTTGTTTTTGAAAAAGATGGAGAAATGGCTGGTAAATACCGCAAAATGCACATTCCAGATGATCCAAATTTTTATGAAAAATTTTATTTTACACCAGGAGATTTAGGCTATGAACCAATAGATACAAGTGTTGGAAGACTTGGTGTTTTGGTGTGTTGGGATCAGTGGTACCCTGAGGCTGCAAGATTAATGGCTTTAAAAGGAGCAGAAATCTTAATCTATCCAACGGCTATTGGTTGGTTTGATAGTGACGAAGAAGATGAAAAATACCGCCAACTTGAAGCTTGGGTTAGTGTTCAAAGAGGTCATGCCGTAGCAAACACGCTTCCAGTTGTTGCAGTAAATAGAGTTGGTTTTGAGCCAGATAAAAGTGGTGTTAGTGATGGCATTAGATTTTGGGGCAATAGCTTTGTTTTTGGACCACAAGGTGAAGAGCTTTTTAGAAGTGATAATGAAAGTGAGCTTTGTGAAGTTGTTGAGATTGATAAACAAAGATGTGAAAATGTAAGGCGTTGGTGGCCATTTTTAAGAGATAGAAGAATTGATAGCTACAGTGATTTAACTAAGAGATTTATTGATTAAAATTTGAAGACTAAAAATTTAATTTTTAGTCTTTTATTTATTTTACTTCCATTTTATATTGATTTAAAATTATACTTATTCTTAAATAAAATATTAAAATTATGTAAAAATTATTGAGTTTTTTTGATAGACTGTGCCGTTAATAACTAATTTTAAAAGGTGATATTTTGATAATCATCTTTTTTCCTTTGTTTACTTATTTTTTAAAAAATTTAATTATTTTATTAAATATTGTCTTAGATTTTTGTTCTTTAATATCTTTTTTAATTTTGAATTTTCCTATAAAAAGCGATATATAAGTATATAATATGTCCCAAAAAACGCAATAAATCATAGAAGATACAATACAAATAAGTATATTAAAAACAAAAGATATGCCATCATTTAAATGCAAAAAATTATCATCAATATAGATGCTAAAATTAAAGCCAAAAAACAAACTTATCAAAATACCTATATCCAAAACAGCTGAGTAGAAAAAATTAGAAAGAAAATTCTCTTTTTTTACATATTCGGTTTTACAATTTTTACACTCTATTTCTGAGGCAAAACCATATAAATTTATTGCCTTAAGCTTGTTTATTTTATTTCCACAAACTTCACATTTTTTATAGAAAAATCCCATTTGCTTTTCCCTTACGCCACAAATTTATAACTTTTAAAATTATAAATCTTTTTAATTATTATTTGGTTAAGCTTTATTATCTTTTTTAAATTTTATATGAATTTATCTCTTTTTATAGTATCAGCTTTTAAGTATATCAGCTACTAAAGAAGTAGTGTTATCATCTCTTTTAAAACGAGATATAAGAGTGGTTTTATTGCTATTTAGAATACCTGAGTTATTTGATTGATTGTTTAAAGCACTATTAAAATTAAGATTATTACTTTAGATATTGAAATTTATATGGTTGTTTGGATTATTAATATTTGCTATCATTATAGTTATGGCTATAACACTAGTTTTAATTTTTTAGTATTAAAGGGAGGTTGTTATGAAAAAATTAGTTTTATTTGTGTTTTTAGTAAATTTTAGTTTTGGTTTTTTATTGTTATAAGCTAACTATGCCTTATTGCGTTGAGTTTGGAAATTTTAACTCAAAAAGTGATTTTGAAATGTGTAAAATGGAGGTTGAAAACTACCTAAGAGATTTGCAAGAGTATATCCAGTGCCTAGAAGATGAGATAAACGAAGCCATAGAAGAGCAAAATGAAGTCATAAAAAAATTTAATTGTAAGGCAAGGGGTGATATTTATTGCTATTAGCCTTTAAGCCTTTTTTCTCTATCTCTAAAATCAGGCATTAAATTGCCAATATAGTCATAAAAGCTTTTTTGATGATGTGGAAAAATTAGATGAGTTAGTTCGTGAAGTACTACATATTCGATTAATTCAGGGCTTTTTTCCACCAAATTTAAAGCTATATTTATATATCCTTTTTTAAAATTACAACTTCCCCATCTAGTTTGCATATCGCGAATTGTTAGCTTATTGATAGGTTTATTTATAATTGGCAAATATAAATTTATAAATTTCATATACTCATTTTTTGCAAAATCTCTTTTAAATTTTATAAATTCATTTAAATTTAAAGCTCTTATTTCATCACCTAAAATTTCAGTTTTTTTAAAACTTTCATCAAATTTTAAACTGTAAATTTGACCTAAAAGCATAGTTTTATTTTCTGGAAGTGATTTACTTTTTATAAAATTAACTCTATTTTCAATCCAAGCTTTGTTTTTGTTTAAAAACTCTAAAACCATAAATTTAGGAAATAAAATTGGCAAAGTTAGATGTATATCGCCATTTCTATCAACCCTAAGTCTTGCATATTTTACACGCTTTTTAGTAGCTTTTATGTCAAATTTATCAAATTTTATAAATTTGCTATCCATTGTAGCTATGTTCTTGATCTGGAAATTTACCACTTTTTACTTCGTTTATGTATTCAAATAAAGCATTTTGAACGAGCTCTTTTCCATTTAAAAATCTTTTTACAAATTTAGGTTTAAATTTATCATAAAATCCAAACGCATCACTAAAAACCAAAACTTGTCCATCAGTTTTGTTTCCTGCTCCAATGCCAATAACTGGTATTTTTACACTTTGTGTGATTTTTTCAGCAACACTTGCTATTGTTCCTTCAACTACTAATATCGAAGCTCCAGCATTTTCTAAATCTATTGCCTTTTGAATTAGCATTTTAGCTTCATTTTTTTCTTTTGCTTTTACATGATATCCACCCTCATCGCGTGAGTTTTGGGGAGTTAAGCCAATGTGAGCAACTACTGCAATTCCGTTGTTTACAATAGTTTTAATGATACTAAGAGGAATAGTGTTTGCTTCTATTTTAACCGCATCAGCTTTTGTTTTTTTATAGAATAAAATAGCGTTTTTTAAAGCCGTTTTTTCATCTTTTATGCTGCCAAATGGCATATCAGCAATTATATATGAGGTTTTTGCACCTCTACAAACTGCTTTTGTATGATAAATCATATTTTGCATTGTGGCTTTTAATGTATCATCTCGTCCATTAAAGTTCATTTCTACGCTATCGCCTATTAAAATCATGTCAATAAATCCATCAAAAATATTTGCAAAAAGTGCATCATACGCAGTTATCATAGTTAATTTTGATTTGCCTTTTTGTGATTTTAGATAATTAATTGTTACTTTTTTTTCATGTTTATCCATAAATATGTCCTTTTTTGATAATCTTAGAAGGTTGATTATACCACTTTTTTACCTTGCCATTTTTTACTTTTCCATCTAAAAGTATTTGCTAAGCCTCTTAAGCTCTCATCAGCTAAAAATCCTATCCAAACACCAAGTATTCCAATTCCTAAATAAATTCCTAAAGTATATCCGACTGGAAGTGAGACTCCAAGCATAAAGATAACTCCCATATAAAATGGAAATTTGGCATCCCCACTAGCTCTAATTGCATTTACCATTATTACATTTTGTGTTCTTGCTATTTCTAAAAATAGTGAAAGTATAAAAAGAGGTTTCATAATGCTTTTGATATCATTATTTAGATGAAATAAATTCATTATAAAATCTTGATTAAAAAATACTAAAATTAAAAATCCAGCTGTTACTAAAAAGCCTATTTTTAAGTTTTTAAAACTCTCTTTATAGGCAAGTTCGTTTTTACCAGCTCCAACCATTCTAGCAACTATTACTTCATTTGCGATGCCTATTGCACTGCTTGCAAAAAATATAAATGCTGAAATTTGAAAAAATATGGTTTGAACTGTAAGACTATTTGCTCCCATGCTTGCCACAAAACTAAAAGCTACTATGTATTGAAAAGTCCAGATGAAGTTTTCTCCAGCACTTGGAAGTCCTATTGAAAGAATTTTTTTCAAAACATAGTTTTGAGCCTTGAAAAAAAGAGATATAAATATTGGAATTTTAACAACTTTTATTAGAATAAAAAATAGTATAAAAACACCAAAAAATCTTCCCAAAGCAGTTGAGATTCCAACTCCAAAAAGACCATAATATGAAAGCCCAAATGGCTCAAACAGTGCAATATAATTTCCACATATTGTAAAAATATTCATAAAAACAGATACTATTATTGTGTAAGATACATATCCATAAGATCTAATTACAGCAATCAAAACTATAGCAACTGCATCTATAAAAAATACAACACTAATAACTCTTAGATAGATCAAACTTTCATTAAAAATTTCAGTTGGAATTTGCATAAGTTTTAAGATAACTCTAGCAAAGCTAAAAACAAAAATCCCAGCAACTAATCCAAGAGCTGCATTAAATGCTATGCTTACATGAACACTTCTAATGGCAAGTTTTTTATTTCTTGCACCAATTGCTTGAGCTACAACAACCGAGCAACCTACTGCTAAAAGGTTAAAAACATTTACCATTAGATTAAATATTTGATTTCCAGCTCCCATAGCCGCTACCAAATGAGGCTCTATCAAGCTTATCATATATGTATTTATAATAATGGTTAAAAGCGATAAAAGCATATTTAAATATATTGGTATAAATAAGTTTTTAAGCGTAACTTCTTTTTCCATTTAATTTATCCTTTTTATGAAAAAAGATTATATCAAATTTTTAAAACTCAAAACCAAAAGTTGAGCCTTTATTAAATTCGCTTTTAATTATAAAATTAAAATTATGTGTTTTTAAAATTTGCTTTACGATATAAAGTCCAAGTCCAAGTGAGCTATCCCAGTTGTTTTTGCTAACTCTAAAATATCTTTTTGTTATTAGATTTAAATTTTCTTCTTCTATTCCTATTCCTCTATCTTTTACAAAAAAAGAGTGTTCGTTTATCTGTAAAATAATTTCATCATTTGAATATTTCAAAGCATTTTCACTTAGATTTAATATAACTTGTTTTATTAAAATTTTATCAGCTTTTATTAAAGTATCGTTGCCGCTTATTAAAATATTTCTATCTTTATACTTTTCTAAAAGCTCGTTTTTAACATCTTTTACAATTTCTTTTAAGTTAAACTCATTGATATTTAAAGTAATTTCTTTTTGGGTGAAGGAGAGTTTTATCTTATCAACTAAATTTACTATTTTTTGTGAGTTTTTTATGATTTTTTCTATGAATTTGTTTTTAAACTCTTCACTCATTAAGGAATCATTTTTTAAAGTATCAGATGAAGCTTTTATAATGGCAACCGGGTTTTTAAACTCATGCGAAATAGCACTTAATATCCCTTCAAGCTGAGTATTTTTAAGACGAATTTTAGCAGCTTTTTGATTTAATTTTTTATCAAGTTTTATTATATCAATTTTAACTTGATTGAGTTTTTTATATATTAAGTCAATCTCTTTTATAAATGAATTTGAAATATTAAAGGAGTAATCTTTTTTAGAAATTTTATCTAAAAAGAAATTTATCTTTACTATCTCTTTTCCTATAATTTTGCTAAAAGTTCTATTTATTAAATATGTTAAAATTAAAAAAATAATGAAAATTAAAAATAGTTTTAAAAAAAGATTTTTTAAATTTATATAGCTATTTTCTAGGTTTGTAGCAACAACTATTATATATGATTTATTTGATATTTTAACGCTACTTGCTTCATATATTATTGGTTGTTTATTTATATAGTCAAAATCGGTTTTATTTATCACGCTTTTAAGTCCTAAAAAAATATCAAGCTTTATTATTTCATTGTTGCTTAGTGTAAATTTACCTAAATCTTCATCAAAAACCGCAATATAGGTATCTGTTTTTAGTGCCAGACCTTTTATAAAATCATCTGATAAATTTCCTGGAGTTATGCTTAAAATTTCTTTTATAGTGTTAAGTTTATTTACTGCTTTTTCATAGCTTCTTTCTTTATCAGCCTTGTAGGTAAAAAAAGAAAAGCTAAAAAACATAATCAAAAAAATAGTTATGAAATTTATAAAAAAAATTTGATAGATTTTTAACAAAGCATATATCCTTCGCCTCTAATTGATTTTATATATTTTTTTTCTCTTGTTGGATCAATTTTTTCACGAAGTCTTTTTATAGCAATATTTACTGTTTTTTCGCTTGAGTTTTCATCATTCCAAATAACACTTAAAAGATAGTCTCTTGTGAGTAAAATATTTTTATTTTTTATAAACTCAACAAGTAAATTTGTCTCTAATTTAGTTAACTCAATATTTGTGTTACCAATTAAAACTTCAGCATTTGTTAAATTTATAAAAATATCTTTAAATTTATAAATATCTGCTTTTTTCTTTGTTCTTTTTAGAACGGCTTTAATTCTTGCAAGTAGATTATCCATCTCAAAAGGCTTTGTTATATAGTCATCGCCTCCTGCTTCAAAACCCTCAAGCTGCTCGTTCATAGAAGTTTTGGCGCTTAAAAAAATTACTGAATTATTGTATCCTTTAAGTCTTAAATTCTTAATAAACTCACTTCCCTCGATGCCTGGTAAGTTTCTATCTACTATTAACAAATCAACATTTTCTTCATTTAAAAGTTGCTCAATTTTAGAAGTGTTTAAAAAACCAAGCACTTCATAGCCTGCTTTTGTAAGGTTGTACTCAAGAAGATCTAGCATATCTTCTTCATCATCAATTACTACAATTAAACTTTCCAAAACAAAACCTTTTTGAATCTAACAAGTAAAATTATACAAATTATTGCACTTAAAGCACACATTAAAATTCCGTATCTTGGCTTAAAGGCATCAACCAAAGCACCACTATAAATTGCACCAAATGGTATGCTTCCTTGAAAAAACAGTGAATAAATACTCATAACTCTTCCTCTGTATTCATTTTTAGTTTTTAACTGAATAGTTGAGTTTATACTAGAACTTGCAACAACAAAGAAAAACCCTGTCATTAAAAGAAACAGCCCACTTATATAGAAATTTGAACTAAATCCTGTTAAGATTAAGAAAACAGAAGCCAATATTGGGGCAGCAAAAATCATTTTAAAATTAAGTTTTCCAAAACTTGCTATAAAAAGTGCACCCAAAAATGAACCAATCCCTAAAAAACTCATTAAATATCCAAATGTCTTCTCATTTCCATTAAGTTCAAATTTCGCCAATGCAGAAATTGTTACATTGTAATGTGGTAAAAATAGAGCCATTATCAAAAGTAAATATAACATACTTGATATAACAAGATTATTTTTAGCATAAATTAGTCCATCTCTTATAGAATAAAGCATATTTTTAGATCTGTTTTTTGATAAAATTCTCCTATTTTTTATAAAAAATAGACTTACTATAATAGCCGCAAAGCTAACTGAGTTTATTAAAAAACAATACTCTATACCAAAACTAGCTATTACAATTCCAGCAAGTCCTGGCCCAAAAACTCTTGCTACATTAAAACTCATCGAGTTTAGGGCAACTGCATTTGGTATAAATTTATCATCTTCTATTATCTCATATACAAAACTTTGTCTAGCTGGAGCATCAATGCTTAAAAATATTCCATTTAAAAAAGAAAGCACCATTATCATTGAAAATGAAATTTCAAACATTGTCATCATTAAAGTAAATAAAATAGCTACAACCATAAGCCCTGTTTGAGAGATAAAAAGTAGCTTTCTTGTATCAAATTTATCAACCAAAGCTCCTGAGATTAGAGTTAAAAAAAGTGGTGGTAAAAACTGAGCTACGGCAACCAAACTTACCAAAAATGCATTATTTGTAATGCTAAGGGCTAACCAAGGTTGAGCGATACTTTGCATCCAAGAGCCAATTAGCGAGACATTCATCCCAATCCAATAAATTTTAAAGTTTTTAAATTTAAAAGAGGCAAGTGGTTTAGGTTTATTCATGGTGAAAGTATAGCTAAATTTTATGAGTTTAGTCTAAAAATTTATCTACTTATAAAAGTTTCCAAAAAGTTATAAAGTTTTCTTACAATTGCTTCAAATTTTAGAAAAAGGATAAAAAATGGTAAAAAAATTAGCTATTTTAGCAGTCGCTTCGGCATTTGTTTTTTCAAATTTAAATGCAAATGACAAAATTTCAGGTCAAGGTGCAACTTTTCCAATGCCTGTTTATAAAGAGTGGACAAAACTATACTATAAAGATACAAAAAATCAAGTAACTTATAGTGGTGGTGGAAGTGGAAAAGGAGTAAGTGCTATAACTGATAGAAATGGAAATTTCGGTGGAACTGATGCAGCTTTAACAAAAGAAGAGTTAAAAGAGAAAAAACTTTTACAATTTCCAGGAGTTACAGGAAGTGTTGTTTTAGCTTATAACATAAATGGTGTAAAAGATCATGAATTAAAGCTTGATGGCAAAGCAGTTGCAGGAATATTTAGTGGAAAAATCACAAAATGGGATGATGCATACTTAAAAGAGCTTAATCCAAATTTAAAACTTCCTGCTGCAGACATCGTTGTAGTTGTAAGAAGTGAATCAAGTGGAACAACATTTAACTTTACAAGTTATTTAGCAAGAGCAGATGAAGACTGGGCTAAAAATTATGGTGCTGCAAAAACAATTAATTGGGGCGCAAAAGTAACTCCAGCTCAAGGAAATCCTCTTGTAGCAAAAACAATAAAGCAAACTTCAAACTCAATTGGATATATTGAATACGCTTATAAAGTTCAAGAAAACTTAGCTGCAGCAACTCTAAAAACAAAAAATGGTGATTGGGCTGAGCCAACAAAAGAAAACTTTGATCGTGCTGCATTAAATTCAAATTTTAGCATTGATGAGCATTTTTATGATGTTTTAGCATATAGTGCTGGTGAGAAATCATATCCAATAGTTGCAGCAACATTTATCGTTTTACCAAGTGATAACGCTGAAGATGGTAAAAAAGTAACTAAATTTTTTAAATGGGCATTTACAAGCCAAAAAGCTAAAAAAGCAGCTGCTGATTTAGGATATTTACCACTTCCTGATGATACCGTTAAGATGATTGAAGAGTATTGGAAAAAATACAACATTCAACCAAACAACTAAATTTAAGAACTCTCTGCGGATTCTCGCAGAGAGCTATAGGCTCACAAAAAGGTTTATAATGACAGGTTTTCAGCGACATGCTTTAAAAAATGAAAAAATATTCTCATTTTTTGCAAAAATGTCTTCAATTTTGGTTTTAATTATTTTGCTTATTATTTTTCTAACACTTTTTTATAGAGCACTTCCTGCTATAAATGAATTTGGGTTAGGATTTTTATTTGATTCTACTTGGGATGTGGCAAATAAACGTCTTGGTGGTGCAGCTGCTATATTTGGAACGATAGTTTCAACATTTATAGCTATGCTTTTAGCTACGCCTGTTGCTATTGGTATAGCTATATTTTTAACAGAAATTGCTCCATTTAAAGTTAGGGCTTTTTTTAGTGTAAATATTGAATTATTAGCTGCTATTCCGTCAATTGTTTACGGAATGTGGGGCTTTTTATATTTTGTTCCTTTTGTTCAAAAGCTTTTTGGGGGAACTGGACTTGGGCTTTTAACTGGTGGACTTGTTTTATCAATTATGATTTTGCCATTTATTGCCTCAGTTACAAGAGATAGCATGGAGACAACTCCAGCCATTTTAAAAGAATCAGCTTATGCCTTAGGTGCTACTAAATTCGATGTTATAAAAAATGTTATTTTTCCATATGCAAAAGCAGGAATTATTGGTTCAATTATTTTAGCTTTAGGTAGAGCGTTTGGTGAGACTATGGCTGTTGCGTTTTTGCTTGGTGGAATTTCTGTTATTCCTAGTAATATTTCAGATCCAGCAACAAGTATCCCAGTAACACTCGCTTTACAATTTGGCGAGGCAATGGGAATGAGAGTTTATGAAAGTTCAATGTATTATCTAGCGCTTATTTTATTTGTGATTAGCTTTATTACGATTGCAGTTGCAAAATTTGCACTACTTAGAAAGAAAAGGGTAATAAAATGAGTGATAAATTTAGAGTCATAAGAGAAAAAACCGCCGCAAAAAGAGTAAGAACTAATAAAATAGTAAATTATGTTTCTATTTTCTTTGCGGTTTTGGGATTGTTTTTTTTAGTGTGGATAATGGCGACTTTGATAGTTAAGGGAATAGCTGGATTTAGTAGCTCTATTTTTATAGATGATACTGTTTTTGGCGGACTTAGAAATGCTCTTATCGGACATACTATTTTAGTAGGAATTGCCTCAGTTATAGGAATTCCAATCGGATTAATGGCCGGAACATATCTAAGTGAATATGGCGGAGCTAATGATAGAAAATCAAACTTTATAAGAAATATGAGCGATATTATGATGAGTACGCCATCAATTGTAATTGGTGCATTTATTTATGCTATTGTGGTATCACCATTTGGTTCTTATAATGGATTTGCTGGAGCTTTAGCTTTGGCTGTTATGATGATACCGGTTATATTAAAAACAACCGATGATATGCTAACTTTGGTTCCACAAAGCTTAAGAGAAGCGGCGTTTGCTTTGGGTGCACCAAAATATAAAGTTACAATGCAAATTGTATTTCGTGCGGCAAAAAATGGCATTTTAACCGGGGTTATTTTAGCTGTAGCAAGAGTTTCAGGTGAGACTGCACCGCTTTTATTTACTTCAGGTGCATGGGATTTTTTAACTTTAAATCCATTTGCTCCAATGCCAAGCTTAACAAATACAATTTATGAATTTACTCAAAGTCCTGATGCGGACTTAAATTCAGTTGCATGGGCGGGAGCATTTTTGTTAGCGGTTGTAGTTTTAGGTGTAAATATAATTGGAAGAATGTTAATAAAAACAAAGAAAAATAAAGGATAAATTTATGGCAACAATAACAGAAGTTAAAGAAAATCTTGCTTTAAGCATAAAAGATTTCTCATTTTGGTATCAAGGAAGCAAGAAACCAAATTTAAACAAGATCAACATGCCAGTGGCTGATAAAAAAGTAACTGCTTTGATAGGACCATCAGGATGTGGTAAATCAACTCTTTTAAGGTCAATTAACAGAATTCACGATCTTTATCCAGGAAATCGCTATGAGGGTGAAATTTCTTTTTGTGGTGAAAATATTTTAAGTAGCAATATTGATTTGATAAATTTAAGGATAAAAATCGGTATGATTTTTCAACAACCTACTGCCTTTCCAATGAGTATAAAAGATAATGTTGAGTATGGCTTAAAACTTCAAGGCATAAAAGATAAAAAAACACTGTCTCAAATCACTGAAAGTGCCTTAAAAGGTGCAAATATCTGGGATGAGGTAAAGGATAGATTAAATGATGATGCCGCAGGACTTTCAGGCGGTCAAAGACAAAGACTTTGTATAGCAAGAGCCATTGCAGTAAGTCCTGATATTTTGCTTTTTGATGAGCCAACTTCAGCACTTGATCCAATCTCTACAATAGCTATTGAAGAGCTTATACATAGACTAAAAGAAAACTACACAATTGTCATTGTAACTCACAACATGCAACAAGCTTTAAGAGTTAGTGATTATACAGCATTTATGTATTTAGGAGATTTGATAGAATTTGGCAAAACTGAGCAAATATTTAAAAACCCAAGAGAAAAACTTTTACAAGAGTATGTAGGTGGAAAATTTGGATAATACTCATTTGCCAAAGGGCATTCAAGATAAGTTAATTAAAAAATTAAAATCTTTAAACCCAAGAGAAATTTGGATTTTTGGAAGCTATGCCAAAGGAACTCAAAAGCCAAGTAGCGATATAGATTTTTTTGTAATTAAAAAAAAGATAAAAAAAGATTTTCACGAAGATATTGTAAATTTAAGAAATGAGCTAAATAAGCTAGGAGAAAAATATGGTATTGATATAGATCTTTTTATAGATACAAAAGATTTAGTTGAAGAAAAACTTTTAGATGAAGATGAGTTTTATACTTCTGTTTTTGATGGGGCTAGTAGAATTTATACAAAAAAAGATGGGATAAATATTTCGATTTTACTTCAAAAAAAGAGTTGGTTTGATAAAATTATGCAAAAAGTTAAAATTATTTTTATGAAATTTTTTGGAATTAAGGATAGCAATGCTGCGAAAAATAGTTAAATTTAGTTTTATTTTTTTATGCATAAATTTATTAAATGCTTATGAGCTTAAAGGATATGGTGCAACCTTTGCAGGCGATAAAGTAGTTGAACTTTCAAATTTATATAAATTAAAAACTAAAAATGAAATTTTATATTTCCCAATTGGATCAAGCGGTGGAATAAAACAAGTTTTGCTTAATAAAGCTGATTTTGCAATAGTTGATATAGCTTTTAAAGATGATAGTTTAGAGTTTATACCATTTATAAAAAGTCCAATTTCCATAAGTTATAATTTGCCAAATATATCAAATTTAGTTTTAACTCCAAATTTGATATCTAAAATTTTTATAGGAAAAATTAAGTTTTGGAATGATAAAGAAATAGCTCTTTTAAACCCAAATTTAAATCTACCGAATGAAAAAATAATCTTTTTTCATAGATATGATGGATCTGGTACTACATTTACAATATCATCTTTTTTAAAAAACAATAGTGATTTTTGGAATTTAGAAAACAGTGAGTTTATAAATTTTAAGCTAGGAATTGGAAAAAAGGGAAATAAAGATTTAGCTCTTTTTATAAAACAAACTCCTTATTCTATTGGATACACTAGTTACTACTATACACAAAATTTAAACTCAGCTTATTTGCAATACAAAGGTACAATTTCTCATCCAAAAGATGATAATTATCCTTTGCAAAATTATAGTTACTTTATATATAAAAAAGATAGTTCAAAAAAAGAAAACATTGAAAAATTTATTAAATTTACAAAACAAAACTACAATCCAAAAGATGATAAATTAAGCTATTTTGACTAAAATCAAGCTATTTTATTATAAATTTAACTTATTTGATATAGAATAATAAAATTTATTATAAGGAAATTTATTGGCACTTGTTGATTTAATAGATGTAAAAAAGAAATTTGGTACAAAAAGTATTTTAAATAATGCAAATTTAACTATAAACGATAAAGAGAGAATTGCCATTATTGGAAAAAATGGTGGTGGAAAATCAACTCTTATGAAAATAATTGCTGGAATTTATACACCTGATGAGGGAAGAGTTGTTACGCAAAATGGTATAAATGTGCAGTATCTTGAACAAGCTCCAAATTTCAAATCACATTTTACAGTAGAACAAGCCATAAGATCAGAACTTAAAGAGATATATAGTGCACTTGATGAATATACAAAAACTTTAAATTTGCTTTCCAATGATCCTGAAAATAAAGACTTAATACAAAAGCAAAACGAACTTAGCAAATTTATAGACACACACGATGCGTGGAATATAGAAAATAAAATAACTCGTGTAATTGAACATTTTGAACTTGATGAATTTAAAGATAGAGCTATTTCAACTTTAAGCGGTGGTGAGATAAGGCGTGTCGCACTTGGCGGACTTATCTTAAAAAAACCTGATGTACTTTTATTAGATGAACCAACAAACCATCTTGATGTTTACATGGTTAAATTTTTAGAGGAAATGATTATTTCCAGTAATCAAACAATAGTTTTTATAAGTCATGATAGATATTTTATAGAACGCCTTGCTAATCGCTGTATAGAAATAGAAGATGGCGAAATTCAAAGTTTTGATGGTGGATATGAAAATTATTTAATTAAAAAACAAGAAATGCTATCTTCTATGCAAAAAAGCTATGAAACTTTAATAAAAACTTTAAAAAGCGAAGAAGAGTGGCTTAGGCGTGGAGTAAAAGCAAGACTTAAAAGAGATGAGGGAAGAAAACAACGCGTTATTCAAATGCGAGAAGCTGCAAAGAAAAATCCTGGAATTATACGAAAAGTAAAGCTTGAACTAGAAAGAGCAAATGTTAGTTTTAATCATGGTGGACTTGGGCAAAATAGAAAAAAAATGCTTTTTGAGTGTGTAAATTTAACTAAGGATTTAGGTGGAAAAACACTTTTTAAAAATTTCAATACAAGAGTGTTGCAAGGTGAGAGGATTGGAATAGTAGGAAAAAACGGAAGTGGAAAAAGCACACTTTTAAAAACATTTTTGGGCAGAATTTCGCCAGATAGCGGAGTTGTAAAAAAAGGTGAATTAAAAATTGGATATTTCGATCAAATGAGAGAAGGCATTAACGACGATGATAGTTTAATAGAAGTTTTTTGCCCAAACGGTGGGGATCATGTTTGGGTTAGAGGTAGATATATGCATGTATATGGCTATTTAAAAAACTTTCTTTTCCCAAAAGAGTTTTTAACTCAAAAAGTTGGCTCTTTAAGTGGTGGCGAAAAAAATAGGGTAGCTTTGGCTTTACTTTTTACAAAAGAGTATGATTGCTTAATTTTAGATGAACCTACAAATGACCTTGACATTGCTACAATTAATATTTTAGAAGAGTATTTAATGAGCTTTGAAGGTGCTGTTATCATCGTAAGTCATGATAGATATTTTGTAGATAAGGTTACAAATAAGCTTTGGATTTTTGAAAATAGTGGAAATATTAATCAAACATACATGCCATATAGTGAGTATTTAGAGCTTGAAGATGAAATAGAAGAGCTTGATGAAATAGAAAAAGATGCCAAAGAAAAAGCAAACGAGCAACAAGCTCAAAAAAGCTTACAGCCAAAAACTCAAACAAAATTAAGCTTTAAGCAAAATAAAATTTTAAATGAGTATCCAGCTGAAATAGAAAGACTTGAAAACCGTATAAAAGAGCTAAATCACGCACTTTCAACACCTGAAATTTATAAAGAAGTAGGAATTCAATCTCTTTTTGAAGAATTAGAAGAAAAAAAGGGAAATTTAACAAATATGGAAAATGAGTATTTTGAAGTTTTAGCGTTGGCTGAGAGTTTTAAAAGTTGAAAGCTCAATACTTTTTTAAAATTTAGTCAATTTTATTTTTACTATTTTTATACAACCACAAAAGATGCAACACTCTTAAATTTATCACAACGATACTTATATAAAAAGCAATTCCTTGAAAAATAGCTGTAGTATATGAAGCACCAAGCTTTGTTTGGTATTTTTGTAAATAAGTTATGCTATTTCGTCTTTCAAAGATATTACCACAATCATTTAAAAAATTTCCGCTAAAAAAATAATATAAAATATAGATAAAAAACAGGTAAACACAAATCAGTAAAATAAAAAGTAAAAATGGATTTTTAACTAGTTTTAAATCTTGTTCGTTTATTTTACCAACAACACCATCTTTTACAGGTTCATTTATGCCTAAGAAACCATTTAAAATCACAAGCTTATAAAAATAGTTTTTAAAATGCCAAATCGTATAAATAAGCCCAATAACTAGCATAAAACAAAAGTAAAGCACTATACCGCTTTTTATATTTTCATCTTTATCTAAGATATCAACTACTGGGATAAATTTAAAAAAATCTATAAATTTTGAAACGTTTGGATAAATTTTTTCTATATCATAAGGCACGATTAAGGCAAAAAATAGATAACTTAATATAAAGAGTATTTGGATAATATAGTATTTTTTAATTGAATATGATTTTTGATTTTTTAAATTTAAAATAAATTTTTCTTTCATATCTTTTGAAATTTAGGGCGCGAATTTACGCCCTAAATTTATTCAACTTTTTTACCAATTGTTCTTAAAATAATAAATATAAAAATTACTCCAAGTGCTAATGAAAATACCACCGGTAGTCCAAAAGATACAGGCAAATAGCCAATAAGTATAGAAATTGCACCTATTAGTAACGCATAAGGCATCTGTGTTGAGACGTGATCTATGTGATTACAACCTGCCCCCATTGAAGAAAGTATTGTTGTATCTGATATCGGTGAACAGTGATCGCCAAATATAGCACCTGTTAATACAGAGCCAATATTTATTATCATATATGAGTGAAGTATATGCTCTGTTAAGCCATTGTATCCGCCTATTGCAAAAGCTAAAGGTATGGCAAGTGGCATTAAAATACCCATTGTTCCATAGCTTGTTCCTGTAGAAAATGAGATAAATGATCCAAGTATAAAAATAGTTGTTGGAAGAACCCAAAGTGGAACTGAATCTGATAAAATTCCTACTAAATATCTCGAAGTTCCTAAATCTTTAATGATTGAGCTAAGCGACCATGCAAGTAGTAAAATAATTATTGTAATTATCATAGTTTTCCAACCCTTTGCCCAAACACTAATTGCTTCACTAATTGTAAATATTTTTCTATAAACACCCATAAAAATAGCAACTACAGTCGCAAAAAGTGCAGCTTGAAAAAGCACAACCGAAGCATCAGCATTACCAAAAGTTTCTCTTAAAGCAAATAGTGAAAAAGGATCAGCCTTAACTTGTTTTAAAATTTCACCCTCTAATGCTCCAAGACCATTTAGATAAAAACCTAAAACTGCACCAAACATTAAAACTAAAATTGGAATTATTGCATTTGATGTTTGAAGTTTAACACCTGCTTTAGGAAGAATTGATTTATCTTCTATATCATCCATTTTTATGTTGTTTTTTGATGTCGTTATGCCAGTTGTTCTAGCTCTTAGTTCAGCTTTATACATAGGGCCAAATTCTCTTGCTGTAATAGCTGTAGCAAAAACAAAAATTATCATAAATATATTATAAAACCTATATGGAATTGTCTCTAGAAATATTGCAAATGCATTTACATCAGTCATTCCAATGATTTCATAAGAAGACTTTATAACAGAAAGCTCATACCCAATCCATGTTGAGATTATGGCTATTCCAGAAATGGGAGCAGCTGTTGCGTCTATAATAAAAGCAAGTTTTTCTCTTGAAACTTTAAATTTATCAGTAACTGGGCGCATTACAGGTCCGACAATAAGGGCGTTAGCATAATCATCAAAGAAAACAAAAAGCCCCATTAACCAAGTTGAAATTTGTGATGATTTATGGTTTTTAGCTTTTTTTGCAAGCCACTCAGCGACTGCTTTTGTGCCGCCCATTCTTGTAATTAGTGCAACAACACCGCCAATTGCCAAAACTTGAAGAATAATTCCTGCATTCCATGGATCTGCCATTGAGTGAACCATTCTATTGCAAACATTTACAAAACCTTTTATAAAAGCACTAAAAATATTATCTTGTGTTATAAACATCATAAATGTTCCACTAAAAACACCTATAAAAAGAGAAAAAATAACATCTTTTGTAATAAAAGCCAATGTGATTGCAACAACTGGTGGAATAAGTGTTAAAATTCCAAATTTTTGAGCGTTTAAATTGGCTAACTCATTTCCAAACACAAGTATTGGAAGAAATAAAAAAATTGTAAAAATAAACCTTTTCATGTAAAACCATTTCTTTTTAATTTAATAAATTTCGCATTATAACAAATTTATTTGTAAAAACTGCTTTTTCATTATTTTTTTATTAAATTTATGCTAAATTACATTTTATAAAATTTTATAATAAAAATTAATGGAGAATATATGCTTTATATACTAATAATATTGTTTTTGGCTTATAGCTTGTTTAAAATTTTTTTAGAAATTTGCGAACTTAAATTTGTAAAAGAAGAGATAGAAAAAGAAGCTGTTATTTTAGATGAAAAAACATACAAAGAAGCCGGAAATATTACTATTTTTAATAAAAAATTTGCTATTTTTACTTTGATATATGAATTTTTTATAACCATTTGTTGGTTTAGTTTTGGATTAAGGCTTTTGTATCAAAATGTGGTTTTAAACAATACTATTTTTGAAAATTTAGTCTTTGTGGTAAGCTTTTTTTTAATTGGCGGAATTTTAAGTTTGCCTATTGATATTTATTCTAAATTTGTAAAAGATAAAAAATTTGGTTTTTCAAATTTGAGCATTAAAACTTTTTTATTGGATTTATTAAAGTCTTTTTTACTAAGTGTTATATTTGGCTCAATAGTTGTTTATTTGCTTTTAATTTGCATAAATTTTTTAGGAAATTTTTGGTGGTTTTGGGCTGCAATTTTGTCATTTGCAATTGTTTTAATTATAAATTTTTTATATCCTACTTTAATCGCTCCACTTTTTAACAAAATGGAAATTTTAAAAGATGATGCTTTAAAAGAAAGCATTGAAGCACTTCTAAAAAAATGTGGATTTAAAAGTAGCGGTGTTTTTACAATCGATGCTAGCAAACGAGATAATCGTCTAAACGCTTATTTTGGTGGTTTTGGAAGCTCTAAAAGAGTAGTTTTGTTTGATACACTTATAAAAAAACTTACAAAAGATGAAATTTTAGCTGTTTTAGGTCATGAATTAGGGCATTTTAAAAACAAAGATATTTTAAGAATTTTAGTTTTTTCAGCTATTTTATTTTTTGTTATTTTTGGTCTTTTGGGAAATTTGCCAGAAACTATTTTTAACGCTGTTGGAATTGAAAAAAGTGGTGGAAGTATTATAGTGATGATAGCCATTTTATCAAATTTGCTTTCATTTATTATAACTCCACTTCAATCTTTTTTAAGCAGAAAAAGAGAGTTTGCGGCTGATAAATTTGGTGCTAAAATGCAAAATAAAAATGACATGATAAACGCCCTAAAGAAGCTTGGAAGCGAGAATAAAGCTTTTCCTAAATCACACAAGCTTTATTCAAATTTTTACCATTCTCATCCAACTTTGTATGAGCGCATTTGTGAGTTAAATGATGAAAATATTTGAAGCTCTTAAAAAGGGTGAAGAACTTACAACACCTTTTGTTGCAAGAGAACTTTTAAAATTTCATCTAAATTTAAGTATGACTGAAATTTTACTTCAAATAAATGAAAATTTAGATCATCCTCATAGATATTTTTTATTATTAAAAAGATATGAAGATGGCGAGCCGTTAGAGTATATAACGAGTAAAGCAAGCTTTTTGGATAGTGAGTTTTTTATAAAAAAGGGTGTTTTAATCCCTAGATTTGAAACTGAAATTTTAGTCAAAAAAGTCTATGAAGTTGCAAAAAATTTTGCAAATCCTAAAATTTGTGAAATTGGTTTTGGAAGTGGAATAATTTCTTTAAGCCTAAAAAAAATGATTCCAAGCTCAAATATAACAGCTACTGATATTTCAAAAACAGCTTTTGAAGTCGCAAGTATAAATGCTAAAAAGCTAAATTTAGATGTAAACTTTATAAACACATCTTATCTTGATGGAATAGACGATAGTTTTGATATCATAGTATCAAACCCGCCATACATAAAAAATAGTTATAAACTTGATAAATGGGTCTTAAATGAGCCAAAAGAAGCACTTTTTGGCGGCGTTAAAGGATATGAAATTTTAGAACACATTATTAATTTAAGTAAAGATAAAACAAGAATTCTAGCTTGTGAAATAGGCTATGATCAAAAAAGACCTTTAAGTAAAATCTTAAGAGAAAATGGTTTTGAAGCTAAATTTTATAAAGATTTAGCAGGTTTTGATAGAGTGTTTTTAGCCTCAAATTCAAATCTTTTTAAAGATGGTTTTGATGAATTGTGATTTGATATATATTTTAAGAAGTTATAGAGCTTTTGGATATAAATTTATAGATGAAAGTGTTTTAAATTTGGTTAAAAAAAGTAAATTTAAAGACTTTGATGAACTACAGCAAAACCTCAATATTTGCGAGTTATGCAATCTTTCAAAACAAAGAATTAATACTGTTTTTTCTAAAAATAAACATGCTAAAATTATGATAATTTTAAAAAATCCAAGTGATATTCAAAATAAAACTGGAGATTTGCTATCCTCAAAGCTAGTTTTAGAGTTTAAAAACGAGCTTATTAATACCTTAAATTTAAGTGAAGATGATTTATACTTTACTTTTATGGTAAAATGTCACTCAAATAAAGATATTAAACCTTATGATGAGAGTTTTCAAAGGTGTAAGCCATATCTTTTTGATGAGATTGAAAAACTAAATCCAAGGCTTATTTTGGCAATGGGTGATGAGTGTTTAGGTGCTATTTTTGAAGATTTTGAAATGTCTAGTTTAGAAACACTTCATGGTTATGTTTTAAAATATAAAAAAAACTTTGTTTTGCCTATGTTTGATCTTGATTTTATAAGGTTAAATCCAGCGAAAAAAGAGTTTTTTTTAAATGATATAAAAAAAATTAAAGAGTTGTTATGAAAAAAATTTTACTAATATTATTGTTAATTTTCTCAAGTTGTTTTGCAAAAATTCAAAAACCTTCTCCTATCCCACCAGCAAGTCTTTATTATCTAGACTTTGAACCTGGAATTTGCGATAGCCAATGTTTAAAAAAATTAATTGATGAAAAAAAAGATTTTAGCTTTTTATCAAGATACTCTAAGGAGTATTCAAATTCTTATCTTGAAAGCTACTATATGAGTTTATCTAGTGGCATTGCAAAGCTTGTTGTAACAAAAGATATGGATTTATCACAGCAACAAATTGCTGTTTTACTTCCTCAAAATATAATAGGTGGATATGCTCACATAGTTTCAAATGCGGTGTTTTCTTATATAATTTCTAAAGATTTAAATGTAAAGGTTAAATTTTATCTAACTGGAAATGAAAATGAAGCATCATTAATAACTGCTATTGATAAAATAAAAAATGATGGTATTTCTTTGGTTATTGCTCCATTTACTGCAAAAGGCGCTGAGATAATCGCAAAAAATTCTGATATAAATATGCTTTTTTTCATACCTACACTTCACTATAAAATGGTTAAAGCAAGCAAAGGAAATATCTTTTTTGGAGGTATTGACTACGAAGATCAAGTTTTAAAACTTTTAGAGTATTCTGATTATAAAAATATAGTTGTTTTTGAAGATAATAGCTTTTTGGCAAAATTTTTAGACGAGTATATTTCTTTAAGTGGTGCAAATATAGAAAAAAAAGTTTTAGTTGATGGTGCCCAAACTTCGCTTCTAGGAAGAGTTGATGAGAGTTTAAAAGATGTTGATGTTTTTTTAAATTTGCCACTTAATGCAACAGCTAAGATAATTTATGAGTTGAAGATAAATGATTTGGTGCCAAATGCCTTTTTTACAACGCAGATAAATTATGCTCCAAAGCTTTTATCACTTATAGATTTTAAAGATAGACAAAATTTATTTATCGCAAATTCCATTACTCATGTTCCGCAAAATATTGCTTCTATAAGTTCAATTTTGGGAGTTGATATTTATTATAACTGGATTGCTTACTCAACGGCTATTGGGCTTGATTATTTATACAATGCTTTTGCAAACACCGATGATGAGCGAGTTTTTAAAGAAAGAATTGTTGGCTCAAGTATAGATTATGACACAAAGATCTATAAAACAACAAATCATAAATTTGAACTTATAAAGGATGAAGAGGTTGATTTAAATAGCGAGTTTGATTTTTAGTTATAAGTAGAAAATTCTACTTATAATTTTTAAAAAATTCTATCATTTTGCTACTCATTGCAGCTGGTTTTTTATCTACCAAATAGGCTATTTTTATATCGGCTTCAAAAATAAGCTCTTTCTCATCCAGGTTTTTTTCCAAAGAGGCAATTTTATAAATTTTTTGATTTATAACTAAACTTGCCTTTTTTATACTATTTGGTGTTGAAATAACTTCTAATATATCTCCTAAAAAAGCTGGTTTTATATATGAGGCATTTATATTTTTAACAACAAAATGCCTATTTGGGGTAAATGGGTCTAGGTTTGAGTTAAATACCATTTCGCTTCTTGCACGCTCACAGTATTTTATAAAATTTGTATGATATACAATACCACCTGCATCTGTATCTTCGTAATAAACTCTTATTTTCATTTACTTAGCCTCTTGTTTAAGCTCATTTTTAATGCTTGGAAATTTAATAAAAAACAAAAATGTTTGAGCTATAAGCATGATTTTCATAGTCCATTCGCTAGCTTTATGCATTTGTGCAAAAGAAGCAGTTTGTGTCATTGATGGTCCGATTTGTTGGGCATTTACTATATAATTTGAAAAGTAAAATATAAAAAGTAGGGCTAATACTAAATTTACAAAAGCAAGCATAAAAGTTGAAAATTTAATATTAAAATTTTTATTTTTATTAGCTAGATTAATGCTTTCTGCAATAAATGCCAAAATTGATATGATAAGTAAAACTTTATTAAATCTTAGAAAAATTTCAGTCATTATTTGCCCGCTTTGAAAATGAGTTAAAACACCTTCACCAATTAAATTTGCTGGATTAAAAATCACAGGTGCAACAAAAACTCCTGCGCAAATTTCAAGACCTATTAAAATAGCAATCAAAAAAAGATAGATATTTAAAATTCTATTCATAAATTTCCTTTAAAAGTTTATTTATTTTAAATTTCCAAAATTATACTGCAAAATGTTAAACACATAAAAAAGTTGTTTCTTATCTATTTTTAAGTAATTTTAAGATAAAATCATCGTTTGGTAAATTAAAAAATTAAAAGGAAAAATATGAAAAGAACATATCAACCACATAATGCTCCTAAGAAAAGAACACATGGTTTTAGAGTTAGGATGAAAAGTAAAAACGGCAGAAAAGTTATCAATGCAAGAAGAGCAAAAGGTAGAAAAAGATTGGCTGTTTGATTGAATTTTCTGCCATAAATAAGGCAGATGAGTTTAAAAAAGTTTATGAGATGGCTAAAAAATGGCACACTGAGTTTGCAGTTGTTTATTTTTTAGCTTCTGACGATAGAAAATTTACAGCAATTGCTAGTAAAAAAGTAGGAAAAGCAGTTATTAGAAATCGTGCTAAAAGAGTTTTAAGAGCGGCATTTGCTAATATGGGATATGATTTAAAATCAGGATTTTACATTATAATTGCGAAGCCTTCAATAATTAACTTTAGCTTTGATTCTATAAAAAAGAGTTTAAGATGGTCTTTTAGAAAAATGGATGCTTTTAAATGAAGGATTTTTTTATAAAAATCATAAAAATTTATCAACATAACATCTCACCGCTTTTTCCAGCGGCTTGCAGATACTATCCTAGTTGTTCTGAATATGCTTTGATACAATTTAAGCACAATTTTTGTTTAAAAGCATTTTTTTTAACTATTTTAAGAATTCTAAGATGTAATCAACTTTTTAAAGGTGGAATCGACTATCCTATAATTTATAAAGATTTTTCTGCTGTAAAATTTTCTTTTAAAAATAAGAATTTGAAGTTTTTATTTTGGTTTGTTCCTTATAAAAATGGAAAATACTATGTTATAAAATCATATAAAAAGGAAAATTAGCCCCATGATGGATGAAAAATCACTTCAAAAAAGAGCTATCATTGCAACGCTTCTTGCTTTCATTTTTTTTATAGCCTACGATAGTCTTTATTTATCAAAATTTAGAGACACAAATGCAACAATTGCTACAAAACAGGTAAAAACCGCAAACGAAGCACCAAATGTAAAGCTTGATAATCAAAATAAAGCTCCTATTAATACAGTTTCAAAAGAAGATAAAACAATAGTAAATATAAGTTCAGATTATTTTAATGCTAAAATTGACTCTTTAGGAAGAATAAGCTCATTTAAATTAAATGAAAATATTTATAAAGATGAAGAAGGAAATTTTTTAAATTTAATAACACAATATCCAAAACCATTAGAAATTAGGTTTGCAAACCAAGAAATTAATAAGCTAGCTTTTGAAATTCCGTACGAAGCAAGTGTGTCAAACATTAATTTAAATGATGGTGAAAAAAGCGTTGTTCTTACTCAAAATTTAGGCGAAGTTATAGTTAAAAAAACTATAACTTTTTCAAAAAGGGGTAATTATAAGGTAAAAGTAGAAACAAATAAGAATGAAAATTACTTTGTAACTCCAGGACTTAGGCCAGATGTTGCAGCAGATAGACTTACAATCCATGGAGTATTACTTAGAAATTTAGAAGATAATCTAGAAATTGTAAAAGATGGAAAAGTAAAAAATAAAGCTCAAACTTATAATCACATCGATATTGCATCATCTTTTGATAGATACTACGCAACTTTATTTTATAACTTTGAAAAACCTATGAAAGTAGCGCTAAATGAGACAAGTGATGGAATAAATCAAGTTTTTGTAGCAGTTGAAGATAGAGTTTTTGAAGCCGGTGGCTTTATAGGGCCTAAAAATCATGAGCTTTTAAAATCAATAAATCCTGAATTAAGTGATGTTATAGAGTATGGCTGGTTTACTTTTATTGCAAAACCTATGTTTTGGTTACTTAATAAGTTTTATACCATGGTTGGAAATTGGGGTTGGGCAATAGTTATTTTAACTATTTTAATAAGGCTTATTTTATCACCACTTACTTATAAAGCTATGATTTCTATGAATAAGCTAAAAGATTTGGCTCCAAAAATGAAAGAAATTAGAGAAAAATATAAAAACGATCCGCAAAAAATGCAAGCACAAGTTATGGAACTATATAGAAAACATGGTGCAAATCCAATGGGTGGATGTTTGCCTATGATTTTACAAATTCCTGTATTTTTTGCAATTTATAGGGTTTTATTAAACGCAATTGAACTTCAAGGAGCACCTTGGATACTTTGGATAGATAATTTAGCCATTAAGGATCCATATTTTATACTTCCTATCATAATGGGTGCTGCGATGTATATCCAACAGCGTCTTACTCCTACGAGCTTTACTGATCCAATGCAAGAAAAGATTATGAAATTCTTGCCTGTAATATTTATATTTTTCTTTATGACATTCCCAGCTGGACTTACACTTTATTGGTGTGTTAATAATATATTTGCTTTAATTCAGCAAATTATTATAAATAGAATGTTTAAAAAGAGAAAAGAGTTAGAAATGGCGGAGAAAAAATAGTGAAATTTGAAGCATTTACATTAGAAGAGGCTATAACAAAAGCCTCTGTTGAACTAGGATGTTCTGTAACTGAACTTGATTTTAAAGTTTTACAACATCCAAAAAGTGGTATTTTGGGTTTTTTCAAAAAAAATGCAATCATAGATGCTAAAAAAGTTGGCGATACAAAATCTTTGAAAAAAACAGATATAAGTAGTGAATCAAAAAAAGCTAAAAAAGAGCAAAATATAGATAAAGGTGAAAAATCTCAAAAAGCTAAAAAGGATGATAAAAGCCATCAAAAACCTGAGAAACAAAAAAATAATTTTGAAAACAAGAAAGAATTTATAAGGCCGAATAATGAAAAAGTTGAAATAAACAAGGCTATTATTGAAATAAAAAATGGAATTGAAAATCTTTTTAAAAATGATTTTTTCAACATCAATAGCTTTGAAGTAAATAAATTTGATGATAAAACTATTTATATAAAATTAGATGGTGATGATGCGGCACTTTTAATAGGGAAAGAGGGATATAGATATAAAGCAATAACACATCTTCTTCACAATTGGATTTATCCAAAATACGGATATCATGTAAAGCTTGAGATTTCACGATTTTTAGAAAATCAAGAAAAAATGATTGCTGCATATTTGGTTGATGTTATTGAAAAGGTAAAAACAACCGGAAAAGCTCAAACTAAACCTTTAGATGGTGTTTTGGTAAGAATTGCTTTAGAGCAGCTTAGAAATGAATTTCCTAATAATTATATCGGTGTTCGCTCTTCAAGACATGGAAAATTTATAGTTATAAGACCGGCAAAAAATGAATGATACAATTGTAGCTATATCTACTGCAAATGGGGTTGGGGCAGTATCTATTATAAGAGTTAGTGGAAAAGAAGCTTTAGATATTTCATTAAAACTTTTAAAAACAAATAAATTAACTCCAAGATACGCAACTTTGCTAAAAATTTATTCTTTAGACAATGAGCTTATAGATAGAGGTATAATAATTTATTTTAAATCTCCAAAAAGTTTTACTGGAGAGGATATAGTTGAGTTTCAAACTCATGGTGGATTTTTGATTTCAAATTTAATCATTGATGAGCTTTTAAAAGCTGGTGCTAGACTTGCAAAACCAGGAGAATTTAGTAAAAGAGCTTTTTTAAATGATAAAATGGATCTTGCAAAAGCGAGTTCTATCCAAAGCCTAATAACTGCTAGAAGTAAGGATGCTTTAAAAATTTTAACCTATCAAATGCAAGGATCACTTAGTGAATTTGTTGAATCTTTAAGGGGTGAGCTTGTTAAAACTCTTGCCTATACTGAAGTTTGTATAGATTATGCAGAAGAAGATTTACCAACTGATATTTTAGAAAAAATTAATACTTTACTTGGTAAAAATTATAAAAAACTTGATGAGATTGTTACTATTAGTAAACAAAGAAAAGGGCTTATAGAGGGATTTAAAATTGCTATTATAGGAAAGCCAAACGTTGGAAAAAGTTCTCTTTTAAATGCACTTTTATCTTATGACAGAGCTATAATCTCAAATGAGGCTGGTACTACTAGGGATTCTATAGAAGAAAGTCTTATGCTAGGAAGTCATTTAGTTAGGATAATTGATACTGCAGGCATTAGAGAGGGTGTTTCAAGTATAGAAAAAATTGGCATTAAAACTGCAATAAAAAAAGCAAACGAAGCCGATATTGTTCTAGCAGTTTTTGATAGCTCAGCTAAATTTGATGAAGAGGATAAAGTCATTTTAGAAATATGCATGGGCCTTGAAAAAAATGATAAAAAAATATTTTATATTTTAAACAAATCAGATTTAATTCAAAAATTTGATAAAAAACTAAATAAGCCTCTTCAGATTTCAGCTAAAGAGGGCATTGGGTTAGTTACTGATGAGTTGAAAAATTATCTTGATACTAAAAATTATGACGGGATTATGCTTACAGCAACTTATCAAATAAATGCTGTAAATTCAGCAAAAGAGGCAATTTTAAGAGCTAAAAATTTATTAAATGAAAATGAGCTTGAGCTTTTTGCCTATGAAATAAACTCGGCAATTAGTGAAATTTCATCTATAACAAGACCATTTGAGCGAACAGAAATTTTAGATGAGATGTTTTCATCATTTTGTTTAGGTAAATAAAGTTTTATTTAGTATAAATTTGTATAATATATTTCATGAAAAGTTATGAAAACAAAGCACTCTTTTTGGATAGAGATGGTGTTATAAATGAGGATTTTGGATATGTTTTTAAAATAGAAGATTTCAAATTTATAGATGGAATTTTCGAGATTTTAAAAGAATTTAAAAAAAGAGATTTTTTAATCATCATTGTCACTAACCAATCAGGCATTCAAAGAGGCTACTACACTACAAAAGATTTTGAAATTTTAACAGACTATATGAAAGATGAGTTTAAAAAAAGAGATATAAATATTGATAAAGTCTATTTTTGTCCTCATTTGAGTGGTTGTGAGTGCAGAAAGCCAAACCCTGGAATGATTTTAGCTGCAAAGGATGAATTTGGTATAGATTTTTCAAAATCCTACTTAATAGGCGATAAACTAAGCGATATCGAAGCTGGAAAAAATGCCGGAGTTAAAAATTTGTTTTTACTAAGCAAAGAAGAAAAAAGTTTAAATAGAGACTTTCATTGCATAAAAGAGCTTAAAGAAATGCTTAAATTTATAAGGAAAAAAGATGAAAAATAAAAAAATAGTTATAACTGGCGGGGCTGGTTTTATAGGTTCAAATTTGGCAAATTATTTTGAAAATTTAGGCGCTGATGTTTTAGTTGTGGATATTTTTAGAACAGGTGAAAGATTTGATAATGGCAACTTAAAGAGTTTTGGTCACTATAAAAACTTGCTTAAATTTGGTGGCAGGGTTTTAGAGGGTGATATAAATGATAGAAAAACTCTTAAAAGTATCGCTAAATTTAAACCTGATGCAATTTTTCATGAAGCTGCCATCTCTGACACTACGGTAAATGATCAAAGCATAATGATAAAAACAAATTTAAATGCCTTTGCCGAGCTTCTTGATATTTGCAAAAAAATTGATGCAAAGATGATTTATGCAAGTTCAGCGGCAACTTATGGAAACGCAAAAAGTCCGCAAAAGATTTGGCATAGTGAAGAACCTAGAAATGTTTACGGTTTTTCAAAACTAATGATGGATAAACTAGCTTTAAAATATCACGAAAAAATTCATTGTATTGGTCTTAGATATTTCAATGTGTATGGTGAAAATGAGTTTTTTAAAGATAAAACTGCCTCTATGGTTTTGCAGTTTGGACTTCAAATTTTAAATGGGCAAAATCCAAGGCTTTTTGAAGATAGTGATAAGATAAAAAGAGATTTTGTCTATGTAAAAGATATTATTGCGATTAATCATTTGGCATTTTTATCTGATAAAAGTGGAGTATATAACGCTGCTACTGGAGTTGCAAGAAGCTTTCAAGAGATTGTAGATATCTTACAAAACGAGCTTAATACAAATTTAAAATGTGAATATATCAAAAATCCATTTATCAAACAATATCAATTCCACACACAAGCTGATATTTCTCTAAGTAGACAAAATCTCTCTTATGAGCCCAAATTTAGCCTTGAAGATGGAATTAAAAGCTATATCCCTGAGATTAAAAAAATATATGAAAGTATAAAAAATGAAGCCTAAAATTTTAGTTATTGGTGATTTAATGATAGATCACTATCTTTGGGGTGAGTGTGATAGAATTTCGCCTGAAGCACCTGTTGCAGTTGTTGATATTAGGAGCGAAAACAAGCGTCTAGGCGGAGCTGGAAATGTAATGGCCAACTTAAAAGCACTGGGCTTAGATGTTGGCGTGATGAGTGTTGTTGGTGATGATGAGTCTGGCAAAGATATAGTTTTAATGCTTGAGAATATGGGTGTAAAGATTGAGAAAATAGTAAAAGAAAAAGATAGAAAAAGCGCTCATAAAACTCGTATTATGGCAGTTCATCAGCAAGTTATAAGGTTTGATAAGGAAAGCAAAGATGATATTTTGGAAACTTCTAAAGATGAGCTTTTAAACTCTTTGAAAAATATCATCAAAAAATACGACGCTGTTTTGTTGAGTGACTATGCAAAAGGTGTTTTACGATATGATTTTTGCCAGCAAATTATAAAAATAGCAAATGAAAACTCTAAATTTATCTTGATAGATCCAAAAGGAAGTGACTATTCCAAATATAAAAATGCAACACTTCTAACACCAAATTTAAAAGAGGCAATGCAAGCTTTAAAGATTAAAATTGATGATGATTTTTCACTAAAATTAGCCCTAAAAAGACTTAAAGATGAGTTAAATTTAAAATACTCCATTATAACTCTTTCTGAAAGAGGTATTGCTCTATACAACAACGATGAAGTAAAAATAATACCGGCAATTGCAAAAGAAGTTTTTGATGTAACTGGTGCTGGAGATACGGTACTTGCGACTTTAGGATATGCTTTGTCAAATAAAATGGACATAGTTTCTGCTCTTAGTCTTGCAAACAAGGCAGCTGCTGTCGTGGTTGGAAAAGTAGGAAGTGCAACTGCGAGTTTAGATGAAATAGAAAAATACTCCAAATCATCATCAAGTACAAACTTGGAAGAAAAAATAAAAAGCTTAGATGAAATTTGCCAAATTTTAAAAAATAATGATAAAAAAGTAGTTTTTACAAATGGTTGCTTTGATATTTTGCATGCTGGTCACATTAAGTATCTAAATAAGGCAAAAAAACTTGGAGATATTTTGATAATTGGACTAAATTCTGATAGCTCTGTTAAAAGGCTAAAAGGAAAAACTCGCCCTATAAACTCGCAAAACTCAAGAGCCTTACTTTTGAGTGCTTTAGAATTTGTTGATTTTGTGGTTATTTTTGATGAAGATACGCCTTTAAATTTGATTGAAAAAATTCGCCCTGCTGTTTTGGTAAAAGGGGCTGATTATACAGGTAAAGAAGTTGTTGGAAGCAATATAGCAAAAGAGGTTGTTTTGGTTGATTTTGAAGATGGTTTTAGCACTACAAATATCATAAATAAAATAAAAGGTTAAAAATGAAAGAGATGATTTTAAGGGAGATTGACTCACATTTAAAAGCAGCAAGTGAGTTTAAACATAATTTGATTGATGAGCTAAACAGGGCTTGTGAAATAGTTGTTGAAGCTATAAAAAACGACTCAAAGGTTTTTTTATGTGGCAATGGTGGAAGTGCAGCAGATGCCCAACATATAGCAGCTGAGCTAACAGGGCGATACAAAAGCGAAAGAAATCCACTTCCTGGCATTGCTTTGACAACTGATACATCGGCCCTAACAGCCATTGGCAATGATTATGGGTTTGACTATGTATTTGCAAGACAGCTTGCAGGACTTGGGCGAAAAGGTGATATTTTAATTGCGATTTCTACAAGTGGCAATAGCAAAAATGTCATAAATGCTTTGGAGTATGCAAAAAAAAATGGTATAAAAACTATTGGATTTAGTGGAAAAGGCGGTGGAAAGATGAACGGATGTTGTGATTTAAACTTAGTCGTTCCATCAAATGATACTGCAAGAATTCAAGAGATGCATATTTTTATGGGACATACTATTTGTCAAGCAATTGATGATGCTATTAAAAATTAAAATTTTTATTTATACATTCTATCACCATTCTTGGGGTTAGGTTTTTCATGCATTCATGAGTTTTTAAAGGGCATTCTCTTTTCATACAAGGCATACAGTCTAAATTTAAATGTAGTATTTTTGCCTTTTGATTTCCATAAGGAGATGTTTCATTAAATTTAGTTGGTCCAAAAAGTGCTATCGTAGGAACTTTATAGCTAGCTGCGATATGCATAGGACCACTGTCATTTGTAATAAATAAAGAAAGTCCAGCTATATTTTGGCACAATTCTTTAATAGATGTCTTTGCGCATAAATTTTTATGATTAATTTTATTCTTTGATAAAATATTAGAAATTTCGTTACATATTTTTTCTTCGTTTTTTCCTCCAAAAATTATAATATCATATTTATCTTTAAGTGCAATCCCAACTTCTGCAAAATACTCTGGATACCATCTTTTAGCACTTCCATAGCTTGCTCCTGGATTTAGTCCAAGTGTTGGTTTTTTAAAAATATTTGGCTTAAAATATAATTTTAATTTATTATTTTTTGCTTTTATTCCTAAAAAATCATTTATAAATTTTTCATATTTTTCAGCTTGATGTGTTGCTTTTATATTTTTATTAAAAATAACTTTTTTATTAGCTTTTAAAAATAAAAAGCCAAATTTTGTTGCAAAATGACTTCTAAAACTTATTGCAATGTCAAATTTTGGTAAATTTACAAAAGTTTTTGCTAAGTTGAAAAGTCTGCATTTAGTTTTTTTACTATCATCAATTATAATTTTTTCTAAGTTTGGATGATTTGTAAAAAGAGAAGTTGAGGCAAAAGAGCCAAAAAAAGTTATTTTTGCATTTGGGAAATTTAAGGTTATATTTTCTATGGCTAAAGTGCTCATTACAGCATCACCTAGCCAGGTTGGAAGTTCAATAAATATTTTCATAAATTACCTTCATGGTTAAGCTTGCATTCTTTTCTATACTAAAATTTTTAGCTTTTTGTATATTTTCTTTACTCTGTTTTTCAAATATAGATTTATCATCAACAAATTTTTTAATTGTGTCTAAAATTTTAAAATCTGTTGGATGATTCATTACAAATTGATCATCTAGAATTTCACTTGCGCCATTTTGCTTTGTTGTAAAACACACACATCCATAACTTAACGCTTCCAAGACAACATTTGAAAACGGTTCATAATGTGTTGGAAAGATAAAAAAATCACTTGCTTCATAAAACCTTGATACATCTTTTCTAGATCCTAAAAATATTGCATTTATTCTTAATTTTAATGCTATTTTTTTATATTTTTTTATATTTTTATCATTTCCAATAATTATGGCATTATAATTATTTGGAAATTTTGATAAAATTTCTAGAAATTCCTTTACCCCTTTTCTTTTAAAGCCACTTCCAACAAATAAAAATAAAGGCTTTTTTTCATCTAAATTAAATTCTTTACAAATTTGTATTTTTTTATTTGATTTATTAACTATTTCTGGCAAATTTACACCATTATAGATTGTTATAATTTTATTTTTGTCTATGTTATATGTTGAGATAATTTGTTCTTTTATCAAATTTGAATTTGTAATGATTTTTTTTGAATTTTCAAAGCATTTTTTCTCAAGATATGGATAAACGAAATTTAATGGATTAAGCCACCAAATTTTTTTTAATTTTCTATATACCTTATGAACTCCGTCTCCAGCTCTGTAAATGTCTGCGCACTCAACTCTTTCAAGGCTGAAATAAAACTCATCTTCTTTTTTTTCTCTGCAAACTTGGTTGTTAAATTTTAAAGCTTTTTTCCATGAGCTAATTTTTTGATTTCCTTTAAATGAGCGAATTTCGCTATTTATATCACTATTTTTTAGAGCATTTGCTAATCTTTTTAGATAGTTTTCAGCCCCACCGATTGCATTTGGATTGGCTCGCAAGAATATTATTTTTTTCATGGAGACTATTTTATCATAATTTATAAGTTTTTAAGAATTTAACCATATAATTAAACATTTATAACTAGGAGATTGTTTTTGGATAAGGTAATAAAAGGCGAATATATTCAATATTTAAAATTATTTTTTTTTAGCGTTTATATTTTTGTTTTACCAATAGCTCGTACAGCTGCAATCCAAAGCTTTTCTTTGGTTTTATTTTTGCTATTATTGGCTATTACAGATTTTAAAAAGGTTGATTTTAAAAATCTTTTAAAAATTAAGTGGCTTTTGGTTATATTGTTTGCATTTATTGTTTTAGCTTATTTATCGTTGTTCTATTCGATTGATATAAAAACAAGTTTAAAAGAGGTAAATAAAGAACTTGTAAGAAATGTTTTTGTTATGATTGTAGTGTTTTTGTTTTTTAGTATTTATTCTATAGATAAAATTACGCCTTATATTTATTCTATCATAACAATTTTATTTATTCACACTATTATAAATTTATATACTTGGTATTTAGCTGATTTTAGTTTGAATGTTAGAACAGGTGGATTATTAGATGGCTATATAAATAAAGGTGGTGGTGAAAGATTTGCTATTTGGACTAGCTTTGCAATATCTGCTTCTATAGCAATTTTTTTATATAAAAATAAATTTATAGGAGCTATGTTTTTTCTTTTATCTATTCTTAGTATGTTTTCTACTCATACTAGAGCTGGGTATTTAGCGGCATTATGTATGGTAATTTTGATTGCTTTTGCAACTATAAAATCTCGTCTCATAAAAGTTTTAACTATTTTATTTTTTATAATTTTTATAATTGGAGTATATTTAAACTCGCATAACTTTAGTCATAGATACAACCTTAAGGCATCAAATAACTATATAGCCTTAATGAAAAAAGCACCAAATGAAATGGGTGAAGAATATAAAAAATTAAATCTAGATTATTCTATCTCATCTCGTATTTCTATGTGGAAAGCTGCTATTATACATAGCTTAGATCATCCTTTTGAGCCAACTGGCTACGGTAGATTTTTATATGGTAAAAATATTGTAAAACTAAACTCAAAAGAAAATCAACCTTTTGCAGTATATTCACAAGTGCATAATGAATTTATTGGAGTATTATTTTCTTTAGGAATTTTTGGATTAATACTGTTTTTATCTTTTTGGATTTATTTTTTAAAAAAAAGTTATAGTCTTATAAAAAACAGTATTAACAATACTACTTCAATGTTTGGCTTTACGATGTTTTTTGGCGGTATTGGATTTATTGTAAATTTGTGTTTTGGAAGTTTTTTTGGAGATACAGAAGCGAAATTTTTTTATATGATGTTTGGAATAATTTTAGCAATTTCAGTTAAAAATTGTATAAAAAATTTTTAGATTGTAAAAACATTTTATAAAATAAGAATTAGGGTATGTTATTGAAAATTTTGTTAATAAGAAATGATAATATTGGCGATTTAGTATGTACTACACCAGCAATTGAAGCTATAAGAAAGAAATATCCAAGTTCTAAAATTGATATAGTGGTAAATAGTTTAAACTCTTTTGTTGTTAAAAATAATCCTTTTTTAGATAGAATTTATATTTATACCAAAACAAAGCATAAAAATAAATTTTTAGACAAAGTAATAGCTTTTTTAAAAAAAGGAAAGATTTTATACGAAATAAAAAAAGAAAAATATGACATTTGTATCATTTTTAGAAGCTCATATTCAAAATATGCTGGACTTTTTGCAAGGGTTTCAAAAGCCAAAAGAGTAATTGGAGTTGATGAAAACAAAGAAGCAAATTTTATAACTGATAAAATTCCTTATACCAACATAAATGAAGCAAAAATTTGTTTTGAAATTTTAAAGCCTTTAGAAATTTATTATGGTGGAGAAAAAACTTTTTTAAATTTTAGTATAAAAAATGAAAAATATAAAGATTTTATTTTTTTTCATGTTTCATCTAGAATCAAAAAAAATAAAATAAGTAAAGATAAAATTTGTGAAATTTTAAAATTTCTAAAAACAAAATATAATAATATTATAATAACAGCAGAAGATGATAATTTTGCTAGTGATATATCAAAAAAAGTTAGCGTAGAATATTTAAAAACAAATAGTTTAAATGAATTGATTTCCTATCTGCAATTTGCTAAGTTTTTAATTACATTGGATGGTGGCATTGCACATATAGCTCCAGCAATTGGCGTAAATACATTAATAATTTTTGGGAAAACAGATATGAATCGCTGGAAGCCGATATATACAAATGCAAAGTGCATAGCCTTGCAAGATGAGACAAGATTGGCTGAAAATGTAGACAACAAGTTAATATTTGATACGATTTTGAAGGAATTTTTATGATAAATATTTTAGAACTTGAAAGCTCTCTTGGTTTTGGTGGGCAAGAACACAGAACCCAAAGAGTTATAAACGGACTTGATAAAAATAAATTTAGAGTATTTTATGGACTTAATAAAGGTTCAAAAAGTCTTTTAAAAGATATTGATTGTGAGTTTGTTGAGTTTAATTTAAAAAAAGTTTATAATCTTTTTGAGATTATAAAAATATGCAAATTTGTTAAAAAAAATAAAATTGATATCATATCAACTCATTCAGGAAAAGATGGGATAATTGGGGCTATTGTTGGAAAGATATGTAAGATTAAAGTTGTAAGAACTAGGCATTTACAACTTCCCATAACTTCACCTTTCACATATAATCTAAATACAAAAGTTGTAGGTGTTTGCCAAGCAGTTTGTGATGACTTGATAAAAAGAGGCGTTAAAAAAGAGCTAGTTACAAGGATATATACAGGCATTGATACAAATAAATATACGCCTAATTTTAGTATAAATTTAAAAAAAGAGTTTAGTTTAAGTGATGATACTGTTTGCATAGTCATAGTTGCTGTTCTTAGAGCTGCTAAAAACCATAAGCTTTTAATAGAGGCCTTTAATGAGTTAAATATAGAAAATAGTGCTTTATTTATAGTTGGAGATGGGCCACAAAAAGAAAATTTACAAAATTTGACAAAAGATAAAAAAAATATTTTTATGCTTGGCAATAGAAATGATGTAAATGAATTTTTAGGTTCAATGGATATATTAGTTCTTCCATCAAATATGGAAGCAATTGGCGGAGTTGTTCTTGAGGCATCAAGTTGCGAAGTTGCCACTATTGCAAGTAATGTTGGTGGACTTGGTGAGTCTGTTTGCGATAAAAAAAGTGGATTACTTTTTGAAAATGGAAATAAAGAAGCATTGAAAAAAGCTCTTAAAGAGTTGATTTTAAATAAAGACTTAAGAGATAAATTTGCAAAATTTGGAAGAGAATATGTGATTAAAAACTTTAGTATTGAGAAGATGATTAAAGATACGGAAAAATTATATGAGTCTTTATGAAATTTTAGTTAATTTTTTGATAAAAAATAAAAAAACTATAAAAACAGATTTGGTAAAAGATGATTTTAAAACCGTTTGTTTTTTTAGCAATACTGCAATTGGTGACACTCTTTTTAACACCCCTGTTTTTCGTGCTTTTAAAGAAAATTTTCCAAATGTTAAAACAATAGCTTTGCTAAATCAAAATAATTTTGATCTTTTTAAAGATGATAAAAACTTAGATGAGATTATAACTTATAATGGGAAGTGGAAATATTTTTTTAAAACAGCTAAAATTTTAAAATCAAAAAAAATAGATATAGTTTTTATACTTCACTCAAATGAGCCACAAGCAACACCGCTAGCAGTGTTAAGTGGTGCTAAATATATATTTAAACTCCACAATGATAAAAATGAGTTTAATAAATTTCATTCTAATTTGCCAAAAAAACTAGAAGTAAAAGACTATGTTGTAAAATATAGACTTAAATATTTAGAGTTTGTTGGTATAAAAAATCAAAACACTAGAATGCAGCTTTTTTTAGATAAAAAAGACTATGAGAGTGTTGATGAAATTTTAAAAAAAAATGATAAAACAAAATATATTGGCTTTCAAATGGGGGCTAGTACAGTTTCAAGGCAGTGGTTTTTAGAGCGCTGGGTTGAATTGGCTAAATTAATTTTACAAAATGATAGTTATAAAATAATTCTTACAGGAAGCAATAAAGATAAAATTTTAACCAACGCTTTTATGAAAAAAATAAAAGATAAAAATAGGGTTTTAAATTTAGCAGGCATTTTTAATATAAGACAAGCTGCGGCTTTAATTGATAGGCTTGATATTTTAGTAACTCCTGATACTGGACCACTTCACATAGCAGCCGCTTTAAAAACTCCAACTATTGCTTTATTTGCTGTTGCTGATCCTAAAGCATCAAATCCTGATTTTGATAAAGAGATACATAAATTTGTAAAAAAAGATCGAACTTGTAACCCTTGTTTAAGCAAAAGATGCAAATATCAAAAGTGTATGCTTCAAATTTCAGCAAAAGAGATATATGAACTATTAAAGGATTTGGTATAAAAAAAATTTTATTTATCGATACCGGCATAGAGTATGGTGGAGGAACAAAAAGTCTTTTATATTTAATAGAGGCATTAAAAAAAGCTGTTATTTATGATGTATTTGTATATTTTGAAAACAATTATATGGTAAAAGATAAAAAAATACTTGATATCATGAGAGAAAAAGAGATAAAAATTATAAAATTTAATAAGCCAAAATTTAAAATATCAAAATTTAAAAGAGAAATTTTTAGAATATTTTGTAAAAAATTAATTAAGAAAAAAAGATACGAGTATGATTTAAGATTTGCTAAAAAAATGCTTTTGGAGAATAATAAGTTTGATTTCATTCATCTAAACAATCATTTTTCTGCAAACCTTTCATATATAAGTGCGGCTAATGATTTGGGAATAAAAGTTATCCAACATTTAAGAAAAAATTCACCATTGGATAAATTTGATACTAATATATTAAATAAAAATATCTTTAAAGCTATTTCAGTTTCAAAATCTACTTTTGAATTTTATAATAAGTATTTAAAATTTGATAATTGTGTTATCTATAATCCAGTTTTTAAAAAACAAAACTATAAAAAAATAGATAAATTTGAAGAAATTTCTATTATAATGCCAGCAAATTTTTTAAAGCTAAAAGGACATGATTTGGTTTTTGATGCAATGCTAAATTTAAATAGAGATGATTTAAGATTATATATTGCTGGAAGTGGTAGCTTTGAAAAAAAGACAAAAGACAAGTTAGATATTTTAATAAAGAATGGTCTTGTTGTAAATTTAGGTTTTGTAGAAAATATGGATGAAATTTATCCAAAATTTGACTATATACTTGGTTTTTCGGAAAATGAAGGGCTTCCAAGAGTTGTAATTGAAGCTTTAAGTTATGGTTTGGGCGTTATATTTTCTAATATAAATGTTATAAATGAAATTTACAATATCTCTTCAAAAAAAGATGATTTTTATATTGTAAATAGAACAGCTAATGATTTACATAACCTTCTTTTAAAAATAGAAAAACCAAAAAATAAAGAAATTGATTTTAATATAATAAATACTTTTAGTTTTGAAAATTTTTCAAAGTCTATTTTAAATTTTTATTCAAACTATAGATAAAGTCGTATATATTTTTTTCATCATCTTGGCTTAACACAAAGTATTTTTTAGCATCGATGTCTCTTACTGTTTTAAAAACTGAGCTTATTGGTTTTAGTTTCGAGTTTATTATTAAAGATTTATAAGTGCCTCTTTGCTCGCTTGAAAAACAAGGACCCATTAGGCATATTGTCGGTATTTTCATTGTGTCTGCTATATAGTAGTTTCCGGTATCTGATGATATGTATAAGTTAAGCAAAGATATATAAAAAGGCAGTTCTCTTAACTCTATTTGATTTACAAAATTTATAACTATGTTATTTTTCAACTCTATTTGTTTTAGCAATTCATCTTCATTTTTTATACCAAAAATATAAATTTCACAATTAAATTTAGTTAATATTTCAAATATCTTATTCCAAGTTTGTATTGGAGGTGTTTTCATTTTATTTCCAGCACTAAGACTTATGCCAATTTTAAAAATTTTATCATCTTTTATTTTTTTATTTTTTGGTATAAAATATGGATTTTGTATACATTTTTCATATTTTTCATTTTCTGCATTTACCATTTTTAAATAAGTTGTAGTTGTTAAATTATTTGTTGAATGATTAACTCTTTTGGTTCCAATGGATAAAAATTTAAATTTTGATAAGCTTGGTTGTATCGTAACAATATTTTCTGCCATAGTAAATTTCCCTAAAAATAAATTTAAAGAATTTGGTGTTAGTATATAAACATTTGAGTAATTATTTAAAAATAATATAAATGCTAATTTCAATTTTCCAAATTTTTTATTTTTGTAGTTGTCTATTGGAAATTTATTTATTATTCTATTGTCATAATTTGCAAATGCTAAATTTGTTTTATTTAAAACAATATCAAATGGTTTTATTTTTTCAAAAATAATGCTTGAATTTGCATAATCACCTATAACTGCGTTTTGTATAATCAAGGTTTTATTATCTTTTTTTCTAAATATGCTTATTATTTTTAATATGGGATAAAAAAATATAAAAATGAGCAAATAAAACATATAGCACCTTTTTGACTTTTATATAATTATACTGTATAATTTTTTACCTTTTATAAAATAGGAGAATTTCATTTTATCAACAAATATAGATTTTTTTAAAAGAAGCCTAAAATGACAATTCCGATTTTAATGTATCATCATGTCTTACCAAAAAGTGGTTTCATAACAAGTAGCGTTTGTGAGTTTGAGTCCCAGATAAGATATTTATCAAAAAATGGATATAAAGCAATTACCTCAAATGAGTTTTACCTTTATAAAAAAGGCGAAATAACTCTTCCAAAAAAAAGCATTTTAATAACCTTTGATGATGGATGGAGAGATAATTTTTATTATGCCTATCCTATTTTAAAAAAATATGATTTAAAAGCAACTTTATTTTTAGTAAGTGGTTGGATAGAAGCTGCTAGCAACCAAAACTCTATAAATAAAACTGATTTTTTGCCACTTTCTCACAAAGAGGCTAAAAAAGCTGCACCTAAAAATCCTGCTGCACTTTTTTTAAACTGGGATGAAGTTGAAAAAATGAGTGATGTTTTTGACTTTCGTTCTCATACACACGGACATTTTGATAACTATTTTAAAAAAAATAGCTTAGAAGATGAGATAGTTTTATGCAAAGAAGTGTTTAAAAAACGTCTTGGATTTAATGATAATCAACTTTGCTGGCCAAGAGGAAAATTTGATGATAGCTATATAAATATAGCAAAAGATAATGGCTATGAGATGTTTTATACAACACAAAGAGGCATAAATTTAAGCGATAAAAAGCTAGAGCATATTAAAAGAATAGCTGTTAAAAAAGATGAGGCTTGGCTTAAAAAAACTCTTTTTATTTTTTCAAATGCATTTTTAGGAAAAATTTATTCAAGCCTTAAAAAGTAGCCGGATCAAGTTTTTTCTTAATTAAATTTTTAAAACTAGATAAAAACTCTTTTTCAAATTCCATTAAGCATTTGCTTATTTTACTACCATTGCAGCCATCATTTCCGCATGGAACACAATCCCAATTTTTTTGAATAACTATGTGTTTTCCCATTTTTTGAATTCCATTTTTTTTAGTATAGGCACTCTTTGTTAAAGAGTTATCCCACGGGCCCCACTCAAAGGCTCCACTTGGTCCAAAAAATGCTATACAAGGCACATCATTTGCAGCTGCAATATGCATAATAGCAGTATCAACTCCTATATATAAGGATGATTTTTTAGAAAGTGTTACTATTTGCTTTAAATTTAGTTTCCCTGCCAGATTTATTGGTTTACTTTTGCAAAGTGATAAGATACTATTTATTTTCTTCATTTCAGACTCATTTTTATCAGCGGTTAAAACTATTTTTATACCTAGTTCTTTTTCACATAAATCAATTATTTTGGCCATCATATTATCATTTATACATTTAAACATCCATCTTGATGTAGGATGAATATGTATAAATTTTTTAGGTAGATATAAAAAATCTACATTTTCATTGCTATAAACACTAACTTTTTTAGAAAAAGGTTCAAAATTTAGCGTTTTTAATGCATCTAAATTTTGCTCAACAACATGCCTAAATCCTTTAAATTTTGGTACTTCATCGGTTATAAATTTGCTTATTAGTTGGTTTTTACCTTTTATTCCTATTATTTTTTTTATATTTGCAAATTTGGCTATTAAAATACCTCTATCGCCACTAGTTAAATTTATAGCTATATCGTATTTTTCTTTTTTTATCTCTTTTGCAAAGCCTATCTCAGAAAAAATTCTTTTTAAAAAACTCATTTTTTTCAATTTATTTCTATCATAGATATGGATTTTGCTAACGTTTGGGTTTTGTGTGATCATAGCTTCACAACCTTTATTTAGAGCAAATCCAATCTTTGCATCCGGATATTTTATTTTTAAATTTTCAATTAAAGGTGTTGATAGTAAAACATCTCCAATATTTCTAAATTTTATAATTAAAATTTTCATTTTACATATTTCCAAAAAGTATATTGTGAATAAAGTTTTGAGATAATATATCCTTTATAGCCTTCTAAAAATCCGCCCTTTAAGACAAAAAGTTTAAAAAACGTCCATTTTGGATTTAAAAAAGCTTTAAGGTAGTTTTTCTTAGCACCAAGAGTTGAATATTTGTTTTGTTTAAGTATAAATTCTTCTATATTTTCATAGGCATAATGCTTAAAATAATTTTTCAGTTTTCCAAATTTATTATTTTTATCTTTAAACTCAACACTTTCGTGAACTTCTTTTTCATTAAAATTTGCAAATTTTTTATTGAAAAGCCTAATTGAATAATCAGGATAAAGACCCATTTTTCTGATAGCTTTTCCAAAGAAAAAATTAAGCCTTGAAACCCTATAAGCCATAAATTTTGGATTTTCTAAAATTTGTTTTATCTCCTTTTCGAGTTCTTTTGTTATAACTTCATCACTATCAAGCACAAAAACCCATTCATTGTTTGTGCTATTTACGCCAAATTTTTTTTGCTTTCCAAAACCAAGCCATTTTTGATGTATGAATTTAACATTGTAATTTTGACAAATTTCTTTCGTTTTATCGCTTGAGCCATTATCTATAACTAAAATTTCATCTGCAAATTTGGAGCTTTCTAAAACTTCTTTTAAATATTTTTCGCTATTAAATGTTAAAATTACTATGCTTAGTTTATTCATAAATTTCCTCATAAAAATGTTTAAATCTTTTATGAAACCAAAAATACTCATCAGGCTTAAATCTTATTATTTTTTCGGTTATATCGGCTTGAAGTTGTGTTGCTTTTAAAATAGCTTCATTTTTATCAAATTTTTTTATATCAATTGGCTCAAAAAAGCAAATTTCATCTTTTTTATCATTATTTTTATAGATAAAAGCCGGAATTATTAAAGCATTTGTTTTTTGTGCAAATATAGAAGCTGCAGGAGTATGCAAGGCTTTTTTATTAAAAAAGCTTATTTCTATTCCATCTTTTTTTGCAGTATTTTGATCGGTTAGTATACCGACTGCTCTTTTGTTTTTTAAAGCTTTTAAAACCCCCCTTGCGGCACCACTTTTTTCTATTAATTCTATATTGAATTGAGTTCTATTTTTAATTAAAATTTTATCCATTGATTTGCTATCAAGTGCTCTTCCTACTATGCTTACAGGACCAAATTTAGCTGCAATTGCGAGGCTAAAAAGCTCCCAATTTCCAAAATGAGCAGTTTGAACTATTATTGACCTATCGCTATTTAAAGCATTTATAAAAATTTCTTCATTTTTAAAAACTACTTTATTTAAAATTTTATCTTTTGTAGAGTTTTGATTTTTTATAAAATCAATTCCAAATCTTGCAAAATTTCTATATGTGTTTTTTGCAATTTTTAATTTTTCTTCTCTTGTTAAAGTATTTTCAAAGCACATATCTAAATTTGTAAGAACTATTTTTTTATGTTTTTTATCTATATAAAAAGCTAAAATTCCTATTAAATTTGAAAAGCCTTTTAACGCAAATTCTGGCAAAATTTTTACTATAAACCAAAGGGTGCAAAATAAAATCAGATAAATTTTATCCATTTAAAAGCCTTGTTGCTAAATTTGCTATTTTGTTAGGTTTTATCTCGTTTATACAAAAATCATTCTTATTTAGATTTTTTGCATCTATTTTTTTACCACTATGAATTGTTAAATTTATATCTGTTTGGTATGTATTTCTGTAATATGGCGTGTATCCAAAAATAGTGATTGATTTAACATTTAATGCCCAAGCTAAGTGTGTTGGTCCAGCATCTGGTCCTATTACAAGTTTAAAATTTGATATTTCATTGCATAGATCTTTTAGGCTTAAATTTGATATTTTTTTTACTTCTGTTTTATTGCTTATAAAATCAGCTAAATTTTCTTCACATTTTCCATAGGATATATAAATTTCATATCCTTTATTTTTTAAAATATTAATTAGTTCAACTTGTAGATTTACATCATAAATTTTTGCGTTTTGGCTAGAGCCTATTATGATTAAGATATCTTTTTTTTCATTTTTTGAATTAATAGTAAAACAAGGTGATTTATCTAAGATTTCATCCTTTGAAAAGCTAAAATTTAAAGTTTTTGAAGCAAGTGTTAGATATCTTATTATAACATTTTCTTCATAAGGTGAATAGATTTTCTTTGTATAAAAATAACTTGCAAAACTTTCTCTAATGCTATTTTTGTCAAAACCAGCTACATTTTTACAAATTAGCTTCGCAACCAAAGCAGATTTTATAAGACCTTGAAAGTCAATTGCTAAGTCATAACTATTTTTTCTTGCATTTTTTAAAATTTTATAACTTTTTATAAACTGCTTATTTTTTAAGTTAATTTTAATAACTTTATTTATAAGTTTGCAATTTTCTAAAATATTTGAAAATCTTTCTTCACAAACCCAATCAATTTGAGCATTTTCATAATACTTTTTTATAAATTGAAGAACTATAGAAGTTTGAACAATATCTCCAAGGGCTGAAAGTCTTACTATTGCTATTTTCATAAATTTCCCATTTAAAGTTTATATTCTACTAAATTAAACTAAAAATTATGTTTAAAAAAGTAATTACTTATCTAAAATAAGGTAAAATAGACAAAAATTTTATTCTAAAAGGTTAAATTATGAGAATTTTTATAACAGGAACAGCTGGATTTATCGGCTTTCATTTATCACAAAAATTAGCAAAAAGAGGTGATGAAGTATATGGATTTGATAATATAAATGACTATTATGATGTAAATTTAAAATACAAAAGATTAGAATTTTTAGGTTTTGATAAAGAAGATATAAAAGAAAATGATGTTATTACTTCAAAAAAATACTCAAATTTACACTTTATAAAAGGAGAACTTGAGGATAGTAAAAATTTAAATTTACTTTTTGAAAAATATAAATTTGATGTAATTGTAAATTTAGCCGCACAAGCTGGGGTAAGATACTCACTAAAAAATCCAAAAGCATACATAGATAGTAACATAGTTGGATTTGTAAATTTGCTCGAGTGTGCTAGACACTACAGTGTTAAAAACTTTGTTTATGCAAGTTCAAGTTCTGTTTATGGATTAAATGAAGATATGCCTTTTAGCGAACACAAAAGTGTAAATCATCCAATAAGTCTTTATGCTGCAACAAAAAAAAGTAACGAGATGATGGCTCATACTTATAGTCATTTGTTTAATGTGCCAACAACTGGACTTAGGTTCTTTACGGTATATGGACCTTGGGGAAGACCTGATATGGCGCTATTTTTATTTGTTGATGCTGCTATAAAAGATAAAAGTATTGATGTTTTTAATAATGGTCACATGAAAAGAGATTTCACATATATAGATGATATTGTAAAAGGTATTATAAAAGTTGTTGATAATCCTGCAAGGCCAAATAAAAATTGGGATCCTAAAAATCCTGATCCCGCAACTTCAAAAGCACCTTTTAAAATTTACAATATAGGAAATAGTGCTCCAGTTGAGCTTATGGATTATATAAAGGCTATTGAGTTAAAACTTAACAAAACTATTAAAAAGAACTTTTTACCTATGCAGCCAGGAGATGTTGCTGCAACTTATGCTGATACAAGTGATTTAGAAAATGAGCTTGGCTATAAACCAAATACTGATATTAAAGAAGGAATTTCAAATTTTATCGATTGGTATATTGAGTTTTACAAGACAAAGGAAAATTAAATTATGAAAATAGCAATTATAGGAACTGGATATGTAGGTCTTGTAAGTGGTGCTTGTTTTGCAAAAATGGGTAATGATGTTATCTGTGTTGATGTTGATGAAAATAAAATAAATTTACTTAAAAGTGGAAAAATTCCAATTTATGAGCCTGGCCTTAAAGAGATAGTTGATGAGTGTTTTGAAAATGGCACTTTAAAATTTACAACGAAAATAGAGGATGCCTTAAAAGACTCAAAGGTATTTTTTATAGCTGTTGGAACGCCAATGGGATCAAATGGACAAGCTGATTTAAAATATGTTTTAGAAGTCGCTAAAAGCATAGGCGAAAAGATGAATAATGAGCTTATAGTAGTGGATAAATCAACTGTTCCAGTTGGTACTTCAGAAAAAGTAACAAAAGTAATAGATAATGAACTACAAAAAAGAAAAAAAAATATTAAATTTGAAGTTGTAAGCAATCCTGAATTTTTAAAAGAGGGAGCTGCAATAGAAGATTTTATGAAGCCTGATAGGGTTATAGTTGGGGCTAAAAGCTATGAAGCTTTTAGTATTATGCACGAACTTTATTCTCCATTTATGATGAGCAGTGATAGATTTATAAAAATGGATCCAAAAAGTGCTGAAATGACTAAATATGCAGCAAATTCTATGCTTGCTACAAAAATTAGTTTTATAAATGAAATAGCTGGAATTTGTGAAAAAGTAGGAGCCGATATAAATGCTGTTAGGAAAGGTATCGGAAGTGATAAAAGGATAGGCTATAGTTTTATTTATCCAGGATGCGGATATGGTGGTAGCTGCTTTCCAAAAGATGTTGAAGCGCTAATTTACACTTCAAAAGAACATGGCTTTGAGCCTAGTCTTTTGCTTTCTGTAGAAAATAGAAACAAAGAGCAAAAAAAAGTTTTATTTAGTAAGATAAATAGTTTTTTCAAAGGTGATTTAAAAGATAAAAAAGTTGCTATATGGGGACTTTCTTTTAAGCCAAATACTGATGACATGAGAGAGGCAAGTTCAGTTGCTTTGATAAATGAACTTATCAAAAATGGCGTTAATGTTATTGCTTACGATCCAAAGGCAATAGATGAGGCTAAAAAAATTTTTAAGGACATAATCTATGCATCAAATAAATATGATGCTTTAAATGGTGCTGATTGTATGGTATTAGTAACAGAATGGCAAGAGTTTAGATCGCCTGATTTTTATGAAATAAAACAAAGGCTTAAAAATCCTGTAATTTTTGATGGTAGAAATCAATATAATGCAAATATTATGAAAGAGTATGGTTTTAAATATTTTCAAATTGGAGTAAAAGATGAGTATTAAAATATCAGTTATAGGGCTTGGCTATGTTGGGCTTCCATTGGCTGTAGCTTTCAGTGATAAATTTAAAGTTATAGGTTTTGATGTAAATGAAAAGAGAGTGGAAGAGTTAAATAAATTTAATGATAAGACTCTTGAGATTGACTTAGAAAAACTTAAAAACGCTATAACTAACAATAAAATGAAACTTAGTTCAAATATAGATGATATAAAAGAATGTAATTTTTATATAGTAAGTGTTCCAACACCAGTTGATAAAAATAATCGTCCAGATTTAACACCGCTTTTAAAAGCTAGTCAAAGTGTTGGGAGTGTGCTTAAAAAAGGTGATATCGTTGTTTATGAAAGCACTGTTTATCCAGGAGCCACTGAAGAAGAGTGTGTTCCAGTTTTAGAAAAGTTTTCAAATTTAAAATTTAATGAAGACTTTTTTTGTGGATATTCTCCAGAGAGAATAAATCCAGGAGATAAAGAACATACTATTACAAAAATTAAAAAAATAACTTCAGGTTCAACAAAAAAAGTAGCCGATATAGTTGATGATGTTTATGCAAGCATTATAAAAGCAGGGACTTTCAAAGCTAGTAGTATAAAAGTTGCAGAAGCTGCAAAAGTTATAGAAAATACTCAAAGGGATATAAATATAGCTTTTGTAAATGAGCTTGCTATGATTTTTGAGAAAATGCATATTGATACAACAGAGGTTTTAAAGGCTGCTGGAACAAAGTGGAATTTTTTAAAATTTAACCCTGGGCTAGTTGGTGGACACTGTATTGGAGTTGATCCATACTACTTAACTCATAAGGCTCAAGAGCTTGGATATCATCCTGAAATAATACTTGCAGGAAGAAGAATTAATGATAATATGGGAAAATATGCTGCAAATAGAGTTGTGAAGCTTATGATAAAGCATGATAAAAAGATAAATAAAGCAAAAGTTTTAATACTTGGCATTACATTTAAAGAAAATTGTCCAGATATAAGAAATTCACGTGTTATTGATGTTGTCAAAGAGCTGAATGAATTTGGTTGTAATGTGGATGTTTATGATCCTTGGGCTGATAAAAATGAAGTTTTAAAGGAATATAATTTAAATTTAATAGAAAATTTAAATTTAAATAATTATGATGCTGTGGTATTAACAGTGGCTCATGATGAGTTTAAAAATTTAGATTTTTCAAATTTAAATGCTGTAACTTTTGACATAAAAGGAATTTTACAAAATCCAGATGGAAGATTGTAAATTTTAAAAAAGTCAAATTTAAATAAATTTGACTTTTTAAGTTAGCTAACTAGCTATTTGTTTTATGTAAAAAATACATATGTTTGTGATATTGATCTATTACATCGTTTATTAAAGCTTCTTTACTCCAACCAATTACATCATAGTCTTGACCACCTTCAAAGAGATAAACTTCGGCTCTATAGTAGTTATCGCTCATAGCATAATCGGGGGTTTGAGTTTTTATAATTTTTACACCATAAATAAAATCGGTGTCTTCACCCATTCCAACATGAATATTGATTTTTCCATTTATGCCTATTTTTTCTATTCTTGCTTTTAATCCATTTTTTATAAACTCATTGCAGACTTCATTAAAGGCAGGTTCTGCAACTTCAAGTAAAAAATCTCTTGCATCATCTTTATTAGGTGTATCAATAATATTTTTAAGTCTATCTTGCCATCTTTTTGAACTAGTAAGCCCTGTTGGGAGATTGAAAATGCTTCTTGTGTAGCTTTTTTCGTAATCAACTCTTAAAGCTTTAAAAAGCCCATACATACAGCCAAGCAATGCTATAGAAAGTGGAAGTGCTGAGATGATAGTCATTGTTTGAAGTGCGTCAAGTCCACCGGCATAGAGTAAAACAGCTGCAATAATGCCTATTAAAACACACCAAAATATTTTTTGCCAAATAGGGGTTCTATCTTTTCCACGTGAGCAAAGCATGTCTATAACCATAGCAGATGAATCAGCCGAAGTTATAAAAAATAGACATATCATCAAAACTGAAATTCCAGATAGCACGCTTGTTAATGGAAATTTTTCTAAAAATACAAATAAAGCTAGTGAAACATCTTGATTTGTTACATCTGCAAGTCTAGTAAAGCCCTCATTTACAAGTTCTATTGCGCTATTTCCAAAAGCAGTCATCCATAAAAATGTAAATCCAGATGGAACTAAAAGCACTCCAACAACGAATTCTCTTATAGTCCTTCCGCGTGAAATTTTAGCTATAAATAGTCCTACAAATGGCGACCAAGAAAGCCACCAAGTCCAGTATAAAAGCGTCCAACCACCAAGCCAATTTTCATTTTTTTTCTCATAAGCAAAAAGGTTGAAGTTATCACCTATGAAAGATGTTAGATAGTTTCCTGTATTTTCGACTAGTGATTTTAAAAGCCCAGTTGTATTTCCCAAAATAAATATAAAAGCTACAAATAAAAATGCTAAAAATATATTTGAAAGACTTAAAATTTTTATGCCTTTATCAACACCACTTGTTGCAGAGATTGTTACGAAAATTGTTATTATTAGTATTGTTATAATTTGAATATTTGTAGTCATTTCTATGCCAAAAAGATAATTAAATCCAGCATTTATTTGTAAAACTCCATATCCAAGAGAAGTTGTAACACCAAAAAGTGTAGCAAGTACAGCTAAAATATCAATTACATCCCCAAATCTTCCATAAATTTTATCTCCAACTATTGGATAAAAAGCAGATCTTAATGTAAGTGGAAGATTGTGCCTGTAAGCAAAATAAGCTAGTATTATAGCAACTATGCCATAAACTGCCCAAGCGTTAAATCCCCAGTGAAAAAATGTAAGTTTCATAGCTTGTTTTGCAGCTTCTATGGTTTGAGGATCTGCCGATGGTGGAGCAAGATAGTGCATTAACGGCTCGCCAACTCCAAAAAACATAAGTCCAATTCCCATTCCTGCTGCAAAAAGCATAGCAAACCATGCTAAATTTGAATACTCAGGTTTTGAGTGATCACTTCCAAGTTTTATATTTCCAAATCTAGATATCATTAAAAATAACATTGAAAAGAAAATTAAAGCAACACTTAAAACATAAAACCATCCAAAATTAGTTGTTAGATAGCTTTGGATTGCTTTAAGGTTTTTTAAAGTAGATGTAGGAAAGACCAAACAAATACTTAAAACTATAAAAAGCACTATAATTGATGGATAAAAAACCGCCGGATTATAGGCTTTTTTAAATTTAAAATTCATATATTTCTCCTTTATCGAATGATACACTCTATAAAAATTAAGTAAATATTTATAAAATATTAATAAAATACGCTTTGTTCAAAAATATCTTAAAAGACCATATATCCTGACTTTGAATAAATTTACATTTTTGCTATGATGCAAGTTTTTTCACTTTTGTCTTTATTGTAAATTTCAACATTTAAAAAGCCATTTTCGTTTAAAATTTCTTTAATTTCAGTGGGATTTAATTTATTTTTAAGTTTAATTCCTTCGCCTAAATTTTCCCATTTTTCAAGTGTTTGTTTCGTGGTGCCTTCCAAAAATATCATAAATTTGCCATCTTTTTTAAGAACTCTTTTTATCTCATTAAATGCAATGTCTAAATTTTCCCAAAAATAGAGTGTCTCAAAAGCAGTTACTAAATCAAATTTGCTGTCACTAAAACTCATTTTATGAACGTCTAAAACTTCTAAAAAAACTCTATTTTTTATGCCTTGACAAATTTCATTGCTTAAGTTTATACTTGTTGGTGAGTGATCAATACCAAAAAGCGTTGAGTTTTTAAATTTAATGCTTAAATTTAGTAAATTTTGCCCGCCGCCACAACCAATATCTAAAATATTTAATTGTTTATTTTCGCCTAAGTTAAGTTTGCTAATAGCCCATAAAGAGCCATCATTGTGAGCTACATTCATTCTTTTTAAAGTTTGTATCCCTACATCTGCTTCTGGAAATTCAACTTGGCTTCTATTTTTTGAAATTTCATCATTTAAATTTTGCATAACTTGCCTTTATTTATAAAATTCTTTTAATTTTAACAAAATTAATTAAACTCATAGTCAAATTTAGCTATCATCTTATATATTTTTAAATATCTATATTAAGGACAAAAAATGGATAAAGAAACTATCAAAGCACATAAAATTACAGATGGTGAGTATGAAAAAATTCTCTCTATTTTAAACCGCGAACCAAATTTATTAGAACTTGGTGTAATTTCAGCTATGTGGAGTGAACACTGTTCTTACAAATCAAGTAAAAAATATCTTACAGGTTTTCCTACAAAAGCACCTTGGGTTATACAAGGACCTGGTGAAAATGCAGGAGTTATTGACATTGGCGGAGACATGGCAGCTGTTTTTAAAATGGAAAGTCATAATCATCCAAGCTATATTGAACCATTTCAAGGTGCTGCAACTGGGGTTGGTGGAATTTTAAGAGATATTTTTACCATGGGAGCAAAACCTGTGACAAATCTAAATTCGCTTAGATTTGGAAATATAAAAACAAATAAATATCAAAAACATCTTTTAAAGGGTGTTGCAAGTGGGATAGCGCACTATGGAAACTGCACTGGAATTCCAACAATAGGCGGAGAAACAACATTTGATGATAGCTTTGATAGAAATATTTTAGTAAATGCTTTTTGCCTTGGAATAGTTAAAAAAGATGAGATTTTTTATGCCAAGGCAAGCGGAGTTGGAAATTTGATAATTTATGCTGGCTCAAAAACAGGAAGAGATGGGCTTGGCGGAGCTGTAATGGCAAGTGATAGCTTTAATGATAAAAATAAAGCCCTAAGACCAACTGTTCAAGTAGGAGATCCATTTGTGGGCAAGCTTTTAATGGAAGCTTGCTTAGAGTTATTTAAAAAAGACTATATAGTTGGCATTCAGGATATGGGTGCAGCAGGACTTACAAGCTCAAGTTTTGAGATGGCTGGAAGAAGTCAAAGCGGTATGAAACTTTTCCTAGATCAAGTTCCTATGCGAGAAGAAGGTATGACACCTTATGAATTAATGCTAAGTGAAAGCCAAGAAAGAATGCTAATTTGTGCCAAAAAAGGCTTTGAAGATAAAGTAATTGAAATTTTCACAAGTAGAGGGCTTGATGCAGCAGTTGTAGGAGAGGTTACAAATACTAAAAAAATGGAACTATTTTGGTATGATGAGTTGGTTGGAAAACTTCCAATAGAGCCACTTAGTGAAGATGCTCCTGTACTTGATAGGCCAACAAAAAGACCTAATTATTTAGATGAAATAAAAAATATAAAAACTCATTTTAGCATTCCAAAAAAAGAAGCTTTTTTAAAGCTTTTTAGTGATGAAAATGTAGTTGATAAAGGCTATATTTATACTCAGTTTGACTCTACAGTTGGCACAAACTCAGTTAAGAAGCCTGGTTATTTAGGTGCAAATATTTTAAGAGTAAAAGAAAATGGGGTTATGCTTTCAATGGGGCTTGATTGTAATCCTAAAATGAATTTTGTAAATCCAAAAGTAGGGGCTTCTTTGGCAGTTGCTACAAGCGGAAGAAAAGTGGCTATGAGTGGCGCTAAACCTTTAGCTATAACTGATTGTTTAAATTATGCAAATCCTGAGAATCCTGAAATAATGTGGCAATTTATGATGGGTTGTGAAGGCATAAAAGATGCTTGTAAAGAACTAAATACTCCAGTTGTTAGTGGAAATGTTAGTTTATATAATGATAGTGATGGTATTAATATTCATCCAACACCTGCAATAGTTTGTGTTGGTGTAAATGAAAATAAAAATTTACCAAGCATTTTTAAAAGTGGCGTAAGTGTGTATTTAGTTGGTGAAACAAATGGCGTTTTTGCAGGATCACTTTATCAAACTGTGATTAATAATGAGCTTGGTGGAGAATTGCCTGAGATTGATTTTAAAAAAGAAAAAGCTTTATGGGATTTAGTGATCTTACAAAATAAGGATGATAATTTAGAGTTTGCAAATTCAGTTGGAATCGGCGGTATTGCTATAGCTTTAGCAAAAATGGCTGCTGTTTCAAACATCGCAGGTGAGTTTAAAACTAATTTTGAAAATGAAAATTTTATTTTTGATGAGAGTTTTTCAAGAGCAATTATTGGCGTAAAAGATGAGGAAAAATTTAAAAAAGAGGCTCTAAATTTAGGCTTAAAAGTTGTAAAGTTAGGTGTTAGTGGCGGAGATAAATTCATACTTGATGATATGAGTTTTAGCATTGATAAGCTTAGAGAAATTTATTTTAAAACACTTGAAAAGCTTATTTAAATGTTTTATTTTATTTTAGCTTTAATTATATTTTATTTTTTAGCTAAATCAACAAGTAAAAAAACATATAAAAAAACTACTAAATTTAGCCTTTTGGAGGCTAAATTTATAGTGAGTTTGTTAGCAAAAATAGCAAAGAGCGATGGTAGAGTAAATGAAGAAGAAGCTTCTTTACTATCTCAAATTCTAGATGATTTAGTTTATAAATTTGATGGAAGTAACGATGATAGAGAGATCTTAAAAGCTGTTTACAATAAAGAAAAAGAAAATATTAATAATGCGTATGAGGTGGCTTTTAGATATAAAAAAGAGTTAAATTTATCTTTTTTGGATGCTGTTAATAGAATTATATTTTTTCTAAATATGGCTTTTATAGATGGAGATTTTAGCCATGAAGAAAAACAAATTATTTCTAAAATTTGCGATGGGTTTGGACTCCCACCACATATAAAAGAAGAAATTTTTGCTAAATTTCAAAACACTTATCAAAGCCACTCACAAAACACTTATCAAAACCAAAATGTAAAAAACCCTTATGAAGTTTTAGGTCTTAAAAAAGGCGCAAGTTTTGATGAGGTTAAGAAACAATATAGAAATTTGGTTCGTAAATATCATCCAGATATCTTAATGGGAAAAGGTGCCAATGAGGAGATAATAAATGCAGGAACTAAAAAATTAAAAGAGATAAATGAGGCGTATGAAATTTTACAAAAAGAGTTAAAAAGGTGAATTTTTTAAAAAGGAGTTAGAGTGAAAAAAAGCATGAAAGCACTAATTAGCGTTAGTGATAAAAATGGGATTTGCGAGTTTGCAAAAGAACTTGTAAATTTAGGATATGAGCTAATAAGCACAGGTGGAACATACAAATTACTTAAAAAAAGTGGCTTGGATGTTACTGAGATAAGTGATTTTACAAAAAGTCCTGAAATGTTTGGTGGTAGAGTTAAAACACTCCATCCAAAAGTTCATGGTGGTATTTTATTTAAGCGCGGAGTTGATGATGATGAGGCAGCTAAAAATGGCATTGAAGCTATTGATTTAGTTTGTGTAAATTTATATCCATTCAAAGAAACCATCAATAAAACTGATGATTTTAATGAAATTATAGAAAATATTGATATTGGTGGACCAACAATGGTAAGAAGTGCTGCAAAAAACTATAAAAGCGTTTTAATAGTAACTGATAGTATGGATTATGATTTAGTAATCAAAGCTATTAAAAATGGCAAAAATGATGCAGAGTTTAGAAAAAAAATGATGATAAAGGCTTATGAGCATACTGCAAGCTATGATTCCATGATAGCAAATTATATGAATAAACGTTTTAATAATGATTTTGGTGAGTATAAATTTATAGTTGGCAAAAAAGTTTTTGATACTAGATATGGTGAAAATCCTCATCAAAAAGGTGCTTTATATGAGTTTGAAGATCACTTTACAAAGCACTTTAAAGCCTTAAAAGGTGAAGCAAGTTTTAATAATATGACAGATATTCATGGAGCATTAAGTTTGGCAAGTAGTTTTGGAAAAAGTCCTGCTGTTGCGATTTGCAAACATGCAAATCCTTGCGGTTTTGCTATAAAAGATAATTTGCTAAATAGCTATAAAGAAGCTTTAAAGTGCGATCCAGTTTCAGCCTATGGTGGCGTTATAGCAATAAACGGAACTTTAGATAAAGAACTTGCTTTAGAGCTTCATAAAAAAGGAACTTTTATGGAGGTTATTATTGCTGCTAATGTAACAGATGATGCTTTAGATGTTTTTAGTGATAAAAAAAGAACCAAAATTTTTACTCAAAATAGTGATTTTTTAGTTAGAGCAAATGAGAGTTTCGACTTTAAACATGTTGATGGCGGTTTTGTGTACCAAGAAAGAGATTTTGTAAAAGATAGTGAAGTTGAAAATGCAAAATGTGTAACTAAAAAACCAGCTTCAAAAACTGAATTACAAGATTTAAAAATTGCTTGGAAAGTAGCAGCTTTAACAAAAAGCAATTGTGTAGTTTATGTTAAGAATAGTGCCTTAGTGGCTATTGGTATGGGTATGACAAGTAGAGTTGATGCAGCTAGAGCTGCTGTTTTAAAAGCTAATGATATGGGAATCGATCTAAAAGGTGCAGTACTTGCAAGTGAAGCGTTTTTTCCATTTAGTGATAGTATTGAAATAGCTGCAAAAGTAGGAATTGGTGCTGTTATACAACCTGGTGGATCAATAAGAGATGATGAGGTTATAAAAGCTGCTGATGATAATAAAATGTCAATGTATTTTACTGGAATAAGGCACTTTTTGCATTAAAAAGCATAATTAAATTTGGCAGAGATAACTCTGTCAAATTTAATTTAATATATAGTTTTTAAATTTATTTAATTACTTTTTTATTAAAATACAATCTATATGTTTAAACATATAAAATGATTAAAACAGCAATTAAACTATCAGATTTTATAAATTTGATAGTTTAAATTTAGATTTTAATCGGCTTTGTATCTAAGGTATGTTGGCTCATCAAGATTATCATATATATCTTTTAAATCTATATCGCTTCCACTAACTCTTTGATTAATCTGTCTTCTTGAAATTGCTTTAGTTTCATCTAAAGAATCTTTTTGGCTGTCATCTTCTTTTTTTTCGGATGTTTCTTCAAAACCTGTTGCTATAAGTGTTACTTCAACCCTATTATTTTCTATAGATGCATCAGTTGTAGTTCCAAAGATGATGTCTGCATTATCATGAGCTGCTTCTTCTACTAGGCTAACTGCTTCACTTATTTCAAGCAAAGAGCAATCAGGATGAATTTTAAAATGTATTAAAACACCCATTGCACCGTTTATACTCATATCATCTAACAGTGGGGATTGAATGGCATCTTGAATAGCTTCTTTTGGTGCATCTTCTCCTTCGCTTGCGCCAACACCCATTAAGGCTAGACCCCTATGAGACATGATCTTTTTAACATCTGCAAAGTCAAGGTTTATATCACTATCGCCTGAATCAAGTATGATAGATGACATACCACCAACTGCTCTTGCCAAAACATCATCAACCATTTTAAAACTTTCTTTAATTCCTGCTTTTTTATCTATTAAGCTAAGAAGTTTTTGATTTGGTATTACAAGTATAGAATCACACTCTTTTTTTAATTCATTTATGCCGGTTTGTGCAAGAGTTGCTCTTTTTTTACCTTCAAACTTAAAAGGTGTTGTTACAACACCTATTGTTAAAGCCTTATTTTCTTTAGCTGCTCTTGCAACTACTGGCGAAGCACCTGTGCCTGTTCCTCCACCAAGACCTGATGCAACAAAAACTATGTCTGAGTACTCAAGTGCGTCTTTTAAAGTATCAAAGCTTTCTTCAGCTGAGTCTTTTCCAACTGTTGGGTCCATGCCAGCACCAAGTGTTTTTGCAGTTTTTTCACCAAGTAAAATTTTTGTTTTTGCGAGCGAATTTTCAAGAGCTTGTGAGTCAGTGTTAGCCACCAAAAGATCTATCCTATCATAGCCCTCTCTAATCATATGATTTATCATATTTCCGCCGCCGCCGCCAACGCCTATAACTTTCATTTTTGCACCGTAAACGCCTTTGTTTTCCTCTATTGTAAAACCGTTCATATCCTTATCCTTTAAAATATTTGTTTTAATCTATTAATAAATTTTTTCAAAGCACTTATATCATTAACATCTCTTAATGTTTGAGTTAGCTTCACCGAAGTTTCATCATCTTTTATTTCTGAGTTTTCATTTTTATATTCTTCTTGGTTATTTGAAGAAATAGACTTTTCAAAGTCTATTTTCTTATTATCTAGATACTTCAAATGTCCATTTGAATCTATTTCGTATCTAGTAAAATGCCCGGCCCCATATAGACAAAGCCCTATAACACAAGAATACTCACTATCATTGCAAATTTCATAAAGTCCACCAATTTCTTTTGGTTTTGCTAATCTTACTGGAATATTGCCAAAAGCCATAGAAATTATATTTCTTATATCATTATCTATTTTTGCTAAACCGCCAGTTACAACAAGCCCAGCACTAAGCTTATTTAAGTACCCGCTACTTTCAAGTTGTTTGTAAAGCAGTAAAATTGTTTCTTCTATTCTTGCATAAACTACTTTTATAACTATATCCATGCTTGCAGTATGTGTTGATGAGTTTTCACCCATAGTTGGAATTCTAAGTTCTTTAGTGTCTTCTTCAAGTAATTTTGAATAGTTTGTTTTTAGTTCCTCTGCATTTGTAAGCGGAGTATTTAGCGCCTTCGAAAGATCCATTGTTATATTTGATGAGCCAACTGGGAGGCTTTCATTGTATATGATTGAATTTCCAAGATGAATTACTATATCACAAGTTGCACCACCCATATCAATAAGTCCAACACCAAGCTCTTTTTCTTCTTTGGTAAGTGTTGATATGGCTGAAGCATAGCCAGAAAGAACCATATTATCTATTTCAAGTCCTGCAAGTTTTGTTGCTTTGATTAGATTTCTTATAGAATTTTCGTCAGCTGTTACAACATGAGTAAAAACTTCAAGTCTTGATCCACACATTCCAATTGGATCTTCTATATGATCTTGCCCATCCACCTTAAAACTATATGGCAAAACATGTAAAATAGCTCTATCTTTTCCAACAACTGCATTATCTTGAGCTAATTGCATCGCTCTTTTTATTTCACCTATTGTTATTTCGCCTGATAAAACACTGACTATACCTTGAGATTTTACACTGTGTGTATATGTTCCAGCAATTGAAACTATTATTTTATCCGGATTTTTTCCAGCGCTTCTTATGGCTTCTTTTGTTGCATTTTTTATAGAAGAAGCAGCTTTTTCAATATTTGTAATAACGCCTTTTTTAAGTCCTGAAGTTGTGTTCTTTCCAACGCCACATATACTAACCCCACTTTCATCCACCTTAGCTACAACAGCGGTTGTATTTATGGAGCCAACATCCAAGCCTAATATATAATAATTATTATCATTCAATGAACTATTCAATGCTTTTACCTTTATAGAATTGTTCTATTTTATATCTTTTTTCTAGCAAATTAAGTAAATCTTGATTTAATTCAGTATTTTTTAAATTCGATATATTTTCTTTTATACTCTCTTTATACTCTGCTATTTTTTCAGGATTTTCAAGTTTTTGATCTGTGATTTCATAAGATACTGCTTTATTGTTAAGAATTATATAACCTTTTATTTTTCCAACTGTGTTAAAAAGCTCATTTATAAAATAATTTGCTTCCTCTTCCGTTAGACCATCAACTGTTATTTTACTATCTCTTGAAATGTAACCAAGATCTTTTACTTTGTCATTTGTATCAAAACTATTTAGACTTTCTTTTGCTAAATTTTCAAGTTCTATTTTTGCTTTTTCATCTCTATAGTCATTTTTAGCATATTCGTAGGCTTGTTCAAAATCCATAGTTTTTGGAGAATTTATTTGTGCTATCTTTACTACTAAATATCCATCTTTATATTCAAATGGCTTCAAAAACTCATTTACATTTTTACCAATTATTTCATTAACTGGAAAGTCTAAATCATCTTCTTTTATATTTAGTTTTTCATTTGTTTTTAAATCGCCATTTTTTAAAGCAATATAGGCTTTATTTGCGTCTTTTTTGGTTATATCAAGTTTGTAGTTTTTTAAAACATCTTCTTTTGCTTCTTCAAAAGTTTTTATTGTATCATCACTGTTTAGATATAAATTTTTATTATCTTCCCAATATTTTTTGATTTTGTCTTCATCAATATCTTGATCTAATTTTACAAAATAACTTTCTAATTCATAGTTTGTTTTTGTTTTATAACTGTCTTTTTGTTTTTCCCAAAATGTTTTTATCTCTTCATCTGTTGCGTTAACATCATCAAAATTTAAAGTTTTTATATCTATTTTAACTCTATCTTGCATGAAATATGCACTTGCTAAAGCTTGTATTTCTTCTTTTGAAACACTTAAATTTAAAGCGTGACTAAGCTTGTCTAAAATAACACTTTTTCTAAGATCACTTTCAAAATCTTTTGGTTTTACACCAATTCTTGCAAGAGCGTTTTTATAAATCTCTTCATCAAATGTTCCTGCTATTTGAAACTCAGGCATAGAGACTAGATACTTAGCAACATCTTCATTACTTGCACCAATGCCTAAATCTTTTGCAAAATTTAGTTTTAATGTATCTTGTATTATTTGTGATAAGGCAACCATATCAAGATTCATCTTATCAGCTTGCTCACTAGTCATAGTTCCGCCTGAAAGTGAGTTTAAATAGTTATAAATATTATTATATTTTTGTTGAAATTCTCTTATTGTTATAGGTGTATTTCCTACTTTTGCCACAGAAGATGAGCTATCTGCTTTAAAACTATACGCACCCCATCCAACAAAACCTGCTCCGACAAAAGCAATAGTGCTTATCCAAATAGTTGGAATTAGTGCCTTTCTATTTTTTTGCATCCAATTTAACATCAATCTCCCTTTACTAACTAACAAAATTTTGTATATTTTACTAAAAATAAGCTTATATAAGCTTAAAATGGAGCTTTTATTTTTAAAATTTTACACTTTTTTACTAACATTTTGTTAGTTAGTTAAAAAAATTATAAAATTTGAAATTTAGGTATATATTTTTTCATAAGATAAAACTTTGCAACTATTGTCCAAAAGTGCAATTTCTTTTGCTAAATTTGTCATAGTTCTATTATATGCTACAACACCATATCCTCTAATGACTAAAAAATTTGTTTTATTTGCAATCATTGTTTTATAAATTTCATAAGGTGCTCTTTCGTACCAATCATCCAAATTTTTAGGATCGTAAATTTTAATTTTTTCAAATTTTTTATAGCCAAAGAAATCTTTTGGAATTATGTAATCATGATTTAGTGAATAACTAACTGTATGTGGCGGCATCGCAAAAGCTATAAATTTTGCTTCAAAAATATTTTTATAAATATTTAAATGAATATCGCTATCTATACTTGCATCGTTCCATCTATAATCTTTTTTATCATATAAAATAACGAAGTCATCTTCTAAAAGCCCATCAAAAATTGCATCCTTTTTATTGATCATAAATTTATTTGAGGCTATTTTTGCAGAAAGTGAGCCATGAAATATACCAAAAAAATTCTTCCTAAACATTGATAAAGAAAGCTTTTGAAATAGCAAAGTGGTTTGATTTATGTCCAAAATTTAGCCTTTTTAAATAAAATTGTGTTATTATACACGAAATTTCTAAAGTTAAGGATATATGTGATACATACTCCTGTTTTGTTAAACGAGGTATTAAAAGCATTTGAGGGTATAAAAAATGGCACTATAATCGACTGCACACTTGGATATGGGGGGCATTCAAGTGCTATATTAAGACAAAATAAAAATATAAAATTAATAGGTTTTGATAGAGACTTAGAAGCCATTAATTACTCAAAAAAATATCTTGATGAGTTTAAGGATAGAGTTTTTATAAAACATTCAAATTTTTCAAACTCACTTAATGATATTAATACAGATGATGTTAGAGGAATTTTAGCAGATATTGGTGTTTCGTCTTTACAACTTGATAAAAACAGTAGAGGATTTTCATTAAATAGTGATAATCTTGATATGAGAATGAATCAAAATGATAAAAAAGATGCAAAATTTGTTATAAATACATATAGCCTAGGCGAGCTTGAAAGAATTTTTAAAGAATATGGCGAACTTAAAAACGCTAAGTTTATAGCTGGTAAAATAGTAAAATATAGAGAAAAAAAAGAAATTTCAAGTATAAAAGAACTAGCAAATTTAGTTGGATTAAAACCCGTTAGGAAAAATGGTATTTTAGAGATAATTTTAGTTTTACAAGCCTTAAGAATAGAGGTAAATGATGAACTTTTGGAGCTTGAAAATTTACTAAATTCAATTGAAAATGCAAATTTAAAAGATACTGTGGTTGCTATAATTTCATTTCATTCTCTTGAAGATAGAATTGTAAAAAATAGATTTAAAAAATGGGAAAAAGAGTGTATTTGTCCCGAATTTTTTATAAAATGCGAATGTGGTGGAAATCACGCCTTAGGTAAGATAGTAACAAAAAAGCCAATCACTCCAAGCAGTGACGAGATACTTAATAACTCACGAAGCAAATGTGCAAAATTAAGGATATTTAAAATAAAATGAATGAAAACATAAATTTTCAAAATATTAATCTAAAAAATACAAATTTACAAAATCAAAATATCGACAACAAAAATATTGATGAAAAAGGTAAAGGTCTTAGTCTTTTTGATCTTGTTGTGGCTTTTTTAATTTTGGCTTTGGCAGTTGCTATTTTTGTACCTATTATTTATATTAGAAACGAAATTTATTATATTAGTAGAGATATTGAAGAGCTTCGTGTAAAGCATTCTGTGCTGGTTGAGGAAAATAAGGATTTAGAAAATAAAATCGAATCTTTAAAATTTAAATATGAAATAATTGATCCATTAAGTGTGGAATTTGAAAATGAGTAATCAAATGCTTTTACTTATAGTTTTTGCCGCAATTTTATTAATTATTTTAGTAGTTAGTTTTTTTATATTAAGTCAAATTTTAAAAAAAGAGATTTTAAATACGCAAAAATTTATCTACGAACAAAATCAAAACAATGTTTCTTTAATAAATGATGTAAATGATAGTTTAAAGGATAATTTTTATCTTTTTAATAAGAGCTTAAATGATAGTGTTACTAACTCAAACATAACAACAACTAACACACTAACAGGTGGTATAGATAGCCTAGATAAGCGTTTTAAACACATTTTAGATAAAATTAACGAGCTTGAAAGTGCTAACAATTCAGCAGTTCTTTTAAAAAATGAAGTAATGAAACTAAACTCAATTTTTAGTAATCACAAGCTTAGAGGAAATTTTGGTGAGTTTGAACTATATAAAATTTTAAAGTTAAGTTATGGTGATAATAGTAAATTTTATAAAACCCAATATAAACTTAAAAATGATAAAATTGTAGATGCGGCTTTGTTTTTAAAAAGTGATCTTATCTTAGGAATTGATTCGAAATTTCCACTATCTAGTTATCAAAAAATTTGCAATGGACTGGATAATAATGAAAATATTTTGGAGTATCAAAAAGAGTTTGTTAGAAATTTAAAAAAACATATTGATGATATTTCAAATAAATATATAATTTCAGGTCAAACAGTAAAATATGCCATTATGTTTTTGCCTAGCGAGGCAATATTTAACTATATTTGTTCAAATTGTAGCGAGCTTTTTGAGTATATGGTGCAAAAATCAGTATTTTTAGCAAGTCCTACAAATTTGCTTGTTATTTTAAATTATGCAAGTGTTTTTATAAAAGATGAGAATATAAATAAAAATATCTCTTCTATAAAAAATGAAATTTTCGAACTTTCAAAAATTTTTGAAGAGTTTAAAAAACAAGGCGAAAGCGTTTTAAACAGCTCTAATAAACTAAATAAAAATATAGAAATTTTTTATAAAAACTCAAATTTAATTTATACAAAGTTTAAAAATATTGAAAAATTTTAACTATTGTTTGTGACAAGTTTGTCTAAAACATACTGCTCCAAATCCCTTTTCGGAATTTCTTTTTTAATAGCTTCATCGTAAATTTCTTGAGTTTTAGTTGAGTATTTTTCATAAGGAAAATATGGAAAATGTATTTGCCAAGCATCTTTTATAAGCTTGTGAGTAAGTTTTTTTCTAGCGTAAGCTTTAAATATATCAAAACCTATAAAAATACAAGAAGTTATTAAAATTGTTATTAAAAGTGAAAAATGGATATTAAGCTTTTCAAAAAATTTATGTCCAACTCCAATAAGTGGCATTAAAACTACAATACACAAAATTCCAAAAATTATGTATGATTTTCCATATTTAAATCTAAAATTTAACTTCGAAGGATCTACTAACATTCCGTCATTGTAAGCTGAGTTTGCCTCCAGTAAATCCCTAAATAAAACAGGTTTTTTTGATACAAAAAACATACCATAAAGAATTTTATCTATAAAACAGTTAGTTTTCATTTTTCTACCTTAAATAATTTTTGCTCCTATTTTACCAAAAATTTCTCAAAACTTTGTTATAAAGATAACTTTTTAACTTTTATAAATTTATATTTTGATAAAATAAAAATCTCAAATTTATAAAAGGATTTTAAAATGGCTTCTAAACTTGGTGAAATTGTCTATGTAAATGGTAAATATGTGGATAAAAAAGATGCGAAAATAAGTATTTTTGATAGAGGGTTTATTTTTGGTGATGGAATTTATGAAGTAGTTCCGATAATTAATTCAAATTTGGCAAATAAAGGTGACTTTTGGGAGAGATTTACAAGAAGTTTGAATGAAATTGAGATAAAACTTAATTTTACTAAAGAACAAGTTTTAGAAATTATTTATAATCTTATTAGGAAAAATAATATTGCTGAAGGGGCTGTTTATTTAGAAATCACAAGAGGCGTAGCACCAAGAAATTTTATCTTTTTAGAGGATTTAGAGCCAACATTTGTATCATTTGTTTATGAATGTGAAATACTAAATAACCCTTTAGCAAAAAGTGGTATAAAAATAATTTCAACTGATGATTTAAGATGGAAAAGAAGAGATATAAAAAGCGTTTCACTGCTTGCTCAGTGCATTGCAAAAACAAAAGCTTATAAATTAGGAGCTAATGAGTGTGTTATGATAGAAAACGGGCACATTACCGAAGGTGGAAGTTCGTCATTTTTTATAGTAAAAGATGATGTTTTGATAACAAAACCACTTTCAAATGAAATTCTTCCTGGAATTAGACGAAAAACTATACTAAAAATCGCTTCAAAACTTAATTTAAAAGTCGAGGAGAGAAATATAACTTTAGATGAGGCTTGCAAGGCTGATGAAGTTTTTATGAGTGCTGCAACTTGGGTTTTACTTCCTGTTATCCAAATAGATGATAAGCCAATAAATGGCGGTAAAATAGGCAAATGGAGTAAGGTTTTAAGAGATGAGTATGTAGAAATTATAAAAAAAGAGGTTGGTCTTATTTGAAATTTTAAACTCAACGAAAATGTCGATATTGTAGATGAGAATACAATCGTTGTTGGAAATGATAATAACTTCCCTAAATCATCAAGTAGAGAGCCAAATACAGCTGATGATAATGAGGTAATTTTACTTAAAGTAAGCGATTTTTTAAAAGCAAAATAAGCGTTTAAGAGGAATTTGATTTTTAAACTATAAATTTAAAGTCTAAATTTAAAACAAATTTAGACTTTTTAATTTATTTAATTGTTAAAATTTCTTCTTTTTTGCGTCTTATTTTTTTAGGCTGGTTGTTTTTTCTATATCCAAAAGTTAAAATCAAAGCAACTCTTTTATCTTTTATATCAACATTTAAAACTTTTTGAAGCTCATCAGCTGAGCTAAATCCTTCTATTGGACAACTATCAATGCCTAAATTTGCAGCCATATTCATCATATTTTGAGCAGCTAAAAAGCATTGTGCCTTAGTCCAAGCATAAATTTCCAAATCACTTTGTCCGACATTGTTTTTTAAAAAATTATTTATTTTTTCTATAAAAGAGTCGTGTTCTTGGGAGTTTTTATCTACTCTTCTTTCTACCATTTCACGCACATATTGGCTATTTATTTTTAAATCTTTTATTTTAGCAAAAACAACTAAAATGTGTGAAGCGGTTGAAAATTGAGCTTGATTCCAACAAACTTTTTTTAAATTTGATTTTAAGCTTTCATCTTTTATGAGCCAAAAGTCCCACGGTTCAAGTCCCATTGATGATGGAGAGATTCTTCCTGCTTCTATTATCTTATCAAACTCATCATCGCTTATTTTTTTATTTTCGTCAAAAACTTTACAAGCGTGTCTAAACTTTAAAATTTCATCAAATTTCATTTTATCTCCTTATTTTCAATTTCATCTATTATACTTAAATCAAGATTAACATGCTTTACTATGATGTTTTTAAGCTCATCAAAATAAAATATATTTTTTCCATCTTCATATCTATGGCAAAATTTTAAATTGTGCGATTTAATAATATTATCAACTATATAAAGCCCAAGTCCAAAGCTTTGTTTAGCGTTGCTTCCTTTTGAAAATGGTTCTATATAAAAGCTTAAATCTTGTTCTAAATTCTCTCCTTTTGTGTGAAATTCTAAAGAATTTTCCTTTATATAAATTTCTACAAATTTATCAGTTGAATACTTTATCCCATTATCAATAATATTTTTTATAGCTATGCTAAAAAGTTTAAAATTTACTTTAAGTTCTAAGTCTTTATCGCCATAAATTTTAATATTTTTCCTATCAACCATTGCTAAATTTATAGCTTCATCTATAAGTTCGCTTATAAGATAGACATCAACTATATTTAGCTTTTTTCCAGAAGTTGCCTCCTCAACTGCTGCAAATTCATTTATAAGTTCTTCAAGTTTTTCAAAAACAGAAATAAGCCTTTTTTGATACTTATCTTCTGGTATCATCTCGGCTGTAATTCTACCCTTAGTAATTGGAGTTTTTAACTCATGCATGATATTTCTTAAAAAAAGCTGTCTTGATTTATTTAATTTTTTTATCTGCATTACAGCAGTATAGAACGCATCAGCGACTTCGCTTATCTCATCATTTCCAGTTTTTGCATTTTCTATATTTAAATCCCCATTTGCAAATTTGTCAATCTGCCTTTTTATCTTTCTCAAAGGTTTTATTTTTCTTATGATAAAAATATATGTTATTAAAAGAATTGTAAAAACAAATAAAAATATAACTTTTATGATGTGATAGCGATATGGTTGATAATCTGCATCTTGAAGCAAAATCTCTTCATCATCGTGCTTAATTTTTAAAAAATGGTGTCTATTATATAAAATTATAGCCGAAGTTCCAAGCTTGACACTTACTTCTTGCAAAATAGTTCCATTTTGCTCAATAGCAGCTATATTTTTATCATCCGATATTTTTACCATATTGTAGTTTTTCATCTGATTTTCATATTCATCTTCGCTAACTAGTTTAGCAAACCTATAAAGTGCTGTATCAGAAACTGTTGAGTATTTATTGTTAAGCTCTTTTGTGTAGTTTTCTTTATCGTAATTAATAAGCCATAAAAAAGCTAAAAAAATACTTGTTGTTGATAGTATAAATATAAAGGTTATACTATAAAATATAGATGAATGTTTCATAAATTTTCTTTTTTATTATTGTATCAACTTATAGCCAACGCCCCTTATTGCGTGAATATATTTTGGATTTTTAGAATTTTCTCCAAGTTTTGCTCTAATTCTTCCAATTATTACATCTATGCTTTTATTTGTTGAGTCTTCACTTATCGCATCGCAGTTATAAATTAACTCTTCCCTTTTTATAGCTCCACCTTCTTTTTGTATAAGATATGCTAGTATGTCATACTCAGCAACTGTTAGTTTTAATGGTTTTCCTTTTAAGGTTATGGTGTGTTCAAACTCATTTACAACAAGATCTTTTGAAGAGTTTTGTTTTTGCTCATTTTGACCAAGTAAACCTTCGCTTCTTCTTATAACACTTTTTAGTCTTGCAAGAAGCTCTTTTGGATTGTATGGTTTTGGCAAGTAATCATCTGCACCAAAATCAAATGCATTTATTTTATCAGTTAAATCGTGTCTTGCACTTGAGACAATTATTGGAACATTGTTTGATTTTCTTATTTCTTTACAGACTTCGAGTCCATCAAGTCCAGGCAGTGTAAGATCTAATATAACAGCATCAAAATTATCTAAATTTAATTTAGAAAGACCGATATATGGATCATCAGCTACTACAACTTCCATTTTAAATTTTTCTAAATATTCTGCTAAAATTTCAGCTAGTTCAACATCATCTTCAATCATTAAAATTTTCATACAATGCCCTTTACATTTTTGGCACATTATAACTAAAAGTGTTTATTTTTATGCTTAAATTTTGTGATTAATAACTAGTGTGAAAAAGTTTAAATTTAAAGTTGATTGACTTAGACTAAACTTTATGATACAATAAGACTTAAATTTTTAAAGTAAAAACATTAAACTTGATTTATAATAGTTTCATTAGAATTATTAAATGATAGTTAAAAGGAGATTGGAAGTATGAGTGATAGCCTATATGAAACTTTAGGTGTTAGTAAAGATGCTAGTAGTGAAGATATAAAAAAAGCATATAGAAAACTAGCAAGAAAATACCATCCAGATATTAACAAAGACCCAGAAGCTGAGAATAAATTTAAAGAGATCAATGCAGCTTATGAAATTTTAAGCGATGATGAAAAAAGAAGACAATACGACGCTAGGGGTGATAGTATGTTTGGCAATCAAAATTTTAGTGATTTTGCAAGAAATGCCGAAAATTTTGGTGATTTAAATGACATACTTAGAAATATTTTTGGTGGAGGCTTTAAAAATACAGATTTTAGCGGTAGCTTTGGTGGTGGTTTTGGAGGATTTGGTGAAAATTTAGACATAAATGCAAGGCTTAATTTAGATTTTGATTTTGCTATAAATGGTGGCGAAAAAACAATCAATATAAATAATCAAAGTATTAAAATAAGAGTCCCAGCAGGTGTAAAAGATGGAGAAAAACTTCGTATAAGAAACAAAGGAAAAGTCTCAAGCGATGGAAAGAATGTAGGGGACATAATTTTGCACTTAAGCGTTACTCCAAGCAGTGAATATGAAATAAAAGATGATGATTTATACAAAGAAATTAAAATTCCTTTAAAAACTGCTTTATTTGGTGGTAAAGTTGAAGTAAGCACCCCAAAAAAAGAAGTTAGTATAAAAATTGGTAAAAATACAAAAAATGGACAAAAAATAAGACTTAAAGGATATGGAATTCAAAATAGAAATACAAAAATCTATGGAGATTTATACTTAAAAGTAAATGTTTTGCTTCCAGATATTGAAAAGCTTGATAAAGAAGTTGTAAAAATACTTGAAGAAAAACTATAGGATAAATTTATAAAAATATTTTAGAAAGGAATCTATTATGCAAAGCTATGATGAGCCAGTTTATATGATAAGTGTAGTTGCTAAAATTTTAGATATTCATCCTCAGACACTAAGACAGTATGAAAGAGAAGGGTTGATTGAGCCAGATAGAACAAAAGGCAAGATGAGACTTTATTCTCAAAACGATGTTGATAGAATCAAGATGATTTTAAGGTTGACTAGGGATTTAGGTTTAAATTTAGCAGGAGTTGATGTTGTTTTTAGACTAAAAGAGCAAATCGATGAATATGAAGAAATGATAGAGGATTTAAAAAAAGAGATTGATAAATTTTCAAACACAGGAACAAAAAGATATTTAGAAAAAAGACGAACCGGATTTGACTTAATTTTTGTAGACGATAAAAAAAGAAATTAAATTTTATAAATTTATAACAAATTTTAAATTTTGACTTAAAACAAAGCTTTTTTATGGTAGTATTACAAACTTATAAATTTAAATCAATTTAATATTTTAAAAAGGTTTGGTTTTGAATGAGAAATTTAGTAGAATAGGTTTTATCCTAGTTGTTGCAGGAAGTGCAGTTGGTCTTGGAAATGCGTGGAAATTTCCTACTTTAGTAGGGCAAAATGGTGGATCTGCTTTTATACTTTTATATATAATTTTAACTTTATGTGTTGGTTCAACTATATTTTTAGCTGAGTTGAGTATTGGAAAACTTAGTGAGAAAGATCCAGTAAATGCATATAAAACTCTTGCCCCAAAGCATAAAAAAGCTTGGTCTCTTGTTGGCTATACTATAATTGGTGCTATTTTAATAATATCTTTTTATAGTATTATAATTGGTTGGATTGTAAAATACTTTTTCATGAGTTTTGGTTCTTTACCAGCTGATATAAATAGCTCAAAAGTTACTTTTGAAAATTTACTTTTAAAAGATTTTTTGAGCCAAATTTTATGCTTTAGCTTTGTCTTTTTTATAACTTTTTTTGTGGTATCAAAAGGGATTAAAAATGGTATTGAAAAACTTAATGTTTGGATGATGCCAACGCTTTTTATACTTTTATTTTTGATGTTAGTTTATTCCATGAGCATGGATGGATTTTATGAAGCATTTAAGTTTTTATTTGTACCAAATTTTGATGCATTAAATACAAATAGTATCTTATATGCTTTAGGACTTGCTTTTTTTAGCATGTCAATTGGAGCAGGATCAATTATAACCTATTCAGCAAGTATCAATGATAATACAAATTTCTTAAAAAGCACATTTTCTATAATTTTTATAAATATTTTAATTGGTTTAATGATGGGACTTATAGTATTTACTTTTATTTTTGAATATGGTGGTGACCCATCACAACAAGGTCCTGGACTTATTTTTATTTCACTTACTTCACTTTTTGCAAATATGGGAGTTTTGGGGAATATTTTAGCAATAACTTTTTTTATAGCTTTATTTTTTGCAGGATTAACAAGTGCAGTTTCTATGGTGGAGCCATCTGCGTTTCACCTTATAAATGAATATAAATTTAGCCGTAAAAAAGCACTTATTTTAATAGGAGTTGTGGTTTATTGTTTGGGAACGATTTGCATTTTATCTTCGCTTAGTCTAACGAGTGGTTATTTTACATTTTTCAATAAAAGCTTTTTTGATTTGCTTGATTATCTAGCCTCAAATATCATTATGCCTCTTGGTGGATTTTTTGCTGCTATTTTTGTCGGTTTTATCTTAAAAAGAGAGACTTTGGAAACATTTTTTAGCCACTGTATGAGCAAAAAAGTTTTTGAAATTTGGTATTTTTTCGTTAGATTTATAGCTCCAATAGCTGTTGTAGTTATAATGATAAATTCACTTCTACAAGCTTAGAAAAAAGGTAAAATAATGAATGAAAAATTTAGCAAAATTGGTTTTATTTTAGCAGTTGCAGGAAGTGCGGTTGGTCTTGGAAATGCGTGGAAATTTCCTACTTTAGTAGGTCAAAACGGTGGATCTGCATTTATAGTTTTATATTTATTACTAACATTTTTAGTTAGTTTTGTTATATTTTTAGGTGAAATTGCAATTGGAAAAATAAGTGAAAAAGATGCTGTTGGAGCATTTGAAAGTTTAGCTCCAAAAAATAAAAATTTATGGAAATTTGCAGGGTTTTGTATAATTGGTGCAATTTTAATTTTTTCATTTTATAGTGTCATAATGGGTTGGATTTTAAAGTATGTAGTTACAAGTATCTATTTTTTACCAAATTCTATGAAGGAAAGCGAGGAAATCTTTAATTCACTTTTGACAAAAGATTTAGGTACCAGTATATTTTATTTTACAATTGCTGTTTTAATGAGTTTTTATGTTGTTTCTAAAGGTGTAAAAAGTGGTATTGAGAGGTTAAATATTTGGATGATGCCAGCACTTTTTATATTTTTAATAATAATGCTAATTTATTCTATGAATATGAGCGGCTTTTTAGACTCAGTGAAATTTATGCTTATGCCTGATTTTACAAAGCTTAATAAAGACTCTATCTTATCAGCCTTAGGGTTAGCATTTTTTACCTTGTCTCTTGGCGTTGGAACTATAATAACTTATGCAGCAAGTCTTCCCAATAAAACAAATTTATTAACAAGTTCATTATCAATTGTTTTTATAAATATTTTAATTGGCATTATGATGGGCTTAATTGTCTTTACCTTTATATTTGAATACGGTGGAAATCCAGCTCAAGAAGGTCCTGGTCTTGTATTTATATCCCTAATTACTCTTTTTTCAAAGCTCGGCTTTATTGGGAATTTATTTGCTGCTATGTTTTTTATCTCGCTTTTATTTGCTGCTTTAACAAGTGCTGTTTCTATGATAGAACCATCAGCTTTATTTCTTATAAATAACTATAAATTTAGTCGCAAAAAAGCTTTAAAATTTATCTTTGTGTTTGTTTATATCATGGGAATACTTTGTATTTTATCTTATCAAAACGTAACTTCTAACAACTTAACATTCTTTGGCAAGTCATTTTTTGATTGTTTAGATTATTTAACTTCAAATTTAATGATGCCAACAACTGGCATAATCGTAGCTATTTTTGTTGGATTTGTTATGAAAAAACAAAGCCTTTATGCTTTGTTTGGACTTTATATGGGAAGAAAATTATTTTTAATTTGGTATTTTCTCTTAAGATTTATTGCTCCAGTTGCTGTTGTTATAATCATGGTAAATCAACTATTTTTTAGCTAAAAAGAGATTTTTATGAGAGAAGAATTTAGTAAAATCGGTTTTATTTTGTCAGTTGTTGGTGGTGCCGTTGGGCTTGGCAATGCTTGGAAATTCCCAACTTTAGTTGGTATGAATGGCGGATTTGCCTTTGTGCTTTTATATTTGCTAATTACCATAACTATTGGATTTGCCATATTTTTAGCCGAAATTTATATGGGTAAATCAAGTAAAAAAGATCCAGTAAATGCCTATAAAACATTAGCTCCAAACAATAAAGAAAAATGGAAATTTGCAGGTTTTACTATGGTAAGTGGAATTTTAGTTTTATCTTTTTATTTGGTAATTTTGGGCTGGGTTATAAGATATATTTTTATTTCACTTTTTGCTTTGCCAAAAGATATCGATAGTGCAAGAGCCATGTTTGAGGGATTTGTTGGAAGTGATCTTTTAGGAAGTATATTTTTCTTTTTCATAGCTTTTATCTTAACTATTTTAGTTGTTTCAAAAGGAGTAAAAAGTGGCATTGAAAAATTAAATGTCTATGCTATGCCAACGCTTTTTATTTTGCTAGTTTTAATGCTTTTATATTCGGTTAGTTTTGATGGTTTCAAAGAAGCATTTAAGTTTTTATTTTATGCCGATTTTTCAAAGCTAAGTGTTGATTCGCTTTTAACAGCTTTGGGTCTTTCATTTTTCACACTTTGTCTAGGAGTTGGGTGTATATTAACGTATGCAGCATCCTTAGGTGATAATGTAAATCCAGTAACAAGTTCATTTTACATAGTTTTAATAAACATTGCAATTGGATTAATGATGGGACTTATAGTTTTTACCTTTGTTTTTGAATACAGTGGTGACCCAACCCAACAAGGTGTTGGCCTTGTATTTTTCTCACTTATTACGCTTTTTGCAAAGCTTGGGATAGTTGGAAATATTTTATCTTTTTTGTTTTTTTTAAGCCTATTTTTTGCAGGTATTACTTCGGCGATTTCTATGATAGAACCATTTACTTTTTATCTTATAAATGAGTATAAATTTAGCCGTAAAAAAGCACTTTGTTATCTAGGTTGTTTTGTTTTTATCTTAGGTTCACTTTGTATAATGTCGCTGAATTTAAATTTTAGCCAAGCATTAAATTTTGGCGGAAAAAGCTTTTTTGATATTTTAGATTTTGCAAGTTCAAATGTTGGACTTCCTGTTGGAGCTATTTTAAGTGCTATTTTTGTTGGATTTGTCATACCAAAAGAAAAAGTAAAAGGATTTTTTATGCCTTTTATGAAAAAAGAAATTATTTTTGAAATTTGGTATTTTATGCTTAAATTTGTAGCTCCAATTGCTATTTTAATCATCGCAATTAATCAAATACTTTCTTAACATATTTATCTATAAGAATTTTATATTTTTATAGATAAATATAAAAATTAACAAATAGTTTTATATAATATTTTTTTACAGGTTAAAAATAATCAAAAATATTTTATACATATTTTAGGATAATATCTAAATAAGTATTTTGGTGACCCTTACGAGAATTGAACTCGTGTTGCCGGCGTGAGAGGCCGATGTCCTAACCGCTAGACGAAAGGGCCACAAATTATTTTATTTAAAAGCAACAATTTGCTCAAAAGCTGGTGTCCCATGCGGGGTTCGAACCTGCGGCCCTCTGATTAAGAGTCAGATGCTCTACCAACTGAGCTAATGAGACTTTCAAAGCTGATATTCTATAACTTTTTTGTTTAAATTTGGCTTAAATTTTATTATTTTTTAAATATATAAAATTATGCTATTATTAGAAATATTTGAAATTTATTACAATAAATAATTGGTTATTTTTGCAAATATATTTAGTTATTTATTATAAAGATATTTTAAATAATATTGATTTTTATATATTAATAATATTGACTTCTTATATACTTTGTAATATAATTTCGAAGCATTTTTAATAACAAGGAATGACTATGCAAAAAGATACTATTGCGACCCACTTTGGATATGACTCAAAACTAGGCTATGGGACTATGGCAGTTCCAATTTATTTTAATACAGCTTATGATTTTGGAAGTGCCAAAATGGCGGCTGATAGATTTGCATTAAAAGACATTGGACCTATTTATACAAGACTTACAAACCCAACAACCGAAATTTTTGAAAAAAGAATTTGTGCATTAGAAGAAGGAAGTGATGCTATCGCTACTTCAAGTGGACAAGCTGCAACTTTTATGTCGATTGCAAATTTAGCTGCAAATGGCGATAATGTCATACTTTCAGATAAAGTTTATGGCGGAAGCACGACTTTAATTGCTTATAGTCTTAAAAGATTTGGTATAAAAACTAAGATTTTCGATCCCGAAAATCCTGAAAATTTAGAAAATTTGATAGATGATAATACAAAAGCTATACTTTTTGAAACTCTGTCAAACCCTCAAATTTCAGTTGCAAAAGTTGATGAGATAGTAAAAATCGCAAATAAATTTAAAGTTGCAACAATTGCTGATAATACAGTTGCAACACCTACGCTTTACAACCCTTTAAAAGATGGAGTTAGTGTTGTAATTCATAGTGCTAGTAAATATATAAGCGGTCAAGGTTTGAGCTTGGGTGGAGTTGTCATAGCCAATAAGAATTTAAATAAATTTTTAAAAGACAATCCAAGATATCAACACTTTAACGAACCTGATGAGAGTTATCACGGGCTTGTTTATGCTGATTTAGTTGATAGTTTTGATATATTTATCTTAAGAGCTAGATTTGGCTTGATGAGAGATTTTGGTTTTGCTCTATCTCCATTTAATGCTTTTCAGCTTATTCAAGGACTTGAAACATTATACTTAAGAGTTGCGAAACACTCACAAAGCGCCTTAAAAGTAGCTCAGTTTTTGGAAAATCACCCTTTGGTAAAAAGTGTAAATTATCCAGGACTTAGTAGTTCAAGCTCAAACAGTATTATAAAATCAAAATTTAAAGATGGAATGGCTAGCGGGCTTTTAGCTTTTGAGGTTGAAAGCTACGAAAAAGCAAGAGAAATTTCAGATAAAGTTAAGCTTTTCTCAGTTGTTGTAAATATCGGTGATAGTAAATCGATCATAACTCACCCAGCTTCTACAACGCACTCTCAACTAAGTAAAGATGAGCTTGAAAAAGCCGGTATAAAAGATGGGCTTATTAGACTTAGTATAGGTCTTGAAAATGCAGATGATTTAATACAAGACTTAAAGAAGGGATTAGAATAATGCCAATTTTGACAACTAAAGGAGTTTATGGGCTTATGGCTATTTGTCAGATAGCTAATGCTAGCAAATTTGCACCAATTTCTATAAAAGATATATCTGATAAAACAGGGGTTTCAAAAGGATATTTAGAGCAAATTTTGAATGATTTAAGAAATTCAAAGATAATTTCTAGTAAAAAAGGTAAAAACGGTGGATATTTTTTAAGAAAACCAGCCGAGAAGATAAGTTTTTATGATGTTTTTTATACATTAGAAAAAGATTTTAAGATGACAAATTTAGACGTTAAGGATGAAATACTACAGCAATTTTTTAAAAATGGTGATAAAAAACTTGAAGAAGTATTTAGTTCATCCATAAGCGATATCATAAAAACAACAGAAGATAGTTCAAAAAATTTAGATTTTGCTATCTAAAAAGGACATATATGAAAGTAGCTTCCAGCGTTATAGATTTAATTGGAAATACTCCACTTGTAAGAATTAATAGTTTTTCAAAAAATGCCGAAATTTTAGCAAAAGTGGAGTTTTTGAACCCAAGTCATAGTATAAAAGATAGAATTGCCTTTTCTATGATAGATGATGCTATAAAAAAAGGTAAAATTGATAAAAATACTACTATTATTGAGCCAACTAGTGGAAATACTGGCGTTGGACTTGCTATGATATGTGCTTATTATGGGCTTAAGCTTATTTTAACTATGCCAAGTTCTATGAGTATAGAAAGGCAAAAACTTTTAAAAATATATGGAGCTAATCTTGTTTTAACAGATCCTTCTCTTGGTATGAAAGGGGCTGTTGAAGAGAGTAAAAATATAGCTAGCAAAACTACAAATTCATTTATTCCAAGCCAGTTTGAAAACCCGGCAAATCCAAAAATACATGAACTTACTACCGCAAGAGAAATTTTAAAAGATACTGATGGAAAAGTTGATATTTTCGTAGCTGGTTTTGGAACAGGTGGAACTGTAAGTGGCGTAGGAAAAGCTTTAAAAAACTATAATCCCAATATTAAAGTTGTAGCTGTTGAGCCACTTTCATCACCACTTCTTACAAAAGGACAAACAGCAAGTCATAAAATTCAAGGAATTGGTGCAAATTTTGTGCCTAAAAACTTGAATAAAAGTGTAATTGATGAGTTTTTAGATGTTAGTGATGAAGATGCCTTTAGTACAACTAAGCATTTGGCTACAAAAGAGGGGTTACTAGTTGGAATTTCAAGCGGAGCAAATGTTTTTGCTGCAAATTTGTTAGCCAAAAGAGACGAAAATAAAGACAAAACAATCGTTACTATTTTGTGTGATACAGGAGAGAGATATCTCTCGCTATTTTCTTAAAATTTTATATAAATAAACCCACATTTTAATAATAAATTATGGGTTTAATTTCTATTTATTTAAATCTTTGTCAACACTACACTCTTTAACTTTATCTTTTTTATCACAGCATTCTTTTTTCAAGTCTTGATTTGTGATTAATGCCTTATAATTTTTTTTATTTTTTCCGCCTTTTATCCCTTTAAAAAATAGCATTATTTTATCTTTTAGTGAGTTAAAGTTTGTTTTTTTGATTTCATACATAAGGTTTTCTTTTTTATCATCAAAAAACTCTTTATAGTTTAAAAATAAATTTAAATGTTTAATTTCTTTTTCTATAACTTCAGCCATTTCTTCATATTTTTTAAGTGATTTTTCTATCTCTTTTAAAGCCTCTTTACTTAAGCTTTCATTATTATTTTCAAGTTGTTCAAGGTATTCAAGCATATATATTTTTTGATTTTGTTTTAAAAAAGTATCAATTGAAATGTTATCATCTTTTATGCTTTCTATAAATAAAATAGGACCTTTTATATAAGAAATTTCATCACTTAATTCATCAAATGATTTAAAATTATATTTTAAAAATTCTCCATTTTTTATACTATATTTATAGTAAATATCATCTTTGCCATCTTGTTTAATTAAAGCAAAAAGCTCTAAAACTTCATCTTTTAATTTTTCTATTTGGCTTAAAGCAGACTTAACAGAGCCTATAAAAATAGTTAATTCTCTCATAAAAACTCCTTTATTTTGAATTTATATATGATTATACACTTTTTTAACAAATAATCAACACAATTTCTAATAGCATTTTTACATTAATTTTACAGAAAAATTATACTATTTTAATGATGTTAAATATTTTAAAAAGGAATGTTATGGGCAAATTCGAAAGTGATTTTAAAAGGCGAGACTTTTTAAAAACAAGTTTTGCTGTTGGAACTTTGGCATCTTTAAAACTAAATGCTGGCATAACAGATATTGTTGGTGGAGCTAGCAAAAAAGTAGGAAGCATTTGTGAAATGTGCTCATCTAGGTGTCAAATTGAGGTTAGGGTTAGAGATGGAAAGTGTGATTTTATAAGCGGAAATCCAAAATTTCCAGCCAATAAAACCTCTGTTTGTGCAAGAGGTGGAGCAGGAATTAATCAGCTTTATGATAAGGAAAGATTGGTAAAACCTCTAATAAGGGATGGAGAGAGAGGAAGCGGAAAATTTAGAGAAGCAACTTGGGAAGAGGCGTATGAATATTGCGTTAAAAAATTAAATGAGTTAAAAGAAAAATATGGTGCTAAGTCGGTTGTTTTTACATCAAAAAGTGGAACTTCTCACACAGAAATGGCAAATTTTGCCTGTAGTTATGGGAGTCCAAATATTTTTTCTCATTGGTCCTGTTGTCCAATAACTGAAAAAATAGCTGTTCCTCATACTTATGGCTTTAATCCAAAAATTGATTATAAAAATGCAAAATATATAGTTAATTTCGGTCACAACTTATTTGAAGGCATTGTTATTTCAAATACAAAGGCACTTGCAAAAAATGCAGCTAGAGAAGATACAAAACTTTTGGTTTTAGAGCCAAGATTTAGTGTAGTTGCAGCAAAAGCAGATGAGTGGCTTCCAGTAAGACCAGGAACAGATTTAGCTTTTGTTATGAGTTTAATTCATATTTGGCTAAGAGATGGAAAATATGATAAAGAATTTGTTGAAAAATATACAGTTGGACTTGAAAATTTAAAAGAGGCTGTAAAAGATGCAACCCCGCAGTGGCAAGAAAATCTAACTGGTATTAAAGCCTCAAGTGTAGAGAGAATTGCAAATGAAATTTGGGCTGCGGCTCCAGCAGTTGTAATTGATTGGGGACATAAAACAACAACTACAAGAGCTGAGTATCAAAGAACAAGAGCAATTGCAATAGCAAATGCCTTGATGGGAAATTTTGAAAAAAAAGGCGGTATTGGATTTGCTAAAAAAGCAAATACTTATAATGAGCTTTGCGGAAGCGAAATTTATCCAACTTTAGCAAATTTAAATAAAAATTTTAAAGTTCCAAAAGATCCAAGGATTGATGGTGCCGGAGAAGAGGGTAGGTACTTTTTTATCCCAAGAAAACATGGAATTTTAATGGAGATAGCACCTGCGATATTAAGTGAAAAACCTTATCCTGTAAAAGGTTGGGTAAATACGAGATTTAATCATCCAATGAATGTTGCTGGTGAAGAAAAAACTATTGAAGCGATAAAAAAACTTGATTTTATACTTTCGGTTGATATTTATATGAACGATTTTAGCTATTTTGCTGATGTTATTTTGCCTGAAAGTACATATCTAGAAAGAGATGAGAGTATTCAAGATAAAAGTGGCACAGGAGTTGCTTATGCACTTAGAAATAAAGCAATTGAACCAATTGGCGATACAAAAAATGGCTTTGAAATTTTTAGAGAACTTGCAAGGCGTATGAATATTGACCAAAACTATGAGTGGGAGGATATTGATGAGCTTAGAATGAAACAAGTAAAGGGAAATCATAAGCTTCTAGCAGATTTGATAAAAGATGGTTATGTTAAATTTGATGCACCAAGACTTTATTATATGGATAAAAAATCAGTTAGTCAATTTGTTAGCAAATATCCAGAAGCTGCTAAATTTGTCGATGAAGATGGGTTTATGAGCTCTAAGATGAAGTTTAAAACTCCAAGCGGAAAAATAGAGCTATTTTGCGAGGAAGTTGAAAAGATGCTTCCAGGTGAAGGCTGTTTAAATATAAATAATATGGATACTTATGATGGATTTGAGCTTTGCTTAACTAGCGGAAAAACTCCAATTCATACAAATGCACATACGCAAAACATAAAAGTATTAAACGATATGATGAGCCAATCACCTATTTGGATACATCCAAAGGCAGCCAAAAAAAGAGGACTAAAAACAGGAGATAGAGTTTTAGTAAAAAGCAAATTTGCAAGTGCTTATGCAAACGTTATGGTGACAGAGGGTATTAGAGAAGATACATTATTTGTATATCATGGATTTGGGCATATTAGTGGGGGGCTTAAAAGAACTTTTGGTGATGGACTAAATCAAAGTAAGTTATTAAACCCTGCTTCTGGCGCGGTTTGTGGGACAATGGTAACAAATGTTGGTGTTGAAATAAGTAAGGCTTAAAGGATAAAATATGAAAAAATATGCAATGATTCATGATGAAAATTTATGTATTGGATGTCAGGCATGTTCAATTGCTTGCAGAAATGAAAATGAAGTTCCAGATGGTGTTTATAGACTTCAAGTTCATGCAAAATTAAAAGGCGAGTTTCCATATTTAAAGATGGATTTTACAAGACATAGTTGTGTTATGTGTGATAATAGTCCTTGTGTTGATGTTTGTCCAACAGGAGCTAGTTTTAAATTAGATAATGGTATAACTATGGTAGATAAAAGAACCTGTATAGGTTGTAAATATTGTATTTTAGCCTGTCCTTACGATGCAAGGTTTATAGATCCTATCACAAAAGCAGTTGATAAGTGCACTTTTTGTTTTGAAACAAGAGTTAGTGGAGGTTTGGATCCAGCTTGTGTTAGTGTCTGTCCAACAGATGCATTAATATTTGGTGATATCAATGATCCACAAAGTCCAGTTAGAAAAATAGCTTCTAAAAATGCTATAAAAATACCTAAAGCTTATCATGGAACAAAACCAAATTTGGGCTTCATAGAGAATAAAAAAGGAGGTCGTTATGAATAATATGTGGGGAAGTATGACTCAATATAGTGAAATTCATTGGGGCTGGTACATTGCAATATATTTAGTCTTAGCAGGGCTTAGTGCAGGAGCTATAATTATATCACTTCTTGTTAAGTGGAACTGGCATAGTGATAATACAAACTCAATTTGGGATGCAATGGTAAAAGCTGGCGCATTAGTTGCTCCTATTGCCATAACTATTGGACTTTTGCTATTAATAGCTGAGCTTAGTAAGCCACTTAGTTTTTATTGGATTTTAATTAAGTATAATTTAACCTCTGTTATGAGTATAGGTGTAATTTGCCTACTAATATTTACACCGCTTAGCTATTTATTTGCAGTAATTATTTTTGAAAATGAGATAGAAAAGTCTAAATTTTTAGCTTTTTTAAGACCAATTACAAAATTAATAAGAGTTTTTTCTAATTTAGCAAAATATGTAGAATATCTAATTTTTATTTTAGCACTTTGTGTTGGTCTTTATACTGGATTTTTACTTGGTGCTGCATATAAAATACCACTTTGGAATACTCCTGTTTTGCCTATTTTATTTTTATTATCAGGTTTTTCAAGTGGAATTGCAACAACAGTTTTAGTTGGTATTTTATTTTTTAAAGGAAATTTGAACAAAAATAGTATAAAATATCTTTTAAAAATCGATTTAAGAGCAGTTGTTTTTGAAATACCACTTTTAATCATCTTATTTTTAGGACTTTATTTTGAGGGTGGAAATAGTGCAGTTTCTGCGAAAGAAGCTTTAACTCATCAAACTTATGGAGTTTTGTTTTGGTTTGGAGTTGTGTTAATAGGACTTATAACCCCAATTATTATAGCTTCAACTGCACTTAAAAGTCACGCTTATAGACCAGTTTTTATTGTGCTTGACTCATTTGCCATAATAACAGGTGTTGTTTGTTTAAGGTATTTCTTTGTTTATGCAGGGCAGGCTTGTTTGGGAGTTTAAAATATTTAAAAAGGAACTTTTTTGAAGATACTTTTATTAGAAGATGATTATAGTTATAGAAAAACAATAGCTGAGTATTTAGAAAGTCTTGGTTATGAAGTTGATGAGGCAAGTAACGGCTTAGAGGCTTGTGATAAAATAAAAGATAACTTTTATCATCTTTTGATACTTGACATTAAAGTTCCTGAAATTTCAGGCCATGAAGTGATGAAATATGCAAAAAGCTTAAATTTAAATACTCCTATTATGATAATGACATCTTTAATAGATATTGATGATATGGAGATTGGTTATTCTTTGGGGTGTAATGAGTATCTTAAAAAGCCATTTGACATTGCTGAGCTTAAGTTTAGAGTAAATGAACTTATGAGAAAATATTATTTAAAAAATGATAAAAATATCATAAAAATAGATGATGAGTTTTACTATAACTCATCATCAAAAAATATTAAATTTAAAGATCAAATTATAAATTTGAGCCAAAAAGAAAATGAAATTTTAGAATATTTGATTTTAAAAAAAGATAGCTTTGTAAGTATTGGCGAGATGATAGATGAAATTTTGCAAGATTATGAAAGCGTTGATATTAGAATGCATATTATGAAAATTCGTCAAAAAACTAGTAAAAGCTTTATACTTTCAAAAAGAGGGCTTGGATATAAAATAAATGTTAAGAACGATTAAAATACCATTAATCGCCACTTTTATAGTTGCTTTTATGTTTATTTTACAAGGTCTACAAATTATAAATTTGGCAAAAAAAGAGCTTGAAAAAGATAATTTATTTGATTTAATAGCAAAAAGCAACGAAGTAAAATCTAATATAAGCTCTATAAATTTTAGTTCAAATTTAATTTATAAATATGCCATTTTAGATAAAAATTTAAATATTGTATTTTCAAATTTAACTATTTTACCGCCAAATTTTGACTTTAATGAGCTAAATTTTAAACAAAATTTATTTTATAAAGATTTCTTTTTTTATGATGATGAGCTTTATTTTTTAATAATCAGCAAAGAGATTAATTATAAAAGAATTGTTCTTTTAGCTTTGTTTATGCTTGCAATAACAATAATGGCTAGTACATTAGTTATGTATTTTGTATATGTAAGTATAACAAAACCACATTTAGAGCAAAAAAAGATGATGAATACATTTTTTAATGATGCTATGCATGAACTTAAAACCCCACTTGGAGTTGCAAGTATAAATTTAGAAATTTTAGAAACAAAAAATAAACAAACACACCGTATAAAAGCAGCCTTAAAACAGATGAAAATAACTTATGAAGATGTTGAGTTTTTTATAAAAAATGATCGTATAAAATTTCCAAAAAAAGTCTTAAATTTTTCTAATTTTTTAGAAAATAGAATTCGTTTTTCAAGTACAATCGCCCATAGTAAAAAAATACAAATCGTAAGTGAAATTTCACCAAATTTAAAGGTATTTTTAAGTGAGATTGAAGCAACAAGATTGATTGATAATAACCTATCAAATGCTATCAAATACTCAAATGAAGGTAGCAAAATAAATATTTATTTAAAAAGCGATGATAGTTTTACCATTTTTATAATTGAAGATTTTGGATGCGGGATAAAAGATGTTGATACTATTTGGCAAAGATATACAAGACAAAACCAATCACAGGGTGGATTTGGATTAGGGCTAAATATAGTTATGAAAATTTGCAATAAAAATGATATTTTATATGATGTTAAATCAACCCCTAAAAAAGGATCAATTTTTACTTATAAAATTCCACTCTATGAAGAAAAACTTTTAGATAATATTTAAAAAATATCATTAATTTTTGATTTTGAATTTTTGTGCATTATAATGTATCCAATATGATTATTTTTAAAATCATATAGTTTTTTTGAGTAAAAATAATCATTTTTAAGCTTAATAAAATTTTGATTTTTAAAGTCTATTTTGTCCAAAAAAGGCAAAATATTTAAATTTATATCATTTTTATCAATTATGTTAAAACCATGGATTTTTATATGTGAGTTTTTAAAACATTCTATTTTATAGTTATCCTTTATAAGGATTAAAAGATCATATTTTTGTCTTTTTGAAAGATTATAAAGATGATTAAAGCCAAGCATAACCTCAATACTTCCTAAAAAATTACTATCTGTGAAAACAGGAGAAACCCCTCTTACAAAAACCCCACATTTTCCTATTTCTATTCCTGATGTTGGTGTTTTATTTTGTTTAGTTTCATATATAGTGTGTCTAAAATATCTTAAATCATCTCCCTTTTTTTCATCATCCCAGCTTCTAATTACACTTTTTAAATCATTTGAATGTAGGTGAATTAAAATATCCTTATATAAAGGAACATTTTGTAAAATTGATATATAAAATTTTAGATTTTTTTTACAGGTTTGTCTATTTTCATATTTTAAACAACTTTTTATATCATCATTTTGGGAAAGAATTAGAGATAGTGCAAGGACATTAAGCCTTTCTTCTTCTATAGTATTTAAAAGAAGTTCAGCATTAAAATCAAAAAATCTTTTTATTTTTTCATCACTTTGATCTATTTTATACTCAAAAAACATATATCCTAAAAGTAAAAAAGAAAATGAAAAAAATAAAATTATTAAATTTTTAAAAGCTTTAATTTTGTTTCCTTTTTTAAATTCTCTTTAAGTTAAATAAAATTATTTTATCGATTTTATTTAGTTTAAAGTCGTAATTATAGCAAATTTTATTTGCATTAATGCTGTAATTAAATTGTCTTAATAATAAATGCAGTATTAATTATATTAGTTTTTTATAGTTTTGCATTATGTGTAATTTTCTAAATCCAACTTAAGTTTAAGTTGGATTTTTTTAATATTTATTATTTTGCGTCAGCTTCAATTTCAATATCAAGCTTTACTTCGCTTCCAATTGCTAGGCTTTTTTCACCAACACCAAAGTCAGTTCTATCTATTTTTCCGCTTAGATTAAACCCTATTTTTTCAACATCTCCTTTTGATATACCACCAAATTCATACTCAAGCTCAATAGGTTTTTTAACGCCTTTTATTGTTAAATCGCCTTTTACAACACCTTCATCTTTTTCACCATCATCAAATTTAAACTCAGTCATTACAAATTTCATTTCAGGAAATTTTTTAGTATCAAAAAAGTCAGCATCTCTTAAATGCTCATCTCTTCCTTCATTTCCTGTATCAACTGAGGCTGTTTGAATTGTTGCTTCGAGTTTATTTAATTTCATAGTTTCCTCATCAAAATCAACAATTCCTTTAAAATCAGCAAAATTTCCTTTTGTATTGCTAATTTGCATATGTTTTATTTTAAACCCAACATCTGTGTGAGCTGTATCGACTATGTATTCTTTTGCATTTGCAAGACTAAGTGTTAAAAGCGAACAAGCCGCAAGTGAAAATAAAAATTTTTTCATTTCTATCCTTTTTAATTAAATTTAATATATCTTAATCAAATAGATTAAATAAATATTTTTTATTTTTATATTTAGGAAATTTTTAAATTTTTAGCCAATTTTTTGCAAAAACTATCAAAATCTTTACAAAAATCAATTTCTAAATCTCTTTGTTTTTTGCCCCACATTGACTCTGGAAAAAAATCATCATTTTCAAATCTTGCCATCACATGAAAATGCACTCTTGGAACATAATTTGCAAAAGAGGCAATATTTATCTTTTTAGGTTTATAAAACTCAAGCATAGTTTTTTCACTTATCAAAACAGCTTCAAAAAGTCTGTTTATAGTATCTTTATCGCAAAAGCTAAGTTCTTTTTTGCCATCATTTGTAAAAATCTTAATCCAAGGAATTTGAGAAATTTCTCTTTCGATAAAAATAAAGTCATCTTTAAAAATCATATTTAACTCTTTTTATTCCACGGTTACGCTTTTAGCTAAATTTCTAGGCATATCAACATCATTTCCAAGTCTTATAGCAACTTCAAGTGCAAAAATTTGAAGTATTACAAGCATTTCAAAAAATTCGCTCATATAGTGATCTTGCTTGCTTGTTTTTATAAAGTCATCACTTAAATCAAACTCTTTTGGACTAAGTGCAAACACAAACCCATCTCTTGCAACAATTTCTTCAACATTACTTCTTGTTTTTTCATAAAGCATATTTTCAGGCATTAAAGCAATTGTATAAAGTCTTTCATCAACAAGAGCAATTGGACCATGTTTCATTTCTCCGCTTGCGTATCCTTCTGCATGAAGATAACTTATTTCTTTTAATTTTAAAGCTCCTTCAAGCGCAAGTGGATAAAAAACATCTCTTCCTATAAAGAAAAAGCCATGCCCATGAAGATAGTGTTTACTTAAACGGTGAAGTTTTTCTTGCAAATCAGATGGAACTTCTAAAATTTTTGGAATTTTAAGTAAAGTTTTAAGTTCTTTTTCAAACTCATTTTGACTTATTGTTTTATTTAAATTTGCTAGATATAAAACAACAAGCCAAAGTGTTATAACTTGTGTTGAAAAGGCTTTTGTAGAGGCAACTCCTTTTTCAATTCCAGCTCTTGTTAAAAGAGTATTATCAGCAAGTCGAACAATTGAGCTATTATCAACATTGCAAATTGCAAGAGTTTTAAGACCAGCTTCTTTAGCTATTTTTAAAGCCTCTAATGTATCAGCTGTTTCACCACTTTGAGAAATAACTATAAAAAGTGAGTTTTTTCTTAAAACTGGATCCTTGTATCTAAACTCACTCGCAACTTCAACTTTTGTTCTTATTTTTGCAACTCTTTCAAACAGATAGCTTGCTGTTAAGGCTGCATGATAGCTTGTTCCACAAGCACACATTATAACTTCATCAATATTATTAAAAAGCTCTTTATCAAGCTCTTCAAGATAAATTTGATTGTTTTTTATTCTTCCCATTAGTGTTTCAGTTGCAACTACGCTTTGTTCATAAATTTCTTTTTCCATAAAAAATCTAAAACCCTCTTTTTGAGCAAAACTTCTATCGCTAGGAAGAGTTTTTTTAGCTGGATTTATTTCATTTTCATCTTTAAAAAATTTAATTTCGCCAAATTTAGCTACGCCATAAGTATTATCATCCAAGTACGCAACATCTTTTAAAAATCCTATTAATGGTGAATCTGATGAGCTAAAAAATATTTCACCATCATCATTTTTACCAACTATTAAAGGAACTGCATTTTTTGCAAAAAATATCTCTTTATTTGCTTTTTTTGTTATTAAAAGTATTGCATAAGCCCCAATAAGCCTTGAAATAGTTTTTTTAAAAGCCTTAAATGGGTCACTTTCTTTTTGATTTATCTTTTCAAATAGTTTAACTATGACTTCTGTATCTGTTTGACTTAAAAATTTAATACCATCTTTTTCAAGCTCATCTTTTAGTTCTTTATAGTTTTCTATGATTCCATTATGGATTACAAAACTATATTCTCCAAAATGCGGGTGAGCGTTTATTTCAGTTGGTTTTCCATGAGTTGCCCATCTTGTATGGCCTATTGCTATACCTTGTCCTGTTGAGCTGAAATTTTTAGTTTTTTCCTCTAAATTTTTTATTTTTCCAACAGCTTTAAAACAATCAATCTTTCCATTTTCATCCATAACAGCCATTCCTGAGCTATCATATCCTCTATATTCAAGCTCTTTTAGGCCGTTTAATATTATACTTTTTTTCTCTTTTTGACCAATATAACCAACTATACCACACATAAATTTATCCTTTTATATAACAAATATTTATTTTTTAGCTAAGCATTATACAAATTTAAGTTTAACAAAGGCAAATTTAGTAAATTTAGCTTTAAAATTCATAAATTTATAAAAATAAAAGCTTTTTTAAGTGCAAAAGGCTTATAATGTAATTTCAATTTTATTTTTAGGATAAAAATGGAAATTTTAGAAAAATTAGAAAATGACATAAGACTTGAGTACGAAGATGGATTAAAGCTTTATGATCTTGATCTTTATACTTTAGGAAAATTTGCAAATAAAAAAAGAGAGCAAATAAATGGCAAAAAAGTTTATTTTAATTTAAATCGCCATATAAATCCCACAAATTTATGTGCTGATGTTTGTTTATTTTGTGCTTTTTCATCTCATAGAAAAAATGATAAAGCTTATACCATGAGTCATGAAGAGATTATGCAAATAGTTGATGAAACGGTAAAAAGAGGTACAAAAGAAATTCATATCGTCTCTGCTCACAATCCAAATGTTTCTTGGCAGTGGTACTTAGAAATTTTTAAAAAAATAAAAGAAAAATATCCTTTTTTACATATCAAGGCAATGACAGCTGCTGAGGTTGATTTTTTATCTAGAAAAAATGGTTTTAGTTATGAAGAAGTTTTAGAAAAAATGGTTAGATATGGTGTTGATTCGATGCCTGGTGGAGGAGCTGAAATATTTGATGAAGAGGTTAGAAAAAAAATTTGCAATGGAAAGGTAAAAAGCAACGAGTGGCTTAAAATACATGAAATTTGGCATGAAATGGGGCATGAAAGTAATGCAACCATGCTTTTTGGACATTTAGAAACTAGGGCAAATAGAATTGATCATATGTTAAGACTTAGAGATGTGCAAGATAAGGCTATTAAAAACAAAAAAGGTGGATTTAATGCATTTATTCCACTTGTTTATCAGAGAAATAATAATTATTTAAAAATAAAGGAGTTTTTAGGATCAGTTGAAATTTTAAAAACATTTGCTATTTCAAGATTAATGCTTGATAATATTAAACATATTAAATCTTACTGGGCTACAACAACTATAAATTTAGCACTTGTAGCGCAAGAGTTTGGATGTGATGATTTAGATGGCACTATAGAAAAAGAAAGCATTCAAAGTAGTGCTGGTGCAAGTAGTGATAAGGGCACTCAAGTTGGAGATTTTATAGAGCTTATTAAAACCTCTGGGCTTATTCCTGTTGAGAGGGATAGTTTATATAACGAAATAAAGGTTTATTAATGGATTTTTTCAAACTAAAAGAAAATCAAACTAGTGTTAAAACTGAGTTTAGTGCTGGATTTACAACTTTTTTAACTATGATGTATATAGTTCCTGTAAATGCAATAATTATGAGTAATGCTGGAATGCCTATGGAAGCACTCATTACAGCAACAGCTTTAATAACAATTTTTGCAACCGTTTTAAATGGAATTATTGCAAATACGCCAATTGCAATGAGTGTTGGAATGGGGCTTAATGCTTATTTTACTTTTGGGCTTGTTTTAGGTATGAAAATTCCTTGGCAAACAGCTTTGGGAGTTGTTTTTATAAGTGGATTTATATTTTTAATTTTATCTTTCACTCAGTTTAGAGTTTGGATTTTAAAAAGCATTCCAAAGGATTTAAGACTTGCAATTAGTGCTGGAATAGGGGCCTTTATAAGTTTTGTTGGGCTTAAGCAAATGGGTATAATAGTTCATAGTGATGCAACACTTGTGACTTTAGGTGATTTCCACGACACAAATACTTTAATTGGGCTTTTAGGACTTTTAATGGTGATTTGCTTTTGGGCATTAAGAGTAAAAGGAGCCTTTATAATAGCTGTTTTAACAACCTCAATAATTGCTTGGGTTTTTAAAATTTCACCTTATCCAACTAGCTTTTTTTCACTTCCAAGTTCTATTACTCCTATATTTTTAGAGCTTGATGTGAAAAGTGCTTTAAGCTTAGCTTTACTTCCAGCAATAATTACATTTTTTATAACTCAGCTTTTTGACTCACTTGGAACACTTTCAGGTGTTGGAAATAGAGCAAGACTTTTTGATGATAAGGATGGTATGAAAAAATTTGAAAAAACTTTGGTGGTCGATGCTCTTGGTTCAACTACAAGTTCATTTTTAGGAACAAGTACAACAACGGCTTTTGCTGAAAGTGCAAGTGGAGTAGAAGAAGGTGGAAGAACTGGTTTGACTGCGGTATTTACTGGAATGTTTTTTATTTTAACTTTATTCATGCTGCCACTTTTTAAAGCAATTCCGCCAAATGCTATTTATCCAGTATTGGTTATGGTTGGGGTTTTAATGTTTAGTGAATTATCAAAAATAGATTTTAGTGACCAAGCTACAGCTGTTGCGGCGTTTTTTATAGTTATATTAATGCCTTTGACTTATTCTATAACAACAGGTTTGGCATTTGGATTTGTGGCTTACTTTTTTGTAAAGTTGGTAAAGAGAGAGCCTATAAATATTGGAATTTTAACTCTTGCTTTTATTAGCTTGTTGTCATTTATTATAAAATAGGAAAAAATATGGTTTATTACAGTTATGAAGAATTTGATAAAGATATAAGAGATTTAGCAAAAAAAATTGATCAAAATTTTAAGCCAGATGCTTTTGTTGCAATTGCAAGAGGGGGGTTAACAGCTGGACATTTTTTAGCAACAATTTTCAAAAGCAGAAATTTATTTGCACTAAATTCAGTTCATTATGATAACACAAAAAAGCTTGATGAGGTTGAAATTTTTAACGTGCCTGATTTAAGCAATTATAAAAGAGTAGTTTTAGTTGATGATATGATAGATAGCGGTGAAAGTATGGTTGAAATTCATAAGGTTTTAAGCAAAAAATACCCAAAAATTGAGTTTAAAATAGCGACTTTATTTTTTAAGGAAAGAGCTTTGATAAAGCCTGATTTCACAGTAAAAGAAGCTAATGAATGGATAGAGTTTTTTTGGGAAAATGACACCTTTGAATCAAAAATTTAAATTTTAAAATTTGGAGTTAAATTTAAGGACTTTAAGTGAGTAAATTTGAGCTTTTTGTGATGTATTTGTGTGCTATATTAACACTTTGTGTCATGTATGCTACCCAACCATTGCAGCCATTATTTGAAGATATTTTAAATATCTCTAAATTTCAAGCCTCTCTTTTTACTACTTCTATTTTAGCTCCTCTTGCTTTTGCAAGTATTTTTTATGGATATATTTTAGAAAAATTCGCTATTAAAAAGATACTTATTTTTGCTTTTTTAATATTTGGTATTTTAGAAATTGCTTTTGCAATTTCATCAAGTTATTTAGCTCTTTTGATGATTAGAGGGCTTCAAGGACTTATAGCTCCAGCTGCTTTGACTGGGATAATGAGTTATATTTCCATAAACTCACCAAAAAGTTCTGTTGGTAAAAATATAGGTATTTATATAGGAATAACTATTTTAGGTGGATTTTTGGGTAGATTTTTATCTGGATTATTTAACGATATTTTTGGAAATTGGAGAGTTTTTTTTATTGTAATTGGAATATTGCTTTTAATTGCATCGTTTTTAGTTACAAAAATTAGCAGTGATAAAGGCTCAAACTTAATTAAACCAAAAATAAGTGATATAAAAAATATGTTTTTAATAAAAGAAAATGCATTTATTTGTTTATATATATTTTTTATATTTTTCTCTTTTCAAGGTGTACTTAATTTTTTACCATTTGAGCTTGTTAAAATGGATGGAAGTTATAGCGGTTCAAAAACAGGAATTATGTATGCAGGCTGGCTTATAGGACTTATAATATCATTTAATATTTCTAAAATTAATAAAATTTTAAATGGTAGTAAAAATAGTATGATTTGTGGTGTAGTGATATTTATCGTAGGAACATTTTTGCTTCATACACATAATTTTTATATTATGTTTTTTGCTATGCTTGTTATATGTTTTGGTAACTTTTTATCGCACACTTGCGGTTCTGGATATATAAATTTAATAAATCTAAATCATAAAGGAATTGCAAATGGACTTTATGTAAGTTTTTATTACCTTGGTGGATCTATTGGTAGCTTTTTACCAGGGTTTATCTACACAAATTCTGGTTGGAGTGGATTTTTATTTTTTATGAGTTTTATGCTTTTTATATCTTTTATTTTTTCGATACTGCTTAAAAAGAGTTTAAATTGAGAAATTTTAATCAAATTTATAAAAATGAAGATTTTTTATTTGCTTTTATTTTTATTATAAATGCTATTTTTTTGCTATATGCAATTTCAAATTTAAGTATAAGTTATTATGAGGCAAAGATTTTTTATAATGACACAAATTTAGTAAATTTTATAATAAATTTATCTTGTAAAATTTTTGGACAAAATGACTATGCTTTGAGACTACCTTTTTTAGTGATTAGTTTAGCAAATTCCATATTGCTTTATAAGTTATCAAAAAGACTTTTAAAAAGAAAGATTGATAGGCTATTTTGCGTAGTTTTATATATGTTTTTACCAGGAGTTATGGCGAGTGCAATTTTAGTAAATATGGCAGGCATTTCTATATTTTTCACGCTTTTATTTTTGTATTTATTTGAACTTAAAAAGATAAATTTAGCCATTTTTATTTTAATTATTTCAGTTTTTATAGATAAATCTTTCAATATATTGTATTTAGGGGTATTTTTTTATGGACTTTATAAAAATGAAAAAAAACTTTTTATACCTTCTTTTTTACTTTTTATTTTAACTTTTATTTTTTATGATTTTAATATAAGCGGAAAGCCAAAAAGCTATTTTTTAGATACTATTGGTGTTTATGCAGCTGTTTTTTCACCGCTTTTATTTTTATTTTTTATCTACTGTGTTTATAGGATTTGGGTAAAAGGGGAGAAAAATATCCTTTGGTTTATAGTTATAACCTCTTTTTGTGCAAGTCTTATACTATCTCTTAGGCAAAAGGTTGAGCTAGAGGAGTTTTTGCCATATTGTGTTATAGGAATGCCATTAATTATTAGAGTTTTTTTTAATTCTTATAGAGTTAGGCTTCCAAAATTTAGAAAAAAATATAATATTTTGGCTTTCTTTTTAGGTTTTAGTTTGGCTTTGTCATCTTTGTTTCTTGTCTTTAATCAGCTTCAATACTTTTTGTTTTTTAAAAATAATCCACAAAAACATTTTATTTATAAATACGACATAGCAAAAGAGCTTGCAAAAGAGTTAGAAAAACTAGATTTAACTAAAATTGTAGTTTTTGATGATGAGCTTGCTTTAAGGCTTAAATTTTATGGCATAGAAATAGGTTCAAGTCTTATCTTATCTAGCGAGGCAATTACGAATCCAAAGCATATTATAAAGATAAAGAACATGGGAGTCCTAAAAGCAGAGTTTTATATTTTTTGATACAATGTATAAAATTGCTTTATAGGATTATATATGTTTTATAAAAAAGCTTTTACCATGATTGAGCTTATCATGATAATGGTGGTTGTTGGAATTTTATCTATTGCGATCATACCTAGAATAGACAGAGATACTTTACTTGAAGCAACAAATCAAATAGTTTCACACATAAGATATACACAACACCTTGCAATGATGGATAATAAGTACAATCCAAAAGATCCTAACTGGTATAAAAAAAGGTGGATGATAGAATTTAGTGCAAATGCTTACTCTATTAATAAAAATGGCTGCCAAGGAAACTGCTTAACTTATCAAATTTATAGCGATACAACAGTAAGTGGAAATTTAAACTCATCAAACGAAGTGGCAAAAGATCCGAATAACCCAAATAGATATTTAAGTGCTGGTTGGAGTGGTATGTCAAATTCTGATAAGGCAAAGAGAAATCCAAATTTAAATATAGAGAAAAAATATGGTATAAAAGAGCTTAGTTTTTCCAAAAACTGCGGGGGAGGGACTAAAAATAATAATAGAAATAAATCAATTTCATTTGATGAAGTGGGAAGACCAATGCAAAAAGTTGCCACGACTGGCAATTATAATACAATAACTTATGAAGAATCCGTGCAAAGATATTTAAAAGACAACTGTACTATAATTTTAAGCGATGGCACAGATAAGAGAGCTATTATTACAGTACATGCAGAAACTGGATATGTAACATATAGGATAGAGTAGACTTTTTATCTAAGTTTTTATAAAAATATGCTATAATCTTAAATATTTATACAAAAGGTTGATTTTTATGAAATGTTATAAAAAAGCTTTTACAATGATTGAACTTATTATGATAATAGTTGTTGTTGGTATTTTAGCAACTGCTATAATACCAAGAGTTGATAGAAATACTTTGCTTGAAGCAACAGATCAAGTAGCTTCCCATATAAGATATACGCAACACCTTGCGATGATGGATAATAAATATATTCCAGGAAGTGAGACCTGGTACCAAAATAGATGGAAAATAAGCTTTGACAATAATAGTTATTCCATAAGTGATGGAGAAAAAAATGCTAAAAATCCACAAGCACCAAGTAAAGACTTAAATCCAACAGATTCACCTGAGCTAAATCTAGGTGCAAAGTATGGCATAACAAGTATAATTTCTACATGTGGAAACAACATAATATTTGATGAGACAGGAAGACCTTATTCTAATTTTTTAGGCGAGGTTGGAGTAAATGGACTTTTACAAAATGATTGCAATATAACAATAAGTGACGGTGGAAATAAAAATGGCATTATCACCATATATAAAGAAACAGGTTATGTAGCTCATATAATACAGTAAAAATAAAATGGAATTTTAAGTTCCATTTTATTTAATATTTTTGTGATGTTCTAAATTTAAAGTTTTTCAAAATAATTTTTTATTCTTGTGGTTGCTTAAAATTATAATTATTTTAATTTTATCTTGCAAAAATAACTTTTTAAATATAGAGTTATTTTATTAATTTTATTCAAAAAAAATTTTTAATAAATCTAAGATTTTTAAAGCTATCTATAAATTATATTAATTAATTATTGTTCGTTAAAATTTTTAATATTTTTTCATATATTGGAAGTAGTGCATTTATTTTGCTTGTTAATAATACTGCTAAATTTTGTTCTTTTTTAAAAAAAATTTCGGTGCATTAAAATTTTTTATTTATATAATAAAATGTTAATTAAAAAGTAAAAATAAATTATCTTGACATTTTTTATAGAAAATTTAAATATTTTTATAAAAAAATCATCATTAGTAAAGACACGGCTCTTTAAAATGTTTGTTTTTATTTTAAAAGAGCCATTTATATTTTTAGGTATATTTAATTTTTCAAAAAGTTCATTTCTATATAATTCTTAAGGTCTCTTCCAATTTTTGGATGTTTTAGTTTTTTTATCGCTGAGCTTTCTATTTGGCGAACTCTTTCTCTTGTTATATTAAGCGCTTTTCCAATTTCTTCTAATGTTCTATCGCTTTCATCATCCAATAACCCAAAACGCATTCTAATAACAGTTCTTTCTCTTTCATTTAGTTGCTCTAAAACTGCATCGATTTGTTCTTTTAAATCATCATTGAGCACATTATCTATAGGTGAAGGCGAGTTTTTATCTTCTACAAAATCACCAAATTTTCCATCATCTTCATTTCCAATTGGTGCTTCAAGGCTTATTGGTTCTTTTGTTATTTTAATAACTTGCTTTACTTTATCTACGCTCATGCCAATCTCTTCAGCGATTACATTAATGTCCGCTTCTTTTCCTTCTTCTTGGATATATTTTCTATTTATTTTATTTATTCTATTGATTGTTTCTATCATATGTATAGGAATTCTTATAGTTCTTGCTTGATCAGCAATTGCTCTTGAGATAGCTTGTCTTATCCACCAAGTTGCATATGTAGAAAATTTATAACCTTTTTTATACTCAAATTTATCAACTGCTTTCATCAATCCAATATTTCCCTCTTGTATGAGATCTAAAAATGGAAGTCCACGATTGGTGTATCGTTTAGCTATACTTACAACAAGTCTTAAATTTGATCTTGCCATTTTACCTTTTGCTCGATCTGAAATATTTTTACCTCTTTTAATTTGTTCCAAAATAACTTCTAGTCTTTTTGGATCCATATCAAAACTATCTTTACTTGCCTCTTTTGTTTGAAAAAGCTTTTTGATATCGACATATGTAGAAACCATAGTTGCTTCAGGAACTCTTTCAGTTATTTCATCTTTACTTAATTTTGTGATATCTTTTAAAATTTTAGCATGATTTTCTTTAAGTTCTTTACTAAAAAGAGGGAGTCTATATTCGAGTCTTTTGAGTTCTTTTTCAAAATGATCATCGCTTTTTAAAGCAGTTTCCATCTGTTTAACTATCTCATTGATAAGCTTGCTTGTAGGGCCTAGATCCATAAGTTTTTCTTTTAAAATTTTCTTTTTAAAAGTAAGGCTAAGTTTTGCGTAAAGCATATCTTCACCTTCTTTTATAATATCCTCATTTTTTTCTGCATATTTAAGCCAATCTTTTTTGGCTTTTTCTAGTGCTTTAAAGCTTTCTGTAACTCTTATAGCTCTTTTATCGTTTCTTTTTTCTCTATTTGAGTTTTTATCTTCTTCGTTTTCTTCAAAATCCTCATCTTCTTCGTTATTATCTTCATCAAAATTTTTAAATAGTTCTTTTACTCTTCTTTCGCGATTTATCAAAGGAATTTTATAGTCAAGTATAAAATCTATTAAATATGGAACCGAACAAAAAGCATCTATTATGATATCTTCACCAAGTTCTATTTGCTTGCTTATTTCAATCTCTTCCTCTTTTGTTAGAAGTGAAATTTGCCCCATTTCTCTTAAATACATTCTTACTGGATTTTCACTTCTTCCCCATTCTAAAAGTTCTGTTTCATTTGTTATATCAAATTCTTCATCTAAATTTTCTTCTATATATTTTTTAGCTTTTAGTGCCTTTTTTTTGGCATCTTCGATATTTTTTATTTCAGCAACTTCGGCCGAGGTTTTTAAGGTGACTTTATGTTTGTTAGCTAAAGACTCTATTTTTTTAGTATTTGCTTGTGTTGGACTTTTATCAAAAAGCTTAATAAGTTTTTCATATGTTACATATCCTTTTTCATTTTCTTTAAAAAGTTCTTCTACTTCTTCTAATGATTGTTTTGCAGTAAGTGGTTTTTTTGCATTTGATGCCATGTGAGAAACTCCTTTGTAGTTTGTAGCAATAGAGGAATTAATTATACCGAAATTTTATTAAAAATAACTTAAATAAAATATATTTTTAAGGAAAATTATGTTAGAATAATAAATTTATAAAATTTTGGTGAAAAAATTGAAAAACAAAGATATTTTTAAGCTTTTTTGAAATATTGTTTTAAATTTTTACTATTTTTAAAGTTTAGCTGATATTTATGTAAAATTTTAGAATTTATTTATTTGTAGAATAAGTAGTTTTTACTTTTTATTTAAAATTACTGTTTAGATAAATTAGTTAAATTTTTATCTACTATTTTTTTAAATAAAAAAATTTTTAGCAATTTAAATTTTATAAAATTAAATTTGAGATTAAAAACCTTACAAAGAAAGCTTCAAAAATATTAAAATACAATAAATTTATTTTTATGAGTTTTATGGAATTAAAAAGTAATTTTAAGAGGCGTTTTTACCTCTTAAAATTTAGATATGTTCCCATTTACTTTCATCAAGTTCACCTTCGGTTTTAGCAACCCAAATAGAAGCCACAACATCTCCAACGACATTCATAGAAGTTCTCCCCATATCTAAAATTGCATCTATTCCTAAAATCATACCATAGGCAATTGCGACATTTCCTTCAACTTTTAGACCAATTGATTCAAGTATTAAAAGAAGCATTATAGCTCCAGCTCCAGGAATTCCTGCTGTTCCAATAGCTGCTAATATAGAAGTGATAACAATAGTTATATAATGCCCCATAGTTAGATCAATCCCACAAGCATTTGCTATAAAAAGAGAGCAAACTCCAAGATAAACGGTAGTTCCATTCATATTTACAGTTGCTCCAACAGGTAAAACAAAGCTATAAACACCTTTTGGAACACCCATTTTATGCTCAGCTGTATCCATTGAAATAGGTAAAGTTGCGTTTGAGCTTCTTGTAACAAAAGCTGTAAGCATAGGATCTTTTACTTTTTTTATAAAATCAACCGGATTTAATTTCATAATGAGGCAAATTCCACAATAAACTAAAATTACTTGAAGCGCAAGTCCTACATAAAGTGCTATTGTAACATTTGCAAGCGATGAGAAAGCCCCAGCTCCACTTTTGTTAAATACAGCAAACATTAAGGCAAAAACACCAATTGGAGCATACTCCATAATCCATCTAACCATTTTAAACATTATTTCACTAACACCATCAAAAAAGTTAAAAACTGTATTTGCTGAGTTTTTTATCCTCTCATCATTGCTTTCTTTACAAAAGGCTAAGCCAACACCAAAGAATATACAAAAACAAATTATTGCTAAAACATCTGTATTTGCCATAGAGCTAATTGGATTTGTAGGAACTATGCTTAAAAATATCTCACTAATGCTTGGTGCATTTGCAGTTTTAGAAACAGCAACTGATGCATCGCTTAGATCAAGCCCGCTTCCAGGACGAAAAACAAAAGCACATGCTAAACCTATGACAATAGCAAAAAGAGTTGTTACAAAGTAAAAAAATACTGCTTTTCCACCAACTCTTCCAAGTTTTGATGGCTCAATCGAACTTGTTCCCATGATAAGAGAAGCTACAATAATTGGCACGATTATCATCTTTAAAAGTCTTATAAAAAGATCTCCAAATGGTGCTATTACGCTAAGTAAAGTTGTATTTCCAAATAAAATCACTCCTTTTGGAACTATCATTCCGATAATAGAGCCAATTACTAAAGCTCCTAGTATTCTATATGCTAAGTTTGCTTTAAAATACCAGCCAAAAACTTTTTTCATTACTCACTCCTTTAAAATGAATTCATCGTTTCATTTTATCAAGTTTTGTTTTTAAAACAGCTATAAAAATGATTTTTATCAGTTTTTGCTCTTAAAAATGGAAAATTTGTTACAAATAAGCTTAATTTTATTTTAAAGTAAAAATTTCAACTGCTAATTCATTAGGTTTTTTTGAATTTTTAGTAGCAAATTCTCTTAAATTTATATCTAAATTTGAACAGTCAAAGCTGTTTTTAGAACAAAATTCAGAAAAAATATTTTTATTTATATCAAAGTAAAAAAGTGTATTATTAACGCTTTTATTAAGAGAAGTTTGCAATACATCGTTTAAAATTTTTCCTTTTTTCATATTTTTTGGCTGCGGATAAAATAGACAAAAAATTACGCAAATTACGATAAAAACAGCACCAAAAACAACTCCTTTTTCTTTTGTAAAATAGCTTTTAAATGGTTTTAAATTTGCTATTGAATGTAAAAAAACCCCTAAAATAAGTATCAAACCAACATATTCATGTATTAAAGTTAAGTTTTTTGTTTTGATATCAATAAACAACAAGACCCCACTTAATCCAACTACTAAAAAGCTCCACAAAGCAATCGGTGTTGCAAATTTTTGCTTTATTTTCATCTTAAATCTCCTTTTATTTTTAAAAATTTGTGAAAGTTTAAGAAAAAATTGTTAATTTTTTGTGAAATTTTAAAAGTAATTTTTATTAATTTTTAAAAAAGCTTAAACACTAATAATATTTTATAAAATAACTCCATTAATTCTGTTTGTTTCTAGAATTTAATAATTTTAAAGCCTTAGTTTATATTTTTTTGGTAAAATCATAGCTTACGATTTTATTTTGAAGGAAAAAAATGGCAAAAGTTTGGAAATTTGGAGATAATATCGATACTGACATAATTATTGCTGCAAGATATTTAAACACATCAGATCCAAAAATTTTAGCAACACATATAATGGAAGATAAAGATAAAGATTTTTCTAAAAAAGTTAAAAATGGAGATATTATCGTTGCTGGAGAAAACTTTGGCTGTGGAAGTAGTAGAGAGCATGCTCCAATAGCTTTAAAAGCAGCTGGAATAGGCGCTGTAATAGCCAAGTCTTTTGCGAGAATTTTTTATAGAAATAGTTTTAATACAGGACTTTTAATACTTGAATGCAAAGAAAGTGATAAAATCGATGAAAATGATGAATTAAAAATAGATGTAAATAGTGGTGTGATTACAAATTTGACTAAAAATGAAAAGTATAAATTTGAACCAATTCCTGAATTTATGCAAGAGCTTTTAAAATCAGGTGGACTAATTAATTATGCAAAAGAAAATATTTTAAGGAAATAAAAAGTGAAAAAATATAATATTTGTGTTATAAAAGGGGATGGGATAGGGCCTGAGATAGTTGATGAGGCTATTAAGGTTTTAGATACGGTTTCTAGCAAATTTGAATTTGAGTTAAATTATGAGCATGTTTTATTAGGCGGGGAAGCGATAGATGTTTTAGGAAGTCCAATACCTAATGAAACGCTTGAAGCTGCACTTAATTCAGATGCTGTATTACTTGGAGCAATTGGCGGACCTAAGTGGGATAATCTAGAAAGAAACATTCGCCCAGAAAGTGGACTTTTAAAACTTAGAAAAGGTCTTGGGGCATTTGCAAATCTTCGTCCTGCTATAGTTTTTGATGAATTAGTTGATGCATCAACGATAAAACCTGATGTTTTAAAAGATGTTGACATGCTTGTTGTTAGAGAATTAACTGGCGGACTTTACTTTGGACAGCCAAGAAAAAAAGAAGAAAATAGCGCATATAATACTATGGTTTATTCAAAAGAAGAGATTGAAAGAATTGCAGAAGTTGCTTTTGAAGCAGCTTTAAAAAGAAGTAAAAAAGTAACTTTGGTTGATAAAGCAAATGTTTTAGAAACAAGCCAACTTTGGCGTGAAGTAGTTGGAAATGTAGCAAAAAAATATGAAGATGTTAGGCTTGATTATATGTATGTAGATAATGCAGCTATGCAGCTTATCAAAGACCCAAAGCAATTCGATGTTCTTTTAACAGAAAATTTATTTGGCGATATTTTGAGTGATGAAGCAAGTATGATATGTGGCTCTATTGGACTACTTCCAAGTGCCAGCATTGGTGGTAAAGTTGGTATTTTTGAACCAATTCATGGAAGTGCGCCAGATATTGCAAAACAAGGAATTGCAAATCCTATAGCTACAATTTTAAGTGCTGCTATGATGCTGAAATATGCTTTTGGTGAGCATCAAGCAGCAAAGGCCATAGAAGAAGCAGTAAAAAAAGCTTTAAAAGATGGATATAGAACAAAAGATATTGCAAACTATGAAGCCAAAGAAGTTTGTACCACTGGCGATATGGGATCAATCATAAGTAATTACATAACAGATCATGAAAGATAATTTTACAAAAGCCTTGATTTATGAGTCTCAAGGACTTTTTTTAGATGCAAGCAGGATGTATAAAGAGATTCTAAAAAATTACCCAGATGATGAGAGGGCAAAACTTTGCCTAAAAAGAGTCTTAGAAAAATTAAAAAATCCAATGTTAGAGCTTTTTTTAAGCAGTGATGAAAAAGATAATGAAAAATTTAAAAGGTGGCTTGTGGATATATGAAAATAGAAGAAATCACTAAAAAAATAATCGAAGAGTTAAAAAATTCAAATCAACTAAACTTTGATGAAAATTCCGATGAGCTTGAGTTTAAAGAAGATAACAATAGTAAAAATATTATAGACAATGCCGAAGAAAAACAATATGATGACTTGCAAAAACTAGAAGAAAATAGTGAAAATTTAAAAGAGCATGAAGAAATAAATTCAGTAAATATTTTAAGCCAAGAAGAATTTTTACTAAAAATAAAAGAGCGAATTTTAGTATTATTTGATGGGCTTAATAGCTTTGATAAAGGCGATATTGAGGCAAGAGTTGAGTTGAGCTTGAAATTTATGGAGTTTTTACTTGCAAATATCGATAAACGAATTAGCGATATCCAAAAACAGTGATTTTATAAAAATTAAAGAATTACTTTCAAAACACACTAAAAGAGCATATTTTGTAGGTGGTTTTGTAAGAGATTATTTTTTAGGCATTAATTCTCTTGATATTGATATAGAAATTTATGATATAAGTGAGCAAGACTTTGAAATTTTAATGAATAAGCTTGGTGCAAATGGTGTTGGAAAAAGTTTTTTTGTTTATAAATATAAAAATTTTGATTTATCACTACCAAGAACTGAAAACAAGATAAGCTACGGACATTGTGGCTTTGAAGTTAAAATTTGCAATAATGAAAAAATGGCTGCAAAAAGGCGTGATTTTACTATTAATTCTATTATGATTAATATCTTTAATGGCGAGATATTAGATTTTTATGATGGAGCTAATGATTTAAAAAACAAAATTTTAAAAGTTGTTGATAAAAATACCTTTTGTGAAGATAGTTTGAGAGTGTTAAGAGCTGTTCAGTTTGCTGCTAGATTTGATTTAAAGGTTGAAAATAAAAGCTTAAATTTAATGAAAGCAATCAGCTTGAATGATCTTAGTGGTGATAGAATTCAAAATGAGCTTATTAAGCTTTTTAAGGCGGAACATCAAAGCGTTGGACTAGAGCTTATTTATGAGCTTAATATTTTTGAGTTTTTATTTTTAACTAAAATTTCAAAAAGTGATCTTGAAATTTTGTCTAAAAAGTTAGAAAATGGCTCAAAATTTATTAAAAATGAGATGTATTTTCTCTATAATCTTTTAAATTTTTTAAACCTAAATAAAGAAAAAGTTCTAAAAAGATTAAATTTAAATACTAAGTTTAAAAAAATTGTAAATGAACCATATTTAAAAAATCCAAGTTTAAAAGATTTGCTTATGATATCGCTTAAAATGCCTTTAAAAAATTGGCTAGGACTTGATAGTTTAGATTTAATACAAAAAGCTAAAAAATTAGATATTTATGATAATGTTTTTAAAACAAAAATAAGAGCACAAGATATAATAAATGCTGGTTTTAAAAATGAAGAAATAGGTGAAAAACTTAGAAAAAAACAAGAAGATGAAGTAGATATTTTTTTAATTAACTTAACTAAAATGGCTTAATTTTAGAGTTTCAAAGCATAAATTTATCCAAATTTATGTAAAATAATACCTTTATTTATAAGGAATTATATGAAAAAGTATATTTTAAAAATTTACAGTGAAGATGAAAAAGGATTAATTTATAGAATTTCAGATATTATTTTTAAATTTGGTTTAAATATAGCTAAAAACCACGAATTTGTAGATCATGAAATTAATAAGTTTTTTTATAGGGCTGAAATTCACACTGATGAAGATATTGATAAGTGTGCTTTAACTGGGCTTTTAAGTGCGATGCTTGGCTCAAAAGCTCACATAGAGCTAATAGAAGCAAAGAAAAAAAATATTGTTATTATGGCTACGAAAGAAACCCATTGTCTTGGTGATTTATTAATAAAAAATTACAGCAAAGAAATTAATGCAAATATCTTATCTGTTATTGCAAACTATGATGATTTAAGAGATTTGGTTGAAAAATTTGGTATAAAATTTCACTGTGTTGAGGCCGGAGATTTAGACCGATTAGAGCATGAAAAAAAGATATTAGAGGTACTAAAAGAGTATGATATTGACTATATAGTTTTAGCAAAATATATGAGAATTTTATCACCAAATTTTGTAAATGCATACAAAAAGAAAATCATAAACATTCACCACTCATTTTTACCTGCATTTATAGGTGCAAATCCTTATAAACAGGCATTTGAAAGAGGAGTTAAAATAGTTGGAGCAACAGCTCATTTTGTAAATAATGATCTTGATGAAGGGCCAATTATTACTCAAGATATAATTAGAGTAAATCATGAAATGAATTGGAAAGAGATGAGAGTTGCTGGTAGAAATGTAGAAAAAAATGTTCTTGCAAGCGCGTTAGAGCTTGTATTTGATGATAGAGTTTTTGTTTATAATAATAAAACAGTGATTTTTTAATGTTTAATATTGTTTTAGTCAATCCTCAAATACCGCAAAATACAGGCGCAATTGGAAGACTTTGTATAAATGCTAATTTAAATTTACATATTATAAAACCAACAGTTTTTAGTCTTGAAGAAAAAGCTGTAAGAAGAGCTGGGTTGGACTATTGGAAGAAGCTTGATCCAATTATTTGGGATAGTTTAGATGAGTTTTTAAAATTTTATGAGGATAAATTTAATAAATTTTATTTTGCTACTACAAAAGCCAAAAAAAAATATTTTGACGTTAAATTTGAAGATGGTGATTTTATACTTTTTGGAGCTGAAAGTACAGGTCTTCCGATGTGGCTTATGGAAAGAAATTGGCAAAATGCAATAACAATTCCAATGGGAAAAAATGGAAGAAGTTTAAATTTAGCAATGAGTGTTGGAATAATTGCTTACGAGGCAATTAGACAAAATTTTAGTGAGATTAACTTATGAAGTTATTTTTGACTTTAATTTTTAGTTTTTATTTTTTAGTTGCTGGTGAGCTTAAAATCGCTACTTTTAATGTTGAAAATTTATTTGACGCAACTATTCAAGGAACTGAATATAATGATTTTAGAACAAATTGGAATAATGCTAAATTCAGAGCAAAACTTAAAAATATTTCAAACATTATAAAGGATTTAAATGCTGATATTATAGCTCTTCAAGAGATTGAAAATAAAGGTGTTTTAAATGAACTTGCTAAAGAATCTGGCTATGAGTATATTTTATTTTCAAAAGATTTAAAAGCCCCAGTTGGAGTCGGAATAATGTCAAAAATTCCTTTTTATAGTACAACTATAAAAAAAATAACAGAAGTTAAAACAAGGGATATTTTAAAGGCTGATTTTTTATTTGAGGGTCAGAAATTTAGTGTTTTTACAACTCACTTGTTAACATTTAAAAATGGTGATTATAAGAGAAAAATAAATGCAAAAGCCTTAGAAAATTTCACTAAAAATACTAAAAATGCTATTGTTTTAGGAGATTTTAATACAGAATTTAAACCAAATTCATTGGTTGCAGAAATATCTAAAAATAATGATTTAATAAATTTATGGAGCACATTTTTTTCTAAAAAGAGCTCCCATATTAGCGGGCGAGCGATTGATCATATTTTACTTAGTAAAAGTTTTTTTAAAGATTCAAATTTAATTTATAAAAAAAATAGCTTTAATGTTTTTAACAATTCAAAATATTTTAATAGAAATTTAAATGTTTCAGACCATTATCCCTTGTTTTTTACTATCGTTGCAAACTTTAAATACAAAACTCCGATTTTTATAAGTGATGTAAAAAAAATTGATGATTTTTATGAAAAAGATGATGTTTTATTTCCATTAACGCTAAAAAATTTGGCTGTTGTTTATAAAGATAAATTTGGCTTTAGTTTGGCTGATGAAAATAAAAGAGGTGTTTATTTTTTTAGTAAAAACAATAATATAGAGTTATCTGATTTAGTAGAAGTTAAAATTTACAGCACCAATTATCATAATGGTAATTTTCAGATTGATAAATTTGAGATAAAGAAACTAGGAAAAGTTAGAAATTTGACTGATTTTATGCTTGATAATCCAATAAATTCAAGACATGGGGATGTTTTAAAAAGCATAAACGGTGATGTTTTTAATGGCTATATAAACACAAAATTTGGTAAATTTAAAATCCATAGTTTTAATAAAAAAATAAATAATGGTAAAAATCAGACCTTTGAGAATGTTTTTGTGACAAATTTTAAAGGCAGTAAGGAGCTTATTGTAAAATGATAAATTTTATTATAACTACATTATTTATACTTTTTGTGGTATATTTAATAGTTGGTATGAATAAACAAATTTTAGATAAAAATAACAAAGATAGGAAAAAAGATGAGATTATTGATTGAAATTGGAGTTGAGGAACTCCCAGCAATTCCTTTTTTAAAGGAGTATAAAAATATTTTACCAAAATGGCAAAAAGTATTAGAAAAATTTGAAATAAAAGCTGATTTTAGTTTTGATTTTACCCCTAGAAGAATGGTTTTAGATAGTAGTAATTTTCCAAATAAGCAAGATGATAAAGTTGTAGAACAAATTGGTGCTCCAAAAAGAATAGCTATAAAAGACGGCATTTGGAGTAAAGCCGCAGTTAGTTTTGCTAAAAAATGCGGTATAGATGAAGATAAACTTGGATTTAAAAAAATAGGCAATGATGAGTTTTTATACTATGAGTACGCTCAAAAAGGAAAAGATGTAAAAGAAATTTTATCTGATATGATAAATGACTTTTTAAAAGAGCTTCATTTTGGAAAAGAAATGAGATGGGGTAATGGAGAATTTGAGTTTATAAGACCTATTAGATCATTAGCAGTTTGCCTAGATAATGAAAATGTTGAAATGCAAATTTATGGTGTGAGATCAAAACTTGCTTTTTATCCACATAGAAGCTTTGGTTATGATTTAGTTGAGTTTAAATCAGCTGATGAATATTACGAAAAACTTGCAAAAAATGGCATTATTTTAAATTCCAAAAAAAGAGAAGAAAAAATACTAAATGAGTTTAAAAATTTAGAAAAAAATAATTCATTTGAGATAGAAAAAGATAGAGATTTATTAAATGAAGTAATAGCCATAACCGAACACCCAACTGCTTTAAAAGGGGAGTTTGATAAGGAATTTTTAAATGTTCCAGATGAAGTTATAATAACATCAATGAAAGAAAATCAAAGATATTTCCCAGTTTTTAATAATGGCAAACTAACTAACAATTTTGTGTTTGTAAGTAATGCAGTTTGTGATGATGACTCTCTTATTGTTAATGGAAATGAAAGAGTTTTAAAAGCAAGATTAAGTGATGCGATGTTTTTTTGGCAAAGCGATCTCAAAAACGGTCTAAATCCAGATAGCTTAAAAAATGTTTTATATATAAAAGAACTAGGCTCGATTTATGATAAGGAGTTAAGAGAGATAAAAATTGCTCTAAATTTGGCAAAACTTTATAAAAACGAGCTTGAAAAAGAGGTCGGAAAAGAGTATGAAAAACTTTTAGAAAGAGCAATTATTTTAAGCAAGGCTGATCTTACAACTTTGATGGTTGATGAGTTTGGCGAGCTTCAAGGAATTATGGGAAGTTATTATGCAAAAATAATGGGAGAAAATGAAAATATTGTAAAAGCCATAAAAGAGCAATATTTACCTGATGGTGAAAAAAGTGAGTTGCCAAGCTCTATTTTTAGTAGTATTGTTGCACTTAGCTTTAAGCTCGATTCATTAATGGGACTTTTTTCAGTAGGAAAAATTCCAAGCGGAACAAAAGACCCGTATGCTTTAAGAAGGGCTGCAAATGGCATAATAAAAATAGTTTTAAATAAAAATTTAAATTTCAATTTAAATAAAATTTTAGAAGAAATTTCTCCAAACTACACTAAATTTGACCTTCAAATTTTACAAGATTTTATTTTTGATAGATTAAATACTGTTTATGATGTAAATACCTCTATTATAAATGCTTGTTTAAAAAGTGGTGAAAGCGATATCAAAAAGCTAAATAATTCAATTTTAGCTCTTGATGAAATAAGCAAAAAAGAAAGCTTTAAAGAAAATTTTTCTACATTTAAAAGACTTGCAAATATCATAAAAGATGAAAAAATTAAAAAAGTTGATGATAGCTTGATTTCACAAAACGCCGAAAGAGAATTAAACAATGCATTTAACTCTTTAAAACTTGATCTAAAAGATAGTAAAAGTTATTTAAATGAGCTTTTTGGATTAAAAGAAAAAATAGATAAGTTTTTCGATGAAATTATGATAAATGTTGATGATGAAAGTTTAAAAGCAAATCGAATTGCAATAATAGGTCAAATTTATAATTCATTTTTAAAAGTAGCTGATATAAAAGAGATAAGTTTTTAAAATATATATTTTGCCAAGCAGTTTAAACATGCTTGGCTTTTTGTCTAAAGTGTTTTGTAAAAATTAAGTAGGAAATTAATCCTACCTTTTAAGTTTTATTTAACGATAAATTTATCAATATCGCATCTAAATTTTTCTCTATCATTTGCCAAATATACATTAAGAGCGTGTTTAAGCATCTTTGTATATTTTGAATCTCTTGGTGAACCATTTAAGATATCTTGGTAGTCATAGATTCTTTCATAATAATCATTTGTAGCTTGATCATCTATAACAATTCTTCCAAAGTCTAAACTTGCTCCAAAATAAACACCGCTTGTTTTACCAGTTTTTACTATGTAAGCTGAAACTTCAGGTAAGTCAGTAGTTCTTCCTGCCATGCTTCCCTCTCCAATAGTTCCACCTGCATTTAAACCAAGTAAGTCTTGTCCTTTAAAGATATCCCTAAAAGATTTGCTTGTTTGGAAAAGTAGTATCATATCAGCTGATTCTATTCCTACTTGTGGGCCTGCTCCAAAGCTTGAGTATGCTATCATGATTGGTGGTGTCCAGTTTCCATTTAAATCTCTCATAGAAAATACACCTTTTCCTTTTTGAGTTGAGGCAATAGCACTTGTTCTAGTTACATCAGGGATAATTGCAACAGCTTTGACGTTTTCTAGATATTTTTCAGAAACTGTGTTGTTGTTATCACAACCAAAAGATTTTACAACATTTGCAGCAGCATAAACTTGCTCGTTTTGAAAAACATCTGCACTAAGGCTTAAGCAAAATGCAAAAGCAAAAACTAATAATTTTTTCATATCCTACATCCTTTTAAAATAAAGTTTTATGTTATTATAACAATAAAATTTTATTTTGTCTTTAAATAGATGAGAATTTAACACAAATTTAATAAAAATGGAGCAAAAATGAGGAAAATCATTATTTTACTAGCTATTTTGCTAAGTTTAAATGCAAATGAGATTATAAATGGAGAAACTGAAATTCTAAAAGTTAATAGAGAGTTTGCAGGAGATATTTTTATAAATGGTAAAAAAAGTATTTGGCTTGATAACCCTGTTAAAAAAGGTGAAAAAATAGCTTTTATTAGTTCAAATTATAGGGATAAAAATGATATTATTGTAAAGCATATATTTAATAACAATGAACAAGTTATAAAATTTAAACTTATTGAGGGTAATTACAAAAAAGAAAATATAACCGTCTCAAACAGTAAAGTAAGTCCAAATAAAGAAAATTTAAAACGCATTAAAAAAGAAAGCGAAGAGGCTTACTCTATTTATAGAATGAAAACAGACAAACTTTTATTTAATTCTAAATTTGAACTTCCTATAAATTCAGTCATTACATCAAATTTTGGCAATGCAAGGGTTTTTAATGGAAATTTAAAAAGCTACCATTCAGGGACTGATTTTAGAGCTGGCGTTGGAACTCCCATAAAAGCTGCTAATGACGGGGTTGTAGTGATAGCAAAAGAGAGATTTTATGCTGGAAATTCAGTTGTGATTAATCACGGTGGTGGAATTTATTCACAATATTATCATTTAAGTAAAATTAATGTAGAGGTTGGAAATTTAGTTAAAAAAGGCGAAGTTATCGGACTTAGTGGTGCAACAGGTAGAGTAAGTGGACCTCATCTTCATTTTGGAATAATGGTAAATGCAAATAGTGTTGAGCCTTTAAAATTTATAGAAGCTATAAATTATGCACTATTTGATAAGTAGAGCTTATTAAATTAACATTTTCTTCACAAATTTCTTTTATAATGCGGATAAATTAAAAAATTAAGGAGATAAAAATGAAAAAATTAGTTTTAACATTATTAGTTGCTTTAGGTTTTTGCTTTGCAAACAGCATCGATGAAATTAAGGTTGGAGATGTAGATTCATTATCAAAAGCAGGGTTTGAGATAAAGAAAAAAGCAAGTGTTGATGGGCTTGATATGAGCAAAGAATGTTTAAGTTTTCACAATAAAATGAAAGAAAATTTAAAAGGAAAGTCAAAAGAAGAAGCAAGGGCTTTTAAAAATGAAATTTATATAAAAACTTATGATGAATTAGCCAAGTTAAATAAAGATGATAGAGCTAAATTTGATATGAAAATTTGTTCAAAATATCTTAAAAATAACTTTAATGATAAAAGAAACTCTTGTATGTATAACCAAAACATGGCGGGAAATTTTGAAGGCTGCAATAAGGGTTTTGAGTGCCCAAAAACAGGTAAAAAATGTCAAAAAATGGATCAAAACTACAGCTGCAAAAAACATAATGACTGCAGAAAAAAAGACTTTGATAATTGCCCTAAAAAGCAAAGAAAATGTGGGTGCTAAAATTGTCTAAAATATTAGTTTTAGAAGATGAAAGTATGCTAAATGAGATGATTTGCGAATACTTAAACGCAAATCATCACGAAACAACTTCAGCAAAAAGCTATGAAAAAGCTTTAAATTTAGCTTATGAAAATGACTTTGATCTTTGGATATTTGATGTTAAGGTAATTGGTGGAAATGGATTTGAACTACTAGAAGAGCTTAGAAATGCAAACAAGCTAACACCTTGTATCTTTACAACTTCATTAAATGATATAAAAGATTTAAATAAGGGCTTTTTAAGTGGTTGTGATGATTATTTAAAAAAGCCATTTGAACTAGCAGAGCTTCTTCTTAGGGTAAATAACTTAATAAAACGAAATTATGCACATAAAACTAATCAAATAGAAGATCTTGGAGATAATCTTAGTTTTGACATTTATAAAAAAACACTTTATAAAAATGGCAAAATTGTTAATTTATCAAATAAGGAAAGCCGACTTTTAGCTCTTTTTTTACAAAACAAAAATCGTGTTTTAACTAGAGAAGAAATTTATAGTTCAATTTGGGATTATGATGAAATTCCAAGCGAATTAAGCCTAAGAGTCTATATAAGAAATCTTCGTAAATACTTAGGAAAAAAAATACTCTCAAGACCAAAAGTAGGGTATATTTATGCGTAAATTTATATTTCCTATTTTTTTGCTTTATTTTGCCAGTAGTTTTTTGTGTTTGATTTTTTTCATGAAAACTTTATATGATTCAAATTTAAAATTAATTATTCAAAAAAACAGTTTTGAGCTTTCAAGTGTTTTAAAAGAGTTAAATTTTTTAGTAAAGACGCAAAATAGTATTTTAAACTATGATTTTACTCAAAATGGCGATATTTTATTTTTTATAAAAGATTTAAATTCTGGAGAAATTTTAAAAAAAGACTTTGTTTTAGATGATAAAAAAGACTTAAAGCAAATTAACAAGCATATTTTTGTATCAAATAAAGAGTTTTATTTAGTAGATAATATACATGCTAAAAAAAGAGTTTTAAACTATAATGTCATCTTAAAAAACAAAACCTATAAAAAAGAAATAAATCTTCTTTTTATTAAAATTTCAATTATTTTTATATTTTCTTTTATATTTTTATCTTTTGTTGGATATTTTATAATCCGCCTTTCACTTAGACCTTTGTTTGATAAAATTTCATCTTTAAATTCTTTTATAGAAAACGCAACTCATGAGATAAATACACCATTAAGTGTGATTTTGATGAGTATTGAAATGTTTGATAAAAATCCAAAAAAATATCTTTTAAATATAAAAAAAGCCTCTAAAAATTTATCTGATTTAAATGATAAGCTAATAAATCTAACCTTAAAAAATTTACCAAACAATTTAGAATTTGTAAATTTAAAAGAGTTTTTAGAAGAAAAGATGAGTTATTTTAGCCCTATGATGAGTGGGAAAAATTTAAGTTTTGATTCAAATTTAAATAGTGTGACTTTAAAAACTGATATAAAAAAACTTGATGTAATTTTTGATAATTTAATCTCAAATGCTATAAAATATAGCAATGAAAATAGTAAAATTTCTCTTTTTTTAGATAAAAATAAATTTGAAATTTCAAATTTTGGAGAAAAAATAGAAGCTAAGAATTTAAATGATATTTTTAAAAAATATGCAAGATTTAGTAAAGCTCAAGCTGGTTTTGGAATAGGATTAAGCTTGGTTAAAAAATACAGCGATGAGCTTAATTATAAAATTTCATGCAAAGCAGATGGTAATAAAACTAAATTTATACTTGAATTTTAAAATTTAAACTAAGTTTTATAAGCTTAGTGTAAAATATCTTTTAAATTTTAAAATTAGGAAAACATTGACCGCTTTACTTCTAACTGAATATATTGGCATTGCATCAGCAGCACTTAGTGGTTATTTATATGGAGTTAAAAAAGAGTGCGATTTACTTGGTATTTTTATGGCTGCGTTTTTAACTGCTTTAAGTGGTGGAATTTTAAGGGATGTTTTAGTTGGTAGAGATGTTTATTCTTTTACTCACTATATGCCTATAAGTATTGTTTTGGCGGTGATTTTATTTGCTATGGCTTTTAAAATTCATACAAAAAGAGAAAGTCTTGATAAAAGTACACTTTTTGTTATGAGCGATGCTATAGATATAGTTAGCTTTTCAATTGTCGGTTCAATGGTTGCGTTAGAGTATGGATACAATATATTTGGAGTTTTGTTAATAGCTCTTGCAAATGGCGTTGGCGGAGGAATTTTTAGAGATATGTTGTATAATGAAGTTCCGTGGTTTATGAAAACAGGGTTTTATGGAACAGTTTGCATAGTAACTGGGCTAATTTATTATTTTATGGATTTAGTTGGATTAAACAATATGTTTTTTATAATGATACTTTTTGCTTTTGGTGTAGCTTTTAGGATGATTGCACATAAGAAAAATTGGAGATTACCAAAGATAGAGGAGGAAAAATGAGCTATTTAATGAGTAATTATAAAAAAGAAGATATAGTTTTTACAGAAGGTAAAAATTCTGTTTTAATAGATAAAAATGGTAAAGATTATATTGATTTTGCAGCTGGAATTGGGGTTTGTTCTTTAGGTCATGCAAATGATAAAATTTTAAAAACTATAAATAAACAAAGTAAAAAAATACTTCATACTTCAAATTTATATAAAAATGAAACGCAAGAAAAACTTGCTAAAAAAATATCAAAATTACTAGGATATAAAACATACGCGTTTTTTTGCAACTCAGGTGCTGAGGCAAATGAGTGTGCTATAAAACTTGCTAGAGAATACGGCACAAAAAATTTTAAAGAAAAAAAATATGAAATTTTATCTTTAAAAAACTCGTTTCACGGCCGAACAATTGCAACTTTAAAGCTAACCGGACAAGATAAATTTCATTCTGAAAATTTTGCACCATATCCTGATGGGTTTAAGTTTTTTGACTCAATTGATGATATTATAGAAAACATTAATGAAAAAACTGTAGCTGTTATTATAGAGCTTGTTCAAGGTGAGGGTGGTGTAAGAGCTCTTGATAAAGATAGTGTTGCAAAGCTAAGCGAAGTTTTAAAACAAAGAAATTTACTTTTAATAACAGATGAAGTTCAGTGCGGTGTATATAGAACTGGTGAGTTTGTAGCCTCTAAAGAGTATGGTATCAAACCAGATATCATAACATTTGCCAAAGGACTTGGTGGCGGTGTTCCAATAGGAGCTTGCGTAAGCAAAGAAGATATTTTTACATTTGGAGATCATGGAAGTACTTTTGGTGGAAATCATTTAGTAACAAATGTCGCACTTACAACGCTTAATGAACTTGTAAAACTTAAAAAAAGTGGCGATCTTGATAAGAATATTAAAAATTTTAAAAAACATTTAGATGAAATAATCAAAGACTATCCATTAATATTTGAAAAAAGAACTGGACTTGGTCTTATGCAAGGACTTGTTTTAAAAGAGAGTAAAAATTTAGATATTATTTATAAAAAATGCCTTGAAAATGGACTTTTGATACTAAAATCAGGCACAAATATACTTAGATTTTTACCACCTTTAAATATAGATAAAGATGAAATCAAAGAGGGTTTTAAAAGATTTAAAACATCTTTAAAATGTTTATAGGCTAGATGAAATTTAGTGAATTTATCGACAGTTGGCTTTTTGGCGAAGATGGATATTATCAAAGAGGTATAAAAATTGGCAAAGAAGGTGATTTTTATACCTCAGTAAGCGTGGGTTCTTTTTTTGGAATTTGTATTGCAAAATATATAATGAGTTTTAATAAAAACTTTGAAATAGTTGAAATAGGCGCAAACGAAGGGCATTTGATTTGTGATATAATCCAAGGAATTTATACTTTTGATAAAACAAAACTTAAAAATTTTGAATTTTTTATAGTTGAACCATTTAAAAATTTAAGAACAATTCAAAAAACAAATTTTGAAAATAAAATAGGAAAAGAAGTAAAACTAAATCATTTGTCAAGTCTAAAAGAGGCTAAATTTAAAAATGCTTTTTTTATATCAAATGAGCTTTTTGATACTTTTAAATGTGAAGTTGTGGATAATGAAAAGATGCTGTTTATTGAAAATTTTAAACCTATATTTAAAACTGCTTCAAAAGAAATTGTAGATTTAGCTAAAAAACAGGGTATAAAAAAAGGTGAAGTTGTTTTGGAATTGGATAAATTTTTATTAGAAATTTATCAAAGTTCAAAAAAATTTAGATTTTTAAGTTTTGATTATGGTGATTTTGCACCAAGAGATGATTTTACTTTAAGGGTTTTTTCAAAACATCAAGTTTATAATTTTTTTGATATTAAAAATTTAAAAGAATTTTATCAAAAAAGTGATATTACTTATAATGTTGTTTTTAAAAATATTAAAGATGAGTTTTTGAAATTTAAAGATGTACAATTTGAGAATTTTTGCTCTCAAAGCAAGGCATTAATAAATTTTAAAGCAGATGAAATTTTAGAAACTTTACTTAAAAATGCTGGTGAAAATGCCTATAAAAATGGTGTTTTGCAGCTTAAAAGACTAATAATTGAAATGGGTGAAAAATTTAAAATGATAGAGTTTAGCAAAGGATATTAAAAGTGAAAATTATGGTTAATTGTGAATGTTTAATTATGCAAAAGACTTTAGAAATTTTTTTAAAAGACTATTTAGCAGATGAAGAAGAAGCTGATTTTATCGTAAGTGATATAAACAAAAAAAGCAATAAAAGAGTTTTTTACATAGGAGATGATTCACCATATCTTGCGCTTCCTTTTAGTAAAAAAGATCTTCTTTATGCGCTTGAAGAGTTTGATTTTATTGTTAAAGACAGCAATTTAAAAGAAAATTTAGAAGATAAAATATCTCTACTTGTAGATGAGTTTAAGTCAAAATTAATAAAATTGGTAAAAGAGCATTATGAATAAATTATATACCCAGATAAATAGCGGAAAATTTAAAGGAAAAAAACTCTTAATTCCTTCAAAGACAACAACTAGGAGTACAAAAAGCTTGGTTAAAAGCTCTTTTTTCGATACTTTTAGATTTGAGTTTGCAGATAAAGTATTTATAGAGATGTTTGCAGGAAGTGGTGTAATGGCGGCTGAAGCACTAAGCAATGGTGCGAAAAAATGCTACGGTTTTGAAAAAGATAAGGCTGCATTTGAAATTTTAAAATCAAATTTTAAAAGTATAAACGGTGATTTAATCGCAATTAACAGTGATTGCTTTAACGGTTTGCAAACTCTTTTAAAAGAAAATAATGATGAGTTTATAATCTATTTTGATCCGCCATTTGACATAAGAGATGGCTATGATGATATTTATAAAAAAGTGTGTGAAACAATAAAAAATTTATCTAATTACAATGCTTTTTTAGTAGCGATTGAACACAATAGTGATGTTAAATTTGATGAAATAATAGGCAAATTTAAGCTTTTTAAATCAAAAAAATTTGGAAAAACAAGCATGACTTATTTTAAAAAAGAACTTTAATGCAAAATCTTAAAAACTTACTTGATTATCACGCTGATATTAAAAATTGCAAAGAAAATTTGTACGCAAATCCAGACCCACTTTGGGTTGCTGCTAAGTTTAAAGAGCCAAATATCGCATTAATTAGTGCTTTGTTTGCTTATGGAAATGCTAAATTGATAGTTAAATTTTTAAATTCTTTAAATTTTGAACTTTTAAATGAAAACGACAATGAAATAAGAAATTTCTATAAAAATAAAAAATATAGGTTTCAAAACTCATGCGATGTTGCCGAGATATTTATAACTATAAAACGACTTAAAAATGATGAAAATATAGAAAATTTGATAAAAGTTGGTTTTGAAAATGGTGAAAATTTAGCTTATGGTATTAATAATTTAATTTCTACAATTTACTCATTAAACAGTTATAGAAGTGATGGTTATGAGTTTTTCTTTGGTAAAAATTTTGATAAAAAACCAAAATCCCCTTATAAGAGATACAATATGTTTTTAAGATGGATGGTAAGAGATAAAGACATTGATTTGGGACTTTTTAAAAGTATTGATAAAAAAGATTTATTAATGCCACTTGATGTTCATACACACAGAGTTTCTTTAAAATTAGGTTTAATGAGTAGAAAAACTTATGATTTTGAAGCAGTTTTGGAATTAACTAATAAACTTAGAGAATTTGATAAAAATGATCCCATAAAGTATGATTTTGGACTTTATAGGCTTGGTCAAAGTGGCGAAATAGATGAAATTTTAAAAGATATTTAACGGGAGAAAAAGATGGAGTTTGAAATTTGGCAAATTATACTTTTAGTTGGAGTTGCTTTTATTGGTGGTTTTATTGATGCAATAGCTGGTGGTGGAGGATTGATATGCTTGCCCGCACTTATGGCAGTTGGAGTGCCACCTCACGCAGCACTTGCTACGAATAAACTTCAAGGATGTTTTGGGACACTTTCAGCAACTGTAAATTTTACTAGAAAAGGTTTCATAAATTTTAAAGAGATTTTTATAGGTATTATTTTTACGCTTATTGGTGCTTGTGTCGGAACTATAAGTGTACTTTTTGTAGATCCAAAATTTTTAAATTATATAATTCCTATTTTGCTTATTTTTGTTGTAATTTATACCATTTTTTCACCAAATTTAGGCGAAACACAAAAAGAAGCAAAGATGAGTAAAAATGCGTTTTTTATTATTTTTGGACTTTTAATAGGGTTTTATGATGGATTTTTAGGACCTGGAACTGGTAGTTTTTGGACTTTTGCATTTCTTGGTATTTTGGGATTATCGATGAAACAAGCTGTCGCAAAGACAAAAATTTTAAACTTTACTTCAAATATTGTGGCTTTAGTAGTTTTTATTTTTGGTGGGCATATTTTATGGCTCATTGGGCTTTTAATGGGTGTTGGTCAGATGATAGGTGGATATATGGGTTCAAATATGGTAATTAAAAAAGATGTAAAATTTATAAAAACTCTGTTTTTAATTATGGTTTGTGCGACAATTTTAAAAATTTTATATGATATTGTAAAATAAAAAGTAAAATTTAAATATTGTTTAACCAAAAATAGTGTAGAATGGCTTAGAAATTTTTATTTATGGGGTTAGAATGCTAAAAGATATATTTTTATTTGCTGGTAGTTTGATTACTTATAATCATACTTTTATTTATGTATTTCACTTTTTGCTTATAGTTGCTATTGTTGTTTTGCTTGCTAGAATGGCGACAAGCTCACTTCAACTTGTGCCTTATGGTGCTCAAAATATTTTTGAAGCTTATATAAACGGCATTATTTCTATTGGAAAAGATGCAATGGGAAGTTATGAATTAGCAAGAAGATATTTACCACTTGTTGGAACTTTGGGTCTTGTTATTTTTACTGCAAACATTGTTGGTATGGTTCCTGGTTTTGAAGCACCAACAGCTAGTTTAAATTTAACTTTAGCTCTTACAACTTGTGTTTTTCTTTATTATCACTATCAAGGCGTTAAAATAAATGGATTTTTTGGATACATGAAAAGCTTTTGTGGTCCTATAAAAATAATGGCTCCATTTATATTTGTAATAGAAATAGTTTCTCACCTTTCAAGAGTTGTTTCTTTATCATTTCGTTTGTTTGGAAATATAAAAGGTGATGATTTATTCTTATTGGTTATGCTTACACTTGCACCTTGGTTTGTTCCAATGATTCCTTATGCGCTTTTAACTTTTATGGCTATACTTCAAACATTTATTTTTGTTGTTTTAAGTTATGTTTATTTAGCAGGTGCTGTTGTAATCGACGAGCATTAATATTAAATTATTAAAATTTAGCTCAAAATTGGGCTAAATTTGCTTTTTTATTCTTTTTATTACAAAACTTTATCAAATTTAAAAACTTTTTATAGTAAAATAGTGAATTAGAAATTTTATAAGGATTATTATATGGTATTTGAAACAGTTATAGGTTTAGAAGTTCATTGTCAGTTAAATACAAAAAGTAAGATTTTTTGTTCTTGCTCTACAAGTTTTGGAGATAAACAAAACACTCATGTTTGCCCTGTTTGCTTAGCACTTCCTGGAGCTTTACCAGTTTTAAATAAAGAAGCTGTTAAAAAGGCAATTAGTTTTGGAACAGCTGTAAATGCAAAGATTAATCAAAACTCCGTTTTTGATAGAAAAAACTATTTTTATCCAGATCTTCCAAAAGCTTATCAAATTTCTCAATTTACTATTCCTATTGTTGAGCATGGAGAGTTATATATAGACACAGACGAAGTAAGCAATAAGAGAATAGGAATTACAAGAGCACACTTAGAAGAAGATGCTGGTAAAAATAATCATGAAAACGATAGAAGCTTGGTTGATTTAAATAGAGCTGGAACTCCGCTTTTAGAAATAGTTAGCGAGCCTGATTTAAGAAGTAGTGATGAAGCAGTTGCTTATCTTAAAAAACTTCACTCAATTTTAAGGTTTATTAATATAAGTGATGCAAATATGCAAGAAGGAAGTTTTAGATGTGATGTTAATGTCAGCATTCGTCCAAAAGGCGAGAGTAAATACGGCACAAGAGTTGAGATAAAAAATTTAAACTCATTTAAATTTATACAAAAAGCAATCGAGTATGAGGTAGATCGTCAAATTTCAGCTTATGAAGATGGTAAATATGAAAGTGAAGTTGTTCAAGAAACAAGGCTTTTTGATACAGTTAATTTAACAACTAAATCAATGAGAAGCAAAGAAGATAGTGCGGAATACCGATATTTTCCAGATCCTGATTTGCTTCCTGTCCATATAAGTGATGAAATGATGAAAGAAGCTACTAATATACCTGAGCTTCCTAGCGCAAAGTTTAAAAGGTATGTTGAAAAGCTCGAGATAAAAGAAAGTGATGCAAAAGTTATTATTGATGATTATGCTATGGCTGTTTATTTTGAAGATTTGATCTCTAAAGGACACGATCCAAAGCTTTGTGTTACTTGGCTTACAGTTGAGCTTTTAGGAAGACTTAAAAATGGTTTAACTATAGAAACAAGCCCAGTTGATAGCTTAAGAATGAGTGAGCTTTTAAAAAGGATTGAAGATAATACTATATCTCAAAAAGCAGCAAAAGATGTGCTTGATAATATGATGGAGAACAATGCAAAAGTTGATGATATTATCGATAAGCTTGGCTTAAAACAAATTAGCGATGATGCTTCAATTTTAGCAGTTATAGACGAAGTATTATCTAAAAATGGTGATAAGGTTGCTGAATACAAAAGTGGAAAAGATAAACTTTTTGGGTTTTTTGTAGGACAAGTTATGAAGGCTGGAAAAGGTGCGTTTAATCCTGCAAAAGTAAACGAGCTTTTAAAAGCTAAACTTTAAGGTTTGTTTATGGCTAAGATAGCAGTTATTGGAGCTGGAAAATGGGGAAGTGCGCTTTACGATGCTTTTAGTTTTCAAAATGAATGCATTATAACTTCAAGAACTAAAAAAGATATATCTAATTTTGTTAGCCTAGAGGAAGCTTTAAAATGTGAGTATTTAGTATTTAGTCTTTCATCTCAAATAACTAAGTCTTGGCTCGAGAAAAATTTTGTTTATAATAACCAAAAACTTTTAGTCGCCTCAAAAGGGATAAATGCCAAAAGTGGAGAGTTTTTACATGAAATTTTTGCTAAATTTGTTAGTGAAGGCAATTTAGCAACTCTTTCTGGGCCATCATTTTCAAGCGAGGTTTTAAAAAAGTTACCTTGCGCTATTGTTGTTAGTTCTAAAAATGATAGTCTAGCAAAAGAGTTTTGCTCATTTTTTCCACATTATATTAAGGCTTATTCATCAGATGATGTTATAGGAGCTGAAGTTTGCGGTGCATATAAAAATGTTATTGCAATAGCAAGTGGAATATGCGATGGGTTAAATTTAGGCAACAACGCAAGAGCTAGTCTAATTTCTCGTGGTCTTGTAGAAATAGCAAGATTTGGTAAATTTTTTGGTGCAAAAGATGAAACTTTTTTAGGGCTTAGTGGTGCAGGGGATCTGTTTTTAACTGCATCAAGCAATTTATCAAGAAATTATAGAGTAGGCTTTGGTTTGGCACAAGGTAAAAAAATAGATGAAATTTTGGAAGAATTGGGCGAAGTTGCTGAGGGAATTTTAACCTCAAAAGCTATTTTAAAACTGGCAAATTTACATAATATATATACACCAATCGCAAGAGAAGTTTCACTAACAATAGATGGAAAAGATCCTAAAAAAAGTCTAGCTGATCTTTTAAGACATAAATAAAATTTCAAAAAGAAATATTTTTATGTTTTTAAAAATCTAATTTTCATAGATTATCTCTATATTCTCATCATTCCATATCGCTTTTGGAAAAAGATATTCTTTTTGTAGTAGTGGCAAATTTACTTTTGTATATGAAAGATTCATCTCTTTAAATTTATTAAGCTCATTTACTATAAATGTTGTGCAGTAAAGTCCATTTTTATCAAGTGAAAACTTATTTCCAAGTTTTAATTTTAAATTATTTAGAAAAATTAAAGTGTTATTTTTGTCTAAAAATTTAACTCTTGCTACGCCAAAAGCAGTAGCATTTTCTAAAAAATCATCTAAATTTTCTATAATAACACCATTTTTATTTTTATAATCATCTGGTAGAGAATGTATAACTTTTGTGGGATTTAATGATAATATAACTCCTAGATGTGAGTATTTAAAATCGCTTGCTTTTTCTATTAGGAAACTATCCATTGTGTTCCCATGTCTAAATATAAGATCCCCAAGCTTAAACTCAGGGATGTAGCTAAAATTAGGACTTTTTAGTTTGGTGTTTTTATATGTAAAAAAACCTACTAATATAAAAAATATTAATAAAAAAGGAAATATTTTTTTTATAATCTTATCTTCCACTTATTATTAATTTTTATAAGATCCATCGTGTCAGCTTGGGTTGAACCATCTTTAAATGTGGTTTGAACTCTAATGCTGGCAGTATTTCCATCAATGTCTTTTTTTATAACATCGGCTTTTTTAAATCCACCTCTTTTTTTTGCTTTTGCCTTATTTTGCTCTAAAAGAGAATCAATTTTTTGAAATACAAAATCCATATCTGCTTTTGTTGGTTTTTCATCACCTAAATAAAGCATATCAACAACTGTTTTTGTGTTGCTTGTATAAAGTTTTTGTGTAAAATCAACAGCTGTTTTTTCTGCACTTGAACCACCACATCCAATTAAAATAAATGTAAAAAAAGTTAAAATTGTTAAAATCTTTTTCACTTCTTTCTCCTTAATATATCATAAAACTGTATCTAGAAATAACTAAATTTGGCTTTTAAATTTTTTAAGTGCCAATTCCAAATCTTCTTTTGTATCAATTCCAATGCTCTCAGTAACAAGCTCACACATTGCAATTTTTTTATCATTTGATAAGGCGCGAAGTTGCTCAAGTTTTTCTGTGTTTTCTAAAATGCTTTCATCGAAATTGCAAAACTCATTTAAGCTTTTTACACTATAAGCATAAATTCCAATATGTCCTTTATAATCATCAAAACTTTCTCTTGGATATGGAATTTTTGCCCTTGAAAAATAGATTGCATTATTTAGGTTATCGCAAACAACTTTTACCAAATTTGGATTGTCTGCATCGCTTTGACTTATTTTTTTATATGCGCTTGCCATAAAATAACCTTTTTTTGTTATGGCAATATTTGCAAATTCTTTAAATTTTGATAAATTTTCAGTTTCAAAAAATGGTTCATCGCCTTGTAGGTTGATAATAATCTCATCATCTTTTAGGGCCATTTTTGAAACAGCTTCATTAATTCTATCTGTTCCGCTATTATGTGATGCAGAAGTTAGGACTGTTTTAAAACCATATTTTAAAGATATATTTAGGATATTTTCATTATCGACTGCTATTAATACATCATCAATTTTTTTAGCATTTTGTGCAGTTTTTATAAACATTGGAACACCACCAATATCAGCTAAAATCTTATCTTTAAAACGAGTTGATTTAAGTCTTGCAGGGATTACTATCATTTTTTTATCCACTCTATTATTGTATTTTTAATCTCATCTTTTCCAACTATTGTTTTATGCTTTTCTTCATTGCTGAAAAGAGATAAAATTTCATTTGGAACTTTATCATTAAACTCTTTTGCTAAATTTAGCATATCATTTTTTTCATCTTTTACTTCACCGTTTTTAATAGCTTTTATCATTGATGGTGTAAATTTCACCCAATGAGCAGTTGATGTTATAACGGTTGGTTTTTTAACTGGTGTAAATTTAAAGCAAGTTGCAGTGTGTGGATCTATTAATTTTCCTTTTTTACTAATTTCTTTTATGAAATTTATGCACTCTTCATCAGTACAAAATTTCGCCTCAAAACCATTTATTTTAGGTATTTTATAGCTTTTATTATCTTTTAAATTTTGCATTAATTCTTTTGTTTTAATATCTCCAAATTTATCAAATAAAAGTCTTTCGACATTTGATGAGACTAAAATATCCATTGCAGGACTTATTGTTTTAATTAAGCTTTTATTTTTTATGTCATAAATTCCATCATTAAAAAGATTTGTCAAAACATTGTTTTCATTGGAAGCTATTTTTATAATATCAATTTTTGCCCCCATTTTTTTAGCATAATACGCTCCTAAGGCATTTCCAAAATTCCCACTTGGAACTATAATGTCAAATGTTTCGTTACCTTTTAAAATACCGTTTTTAAGGAAATTTACATAAGCATAAAAATGATAAATAATTTGAAATAAAATACGGCCAAAATTTACAGAATTTGCAGCACTTAAAAATAAATTTTCTTTTTTTAATGTATTTTTAAAATCCTCATCGCCAAGTAAAGTTTTAAGAGCTTTTTGTGCATCATCAAAATTTCCTTTTATTCCAATGACTTTTAAATTTCTATCATTTGAAGTTACCATTTGCAGTCTTTGAACTTCGCTTGTTCCTTCAAAAGGATAAAGACAAACTACCTTTACATTTTTTGAGTTTTCAAAAGCTTTTAAAGTGGCTGGTCCAGTGTCACCGCTTGTTGCACAAATTATTAAATAATTTTTATTATCTTTTTTTGCAAGCTCATCTATGATTATACCAAATGGTTGTAAAGCCATATCTTTAAATGCTCTTGTAGGTCCATGATATAGCTCATTGATATATAGATTTTCGCTAATTTTTTCTATTTTTAATGGAATATTTTTATCATCAAATTTATCATAAGAACTTAAAGCAAGTTTAAAAATTTCTTCATCTATATCAAAATCAAAACTATTAATTATCTCAAGTGCAAGCTCTTTGTAGTTTAAATGAATTGCTTTTTTAAAAAATTCATAATCAAATTTAGGAAAATTTTTAGGAACAAAAAGTCCACCAAAATTTGCACTAGGGTTTAAAAGTGCATAACTTAAAGCAACACTTTGGGTTTCATCTCTTGTGGAGGTTAAATTCATTTTTATCCTTTTATACTATTTTTAATCCATTTTTTATATTTTTTATACACTTTATTAAATTTTAAAGATATTATCTCAGGTGTATCATAAGAATGGTGTTTTAAAAGAATTTTTTTTACTTTTTTATAGTTATTTGTTTTTATAATAAGTTGAAATTCTTTTTCTTTATGAAGTTTTTCTTTCCAAAAATAAAGGCTTTTTATCTTATAGAAATTAACACAAGCCGCTGCTTTTTTATCAAGAAGTTTTTTTGATATGAAAATAGCTTCTTTTTTAGATGAAACTGTTGTTAAAACTATCATTTTACCAAAGTTCCTATGCCGGTATCTGTAAAAATTTCAAGTAAAATTGAGTGAGAAATTCTGCCATCTATGATGTGAGCTCCATTTACACCATTTTTTACACACTCTAAGCAGGCATCTATTTTTGGTATCATGCCTCCACTTATCGTGCCATCATTTTTAAGATTTTGAATTTCATCGCTATTTAAAGTGCTTATTAATTCACCATTTTTATCCAAAACACCTTTTGTATCTGTTAGAAAAATAACCTTATCAGCTTTTATACATTTTGCGATACTGCTTGCACAAAGATCGGCATTTACATTGTAGCTTTGTGAATTTTCACCAACCGAAATTGGTGCAATAACAGGTATATATCCACCATCTAAAATATAATCAAGCATATTTTTATTTACACTATTTATTTCTCCAACAAAGCCATAAGCTCCATTTTTAAGTGGCTTTGAACTAAGCAAATGTGAATCTTTTCCACTAAGTCCAATTGCTTTTGCACCATTTTCATTTAAAAGTGCAGTTATTTCTTTGTTTATTAGACCACTTAATACCATTTCAACGACATCGATAGATTCTTTTGTTGTAACCCTAAGACCATCTTTAAACTCGCTTTTTATTCCAAGTCTATCTAGATAATGATTTATTCTTTTTCCACCGCCATGAACCACTATAACCCTTATGCCAACCATACTCATTAGCACTATATCTTTTGCAAAATCATTTTTAAGCTCCTCATCTATTTGAGCTGAGCCTCCGTATTTTACAACAAAAATTTTATCTTTAAATTTTCTTATGTATGGTAAAGCCGAGAGGATTATCTCAGCTGTTCTTGACTTTGCCATTTTTAATTTTTTTTGCATTATTTTGTTTTAAAATTTGTAATTTTACTTAGTTCATCGTTTGTATTTAAAATTTCGTAAGTGAAATTTGATGCTACACCAAAATCAGAAAGTCTTTTTTTATGCATTAAAATATAATTCTTAGCGTTTTCTTCATTATCAAATGCATATATTCCGCCAGCCTTTTTATCTTCTTTGTTTTCTGTCCAAATTTTCCACAAAAAGCCTTTTTCTTGATTTATAGAATTTGCTAAATCCTTACACTCTTTATACATCTCATCGCCAAAACCACCTTTGTAATCAAATAATACTTGCAAAATTACCATTTTTTTCTCCTTTAAGAATTTATTTTTAATTTTATCATATTCTTACTTTATGTAATTTGAAATAGCTTTTATAAGAGTTTGACTAAGTGAAATTTCAAGTTTTATAATTGAAATTGGCAAACCAAAATCTTTAATTTTAACATAATCTTTCATTGTAATTAGAAGTGAAGTTGCATTGTATTTTTTAATAATTTCTTTAAGTTCAAATTTGTTAAAAGCATGATGATCTGGGAAAAATTCTTTTCCAATGCATTTATTAAAATGCTCTTTTAAGCGGTTTGGATTTGCAATTGCAGTTACTAAAACCATATTCTTAGTTTCATTTTCTATAAAAGAGTATTTTTTGTTTTCGTTATTTTCTATTATGAAGTTTCCAAATTTATAAAAAAACAGTGGATATCTATAAGCTCCACTTGGTAAAGCAAAGTTAAAATATGGTCTAATCGGTGGTTTTAGTAAAATATTAAATTTCTTAATATTAAATTTAGAAAATCCATCATCTAAAATGATTAAATTTGCTCCTAAGCTTTTAGCTTTTTGTATTGCATTTATCCTATTTTCGCTAACTATTACATTTGCGTTATTTAGTGCATATTCCATAGCTTCATCACCACTTTGTTTTACATCAACTAAAATTTTATTATCAATACAAACTTCAACTAAGCCTTTAGAAGATCTTTTATATCCTCTTAAAATTATAAATATTTTATAGTTTTTACTAAAATGCTTGTAAAGTGCAAGCGTTAATGGGGTTTTACCACTTCCTCCAACTATTAAATTTCCAACACTTATTATTTTTATATTAAGATCTTTTTCTTTACTTAAAATTTTTTTAATAATTACTATAAAAGCATAAATATAACTTAATGGAAGCAGTAGTTTTGCAATGAATTTTTGCCAAAAATTTGGTGAGTAAAAGTATTTATTTACCCAGTTGTGAAAATTTTTTTTAGACATGTTTGCTTGCTACAAATTTTACTTTTTCGCAGACATAATGTGCCTCTTCATCACTTAAATCAGCATAAATTGGTAAAGATAAAATTTGTTGATAAGTTTTTAAAGCTATTGGAAAGTCATTTACTTTATGTCCGTATTTTTGCTTATAGTATGAAAGCAAATAAAGTGGAATATAATGAAGTGAGACATTTACTCCGACTTCTTTTAGTTTTCTTGCAAAATCATCTCTATTTCTATCTATTTTTATGATGTATTGAGTATAAATGTGATCTTTTTTTGCTACTGGAGTAGTTATATGAGGGCAGTTTTTAAGTTCTTCATTATAAATTTGAGCTATTTTTTTTCGTCTTTTTATAAAATTTGGTATTTTTTTAAACCAAGATGAGGCAAAAGCTGCACAAATTCCATTTAAATCATACTTTTCACCAATATCAACAACATCATAAATATAATCCAAACTTCCATCTTTTTGAGTATTTGTAACTATTGCATGATTTCTTATAAGCTTTGCTTTTAAAGCAATTTTTTCATCATTTGTTGTGAAAAATCCAGCTGTTGCAACTGCTTTTTTAAATTGTGGATTTAGCTGAAAAGTTGAGATAAATGAGTCATTTATAGAGCCTATTTTTGCATTATTATACATAGCTCCTACGCCGTTACTCGCATCATCTATGACTTTTAAATCAAATTTTTTAGCAAGTTCATAAATGCTGTTTAAATCAGCACTTTGACCTGCGATATGAGATACAAAAATAGCTTTTAATTTTTTATGATTGTGTTTTTGCAAAACAGCTTCTAAACTTTCAATGTTTATGTTAAAATCAGACTCATTAATATCTGTAAAAATTGGCTCTGCATCAAAATGTCTTATAACTTCAGCTGTTCCTGGAAATGAATTTACAGAGCAAATTATTTTATCTGCTCTTTTTATATCCATAGCTCTTAAAGCAAGGTGTTGAGCGGTTGTGCCATTATTTGTAGAAATAGCGTATTTTGAATTAAAAAAATTTATAACTTCATTTTCAAAACTTAGTGCTGCATCAAATGTTGGATCATCTAAAATTTGGTTTATACTATTTTTTTCATCTTTTGTAATTTGTGGTCTAAAAAATGGTATTTGCACTACTTTTCCTTATATTTGCAATTTTTGGCATACGCCTTTTAAAGCTATTTTGCTCTATTTTAGAGATTATAAATTTAACTAAACTCTCATCAAAGATCTTGCAAAGCTCTTTAAAATTTAATCCATCATCATAAATTTTTTTAAGTACCTTATCCAAAGTTTCATAATCATACCCAAGATCTTGTTCATCATTTTGACCTTCAAAAAGATCAGCTGAAGGTTTTTTAGAAATAATTTTTTCATCTATCTTTAAAAATTTGGCAAATTCAAAAATCTCAGTTTTAAAAATTTCTCCAATAGGGTTAAATGCGCATGCCAAATCACCAAAAATAGTTCCATATCCAAGCATTAACTCACTTAAATTTGAAGTTCCTACAACGACAGCATCAAGCTCTTCGCTAAGATCATATAAAACCATCATTCTAATTCTGGCAGATAAATTTCCAATTCTGTGAGTAGAGATTTTTTTATTTAAAAATATTTTTTCATAAGTTTTTATTAGTTTGTCAATCGAGTAAATTTCATAGTTTATATCAAATTTTTTACAATGATTTATCGCATCATCTAAATTTTCTTTATTTGATGAGTTTGTAGGCATTATTTTTGCATAAGTTGGAGCTACTTTTTTACAAAGCACAGAAACAACAGCTGAGTCAAGCCCGCCACTAACTCCTAAAATAAAATTTTTTCTACCTGTGGCTTTTAAGTTTTTTTCTAAAAAAATCAATAAATCTTTTTCTAAATTTGTAAAATCCATAGTTTTCCTAAAATAAATAATATTGTATTTTATCATAGTTTTGTTAAAATATGACTTTAAAGCATAACTACAATGGTATTTGAAAAATACTAAAATTTTTAATAAAACATAAAAAATAATAAAAATTATAAAGGAAGAAATGTGCTAAAAATAGAAAATTTCGATGAGAATATATTTGATAAAATTTATGTTTTTGGAGATCTTCATGGAAACTATGATTTGTTTATTAAAATGCTTGAAAAGATAAAATTTACAAAAGATGATTTAACTGTGATTTTAGGCGATAGTTGCGATAGAGGCAATAAAACTGCTGATTTATACTATAAATATAAAGAGCTTATGGAAAATGGATATACAATAAAACATATCCTTGGAAATCATGAAATTATGATGTATAAAGGTGGATTTTGTAATGATATAGCAGTAAAAAGAATTTGGAGATTAAGCGGTGGTAAAAATACAGAGCTATCTTTTAGAAAATACCCTAAATTTAAGAGTGTTTGGCATGGGCTAGATGGCGAAGAAAGTTTAAAATGGCTAAAAGAGTGGCTTGAGAAAATGCCTCATATTTTAATCTCACAAAGCTATATTTTTGTTCATGCTGGATATGATGGGCGAGTTGTTGAGCAAAATGAAGATTTTGTGCTTTGGAGTAGGGAAAATTTTTGGGATTATAATACTACCGGTAAGGAAATCTATCATGGACACACACCAAGTGTAATAAATCAAATTCACAAACGACCTAATAATGTTTATAGTATGGATGTTGGAGCTAACTTTTGTAAAAATTTAAAAATACTTGAAATTAAAAGTAAGACCGAATTTGAAGTTGAAATTTAAATTTTAAATTAAAATAAAAATTAGATAAATTTAGCAAATTTACCATAATTTAAAAAATAAAAGCTAGAATTTGCAATTATTTCTTTTAAGGAGATTTATGTATTTATTCACATCAGAAGTTGTAAGTCCTGGTCATCCTGATAAATGCGCTGATATTATAGCTGATAGCATTGTAGACGAGGTTTTAGGAAAAGATAAAGATGCAAGACTTGCAAGTGAGGTTTTCGTTGCAGGAAATCATATAGTAATAGGCGGTGAAGTTAAATCAAAAGTAAAATTTAGCCAAAGTGATTATGAAAATATTGTAAAAAATGCACTCTCTAACATAGGTTATAGTGCAAATCCACACTTTACAAAGGAGCAGTGTCTTCACCTAGATGATATTGAAGTTCATGTATTTTTAAACGAGCAAAGTCCTGATATAAGCACTGGAGTTGATCAAAGTTCAGGCGAAATAGGAGCTGGAGATCAAGGTATAATGTTCGGATTTGCAAGCAATGAAACAAAAGAATTTATGCCAGCTGCTATTACTTATGCTAGACTTTTATGCGATAAAGTTTATGAATATGCAAAAGCTCACCCTCATGAGCTTGGAGTTGATATCAAAACTCAAGTAACGCTTGATTACGGTTCAAAAGATAATTTTGAAAATTGCAAACCTTTAAAGATACATACTATCGTTGTTTCAGCTCCGTGTGTTGAGAGCATGAGTATTGAAAAAGTTAGAGAGTTAATAAGTGGTTTGATTGATGAAGCAGGGCTTCCAAAAGAGCTTTTTAATAAAGATGAAACTATAATTTATATAAATCCAACAGGTAGATATGTAAATCACTCAAGCCTTCATGATAGCGGACTAACCGGTAGAAAACTTATAGTTGATAGTTTTGGTGGATATTCGCCAATTGGTGGCGGAGCACAATCTAGTAAAGACTATACAAAAGTTGATAGAAGTGGACTTTATGCCGCAAGATGGATCGCAAAGCATATAGTTGCTTCAAAATTAGCTAAAAAATGCATTGTTCAGTTAAGCTATGCTATTGGTGTGGCAAGACCAGTTTCAGTTAGTGTTGATTGTATGGGAACGCATGTAAAAGGCATTAGTGATGAAAATTTATCAAATTTTGTATTAGAGAATTTCCCTCTAACTCCAAAGTGGATAACTGAGAAATTTGGACTTGATAAACCTAGCAAAGATACTTTTTTATACGCAGATGTTGCAGCTCATGGACAAGTTGGAAACCCAAATTATCCATGGGAAAAGCTTGATAGCTTAGAGTTTTTTAAAAATATAAAATAAATTTAGGCTAAAAAGCCTAAATTTATAAATTAAGTTTTTTCTTGAAATAATCTTTTATAAAAATTTTAATAAACAAATTAATTTAAGCTTTTAAAAGATAAAATATAGTATTTAATTGAGTAATAAAAGGCTAAAATTTGAGTGATGATAAAAGAGAAAAGCCTAGAGAGTATTTAAGAAATAATCGACCTAAAAGTAAAATAAATTTAGGCAATAGCTCTAATAATAAAGAAAGTTCTAATAAAAATTTAGAAGATGATTTAAATTTAAATAACTCATCAGTTTTGCAAGACCAAAACAGCACTCAAATTTCAAACAATAAAGCAAATTCAAACCAACGAGATTATGATAAAGAACCTTTAATTTTAAGAGATTATTCAGGTTTTCCTTTAGTGTTGCATCATTTGTCTGTTTTAATATTTTGGGTTATTGGTTCTGGTTTTTCTATTGTTTTTTAGATGATTTTAGGAGTGAAAATTTAAATCCTACTCAAATAATACAAAATTTAATCAAATTTGGTTTTATGGTGATTATATTTTTAATATTTAGTTATTTTAATATTGTTAAATCAAAGAAAAAATACATCTATTATTACGCTTCAAAAGTTGTATATTACGATAAAAATTTTAAAGAAACTGACAGCGAAATTTTATCTGATAAATGCAAAACTATAAAAGCAAATTGGTTTTTAAACACAGTATTTACAACTATTTTTGGTAAGATTTTTTTAGCTATTTTTTTAATAATAAATTTTCTAAATAATACTTTTATTATGTCTTTAATTGGCATATTGCTTTTAATGTTTGTATTGCTTATTTCTGAGTTTTTAGAAATTATAGTTTTTATGGCAATTTATAAACAATCAAATAAAAGCCTTAAAAATTTTTGGAAATATTTTCCAAAATTTCAATTAAATATTGAACAACAAGAAGAAATACATTGGTCTGATTATAATAGATGTAATGAGCGACTTTATTCTATACCTTTATTTTTATTTAATAAACATGATTTTAATATAGCACGAGACTATATATTAGCAATATTTCATATAGACATAAGTAAAAATCTCATTGAACAACAAGAATTTAAAAAATTTTTATAATAAAAAGGAGAAAAAAATGAATAATTTTAGTAAATTTAAAGAGAATATGTTTATGAAAGATAAACTTATAGAGTAAAAAAAGAAAAATGACTAAAAATAACATTTACCTACTCTATATTATAAGTGGAGAATGACTGTGAATATTTTTAAACAAATACTTATATTTTTATCTTACTTATCAACTGTTTTTACTATATTTTTTGTTTGGTGGGGTGGGGTAATTTTTGGAACAATGTCTATTTTTACAATTTCTTTTTTAGTTATTTTTTTAATTTTATTTGTGTTAGTGTTTCTAATCTCAAAGCTAGTAGAAAAATTTTTTAAAAAAGATTCTATTAAAAATAAAACTCAAAAAATTTTTTCTAAAAAATTTAAAAAAATTATTTTAATTATAAGTATCATGTTGTTACCTTTTTTGATATTTTTTACACATAAATTTGTATATAAAAAACCACCTTTTTTAATAGATTTCATTGTAAATAATAAAGAGAGTAAAGTTGTTGATTATTTAAATAAGAGTGTCCCAAATGATATAAATATGCAAAATTATTTGATTAAGCAGGGTTTTGATTGCGAATTTGAAAATTCAAAAATAAGATGTGTTTTTGAAGATTTTTTCTATAGGGATTATAGAAAAATTGTTATCTTGAAAGATAAAGAAAAAATAAAGATATTACAATAAAAGAAGTTATTTGATAGAATGCTTTCAATATAAACATTTAGTTTTGATTTATTAAAAGACTAAATTTATAAAAGGTAGAAAATGCAAGCAGAACAAGAAAAACCAATTTTTATAATGAAGCGAAAAAAAGGAATAATAATTGTTTTACACTATATATTTGCTATTCTTTGGGATTTAGCTACAGCATTTATCTGCATAATCTTTATGACTTTAGATAATATCATTCCAAATATTATTGGTTTAATATTTTTGATTTTCTTGCCATATATGTTTTTTTGTGGATTTGATATAAAATCTGTTGTTTGCTATGAAGATTATTTTATAGTAAAAAGAACTTTATGTTCTAAAAAGTTTTTTTATACCGATATAAAAGATTACTGGTTATTTCGTAGTATTATAAACAATAATATCGTATTAAGATTTAAAAAAATTAGATTCGGAGTGCATATAAATAAAAATATGTTTAACAAAGATGATATCCAAGAGTTTGTAAAAATCCTAGAAGGTAAAAAAATATCAAAGTATTCACTATTTGGGAATTGATAGGGTGCGACCATAATTAAACTTGGTACAATGTTTGGGAATGATAGTCTGTTTATCTCTTAGTTTATGTTTAAATTTATAAGCTTATAGCCATTAAAAGGTAGATAAAAACCAAAATTGACAAATTTCTAAATTTAAAGCTTAAATAAAACAAAAAGTCATAAATTAAATTATAAACTCATTTTATTGTAAATCCACCATCAACGACTAAATTTGCTCCTGTTATCCACTTTGCTTCATCACTTGCTAAAAATAACGCCGCATTTGCCACATCTTCTACGCTTCCAACACCACCAAGTGGATGAGGTTTGTTAAACATCTCATCAAACGCCTCATTGCCAATTTGTTTTTCTAAATTTGCCACAGCATTAGTTTTTATCATTCCAGGAGATATTGAATTTACTCTTACATTAAACTTTGCCACACTTAAAGCATCTTGTTTTGTCATCGCTATTATAGCACCTTTACTTGTGCTATATACGCTAAAAGCCTCACTTGCAACCATTCCAAGAACGGAGGCGATATTTACTATATTGCCACTTTTTTGTTTGATCATTTCTAAAAGTGCGTATTTGCTCATTAAAAAAGTACCATTTACATTTAAGTTTATTACCTCACTCCATTCATCAAAGCTAAGTTCAAATGATGGTTTTGTAGGACCTGTAATTCCTGCATTGTTTACCAAAATATCAATTTTTCCAAAGCTTTTTATGGCAAATTTATAAATTTCTTTTACACTGTTTTCATCTGTTATATTAGCACTAAAAAATTTTGCATTTTTCCCAAGATTTTTAATAAGCTCTTCATTTTTATGTCTTGCTATGATTAAAACTTTAGCTCCATTTTCTATAAAAGTTTCAGATATTTTTGCACCAATTCCACTTGTTGCACCAGTTATAATAGCAACTTTATCTTTTAACTTCATAGTATTTTTACCTCTAATTTATGATTTTTAAACTCTATATTTTCACCTTTTAAAAGTGATAAAAACTCATTTGTCATTAGTATATAAAAGTTATTTAAACTTCTATTTTGCACTTTTTGAAGCTCTTTGCTAAGTGTGTCAAACATATAAAAAGCTCTTTTATCATTTACTAGTAAAAAATCAGCCCCACTATCATAAGCGTTAAATAAAATTTCACTTGCCAAATTTAAAGCAACTTTTTTATCAAATTTTAAAATATCATATCCAATATTTTCATTTTCAAGTTCAAAATTAACTAAATTTGCTACAACTTTAACCAAATTTTGTAAGTTTTTATCACTATAAACTGCGATATTAAATTTTGAAAAATCAACTTTTTTTGTTGCATTTTTTATCTCTTCATCACTTACTATATTCTCTTTTTTTAAAAAATTTAAATTTAACATTTTAGCTAGATTTCTTACTATCTCATCGGTTTGAAAAGGATCTTTAAGTAAAAATTGTGGTTTTATGTAATAGATTATTTCATTTTTAATTAAATTTAAAATTTCATCCTTTTTATGAGGAAATTTTTCTATTAGATAGTTTGCAAAAACAAATGCCGAATTTCCTAAAAAATCCTCTTTAAATTCCATTATTTTACTTGAATAAAACAAAGGCTCTAATTTTAAAAAAAACTCTTTTTCATTGTTTTTGCTTAAAATTTCACTAAATTTATCATAGGTTTTTATAAAATCATCATTGTTAATTATCAAATCTTTTGTAGAGCGAGTTTCGCAAAGTGCAGAGATTTTTATAAAATTGCCAGTTTTTTTAAAAATTTCATCTAAATTCTCATCCAAATTTACAATTTTTTCATTTATTTTTACAAATTCAGTTTTTCCAAATTTAAAGTATGGATCGTTTCTTTTAATATCCAGTAAAAGCTCTCTTAAAGTTAAAAACTCAAAATGCTCATAAATATAAGGCTTATAATAACTTTCTAAATCTATTTTTCTATCAAAACGAAAAAGTGATATTTCAACCATATTTTTCCTTTAAAATTTCGTTAAATTGTATCAAATTTAATCTTATAAAGAGTTTTTTATCAAAATTAATATAAAATAATAAGTTATGGATAAAGAAAGTTTTGTAATATCAAAATTCAGTAATAAATTTATCGGAGATGACGGTGCAGTGCTTGGAAAATGGGTTTTAAGCAAGGATCTGTTTTTGGAAAATTCCCACTTCAAAATGGGCTGGTTAAGCTTTTATGAAATAGGAAAAAAGGCAATGAGTGTAAATTTAAGCGATGCTATTGTGATGAATGCAAAGCCTAAATTTGCATTAATTGGTTTAATGCTTCCTAAAAACATAACTTTTAAAGAGATTGATGAGTTTAAAAATGGAATTTTAGATATTGCAAAACAATACGGAGTTAAAATAATTGGCGGTGATACAGTAAAATCCGATATTTTGGGAATTAGTGTAAGCATTATATCTTATGCAAAAAAACCAATTTTTAGAAAAAAACTTAAAAATGGTGAGTTATTAGCTTTTACAGGGAATTTAGGAGGAAGTCTAAAAGGACTTAAAACGCTTCAAAGATGTGCGAAAAACTATAAAATTCTTGGCAAAAACTCACGATTTAGAAATATTGTTTTAAGGGATAAATTTTTTTACAACTCATCAAAATTCATAAACTCAGCTATGGATATAAGTGATGGACTTGCGTGTGATTTGCCTAAATTTATAAAAAATAAAAATATTAAATTTATAAAAAAGCTTAAAAAATATGAGTTTTTAAGCGGTGAAGAGTATGAGGTGCTTTTTAGTTTTAGTAAAAAAAACAAATTTAGAATCATAAACGAGGCTAAAAAAGCTAGGATAAAACTTACTATTTTTGGAGAAACAATAGATGGAAAATATAAAAAACGAGCAAGAAATTGGCATTTTTAAACCACTTTTCACTCTTGATCATTCACCCATAAATGTACATTTTAGTAAAAATTCAGATGATTTTGTAGTTAGAGAAATTCCACTTTATGAATTTAGCGGTGATGGTGAGCACTTGATACTAAATATCGCTAAAAAAGGACTTACAACTTTTGAGGCACTTCATATTTTAAGTGATTACTCAGGCGTTAAAATGAGGGATTTTGGATATGCAGGACTTAAAGATAAAGAGGGTTTTACAACTCAATTTATCTCACTTCCTAAAAAATTTGAAAAAAACTTAGCAAATTTTACTCACGAGAGTTTAAAAATAACTGATACTTTCACACATAAAAATAAACTTAGAATCGGTCATTTAAGTGGAAATAGTTTTTTTATAAGACTTAAAAAAGTTAGCGAGGTTGATGCTTTAAAACTTAAAAATGCTCTTTTAAATTTGGATAAAAATGGCTATGCAAATTATTTTGGCTTTCAAAGATTTGGCAGATTTGAAGATAATGCAAAAGAGGGTGAGGAAATTTTAAGTGGAAATTTAAAGATGAAAAATCCAAAAATTAAAAATTTCTTAATTTCAGCTTATCAAAGTGAGCTTTTTAATAAATGGCTTAGTAAAAGAGTTGAGATTTCAAAATTTATCAGAGATTTTAATGAAAATGAAATAAATAAAATTTATGGATTTGATAAAGAGATTGTAAAATATTTAAAACTTCAACCTAATTTTTTTAAACTTTTTAATGGGGATGTTTTGGGACATTATCCATATGGAAAACTATTTTTATGCAAAGATTTAACAAGTGAGGTTGAAAGATTTTTAAAGCGCGATATTACTCCTTTTGGCCTGCTTCCTGGAAATAAAGCTTTTCAAAGCGAAGATTTAGCTAAAAATATAGAAGATGAAATTTATCATCCTTCATTTAAATTTATTGAAAAAATGAATGGAAGTAGGCGTTTTGCATGGTGTTTTTTAAAAAATGTTAGTTATAAATACACACCTGAATTAGCTCAATTTAGCATGAGTTTTGAACTTACAAAAGGAAGTTATGCAACTGTGGTTTTAAGAGAGATTTTACATAAAGAAATTTTTGATTAAGTCAAGTTTTTATAAATTTATTGTAATATAAGGTTTAAATTTACAAGGAGAGAGTATGAAAATAGCAGTCATCGGCGGAGGGATAAGCGGCTTAACAACAGCTTTTTATCTAAATTTTTTTGGTAATAGCGATGGTGATAAATACGATATAACAGTTTTTGAAAAAGAAAAAGAACTTGGTGGAAAAATGAGAACTAAAAACATAAAAGGGTTTTTGGTTGAAGAGGGAACTAATGGTTTTTTATCAAATAGACCTGATACTTTAGAGCTTTTAAAATACGCAGGCATAGAAAATTTACTTTTAAAGAGTAATGACAACGCAAGAGTTAGATTTATTTATAAAGATAAGCTTTATAAAATGCCAGAGAGTGCAAAAGATTTCTTTTTAAGTGGGATTATGTCGCCACTTGGAAAAATCAGAGTTGCATGTGAGTATTTTGTACCACAAAAAAAAGATGACATGGAAGAAACACTGCAAGAATTTGGTTATAGAAGAGTTGGAAAAGAGCTTACTGAAACATTCCTAGACCCAATGGTTGCAGGAGTTTATGGTTCAAGCCCCGATAAAATTTCAGTTAATGCAAGCTTTGAGAAGATAACTGCTATGGAAAAAAAATATGGTGGACTTATAAAAGCAATGCTTGCTATGAGAGCTAAAAGTGCTGCTCCAAGTGGTGTTTTAATGAGTTTTAAAGGTGGATGTGAGACCTTAATAAAAGAAGTTGCAAAAAAGTCAAATGCTAAGATTGTTACGAATTTTGAAATTTCAAAAATAGAAAAAAAAGATGATAAGTTTATATTAAATGGTGATAAAAATTTAGAGTTTGATAAAGTTATTATTTCAACTCCTGCTTATAGAACTTGTGAGCTTTTAAACAAGCTTCTTCCAGACACGTCAAAAAGGTTAAAAGCTATTGAATATACTCCTATTTCTGTAGTTGGGCTTGGATATGAAAACCCTGATCATGCTTTAAGAGGTTTTGGGCTTTTAACAACAAGTTCATCAAAGCAACCCGTGCTAGGAATTTTATGGGATAGCTCGATATTTTTTGATAGAGCGCCTGATGGTAAGGTGTTACTTCGCGTTATGATAGGTGGTCAAAGAGATAAAGATCTAGCCTTAAAAGATGAAAAAACTTTAGTTGAGCTTGCAAGACTTGGCATAAGAAATACGATGGGAATTTCTGATGAGCCTGTAATGACATATGTAAAAAGACACGAAAAAGGCATACCAAATTATAATTTAGGTCACTTATCAAATGTGGCTGAAATTTTTAAAGATATAAGGCAAATAAAAGGACTTTATTTAAATTCAAATGCCTATAAGGGCGTTGCTATGAATGATTGTATTAAAAATTCACGCGAATGCGCAAGGGATGTTTTACAGAGTTAAAACAAAACTTAGGAAAAATATGTTAAAATCTACCTTTCGGTGCGATGAACGATCGCGTTAATACGAGGAAAGTCCGAGCTGCTCTAAGATGTAGTTCCATTTAACGAATGGCTGGGGTAACCCAAGGGATAGTGCAACAGAAAGTAAACTACCACTTTGTTTTTATAAGGTGGAAAAGGTGAAATGGTGGGGTAAGAGCCTACCAGCGTTTTTGGTAACATTAACGGCTTTGCAAACCCAACTTGCAGCAAGAAGGGATGGTTTAATCTTAGAATAAAACCCTTCGCTTGAACTAAATTGCAAAATTTAGTCTAGATAAATGATCGTTTGAAAAACAGAACTCGGCTTATAGTTGCACCGAAATTTCATTTAAATAAAATATTAAAGCTATTATTACTATTTTTTACATTTTATTTAATTTGGTAAAAATGACTTGGATATTTGCATTTGTTTATCAAAATGATATTATAATATAGCTTTAGAATGTTTTACAAAAAGGTAATATTATGCAAACAATTTATGACCTTGCCATTATAGGCGGTGGACCATGTGGACTAGCCTCGGTTGTGGAGGCCAAAATAAGTGGAATTAATAAAGTTTTACTTCTTGAAAAAGGCTCAAACCATTCTCAAACAATCAGAACTTTTTATAAAGAAAATAAAAGAGTTGATAAAGAATATAAGGGTTTAGATAGTGAAACAAAAGGTATGGTAAAGTTTGAAACTGGCACAAAAGAAGATGTTTTAAACTATTTTGATACCCTTTTGGATAGTGAAGATATTGATGCATTTTTTAACACAGAAGTTGAAAAAGTTAAAAAAAATGAAGATGGATTGTTTGAAATTTATGCTCCAAAAACTCACTACTACGCTAAAAAAGTAATAATTGCGATAGGAAGAATGGGAAAACCTAATAAACCTGATTATAAAATTCCAAGATCATTAAATCCTGTTGTAAATTTTAATCTTGATAAGTGCGGAAGTCATGAAAAGATTTTAGTTGTAGGTGGTGGAAATTCAGCTGTTGAATATGCTATAAGTCTTTCTAGCAATAATATTGTAACGCTTGCTTATAGAAAAAGTAATTTTACAAGATTAAATGAGATAAATTTAAAAGATATTGCTCATGAAGAAAGATATGGAAATATTATTTTAAGACTAAACTCAGATATTGAAAGTCTTGAAAATGAAGAGGGAAAAGTTGTTGTTAAATTTAAAGATGGCAAAGAGTTTGTTTATGATAGAGTTATTTATGCTATAGGTGGCACAACTCCAGTTGATTTTTTAAAAAACTCAGATGTTGAGATAGATGAAAATGGTATCCCAATAGTTGATGAAAATTGTCAAACACATATTGATGGTCTTTATATCGGCGGTGATTTAATAACAAAAAATGGCGGATCTATAGTATTTGCTCTAAATCACTCAAGTAAAATTGTAAATCATATAAACTCTTTATGATAATTTATCAACTAAAAGATGGCTATCGCTATAATAGTGATACCATCATGCTTTATAATTTTATTTTTGATATTAGTCCAAGAGGTGATATTTTAGAAGTTGGGGCTGGATGTGGAGTTTTAGGACTTTTATTAAAAAGAGATTTAAAAAATGTAAATTTAACTTTAATGGATATACAAAAAGAAAATATAAAATTATGTGAAATAAATTCAAACGAAAATAGACTTGATATAAATACTATTTTTGCTGATTTTAAAGAGTTTAAAAGTGGTAAAAGATATGACGCGATTATCTCAAATCCACCATATTATCACGATGGAGTTATAAAAAGTGAAAATTTACATTTAAATATAAGCAGATATTCATCAAATTTAAGTCTAAGTGATTTAATCCAAAACTCAAGCACTCATCTTAAATCGCACGGATCTCTTATATTTTGTTATGATGCAAAACAGCTTATGAATGTAGCTTATTTACTTTTAAAAAATAAATTTTGCATGACAAAGCTCAAATTTATTTATCCAAAAATTGGCAAAAAAGCAAAAATTGCTTTGATAGAGGCAAAAAAAAGTTCAAAATCTTTATGTTTGGTTGATGAGGGATTTTATTTAAGTGATGAAAATGGCTATACAAAAGAAGCTTTAAAACTTTTTAAAAAAGCTAATTTAGAAAGTAAAGATATTGTTTTAAGTAAAAATTATGATTAAAAAAGATGGGTTTAATTATTGCTTTGATGAAAAAAAATGTGAAATTTGCAAAGGAAAGTGCTGTACGGGAGAAAGTGGCTATATTTGGATAGATGAAAGTGAAATTAAAGCTTTGGCAAAATACTTAAATTTGAGTTTAGATGAGTTTAAATTTAAATATTTAGAAAAATTTGGAGTCAGGTATAGTATAAAGGAAAGTATTTATAAAAATGGTTATAAATGTACTTTTTTTGATGAAAAAAAACTAAATTGTTCTATTTATGAATATCGTCCAAAGCAGTGTAGAACTTTTCCGTTTTGGGAATATTTTAAGAAAAATTATAATGAATTGGAGAAGGAATGTATAGGTGTAAAACAATTATAAAATGCCTTTTTATAGCACTTTTTTGTCTAAATTTAAATGCCTTTGATACAAAATCTTACGATGAAAGTTTAAGTGTATTTAAAGCACTTTTATTAGAAGAAAAAGACCCAAAAGATTCAGTTTTAATTTTTACATACTTATACGATAAGACAAAAAAACCTGAGTATTTAAAAGAAGTTGTAAAAATACTTTATAATTATGAGGATTTTACGAATTTAGGTTTTTATCTTGAAAAAGGAAGTGCTGTATTAAAAAATGATGATGAGTTTTTAAGGATAAAAATAGCCTATCTTTTATCCAAAAATAGCCTTTATGAGGCTTTAAATTTAGCAAGAAATCTTACTAAAATAGACAATAGTTCAAGAAGTTTTATTATTTTAGGAAAAATAGAGGAGGTTTTAAATTTACAAAATGAAGCCTTTAAAAGCTATAAAAAAGCCTATGAGTTAGATAAAAATGAGATAAATTTTTTAAGATATATAAAAATTTTGACAAATGATTTAGAAAAAACAGATGAAGCACTAAAAGAGCTAGAAAACTATAAAAAAGAAAATGGCTGTTCTTTGGCGGTTTGTAGCATGTTAGTTGATATTTATAGACAAAAAAATGACTTTGATATGGTTGTAAAAATTTGTGAAGAACTTTATGAAAATACAAAAAATAATAAATTTTTAGACTATATTCTTAATTTTTATATAACTTTTGAAGAGTATTATAAAGCTGTAGATCTGTTAAAAAAATATGACTATAAAAATAAAATGTTGGTTGAGTTATACGGTTTTTTAAAACAAAATGATGAGGCTATAAAACTATCAAAAGAGTTTTTTAAAAAGACAAATGATACAGAGTTTTTGGCATTAGAAGCAATGAATTTATATGAAAAAAATGCTCCTAATGTAAATCAAAATTTATTAAAAGAGATTTTGGATAAATTTGATAAATCTATTAAAGATTTAAATAATGCAACTTATGAAAATTATTATGGATACTTATTGATTGATCATGATGTTGACTATAAAAAAGGCATTGAGTTTGTTAAAAAGGCACTTTTAAAAGAGCCAGATTCTCCTTATTATTTAGATTCGCTTGCTTGGGGATATTATAAGTTAAAAGAGTGTAAAAAAGCTGATGAAATTATGAAGCAAATCAGCTATAAGTTTAATGATTTTTTAAACAGTAGTGAGGCAAAAGAGCATCTTGAAGCTATAAATAAGTGTTTAAATAGCGGAGATATAAAATGATACTTGATGAAATTTTAAAAAAAACAAAATATGACTTAGAAAAAAGAAAAAAAGATATTCCTTTTGATGTTCTTGGTAGAAGCCTTTCGGCTAATCCTTTTATTCCAAGAGATGTAAAGACTGCCTTAAAAACAGATGAAAAAGATCAATTTAAAATAATAGCTGAAATTAAAAAAGCAAGTCCTAGTAAAGGTGTTATAAGAGATGATTTTGAACCAGTAAATATTGCAGTAGAGTATGAAAAAGGTGGAGCAAACGCCTTTTCAGTTTTAACAGAACCGCATTACTTCAAAGGGAATTTGGAGTTTATCCCACAAATTAGGCGCTATACAAAAATACCAATTTTAAGAAAAGATTTTATTGTTGATGAATATCAAATTTTGGAAAGTTTAGTTTATGGAGCTGATTTTATTTTATTAATTGCTAAAGCACTAAGTAAAAATGAGCTTAAAAATTTACTTGAATTTGCTCATAGATTAGGTCTTGAGGCTTTGGTTGAAACACATGATAAAGAAGATGTTAAAAATGCTATTTTTGCTGGAGCAAAGATATTTGGTATAAATCACAGAGATTTACAAACTTTTAAGATGAATATGAGTTTAAGTTCTGATTTAATTCCACTTATTCCAAAAGATAAAATAATCGTTGCTGAAAGTGGGTTAAAAGATAATGAGCAATTAAAACAATTGCATAAAATCGGTGTTGATGCATTTTTAATTGGTGAAACTTTTATGCGAGAAAAGGATGTTAGAAAAGCTATTTTAAAAATGAAAGGTTTAGAATAAAATTTTAAAAATAAAAAGGAAGTAAAATGGGTAATAAGTTAGAATATCTTTGTGCACCTTGGAGAAGTGAATATTTTAGCCATAAAAAAAGTGAATGTGTATTTTGTGATATTGTAAATAGTAGAGAAAATGATAAAAAAAATGGTGTTATTTTTAGAGCAAAACACTGTTTTGGTGTGATGAATTTATACCCATACAGTCCTGGAGCTTTTATGGTAATTCCTTATAAACATATTGACAACATTGAAAACTTAGATGATGAAATTTGGACTGAAATGAGCAAATTTGTTAAAAAGGGTGTTGAGGTCTTAAAGAAATATATTGGTGCAAGTGGCGTAAATATAGGCATGAATTTAGGAAGTGCAGCAGGAGCAGGGATTGCTCAGCATGTGCATTATCATTTAGTTCCAAGATGGAGCGGGGATACAAATTTTATAACTACAATAGGTTGTGTTAGGGTAAATGGTGTTCCTTTTGGAGATATTTATGAAAAAATTCAATTAGGGTTTGAAGAGCTGAAATAATAAGGAGAAAAAAATGGGATTTGTGAGTATAGAAGAAGCTATAAAAGATATAAAAAATGGGAAAATGATAGTAGTTGTTGATGATGAGGATAGGGAAAATGAAGGAGACTTGGTTTTTGCTGGAGCTTTTAGTGATGTTGAGAAGGTAAATTTTGCCATAACTCACGCAAAAGGAGTTTTATGCACACCAGTTGATAAAGAAATTGCTAAAAAACTTGGTTTTGATCTTATGGTAAAAGATAATACATCAAATCACGAAACCGCTTTTACTATAACAGTTGATGCCAAAGAAGCAACAACTGGAGTAAGTGCAGTTGAGCGTGATATGACTATAAAGCTAATTACAAATTTTTCAACTTCAACAAAAGATGATTTTGTCTTTCCAGGACATATTTTTCCATTAATTGCAAAAGATGGTGGAGTGCTTGAAAGAATTGGTCACACAGAAGCAAGCATTGATCTTTGCAAACTTGCTGGACTTGCCCCAGTAAGTGTAATTTGCGAAATAGTAAATGAAGATGGAACTATGGCAAGAAGAGATGATTTAGATAAATTTTGTAAAAAATTTGATTTAAACATGGTAAGCGTGGCTGATTTAGTAAAATACCGTCTAAAAAATGAGACTTTGATAAAATTTAGCGAGTTAAAATATGGAGAATTAGCTGGTATTAAGGTTAAGTTTTATGAGGTAATTGATCATAAAAATAACATTCAAAGAGTTTATATTTTTGGTGATATTTCAAAAACTTTAAATGTTAAATTTCATAAAATTTCAAGCGATTATGAGTTTTTAACAACTGACAAATTTAGTGAATTTAAAAGAAGCTTAGATATTTTAGAAAATGAGGGTGGGGTTTTAATAATGTTTGATGCGCTTCAAAATGGCTCTATGAAGGATTATGGTATAGGAGCTCAGATATTAGCTCACTTAAAAATAGAAAAAATAAATATTATTAGTAAAAGTCACAATAGAGATTTTGCTGGACTTAGTGGTTTTGGACTTGATATTATAGGTTATAAATAGGTTTAAGTATTGATTTTGCACATTGATTTAGATTGCTTTTTTGTAGCAGCTGCAAGGATAAAAGACAAAAGATTAATTGGTAAAAATGTAGCTGTTATTGGAGGTGGTTTAAATGAAGATTTTGGCGAAACTAGTGGCGATATAAACAATTCAGTTGTTTTAAGTGCTAGCTATGAGGCTAGAAAGTATGGAGTAAAGTCTGCTATGGTTTTAAAACAAGCTAAAATACTTTGTAAAAATTTAATAGTTGTAAAATCAGATCACCATTTTTACAAAGAACTTTCAAAAAAACTTTATAAATTTTTATATACATTTACTCCAGATATTGAGCAATTTAGCATTGATGAGTTTTTTTTGGATTTAAATGGGACAAATGCCATGAAAGATCCATTAAAATTTGCCAAATTTTTACAAAATGAAATTTTAAATAAATTTGAACTTCCATCAAGTATCGGTATAAGTGATGCAAAATTTATAGCTAAGCTTGCAACTGATTTGGCAAAACCTTTTGGTATTAAGGTTATTAAAAAAGATGAGCTTGATACGACTTTAAAAAATATCAATATTTCTAAATTTCCTGGCGTTGGAAAAAGTGCTTTAAAGCGCCTTAATAAATATGGTATTTTTACTTTGCAAGATGTAAAAGAATCTAAATTTATTTTTGAAAAACTCGGTAAAAATGGTATAAAATTATATGAAAACATCACAGGAAGTGGTAAAAACCTAGTCGAAACAAACTCAAAAAGAAAGAGTTTTTCGCATGGCAGAACTTTTAAAGCTGTAAGTAGTAGAGATGAGATTAAAAGGCGAATTTTAATTCTTTGTAGATATTTGTGTTTTGATATCTATAAATTTAGTCAAAATCCAACTAAATTTGAACTCAAAATAAAATATTTAGATAAAATTACTATCACTAGATCTCTAACTTATAAGTTTAAATTTTATGAAAGTGTTTTGCATAAAATTATGAATGAACTTTTTCAAAGATGTGATGAGTTTGTAAATAAGCCAATTATTTATATAAGTGTTGGAGTTGGTGGTTTTGTTGAAGAGAAGAACGTAGAAAAAACTCTTTTTAATGAGATAAAACAAAGTGATATTGAGATAGATAAGGCAGTGCAAGTTATACGAGAAAAATACGGTGTAAATTCACTGCTTTTTGCAAAAGAGATAAAAGCTAAAAATTAAAAGGAAAAATATGAAAGTAAGAGATCTTTATGCGATGATTTGTGTGATATTTGCTACAAATTTTAAAGGTGTTATCAATGAAGATAATTTTAAAAAAATGGCTCCTAGGTGGATTTTACAAAATGAAACAGTATCCAATAAAACAGCTCATGAAATTTGGCAAAAAGCTTTAAAAGAAGACTATGGCGAAATTTGTAAAGATTATGAGAATTTAAAAAAGTTTTTTAAAATGGATTATTACTGTCTTATAAGCAAAACAGATATGAGTTTATTTTTTGAAAAAGTAAGATATCAAAAACCTTTTAAAGAGCTAGATGAAAGCCATGCTGCAAATATGCTTGCATTTTTAGCGGCAATTTTAAAAAGTGATGATGGCGAAAAAACACATAATTTTTTAGGGCTTTATTTAACAAAATATTTTATGGAAAGCTTTAGAGCTTTAAGTGAAATTTTAAAAACAAAATCAAAAAGTGACTACTATAAAGCACTTGGCTGGTTTTTGGAAGATTACTTAAATATGCTAAAAACTACTTTAGGACTTAAAATTTAAAAAATTGGAAAATTATGAATTGGTGGAATGAAATTTATAGCCATTTTGATCCAGTGGCATTTGAAATTTTTGGCCTAAAAGTGCATTGGTATGGGCTTATGTATGTTATAGCACTATTATTAGCACTTTTTTTAGCCAAATATTTTGCAAAAAGAAGTAAATTTCCTTTTAGCGATGAAATGCTTGATAAATATTTCATTTTTGTTGAAATAGGTGTTATTTTAGGTGCAAGACTTGGATATATTTTTATCTATTCAAATGAACAAATTTTTTATTTAACTCATCCTTGGGAAATTTTTAACCCATTTTATAATGGTGAATTTGTAGGGATTAGTGGCATGAGTTATCATGGTGCTTTAATTGGCTTTGTAATTTCTACTTATATTTTTTGTAAAAAATATAAAGAAAATTTATGGCTTTTGCTTGATTTAGTCGCTTTGAGTGTTCCACTAGCCTATGTTTTTGGAAGAATTGGAAATTTTTTAAACAAAGAGCTTTTTGGTAAAGTTACAGAAGTTCCATGGGGAATTTATGTAGATGGAGCTTTGCGTCACCCAAGCCAACTTTATGAAGCTTTTTTAGAGGGCGTTTTAATTTTTATAATTTTAATTTTTTATAAAAAATATAAGGAATTTGATGGAGAGCTAATATCTATTTATGTTATATTGTATTCATTAATGAGATTTGTAAGTGAGATATTTAGAGAGCCAGACATCCAGCTTGGCGTATTTGTAGGTTTTAGTATGGGACAAATTTTATCTTTTTTAATGCTTATTTTAGGTGTAATTGTTTATTATTATCGTTTAAAAAAATATAAACAAACAATCAAAAAAATTTAAGCAATTAAAAAGAAATTTTAAGATATAATTAAACAACGGTGAAACATAGTTAAAAATTTTACTAGTAAAGGAGTTCTTATGGTAAATAAGATTGAGGGGTTTTTAGGTAAATCCGTTGATGGTAAAAAGAGCCGTATTCCGGCACTTCAAGATAAGTTGCAAAGTATCACTGGACTTATTTTGGCAGCTTTTATGATCTGTCACATGCTTTTTACAGGTTCTATCATCATCGGTAAAGGTGTTTTTGAAGGCATTGTAAGTTTTGCTGAGCCTTTTGGAATTTGGCAAATTACAAATTTGATTGCTTTTTTTATCTTTTGTGTTTTTGTTCTACATGCGTTTTTAGCAATGAGAAAATTTCCGCAAAATTATGCGGCTTTTAGAGCATTTAGAGCTCACAAAATTAGATTTAATCACTGCGATACTACTTTATGGTGGTTTCAATTCATTACAGGATTTTTATTATTTTTCTTTGCGAGTGCGCATCTTATAACTATTATTTTTGGTGAGCAAATTACAGCTGAAGTATCAGCAGGAAGATTTCATGAGCTTCATTTATTTTATTTTGCACTTTTACTATTTACTGTAGTTCATGCTGGCATTGGAGTTTATAGACTTTATGTAAAATGGATAAGCATTGATGGTGCTAAAAAAGAGGAAATGATAGCTCATAGACAAAAAGTCAAAAAAATTATTTTTATAGTTTGGGGCTGTTTATTTGTGCTTTCAGTAATAGCTGATTTTGTTTGGTTAGCAAAGTAAGAAAGGGAAATTTATGAAAATAATATATTGCGATTCTTTAGTAATTGGTGGTGGTTTAGCAGGTCTTAGAGCTGCTGCGGCAACTGCTGCAAAAGGAAATAGCACAATAGTTTTAAGTCTTTGTCCGGTTAAAAGATCTCACTCAGCTGCTGCACAAGGTGGTATGCAAGCAAGCTTAGCAAATTCAAAAATGAGCGAAGGCGATAACGAAGATGTGCATTTTGAAGATACAGTTAAAGGAAGCGACTGGGGATGTGATCAACAAGTTGCTAGGATGTTTACTCAAACAGCACCAAAAGCAATTAGAGAACTAGCTAGTTGGGGTGTTCCTTGGACAAGAATAACAAAAGGTGATAGAGATGCGATTATTAACGCACAAAAAACAACTATCACTGAAAAAGATGAAGTTCATGGCTTAATCCACTCAAGAGATTTTGGTGGTACTAAAAAATGGAGAACCTGTTATACAGCTGATGCTACAGGACACACAATGCTTTTTGGCGTTGCGAATGAATGTACAAAACATGGTGTTGACATAAGAGATAGAAAAGAAGCTATTGCACTTATCCATAAAGACAATAGATGCTATGGTGCTATAGTAAGAGATTTAATAGATGGTAGAATAGAGGCGTATGTTGCTAGGGGAACTTTGATAGCAACAGGTGGTTATGGAAGAATTTATAAACAAACTACAAATGCTACTATTTGTGAGGGAATAGGTGTAGCAATAGCACTTGAAACAGGCGTTGCACAACTTGGCAATATGGAAGCTGTTCAATTTCACCCAACACCAATTGTTCCAAGCGGAATTTTATTAACTGAAGGTTGTAGAGGTGATGGTGGAATTTTAAGAGATGTTGATGGACACCGCTTTATGCCTGATTATGAGCCTGAGAAAAAAGAACTTGCTAGCCGTGATGTTGTTTCAAGAAGAATTATGGAGCACATTAGAAAAGGAAAAGGTGTAAAAAGTCCTTATGGTGATCATGTTTGGCTAGATATTTCTATACTAGGAAGAGAGCACATAGAGAAAAACCTAAGAGACGTTCAAGAAATTTGTGAAACTTTCAATGGTATTGACCCAGCAGATACAGAAAAAGATGAAAATGGTATCGGAAAAGGTTGGGCTCCAATTTTACCAATGCAACACTATTCAATGGGTGGTATTAAAACAAAACCAACTGGAGAAAGCCCTACATTAAAAGGACTATTTAGTGCTGGAGAAGCAGCTTGTTGGGATATGCATGGATTTAATAGACTTGGTGGAAACTCAGTTGCTGAGACAGTTGTAGCGGGTATGATAGTTGGTGATTATTTTGCTGATTATTGTAAAGAGCATGATATTGATATAAACACAAAAGATGTTGAAAAATTTGTAAAAAAAGAAGAAGATTATTTAAAAAGTCTTGTTGAAAAAGATGGCAAATATAATGTTTATGAGATAAAAAACAGAATGAAAGATGTAATGTGGGAAAATGTTGCTATCTTTAGAACAGGTGAGGGACTTGAAAAAGCTGTTAAAGAACTTGAAGAACTTTATAAAAAATCACTTGATTTAAAAGTTGAAAATAAGGCTTTATTTGGAAATCCTGAGCTTGAAGATGCATACAGAACACCTATGATGCTTAAACTTTCACTTTGTGTTGCAAAAGGTGCGCTTGATAGAACTGAAAGTAGAGGAGCTCATTATAGAGAAGATTATCCAAAAAGAGATGATGCAAACTGGCTAAAAAGAACACTTGCTTCATGGAAAGAGGGCGATACAATGCCAACTATCACTTATGAGCCGCTTGATATAATGAAAATGGAAATTCCTCCTAAATTTAGAGGTTATGGTGCAAAAGGAAATATCATTGAGCATCCTGATAGTGCAAAAAGACAAAAAGAAGTTGATGAAATAGTTGCTAAAATGAAAGAAGAAGGAAAAAGTAGATATGAAATTCAAGATGCGTTAATGCATTATGAGTTGCAGCCTAAATTTAAAGCACCAAATGAAAGAGTAGGAGTTGAAAATGAGTAGAAAAATAACTATAAAAGCATTAAAATATAATCCTTTAAGTAAAATTTCAAAGCCACATTTTGCTTCATATGAGCTTGAAGAAACTTCAGGTATGACTTTGTTTGTGGCACTAACTCAAATAAGAGAGAACTTTGATCCAGATTTAAGTTTTGACTTTGTTTGTAGAGCTGGAATTTGTGGAAGTTGTGGTATGCTTGTAAATGGTAAACCAAAGCTTGCTTGTAGAACTTTAACAAAAGATTATGAGAGTGGAGTAATCGAGCTTATGCCTCTTCCTGTATTTAGCTTAATCAAAGATTTAAGTGTAAATACTGGAAAATGGATGGCAAATATGGATAAAAGAGTTGAGAGCTGGATACACACTACAAAACAAACTGATATCTCAAAACTTGAAGAAAAAGTTGATCCAGAACTTGCTCAAAAAACATTTGAACTTGATAGATGTGTTGAGTGCGGACTTTGTGTTGCAGCTTGTGGAACAGCCATCATGAGAAGTGACTTTTTAGGAGCTGTAGGATTAAATAGAATAGCAAGATTCCACCAAGATCCACTTGATGAAAGAACCGATGAGGACTTTTATGAGTTAATTGGAGATGATAGTGGTGTGTTTGGCTGTATGTCGCTTCTAGGATGTGAAGATGTTTGTCCTAAACACTTACCATTACAAAATCAAATAGCATTTATACGCCGCAAAATGGCAAGTGCGAAGTAGAAATTTATTACACGAAATTTAGCAAGGTTTTTCCTTGCTAAATTTTACTTTTTTATTATATGCTCTCAAATTTTTAAACCAATTTTTCAAAAATAACAACTTTTAAATTGGTCAGTAATTTTATATAATATTTTAAATTATTTAAAACGATTTATCAAAATAAATTCTTGAATGTAAAATAATAATTTCAATTAATATCATAAAATTTATGTAAAATTTAAGTATTTTTAGATATTTAAATTAAAAAAAATTGTAAAAACAGATTAATTTTATCGAGATTGTTTAGTGACTAAAATCATATTTTTATAGACATATTAAATAAAAGAATTTATAACGCAACAAATTTAATAACTGTAAAAATTTAACTATTTCAATAATTAAATTTTCACAAGTTTAAAGTTAGTCTAAATTATCAAATTCCTTTGTAATTATTCTATATGAATTTAATGAAGCAATAAATAATGTTACAATTGCAGGCCCTAGAATAATCCCCCAAAAGCCAAATGTTGACAGTCCAGCAAGCATGGCAAAAAATATTAAAAGCTCATTTATATTAGCAGGGCTACTTACAAGTTTTGAGTTTATAAATCTAATTATTAATGGTTTTATAAAGTTATCAGCAATAGTTGCTATCATGATTATTGAATATAAAAATATTATAATTGCGTTTAAGGTATTGCCATTGGCTAATTCATAAATACTAATTGGTACAAATATCAAAGCCCCACCAACTATTGGCACAAGCGATGCAAAAGCATATAATATTCCCATTAAAAAGCCATCATATCCATAAAATGATAGAAAAACACCAAATAAAAACCCTTGTAAAACAGCAGTTGCTATGGTTGAGTATAAAACAACACTCATTGTATTTGCTACTTCATGAGAGATTGAATCTATATGTGAGGCTTCAACTGGCAAAGTTTCTTTTAAAAAACTCATAAGAGATTTTCCATATAAATTTGCAAAAAAGTAAAATGCTATTATAAGACCCATATCTACAATAAATTTTGCACTTGATTTGCCTATAGTAGAAAGATAAGTTGCGCCTTGTTTTACTAAAGAATTTATGTTTATTGAGGCTATAAATTCTTTTATTTTTGGCTCAAAAGATGCAAATTTTTCAGGTAAGTGAAAATTAAAATTTTGTATATAATTTAATACAATAGATGTATTTTTCATATCAAAACTTGATGCGTATTTTGCAAGCTCAATAACTGCATACATAAATGGCACTAAAAAAAATAATGCCAAAACAAGAGTTGTAGAAGTTGCTGAAAGTAGATTTTTATCATTTGTTAGTTTAAGGAAAAATCTATTAATATTTGCAGTTGAAACAGCTAGAAGTATCCCAATGGCAATTGTAAGCAAAAAACCGTTAAAAAGATAAATCACAAAACAAAATAAAAAAAGTATAAAACCCACAAAAAAATATTTACTCGTCTTCATCAAAAAGTCCTTTTTGGTATGGAATTTTAAGCATTTCATAACTTTTGTAAGTTGCAATTCTGCCTTTTGCTGTTCTTTGTATATAGCTATTTGCAAGCAAATATGGCTCTATTACATCTTCGATCGTTCCTTCATCTTCACTTAGCGCAGCTGAAATAGTATTTAACCCAAGGGGTTTTTTATTTGCTTCAAATAAAATTCCCAAATATTTTAAATCAAGCTCATCAAAACCAAGTTCATTTACTCCAAGTTCATCCAGTGAAGTTTTTGCTCTATTTAATGATATGTTTTTTTCATCATTTATATCGGCAAAGTCTCTTATTCTTTTTAATAGTCTTAGTGCTATTCTAGGAGTTCCACGACTTCTTTTTGCTATTTCAAGTGAGGCATCTTTGTCAATGCTTTTATTTAGTTTTAAAGAAGCTTTTTGAGTTATACTAGCTAGCTCATCTGGTGAATAAAACTCAAGCCTAAAAGAAATTCCAAACCTATCTCTAAGTGGAGCTGAAATCATACCAGCTTTAGTAGTTGCGCCAATTAGTGTAAATTTTGGGATATCTATTTTGATAGTTTGTGCAGCAGGACCTGAACCAATTATAATATCAAGTCTAAAATCTTCCATGGCAGGATATAAAATCTCCTCAATAGACGAGCTTAGGCGGTGAATTTCATCTATAAATAAAACATCACCTTCTTCTAAATTTGTTAAAATAGCTGCCAAATCACCAGCTTTTTCTATCATTGGTGCGGCAGTTATTTTTATATTTGCATTCATTTCATTTGAGATTATATGAGCCAATGTTGTTTTTCCAAGCCCTGGGGGTCCATAAAAAAGAGTATGATCCAAAACCTCAGCTCTTTTTTTTGCAGCACCTATAAAAACTTTTAAATTTTGTTTTATTTTTTCCTGACCTATGTATTCATCAAAATTTAGCGGTCTTAGGCTTACTTCATACTCTTTTTCAAAATTTACTTTTTCTATTTCGACGATTCTGTCCATTACTTTTAAATTTCACCCTTTAACTTTAACTCTTTTAGTTGTGTTTCATATTTGCAACCTTGTTCATGTCCTAAGTCGCAGCCTTTTGCAAAGTATTCACTAGCTTTTTCAATATCGATTTTTACACCATTTTCATTTGCATAAAGAGTTCCTAAATTTGTACATCCTTCACCATATCCAAGTTGGCATGATTTATCATAGTATTCAAAAGTTTTATGGATATTTGTCTCTACACCATCGCCAAATTCATACATATATCCAACTTGCGCACATGATAAAGGGTGGTTTAACTCACAAGCTTTTTCATAGTATTTAAAAGCTTTTTCAAAGTCCATTTCTACAACTTCACCTCTAAAATACATCATTGCTATGTTTGAGCAACCCTCGGCACTGCCTAATTCACAGCCTTTTTCGTAAAGCTTTATAGCTTCTTGCTTATCAACTTCTACACCTAAACCATTATCTAAAAGCCATGCTAAATTTGTACAGCTTTTGCCATCGTTTTCATTACAAAGTTTAGTCCAAATTTCTTTTGATTTTTCATATTTATTTTCAACAAATGCTTGATGTCCATCATCAACATTTAAATTTTCACTAAAATAATCTCTTGTCTTTTCACTTGCATTTAGACTAAGTGATAATAAAATAGATAAAATAATAGTTTTTTTCATTTTTGCCCTTTTGTTAAAATTAAACATATATTCTACCAGAATAATATAAAAATTTGACAAAAAGTAGTATTTTATGTAAAATTACACTCATTTAAATGGGGGTGACTTGGCTTCGACAGGAGTTAAACGGTCACGGTTGCATGTCGCTTTGAGCAAAGCGTTAAAAGCTCAAATTAAAATTAAACGCAAATAACGTTAAATTTGCTCCTGCTTACGCAAAAGTAGCGTAAGTTCAGTTGAGCCTTGCATTTGCTGATACTATTTAGGCAAAGTAGCAAGTCATTTAAATAGTGTAGTTTAAATGTTTGACAAACATTTAGATGAAATTCTTGTCTTAGTTTAAGAGTTTGGTTTTTTTGCTTAGTAGTTGTTCTAACTGCTAGCAAAATGAAAGTGGGCCTTCTTAAACGAAATTTCACTTTCGCTAAACATGTATAGAGACTTTGGTCTTTTGCTTTTGGACTGCGGTTCGACACCGCACACCTCCACCAAGTGTAATATTAAGGCTTTGCTATTTTTAAGTCAAATTTATAAAATACGCTTCATATCACACATAGCGTTATATAAAAACATAAGTTATCAATATGTTTTGAAACTATAAAATATTTCTAAATTTAAAAATTAAAATGTTTTAATCTAAACAATATTTTAAATCCAAATTTGATACAATATCCCAAAATTTAAAATTTAGGTTTTATTTGCAAAAAGGACTAAATTTGGATGATGAAAAAAGAGAAAAACTTAGAGAGTATTTAAGAAATAATAAAATTAATCAAAGTCTTGATTTAAAATTTTATATATAAATTTGCTAAATTTTAAAAAATAAATTAAAAAAATGGTGATGGATATTATGAAAAAAAGTGATTTTAATAAATTTTATAGAAAAGATAAAAAAAGTAACTCAAATTTGCCTTTCAATAAAATTTTAATAAATTCACCACTTTATGGAAAAAAACTGCCAGAAAATATAAACCGAATAAAAGGATATATCGCTGTTTTGCTTATATTGATATTTTCTATTTTTTTACTTTTTGATAGCAAAATGGAAGAAAAAATCCTGAAATTTGGTTAAAAAAGCGTTGCGATATGAGTTATGGTAACTCTTGTGCTAAACTTGGTATTTATTATATAGAAAACGAAAATATTAAACTCGGCAGAGAGTATATAAAAAAAGCTTGCGAGGTAAAACATAAATGGAGGACTTGTAAGCATACAAACAAACAATGGGATTAGGCTATGGAAACGATAAAAATAAAAAATTATTTAGCTACTTTATATCTCATAAATGCCACCATTTGGACAGTTGTTACAATAGTTGTCTTTTTTGATGGTGATGTTTCTTTTATTTTGAAATTTGGACTTTTGGCAATGTGGATGAGCTTTGGATTAAATACTTTTATATGGGCGAAAAATAGTAAAGATAGTTATATGGAATTTAATAGTTTTGGCATAAAATTTATTAATAATAAAGGTGAAAACCTTATAAAATTTAGTGAAATTTTAGATATTAAAAGAACATTTGGATTTACAAATTTCCAAACTTCAAAAAATATTAAAATAATTATTTTAGTTTGTATTATGCTTTATTTTTTGGTAATTATTTTAAATAGCAAAAGTTTAAATGATAGACTTGAAATTTTATATATTTTATTTGCTATGATTTTTATGCTTTTTATTTTTCCAGCTATTTTACTAAGAATTATAAACAAATCAAGGATTGATATTTTTTATGATAGTCTCATAATTTATTCAAAAAGTGGTGAAATTTTAGAAATTATAATCTTAAATAAAGCCCAGTATCAAAAAATTAGGCGGTTTTTTATGAAATATACTCATAAAAACCTTAATAAAATAAAAAAAGAATTGATTATATAAGAAGGAGTTTTTATGTCAAGAGAACAAGTTGCAAATAGAAAATTAGATGAAGTTGAAAAATATGTTGTGGATAAAATCAAAAATGTAAATTTAAATAATTCTCAAATTTCAGATAAAAAAATAAATTCTAAAAAAAGGGACTATGATAAAGAACCACTTATTATAAAAAGCTATGAGAGATTTTTTCTTGCAATACTTCAAATATCTTCTTTTTTTATTGGTTGTGTTTCGACTATTTTATTAGTAAATAATTTTAGTGGTGATTTATATATGTGTTTTATGTTATTTTTTTCAACTTTTATTTTCATATTTGTTTCATATTTATTTTATAATATTTTTAATATATATGAGATAAAACTTACAAACAACTATATTCAATTTTATAAAAATCAAGAGTTAAAAAGAGAAATCTTCACAAAAGATATTAACAAAAATATTATGTGGTTGTTTGGTAGCACTTATCTAAAAAAACACTAATTAAAAGAAATATTGTTTTTTATTTTGTTTTTCGTGACTATTTCAATATTTTATATAAGAATAGTTTTTTTCTTTTTAGCTATTGCAAGTTTTTATTATTTATCAAATATAATCATTAAATTTATTTTTTATTTTATTTTAAATAAGAATTTAAAAGGGTTTAAGATTTGTCCATTTCTAATGTTAGATTATCCTGTTTCAGAAAAAAGTTTTTGGGGTTATGGCTCTCCACTTCGTGAAAGATACTATATGATTTATGTTTATAATAATAAAATTTATGATGAAATAAGAGAATACTTTTTAAATAAAAATGATATAGACATTTGTTTTATTTCAAAAAATTATTACTACCTATAAGGAGATAAAAGATGAATAGAGAAAGCATTAAAAAAACAGTTTGAAATTTAATTATAAAAACAACAGATTTTTTAAAAACATTTAAGCTAAGATAAAATTTGAATAGTATTTAAGATTTAAAATACTAAAATAAGCTAGTTTTATAAAAACAGCAAAGGCTAAAATTTGAGTGATGATAAAAGAGAGAAACTTAGAGAGTATTTAAGAAACAATAGATCTAAAAGTAAAATAAATTTAGGCAACAACTCTAATAATAAAGAAAAGAAAAATTTGGAAAATGATTTAAACTTAGATAATAACTCAAATTCAGATGAAAATTCAAATTCAGATAATTCTCAAATTTCAAATAATAAAATAAATTCAAATAAACGCGATTACGATAAAGAACCAATTGTTATAGAAAACAATGTTATCTTGGTAAATTTTATAGCACTCATTATTGGAATATTTTTTATAATAGCTATATTTTTATTTTTTAAATTGCATGAAACTACTAACTCGTCATTTGGTTCATTTTCTGGTTTAGTAGCTATTTTAGTGGCATTTTTAAATAGACAAAGTAGTAAAATTATTTTTAAAAACAAATCTATTCAATTTATTGATGCTGACCATGAAAAAGAGATTAAAATAAACAAATATTTAAAAATCTTTCAGACCTCTGACACAAGAACTAACCTTCTTGAAAAAGATGAATATTTATTTAGCATAGTTATGATAATTGTAATTTTTTGGGCTTTTATAACTATATTAATTGATGGAATTAAGGGTTTTTTATTTGTGGTATTTTTTATTTGCATGATTTATACTATTTTATTTTTGCCTAGTTTAATTTTTCAAACATTAAAAAACAAAAGTATAAAAAATCTAAAATTTTACGGAAATATCCTAGTTTGGAGTTTTAGATATGGAAATAAGGATGAATATATTAATATGCTTCCAAATTATGCTCAAAGAATAGAAATAAGAGAGTATTTTTTAGAAAAAATAGGAATAGATATTGATAAAACATTAAAAATAAGAAATATTTTTAATGTTTAAAAGGGGTTTTAAAAAGAATATTTTAAAACAAGATAAGGATAATTCTAGAAGTTATTTTTTGAAAGCTAGAAGTATTTATATAGAGAAGAAAATTAATTATTTAATGGTAAAAACAACAAATTTTTTAAAAATATTTAAGCTAAGATAAAATTTGAATAATATTTAAGATTTAAAATATTAAAATAAATTAGTTTTTATTAAAACAACAAAAGGCTAAAATTTGAGTGATGAAAAAAGAGAAAAATTTATAGAGTATTTAAGAAACAATAGACCTAAAAGTAAAATAAATTTAGGCAATAGTTCTGATAATAAAGAAATTTCTAATAAAAATTTAGATAATTTAAATAACTCATCAGTTTTAAAAGACCAAAATAGTGCTCAGATTTCAAATAGCAAGACAAATTCAAATAAAAGAGACTACGATAAAGAACCGTTGATTTTAAAAAGTTATTCTACATTTTTATTTTATCAAATTCCTTTAATTTTGCTAATATATGCCTCGGTTTTCTTTTTATGTGTTGGAAAAATTCTTATATTTTTTTCTATATTAATATTTGTTATAATTGCTACGATAATTCTTTATTGTTATATAAACATATACAATAAATACGAAATAAAATTTTATAAAACAAGAATAGAATTTACTAAAAATAACAATGTTTTTGACATCTATGAGATAAATAAAGGCGAAATAAAAGAACAATTTAGTTTTAAAAAGCCAAAAGATATAATTGTATTTTTTCTTATTTTATTTTTTCTTTTAACCATTGATACTGAATATCCGCTTTATGCACTTATTCCCATTTTTACCATATTATCTGTGCATTTTTATCAAATTTTACTATTTTATACTATTTATTTCATAAATAATAAAACTTTAAAAAAATTTTGGAAATTTAGAAAAATAATGAGCATAGCAATAGATTTTTACGATATCGGTGAATTATTTTACCATTTTGGAAAAGGGTTTACATTTATAATATTTAGTTATAAGGATTATCGGTCTTTAAGAATATATTTTTTAATAAATTTTGGTTTTGATATAAATAAAAAATAGGAGTAAAAAATTACTACAAATAATGAACTAGATAAAGTAGATAATAATTTTATTTAATTTAAGTAAAATTTAAATAGTATTTAAGATTTAAAATATTAAATTAAACAACAAAAGGCTAAAATTTGAGTGATGATAAAAGAGAAAAACTTAGAGAGTATTTAAGAAAGAATAGACCTAAAAATAGAGTAAATTTAAATTATAGCTCTAATAATAAAGAAAATTCTAATAAAAATTTAGAAGATGATTTAAATTTGAATAATTCAAATTTGGATAATTCGAATTTAAACAATGACTCAAATTCAAAAACCTTAAAAAATAGTTTAGATAATTCTCAAATTTCAAACAATAAAATAAATTCCAATAAAAGAGATTATGATAAAGAACCGTTAATTATAAGAGATTACAATATGCACGAAACAGCCTTTTTTGCAGTTATTCTTTTGCTTTTCTTTTTATTTGATTTTATTTTTAATGACACAAGCGAGTTTTTCACTCCAAAAAGAGTTGTTTTTATATTTATTCTTTTGGAAATTATTTTAGAATTATTTAAATGTTTTCATAAAACTATTATTTTTTATGATTCAAAAATTGTCTATATAAAAGGAAGCGATACAGCACTTGAAATAAATTTAAACGACATAATTGGAGTTTATAAAACTGCTATTTGTAATGAAAATTTTCAAACTCAAAAACTTGTCTCTAAAAAATTTTTAATTGGGGCTATACTTTTAGTTGGTATTACAATGATAATTTTTGATTTCAGTATATTTTTATTTGTTTATGGGTGGTTTATTGCGGTATTTTTAGTTGGTAAATTTGTAGTTTTTATTCTTTTAAATAAAAAAATTAGATTTAAAATTTACACTAGTTATTTAATAAAAACAGAGAAAAACATCATAAATTTTTTGCCAAAAGAAAGCTATGATATAGAAATAAAAAGATATTTCTTTGATAAATTAAAATATATAAAATTTGATAAACAATTACTTATTAGCTAATGCAAGCAAAAATACGAAATCTAGTTATAAATCAGTTTTGAAAATGACTAATTTTTGGATATAATGTTTAGTATTTTTGAAAAACAAATGTGTAAATATAAGGAATTTTATGGAAAATAATCTTTTTGATGAAAATGTCGAGATAATAGATGTTGAGGATTCGATAAAGACTAGCTATCTTGATTATTCTATGAGTGTTATCATAGGTAGGGCTTTACCTGATGCAAGAGATGGGCTTAAGCCCGTTCATAGAAGGATACTTTATGCTATGAATGACTTGGGTGTTGGAAGTAGAAGTCCATATAAAAAATCAGCCCGTATAGTAGGAGATGTTATTGGTAAATATCACCCACATGGTGATATTGCAGTTTATGATGCATTAGTTAGAATGGCTCAGCCTTTTAGTATGAGAATAACAACTGTCGATGGACAAGGAAACTTTGGTTCTGTTGATGGTGACCCTGCCGCTGCTATGCGTTATACAGAAGCTAGAATGACAAATTTAGCAGAAGAGCTCTTAAAAGACTTAGATAAAGAAACTGTTGATTTTACACCAAATTATGACGGAAGCATGAGTGAGCCAGATGTTTTACCAGCACGCGTTCCAAATTTGTTATTAAATGGCTCAAGCGGAATCGCAGTTGGAATGGCTACAAACATCCCTCCGCACAGCCTTGATGAACTTGTTGATGGACTTTTAGTTTTACTTGATAATAAGGATGTAACACTAAAAGAGTTAATGCATCACATCAAAGGACCAGATTTTCCAACAGGTGGTATTATATTTGGTAAAAAAGGTATTATTGAAGCGTATGAAACAGGTCGTGGACGAATTAAAATAAGGGCCAAAACACATATTGAAAAGAAAAATAATAAAGACATTATTGTTGTTGACGAACTTCCTTATCAAGTAAATAAAGCAAATTTAATAGAAAAAATAGCAAATTTAGTAAAAGATAAAGAGATTGATGGAATTAGCGAAGTGAGAGATGAAAGCGATAGAGAAGGTATGCGTATGGTAATTGAGCTAAAGCGTGATGCCATGAGTGATATTGTCTTAAATCATCTTTTCAAATCAACAATGATGGAGACAACTTTTGGTGTTATAATGCTTGCCATTGATAACAAAGAGCCAAAAATTTTTACACTAAAAGAGCTTTTGCAACTTTTCCTAAATCATAGAAAAACTGTTGTTATAAGAAGAACTATATTTGATCTTCAAAAAGCAAGAGCTAGAGCTCACATTTTAGAAGGTTTAAAAATAGCCCTTGATAACATAGATGATGTAATTGAACTTATTAAAAATAGTGCAGATACTAACTCGGCAAGAGATGGATTAATGAGTAAATTTGGACTAAGTGAGCTTCAATCAAATGCTATTTTGGATATGAGACTTAGTAAGCTTACTGGATTAGAGAGAGAAAAACTAGAAGCTGAGTTAAAAGAAATTTTGGAACTAATTGAAAATTTAGAAAAAATATTAAAAAGTGAAGAGCTTATTGAAGGTATCATAAAAGATGAGCTATTAGAAATAAAAGATAAATTTAAGTGCCCGAGAATTACTGAAATAGTTGATGATTATGATGATATTGATATAGAAGACTTAATACCAAATGAAAATATGGTTGTAACTATAACTCACCGTGGGTACATAAAAAGAGTTCCAAGCAAAACATACGAAAAACAAAAACGAGGTGGAAAAGGAAGAGTCGCATTAACTACTTATGATGATGATTTTATAGAGAATTTCTTTATCTGTGATACTCACGATACGCTTATGTTTATAACAGATAAAGGACAGCTTTATTGGTTAAAAGTTTATAAAATTCCAGAAGGAAGCAGAACTGCAAAAGGAAAAGCAGTTGTAAATTTAATAGATCTTGCACCTGATGAGCAGATTATGGCCATCATTCCAACAACTGATTTTGCTGATAATAAATTTTTAACAATATTTACTAAAAACGGAATTGTAAAAAGAACAAAACTAAGCGAGTATGCAAACATAAGAAGTGTTGGAATAAAAGCTATAAATTTAGATGATAATGATACAGTAGTAACATCTTTAATTATAGAAAAAGGCGATCTTGATACAGATGATGATGAAATCATTGATGATGAAAATATAGATGATGAAGTAGTAGATGAGATTGAAGATGAAAGCGAAGTTGCACCACATGGTCAAATGCTTTTGGTTGCTACTAAAAAGGGAATGTGTATTAAATTTAATGTAGCTGATGTTAGAGAAACTGGAAGAGTTACAAGAGGAGTTACTGCAATTAAATTTAAAGAAAAAGATGATAGCGTAATAGGTGCAGCAGTTTTACAAACAAATGATCAAGAAATTTTAAGTGTTGCAAGTAAAGGGATTGGTAAACGAACCACAGCTGAAGAATACAGACTTCAAAAAAGAGCTGGAAAAGGTGTTATTTGTATGAGACTTACAAATAAAACAGGCGATTTAGTTGGTATTGTAATAGTTGATGATGAGATGGATTTAATGGCCTTAACAACTAGTGGTAAGATGATTAGAGTGGATATGCAAAGCATTAGAAAAGCAGGTCGAAATACAAGTGGCGTAAAAGTTGTAAATGTTGATGGAGAAGAGGTTGTAAATATTGCAATTTGTCCAAAAATAGAAGATGAAGAAACCAGTGAAGAGTCAGATCAGTTAAATTTAGGAGAATCCGATGAGTAAAGAGCGTTTTAATGTTGCAGTTGTAGGAGCTACAGGTGCGGTTGGAGAAGAAATTTTACTAATACTTGAGGAGATGAATTTTCCTATTAATGAATTACTTTTGCTTGCAAGCTCAAGAAGTGCTGGAGAAAGGCTAGAGTTTTGCGGTAAAGAGTATGTTGTAAAAGAACTCACTGAAACTATTTTTGATGAGCATGATGTTGATATTGCATTTTTTTGTGCAGGTGGTTCGGTATCAGCTCATTTTGCTAAATTTGCAACCCAAAGTGGAGCATTGGTGATAGATAACACAAGTCATTTTAGAATGGAGCCAAATGTTCCTTTAGTTGTGCCTGAGTGCAATCCAAAAGATATAAATTTATGGCAAAATACAGGAATTATTGCAAATCCAAACTGCTCAACCATACAAATGGTGCAGGTTTTAAAACCACTTGATGATATTTTTAATATTTTAAGAGTTGATGTAAGTACCTATCAAGCAGCAAGTGGAGCAGGAAAAGAAGGAATGGAAGAGCTTGTTAATGAAATGCAAGCGTTTTTTGCTTTTAAGCTCGATGAGTTTGAAAATAAAGTTTTTCCACATCAACTTGCTTTAAACGTAATTCCTCATATTGATGTATTTTTGGAAAATGACTATACAAAAGAAGAGATGAAAATGGTAAATGAAACTAGTAAAATACTTCATAAAAATATTCCACTTTCAGCAACTTGCGTTAGAGTGCCAGTTTTAAGAAGTCATAGTGAGGCAATTACTATTAAATTTGAAAGAAATTTTGAAGTTGAAGAAGTTAGAGAAATTTTAAGAAATGCTCCAAGCATAAAACTTGTTGATGATATTAAAAATAACTCTTATCCAATGCCAACTATTTCTACAAATACCGATTATACCTATGTTGGTAGGATTAGAAAAGATAATTTTGATGAAAAAATACTTCATCTTTTTTGTGTAGCTGACCAAGTAAGAGTTGGTGCTGCTACAAATGCTGTGAGAATTGCACTTAAATGGATAGATTATCAAAGATAGATTATAAAATTTATAAGCCTAGTGGAAATCCAACGGCTTTAATTTATATTAAATCTAGTAAAAAACTTGATAAAAGTTTAAATGATTTAATTATGCAAAAACACCCATTTGTTGAACAAGTGGGTTTTGTTGATGATGATTTTAACCTTTACATGGCAGGTGGTGAGCGATGCATAAATGCTATAAGATGTGCAGGGCTTTTTTATATGGATAAATTTAGTCTAGATGAGGTTAGTGTTAAAAACCTAGGTGAAGTTTTTAAGTGCGGCAAAGATGAGTTTGGGGTTTTTACAGTTTCAAATTTTAGTGATAAATTTGATATAAAAAAGCTAAATGATTTCGAATATTTAGTAAATTTAGATGGTATCACTCACCTTGTAAATTTGGAAAATTTAGAGTTTAAAAGTGATGATGAATATAAAAAATTTGGCTTTGAAAAGATAAAAAGCTTAAATTTGACTAATCTTAAAGCAAGTGGTTTTATAAATGTAAAAGATAAAGTTTTAAAACCTGTTGTTTTTGTAAGAGATATTAATACTTTATTTTATGAAAGTGCTTGTGCAAGTGGGAGTTTGGCAGCTTCAGTTGTTTTAAATTTAATTAATAATAAAACTTCTTTTGAGCTTATTCAGCCAAGCAATAAACCACTTTTTGTTGAAATTTACAAAGAATTTGCCAAATTTATTAGCTTTAAAATAAGCGGAGAAATTTTAAAATAAAATCAAATAAAAGGATAAATAATGATATTTGTAGATGCGTGTTTAAAAAAAGAAGTTCCTTATACTCCAGTTTGGATGATGAGGCAAGCAGGGAGATACCTGCCAGAGTATAGAGCAGTTAGAAAAGATTCTGGCGGCTTTATAAGTTTATGTAAAAATCCAAAAAAAGCAAGTGAGGTTACACTTCAACCAGTTGATATAGTTGGTGTTGATGCCGCTATTTTATTTAGTGATATTTTGGTTGTTCCTATGGAAATGGGAATGGATTTAGAATTTATAGTTGGTCGCGGTCCAGTTTTTAGTGATCCAGTTGTTTGTGAAGAGGATTTAAAAAAGCTAGATATCCAAAAAGCTGTTAAAAATCTAGATTATGTTTATGAAACTATTAAAATCACTAGAGAAAAACTTGCAAAAGACAAAGCATTAATTGGTTTTTGTGGTGCACCTTGGACTGTTGCAACATATATGATAGAGGGTGGAAGCACAAAAAACTATGCAAAATGTAAAAAACTTTTATATCAAAATCCTGAATTTTTACATCAGATTTTAAGTAAAGTTACACAAGCAACTAAAATTTATCTTGAAAATCAAATAAAAGCTGGCGTTAATGCTGTTCAAATTTTTGATAGCTGGGCAAGTGCGTTAGAGAAAGATGTTTATTTTGATTTTAGTTGGAAATATATTTTAGAAATTGTTGATTATTTAAAGGCAAAATATCCTGAAATTCCAATTATTGTTTTTCCAAAAGGAGTTAGTGCATATTTAGATAAAATTGATGGTAATTTTGATGTTTTTGGAGTTGACTGGAGTACTCCTTTAGCTCTTGCAAGAGATATTTTAAGCCATAAGTATACACTTCAAGGAAATATGGAGCCTTGTCGCCTTTATAGTAAAAATGCTATTAAAGAAAGCGTTGAAAATATAGTAAAAACAATGGAGGGAAAATCTCATATTTTTAACTTAGGACATGGAATTTTGCCAGATATACCAGTTGAAAATGCAAAATATTTTATAAATTTAGTCCATGAGCTATCAGCCAAATAAAGATATTCTATGATAATTTTGAGGAATATTTTAAGCTTAATCTTAATTGCATTTTTTTCAGGTTGTGTTACTAAAAATGAAACAATAAACCAAAATCAAAAATATGAAATTTTAAAGCTTGAATTTCCTCAAAACTCTAAAATATTACCAAAAGTTAGAAATCCTAAACTTTTTGATAGAGACTTGTTTTTAGAGCGCTTTTTTAGGGTGTGGGATTTTAGTCAAGAAAATAGACCCAAAATTTCTAAAAAAGAGGCTTTATGGGCGCTAAACATATATAAAAATACAAAAAATAAAAAATATTATTCACCAAGTAGAAGAATTTACGATGATAAATTCTTTGATAAAATTTATGAAAATGCAAATACTGATAAATTTGGTGAGTTGTTTTTTCCTGCAATTACTTTGAAAAATACTTTTTTAAGAAATGCTCCAACAAATGAGCCAATATTTATAAGCTTTCAAGATGCAGGTGAAGGTTATCCTTTTGATTATTTTGCAAATTCTACTTTGGGAGTTAATTATCCAGTTTTAATTTCTCATTTTAGCAAAAACAGAGATTTTGTTTTTGTACAAACTGACTCTGCTTGGGGTTGGATAGATGCAAGAGATATAAAAATTTTATCACAATATGAAGTAGACTTGATAAAAAATTCTAAATTTATAACTATTTTAGAGGATAAATTACCACTTTTTAATTTAAATAATAAGTTTTTATTAAATGTAAGAGTAGGGACGCTTTTAATGGTTCATAGATATGATGATAAATATTATTATGGTAAAATTTTTACAAAATATGGTCTAGAAAATTATAAAATTTCCAAAAAAAATGCTACTGAATTTCCTGCTGTTTTAAATGATGGAAATGTTAAAAAAGTAATAAATGGCATTTTGGGTGAGCCTTATGGTTGGGGTGGGTTTGGATATTATAGAGATTGTTCGCTTTTTACAAAAGATGTTATGACGTCTTTTGGCGTATGGCTTGGAAGAAACTCAAAAGCTCAAACTGTTGGGCATAAAAGCATAGATTTAAGTTTTTTAAGCAGTGATGAAAAACTTGAAACAATAAAACAAAATGCCACACCATATCTAGCTCTTATCTATATGCCAGGGCACATTATGCTTTATAGTGGCATTATAAATGGTGAAATTAGTGTTATCCATAATGTTTGGGGACTTAGAACAGTAGATAATGGACGAGCTTTAATTGGTCAAACTGCAATCACATCTTTAAAAATAGGTCAAAATAATCCAAACATCATTCAAAGTAACTTGTTCTTAAATAAAATTACAAAACTTATTTTGCTTGATTAGAGGTATTAAAATTTTTAATAATTATAATTTTTTATGAATGTATTTTAAAATATTAAGCCATCTTTAAAAAAAATATCTAATTTTAATTTCTATCTTAAAATTTTGCTTGATTTGATAAAATAACTTTTAAGTTACATTATCATATAAAAGGAGTTAAGTGATGAGTGAAATTTCAAGAAGAGATTTTTTAAAAACTGGCGTTTTATCTACTTTTTTTCTTTCTAATTACTCTTTTGCTGATTCTTTTAAATTTGAAGATAAGAATTTCTTAATCTATGATGAAAATTTAAAAATAAGCAAAAACTATGCATTTACTTTTGCAAATAAGGAAAAATTAAGGATAAATCAAGATGTAAGTGAGATTTATTTTGATTTAAAGGATAAATTTAAAAATGAATTTATCTCATCTGGCATAACTTCAAAAGAAACTTTTTTTGTTATTAGGAATATAGCAAAAGATTTTTACTATCAAAGTAAAGAAAAAGTTTTAGATGATGGTTTGATATCTTGGATTTTATTTCCAAGCAGTAATCTAAATATAAAAAGGAGTTTAGCATGATTTTACCAAATGGTGTAAGTGTTGAAAATTTTAAAAAAGCTGTAAAAAAATTTAAAGAAATAGTAGGCGAAGATAATGTTATAGACAATCAAAAAGATATATATTTGTACAGGGATGCTTATTCTCCTGAATGGGATGAAGAAACTGAGCCAATCCCATCACTAGCAATAACTCCCAAAACTGCCGAAGAAGTAAGTAAAATAGTTAAAGTAGCAAATGAGTTTAAAGTTCCACTTTTCCCTATCTCAACAGGTAAAAATTTAGGCTATGGCTCTTCAGCTCCAAATAACCGTGGTGATATAGTAATTGACTTAAAAAGAATGAATAAAATTATAGAAGTTGACGATAAGAGAAATTTCTGTATTTTAGAACCAGGTGTTAGTTATTTTGACTTTTATAAATATTGCGAAGATAATAACTTAAATGTTTTTATGGATATACCAGATCCTGGTTGGGGAAGTCCTATTGGAAATGCACTTGATCATGGTTGGGGCTATACTTATGGAATGTATAGAGATCATTTTGGAGCACATTGTGGAATGGAAGTTGTATTAGCAAATGGTGAGATAATGCGAACCGGCATGGGAGCGCTTCCTGGAGCTAAGACTTTTGCTGAAAATAAATACGGATATGGTGCTTACTTAGATGGTCTTTTTGCTCAATCAAATTTTGGAATTGTTACAAAAATGGGATTTTGGCTTATGCCTAAACCTGAATATTACGCACTTTATTCATTGGAAGCTAAAAAAAGAGACGATTTAATAAAAATAGTTGAGATATTAAATTATTTGGAAGATTCTTTTATTATAGGTTGGCCACTTTATAGAAGTCCTTTAAATCCACCTCATGGTAAAGAGATGAATGCTGAGTTAAAATCATATCTAACCTCAAAAGATGGCAAACCAGACCTTGAAAAAATTCAAAACTACGTGTTAAAAAATAAAATTCCTTACTGGCAAATCGATATCCCTATTTATGGAAACAAAGACTCGGTTAAAGCAAATGCGAACTATATAAAAAGTAGATTTGATGAAGTTGAGGGCTCAAATTTCAAGCTCGTTCAAGAGTTTTCACTTCCTTTAAAAAAGGAAGAAATTAATAAAATTAAACACAAAGTTGCCTTAGGAATTCCAAGTATGGAAATCTTTTGGCTTAGCACAAGAGGTGAGAGTTTAGAGCCTCAAGATGGACATGTGTGGTTTTCGCCAATTATTCCAAGAGATGGAAAAGAACTTTTAAAATGTCAAGAGGTTTATATAGATGTTTTTCACGAGCTTGGGATGCCATCGCCGATTACACCATTTTCACATCCTAGAAGTTGGATGTATAGAGCGTTTTGTTTTATGCTAAATTTTGGAAACTCAAGAACAGATATTGAACATAATAAAAATTTAAGAAAAGCTTATAGAAAAATGATTGAAGTTGCTGCAGAAAATGGCTGGGGAGATTATAGGGCTGCTCCAACTTTTCAAGATGATGTTTATAATGTATACTCTTTTAATAACCATATATTAAAAAGATTTACACAAGAATTAAAAGACGCAATAGATCCAAATGGCATAATTGCGCCAGGTCGTGGTGGAATTTGGCCAAAACATTTAAGAGGAAAAAAAGATGAAAAACTTAGTTAAGATTATGATTTTTATAGGAATTGTTTGTTTTGTAAATTTAAATGCTAAAGAAAATGATATTTTAAGTGGCGGTGTTGAGGCAAAAATGCCAAAAACAGGAGAAGAAATTTATAATTATTGGTGTCTTCCATGTCATGGGGCAAATATGCCAGGAACAAATGCATTACAGGCATTATATCAAGGTTCAATTCCTGCTGAATTAACAAAAAGAGATGATTTAAATCCTGAGTTGGTCGAATATTTCGTAAGAGAAGGAAAGCACAGTATGCCTTTTTTTAGAAAAGTTGAGATAAATGATGAGGAACTAAAAGCTTTAGGAGAATATTTATCTAAATAAATGTTTCAAATACCCATTTTTTTGGGTATTTGTTTAAAAAGAATCTGTAAAATTAAGCATTTAAATAAAAGGCTTAATTTTGGATATAAACTTATCACTTTCGGGCGGAGCTGCAAGAGGTGCATATCATTTAGGCGTTCTTCAAAAACTTGATGAAATTGGTGTTTATGTAAAGCGCATTAGTGGGGCAAGTATAGGATCATTTGTAGCTGTGGCGTATGCAAGTGGATTTAAACCACTTGAAATTTTAGAAATTATTAAAACTGATGAGTTTAAAAGCGCATTTAGTTTAAATTTGGACTTTAAAAGCTTTGCAAAAATTGAGTTTAACAACAATATTATTCAAGACTTACTTAAATTTAAGCACTTAGAAGACCTTAAAATTCCTATTTATTTATCGGCACTTGATTTAAAAAGTGGTGAGATAATTTACTTTAATAAAGGTGATACTTTAAAAATTGTTTTAGGAAGTTGTGCATTAATACCTATCTTTGAAGCGGTAAAATATAAAAACTATTTTTTAGCAGATGGTGGATTTAAAGACAATCTCCCAACAAAGCCTTTTGAAAAATTTAAAGAAAAAAATGTAGCTGTTGATTTACAGCCAATTTCAAATTTGATAAATAAGTATGATATTTCACTTCCTTTTAAAAAGCCAAAATTTAAAGATGATTTTAATCTAATAACTGGTGTAAATAGAGCCTTAAGAGTTATGCTTAGTCCCCAAAAGCCAAAAATATCAAAAGATACAATTTACATTTCATCAAATTTGATTAAAAAATATCCACTTTTTAGTTTTAAAAACTTTGATGAGCTTTTTGAACTTGGTTATAATAGTGTTAATGAAGAAAAATTTAGATAAGGAAAATTATGACTTTAACAGTTTTTGATCTTGATAAAACACTAATTAATGGCGATAGCTACGATTTATGGCACGAATTTTTACTCGAAAAAGGTATTTTAAAAGATGATTTTATAAGAGATAATCAAAAAATGATAGAGCTTTATGATGAAGGAAAGCTTAATATGAATGAGTATTTGAAATTCTCAATAACTTCACTAAAAAGCCTTAGTTTGGATGAAATTTCAAAATTAATACCTGAGTTTTTAGAAACTAAAATTAAGCCTATTATTTACAATGAAGCTAAAATTTGGATAAAAACTCTAACTCCAAATTTGATAATTTCAGCAACACCATCTTATATAGTAAATCCAGTTTCAAAATATCTTGGAGTAAAAGAGGCAATTGGTGTAAATCTAGTAGTTAAAAACTCCCATTATACAGATGAGTTTATACCTCCTTTAAGTTTTCAAGAGGGCAAAGTTGAGGCTTTAAAAATTTATTTAAAAAACAAAAATTTAAACCCACAAAAAATAGTTTTTTATACAGATTCGATAAATGATCTTGCGATGTGTGAGTTCGCACACTCTACAAACTGTATAAACCCTGATGATAAGTTAAGAAAAATAGCACTTGAAAAAGGTTGGAATATAATTAACCCAAAATAAGGAAAAAATTATGCTAAGTTTTATTATTTTTTTATTAGTAGCGTTTTTATTTGCGCTATTTGTATATGATAGATATGTTCAAAGAAAGTCATCACTTCTTATAAATTATCCAGTAATTGCTAGATTTAGATATCTTTTTGAGCTACTTAGAGAGCCATTTAGACAGTATTTTGCAAAGGAAGATTTTTATGAATCAAGAGATAAAATTGACTGGGTTTATAAGGCCTCAAAAGATAAAAATTTATATATTTCATTTAGTGTTTCTCAAAGTTATGATGGAAGTAGATTTTTACTAAAACATGCAAGTCATGTTTTCAATGCAGATGAAATAAATGGTAATTTTAGCGTAAAAATAGGTAATTCTACCTGTAAAAATCCATTTATAACAAAATCTGTAATTGTCAGATCGGCTATGAGTGATGGGGCTTTAAGCCCTGAGGCAACAAGAGCTTTTTCAAGTGCCGGAATAGAGGCTAGGTTTCCTATAAATATTGGAGAGGGTGGGCTTACAACAAATTATTTTTTTAGACACAAAATAACTAGTGAGAATAAAAAATATCTTGAAATTATAGAAGGAACACCATCGCAAAAGCAAATTTACAATATTTATAAAAGGCTTTTTAATCACACCGTTGCCATTAGAAAATACAGAAATTTAGTTTTAAAAGGTATTGAAGCAAAGGATAGTTTTGCTGTTGATAAGAAAAATTTAAGCTTTTATAGAATCAACTGGAATGCACCTTTGGAAAATTTCCCTAATGAAATTCCTAGTGATGTAGCTGATTTAATTTTTCAAATTGGCTCAGGACTTTATGGCGTAAGAGATGAAAATGCTAAATTTGACGAGCTAAAATATCAAAAAGTTATGCGTTTTTGTAAGGCTACTGAGATAAAAATAGCTCAAGGTGCAAAACAAACTGGTGGTAGACTTTTAGGCGAGAAGGTTACACCTGAAATTGCTTATTACAGAGGTGTAAAAGAGGGCGTTGATATTATAAGTCCAAATCGATTTCCTTATGCAAACGACTATAATGAGCTTTTTAATTTTATTTCTAGATTAAAAGAACTTTCAGAAAAGCCAGTTGGCTTTAAGATTATTGTCTCAGATATAAATGAAGTTGAAAATATGGTAAAAATTTTAAAAGATAGATTTGATACTAAAAAAACTCTACCTGATTTTATAAGTATTGATGGTGGAGATGGTGGAACTGGTGCTGCACCGCTTGAGTTAATGGAATCAGTTGGATTAAGACTCCCATATGCTTTATATATTGTTGATTTTACTCTGAAGAAATATGGTATTAGAGAGCATTTTAAAATAATTGGAAGTAGCAAAAGTTTTAACGCCTGATGATGTGGCTATTACACTATGCTTAGGAGCTGATTTAGTTGGAATTGCAAGAGGATTTATGATGAGTGGGGGCTGTATTAGAGCAAGAGTTTGTTCGGGTGTTTTAAAGCATCAATGTCCAGTTGGAATGGCAACACAAGATAAGAAAAAACGCCTTTCATATTTAATTAACGAAAAAGCTATAACAATTGCAAATTATCACAAAAATTTACTAAAAAGTTTAAAAACCATAATGGCAATTTCAGGCATAGACAGCGTTGATAAATTTAATAGTAAAATGATAAGTTTTAAAACAAAAAGTGGAAATTGTTATTTTGATATAGATAAATATTTTGAGGAAAAGCTTCACTTATAATGAGTAAGACTTTTAGAGCCTTACTCATTTATAAACTCGCACACATTTCCAACTGCTTGGTTGCATGGAACTACTGAAATTGAGTTATTAGGAGATCCATCAACTAGCTTATCAGAGTAGGCTAGATAAATTATTGCATTATCTTTTTCATCATACATTCTTACAACTTGCGTTTTTTTAAATAAAACTGAGCTTCGTTTTTTAAAAATATTTTCTTTGTCTTTTGAGATATCTTCTTTTATGATAATCTTTTTTGCAGTTTGCACACATGAAACTGAGGCGTTGCTAGTATCTTCTTCAAGTCCTACTATTTCGCTTGCTCCACCTTTTTTAGCGTAAGATAAAAAACAAGTTATTCCATCTATTTTTGGATCTTTTACAGATATTATCTCTATTCTGTCATTTTTGCCAAGCAGTTTCCAAGCTGTATTTACCGAACCTATTTTGTTTATAGCATCATCATTTGCAAACAAATTTAATGCCAAAATAGAAAGTATTAAAAATATGTTTTTCATTTTTTTCCTTTTTAAAAAGTATTAAAATTTTATCTTAAAAAGTTAAATTTTCAAATTTTAAGGAAAAATTTGCTATCATAAGTTCCCGAAAATGGAGAAACACAATGAATTATACACGAAAAGACTTACTTGGACTTAGGGATTTAAGCGTAGATGAGATGAGTTGTTTTTTAAGCTTAGCTAAAAAATACAAAGCTCTAAATAATAGCGATATTAAAAAAAGTGATGCTTTACGTGGCAAAACTGTGATAAACGCTTTTTTTGAAAACTCAACTAGAACTAGAATTTCTTTTGAAACCGCTGCCAAAAGACTTGGTGCTGATGCTATAAATTTTTCAGCTGCAAGCAGTAGTACAAAAAAAGGTGAAACTTTAATGGATACCATTAATAATTTAGAAGCCATGAAAACTGATATTTTCGTCCTTAGGCATTTTTCCTCAGGGGCTGCATCATTTGTCGCAAAATACACAACCTCATCAGTTGTAAATGCAGGCGATGGATTAAATGAACACCCTTCGCAAGGACTTTTAGATATTTTTACCATAATGGAACATAAAGGTGATTTAAAAAATCTTAAAATTTCTATTATAGGTGATATTGAGCATAGCAGGGTTGCAAGAAGTGATATTTGGGCAATGAGTAAATTTGGTGCTAAATTAACACTTTTTGGGCCACCTATGATGATGCCACTTGGCATAGATGCTTTTGGTTGCAAGGTAGCAAGAGATATGGAAGAAGCAGTTGATGGAGCCGATGTCATTATAATGCTTAGAGTTCAACTTGAGAGACAAAACGCTTCAACACCTTTTCCAAGCAACCGTGAATATAGTAAATTTTTTGGACTTACAAAGGCAAGAGTTCTTTTAGCAAATGACCCTTTAATAATGCATCCAGGTCCTATAAATAGAGGCGTTGAAGTAAATTCAGATGTACTTGAAGGGGATTTTAATATGGTATTTAACCAAGTTGAAAATGGAGTTGCTGTAAGAATGGCTATTTTAGATATTTTAAACTCGAATAGGAGAAAAGCGTGAAAACTCTAATAAAAAATGGTCTTATAATAAATCATGATAGTTCAAAAAAATCAAATATTTTAATACAAAATGATAAAATCGTAAAAATAACTGATGAAATTTTAGAAGCTGATAAGATAATAGATGCTAAAAATATGCTTGTAATGCCAGGTTTAATTGATATGCATGTACACTTTCGTGATCCAGGATATGAGTATAAAGATGATATTAATTCAGGAAGCGAGTGTGCAGTTGCAGGTGGTGTGACAACTGCACTTCCTATGGCAAATACAAATCCAGTAAATGATAATGCTGCCATCACAAGAGATATGATACAAAAAGCTAAAAAAAGAGGACTTATAGATCTTTTGCCAATTGGTGCTATTTCAAAAAGCCTAAAAGGTGAGGGCATAACTGAGATGGGTGATATGATAAGTGCTGGGGCTGTGGCGTTTAGTGATGATGGGCTCCCAGTAAGCTCTAGTGATGTCATGCGTGCAGCACTTGAGTATTCAAAGCATTTTGGATCGTTTGTTATAAGTCATTGTGAAGACTGTTCAATGTGCAGAAGTGGTGTTATGCATGAGGGAAAAGTTTCAGCAATTCTAGGCTTAAAAGGTATGGCAAGAGAAAAAGAAGAAATTATGGCAAGTCGTGATATGCTTTTAGCAAAATTAACAGGTGGGCATATTCATATTGCACATGTTAGCTCAGAGTATTCACTAAAACTTATAAAAAGAGCAAAAGAAGATGGTATAAATGTAACTTGTGAGGCTACACCGCATCATTTTAGCTTTACAGATGAGTGCTTAATGGACTATAATACAAATTTTAAAATGTCTCCACCTTTAAGAGAAGAAAGCGATAAACTTGCTATTAGAAATGCTTTAAAAGATGGGCTTATAGATGTAATTGCAACAGATCATGCACCGCATAATGTAGATGATAAATTTACAGAATTTGACAAAGCTAGTTTTGGAATTTTAGGACTTCAAACACTTATACCGCTTACTTTAAAACTTGTTGAAGAAGATGTTATAAACTTAAACGATATGGTAAGGCTAACTTCTTTCAATCCTGCTAAGATTTTAAATTTAAAAAATAAAGGCGAGATTAAAGAAGGATTTTTAGCTGATATTACTATAATAGATCCAAACTTAGAGTATATGTATGATGAGTTTTTAAATAAATCAAAGTCTTTAAATTCCCCACTTCTTGGAAAAAAACTAAAAGGTATAGCTTTTACAACTATAAAAAGTGGAAAAATAGTGTGGGAATATCCAGATTTCATAGCTTAAATTTAGATATTTTTTATAAATTTATGTAAATTTGCAGATTTTTTATGAAATTTTGCAAATTTACTTGACAAAGAAATTTTTTTGTATTATAATTACATTTCTTTTTTACAGAGTTTTAGTTTAAAACTTCTACTTTATTCCGGATTAGCTCAGCGGTAGAGTAGGCGGCTGTTAACCGCTTGGTCGCTGGTTCGAATCCAGCATCCGGAGCCATTACACATTTTTTAATCAATTGCTTTACATTGTTTTTTATTCTTTTAAGCCCTTAAAATCGACATTTTAAGCCTATTTGTATTGCAGTTTATATCTAGTGTGTTTTAATACTGGAACTAAGTTATACAAAAAGAGGATAAAAACAGGGTATAAAACACTAGGTGATTTTAATGAACTAAGTTTAGCTGAGGCTAGAGAATTAGCAATAAACTATGAAAAACAAATTGTTTTATCAAAGCAAATGAAAATAAATAATTTGTTTGATCAGCTTTTAGATCTAAGATATCCAAATACAAAAGAAAATCAAAATAAAAGGCGAAAATATAAAAATAGGGTAAGTAAGTGGATACTAGATAAAATAGGGAATAAACTTATAAGTGAAGTAGGTAAAGATGAGCTATTAAACGCATTAAATGGTGCAAATTTAGAAATATCTCAAAGAGCATTAGCAATTTATAGGGATATGCTAAAAATTGCTAAAAATAAAGGTGCAATTAATGATATTAGCTTTATTTATGAAATATTAGAAGATGCAACCTTGCTTTTTCCAAAACCTAAAACCGGTCATAGAAAAATTATAACAAGTAAAAAACGGCTTTTAGAAATAATTAAAACGGTTATGAACTCAAGCATTGATGAAACCATTAAAAATATCTTTTTATTTAACCTTATAATGGCTCAAAGACCACACCAAATAAGAGAACTTACTTGGGATAGGGTAGATGAAAATTTTGTATATTTTGGTGAAAGTGACGCTCATGGCTTTCGTGGAACACTTGCTACATTTGCGATTAGAGAAACTGAAACAATTAACGGCATAAAAAGAGGAAAATTTGAAAAAAGAATAATTGATGAGGTATTGTTGCATACTCGTGGAAGTGAAGTTGATAAGGCTTATTTTAGAGACTTTAACTCTGATGAGCATAAAAGACTATTAGAGTGGTGGTGTGAGTTTTTAGGGTTTTGATAGGTTTTGACAAGCCCTAAAGCTGGGCTTGTCTTTGAATGTAGGCATTGATATCTTCATCTAACCACTCTTTTGGATATCTTATAGAGTCGTTAAATTTGATAAATCTAGGTGTAAACTCCCATTTGCCTTGATTTGTTTTCATTCTCATTTTAGCTAAGATATTGCCTTTTACCGAGTATCCTAAATACTCTTGTGCTTCTTTTTCATTTAGTAGCTTCATTTTTTATCTCCCTTTTTCTTATTTCATTTTTAAGTTTGATTACATTTAAGGTCGTGTCGATAAGCTTTCTATCAACATTGCTAAATTTACTATTGAGTTTTACTAACTCACTTCTTTTTATTAAACATAGGTTTGAAATATCCACATTTAAGCTATCATTGTCTTTAAACATCACAAGATATCCTTTTGGAATTTCTCCTTTTTCTTTTTCCCAAATGTGTCGGTGCAACAACTCCCATTTATTAGGGTTAGCCACTTTAATATAGTAATAATTTTCGTTTTTTCTTCTTATGTTTGTTCTTAAAACTATAGTTCCAACTGGTTTTGTAGTAGCTGGCATATTACCTTTTTTAAAGCTTGTTTTATTGGTTTTCATAACTCCCTTAACGCCTTTATTCCACGGCTTGTTTCCTTTTTTAAATCTTCCAAGCTTATCTCTATGCATTTTTATTCTCTATAAAGAAATTTGGCTTTTGTATGCCATATTGTGCATCAAATTTAGCCGCATTTAGGCTTAAATTTGCTAGATCTAGTATCTTGCCAGCTATACTATCAACTGCTTTACTTCGCTCTAACTCTTCTTTTAGTGCATCACCTTTTATATCATCATCTCTTAAACGCTCCATTTGTTCAAAAAGCATATTATTAAGATCTGTTAGTTTTGTTCTAGCCATTGTTTATCCT